>Ga0187893_10000007_pt1 | contig 409180 bp, 372 predicted proteins | sample MA1701074metaG_FD_139574 | JGI IMG/M metagenome (GOLD analysis project Ga0187893, IMG submission 139574) | White microbial mat communities from a basaltic lava cave in the Kipuka Kanohina Cave System on the Island of Hawaii, USA - MA170107-4 metaG ...
GGGTGAACTGAGCGACCAGGACCAGCCGCGGCGGCGCGGCGGGAAACACGACGTACAGGAAGTACCCGAGATAGAAACACACGATCACGCCCAGGGTCGCGGCGCGAAACTCCCGAAAGCGGCGCAGCGCCAGCAGCACGAGCGGCGTGCTGGGCGCGATCCAGAAGAAGTTGACGTAGAGGAAGGTCATGACCTCGGTGCGCGCGGGGCTGATGAAGCGCTCGGCCCACACGCAGGGCTGGACTCCGAACAGCCATTGGTCGATGGCGACGAGGTCCCAGTGCACGTCGTTCGGGTTCACGAAGCCGATGGTGTCGTGGAGGTTGGTGTAGATCAGGATGCAGGCCAGGAACGGCAGCACCTCGCGCAGCAGCTTGACGGATCGCGCCTGCGGCCATAGCCGTTGCGCGACACCGAGCAGCGCCAGGAACCCCACCGCGATCCAGAGCCGCACGACGCCGCCCGAGAAGCGCGGCCCCACCACGCCGGCCTCGCGGGCATACGCGTGGGCCGCCAGGGTCAGGTGGGTGGTGGGCAGCAGGAACAGGAGTGCGATGGCCTCCTCGGGGCGCAGGCGGAAGAGCCGCCTCACAGCACCAGCGTCTCGCGGTGCTCGCCGAACACGCCGCGCAGCCGGTTCGCGATCTCGCCCAGGGTGGCCCAGGCCAGCACGGCGTCGATGAGGGCCGGCATCACGTTCTCGCTGCCGCGAGCCGCCGCCTCGACGCGATCCAGGGCGGCGCCGCAGGCCGCCGCGTCCCGCCGCGCCCGCAGCGCCCGGACGCGCTCCACCTGCTGCTGCTCGACCGACGGGTCGATGCGCAGGATGTCCGCAGGCGGCTCCTCGCCCGGCTGCTCGAAGCGGTTCACGCCCACGATCACGCGAAGGCCGCTCTCCACCTCGCGCTGGAAGCGGTACGCCGATTCCTGGATCTCGTGCTGGATTTCGCCCTTCTCGATGGCACGCAGGGCGCCGCCCGCTGCCTCGACGCGCTCCAGCAGCGAGCGCGCCTCGGCCTCCAGGGCGCTCGTCGTCGCCTCCACGGCGTACGAGCCGCCCAGCGGATCCACGACTCCGGCCACGCCGGTTTCGTGGGCGATCACCTGCTGCGTGCGCAGCGCGAGGCGGGCGGAGGCCTCGGTCGGCAGCGCCAGCGCTTCGTCCTTGCCGTTCGTGTGCAGGCTCTGGCAGCCGCCGAGCACGGCCGCGAGGGCCTGCAGGGCGACGCGCACCACGTTGTTGTCGGGCTGCTGTGCGGTCAGGGTCACGCCGCCGGTCTGCACGTGGAAGCGCAGCTGCTGCGCCTTCGGGTTCGTCACCCCGAAGCGTTCCTGCATCAGCTTCGCCCACAGCCGGCGCGCGGCCCGGAACTTGGCGACCTCCTCGACGAAATCGGAATGGCAGGCGAAGAAGAAGCTCAAGCGCTCGCCGAAGCGGCCGGGCTGCTGCCCGGCCGCCTGCGCGGCCCGTACGTACTCGAGGGCGTTGGCGAAGGTGAAGGCGATCTCCTGGGCCGGGGTCGAGCCCGCCTCGCGGATGTGGTAGCCCGAGATCGAGATGGTGTTCCACTTCGGCACGCGTTCGCTGCAGTAGCCGAAGACGTCGGTCACCAGGCGCAGCGACGGCCGCGGCGGGAAGATGTAGGTGCCGCGGGCCACGTATTCCTTGAGGATGTCGTTCTGGATCGTGCCGGCCAGGGCCTGCTCGGGGATCCCGCGGCGCCGCGCCACGGCAATGTAGAGCGCCAGCAGGATCGGGGCCGTGGCGTTGATCGTCATGGAGGTGGAGACTCGGTCGAGGGGAACCCCGTCGAGCAGAGTCTCCATGTCCTCGAGGGAGGCGATCGACACGCCCACGCGGCCCACCTCGCCCGCGGCGTGGGCGGCGTCGGGGTCGTAGCCGATCTGGGTCGGCAGGTCGAAGGCCACCGAGAGGCCGGTGGTGCCGTGCTCCAGGAGGTAGCGGTAGCGCCGGTTCGACTCGGCTGCGGTCCCGAAGCCCGCGTACTGGCGCATGGTCCAGAGCCGGCCGCCGTATCCCGAGGGATGCAGCCCGCGCGTGAACGGGTACGCGCCAGGTTCGCCTATCTCGTGCAGCGGCGGCAGATCCGCCGCTCCGTAGGCCCGCGCGGGCTTGGTCATGGCCGCCGGAAAATAGCACGCCGCTTCGCAGCACACCAAGGGACCTTGACAGCGAGAAGGCGGGGTCCGTATCATTTTTCGAGAGGGACATGGAGAAGACGGACTCGGCAGGCGAAGACGTCAAGCGGCTGGTCAGCGAGTTGAGCTCGACCATCCAGCGGACGCTGTCCGAGTCGCCGCAGATCGGCCACTGCCTGAGCCGCATCCGTTCCGAGGGCTACGAGGTGTCGCTGGTGCTCGAGGCCACGATCGGCTTCACCCGCACCGGCACTCGCGAGCCGGCCGAAGTCTCCACCTTCGACTTCCGCGTCGAGCGGCCCGAGCCCGAGCCGATCAAGATGACGCCGCTCGACAAGAAGTTCCTGCGCTCCCTGAAGATCAGCGTCGAGGGCGAGCCCGAGTAGCCCCGGTCTACCGGGGCTTCACCCGGTAGAGCGCCGTGTCCCTCTTCAGGTAGAGCGGCTCGAGCGCCGCCCGGGCACCGTCGCTCATGGCCTGCGAGCCCTGCAGGAACACGTGGCGGGCGTGCAGGCGCTCCGCGATCGCGCGGGCCTCCTCGGGCGTCTCCGCGCGGAAAAAGGCGCGGACGCTCTCGGAGCGCTCGCGCACCTCGTGGGCGGGCACGAACTGTCGCAGGTAGCCCAGGAACAGCGTGTAGGGCACGCGGCGGCCGGCGAACACGATCGGCGGAGGCGGATAGCGCGAGTAGGGCCGCATCAGCACCACGTCGCCCGGCCGGCTGTCCTCTTGCAGCCGGTCCATGGCCTCGAACACGCGGGCCGGCACCAGGTCGGGCGGCGTGCCTGCCTTGCGCCAGGCGAACTCCAGGGTGGTCGGCAGGCTCACGAGCGCCGCCGCGGCCAGCACCGCGACCCGCCGGCGCGGCGCCACGCGGTCGAGCGCCAGCAGCGCGAACAGCCAGAGCAAGGCACCGCTGGTGTTGGTGAAGTAGACGGCCTCGTTGAATTCCTGGTCGGCGGTCACCCGGAACAGCATCGCGATCGGCCAGCCCAGGAGTGCGGTCAGGGCAAGGCTGGCGCGCACGGGATCGGCAGCCAGGGAGGAGCGGATCGCCTCAGGCAGCGCCAGGACCCGCGCGCCCAGCGCAAGAGCGAGCCACAGGGCACCCCAGAACACCAGCGGGATGCCGTCCACCGGGGGCAGTTCCAGGAGTTGGCGCAACCTCGAGACCGCCGCCAGCGGCTCGAGCAGGACCTGGACCGACCGCCCGCCGGGTCCCGTCGCCAGCCACGCGACGCCGAGCGCCGCCGGGACGCACAGCGCCAGCAGGCTCGAGGCCTTCGCCCGGCGACGCCAGGCCAGGACTACCGCCAGCAGGGCACAGGCGGCGACCTGCGCCGCGACGAACACCTTGAAGAACGGCAGCGCCAGGCCGAGCAGCGCCGCTGCGACGGCCCAACCCGGCCCTTCGCCGGCCGCATGACGGCGTGCTGCGACCAGCGCGCCGAGCGCCATCGCCAGCGCCAGTACCAGCGAGTTGCCGAAGACCAGGGAGACCAGGATGTTGCCGCCCAGAAGCTCGGTCCACCAGCGGGACAGCGGGTTCGCCGCAAAGGCCCAGGCGAAGTCGCCCAGCAGCAGCGTGAAAGGGGCTGCCGCCACGGCCAGCGCGCCGCCGCCAAGGGCGTGGACGAGAGCGCGCAGCGCCAGCACCAGGGCCAGGGCCATCAAGCTCAGGTCGTATCGCGAGAGGGCATCGTAGGGGTGCGTCCCCGCCCAGCGATGCGCCATCGCTCGCACCAGGTGCGGCCCCACGTGGTAGCCGAGCGGATGGCCCGACAGGCCGGGGACCTGGGGCGGGTAGTTCACGAGCTCCCAGGTCACGGCCACGTGAAAGGCGGTGTCCACGCGTTCCAGGGAGTCGAGGGCAAAGTCCCGCGAAACCAGGCGCCGGTTCATGGGGTATTGCGTGACGGCCAAGAAGAGCGCCAGCGCAGCGATGGCGGGTGCGGCGCCGCGCAGGGACGGACCGGGGAAGCGCCGCCAGCGGCCGAGGGGCAGCAGCAGGCACAGGTCGCAGGCCAGGACCAGCGCCGGGAACATCCACGAGACGCCGCTCGCGAGGCTGAGCGCGGCCGCCGCGGCGGCGAACGCGTAGCCCAGGGGCAGCACGAGGGCCGGTTCGATGCGCAGCCGCAGCAGGCGCTGGAGCGCCAGGCCCGGACCGACCACCGCTACGAGCGCGAAGACGCAGAAGCGCAGCGTGGCTTCTTACTTCCTCGGGTTGAGTGCCGCCTTGCCCGCGAAACGCCCCATCGGCCCCAGCTCCTCCTCGATGCGCAGCAACTGGTTGTACTTGGCCACGCGGTCGGTGCGGGACGCCGAGCCGGTCTTGATCATGCCGCAGTTCGTCGCCACGGCCAGGTCGGCGATGGTGACGTCCTCGGTCTCGCCGCTGCGGTGGCTCATCATGCAGGTGTAGCCGGCGCGCGACGCCAGGGCCACGCAGTCCAGTGTCTCGGTCAGCGAGCCGATCTGGTTGACCTTGACCAGCACGGAGTTGGCGATGCCGGCGGCGATGCCCTTGGCGAGGATCTGCGGGTTGGTGACGAACAGGTCGTCGCCCACCAGCTGGACCTTGGCCCCCAGCGCCTCGGTGAGCGCCTTCCAGCCCTCCCAGTCCTTCTCACCCACGCCGTCCTCGATCGAAACGATCGGGTAGGCCTTCACCCAGCGCTCGTACATCGCGACCATCTGGGCCGGCGTCTTCACGGCGCCGTCGGACTTCTTGAAGACGTACTTCTTGCCCTCGTGGAACTCGCTGGCCGCCACGTCGAGCGCCAGCGAGATCTGGCCGCCCGCCTTGTAGCCCGCGGCGCGGATGGCTTCCATCAGGGTGTCGAGCACCTCTTCGTTCGAGTCCAGGTCGGGGGCGAAGCCGCCCTCGTCGCCGACGCCCGTGGACTCGCCCTTCTTCTTGAGGATCGCCTTCAGGTGGTGGAACACCTCGACGCCCATGCGCAGCGCTTCGGCGAAGCTCCGGGCCCCGTGGGGCACGATCATGAACTCCTGGGGATCCAGCTTGTTGTCGGCGTGGGCCCCGCCGTTGATCACGTTCATGAAGGGCACGGGCAGCGTGCGCGCGTTGGTGCCGCCCACGTAGCGGTAGAGCGGCTGTGCCGTGGCCTCGGCGGCGGCCTTGGCGACCGCCAACGAGCAGGCCAGGATCGCGTTGGCGCCGAGCTTGCGCTTGTTGTCGGTGCCGTCGAGGTCGATCATCAGCGCGTCGATCAGCGCCTGGTCCGTGGCGTCCTCGCCGATCAGCTCGCCGGCCAGCGCGTCGTTGACGGCCGCGACGGCCTTCAGGACCCCCTTGCCGAGGAAGCGCTTCTTGTTCCCGTCTCTCAGCTCCACGGCCTCGTGCTCGCCCGTGGAGGCGCCCGAAGGCACCGCCGCCCGGCCCAGCGCGCCGCCTTCCAGGACCACCTCGACCTCGACGGTCGGGTTGCCGCGGCTGTCCAGGACCTCACGGGCGAAGACGCTGTCGATGTTCGTCACGGGCCTGTCCTCCTGATCGCTTCCGGATCGTAACCCAGGACTAACGCTTAGCGGACCCGCGTGCGCTGGCGCAGCCAGATCGCCAGGGCCTCGGCCTCGAGCTCGCCGCGCGCCACGGCGAGCGTGACGTCGAGCATTTCGTCGTCCGACGCGGTCAGCTCGACGTCGTTCACGATCAGGAACAACTCGGCCGCCATCGCTCCGGCACGCTTGTTCCCGTCGATGAACGGGTGGTTCATCACGATCGAGTGCAGGAGCGCCGCCGCCTTGCTGGCGGCGTCGGGATACAGGTCCTCGCCCCCGAACGTCATCTGGGGCCGCGCCGCGGCGGACTCCAGTCCACCCCCGTCCCTGACGCCGTGGGAACCGCCAAACGCGCGGATCTGTCGCTCGTGCAGCCGGAGCAGCTGCTCGACGGAGATGTAGACCGTCACTTGGCCAGTTCGCGATACAGCCTGGCCCGGCGCTCGATCAGCTCGTCGGCGAGGTCCTCGAACCTCCTGGTCGCCTTGCCACCTTCGAAGTAGCGAGCCGCCGGGCGGATCGTCACCGCGCCTGTGCGCGGGTGCACCGACACGTCGACGGTCATGCCCTTTTTCAGCTTGTGATCCTGCACCACCTCGACCGGCAGCGTGACCGCCAGGGAGCCCCCGGCCTGGACCAGCTTCCTCTTCATGTACTTATTCAATACATATGAGGCTGAGGTGTCAAGGCTGGCCGCATAAATCGCCCCGCGCTGATCGCCCTGCCGGCCGGCGTGCTGTTCGCTTTCGCGGCGCTGGTCCTGGCGCGCGCCCGGAGCGGAACGCGGCAGCGTGCTCTTGCTGGTGCTGCTGGGCGTGACGGCCGGCATCTACCTGGGGCCGGCCCTGGCTGCGGGGAACTTCGCGTCGGTGCTGGTTCAGTCCCTGGGAGTCGCGTTGTACTGCGTCATCGCGCTCTTCGCCGTGCGCGGCCTGCGCGGCTGGGTTTCGCCTGGCTGCTGCACGCGGCCTGGGACCTCGTCCACGTGGTGGGCGAGCTGCAGACGAGCTTGCCCGACTGGTACGCCTGGGCCTGCGTCGTGGCCGACGCGGCCCTCGGCGGCTTCCTGTTGATCTGCGGGCTCGGGCCCGCAAGCGTGACGGCGGCGCCCGGGGTCAGTGCGCCTCCACGAAGCACTCCTCCCCTGGCGTGACCACGACGATGCCGTTCTCGCTCACGGTGTGGCGGCGGCGGTCCTCGGCCGGGTCGTAGCCGATGAGCGCCCCGGGCGGAAGGTCGACGTTCCTGTCGATGATGGCGCGGCGGATGCGGCAGCGCCGCCCCACCACGGCGTTCGGCATCAGGATCGAGTCCTCGATCTCGCAGAACGAGTGCACGCGCACGTTGGGACCGAGGATCGAGCGCTTGATCTCGCTGCCCGAGACGATGCAGCCCATGGAGACGATGGACTGGACCGCGCTGCCGCGGCGACCCTCCTCGTCGAACACGAACTTGGCCGGCGGGAACTGCGGCTGGTAGGTGCGCAGCGGCCAGTCGGGGTCGTAGAGGTTGAAGACCGGGTCTACCTGGATCAGGTCCATGGACGCCTCGAAGTAGGCGTCCAGGGTCCCGACGTCGCGCCAGTACTTCGACTCCTTCTTGTTCTCGTCCCAGAACAGGTACGCGTACACGCGCTCGCCGCGCTGGACCAGGCTCGGGATGATGTCCTTGCCGAAGTCGTGGCTGGACGCTGCCTCCGCATCGCGCAGCAGCTCGCGCTGCAGCACTTCGAAGTCGAAGATGTAGATGCCCATCGAGCCCAGGGAGACGTTGGGGTTCCAGGGCGTGGGCGGCGCCTCCAGGGGCTTCTCGCGGAAGCCGGTCACGCGGCTGTCCTCGTCCACCTCCAGGATCCCGAAACGCCGGGTCTCGGCGGCGGGCACCTCGATCGCCGCCACGGTGAGCTGGGCGCCGCGGGCGATGTGGATGTCCAGCATGCGGCCGTAGTCCATCTTGTAGATGTGGTCCCCCGACAGCACGATCACCCAGCGCGGCTGTTCGCGCTCCATCGAGTACAGGTTCTGGTACACCGCGTCGGCGGTGCCGAGGTACCAGTTCTCGCCGGTGCGCTTCTGGGGCGGCAGGATCTCCACGAACTCCCCGAGCTCGGTGTTCACGACGCTCCAGCCCATGCGGATGTGGCGGTTCAGGGACTGGGACTTGTACTGGGTGGCGATGAAGATCTTGCGCAGGCCGGAGTTGATCGAGTTGGAGAGCGTGAAGTCGATGATGCGGTAGGGCCCGCCGAAGGACACCGCCGGCTTGGCACGGTCGCGGGTCAGCGGGTACAGCCGCTCCCCCGCGCCGCCGGCCAGCAGCACGGCGACCACGTCGCGCAGCAGCAGGACGTTCATCGCCGCGTCAGCGCGGGCGCTTTTCGCGCCAGTGCCGCACCAGAAGGGCGACCTGGCGCGCACGGGCTTCCACGGCCTGCCAGTCGCCCGCCTTCACTGCGTCCTTGGGCAGCAGGCTGCCGCCCAGGCCCACGGCGCAGGCGCCGGCGTCGAGCCAGGCGGTCAGGTTCTTCTCGTCGACGCCGCCCGTGGGCATGAGCCGCAGGAAGGGCAGCGGCTCACGGATCGCCTTCAGGTAGCTCGGGCCGAAAGCCGAACCGGGGAAGATCTTGATCACCTCGGCGCCGGCGCGGTGGGCGGCCATCATCTCGGTGGGCGTCACGCCTCCCGCGGAGGCCATGAGGCCCAGCGAGCGCGCCTCGGCCACCAGGTCGGCGTCGAGGTGCGGGGAAACCGAGAAGCGCGCCCCCGCCTTGGCGGCGTCCTGCACCTGGTCGCGCGAGACCACCGAACCGACGCCGACGATCGCACCCTCGGCTTCCGCCAGGGCGGAAACCACCCGCAGCGCGCCCGGCACCGTGAGCGTGATCTCGAGAAAACGCAGGCCGCCGCGCAGGCACGCCCGCCCAGCCGCCTCGGCCTGCTGGGGGGTGTCGGTGCGGATCACGGCGAAGGCCCGCGACTCCTCCAGGGGCAAAAGGAGCGCGTGGGCCATCAGCGCTCCTTCAGCACCACGCGGGCCGGGGAGCCGTCGCCGCCCACGAGGCGCAGCGGCAGGCAGGTCATGTCGTACTCGCCCGGCTCGACCTCGGACAGGTCCAGCCCCTCGACGATCACGACGCCCGCGCCCAGCAGCGCGTGGTGAGCCGCGAAATCCTCGCTGCCGAACTTCTCCACCGACAGGTAGTCGATCCCGACCAGCTTGATCCCCGCCTGGACCAGGTACTGGGCCCCGTCGGGCGTGAGATAGACGAAGTCTTCCTGGAACTCGCGGTTTGTGAGCTGGCCCGACATGCGGGTCTTGAGCAGGACGCGCAGGTCGTCGCGCAGGTCCTGGCCTTCGAGGTCGGCGCGCGAGATCTTGTCCCGGGTGCCCAACTCGATCACGCGGCACTTCCCGATCAGGATCTCGAGGGGCAGCTGGTCCACGGTCTTGCCGTCGGCCAGGAAGTGGTAGGGCGCGTCCACGTGGGTCCCCGAGTGGGCACCCATGGTGATGCGGCCGACGTTGTAGGGCTGGCCGTCCGCGATCCGGTGGCTGAGCTCCATGTGGAAGCGCGGGTCCCCCGGGAACACGGGGACCGCGGCCGAAAGCGGCACCGTCACGTCGAAAAAGCGCGCCATGGCGTTAGCGAAGCGCGCCGATCGTAGCGCAGTTCGAAAGGTGTTGACAGCCCTCCACCGGCGGGGTAGCGTCAACGTTTGCCAGGGTCTGTGACGAAGCGCCTCTCGACGTTCGGGCTGTGCGGCGCCCTGCTGCTGGGCCTCGCGGCCGAAGCTCGCGCTGCCGACTCGCCGAGCTCTGTGTTGGGCTGGGTCGAGGACAGCCGCGGCGTGCCGGTGGCAGGGGCCATCGTCTCGCTGTTCTCCAAGGGCATGCGCGGCGGTGGCCTGGTCGCATTCTCCGACGACGCGGGGCGCTTCGTGTTGCCGGCGCTGCCGCCGGGCTCCTACACGGTGCGCGCGATCGGCAGGGGCCTGAAGCCTGTAGCGGCGCGCCAGATCACGGTGCTCCCCAACCAGGAGTTCATCCTGGCCCTCAGCCTGCCCTCCCTGGGCGAGATCAGCGACCAGGAAGCGGCAGAGAAGCGCCGCGAGTTGACCTGGCTCGTGCGCCACAAGGCGCGCTCGGTATTGGAGCAGCGCGGCGTGCAGGCGTTGGCGGACGCCCAGGATGCCGCGGCATTCAGCGGCCCCACGCCCTGGGCCGACGCTTTCGGCGGCTCGCTCGAGTTCGTGACCAGCGCCAGCTCCGCCGCCACCGACGTGCCGGGGACGGAGTTCCTGCCCACGGGTGCCGGCGCGCTGCGACTCGAGGGACGCATCGCGGACGGCGCACGCTTGACCCTGGGCGGCGTGCTGGCGGAGAGCGAGGACACGGCCTGGCGCACGGCCGCCGAGTTCGTGCTCGACTCCGGCGAGGACCACGAGCTCCGGGCCGGCGCCGGCTACGGCACGCGCTACGTGCGTCCGATGGGGAGCGTGGGCGAGACCGAGGTGAGCCTCGAGAACAGCGCCGTGGGCGCCTTGTTCCTCGAGGACCGCATCCGCCTGGGCGAGCGCCTCACGGCGCTGGCCGCGCTGCGCCAGACCTACATCGGCTTCGTGCAGGACCGCAACCATTTCGATCCGGCCCTGAGCCTCGAGTGGAGGCCGGTCGGCAACACACGCGTCCACGCCTCGGCCGGGGAGCGCACCCTCGTCCCGGGCGGCGACCTGCTGACGCTCTCGACGCTGGCCACCGCCCCCGCCATCGTCTACGCCGCGCTGCCCACCGACCTGCGTGCGGAACGTGTGGTGCGCTACGAACTGGGCGCCGATCGCAGCGTCGCCGGCAGCCTGATCGGCGTGCGGGTGTTCGAGGAGGCGACCCACGACCAGCTGGTGAACGCCTTCATCGGCGGTTCCGCCGTAAGGCAGTTGCGCATCCTGAACGCGGGCAGCGCGAACGTGCGGGGCGCAGGCGTCGACCTGACCCGCGAATTCGGGCGCGCCGTTCGCGGATCGCTGGGCTACTCCTTCGGCCGCGTGCGGCGTCAGACGAGCATGGGCCTCGTGTCGGGCCCGTCGACCGTGTCCCTGCCCGAGGGTGCCTACCACGACCTGATGGGTCGCCTCGAGGCCCGCGTGGACCCGACCGACACGCGCGTCGTCGCGTTCTGCCGCTTGAACTTGATGCGCGCGTCCGGCCAGGACGAGCCCGTGCGGAACACGCGCTTCGACGTGCAGGTCAGTCAGGGCCTGCCCTTCATCGGCACGCTGACCCGCGCCGACTGGGAACTCCTGGTGGCGGTCCGCAACCTGTTCTACGAGGCGGCCGAAGCGGGCACGCTCGACGAGTTGGCCGTCGTTGCGCCGCCCACACGGGTGATTGGAGGCATCTCGGTCCGGTTCTGAGTGGCCGTTGCCAAGGATCAGGGCGAGGCGCCGGTGGCCTCGCCTCTTTTTTCCGCCCTAGAGCAGTCCAAATCGATGAACGCAATCTCCGACAACCCGGATTCGATGCTTCGAATGCTCTTGGAAGTAACTGTAGAATCAAGCATTCGGCGCTCCGAGACCTTGGATCCATCGGCACGACGTTTGCACGCGTGAGAGGGCTAAGGATTTTGCTGTTGCGATGAGAACCCGGGTCAAGAACTTCGCCGTTCTGGGTGTCGCGGTCCTGCTGACTGGCCTGGGGATCTACAACATCTTCCTGAAGGCCACGTGGACGCTGCTCGACGACGGAGTTTTCTGGAGGAACGGCCCTGCGGGTGTGGTCGCGTCCCGCGTGGCGCCGGGCGGTCCGGCTTCGCTCGCGGGCGTGAAGGTGGGCGACGTCCTGCTGGCCGTGGACGGCGAAGAAGTGCTGACCCACGAGCAGGTGCAGGCGCGCCTGCTCCACCGCAGCCCCGGCCATCGGTTGGCGTATTCCGTGCTGCGCGCCGACGAGCGCCGCTCCCTCGAGATCGAAGTCACGCCCCTGTCCAAGGGCAACGTCAGCCTGTTCTACTACCTCTCGCTGGTCGGCTTCTTCAGCCTGATCGTGGGCACGATCGTGATGCTGCGCCGGCCACCCGACCGCGCGGCGCTCCACTTCTACGCGATCTGCCTGCTGTTCTTCCTGATGTACTCGACCTCGTACACGGGGAAGCTGAACCTGGCCGACTGGACGCTGCTGTGGACGGACCACCTCGCGGTGCTGCTGCTGCCCGTTGTGTTCCTGCACTTCTGCCTGAGCTTCCCCGAACGGCGGCTGTCCGGCCGCCGCGCCTGGCTGGTGCTGGCCGCCTACATGCCGGCCCTGGTCCTGGCCGGCGTGGCGGTGCTCTCCCAGGTGCTGTTCGTGACCACCCAGGGCGGCGAAGCGCTGTGGCGGGTGACCGCGGCCATCGACCGCTCGAAGCCGTTCTACTTCGCGCTGCTGTTCGCCGTGAGCTTCGGCATCCTGCTCGACTCCTACCGCAAGACGCGCAGCCTGACCTCGCGCAAGCAGATGAAGTGGCTGGTCTGGGGCACCGGGGCCGGTGTGCTGCCCTTCTTCGCTTTCTACGCGATCCCGTTCCTGCTGGGCCGGGAGCCGCGCTTCGCGATGGAGCTGGCGGGCTACATCCCGCTGGCGCTGATCCCGCTGAGCCTGGCCTACGCAGTGGTGAAGCACCGGCTGATGGACGTGGAGCTGATCTTTCGGCGCGCCCTCGTCTACGTGCTGGCCACGGCCGCGATCGTCGGCATCTGCCTGCTGGTGGTGGGCCTGTTCAACTCCACGATGCAGGGGGACGAGGAGCCCCACGTCACGCTGATCGCCGTGCTCTCGACCCTGGTGGTGATGCTGCTTTTCACTCCGGTCAAGAGCCGCATTCAGGACGCCCTCGACCGGCTGTTCTACAAGGAACGCGGCAGCCCGCGCCGGTCCCTGCTGCGGTTGAGCCAGGACCTGAACGCCGACATCGACCTGGCGTCGATGACCGCGCGCCTGTTGCGGGGCGTGCAGGGCGCCCTGGGCGTTTCCTCGGTGGCGGCCTTCCTGCCCGAGCCAGATGGCGCCTTCGGCATCTTCTCCGCGATCGGTTGTCCGCCGGGGGCCGAGACGGTGCGCCTGCCCAGGAGCGGTGAGCTGCTGCGGCGCCTTTCGGAGGGCAGCCCGCTGAACGCCGAGAGCGCCGACTATCCGGAAGCCGGCCCCCTCGACCTCGTCTGGTATTTCCCCTGCCGCGTCAAGGGCGAGGTGATCGCGCTCCTGGCCGTCGGCCGCAAGGACGGCTTCGACTCTCTCAACAGCGAGGAAGTCGAGCTGCTCCAGGCCCTGGCCGGCCAGGCCGCCACGGCCTTCACCAACGGGCGGCTCTACCAAAGCCTGCGCGAGAAGGCCGACGAGTTGCAGCGGCTCACCGAGTACAACCAGAACATCCTCGAGAGCATGGACTCGGGCATCCTGGTCCTCGACCTGGACGGCCGGGTCGCGCGCTGGAACCGCGCCATGGAGGCACTGTACGGGCGCAAGCGCCAGGAGGTCCTGGGCCGCACCCTCGACGAGATCTTCCCCGCCGCTTTCCTCGAAGCCTTGCGCGGCAGCCTGGTGCTCGAGGATCACGAGGAGATCGCCCACATCTACAAGCTGCACCTGCATGCCCGCGACGGGCGCAGCACGATCGTCAACGTCTCGATCGCGCCCTTCGAGGTGGACTCGGGCGAGCGCCACGGCACGGTGCTGATCCTGGAGGACGTGACGGCCCGCATCCGCCTCGAGGATCAGCTGCAGCACGCCGAGAAGATGGCCTCGATCGGCCTGCTGGCGGCCGGCGTGGCCCACGAGGTCAACACGCCCCTGACCGGCATCTCCTCGTACACCCAGATGCTGAAGGAACAGGTGAAGCCCGAGGACCTGCGCTTCCCGCTGCTGGACAAGATCGAGAAGCAGACCTTCCGCGCCGCCAAGATCATCAACAACCTGCTCAACTTCGCGCGTTCGGGCGCTTCCGAGTTCGACCTGCTCGACGCCAACAAGACCCTGCTCGAGGTGCTGTCGCTGCTGGAGCACCAGCTCGAGAAGGCCCGCATCCGCGTGGTGAAGGAGCTGGCCGACGACCTGCCGCCGGTGCGCGGCAACGAGAACCGCCTGCAGCAGGTCTTCTTCAACCTGATCCTGAACGCGCGCGACGCCATGCCGCGGGGCGGCTGGCTGACGGTGCGCACCCAGGCCGACGGCGACACGCTGGTGGTGGAGGTCAGCGACACGGGCCACGGGATCAAGAAGGAAGACATCAAGCGCATCTACGACCCGTTCTTCACGACCAAGGGCATCGGGCGCGGCACCGGCCTCGGCCTCTCGGTCTCCTACGGCATCGTGCAGGAGCACGGCGGCGCGATCTTCGTGGACAGCGTTCCCGGCAAGGGCACCAAGTTCCAGGTGGCCCTGCCGGTCGCGGAGCTGGCCGAGGTCGCCCAGCGCTGATGAACGAGAGGATCCTGGTCGTCGACGACGAGGAGGTGATGCGGGACGTCCTGCAGACCCTCCTCGACCAGGCCGGCTACCAGGTCACGCTGGCCGAGAGCGGGCCGCAGGGCCTGGCCCTGGCCCGCCGCCAGGCCTTCGATGCGGCCATCGTGGACGTGATGCTGCCCGAGATGGGCGGCCTCGAGGTGCTGGAGGAGCTGAAGAAGGTCGACGCCGAGCTGGCGGTGCTCATGATCACGGCCTTCGCCTCCGTGGAGACCGCGATCACCGCGATGAAGAAGGGCGCTTTCGACTACATCGCGAAGCCCTTCAAGCACGAAGAGGTGCTGCACATCCTGCGCAACGCCCTGAACCAGCGCCGGCTGCTCGACGAGAACCGCGAGCTGCGCACGGCGCTGCGCGACCAGGGCCGCTTCACCGAGATCGTGGGCAAGGCGCCGCGCATGCAGCAGATCTTCAGCCTGATCTCCCAGGCCGCGCCCTCGCGCTCCACCATCCTGGTGGTGGGCGAGAGCGGCACGGGCAAGGAGCTGGTGGCGAAGGCGATCCACGCCAACTCGCCCCGCGTCGACAAGCCCTTCGTGGTCGTCAACTCGGGCAGCCTGCCCCACGACCTGCTCGAGTCGAACCTGTTCGGCCACGTGAAGGGCGCCTTCACCGGCGCCGTGTACGCGAAGAAGGGCCTGTTCGAGCTGGCGGACAAGGGCACGCTGTTCTTCGACGAGATCGGCAACATCCCCCTCGAGACCCAGGCCAAGCTGCTGCGCGTGATGCAGGAGCGCGAGTTCATGCGCCTGGGCGGCGTCGAGACCCTGAAGGTCGACGTGCGCATCGTGGCCGCCACCAACATCGACCTGCGCCGTGCCGTGGAGGACGGCCGCTTCCGCGAGGACCTCTTCTACCGCCTGAACGTGATCGCCGTGCAGCTGCCGCCCCTGCGCCAGCGCAAGGAGGACATCCCCTCGCTGGTCGCCCACTTCGTGGACAAGTACGCGAAGGAGAACACCAAGCGAGTGGTGGGCGTGTCGCCCGCGGCGCTGCAGTCGCTCATGGACTACGACTGGCCCGGGAACGTCCGCGAGCTGGAGAACGTCATCGAGCGCGGTGTCGTGCTCGCCACTTCCGACAGCATCGACCGCGACCTGATCCCCGACCACGTGCGCAGCGCGCCTGTGTTCCACGTCCCGCACCTGAACGTGCCGCCGGAGGGTATCAGCCTCAAGGACGTGATCGCGAGCTTCGAGCGGCGCCTGATCGAGTCGACCCTGGAGTCGACCAAGGGCGTGCAGAAGGAGGCGGCGCGCCTGCTGGGCCTGAAGCCCACCACCCTCAACGAGATGATCAAGCGCCACAGCATCGCCATCCCGAGGGAGCGCCGGGGCGCCTCGCTTGTCCCGCGCGAAGCCGAGGAGGCGCCGGTCAAGACCACCTCCGCGTGACCTTGACGCGATCCGGTGCCCCTGATAACCTCACGACCCTAATTGGCACAACTTTAAGGTTTTAGAGCCTCTTACATGGCCTTCCAGGGGTCTCTCGCCGAGCTTCACCTCCCCGACATAATCCAGCTCATCAGCGTCAGCGGGAAGACCGGCGTGTTCCATCTGACCGACGGCGGGTTGAAGGGGCAGATCTTCCTCCACGACGGCCAGATCGTGCACGCCCAGCTCGAAGACGCCGTGGGCGAGGAGGCCGTCTACGCCCTCGCCATCTGGAGCCGGGGCGACTTCAAGTTCGAGCCGGGCATCGCCACCGAGCACCGCACCATCTCCAAGAGCAACACCAACCTGCTGATGGAGGCGGCGCGCCGCCTGGACGAATGGCGCGTGCTGTCGAAGAAGATCCCGTCGACGGAGCTGGTCCCCGAGTTCGTGGTCCAGGAGAATCGCGAGGGCCAGATCAACCTCAACACCAGCGAGTGGCTGATCCTCTCCAAGATCGACGGCCAGCGTTCGATCAAGCAGATCGCGCAAGCCAGCGGCCTCTCGGTGTTCGACGCCGCCAAGATCCTGTACGGCCTGATTGCGACCGGGCTCATCAAGCTCAAGGAATCCGGCGCGCCTGCCGCGGCGGCTCAACCCCGGCCGGCGGCGGCCGCGCCGGCCGCAGCCACGCCTCGAGCGGCGGCGCCGCCCAACGCCGAGCAGCTGACCCGCCTCAACCGCGTGCGCGACATCTGCAATGGCCTGCTGGGAGCCGTCGGCGAGAGCGTCGTCAACAAGCACTACCAGAAGGCGCGCGGCGAGCTGGAAAAGGGCGCCGGCGCCGAGGTCATCGACGAGGCGATCCAGCAGATCGCTCGCGCCGCCTCGATCCTCAAGGGTCCCTCGACCTCCGACCAGCTCCTCGAGCAACTGAAGGGCCTGCGCTGACCCGCCGGCGCTTCGGCGTCGGCTGCTGCGCCGTGCTGCTATTGGCCTGCGGGCCGAAGCCGCCGGCGGATCCCGTCGAGCGGCTGCTGTTCGACCTGTCCCGGGCCGCCATGGCCCAGGACGCCGAGGCTTTCGGGCAGCACCTGGCCGCGGGCTTCGTCGGCGAAGGGGGCTGGACGAAGGCCGACGCGCTGAACGAGCTGCGCCGCTATTTCACGCTCTACCAGTCCCTGGAGGTCGGCACGGCGGGAATCGAGGTCGATCGCTCTGCGGCCGCGCCCAGCGTCCGCTTCCGTGCCTCGATCGCCGGCAAGCCGAAGGACATCAAGGGCCTCGCGGGCATGCTCCCCGAGACCGCGCGCTTCCAGTTCGAGCTCGGCCTGATCGAGGAAGCGGGTGCCGTCAACGTAGCGCGGGCGTCCTGGCGGCAGATCGACGCCGCGCCGGCCCCGTAGCCGACGCGCTTACACCTGCTTCCCCGCCACGGCTTCGATCAGGCCCTTGTAGCGCGCCATCACGACGTCCCAGGGGTAGTTGGCGGTCACGTAGAGACGGCCGCGCTGGCCCAGCGCGCCGCGCAACGGCTCGCTCTTCACGAGCAGGTCCAGCGCCTCGCAGAACTCCGCGGAGTCCGAGTAAAAGAGCCCGGCGTTCGAGCGCACGCAGTGGTCGAGCAGCACCGGCGACGCGGTCGTGGCCAGGGCCGGCGTGCCAAGCGCCATGGCCTCGAGCAACACGATCGACAGGCTTTCGTACGGACTCGGGCATACGACGGCCCGCGCGCCTGCCATGGCGGCGAGCTTGTCGGCCTCGGGCAGGAAGCCCAGGTAGCGCACGCCCGGCACGCGGGGCTTCTCCATCGCCAGCTTGCCGATGAGCAGCAGTTCGGCGCCACCGCCGACCTGGCGCCTGTATTCGGCGAAGTGGCGTAGCATCGCGTCGCAGCCCTTGCCGGCGTCGATGCGGCCGGCGTACAGCGCGTACGGGCCACGCACGTCGTGGCGGATACGGAAGCCCTCCACGTCCAGCCCCGACGCGTCCACGTCCACGCCAATACCGGTCACCGCCGACGGCCGGCCCGCGAGATCGAAGTGCCGGCGCACCAGCAGCTCCTCGGGCGCCGAGCAGAATGCGAAGGCACGTGGCGCTGCGAACACTCTCTGCATGATCCCGAGGCGCAGCGGGGGCTCGTCGTGGGCTGTCGGCACCAGCACCGAACGCTCCGGAGCCGCGCGCAGCCCCCAGTAGGTCGGGAAGTAGAGATAGGTGAAGAACAGCACGGCGTCGAAGCGGTCGCGCTCTTTCTCCAGGCTGTGCACGAGCCGCGGCACGTCGGGGCCCTGGCGCTTCAGCCATTCAAGCTCCTCCGCTTCGGAATGCGGCCGGCCGTGCAGCGTGTCCGAGAGCCGGTTGAAGGACGCAAGATCGCGCTCGCCCTCCACGGAGAATCGGCGCACTTCGACGCCGTTCTCCAGCCCCTCGCCCTCGGGCAGCTCGTTCCGCCAGGTCACGTAGTCCTTGGCCCGCGAGGTGAAGACCACGACCTCGGCCTCGCCCACCAGCCGCTCGGCCACGGCACGCGCCAGGCTCTCGGACCCCCCGGTCACGTCGGCTCCGTAGCGCTGGACGACCACGGCGATCCGCAGCCTCACGCGCGCGCTCCGACGCTCTCCAGGTGGCCCCGCAGGGCCGCCTCGACCGCGGGCGGGGCGAAAGCCCCCAGGCGACGGCGCTGGCCAGCCAGCACCGAGGCGCGCAGGGCCTCGTCGTGGGCCAGGCAGTAGGCCAGCTCGGCCACTTCGGCGAACCGCTTCTCGCCGAACGTCACGCCGGCGCCGCCCAGGGTGAAGGGAACGGCGCTCGAGGCGTGGGCCAGCACAGGCACGTCCATCAGCATCGCCTCGACGAGGGGAACCCCGAAGCCCTCGTGCTCGCTCATGCTCACGAACAGGCGCGCCGACGCATAGCAGGCCAGCAGATCGGCATGGGGCACGTGCCCAGTGAAAACAACTTCCTCGGGTGTGAACCCCTCCTCGTACATCAGCGACTGCAGCGCGTCGAAGTAGTGGCGCGGCAGCGGCTCTCCCGTTCCCGTCGCGCGCCGCGGCGGCTTGCCCACCAGGACCAGGCGCAGGTTGGGGTCGATGAAGCGCCGCCAGTACGAGGCCATCCGGATCAGGTCCTCGTGTTTCTTGTTGGGCGCTACGCGACCAACGAACAGCAGGTTCGTCCGCCCGTCGCCCAGGGCCTGCCGCAGTACGGCGCTCGGCGGCTCGCGGTAGCGTTCAAAGTCGATGTAGATGGGCAGCACGCCGGTGCGTTCGAATCCCGCTTCCGCCAGTTCCTTGCGGTTCCACTCGCTGTCTCCCAGGGCGAGGTCCACCTGGCCCACCAGGCTGCCTAGCTGCTCGAGACCTTCCGAGCAGATGCGCAGCATCTCGGGATCCCAGCCCGCGAAGAAGCTCGGCGGTGTGATGTTGTGGTGGAGCAGGATGCGGCGGCTCCGTGTCTCGCGCAGCGCCTGGGTGAGCGGCGAGGGCAGCGCGTAGTGGAGCAGCACCAGATCGTGCGGCCCGCCGGGTGACCAGTCGCGGAAGGGCAACCCGTCGCCCGCGACATCGGGGTCCAGGTCGAGGGCGTACACGTCGGCTGCGAAGCCCCAACGCCGGAACGCGTCCCGCATCAGGAGGGCCGAGTCGCCGATCGCATCGCCCCGGTGCAGGGCCGGCACCCATTGATCGACCCTCACGACGCCTCCGAGAGCAGCGGGACGAGCGCCGCCATCAGGCGTGCGGCGTAGTCCTCGCCCTGGATGGCCCGCAGCGCGCGGGCCTGGCTCGCGAGCACGCTCTCGCGCAGCGGGCCGCCGCGCTCTACGGCCGCCATCAGGTCGGCGACGGTTTCGGCGTTCGTCTCGTCGAGCAGCACTCCGCCGCCGTGCAGCGTCTCGCCCACGGCGCCACGGTCACAGGCGATCACGGGCACGCCGCGCCGCATCGCCTCCACGAGGGGCACGCCGTAGCCCTCGTGGGCCGACAGGAACAGCAGCGCGTCGGCCGCCGCGTAAGCGGCGTGCAGGTCGGCCTCCGAAGCGCTGCCCGTGAGGACCACGCCCTCCAGGCGCAGGTCCGCGACCAGGCGCCGCAGGGCGGAGGCGTAGCGCGGGCACGACTGCGTCTCGCCCACGATCAGCAAGCGGCTGTGGCCCGTGTGACGGCGCCGGTACACGGCGAAGGCGGCGATGGCCGCCTCCAGCCGCTTGTTGGGGACGACGCGCCCGACGCACAGGAACGTCCTGCGGCCGTCTCCCCACAGCCGCCCCAGCACCGGCGAGGCCGACTGCGGCAGCGCGGCCGCCAGGGGAAACGGTACCACCTCGGCCTGCTCGAAACCCGCGGCGGCCAGGTCCGCGCGGCTGAATTCGCTGTGGGCGAGGGCCACGCTCGTCTTGGGCACCAGCTGCCGCAGCTCGGAAGCTGCGAGGGCGCTGAGACGCGCGGCTTCCGGGGCCCAGGGCGCGAAGAACTCCGCGGGCGTGACGTTGTGGTACACGAGGCCGAGCGGGCCGGAAGCCCGAAGCGCCACTGCGGTCGCGGCGCTTCCCGGCGCGAAGTGGTAGAGCGCGGCGGCCCCGGCCGGGAACTCCGCGAGCCGGGTGGCGCGGCCCACCAGGCTCGCGTCCACGTGTCCCGCGAAGATCTCGGACTGGCGTCCGGAACGCCGCAGCGCCGCCTGGATCTCGGAGGCCTCATGGCCTACGGCGTCCCCGGCATGCAGGGCGCCCAGGATCTGGTGCACGGCCCGCGTCATGCTTGGAGAACCGGGCGCAGCCGCTCGCGCAGCAGCGCGCCGAAGTCCGTGGCGCGGATCGCGGCGATCGCGCGCGCCTGCGACGCCAGCACGGCGGCGCGCAGCGCGGGATCGGACAGCACGCGCCCGACCAGCTCCGCCACCAGCTCGGGCGTCTTCTCGCGGAGCAGCACGCCGCCGCCCCGCAGCGTCTCCCTCACGGCTCCGGCGTCGTAGGCGACCACGGGCACGCCGAAGTGCATGGCCTCGACCAGCGGCACGCAGAAGCCCTCGTGCTCTGACAGGCACAGGAACAGGTCGGCCAGCCGGTAGTACGCGATCAGCTCGGAGTCGTCCACGTGGCCCGTGAAAACCACCTCGTCCACCCGTAGCTCGCGGGCGAGCTGGTTCAGGCGGTCGAAGTAGCGCTCGAACCCCTTGTGCTCGCCCACCAAGAGCAGGCGGCTGCGGGGCTCGACGTAACGCTGGTAGACGGCGAACGAGCGGATCAGGTCGTCGATCCTCTTGTTCGGGATGATGCGCCCGACGAAGAGCAGGTTCTGCCGGCCGTCGCGGAACATCCGCTCCACCACGGGCGACGGCGCCCGGTCGTACTTCGCGAAGTCGAGGACGATCGGCAGCACGCCGGTCTGCGCAAATCCGGCCTCGTCGAGCTCCCGGCGGTTGAACTCGCTGTCGCCCAGGGCCAGCTCGGTGCGCGGGGCGAAGGCGAGAAGCTCGCGGCGGCCGTGGTAGCACAGGCCCGCCAGGTGCCGGTGGAAGCCCAGGAAGAAATGGGCCGGCGTGATGTTGTGGTAGATCGAGACCAGGCGGTCGGGGGCCGGGAACACGAGGCGCCCCGCGGCGCTGCCGATCGAGAAGTGGAAGAGGCACAGCGTCTGCTTCGCGGAGACCTCGGCGTAGCGCCACAGCGGCCGCGCCAGGTGGGCGACGCGGGGATGCACGCGCTCGGCGTAGATCTCCGAATCGAACCCCATGCCGCGCAGGTGTCCCTGGATGGCCAGGGCCTCGTTGCCGATGGCGTCGCCGTAGCTGAGGGCGGCCAGCAGCTGGTGGACCTGCGCCGGCCGGCTCAATGCAGGCTCCCCAGGAGCGCCAGGTACTTGCGCTCCACGATGTCCCAGCCGTAGTTCGCGTCGAAGTAGCGGCGGCCGTTCTCTCCCAGTCTGCGGCGCAGCGCGGCGTCCTGCTCCAGCACGGAGAGCGCCTCGCGGAACTCCTCGTAGTGGGCGTAGTAGAGCCCGCCGTTGGAGCGCCGGCACTGCCCGCGCAGCACCTCGCAGCGGCCGTTGGCGAGCACTGGCCGGCCCGCCCACCACGCCTCGAGGGTAACCATGGACAGGCTCTCGTAGCGCGACGGGATCACCAGCGCGTCGCAGGCCGCGAGCGCGTCCCACTTCTCCTGGTCCGTGACGAAGCCCGGCGCCACGATGGACGGATCCTGGGGAATCTCGAGCACCGGCCTGCCGAGCAGCACGAGCTTCAGACGGGAGCCCGTCTCGGCCCGGTAGCGCTGGAAGAACGCGAACAGCTCGTCGCAGCCCTTGTTGCGGTCGATGCGGCCGACGTAGAGCAGGAACGGTCCTTCGATACCCCTGGCGCGGCGGAAGCCGCCGGCGTCGAGACGCTCCGGCAGCACGGAGCCGACGCCCACGACGTCGCCGGGCATGGCGTCCACGTCGGCGATCTCGCGGACCATCTCCCGCTCCTCGACGCTGTTCCACACGATCGCTCGCGGCAGGGCGAACAGGCCGGCGAACAGGCGCAGGCGATGCACCCCGTCGTTCTCGGCGGTCGGCACCAGCACGGCCCGTTCTGGCGCCGCGTGCAGGCCGTAGTAGGTCGTGTAGTAGCGGTAGGAGAAGAACAGCACGTGGTCGTGGCTGCCGCGCCTTTGCCGCAGCTCCTCCACCAGGGTCGGTGACAGCGGGCCCTGCTCTTCCATCCAGCGCCGCTCGTCGTCGTCGCTGTGGGGCGCTTCCACGCGCTTCGACCACTCCGAAAAGCGCAGCAGGTCCCGCGGGCGCTCCACGGGAAAGCGGTGCACCGGGATGCCGTTCAGGACCTCGCTGCCCGGAGGGTAGTGGTTCTGCCAGCTCACGTAGTCGCTCGCACAGGTCGTCACCACCTCGATCTCGGCGTGGCGGGCCAGGTGCTCGGCGACGATGCGACAGTGGTACTCGGCGCCCCCCGCGATGTCCAGGCCGTAGCGCTGGACCACGAACAGGAGCTTCAAGCGCCGTCCGGGCCCTTTTTCTCCGGCTCTTCGCGGTACACGACCATCTGCTCGAGGGTCTTCTCGCGCCGGGAATCGAATTCGACCTTGCCCTGCAGCGCCAGGTAGCGGTTCTTCACGTCCTGCAGCTCGAGGTTGAGGCGGGTCACCTCGACCGCCAGGTTCGTGAGCAGGTGCACGTAGTAGGCGTTCAGGTCCGACTGCCGCGACAGCGCGGAGATCATCGGGTTGGGGTTCCAGAACAGCTTCTGGATCGGGTTCAGCAGGCGGCGCAGGGTCCGCAGCGCGCGGCCCACGGCGCCGCGGCTCGACTCGTAGACGGTCTCCTCGTGGAAGGCGAAGTTCCAGCGCGTGGGCTGCGCCCGGAAGTCCTTCACGAAATCGGGGTTGAAGTCGTGGGCGTCGAGCACCGCGTCGAGGTGCCGCTCCGCGATCTGCTGGATCTCCTCCGCCGTGTAAAGGCCCTGGCGCTTCTCCTCGATGCGTTTGCGGATCGAGGCCATGATGGCCTGCACGTCGACGCCGTCGGCCTTGATCTCGAAGCTCATCGGATCGGGGTCGGAACGCCCGCGGCCGTGTACACGATGGCGACGATCGCGAGGGCCCACAGGGCCACGTTCAGCAGCAGCGGCCGATCGGTGAGCAGGATGTCCGACGGGCTGCCGCCGCCCTCCTTGCGGTGCACGAGGTAAAGATACCGGAAGATCCCGTAGAGCACGAAAGGGATGGTCCAAGGCAGCCGGTCGGTCTGGAACTTGGCGGTGGTCTCGGGGGCCGTCGTGTAGGAAGCGTAGGCCATCAGGCACGAGGCCGTGACCACCGCGATCATCTGGTCGAGCAGGTACGGGCTGTACTCCTCGAGGCTCTTGCGGTGCTCCCCGGCCTGGCCTTCCATCGAGGTCAATTCGTGGCGGCGCTTGCAGAAGGTCAGGAACAGCGCCAGCAGGATCGTGCAGATCAGCAGCCAGTCGCTGAACACGACACCGATGGCGAAAGCGCCCGCCACTGCCCGCAGCACGAAACCCAGGCTGACGGCGATCGCGTCGACGATCACCAGCTCCTTGAGCTTCCACGAGTACAGCAGGTTCAGGGCCACGTAGGCCAGGGAGGCCAGGAAGAAGTCTCGACCTAGGAGCAAAGCACCTGCCAGGCAGCCGCCGCCGAGCAGGGCCGCGAAGCCCAAGGCCGCGCGCGGCAGAAGCGCGCCGCTGGCGATCGGACGCAGTCGCTTGCGCGGGTGCAGCCGGTCGCGTTCGACGTCGCGGACGTCGTTGATGAGGTAGACGGTGCCCGACAGGCCGCAGAAGAGCAGGAACGCCGCGGCCGAGCGCAGGAACAACCCGGTCTCGAACAGGTGCTTGCTGAGGGCCAGCGGGGCGAAGAGCAGGAGGTTCTTCGTCCACTGGTGCGGCCGGAGCGAGATGAGGAGCGGCGTCACGCCGGGCGCATGGGCGCTAGGCCGCGCCGGAGGCTAGAAGCTCTTGACCGCCTCGGTCTCGGAGTCGTAGGTCTCGAAGACCGTGAGCAGCTTGGTGATGGAGAGCAGGTCCTGGATCTTCTTGGTCAGGTTGATGAGCTTGAGCTTGCCGGACTTGCGGCTCACGGTCGTGTAGCAGCGGACGATCTCCCCCAGGCCGGCGGAATCGACGTACGGCACGTCGGCGAGGTTCAGCAGGATCTTCGTCTTGCCGCTGTCCACGACCTTGTTGACGGCGTCCCGGAGCGCGTCGTCCCCCTCGCCGATCAGGATCTTGCCGTGAAGGTCCAGGATCACGACGTCATCGACCGTGCGCTCGACGATCTTCATTGACGTTCTCCCGCAGTTTCAAGCAGTTGTACGGAGGCGGCACAGTACCACAGGCTTTTTGCGCGTGTCAACGAAAGCCCCCGGGTTCGAGGCCCGTGGTAGCTTTCACAAGGCCATGGACTTCATCGAGAGGCTGCACGCCCGTGCCCGGCAGTCCCCGGCCCGGATCGTCCTGCCCGAAGGGACCGAGCCCAGGACCCTGGCGGCGGCCGTTCGGGCGCAGGCCGGTGGCCTGGCCCAGCCCACGCTGCTGGGCGATCCAGAGGCGATCCGCCGGGCCGCCGCCGACGCCGGGCTCGAGCTCCGCGGCGTCCAGGTCGAAGGCGTGCCCGGCTCCGGGCCCAAGTTCGAGGCCGCCTTCAGGGTCTACGAAGACCGCGTCCGGCACCGGGGGATCCGGCCCGACGAGGCGCGCGCTCAGCTGGCCGAACCCCTGCTCTGGGGAGCGCTCCAGGTCGCCGCCGGCCGGCAGGACGGGATGGTGGCAGGCGCCCGCTCCACCACCGCGGCGACGCTGCGGGCGGCCATCCGGGGCATCGGCGTGCGGGAGGGCGTCTCCAGGCTGTCGTCGTTCATGCTCATGGTGACGAGCAACGCGGCGCTCGGTGACGCGGGCCTCCTGGTGTTCGCGGACTGCGGCGTCAATCCCGACCCGAGCGCGACTGAGCTGGCCGAGATCGCCCTGCTGGCCGCGGACAGCGCAAGCACTTTCCTACGCCAGCCGCCCCGGGTTGCGCTGCTCTCCTTCTCCACGCGCGGCAGCGGCGACCACGCGCGTTCGCGCAAGGTCCGGGAGGCCGCGCGCATCGTGAACGCCCGCGCCCCCGAGCTCTTGGCCGACGGGGAGCTGCAGCTCGACGCCGCGCTCGTTCCCGCAGTCGCGACGAGCAAGGCGCCCGGCAGCCCGGTGGGCGGCCAGGCCAACGTCCTGGTGTTCCCGGACCTCGACGCGGGGAACATCGGCTACAAGCTCGTGGAGCGCATCGCCGGCGCGCGCGCGCTCGGCCCGGTCCTGCAGGGCCTGCGGCGTCCGGCCAACGACCTGTCACGCGGCTGCTCCGTCGACGACATCGTTGACGTGATCGCTGTGACCGCGATCCAGGCGTCGGCTACTGGCCGGCGGCCTTCCTCGGGCTGAAGCAGTCGTCGCAATAGACGGGCCGGCCCTCGCGGGGCCTGAACGGAACGGTCGTCTCACGACCGCACTGGGCGCAGGTCACGCTGGTCCGAGGCCTGACGCGCGCCGCCCCGGTCTTTTGGCGTGCCCTGCACTCGCCGCAGCGCTTGGGCTCGCGCAGGCCGCGGCCGGCAAAGAAGAACTGTTCCGCGGCCGTCCAAACGAAGGGCTGCCCGCACTCGACGCACGCCAGCGCCTTGTCGGTGTACTCCATGCGCCTCCCGGCCTTGGCGGAGGGGCCCGGGGCCGTTTCAGGCCCCGGGATCACGAATGGGTCTACTCGCCTTCGCGGCGCAACTTCTTGCGGTTGCGCTTGCGTGCGAGGGCTTGCTTGGCGCGTTTCTTGTCGCCGGGCTTCAGATAGAAGCTGTGCTTCTTGATGTCCTTGATGATGTCTTCCTGCTGGACCTTGCGTTTGAAGCGGCGAAGGGCGTTCTCGATCGACTCGCCCTCCTGGACCTTGATCTCGGCCAAACTATTAACACCCCCACTCTGCCCTGGCCGGGCTATCCGAATAGGCGATCCTAGGTGATGGGTTGGGCGCAGTCAAACTATGATGGCGGCCACCCCCAATGTCCGGCCCCGGAACGCTCTTCGTCATCGCCACGCCCCTCGGTAACCTGGAGGACATCAGCCTGCGCGCCCTGCGCCTCCTGCGGGAGGTGGACCTGGTGGCCTGCGAGGACACGCGGCGAACGCATAAGTTGTTGAAAGCGAATGGGATCTCGACTCCCATGACCTCGTACTTCGAGCACAACGAGCGCTGGAAAGGCGACCGGCTGATCGAGCAGTTGGGCTCGGGAAAAACAATCGCGCTCGTCTCGGACGCCGGGACGCCGGGCATCTCGGACCCTGGCTTGCGGCTGGTTCGCGATGCGCGCGCCGCCGGCCTGCCGGTGGTGCCGGTCCCGGGGCCGAGCGCCGCGGTGACAGCCCTCAGCGTTTCGGGCCTGCCGACCGATCGCTTCCTGTTCGTCGGCTTTCTGCCCGCCCGCAAGGGCGCGCGCCAGCGCGCCATCGCGGAGCTGGGCGCGGTGCGCGACACCCTGGTCCTCTACGAGTCGCCCACGCGCGTGGTCGAAGCGCTTCGCGACCTCGAGACCGCCCTCGGCAATCGCGCTGCCTTCCTGTGCCGCGAGGCGACCAAGCTCCACGAGGAGTATCGCGCGGGCACGCTCGGCTCGCTGCGCGCCGAGCTCGCGGCGCGCGACGTGGTGCAGGGCGAGATCGTCCTGGTGGTCGCGGGCGCCACCGAGCAGAGGAGCGACGAGGACCCGCGCGTGCTCTTCGCGCGGCTCAGCGCGGAAGGCCGCACGCGGCGCGAGGCCGTCAAGGAGGCGGCGCGCCTCTTGGGCCGGCCGGCCCGCGAGGTGTATCGCGAGGTGCTCGACGGGGGCGATGACGAAGCCTGAGGCGGGCGAGCGTCCGCTCGGCCTCGCGGCCGCGACCGCGCTCCTGGTGGGCGAGGTGATCGGCATCGGCATCTTCCTGACGCCCGCCGAGATGGCGCGGGACCTCGCCGCGCCCGGGCTCGTCTACGCGATGTGGCTCGTGGCCGGGACGATGGCGGCCACGGGCGCCTTGTGCTTCGCCGAGCTCGCGTCTCGCTATCCCGAGGCCGGCGGGCCCTACGTCTATCTGCGCGAGGCGTTTGGCGAGACCCTGGCCTTCCTCTACGGGTGGAAGTGCCTGCTGGTCCTGGACCCGGGGCTCACGGCGGCGCTCGCCACCGGCTGCGCCCAGTACGCCTCCGCGCTGGTGCCGATGAGCCCCCTGGCGCAGCGCGGCCTCGCGGTCGCGACGATCCTCGCGATCGCCGGGTTGACGGCTCGGGGCACGCGGCTCGCCGCCAACGCGCTGGTCGTGATGACCGCGTTGAAGCTCGGCGTCCTGCTGGCGATCGTCGGCTTCGGCCTTCTGGCCCACGGCCTGTCGGCGGAGCGGCTGTGGCCGGCGTTCGAGCGGGGACCGGCGGCCGCGCCGCTCGTGGGTGCCCTGGCGGGCGGCTTCGTCGCGGCGTTCTTCTCCTTCGGCGGCTGGTGGGACGCCGCGAAGATGGCCGGCGAGGTCAAGGACCCAGCGCGCACGCTTCCCGTGGCATTCCTCTCCGGCGTGGGCATCGTCACGCTGGCCTACATGCTGACCAGCGCCGTGTTCATGGGAACGCTGCCCCTGGACCAGGCCGGGAGCGGCGGCGCCTTCGCCGCCCAGTTGGGCGAGCGCCTGTTCGGCGCGAAAGGCGCCAGCGTACTGTCGCTGGCGGTGCTGTTCTGCGTGCTGGGCAGCCACCTGGCCTTTGCGCTGGCGTCGCCGCGCGTCTACGTGGCGATGGCGCGGGATCGCCTGTTCCCCCAGGCCCTGGCGCGGCTGCACTCGCGTTTCGGCACGCCCGTGGGGGCCATCGCGGTGCAGGCGGTCCTGGCCGTGGTGCTGGTGATGCTGGGGAGCTTCGGGACCATCATCGCCTACTTCATCTTCGTGGCCGTGGCCTTCGTCGCGCTCAGCGTCGTGGGAATGCTGCGGCTGCCGGCGGCACAGGGCTTCCGCACGCCGCTGCGCCCGCTCACGGCGGGGATCTTCCTGACCCTGTCGGCGCTGTTGCTGCTGCTCCTGGCCGCGGGGCGCCCGCGCGAGGCCGCATTGGGGACGGCGGTCGTCGCGCTCGGTGTGCCGGTCCACCGCAGCTTGCGGAGAAAGGCGTATCCTTGACAACAAAACGCCACCCGTGCCAGACTCCGCGATCTCTCGCTATCGCCGGAAGTCATAGGAGCGCATGAGGATACTCGTCGTCGGCAATGGGGGTCGCGAACACGCCCTGGCGTGGAAGATCAAGCAGAGCCCCCTCGTCACCGATTTGTATTGCGCGCCTGGCAACCCCGGCATGGCGGAGATCGCGGACTGCGTTCCGATCGACACTTCGAACATCGTCGAAGTGGCCGACTTCGCCCAGACCATCAAGGCCGACCTCACGGTCGTCGGCCCCGAGCTGCCGATGGTGCTGGGCATCGGCGACGAGTTCGCCCGGCGCGGAATGCTCATCTTCTCGCCCAGCCGTGCCGCCGCCGAGCTCGAGGGTTCGAAGGCCTTCGCCCGCGAGTTCATGCAGCGCCACAAGGTCCCGTCGCCGGGCTACCGGATCTGTCAGACCGTGGACGATGCGAAGAAAGCGGTGAAGGAAGCGCCGTTCGGCTTTCCGATGGTGCTGAAGGCCGACGGGCTGGCGGCCGGCAAGGGGACGATCCTCGCCAAGGACGCGGCCGAAGCGACGGCGGCCGTGGACCTGATGATGACCGACCGCAAGTTCGGCAACGCCGGAAGCCGGATGGTCATCGAGGAGTTCCTGCAGGGCGAGGAGGTCTCCTTCCTGGTGCTGTCGGATGGCGCGCGGGTGGTGCCGCTGATGTCGGCGCAGGACCACAAGCGCGCCTTCGACGACGACAAGGGACCGAACACCGGCGGCATGGGGGCTGTCTCTCCCGCCACCACGCTGACCGTGGACGCCCACAAGCAGATCATGCAGGAGACCATCCTGCCCACGATCGCGGGCATGGCTGCCGAAGGCCGCCGCTACCAGGGCGTGCTGTTCGCCGGCGTGATGATGACCGACAAGGGGCCCAAGGTGCTGGAGTTCAATGCACGCTTCGGTGATCCCGAGACCCAGGCGATCCTGGTGCGCATGAAGTCGGACATCGTGCCGATCCTGAAGGGCGTGGCCCTGGGCAGCCTGAAGGAATCCCGGATCGAGTGGGCCAAGGAGCCGTCGGCCTGCATCGTGGTCGCCACCAAGGGCTATCCCGAAGCGCCGGAGACCGGCCAGAAGATCACCGGCGTCGACGCCTTGAAGGGCCGGAGCGACGTGGCGCTCTTCCATGCCGGCACCGGCAGGAAGGACGGCGCGCTCGTCACGGTCGGCGGGCGCGTGTTTGGAGTGACGGCCCTCGGGGCGAACCTCGACGGCGCGATCCAGACCGCCTACGAGGCGGTGGCGAAGATCTCCTTCGACGGCATGCACTACCGCCGCGACATCGGACGGAAGGCCCTGTCGCGGCTGCAGGCCGGCCGCTGAACGTGGCGGTCCGCAAGCCGCGCGTGGCCATACTGATGGGGAGCGACAGCGACCTGCCCGTCATGGCCGAATGCGTGAAGGCCCTGAAGGCCTACGGGATCGCGTGCGAGGTGCGGGTGCTCTCGGCCCACCGCACGCCCGATCAGGCCACGCGCTTCGCCCGAGCCGCCGAGGGCCGCGGTATCGGTGTGCTGATCTGCGGCGCGGGCGGTGCGGCGCACCTGGCCGGGGCCGTGGCGGCCCACACCACGCTGCCGGTGATCGGCGTGCCGCTGGCCAGCTCGCCGCTGTCCGGATTCGACGCGCTGCTCTCGACGGTCCAGATGCCGCCGGGCGTTCCGGTCGCCACCGTCGGCGTGGGAGCCATGGGCGCCGCCAACGCCGGCCACCTGGCGGCGCAGATCCTCGCCACGAGCGACGCCGCGCTCAAGCGCAAGGTCGTCGAGCGCCGCCGCAGCATGACGCAGGGCGTGCTGACGAAGGCCAAGGGACTGGACAAGAAGCTGAAGGAACTTCTAGGGCGGTAGCTGTCAGCCGTCCAGGACGATTCCGGAATCCGGCTGATAGCTGATAGCTGAAAGCGACCGTCCTAGAAGAAACTGACCTGCCAGCGCAGCACGTCGACGGCCTCTCCCGCGGCAGCGCGACCGGGGCGCGGCTCCAGGGCCTGGCCGTCGAGATCAACGATTCCCGCGAGCAGGACCAGCTCGATCTGCCGGCCCGCGCGCAAGCGATCGCCGGGATCTACCAGCAGCGCACGGCGTCCGCCGTCGTATGAGAAGCGCAGGCCGTCGAACAGGCGATCGCCGGGCCGCACCGGTCCGGCGTAGCGCAGCACGACCTTGCCGGCGAAGCTCTCCTCGTTCATGTCGTTGCTGAACTGCACCGCGAAGCGCGAGTCGCCGGGTATCTCGGCCTCCCCATCGAGGGGCAGCGCGAACACCACGATCGGGGCCTTCTTGGGGCGAGGAGGCGGGGGCGGCGGCGGCTGGGCCTGTGCGGTCGCCGATGGAGCGGTGGTCAAGGCCACGCGCTGGGCCTCGACGTAGACGACACCGCGGCGCGTCTCCACGCGTCCGGTCACCTCCAGCCACTTCCCCGAGTCGCGCTTCAAGGACGCGTCCAGCTCGAAGCCTTCGCCCTTCGGCTTTTTCTTGGTGATCCAGGCCGCGAACAGGTCGTCCTTCAGCACCCAGTCGGAACGGCCGGCCTGGCTCTTCGAGGGCAGGTCGCCGAACAGGTTCTTGCCGCGAAACTGGCCGACGACCTTGACCACGCGTCCGTCGTGTTTCCCGAGGTTCGTCAGGAGCTGTTCCAGGCTGATGGAGGCTGCCTTCTCGATCTGCTTTTCGTCGATCTCGCCGCCGACGAAGCTCCAGAACCGGATGCTGCCGCCCCCGGCGGTTCCGATGGCCGTCTGGGCGTTGTCGGGGCGCAGGAACACGCCGGTCACTTCCACTTCCGTTCCAAACATGCGCCGCGCCTGGTCGTCGAACTCCTGCGCCACTTCGTTGACGGGGAGCACCAGGACCCTGGCCCCGAAGCTGTCCTGCAGCGTGTAGGTCGAGAGCCCTTCGAAGTTGAGGCGCCCCTTGGTGCGTACCGAACGGTTCTCGTAGGCGCTCGGACTCTGCACGAGATCGGTGATGGTCACGTCCACCGGATCGCCGTACTGCATCTCGTAGCGGTTCGTCGGCTGGCCGCCCTGGGCGGAAGCCCAGGGCGAAAGAGCCGCCAGCAGAGCCAGCGCGAGCCCCGTCTGCCTCATCCCCCCGAGTATAGTAGGATCCCCGGACCCCGGAAACGCCAGAGGAGAAAGAGCATGGCCCAGGACGACGCCGCGGCCTCGGACTTCAAGCCCTACGTGCCGGACGACGCCAGCGTGGCCGAGTTCACGCCCCGGGCGGTGTTCCTCGGAATGGTGTTCGGCGTGATTTTCGGCGCGGTCACCGTCTACGTCGGCTTGCGCGCCGGGCTCACGGTCTCGGCCTCGATCCCGATCGCGGTGCTCTCGATCAGCCTGCTGCGGGCCCTCGGCAAGGCCACCATCCTCGAGAACAACATCGTCCAGACCACGGGATCGGCGGGCGAGTCGGTGGCGAGCGGCGTCATCTTCACCCTGCCGGCGCTGATCTTCCTCGGCTTCGAGCTGCAGTACGTGCGCATCTTCGCCCTCGCCCTGCTCGGCGGCTGCCTGGGCGTGCTGTTCATGATCCCGCTCAGGCGCCAGCTCATCGTCAAGGAGCACGGCAACCTGCTCTACCCCGAGGGCGCCGCCTGCGCCGACGTCCTGATCGCCGGTGAGAAGGGCGGCTCCTTCGCGAGCCGCGTCTTCTATGGCCTGGGCCTGGGCGGCTTGTACACGACCCTGCAGAACGAGAATGCCTTCGCGGTGCTCAAGAGTACGCCCGAGTATCAACCTCCACAGATACCCGGTGCGGCCCTGCGGGCCGACATCACATCCGAGTATCTGGGCGTGGGCTACATCATCGGGCCCCGAGTCGCCGGCACCATCTTCGCGGGCGGCGTGCTGTCGTGGTTCGTCATGATGCCGGCAATCAAGTTCTTCGGCGGCCTGGTGCCGACGCCGATCTACCCGAGCACGATCCCGATCGCCGAGATGGGGCCGATGGACCTGTGGCGCAGCTACATCCGCTACATCGGCGCCGGTGCGGTCGCCGCAGCCGGCCTGATCACGCTGCTCAAGACCCTGCCCACGATCGTGTCTGCGCTGAGCGCCGGCATGACGAGCATGAAGGCCGAGGCCGCGGGCGGCTCGGCCGCGGGAGCAGGCGGCCGCACCAACCGCGACCTGCCCATGACCGTGGTGCTGGCCGGGTCGGCGGTCATCGTGCTGGCGGTGTGGTCCCTGCTCACGGTCATGCCGGTTCCGGGGGCACCGACCAGCGCGCTGCACAACGCCCTGGCCGGACTCCTGGTCGTGGTGTTCGGGTTCCTGTTCGTCACGGTCTCGTCGCGAATCTGCGGCCTGATCGGCACCTCCGCGAACCCGGTTTCGGGGATGACGATCGCCACGCTGATGGCGACCTGCGCGCTGTTCCTGGCCGCGGGCTGGACGCAGCCGGCCTATGGGGCCCTGGCTCTCACGGTCGGCAGCATGGTGTGTATCGCCGCCGCGAATGCCGGTGCCACGTCGCAGGATCTCAAGACCGGCTTCCTGATCGGCGCGACGCCGAGCTACCAGCAGCTCGGCCTGTTCGCGGGCGCGATCGCCGCGTCCTTCGTCATCGGGATCACGCTGATCGCCATGAACAAGGGCCTCGAGAAGTACGTTCCGGTGCAGAACATCAGCATCCCGCTGGGCGACTTGCCACCCGGCGTGAAGGTCGAGAGCGAATCCAGGGAGCACGAGGGCCGCAGCTATCGGCTCCTGAACGCGATCGGATCGCCCGTGGTTCCCGAGGGCAAGTACCTGCAGGATCCGCAGACGGGCGCCGTGGAGATCCAGTGGATCCAGGGCATCGGCAGCGAGAACGCGGCCGCGCCCCAGGCCCGCCTGATGTCCGTGGTGATCAATGGCATCCTGAACCAGAAGCTGCCATGGGGCCTCGTGCTGCTGGGAGTGTTCATCGTGATCGCCGTCGAGCTGCTGGGCATACGTTCGCTCAGCTTCGCCGTCGGCTCCTACCTCAACATCGGCACGACGGCAGCCATCTTCTGTGGCGGTGTGGTGAAGTGGCTGGCCGAACGCGGTCAGAAGCAGACAGAGGAGGGCGAGGCCAGCCCGGGCGCCCTCTATGCCTCGGGTCTGATCGCGGCCGGCGGCATCGTGGGCCTGCTCTCGATCGGGATCTCGCTGCTCGAGACCCAGAAGGCCCTGCCTAAGGACTTTTTCAAGTTCGGGCTCGACTTGCCCTTCCACGCCAGCAACATCGCGGGCGTGCTGGCCTTCGCGGCCCTCGCGTTCTCGCTCTACTGCTTCGCGCGCAAGCCCCTCGAAGGCTCGAAGTAAGCCCCCCCAATACACAAAAGCCCCGGAGAGCTTTTCCACTCTCCGGGGCCCGGTCGGCTGTTTGGATTCGCCAGGTCGTGTACGGCCTAGCGGGCCCCCTGCCGTGCACGGGACCGATCCGGCATCGGTCGGAGGCTAATCCAGTTGATGCGAATCAAGATGCGCTTCGGCGTCGACGACTAGGCGTCAGCCACCTCGCGTTGTTTGTGACAACTGTCCACTGGACCACCTCCTTTCTCGCGTGAGTCGAGTGTACGGACGCCGGCGCGGACGTGTCAAGGGTTATGTACAAGGAATGGCGGGCGCTTTGCGCGACGGCACGAGCGGTTGTGGCAGGGTGACCGCATCGCCATGACCGCCGCGAGGCGCACTTGCTTGACACTTCACGAGAGCGCATGCTACCGTCCGCGTTCAACAGCTTTTCCGGAATAACCACCGGCGGATGAAAGACTTGGAACGCTACCGGGGATGAAGCTCAAGGCGCTGGGTTGCTACGGCGGCAACATCCCGGGCCACGGAATGACCTCCTTCCTGGTGAACGGCACCCTCGCCCTGGACGCGGGCTGGGTGTCGAGCGCGCTCTCGCTCAAAGAGCAGGAGAAGGTCAAGGACATCCTGATCTCCCACTCCCACCTCGACCACACCTGCACGCTGCCGTTCCTGATCGACAACAACTTCACGGCGCCGGGCTTCGCGCTGCGCATCTACTCGATTCCCGAAGTCGTGGCATCGATGCGCAACCACCTCTTCAACAACCACACCTGGCCCGACTTCACGTGCCTGCCCAACGACATGACGCCGGTCCTGAAGCTGGTGGAGATCGGGATCGAAGAGCCCTTCGTGGTCAACGGCATCACGATCCGCGCCGTGCGCGTCTCCCACAGCGTGCCCACCGCCGGATACATGCTCGAGGACAAGCGCTGCGCCATCGCGTTCTCGAGCGACACCGGGCCCACCGAGCGCTTCTGGGAGCTGTGCAACGCCGTCAAGCGCCTCAAGTGCGTGATCACCGAGTGCTCGTTCCCAGACGGCCTGCGCGAGCTGGCCAAGGTGTCGGGGCACCTGACGCCGCAGCTCTTGGACGCCGAGCTCACGAAGCTGAAGCGCGACGTGCCGGTCTACCTCTACGGCTGCAAGCCCAAGCACATCGAGGTGATCCACAAGGAAGTGCGCATGCTGAAGCGGAAGAACGTCCGCTTCCTGGTCCAGGGCCGCACGTACACGTTTTAGACCTGGCTGCGGCCCAGGCTCACCAGGCTGCCGGCGAGGCCCACGAGCATGCCCCCGACTACCAGGCCGAAGCTCACGTCGGCGGGAAGCAGCAGCGCGGTGCGGCCCATCAGGTCCGAGGCCGCCAGCGCGTCCTGCGCCAGCAGGCGCAGGCTCAGGTAGAGCAGGCCCACGGCGAACAGGCCGCCCAAGCCGCCCTGCAGCATCCCCTCCATGACGAAGGGGCCGCGCACATAGGCTCGCGTCGCGCCCACGAGGCGCATGATGTCCAGCTCGTCCTGGCGTGCGTACACCGTCAATCGGATGACGTTAGAAATCGTGAACACGCCCGCCAGGGCCAGGATGCCGCCCAGCACGCCGCTCAGGCCGCGCACCAGGCGCACCACGGTGGCCAAGCGCTGGATCCACAACAGGTCGTACTGCACCTCCTCGACTCCCGGCGCCTGCTGGAGCGACGCCGCCAGGCGCCGGACCTCGTCTGCCGACTGTCGCCCGGGCCGCAGCGTGATCTCGATCGATTCGGGAAACGGGTTCTGGCCCAGGTCGTCGGGCAGCGAGCGCAGGTCGCGGAACAGCGCCTTGAAGCGGCCCAGGGCCTCGTCGCGGCTCACGCCGGCGTAGGAAAGCACCGCCGGCTCCTGCTTCAAGCGCTCCTCCAGGAGCGCCTTCGCCCGCGGGTCGATGGCGTCGCGCAAGTACACGGTGACCTGGACCTTCTGGGTCCAGCGGGCCACCACGGCGTTCAGGTTGCTGGCCACCGTGAGGAAGGCGCCCAGCACGAACAGGCTGACGCCGATCGTGATGATGGAGAGTGCGCTGATCAGGCGGCTGCGCCACAGGCTCTGCAGGGCCTCTTCCAGGAAGTACGCCACGGCGCGCAGGATCGGCATCGGCGCGGGATTATAATCCCGCTCCCATGGCCGTCCTGATCGGCATCGCCGGCGGCAGCGGCTCCGGCAAGACCTCCTTCGCCGAGAAGTTGCGGGTGCGGCTGGGCCCGGAGCGCTGCGTCACGATCGCCCAGGACTCGTACTACAAGGACGGCAGCAGTCTCGACGCCCAGTCCCGCGCCGCGATCAACTACGATCATCCCGACGCCTTCGACACGACACTCCTGATCCAGGACCTGCGCGACTTGAAGGCGGGCCGGCCGGTGCCCCACCTCAGCTACGACCATGCCAGCTACTCGCGGCGCGTGCTGGCCGACCCGATGGGCCCGAAGCCGGTGATCCTGCTCGAGGGCATCCTGATCCTGGCCGAGGAGCCGCTGCGGCGCCTGATGGACATCCGGCTGTTCATCGACACCGACTCCGACGTGCGGATCCTGCGGCGGCTGCGCCGCGACATCAAGGACCGCGGCCGCAGCTTCGAGTCCGTGGAGGGGCAGTACCTCGGCTCGGTGCGCCCGATGCACCTCGAGTTCGTGGAGCCCTCCAAGCGCTACGCCGACCTGATCGTCCCCGAAGGCGCCCAGAACGAGGTGGCCCTGGAGGCGGTGCTGGCGCGCGCCCAGGCCATGATGCGCGCCTAGCCTGCCGTCCTGCCGCGCTCCAGCGTGATCACGCGCTTGCCCATGCGCTGGATCATCTCCCGATCGTGGGTGGCGACCAGCACCGTGGTGCCGCGGGCGTTCACCTCGAGAAACAGGTTCATGATCTCCTGCGCCATGTCCGGGTCGAGGTTGCCCGTGGGCTCGTCGGCCAGCAGCAGCACGGGCTCGTTGATCAGGGCACGCGCGATCGCCACGCGCTGCTGCTCGCCGCCGGAGAGCTGCAGCGGATAGGCGTGCATCTTGTGGTGGAGCCCCACCGACTTGAGGGCCACGAAGGCCCGGCGCTTCTGCTCCTTGACCGGCACGGAGAGTATGCGCAGCACGAAGGCCACGTTCTCCAGGATGGTCTTGCGCTTCAGGAGCTTGAAATCTTGGAACACGACGCCGATCGAGCGGCGCAGGGCCGGGATCTGGCCCTCGGGGATCGCGGTGATGTTGCGGCCACCGACCAGGATCTGTCCCTGGGTCGGCAGCTCCTCGCGGAACACCAGCTTGAGGAAGGTGGTCTTTCCCGCTCCCGAGGGACCGGTGAGAAAGCAGAACTCGCCCTTCTCGACGTGCAGCGTGATGTCGGAGAGCGCGACACTCTCGCGGTCGTACTGCTTGTACACGTGGAACGCCTGTATCATTCGGGGCTCGTCGGGATTATAGGGGTGCTGCGAGAGCCATGAAGGCGGCGGTCATCCGGCAGCACGGCGGGCCCGAGGTGCTGACGCTCGATGACCTGCCCGAGCCTGTCGCCGGACACGGCGAGGCGCTGGTCCGCGTTCGCGCCTGCGCCCTCAACCACCTCGACCTGTGGACGCGGCGCGGCTTACCCGGCAGGAGCGTCCCGTTCCCCCACGTGCTGGGGAACGACATCGCCGGCGAGATCGCCGCCTTGGGGCCGGGAGGCGACGGCCCGCCCCTCGGCCAGCGCGTGATGCTGTCGCCCGGGATCTCGTGCGGGCGCTGTCGCGCCTGCTTCCGGGGCGACGACAGCGCCTGCCGTGCGTACCGGATCCTCGGCGCCCACGTCCACGGTGGCTACGCGGAGTTCGTGCGCTGTCCGGTTCAGAACATCATCCCGTTGCCCGAGGGCTTCAGCTTCGAGGAGGCCGCCGCCTTTCCCCTGGTGTTCCTGACCGCCTGGCGCATGCTCGTGACCCGCGCCCGCCTGCGCCCGGGCGAGAACGTGCTGGTCTGGGCCGCCGGCAGCGGCGTCGGCAGCGCCTCGATCCAGGTCGCGAAGCTGCTGGGCGCGCGCGTGATCGCCACCGCGGGCAGCGACCGCAAGCTCGACCAGGCCAAGTTCCTGGGGGCGGACCACGCGATCCACCACCACCGCGACGACGTGGTCGCCGAGGTCAAGCGCCTCACGGGCAAGGCGGGCGTCGACGTCGTGGTGGAGCACGTGGGGCAGGCGACCTGGGAGCGTTCGATCCTGTCCTTGGCCCAGGGCGGGCGCCTCGTCACCTGCGGCGCCACGACCGGTCCGAGCGGCGCGACCGAGCTGCGCTACGTGTTCTCGAAGCAGCTGACGATCATGGGCTCGTACACGGGCAGCAAGGCCGAGCTGCTGCAGGCGGCGGACTTCTTCTTCGCCCGCAAGCTGCGCACCGTCGTCCACGGCGTACTGCCGCTCGGCGACGCGCAGCGCGCCCACCAGGCCATGGAGGCGTCCGAGCACTTCGGGAAGATCGTCCTCGTCCCGTGAATCCGTTCCGGCCGCACCCGCTCTGCCGAGGCGGCCATCGCCAGACCCTGCTCGGTTACTGGCAGCGCCGGCGTCTGGCGTGGCCCCATGCGACCGACGACGTCGTCGTCGACGCGGGCGAGGACGTGAAGCTGCTGCTCCGAGCGAGCTGGCAGCCCGGACCGCGGGCCGCGCGCCCGGGACTCGTCCTGATCCACGGACTGGGCGGCTGGGACGGCGCCAGCTACGGCCTGGCGACCGGCCTGTTGGCCTTCTCGCGCGGCTGGCACGTGGTGCGCATGAACCTGCGCGGAGCGGGTCGCGGCATGAGCCTGTCGCCCGTGCTGTACAACGCCGGTCTGGACGCCGACCTGCAGCGCGTCCTCGAGGCCGTCGCGCGGGAAACGCCACGCGTGGCCGTGGTGGGGTTCTCCTTGGGCGCCAACCTGGCGCTGCTGCTGCTCGGCCGGCGTCCGGACGGCGTGCCCGCGGGCTTCCTGGGCGCCGCCTGTGTGTCGCCCCCGCTGGACCTCGCGGCCTGCGCCTTTGCGCTGGAGCGCCCGGCGAATCGCCTGTACCAACTCTATTTCATGGGCAACCTGCGCCGCGCCTACCGGGAACGGCAGGCCGCGCGACCCGCCCAGTACGCGCCGGGCCTGGAGCGGGGCGTCCGCACGGTGCGCGAGTACGACGAGAAGATCACGGCGCCGTACGGGGGCTACCGCGATGCCGGCGAGTACTACGCCCGATCGAGCGCTGGGCCTCGGCTCGTCGCGGTGCGGGAGCGCACGCTCATCCTGGCGGCCGAGGACGATCCGATGGTCCCGGGCGAGTCCGTCGCGCGCTGGCCCCTGGCGCCGCGCGTCACGCGCGAGATGCTGCCGACAGGCGGGCACGTCGGCTTCGTGGCGCCGACTGCGGCACCGGGCTCCTTCTGGGCCGCCGAGCGGGCGCTCGAGTTCCTCGCTCCAGCCTAGGCCCTTCCTTCGAGGGCCTGGATCATCACGTCGAGGCTGCGCTCCGAGGCCTCCTCGAGGAGCGCAGCGAGCGCCTGCAGGTCGAGGGCAAACGCGGTCTGGAGGCACGCGGCGAGCCGCGGACCGTCAGCGCCGACGAGGATCGGCTCCTGGCCCCCCGCTCGCCGCATGACGTGCCCGGCCGCCAGCCGCGACACGCGCCCGTTGCCGTCGTCGAAGGGCAGGATCTCGACGAGGCGCGACAACACGAGCGCACCGGCCTCGACGGGCTTGAGCTTCGCGACGCTGTCGCTCGCGAGCCAGGTCTCGAGGATCTCCAGGCGCCCTTCGATGCGCTCGGGCGGCGCTCCGGGGACCCCCTGGGTGCGCGCGCCACGCCGCCAGTTCGAGCCGCAGCCGAGCGCCGCGGCGTGCCAGGCGCGCAGCGCCGAACGGTCCAGCGCCGCACCCGGCGCCACGGCCCCGAACGCGGCGCGCAGCCTCTCGACCGCCGGGGGGCCGGGCTCGCCGCGTCTCGAACCCCGCACCTCCTCCCAGGAAGCGGACTCGCCGGCCAGCTCGAGGCTGCCGAGCAGCCGCGCGTCGACGACGCAGCCGGCGAGAAAAGCCGTGTCGCCGCCCTTCTCGGCTTCGAGCGCTGTGAGGCGCTTCTGCTTCGCGGAAGCGCTCGGGCCGAGCCGGATGAGGGCCATGCGAGGATTCTATGCGGCCCGTGCTTTGGGACTAGAATGGCCGCGGGGGCGTTTGCCACAGGTGTCGATGTCCACGAGCATGCTCTGCGCCGTCCTCGCACTCTTCCTGGCCGCTCCGGACTCCAAGACCGCTTCCGAGGCGAAGCAGAAGAAGCCCGGCCTCAACCTGCGCTCCACGCCGCGCTTCGCGTTCTCGCCGGCGCGCGTCCTGTTCGTCGCGGAGCTCCAGGGCGGCGACGAGATCGAGGACTTCTACTGCCCCGAAGTGGAGTGGGAGTGGGACGACGGGGGCAAGAGCGTCACGGAGGAAGACTGCGCGCCCTTCGTTTCGGGACAGACCAAGATCGCGCGCCGTTTCTCCACGGAGCACGACTTCCGGCGGGCCGGCGTCTACAACGTGAAGGTGAGCCTGAAGCGCGTGGGCAAGCCCTTCGCGGTGCAGAACATCCGGGTCACGGTCCGGCCCGGCGCCGGCGACATGACCGCCGACGAGCCCTGAGCTACCACACCTCGCAGCGCTGTTCGGGCGGGCGCACCATCGGCGCATCGGCCTTGCACGCGAAGGCTTCACGGAACGCGGGCAGGTTGGAGAGCGGGCCGATCACGCGGTACCGGGCGGTCGGATGTGGATCGCCCTGGATCATCAGCCGCTGGGTCTCCGGCCGGATCGCGTCGCCGCGGAACTGGCCCCAGGCGACGAAGAACTGCTGCTCCGGCGTGAAGCCGTCGATGCTGGGCGCCGGCGCGCGGCCCTCGAGCGACTTCTTGAAGCCGAGAAACGCGATCTTGGCCCCGGCCAGGTCGCCGATCGACTCGCCCAGGACCAGCTTGCCGCTGTGGTGCATGCCGGGCTCGATGAAATAGCCCTCGAACTGGTCCACCACGCACTGGCCGCGTTTCGTGAAGCGCTCGAGGTCCTGCTCGGTCCACCAGTTCCGGAGCCGGCCCTGCGCGTCGAACTGCGCGCCCTGGTCGTCGAAGCCGTGGCTGATCTCGTGGCCGATCACGACGCCGATGGCGCCGTAGTTCACGGCGTCCACCTTGTCGAGGCTGAAGGCCGGGGACTGCAGGATGCCGGCCGGGAACACGATCTCGTTCAGTAGCGGGTTGTAGTACGCGTTCGAGGTCGGCGGCGTCATGCCCCAGCGGCCCCGGTCCATGGGCTTGCCGATGGTCGAGCGGTCGTCCTGGACCTGGAACCGGGCCCCGGCCATCGCGTTCTCCAGGAACGCATCGCGGCGCACCACCACGCTGCCATAGTCCTTCCACTTGTCCGGATAACCGATCTTGGGGTTGAAGGTGGCGAGTTTCTCGAGGGCCTTGCTCCTCGTCTCGGCTCCCATCCACTGGAGCCCCTGGATCGTGTCCTGCATCGCCAGCAGCAGGTACCTCACCAGCTCCTGCATGCGCGCCTTGGCTTCGGGCGGGAAGTGCTTTTCGACGTACTTCTTCCCCAGGGCCTCGCCCAGCAGCGCGTCGGTGGCCTCGACGCAACGCTTGAACGGCGGCTTCATCTCCTTGCGGCCGGCCAGCGCCTCTCCGTAGAACGCGAAGTCCTCCTGCTCGAAGGCCGCGGGCAGGTAGGCCACGGCGCCGTGCAGGAGCTGCCACTCGAGATAGCGCCGCCAATCGGCCACGGGTGTTTCGGACAGCTCGCGCTCCAGCGCCTGCAGGAACCTGGGCTGCTGCACGTTGAGATCGGCGCGCGGCAGGCCCGCGGCGTCGAAGTAGGCCGCCCAGTCGAAGCGCGGCGTGAGCTTCGCGAGCTCGGCGAACGAGGTCTTGTGGTCGAGCGCCTTGGGGTCGCGTAGCGCCAGGTTGTCGAGGGAGGCCTCGGCCAGCCGCGTCTCGAGCCTCATCACGGCATCCGCGGCCTGCTTCGCGGCGGCCACGCCAACACCCGCCAGCCCGAACACGTTCGCGACGTGGACCAGATACGCTTCGCGCGCCTCTTTGAAGCGGTCCTCCGGCTTGAAGTAGTAGTCGCGGTCGGGCAGGCCCAGGCCCGCCGCGTACAGGTGGGCGACGACCTGGCTCGGCTCGTGGAGGTCCGAGTCGCCCGTGACGCCGAAGGGGACCGCAATCGACATCGCATGCAAGCTGCGGATCAGGCGCTGCACGTCGGCCGCTGTGCGGGCCGCATGGATCTCGGCGATCAGCGGACGCAGCGGAAACAGGCCCGCGCTCTCGCGCCCGGCGCCGTCCATGCAGGACGCGTAGAAGTCGCCGATCTGCTGCTCCGTGGCGCCCTTGGGCCAGTCCCGTCGCGTCGAGACGCTGTCCAGGATGTCCCGCAGCCGTTCCTTCGAGGTCTCACCGGCCTGCCAGCGCCGGCTCCAGCGATCCATCGAGGCCGGGATCGGGTTGTCCCGCCGCCAGGATCCGTTGGCGTACTCGTAGAAGTCCGTGCACGGATCGACGCTCCGGAGCAGGTCGGTGGTTTCGACGCCGGCGGATCCAGCCAAGGTCGTGGGCGCGGCGACGATCGTTGCGACGAGCAGGAACTTCAAACGCATGCACACCTCCGGGATGGCGTCTCGCCGTTCATATCACGGCGTCCGGATCAGAGGAACAGGAAGGCGCTCACCACGGCCGTGTACAGCAGGAACATTAGGATCAGGAAGCCCAGGATGTCGCGGAACTCGAGGCGGGCAACTCCCAGGAGCGGAATCGCCCAGAAGGGCTGCACGAGATTGGTCGCCATGTCTCCGTAGGCGTAGGCCATGGCGATGTCGGTCACCGAAACGCCCAGCTGCCGGCCCGCCTGGATTACGTAGACGGCCTCCGTCGCCCACTTGGCGCCGCCCGAGGGAACGAAGTAGTCGAGCAGGGCTGAGTACACGAAGACGATGAACGGGAACGTGCGGGCGGTGGCCAGCTCGAGGAACAGGTCGGCGAGGGCGGTGGCGAGGCCGGTATCCTTGATGATCCCGTAGATGCCTGCGTACAGGGGGAACTGGAGCACGACGCCGTGAAGCGGTCGTGCCGCCTCCTCGGCCGCCTTCAGCAGGGACGCGGGGCTCGGGTGCAGGACGAGGGCTAGGCTCAGGACGATCAGGTTGACGCTGTCGAGGGTCAGCGCAAACGAGCCGGACGCCGCCTGCTGCCGAGCGTACAGCAAGCCCAGCGCGCCGACGACGAGCGTCGGCCAGCGGGCGTGGGCGAGCCGGTCGGCCGGGGTGGGCTGCGCGGGCCGCTGCGGCGGCTCGAACTCCCGGAGCGCCCGCAGCGCCTCGGGGTCCGCGCGCACCACGCGGTCCGGCTCCGGGTGCAAGAGCGCGGCGAAGCCGGTCAGCAGCGCTGTGACCACGACCATCAGCGCCAGGTTGGCGGGCGTGAACACGGTTTCGGCCAGCGCGATCGGCGACTGGATCAGCGCGTCGCGGATCATGAACGAGTCGGGGGTCGCGAGCAGCAGCGGCACCGAGCCCGAGGGGCCGGCGTGCCAGGTAGTGCCCAGGCCCAGGTAGGCCGCGGCCACCAGCAGCCGGTAGTCGGCGTCGGGATGGCGCCGCGCCAGCATGCGCACCAGCACGGCCGAGGCGATGAGCCCCGCCCCCCAGTTGAGCCAGCACAGCAGCATGGACGCAAGCGCCATGAAGGCCACGGCCTGGCGGGGCGAGTGCGGCACCCGCGCCACGAAGTCGAGCGCGGCCCTGACCGCGGGCGACACCGCGAGCACGTAGCCGGCGAAGATCACCATGCACATCTGCATGGAGAGCGCGAGCAGCGCCCACACGCTGCCGCCCCAGGCCGCCAGGCACTGTGCAGGGGTGGCGCCACCCGCCAGCATGCCGAGCGCCAGGGTGAGCAGCGTGAGCAGCAGCGCGATCGAGAACGAGTCGGGGACGCAGCGCGTCGAGATGCGCGCCAGCGTATCGGCCGCGCGCGAAAGAGGAGCGCTCACGCCGCGAAAGGCCTAGCCCCCGCTCGACATGCCTTCGAGGAACTCCTTGTTCGACTTGGATTTCGAGAGCCGCTCCAGCAGCAGCTCCATGGCCTCCACCGGCGACAAGGCCGACAGCACCTTGCGCAGGATCCAGACCCGGTTCAGCTCCTCCTTGGGCAGCAGCAGCTCCTCCTTGCGGGTGCCGCTGCGCAGGATGTCGATCGAAGGGAAGATGCGCTTGTCGGTGAGCTTGCGGTCCAGCACGATCTCGGCGTTGCCCGTGCCCTTGAACTCCTCGAAGATCACGTCGTCCATGCGCGAGCCGGTCTCGACCAGCGCCGACGCGACGATGGTGAGCGAGCCGCCCTCCTCGACGTTGCGTGCGGCCCCGAAGAAGCGCTTGGGCCGCTGCAGGGCGTTGGAGTCGACGCCTCCCGAGAGCACCTTGCCCGAGGGCGGCACGATGGTGTTGTAGGCGCGTGCCAAGCGCGTGATCGAGTCGAGCAGGATCACCACGTCCTTCTTGTGCTCCACCAGGCGCTTGGCCTTTCCGAGCACCATCTCGGCCACCTGCACGTGGCGGTCGGCCGGCTCGTCGAAGGTGGAGCTGATCACCTCGCCGTGGACCGAGCGCTGCATGTCGGTCACTTCCTCGGGCCGCTCGTCGATGAGCAGCACGATCAGGACCACCTCCGGGTGGTTGGCCGTGATCGCGTTGGCGATGGCCTGCAGCAGCATGGTCTTGCCGGTGCGCGGCGCCGCCACGATCAGGGCCCGCTGGCCCTTGCCCAGGGGCGACATCAGGTCGAGGACCCGGGTCGAGAGCGCGTCCGGCGTCGTCTCGAGCCGGATGCGGCCCTGGGGATACAGGGGCGTCAGGTTGTCGAAGAAGATCTTCTCCTTCGAGGCCTCGGGCGGCTCGAAGTTGATCGCATCGACCTTGATCAGCGCGAAGTAGCGCTCGTCTTCCTTGGGCGGGCGGATCTGGCCCGAGATGGTGTCTCCGGTCCGCAGGTCGAACTTGCGAATCTGGGAGGGCGAGACGTAGATGTCGTCGGGACCGGGCAGGTAGCAGTACTCGGGCGCACGCAGGAAACCGAAGCCGTCGGGCAGGATCTCCAGCACGCCCTCGGAAAAGATGAGGCCCTCGCGTTCGGCCTGGGCGCGCAGGATCTGGAACACCAGCTCCTGCTTCTTCATGGTGGCCGCGCCGGGGATCTCCAGGCCCTTGGCGACCTGCACGAGCTTCTGGATCCCCATCTCCTTGAGGTCGGCCAGGTCGAGGCGGGGAGGGTCGTCGCTCTTCCCGGCTGCGGGGGCAGGGGTCTCTGGGGCTTTCGTTTCGTCGGGCGCCGGGGCCTCGCGGGCTTCCGGCGCGTCGCCCATCGCCTCCGCGGCCTCGCCGGGCTCGGCGTCGGCCGTGGCGATCGCGGAATCGTCCTCGCGGGACTCGCGGCCGCGGCGGCCTTCACCCCGGCTGCGGCCGCGGCGGGGGGGAGACGGGGGCTTGGAAGGGTTGACGGGATCGTCGTTGGTCATGGCGGGAACTCGGTGGAAGCGGATAGAAAGGAAAGGAAGCCGAGAGCGAGGCGCTCTTTAGCTGTGTCGGATACCCCGACCATACCCAACAGGCGCGGCGGATGTCAACTTCCCTTGCGGCCCAGCCGCGGCCGGTCGAAGCCGATCCGGTCCACGTCGGCGGCCCCCCCGCGGACGGGCTCGCCTTCCCGCCTCCACTCGAGGGCGATCTCGTTGAAGCCGGGGCTCAGGGCCTGCGCCGGGAGGCGGAAGCGGATGGGCGTCCACTCCGCGGAAAGCGGCCCCTCGAACAGCGCCTCGCCCCCGGCGAGGACGTGCAGGGTCGTCGCGGCGTCGGTCGCGCGCGCTTCGAGCACCACGTCGAAGCCGCCCGGGGTGCGCACCGGCACGCGCAAATCGGACCTCGGCCCGCGGGCTCGCCGCCAGGTCCGCTCGCCCTCGCGGCCGGCCTCGCCCCAGCCCGTGCCGAGCACCGGAATGCCCTGGGGTTCGGAGCCCAGGTCGATCACGCCATCGAGCTGGCCCGGGCCCTCGTCGACATAGACGCCGCGGAGGTTGTCGTAGAGGAAGAAGAACATCCGCCGCGGCAGGAAGCGCTCCGCCGCGAGCAGGTTCCGATGCGCCACGTCCAGCTGCGCCGTGGCCAGGCGGTCGAGGCTGACGGCCTCTCCGCGCGGACCCAGCCGGCGCGCGTTGAAGATGCCGGTGAACGCGACGTTCCAGGCCGCCAGCATTGCCAGGAACAGGGCCGGCGCGAGGAGGGGCCGCCTCTGGATCCACGCGAGGCCGTGCGCCAGGCCGAAGGCGAAGAGCGGCGTCAGCCCCACGAGGCGCCGCTGGCCGAAGGAATCGGAACCCCACCAATCCTGCATCGCGCCGTTCACGACGACGCTCGCGGTCACGCCGAGCAGGCAAAGCCACGCGACGCGACGCTCGCGACGCAGCGCCGCCACCAAGCCCAGCAGGGCCAGGCCGGCCGCCGGAGTCCAGGTGACGAGGCCGTGGCGCGCCGAGAACAGCACGTCGAGCGGCGCCGGGGCGGTCCGGCCCACGAAGCTGCCGGCCGAAACGGCGTCGACGAAAGAGGCGCCGTGGAAGTGCAGCCAGGTGAGGACCTGGAGCATTGCCAGCGCCAGCGCGGGACCCAGCACCCGGGCCGCCGTCTTCCAGCGCGGGCGCCACGCGAGCAGGAGGTCCCCAAGCGGCAGCAGCAACAGCACCGCATCCTGGGGCCGCACGAGCGCCAGCGTCCCTCCGCAGGCGCCGACCAGGAGCCAGGCGCGTGGCCCGCGTGTGTCCGCCACGGGCATCTCCCGCGCGCGCAACCACGCCAGGAACAAGAGCGTGGCGCCCACGGCCTGGGGCGCGTGGGTCATCGAGGGGTTCACGACGAGGTAGTAGTGGAGGGACGTAGCGAGCCAGGCCGCGGCCACGGCCAGGCACGCGGCCACCGCCCCGAAGCGTGGCCGCAGCCGCGCCTCGAGCAGGAGCAAGCTCCCGATGCCGAGGACGAAGATCCCCCGCATCACGACGGCGGCGTAGGCTGGCGAGAAACCGTCGGCGCTCAGGCCCGCTCCGAACAGGCTCGCTACGACCACACCGGCATGGGCGACGCCCAGCAGCGGCAGGAACACAAGGGCCGTCCCGATGGGCATGGCGCTCACGGCGCGCCCGTCCCCCGCGAGCACGGCCTCCGCCTGGAGGCCGGCGTAGTCGTTCTCCAGCTCCAGGTCGCGATCGAAGAGCAGCGAGCGCGCGACCGCGAGGTTCTGCACGCCGTCGCCGCCGGCGCGCGTGTAGACGTGGGGCAGCCAGTAGATCGCCAGCAGCAGGATCAAGCCGGGCCCGGGCGCGATCCGGCGCTTCAGCATGGCGACCGCCACGCCGAGCGCCGCGACGATGCAGGCGGCCGCCACCGCGCGAGCATAGCAGAGCGCCTCGCGAGGCCTGTTTGCCCGGCAGGCGCCGGCTCGCTATCCTGCAGCGAGGAGAAAAACAGCAGTGAGTGAGAGCGTCACCGGGCTGTTGATGGCCTGGAGCAACGGCGATCGGGACGCCCTCGATCGGCTGCTGCCGCTGGTGTACGGCGAGCTTCGGCGCCGCGCCCACGTGCGGCTGCGCCGCGAGAGCCCCGGCCATGCCCTGGAGACGACCGATCTCGTCCACGAGGTCTACCTGAAGCTGGTGGACCAGAGCCGCGCCCAGTGGCAGAACCGCGCCCATTTCTTCGCGATCGCGGCGCGCCTGATGCGGCGCATCCTGGTGGATCACGCGCGCAGCAAGCGGGCCTTGAAGCGCGGCAGCGGCAAGGCGCCCCTGTCCCTCGACGAGGCGCCGAAGCTGCAGGCGGCGCCGGCCGTGGACTTCGTGGTGCTGGACACGGCCCTGCAGCGGCTCCAGTCGCTGGACGAGCGTCAGGGCAACGTGGTCGAGCTGCGTTTCTTCGCCGGCCTGTCGGTCGAGGAGACCGCCCACGTCATGTGCCTCTCGCCGGCCACGGTCAAGCGCGAGTGGGCGACCGCGAAGGCCTGGCTGTTCCGGGAGATGGGCGGCGCGGGCGACTAGCGGATCGGGTCGACGACCTTCAGCGCCTTGACCGACGCCGGCAGCTCGGCTACGGCGGCGACATAGCCGATGCCGCCCGCCTCCTTGGCCACGGCCGCGATCACCTCGGCGTCGTTGGCCTTGACGGCCGGCGGGAACTCGCGGCCCTCGAGCATTTTCCTGCGCCAGTGATTCTGGACGCCCTCGGCGGGCTGACCCAGGACTTCCACGGAGAAGGCCTGGCGTACCTTAGAGGTCATCGACTGGTCGAAGGCGACGCCCGCGGGCCCGTGGGCCCACTTGGTGCTGCGGGTCATGAACAGCGGGCTGACCTGCTCGCGCTTCATCTGCGCGACCGGGTTGGCCGCGTTCACGATCACCTTGTATTCGGCTTCCTGGGCCACAGCGCCCACGCTGGCGAGCATCGACAGGGCGGCAAGGACGACGCGGCGGTGCATCTCACACCTCCATGCGTTTCAGGTCGGGCGCTTCGATCAGGCTGGTTCCCGTGGCTTTCCGCACGGCAGGAAGGTCGGTGTCGGGGGCGATCTCCTTGAGCAGCAGCCCTTCCTTCACGACCTCGATCACGCACATTTCGGTCACGATCACGCTGACGCAGCGCTTGCCGGTGAGGGGCAGCGTGCAGTAGTCCACGATCTTGGGGCTACCGTCCTTGGCTGTGTGTTCCATGGTGACGACCACGCGCCTGGCGCCGGACACCAGGTCCATGGCGCCACCCATGCCCTTCATCATCTTTCCGGGGATCGTCCAGTTGGCGAGGTTGCCCTCGCGGTCCACCTGCAGGGCGCCCAGGATCGTGACGTCGACGTGGCCGCCGCGGACCATCGCGAAGGAGTCGGCGCTGGAGAAATAGGACGCGCCCGGCAGCTCGGTCACGGTCTCCTTGCCGGCGTTGATCAGGTCGGGGTCCTCCTGGCCGGCCTCGGGATAGGGGCCCACGCCGAGCATCCCGTTCTCGGAGTGCAGCACTATCGACACGCCCGCGGGCACGTAATTCGCTGCCAGTGTCGGCATGCCGATGCCGAGGTTCACGTAGAAGCCGTCCTTCATCTCCTGGGCCGCGCGGCGCGCGATGCGCTCGCGCCGCGGGTCGGTGTCGACGCCCCCGCTGCCGGAGAGCGTGCGCTTCTCGATGCGCTTCTCGTAGTCGCGGCCCTGGAACACGCGCTGCACGAAGATCCCGGGCGTCGTCACCGCATCGGGGTCCAGGCTGCCGGGGGCCACCAGCTCCTCGACCTCGGCGATGGTGCAGCGCGCGGCCATGGCCATCATCGGCGCGAAGTTCCGCGTGGTGCGGCGGAACAGGAGGTTGCCCAGGCTGTCGCCCTTCCATGCCTTGACGAAGGCGTAGTCGGCCGTGAGTGCCGTCTCCAGCAGGTGGGGCCGGCCATTGAACCAGCGCACCTCCTTGCCCTCGGCGATCAGGGTTCCGTAGCCGGTGGGCGTGAAGAAGGCGGGGACTCCGGCGCCTCCCGCGCGCATGCGTTCGGCGAAGGTGCCCTGCGGGTTCAACTCGACCTCGATCTCACCGGCCAGGGCCATCTTCTCGAAGACCTTGTTCTCGCCGACGTAGGTCGCCACCATCTTCCGGACCTGCTTGTTCTGCAGCAGGAGCGTGATCCCGAAGTCGTTGGTGCCCGCGTTGTTCGAGCACATGGTCAGGTTCTTCGCACCCTGGGCCCGCAGAGCCTTCAGGCAGTTCTCGGGGATCCCGCACAGGCCGAAGCCCGAGACCATGATGGTGGCGCCGTCCGGGATGTCCCTGACGGCTTCGGCCGCATCCTTGACGACCTTGTGCATCCCGGAGTCTCTCCTAGGAGATCTACTTGCGGCGCTTGTAGGTGATGCGCATGTTCAGCCAGTCCTTGGCGCCGGCTGCGGCCGGGGCGTACATGCTGAAGACGCGGGTGTCGGCGTCCTTCCACTCGGTGACGCCTCTCGACTTCACCGGCTTGCCGTCGGGGCCCGGGCCCTCGCTCCAACCGGACATGGTCCTGGTCTTGGCGTCGTAGGTGCTGTCCGAGAGGTTCAAGCCGGGCGACATGGAATCCACCCAGATGCCGACGTAGGCCTGCTTGGCGGCGTCCCAGCCGGTCTGGCCGCGCCCCTCGAAGGGCGCGCCCATGAACTCGGACTTGAACTCGTCGATCTGCCAGAAGCCGCCCAGCATGCTGACGCTGCTGACGCCCTTCGAAACCGAGGGCGGGGCGCCGGGCGTCGGCCAGTACTCGACGTTCGCGTCCCAGACGCCGACGTCCTGCGTCAGGAGCGCGTACTCGGGGCCGGCCTTGGGGGCTTCCTGAGCGATGGCGCCGAGCGAGAGTCCCAGGAGCAGCGACGGGAGCAGGGCGGTCTTCTTCTTCATGGCTCCTCCGAAACGGGCGTTCAGCTTATCGCCAAAGCCGCTGCGGAGAAAGGCCGCGGCGCAGGGTGGCGAGGGCCCGGGATACTTCGTCGCGGTTCGCCGCGAGGATCTCGCGCCACATCCGCCGCGGGCTCCTGGCCAGGCGCGTCATGTCGCGGAAGCCGGATCCCGCCAGGCCCAGCCGCCGGCGCGTCGCCGCATGGGAGCGCGCGGCTTCGAACAGCGTCCAGGCCAGGAGCTGCGGCAGGTGGCTGAGCCGCGCCATGACGCGGTCGTGCTCCGCGGCGCTCATGCTCACGGGCCGCGCGCCGATGTCGCGTGCGATGCGTCGCACTGTCCACAGCGCCTTCGGATCGGGTCCGGGAACCAGCACGAACGGCCGCCCGCGGAACAGGTCGGCCCGCGCCGCGGCGAAGCCCGAGCGCTCGCGGCCCGCCATCGGGTGGCCTCCGACGAAACGCGAGAGGCCCAGCCGGCGCGCTTCCCGCACGATCGGCCGCTTGACGCTGGTCACGTCGGCGATCACGAGCCCGTCGCGGCGGAGGCGCGCGATGCGGCGCAGCAGGCGCAGGTTGGCCTCGGGGAGCGCCGCCAGCAGCACGAGGTCCGCCTCCCGGACGGCCGCCTCCAGGGGCATCCCGCGGGCGATCGCCCGCGCCGCGCGTGCCCGGCCCAGGGGTCTCGCGCGGTCGACACCGATCACGCGGTAGCCGCGCCGCGACAGGGCCCGCGCCAGGGAGCCGCCGATCAAGCCCAGGCCGCAGATCGCGATGGTCGGCTTCACGACTCGACCAGGATGCGTTCGAGCAGCTCGGGCTCCCGCCGCTCGAAGAGGCCCGCGGCCCCCGCCACCAGCATCGCGTAGACGGACGCGGCACCTCCGAGGGCCAGCGGCAGCGTGACGAGCGCAAGGCCCGGCTGGCCCAGGAGCTGGGGCAGCCAGGCCAGGAACACGAAGGGGCCGGAGAGCACAAGCGCTCCCATGAGGAAGAGCGAAGACACCATCACCGCCGCCATGCCGCGCCCGCCCGAGGCGCCGGCGTGGGGGCTCTGCCCCGGCGCCGGCGAGGGCATCGGGTACAGGATCGAGAGGTAGTTGTCGGCGCCGGAGGCGATCAGCAGCGTGGCCGCGAGCGCCACCACCACCGCGGGAACCGCGCTGGGCGACACCATGACCAGCGCGGCGACGAAGACGACGGCGAAGTGGGGCAGCCTCAGGAGCGCCATGCTCACGTTCTTCCCCACCAGCAGGCGCCAGCGTGGCACGGGGAACGACAGCAGCAGGCCGATGCCGCGCCGCTCGAAGCCCAGCACGTTGCCGCCGAAGCTGGACACGCCCACGAAGGTCGCGAGCAGCAGCAGCGGCGTACCGCCGGCGGTCGGGCCGACCCGGGTCAGCAGGAACAGCAGGATCAAAGGACCGGTGAGGCCGACCAGCAGCAGGGTCCGCAGCGCGGGGTCGCGCCAGGCCGAGCGCAGGTCCTTCTCGACCAGGGCGCCCATCGCACCGGCGAAAAGCATGCGCGCGGGACCGCGGCCCGAGCCGCCGGGACCGAGATCCAGCTCGCCCCGGTAGATCCGCGAGACCAGCAGGCCCGACACCAGCATGCAGCCGAGCGTGAAGACGGCCGACAGGAACGCGAAGGCGCCGAAGCCGACGATCCCGCCGCGGCCGCCGTGCACCGCGGCCCGCACGCCCCAGGCCAGGGGCGACAGCGCGAACAGGTCGGTGGCGACCAGGAAGCGCGAGATGCGCGAGAAGAGCGCGCCGCCCTGCGTGATGAACAGCAGGGGGATCAGGCTCGAGGCGAAACCGATCAGGATCCCCAGGGAGAGCGCCAGGTCGCGCAGGCGGCGCCGCCGGGACAGGGCCTGGATGGCGAAGCCGACGGTCTGCGCCGCGGCGAGGACAGCCACCACGCTGAGTAGTGCGCCGAGCAGCGCCGGCAGCAGGTGCTTTGTCGGTCCAGCCAGGGCCAGAGCCAGGCACAGCGCCACCGGGAGCTCCGAGAGTACCGCCGGCTGGAACAGGTTCGCGATCAGGCTCGAGAGCGCGAGGGTCGAGAACGGGATCGGGTACTGGACGACATGGCGCAGGTCGTAGGTCTCGGTGAAGGCGATCCCGGAGAAGAGCGGCTGCAGGCAGAAAAGCAGGCCGAAGAACGTCGCGACCGCCGACAGCACCGGCAGCAGGGCCTCGGGCTGGGCCCGATCGAGAGTGCGCACCCCGATGAACACCAGGCCCGAGACGAGGGCGGACGCCAGCAGCATGCCGGGGATCAGGAGCACGAGGCCCAGGATGCGTTCGCGACGGCCGGTGAACGCCCGCAGCTCGAGCTTGAGCCGCAGCAGGACGAGGGCCAGCAGCCGGCTCACGGCGCTAGCCGAGCCAGGTGAGCTCGCGGCGCTCGACGTCGGCCGCCACCAGCTTCAGGAACACGTCCTCCAGGCTGGCGTTCTCGCCCACGGCGCGCTGCTCGCGGATCTGGGCCAGGCTGCCCTGGGCCACGATCCGCCCCTTGTCGATCACCGCCACCTCGTCGCACAGGCGTTCCACGACGTCGAGCACGTGGGAGGTGAAGAACAGCGTGACGCCCTTCTGAGCCAGGCGCTTCAGCAGGTCCGTCACCACGCGCCCCGATATCGGGTCGATGCCGTTCAGCGGCTCGTCGAGGAACAGCACGCGCGGGTTGTGGATGAGCGCGGCCGCCAGCGCCGCCTTCTTCTTCATGCCCTGCGAGTAGTCCACCAGGAGCTTGGCGCGGTCGTCCTGCAGCGACAGGAACTCCAGCAGCTCGTCGCTGCGCCTAAGCACTTCGGCCTTGGGCAGGCCGTACATGCGTCCGGCGAAGTGCAGGTACTCCTCGCCGGTCAGGCGCTCGTAGAGCGGCAGCTCCTCGGGCAGCACGCCGATCAGGCCCTTGACGGCCAGCAGGTTCTCCGAGAGCTTCAGGCCCTCGATGCTGGCGTCGCCGGCCGTCGGGCGCAGCAGGCCGCTCAGCATCCGCATGGTGGTGCTCTTGCCGGCGCCGTTCGGCCCCAGGAAGCCGAAGAAGCGGCCGCGCGCCACGCGGAACGAGAGCCCGTCCACCGCGAGCTTGTCGCGGAAGCGCTTCACGAGCCCGGAGGCGACGATGGCGTCGGTCGGCGCTGCGGCCGGCGCCTGGCTCATGCGCGGGACGCCGCGACGCGGGCCAGGGGCAGGCTGCGGCCCAGCACCGGAGCGATCACGCGCAGCTCGCCCATCAACTGGTCGAACTGCTCGGGGAACAGGCTCTGGGCGCCGTCGGAGAGCGCGTGGTCTGGGTCGTTGTGGACCTCGATCAGCAGGCCGTCCGCTCCCGCCGCCACCGCCGCGCGGGCCATGGGGATCACCTTGTCGCGCCGGCCGGTGCCGTGGCTCGGGTCCACCACGATGGGCAGGTGGCTGCGCTTCTTCACCACCGGGATGGCGGACAGGTCGAGGGTGTTGCGCGTGGCGTTCTCGAAGGTGCGGATGCCGCGCTCGCACAGCACCACCTGGCCGTTGCCTCCGGCCAGGATGTACTCGGCCGACAGCAACAGCTCCTCGATGGTGGCTGAAAGGCCGCGCTTCAGCAGCACCGGCTTGCGCACGCGGCCCAGCTCCTTCAGCAGGTCGAAGTTCTGCATGTTGCGGGCGCCCACCTGCAGGCAATCCACGTAGCCCAGCATCATCTCGATCTGGCGCGGGTCCATCACCTCGCTGATCACCGCCAGGCCGCTGCGGTCGGCGCTCTCGCGCATCCAGCGCAGGGCTTCTTCGCCGTGGCCCTGGAAGGCGTAGGGCGAGGTGCGCGGCTTGAAGGCGCCGCCGCGCAGCACCCGCGCGCCCGAGTCGGCCACGCGCTGGCTCACCACCCCGACCTGCTCGCGCGTCTCCACCGAGCAGGGCCCCGCCATCACCACGACCTCGGGTCCGCCGACCTTCACGCCGCCCAGGTCCACCACGGTGTCTTCGCGCTTGAAGGTGCGGCCGACCAGCTTGTAGGGCTCGCTGATCTTGATCACCTCGCGCACGCCCGGGAACATCTCCACCGCGTGGGGGTCCACGGGCTGGCGCGGCGTGCCCACGGCGCCCAGCACCGTGTGCAATGCGCCCGTCGAGCGGTGCACGTCGTAGCCCGCCTCGACCAGCGACTCGATGACCTTCTGCACCTGCGCCTCTTGGGCGCCCTGCTCCATCACGATGACCATGGGACCTACTCTCGTTCCTGTGTCAGCTCGTCCTTGCGCTGGGCGGACATCCGTTCCAGCCTGCGGCTCTCGTCGATGATGCGCTCGAAGACCCGCCGCACCGCCATCGGGTCCAGGGGCCCGGGGTTCTCCCGCGTCACGCGCTCGAGGATCTCACGCTCGCGTTCGGGCGAGTAGATCGGCAGGCCCAGCTCGGCCTTGATGCGCCCGACCTCGACCGCGCAGGCCGAGCGGCTGTTGAGCAGGCCCATCAGCTGCGTGTCGATCTGGTCGATGCGCCGGCGCCAGGCCTCGATGGCGGCGGCGTCCTTCCCGCTCCCGCTCATGGCGTCGCCACGGCCTCCTCGGCGCTGCGCAGTCCTTCGGGATACGCCCCAAGCACCCGCAGCTCGCGGGCGAGTCCCCGCAGCTCCGCCAGCGCCTCGCCCGCGGCGCCGCGCGGGTCGCCCAGCACGTCGAGGTAGAAGGAGTACTCCCAGGGCCGGCCACGCAGGGGGCGCGACTCGATCTTCGAGAGATCGACGCCGCGACGGGCGAAGGCCTGGAGCGCCTTGAACAGGGCGCCGGGGACGTTCTCGAGGGTGAACACCAGTGTCGTCTTCGACGCGCCCTCGATCGGCGCCGGGTCGGACGAAAGCACCAGGAAGCGCGTGTAGTTCTGGGGATCGTCTTCGAGGCCTTCCACCAGGACCTGGGCGCCGTAGTGCTCGGCCGCCAGGCGCGGGCCGATGGCGGCCTGGGACGCGAGGCCGTCGGGACGCATCAGGTCCTTGACCGCTCCGGCGGTGTCGTAGGCCGTCACGGCCTCCAGGCGCGGGTTCTGCTTGAAGAAGCTGCGGCACTGGGCGAGGGCGACCGGGTGCGACGCCACGCGCCGGATCGAGGTGAGGCTGCCCCCGGGCCGCGCGATCAGGCACAGCCGGATCCGGAGCTGCGTCTCGCCGACGATGTGCAGTCCGCGCGCGCTCAGGCGGTCGTAGTTCTCGTGGATCGAGCCCGCCAGCGAGTTCTCGATCGGGCACATGGCGCGGTCCGCCTCGCCGCTGGCGACGGCCTCGAACACCTCGTCGAAGCTGGGCTTGGGCCGGAGCTCGATGCCGTCGCCCAGGCAGCGCAGCGCCGCCGCGTGGCTGAAGGCCCAGAGCTCGCCCTGGATCGCCACCCTGAGCCCGCCGCTGCTGCCGCTCATCGCGCCCTCCCCACGAAGCCCTGAAAGCCGAAAAGCCCGCCCCGGTTGTTCCGGGAGCGGGCTTTCTGGGCCGATCGGTCGATCGGGACCTACAGTGTCCCTCGACCCGCTCCTCTTGAGCGGGTAAAAAAGTAGTAGAACCGGCCGTTCGACAACATCGGCTTGATTATAGGGTTCGAACGCGGCGCGTCAAGTCAGACCGACGATGCGGGGGAAGGCGCCTCGAATCCGGCCTTCATGGAAGGCGATGGCCCCGCTGGCGAGCGCCTGGCGCAACTCGGGAACGCCCCCGCGGAACGGCTCGCCGGCTCCCGGGCGAGTACGACCGTGTAGCCGGCGCCTTCCAGGGTTGCGCGGTCGGCCGCCCACGCGGCCGCCAGGGCCGCTTTCGTGTCGTGGAAGAGATCCAGGTCGTGCGACAGCCGCGGCGCGCGCAGCAGCTCGTTGGGAGTGGCGCCGCCGGCGAAATAGCTCCCGCCGAAAGGCGGCGAGGTCTCCGTGACGCTCGATCGCGGCCAGCGTCCGGAGGGCTTCTTCGGGCGTGCCGGGGTACCAGTCCTGCCGCAGGAACCACAGGCAGCGACCGCGGTAGTCGTCGACGAGCACTCGCAGCGCAGCCGCAAGATCGACGTCGAGATCTGAACCCGCCATGCCCGGGCGCGCTTGTAGCGCCCCCTGGGACCTGGGTCGCTATTCGTCGAGCCCGAGGCGCAGCCTCGCGACACAGGCTCCGAGATGGCCGTTCGGATCCTGCTCCAGGAAGCGCACGAGGGCGCTGCCGACCACGACGGCGTCGGCGACCGCGGCCGCGGCGCGGACCTGCTCCGGCGTCGAGATCCCGAAGCCGAGGGCGACCGGCTCGGAGGTCAGCGCCTTGAGGCGCGCGACCAGGGGCGCGGCGTCGCCGGACAGCGCCTCGCGCTCGCCGGTGACGCCGGTGCGGCTGATCGCGTACACGAAGCCGCGCGAAAGCGCGGCGATGCGCTGCAATCGCCCGTCCGGGCTCGTGGGTGCGGCCAGGAAGATCGTGTCGAGGTCCTCGCGCCGCGCCAGCGCCACCCAGTCGCCGGCTTCCTCGGGCGGCAGGTCGGTCACCAGGACGCCGTCGACCCCCGCGGCGCGGGCGTCCCTGGCGAGCGATTCGAGGCCGTAGCGCAGCAGCGGGTTCAGGTAGCTGAACAGCACGGTCGGGAGCTGGCTGCGCTCGCGGATGCGGCGTACCGCGCCGAGCACGCCGGCGAGGTTCGTGCCGCCGCGCAGGGAGCGCTCGCTCGCGCGCTGGATCACGGGGCCATCGGCGAGCGGGTCGCTCCAGGGCACGCCCAGCTCCAGCACGTCGACTCCCGCGCGCTCGAGCTCGAGGGCGATCTCGACCGTGCGCTCGAGGGACGGATCGCCCGCGGTCACGAAGGCGACGAATCCCTTCTGGCCCGCCGCCTTGCGCTCCGCGAACCTGTCGCCGATCCTGCCCACGGTCAGTCGAACGCCCCGAGGTCCTTGTCGCCGCGGCCGCTCAGGTTCAGGATCACCAGGCGATCGCGAAGCTTCGGCGCCTCGCGCACCAGCCAGGCGACGGCGTGGGACGACTCGAGGGCCGGCAGCACGCCCTCCGTCCGGGAGACCATGCGGAAGGCCGCGATGGCCTCGTCGTCGCCCACGGCGTCGTAGCGCACGCGCCCCGCGTCGCGCAGGTAGGCGTGCTCGGGTCCGACGGCCGGGTAGTCGAGGCCGGCCGAGACCGAGTGCGTGGGCAGCACGTTGCCCGCTGCGTCCTGCAGAAGGTACGTGCGCGTACCGTGCAGCACGCCCACCGCCCCAGCATCCCCGAGAAGGCGCGCGGCGTGGTCGCCGGGGCGCGGCGAGCGTCCGCCCGCCTCGACACCCACCATCGCCACGGGATCCTCCAGGAACGCGTGGAACAGCCCGATCGCGTTGGAGCCGCCGCCCACGCAGGCCACCAGCAGGTCGGGCAGGCGGCCCTCCTGTCCCAGCACCTGGCGCCGCGCTTCCTCGCCGATCACCGCCTGGAAGTCCCGCACCAGCAGCGGGTACGGATGCGCCCCCAGCACCGAACCGAGCAGGTAGTGCGTGGTGCGCACGTTCGTGACCCAGTCGCGCATGGCCTCGTTGATCGCGTCCTTCAAGGTGCGCGAGCCCGAGTCGACGCCGCGCAGCTCAGCGCCCAGCAGACGCATGCGCTTCACGTTGGGCTCCTGACGGGCCATGTCCTCGGTGCCCATGTACACGACGCATTCGAGGCCCAGCAGCGCGCACACGGCCGCGGTCGCGACGCCGTGCTGGCCCGCGCCGGTCTCCGCCACCACCCGGGTCTTGCCCATGCGCTTCACGAGCAGGCCCTGGCCCACGGCGTTGTTGATCTTGTGGGCGCCGGTGTGGGCCAGGTCCTCGCGCTTCATGAGCACGCGGCAGCCCAGCGCCTCGCTGAGCCGTGCGGCGAGCGTCAACGGCGTCGGTCGCCCGACGAAGTCGCGCAGCAAGGCCTGCAGCTCGACACGGAACGCCGGGTCGCGGAGCGCGGCGGCGTACGCCTCTTCGAGCTCGCGCAGCGGCTGCATCAGGGTCTCGGGGACGTAGCGCCCTCCGTAGGGCCCGAAGCGGCCGTCCTGGTCGGGAACGATCACGAAGCGGTCCGGGCCGCGGCGACGAAGGCGCGGACCCGGGCGGGATCCTTTCGGCCCGGCGCCTGCTCGACGCCGCTCGAGACGTCGACGCCATCGGGCCGCACCGCCGCCACGGCGCGCGCCACGTTGTCGGCGTCGAGGCCTCCGGCCAGCACCAGGAACGCCACGCGGTCGCGCAGCGGGCGCAGCAGCGTCCACTCGAAAGTCCGACCCGTACCGCCGGGTTGGCCGGGGACGCGCGTGTCGAGCAGCAGGCCGGCCGCCCCGGACCACGGAGCGAGATCCGCGGCCGTGAGGCTCGTCCCCACGCGTAGCGCCTTCCAGCAGCGCCGCGGCAGCGCGCGCAGCAACGCGGGCGGCTCGTCCCCGTGGAGCTGGACGAGATCCAAACCCACTGCCTCCACCGTGCGCTCGATCTCGCCGGCGGCAGCGTCCACGAAGACGCCCACGCGCACGATCGTCGGCGGCACGGCGGCGGCGATGCGGCGCGCGCGCTCGGTGTCCACGGCTCGCGGGCTCTTGTGCCAGAACACCAGCCCGATCGCGTCGGCGCCGGCCTCGGCCGCGAGTTGCGCGTCTTCGGGGCTCGTGATCCCGCAGACCTTCACGAAGAGCCGTCTCATCGCGCCGGGCCACGCGGTCCGGGGTCGCCTGCCGCTACCAGCAGCGCTTCGAGGGCCGCCCCCGGCTCCTCGGCCTGCATCAGGTGCTCGCCGATCAGGAAGGCGTCGTAGCCCACGTCGCGCAGGCGGCGCAGGTCGTCGCCGCTGCGCAGTCCGCTCTCGGCCACGGCCACCACGTGGTCGGGGATCGCATCGGCCAGCGCGAAGGAGGTTTCGAGCGAGACCTCGAGGCTGCGCAGGTCGCGGTTGTTCACGCCCACGACGCCCGCTCCGGCCTCCAGCGCGCGCCGCAGCTCCTCGGCGTCGTGGACCTCGACCAGGGTCTCGATGGAAGCTTCCTCGGCGGTGGTCAGGAGGCTCTTGAGCTCGGCGTCGGAAAGGGCCGCGGCGATCAGGAGGATGGCATCGGTGCCCGCGATCCAGGACTCCCAGATCTGGTACGGATCCACGATGAAGTCCTTGCGCAGCGACGGCAGCAGGGTGGCCGAGCGGGCCTCCTGCAGGTCGTCGAGCCGGCCGCCGAAGAACTCGGGCTCGGTCAGGACCGAGAGCGCCGCGGCACCCGCGCTCTCGTAGCCCTGGGCCACCCGCACCGGATGCAGGTCCGGGCGGATCAGGCCACGGGACGGCGAGCGGCGCTTGAACTCCGCGATCACGTTGACCCGGCCTGGGCGGGAAATGTCTCGGCTGAAGGAGCGCCGGGCGCCGGGCGTCGGCGCCATGGACAGGATGCGATCGAGGGGCAGTGCCCTGCGCTGTTCGTGGACGCGCGCCCGCGTCAGGGCCACGATCTCGCCGAGCACGCTGACCGGTCCGGTCATTGCGCCACGATTCCCTTCACCTGCGCGAGCAGCGCCCCCGCTCGGCCCGTGTCGATGGCCTCGGCCGCCGCCCGAGCACCTTCCCTGAGGTCCCGCACCCGCCGCGCCACCACGAGCGCCGCGGCGGCGTTCAATAGCACCACGTCGCGGCGGGGGCCGGCGCTGCCGGACAGGATCTCCTCGGCCGTCCGGGCGTTGGCCTCCGCGTCGCCGCCCCGCAACGCCTCGGGGGGCGCCGCAGAAAGGCCCGCGTCCTCGGGGCTCAGGACGAAGTCGCGGGCGCCCGCCTCATCGAAGGCCGAGACCGTCGTCGGACCCGAGAGCCCGATCTCGTCGAGCCCGGCGCCGTGGACCACCCAGGCTCGCTTCGCGCCGAGGCGCTTCAGGCAGCGCGCCAGGAACGGCGCGAGCTCGGGGCGTGGCACGCCTACCACCTGCGCCTCGGGCAGTGCCGGGTTCGTCAGCGGGCCGAGCAGGTTGAAGGCGGTGCGCGTGCCCAGCTCGCGGCGCGGCCCCACGGCGTGGCGCGTCGAGGCGTGGAAGGCCGGCGCGAACAGGAACCCCCAGCCCGCCTCGTCGAGACAGCGCTGCACCGTGGCCGGGCCGGGATCCAGGCGCACGCCCAAGGCCTCGAGCACGTCGGCGCTGCCGCAGGCGCCGCTGGAGGAGCGGTTGCCGTGCTTCGCGACTTTCACACCGCAGGCCGCCACCACCAGCGACGCCAGCGTCGAGATGTTGAAGGTCGAGGCGCCGTCGCCTCCGGTGCCACACGTGTCCACGGCCCCCGCCGCCTGCACGGGCACGGCGCGCGCACGCATCGCGCGGGCGAAGCCGACGACCTCGTCCTCCGTCTCGCCGCGCACGGCGAGCGCCGCCAGCAGGGCGCCGATCTGCGCCGGCGTGGCCTCGCCGTCCATGATCGTCGCCATCGCGTCGCCCGCCTCCTGCTCGCTGAGGCGGCCGCCGCGCAGCACGCGGCCGAGGGCGAGCCTCACGCCGCCTCCAGGAAGCGCCGCAGCAGGTCCTTGCCCACGGTGGTCAGGATGCTCTCGGGGTGGAACTGCACGCCGTGGAGTGGATAGCGCCGGTGACGCAGGCCCATCACGACGCCGTCCTCGGTCCAGGCCGAGACCTCGAGCTCGGCCGGGACGCTGTCGCGCGCGACCACCAGGGAGTGGTAGCGCGTCGCGGTGAAGGGGCTGGGCAGGCCCGCGAAGACCCCGCGGCCGTCGTGGCGGATCTCGGAGGTCTTGCCGTGCATGAGTTGGGACGCGCGCACGACGCGGCCGCCGAAGGCCTGGCCCAGGGCCTGGTGTCCCAGGCAGACTCCGAGCACTGGGACGCGGTCTTGCGCCTTGCGCAGCATCTCCAGGCTGATGCCGGCCTGGTCGGGAGTGCCGGGGCCCGGCGAGATCACGATGCGGTCAAAGCCGCCTGCGAGGGCGTCTTCCGCGCTCAGGGCGTCGCTGCGCACGACACTCGTCTCCGCACCCAGCTCCCCCAGGTACTGGTACAGGTTGTAGGTGAACGAGTCGTAATTGTCGAGCAGCAGGACCTTCACCGCCACGAGGCGATCTCCCCGCTGGTGCGCAGCGCCTCCAGCATCGCTCCGGCCTTGGCCTCGGTCTCCCGGCGTTCGGCCCCGGGATCGGAGTCGGCCACGATGCCGGCCCCGGCTTGCAGCGTGGCGCCCTGCTTCTCGCTGACCACGGTGCGGATCGCGATGCAGAAGTCGAGGTTGCCCGTGAAGTCCAGGTAGCCGAGCGCGCCGCCGTACAGGCCGCGGGACACCGGCTCCAGGGCGTCGATGATCTCCATGGCGCGGATCTTCGGGGCGCCCGAAAGCGTCCCCGCCGGGAACGTCGCCTGGAGCGCGTCCAGGCCGTCCTTGCCAGCGGCCAGCTCGCCCTCGACCGAGCTGACGATGTGCATGACGTGGCTGTAGCGCTCGAGGTTCATCAACTCGGACACCTTGACGCTGCCGAAGCGGCAGACGCGGCCCAGGTCGTTGCGGCCCAGGTCCACCAGCATCAAGTGCTCGGCACGCTCCTTGGGATCGGCCAGCAGCTCTCGGCCCAGGCGCTCGTCCTCCTCGGGCGTCGCGCCGCGAGGCCGGGTGCCGGCGATCGGCCGAGCTTCGACGCGCGAGCCTTCGATGCGCACCAGCATCTCCGGCGACGCGCCGGCGACGGCGCGATCGCCCTCCTTGAGGAAGTACATGTACGGCGACGGGTTCACGGTGCGCAGCGCGCGGTAGACGGCGAATGGATCCACGGCGCCGCGGACGCGCCGCTGCCGAGACAGCACGACCTGGAAGACGTCGCCGGCAGCGATGTGCTCCTTGGCCTGCGCCACGGCCGCCTCGTAGGCCGGACCGTTCTCGAAGGGCGTTTCGGGCAGCGCCAGCCTGGTGCCGGCCGGCGCCGGGGCCGGGTGCCGGCGCAAGCCGGCCTCGAGGCCGTCCAACGTGGACTGGGCCGCGTCGAAGGCCGCGCGCGATCCGGGATCCGCCAGCGCGATCAGCACGAGCCGCTGGCGCACGTGGTCGAAGGCGACCAGGCTGCGGTAGAGCGAGAACGACGCGACGAGGCCGGCGGCGCTGCCGTGCCGGTCGGGAATCTTTTCGAAGAGCCGGACCGCGTCGTAGGTCAGGTAGCCGACGGCACCGCCGGTCAGACGCGGGAGGCCTGGCACGGGCACGGCCCGGGGACGCAGGGCCTCGCGGAGCGCATCGAGGAGCGTGCCGGCCTCCTCGCGCTCGCCCGCGGCGTCGCCGAGGAAGACACGCCCCCCGCGCACCTCGAGGGTGGAGACCGGGTCGCGGCCGAGGAAGGAGTAGCGCGCGATCCGTTCGCCCCCGACGACGCTTTCGAGCAGGAACGCGCGCTGCGCGTCTCGAGCCAGCGCCAGGAATGCGGCCACAGGCGTCAGCAGGTCGCCCGGCAGCTCGCGGAACACCGGCACCAGGCCGCCCTCACGGGACAGGCCCTCGTACTCGGCGAACGAGAGGCGCCTCAACGACGCCGCGCCTTCAGAACGTCGAGAAAGCGTTCGGGAGGCAGGCCGCGTTGCGCGAGGACGACCAGAAGATGGAAGACCAGGTCGGCAGCCTCTTCGGCCAGGCGCTCCTCGCTCTCGCCCTTGGCCGCGAGCACGACCTCCGTGGCCTCCTCGCCGACCTTCTTCAACGCGTGGTCCAGGCCTTTGGCGAACAGCCTCGCGGTGTACGACGTTCCGGCGTCGGCGCCGCGGCGCGCCTCGATCACGCGCCTCAGCTCGTCGAGGATGCCCGCGGCCGTCGCGCTCTCGTCGCCGAAGCAGGTCCGCGTCCCCGTGTGGCAGGCCGGGCCCTCGGGCTCGACGACCAGCAGCAGGGTGTCGCGGTCGCAATCGGCCCGCGCCTCGACCACGCGCAGGCGGTGGCCCGATGTCTCGCCCTTCGTCCACAGGGCCTGGCGGCTGCGGCTCCAGAAGCTCGCGAAGCCGCTCTCCGCCGTCCGCGCCAGCGCCTCGGCGTTGGCCCAGGCGACCATCAGCACGTCGCCGCTCCTGCGGTCCTGCGCGATCACCGGCAGCAGGCCGTCGGCACCGAACACCAACGCCTCGGGCAGCGCGACGCTCACGGCCGCACCTCGATCCCGGCCGCGCGCAGTTGCGCGCGCGCCTCGGGGATGCGCAGCTCGCCGAAATGGAACAGCGACGCGGCCAGCGCGGCGCTCGCGCGTCCCTCGGTCAGCACCTCGGCCATGTGCCCGACGTTCCCGCAGCCGCCCGAGGCCACCACCGGCACCGGCACCGCGTCGGCGACGGCGCGCGTCAGCGCCACGTCGAAGCCGTCCTGCGTGCCGTCGCGGTCCATGCTGGTGAGCAGGATCTCGCCGGCCCCGCGCGCGGCGCCCTCGCGGGCCCAGGCCACGGCGTCCCGGCCGGTCGGCGTGCGCCCACCGTGGACGTGCACCTCGAAGCCTGTGGCGCTGCGGCGCGCGTCCACGGCCAGCACCACGGCCTGCGCCCCGAAGCGCCGCGACAGGCGGTCGAGCAGGGAGGGATCCTGGACCGCGGCGGTGTTGACCGCGACCTTGTCGGCGCCCGCGAAGAGCAGCGCGTCGGCGTCCTCGACCGAGCGGACGCCGCCGCCTACCGTGAACGGCAGGAACACGGCGTCGGCCACGCGTCCCACCATGTCGAGGACGATCGGGCGCGCATCGGAGGAGGCCGTGATGTCGAGGAACACCAGCTCGTCGGCGCCCTCGGCGTCGTAGCGCGCCGCGCACTCCACCGGGTCGCCCGCGTCGCGCAGCGACACGAAGCGCACGCCCTTGACGACGCGGCCGTGGTCCACGTCCAGGCACGGCACGATGCGCTTGGCCAGCATCAGTGCTTCTTGATCTGCAGGAAGGTGTGGTGGGCGTGCTCCCGCACGTCGGGATCGGCGTGGTCCAGGAGCGCCCGGCGCAGGTCTTCGGGCAGCCGGCGGTTCATGGCCAGGCTCACCAGCACCTCGCGCCGGCCGTGGTCGAACAGGTCGCGCAGGGCGTCTTCCGGAGTGTTGGGGTGGGAGGCCAGCCAGGCCAGCAGCGCCGTGGCGTCCCGCGGCATGCCGGCGTCGCGGATGCCCAAGAGCGTCTCGCGGATGTCGCGCTCCTCGAGCACGTCGTCGTACACCACGGTGGTGGCGTCGCCGCGCTTGATGGCCTCGCGCACCGCGTCCCGATCGATGCCGCGCCCGATCCGGATCATGCGCCGACCGCCGCGTGTGCCTCGGCCAGGCTGAAGCGTTTCTCGTACAGGGCCTTGCCCACCACCACCTCGTCGACGCCCAGGGGCTCGAACGCCGCGATGCGCCGCAGGTCCTCCAGGGTCGCGATGCCGCCGGCGGCCGTGATGCGCAGGCCGCTCTCCCTGGCCATCTGCTCGATCCCCTTCAGGTTGGGTCCCACCAGCGTGCCGTCGCGCAGCACGTCGGTGTACTGAACTCGGCGCACGCCCCACTCCTTCACCTGGCGCGCTAGGTCCAGGGCCTCCTGCTCGCTGACCTCTGTCCAGCCGGCCAGGGCGACCTTGCCGTTGCGAGCATCCAGGGCCACGGCCACCTGGCCGGGCCAGAGTTGGACCGCGCGCTGCACGACTCCCGGAGACGCGATCGCGGCGGTCCCGAAGATAAGTCTGTCCGCGCCCCGGTCACGGTAGCGCATGGCGTTCTCGACGATGCGCAGGCCGCCCCCGATCTCCACCGGGATCGAGACGTGCTCGATGATCCCGGCCAGCGCGTCGAACTGCGGGCGCCCGCCCATGGCGGCGTCGAGGTCGACGATATGCAGGCGTTCCGCACCTTCGCCTTCCCAGTAGCGCGCGCAGCCGACGGGGTCGCTGCCGTAGACCTTCTCCTCCTGCAACTCGCCCTGCTTCAGGCGCACCACCTTGCCGCCGCGGACGTCGATGGCCGGCACCACGATCATGCGCGTGCTCCTCCCAGGGCGGACGCCGGCTTCGCGGCCGCGACCCAGTCGACGAATGCTGCCACGAGCCGCAGGCCCACGGCCTGGCTCTTCTCGGGGTGAAACTGCATGCCCAGCAGGTTCCCGCGGCCGACGACGGCCGGGAAGTGGAAGCCGTAGTCCGACGTCGCCAGCACGTCGGCGGCTTCGGCCTCGGCATAGTAGGAGTGGACGAAGTACACGTGCTCGCCGTCGTTCAGGGAGCCGAGCGCGGGATGGCGCCGTGCGGCGCGCAGGCTGTTCCAGCCCATGTGGGGCACGGGCAGGCCGGCCGGGAAGCGGCGCACGCGCCCGCGCAGCAGGCCGAGGCCGGCGTGGGGACCGTGCTCCTCGCTCGCTTCGAACAGCACCTGCATGCCGATGCAGATCCCCAGCACCGGCATGCCCGCCGCCACGGCCTCGCGCAGGAGGCCGTCGAGACCGCGACGCCGGATCTCGAGCATGGTCGCGCCGAAGGCCCCGTCGCCGGGTAGCACCAGGGCGTCTGCGGCCCGCAGCCGCTCTGGGTCGCCGCACAGCTCGACGTCGGCGCCGACGCGCTTGAACGCCTTGATCACGCTGCCGAGGTTCCCGAGACCGTAGTCGACGATCGCGATCACAGCGAGCCCTTGGTGCTGGGGACGCCGACCACCCGCGGGTCGCGCTCGGTCGCCATGCGCAGCGCCCGGGCGGTGGCCTTGAACAGCGTCTCGGCGATGTGGTGCGCGTTGCGTCCGCGGATCACGTCGAGGTGCAGGTTGAAGCGGCCGTGGTCCACCATGGCCCAGAAGAAGTCCTCGAACAGCTCGGTCGGCATGCTCCCGACCTGCCGCGCCTTGAAGGCGACGCCGTGGTGGAGCCAGGGCCGGCCCGACAGGTCCACCACGGCGCGGCTCAGCGCCTCGTCGAGGGGCACATAGGCGTGGCCGAAGCGCACGATGCCCTGCTTGTCGCCCAGGGCCTGCTTCAGCGCCTGGCCCAGGCCGATGCCGACGTCCTCCACGCTGTGGTGGGCGTCCACGTGCAGGTCGCCCTTGCAGCGGACCACGAGGTCGAAGCGGGCGTGGGTGGAGAGGGCGGTCAGCATGTGGTCGAGGAACCCGATGCCGGTGCGGACTCGCGACCGGCCGGCGCCGTCGAGATCCAGGCTCAGCTTGATGTCGGTCTCCCTGGTCTTGCGCTCGACGCTCGCTCGTCTCGATTTCTTCACCGGGCCAGCTCCGCCGTTGCGGCCTGGAGCGCGCCTTGCAGCGACGCCAGGAAACGCGCGTTCTCCGCCTCGCTGCCCACGCTGACGCGCAGGCAGCGACCCAGGCGCGGGTACGCGGTGACGTCGCGCACCAGGACGCCGTCGCGGTACAGCGCCTCGAAGACCGCCTTGGGGTCCGCCTGCCGCAACTCGAAGAGGATGAAGTTCGCTTCCGAGGGGACGGGACGCACGCCCGGCATCGCCGCGAGGGCGCCGAACACGGCCTCTCGCAGCACTCGCAGGCGCCCGACGCTGGCAGCCAGCGCCGCGCTTTCCTCCAGGGCCAAAAGCGCGGCCATCTGCGAGAAGAAGTTGATGTTGTACGGCAGCCGGGCCTTGTCGATCTGGCGCACCAGCTCGGGCGCCGCGAGCAGGTAGCCCACCCGCAGCCCCGCCATCGCCATCGCCTTCGAGAACGTGCGCAGCACGACGAGGTTGCGGTGCTCGGCGAGCAGGGGCACGACGGAACGACCCGAGAACTCGTGATACGCCTCGTCCACGACGACCAGGCCCTCGCTCCGGCCGCACAAGCGCGACACGTCGTCCACGCTCATGGCGGTGCCGGTGGGGTTGTTGGGCGAGCAGACGATCGTGAGCGCCGCCCCCGCGCGGCCCAGCGCCCCGGCGTCGTACTCGAAGCCCGGGCCCAGAGGTACGCTCACGACCTCACCTCCCAGGATGCGTGTCAAAAGCGCGTAGAGCGTGAAGGTCGGCTCCGGAATCGCAACCCGCACCCCCGCGGCCACGGTGACGAGCAGCAGCGCTTCGATCAGCTCGTTCGAGCCGTTCCCTGCCATCACGCCGTCCACACGCCAGCCTGCATGGCGAGCGAGCGCATCCAGCAGCTCGCGCGGGTCGAACTCCGGATAGCGGGCCCAGGGCCGACTGAGCGCTCGCTCGAGGACGCGCCTCTTCAGGGAGTCGGGCAGGTCGAAGGGGTTCTCGTTCTGGTTGAGCTTCACGGGCGCCTGGCGCGCGGCCAGCGTGTAGGCCTCGACCGCGCGGACCGCCGGCTTCACGTGGCGCAACGGGTCCTTCACGACGTCCTCATGAACACGCTGGCGGCGTGGGCTGCGAAGCCCTCGGCGCGCGCCAGCCTGGCGATGCCCGGCGCCACGCGGCGCAGGCCAGAAGCGGTGAGGCTCACCAGGCTCTGCCGGCGCTCGAAATCGCGGACTGAGAGCGGCGAGCTGCGGCGGGCAGCGCCGCCCGTGGGCAACACGTGGTTGGGTCCGATGCCGTAGTCCCCCACCGCCACCGGCGAGAAGCGGCCGGCGAAGACGGCGCCGGCCACCACGCGCTGCGCCACGCCCCAGGCCTCGCGCGTCATCACCTGGACGTGCTCCGGCGCCAGGGCGTTCACGGCTTCGATGCCGGCGGCCACGCTCTTCACAAGGACCACGGCACCGTTGCGCCGCAGCGCACGCCGGGTGCGGGTACGGTTCGACGCGTAGGCGATGCCCGCGGCCAGGATGGCGGCGACGCGCTCCCCCAGGGCGCGGCTCGGCGTGACCAGGAGCGCGGTCTCGTCGCCACTCCCGTGCTCGGCCTGGGCCAGGAGGTCGATCGCGACCTCGCCGGGGTCGGCGCTCTCGTCGGCCAGGATCACGACCTCGCTGGGACCGGCCGGGACGTCGGTCTCGACCCTGCCGCGCACCTGGCGCTTGGCCTCGGCGACCCAGGCGTTGCCGGGGCCGACGATCTTGCTCACGGGCCGGACGCTCTCGGTGCCGAAGGCGAGCGCAGCGATGGCCTGGGCCCCGCCGACGCGCAGCACCTCGCCCTCCAGTCCCAAAAGCACCAGGGCGGCCGCGACGGCGGGGCTCTCCTCGAGGGCCCGCGGCGGTGTCGCCACCACGAGCCGCGGCACGCCCGCCACCAGCGCGGGAATCGCGTTCATGAGGACCGAGGACGGGTAGGCCCCGGCCCCGCCGGGGACGTAGAGGCCCGCCGAGTCGAGGGGCCCCACCTGCTCCTCGATGCGCGAGCCGTCCCGCAGGCGCATGCGGAAGCCGCGGCCCTTCTGTTGCCGGTGAAAGGCAAGGACGCGGCCGGCCATTTCCCGCAGGGCAAGGACGAGAGTGGGATCGGCGCGGCGAGCCACGGCCCGCACGTCGGCGGGGCGGACGTAGAGCCGATCGGGGCTGAGCCGGACGCCGTCGTAGCGCGCGGTCAGGCGCACGAGCGCGCGATCGCCCCCGCGGCGCACCGTACCCAGGATGCGGGCCACGGCGCGCTCGAAGGCCGGGCGGCGCTTCCCGGTGCGCGGCAGCGCCGCCGCGAATCGCCGCCACTCGGGCGAGCCGAAGCGCAGCGTCCTCATGGCGTTCCCACCGGCTCGGCGACTCTAGGTCGCAGTGTCTCGAGCAGCGCCTGCAGCGCCGCACGCCGGGCGTGGTAGCTGGCGCGGTTGACGATCAGGCGGGCCGAGGACGCGGCGACCTCTTCTACGGGCACGAGTCCGTTCTCGTCCAGCGTGCGACCGGTCTCGACGACGTCCACGATGCCGTCGGCGAGGCCGAGGCCGGGCGCCAGCTCGACGGAGCCGTGGACCTTGACGATCTCCGCCGACACCCCGCGCTCCAGGAAGTGGGCCGCGGCGAGCTTCGGGTACTTGGTCGCGATGCGGATGGTCGAAGCGCGGCGGTAGTCGAAGGCCGCGCCGCGCGGCGCCGCGACCACGAGCCGGCAGCGTCCGAAGCCGAGGTCGAGGGGCTCCAGCACGTCCGCGCCCGTCTCGAGCAGCACGTCGCGGCCGGCGATCCCGCAGTCGGCGACTCCGTACTCGACGTATGTGGGCACGTCCATGTCCTTGACGAACAAGAACCGGATGCCGCCCGCCTCCACGACCAGCCGCCGGCCCTCGGCATCGGGGAATGACAGGCCGGCGCGCCGCCACAGCGCTTCGGAGCCGCCCAGGAGCTTCCCCTTCGAGAGCGCCAGGCAGAGGCTCATCGCGCGTCTCCGTTGCCCAAGCGGATGCACGCGCCGCCGCGGCGCTTCTCGCGCGCCGTGCGCAGGCGCTCGCCGAGGCTGCCCGTCGCCACCGGTTGAGCGTCGGCCCTCGCCGAGGCGCCGCCCGAGCCCTGCCGCTCCAGCAGCAGGGCCAGGCGGTCGAGGCCGATCATGAAGCCGACCGCCGGCAGCGGACGGCCGAAGCGCGCGAGCAGCGAGTCGTAGCGCCCGCCGCTGGCGACCTCGAAGCCCAGGCCGGGCGCGTAGGCCCGGAACACCATGCCCGTGTAGTAGTCGAGCCCGCGCACTTCGCCCAGGTCGAGCGCCAGGCGGTCGGCCAGGCCCGCCGCGGCCAGGGCGCCCGCGATGGCGCCCAGCTCGCGGACGGCGGCGCTGGCCGCGGCCGAGAACGCGAAGGCGCTCTCGGCCTCGCGCAGCCGCGCGACGTCGCCCGCCAGGGACGCGAGGCGCTCGAAGGCTGCGCCAATCTGCGGAAGGACGCCGCTGCCGCGCAGCGTTTCGACGACGCCGGTCTCGTCCTTGCTTTCGATGCGCGCACGCAGCGCCTCGACGCGCGCGGGCTCCAGCCCTGCCTCGGCGCTGAGGCCCGCGAACACGCCCACGTGGCCCAGGCTCAGCACGAAGTCGCGCACGCCGGCAGCATCCAGGCACTCGGCCGCCATCGCCAAGAGCTCAGCGTCGGCGTCGGGCGGCTGCCCGCCCAGGTGCTCGCAGCCCATCTGGAACAGCTCGCTCTGGCGCCCGGCCTTGGGCGGCTCGTAGCGCAGCACCTCGCCGGAGTAGTAGAGCCGCATCGGCGCGGGACGGTCCAGCAGGCGCCCGGCCGCGATCTTGGCCAGCAGGCTGGTGAAGTCGGGGCGCAGGGCCAGCAGGCTGCCGTCGCGGCCGACGAAGGAGTAGGTCTTGGGCGAGAGGTCGCCGCCGAACACGTCGGCGTAGTCGAACAGCGGCGGGATGATCTCCTCGTAGCTCCAGCCTTCGAAGACCGAGACCACACGGTCCTCGATCCGGCGGCGCCGGCGTGCTTCCTCGCCGACGAAGCACTGCACGCCCGGGGGGACCTGGACGCGGGTGTGGGAGATGCCGTTCACCTTCAGGCTCCCACGTAGCGCGCGTACACCGAGCGCGCCTGGGCCACGTCGGCGACGCCCTTGACGATGGCGCGGCCGTCCTTGAACACCACCAGCTCGGCGCCCTGGCCCGCGAAGCGCACCAGGTGCTCGTTCGACTGGACGCGCCCGAGCGGCGCCAGGCGCGACGCCAGGGCCCCGAGGTCCAGCGTCGCGCCGCGCGGCGGCCGCAGCTGGACCGCGTCACGGCCGCACAGCACCGCCGACCCCGCGCCGGCGGCCGACGCGTAGTCGTAGCGCGCGTCGACGCAGGCCGGGCAGGAGGGCTTCTGACCACGCAGGTCCATCACCGAGAACAGGCCGGTCCACAAGTCCACCGTGACGACGCCGGGCAACAGGGCGTCGTTCTCGCCCGCCATCAGCTTCAGCGCTTCCGCCGCCTGGATCCCCGCGATCACGTGGACGATGGGCGCGATCACGCCGGCGGTGTCGCAGGTGGGCCCCGATCCCGGCGCAGGCAGTTCTTCGAGCACGCAGCGCAGGCAGGGCGTCGTGTGCGGGCGCACGGCCAGGGCCAGGCCGTAAGCGCCGACGCACGCGCCGTACACCCACGGGATGCCCTCGCGCACGCACAGGTCATTGACCAGGAAACGAGTCTCGAAGTTGTCGGTGCCGTCGAGCACGAGGTCCGCACCCCGCAACAGCTCGGGCGCGTTGTCGGAATCCAGGTCCGCCACGATGCCCTGCACGTCCACGTCGGAGTTGAGGCAGCGCAGCCTGGCTTCGGCGGCCACGGCCTTGGGCAGGCCCCGCTCGACGTCGCTCTCGTCGTACAGCGACTGGCGCTGGAGGTTCGAGGCCTCGAGGTAGTCGCGGTCCACGAGGCGCAGCTGCGCGACACCCGCCCGCACCATCATTTCCGACAACGCCGAGCCGAGAGCGCCCGCGCCCACCACCAGCACGCGAGTGGAACGAATCCGCGACTGGCCTTCGCGGCCCAGGCCGGCGAACAGTTCCTGGCGCGAGTAGCGCCCCGCCTCGATAGCCAGCCTCACGGCTCCTCCGTCTGGATCAGGAACAGGGCCGCCGCCTTCATCACCTCGGCGGGCGCCTCGATGCCGGTCCAGGTCTCGAACTGCGCCACTGCTTGGGCGATCAGCATCTCCAGGCCGCCCACGGTCCGGCAGCCCGCGGCCGTCGCCTCGCGCAGCAGGCGCGTCTCCACCGGGTCGTAGACCATGTCGAAGACGACCGCGCCTGGTCGCAGCAGCGACGCGGGCATCGGGGTCTCCTCGTGAAACTCGTGGGAGCCCAGGGGCGTGGCGTTGATCAGGACGTCGTAGGGCCGCGTCAAGCCCTCGGCCTGTGCGCCCCAGGCGCAGCCCACCACGGCCGCGAGGGCGCGGGCCTTGCCGGCATCGCGGGCCACCACGCTGACCCGGGCGCCCTTGCGGTGCAGCGCCAGGGCCGCCGCTCGCGCGGCGCCTCCGGCCCCCACGATGGTCACGGCCTTGCCGCGCACGTCGAGCAGCTTGCGCAGCGGGCCGCTCACGCCCCGGCCGTCGGTGGTGGAGCCCTGCAGCACCCCGTCGTGGACCACCACGGTGTTGACGCTGCCGCACAGGGCCGCGTCCTCCTCCACCTCGTGGAGGTGCTCGAGGATCCCGGTCTTGTACGGTCGCGTGACGCTGAAGCCCGACAGGTCCAGCGCCGGAAGGGCCGCCAGGAAGCCCGCCAGCGTGTCCGCCTGCAGCGGCACGTAGACTGCGTCCATGTGGCGGGCCTCGAAGGCGCGGTTGTGCAGGATCGGAGACAGGCTGCGCGTCACGTCGGAACCCAGTACCCCGTACACCTTGGTCGCGGGACCCACGCTGCGGACACGGTAGAGGTCGGCCATCAGCGCCGCCCCGATCTGGCCCGGCGCCGCCTCGGCCCCCGCCGCGGCCGAGGCGTAGGTGAACGGCGCGCGGTAGCGGCCCGCCAGCACCCGCGTCGCGACCCCCATCGGCCCCATGGCGATGGCCACCAGGGGCTTGCCGCCCCCCTTCGAGGTCTCCTCGGCGAACTTCAGCAGCCGACCCACGTCGGTGACCGAGCGCGGCGTGACCGCGATCTTGACGATGTCGGCCCCGCGTTCGCACATCCTGAAGTACAGGCTCTCGAGGTCCTCGGGCATGGCCTCGAGGTCGTGCCAGGAGACGATCAGGCCGCTGCCGGATTTCTCGGCCATCACGTCGAGGAAGTCGCTGCGGTACTCCACGTCCACGTAGTCGAAGCCGCGCTTCACGGCCTCGAGCAGGTTCATGCGGCGCCGGGTCTCGGTGTCGTTCCAGCGCCCGCCCTCGGACTCGGGCCGGCAGGCGAACACCAGGGGCTTCGTCTGTGCGCGGCGCAGCGTCAGCAGGTCGAGGTCGAAGATCAGGTCGCCGCGGACCTCGAACAGGTCCGCCACCGCAGCGAGGTCCAGCATGCGGTCGATCGTGCGCTCGGTGGTTTCCTCGGTCAGGCTGACACAGATCTTGGTCATCGCGCCCCGAAACAAAAGACCTCTTCAGGGTTCCCTGAAGAGGTCTTTCGGCGCCGTCCGATCTCCCAGAGGAACCCGTTCCGCTTTCCGGCGGCCGGGCCCCGGGGCCCGGCTAGCCGTGGTGGTGGTGATGGTGGACCGGACGCCAACAGTTCACGAGGGGATTCTAAGCCGCCCAAAGGGGGTGTCAAGCCGGCCGGAGTAGACTCGCCGCATGGCCGAACGACCGCCGACGAGTTTGGTGCTGACCTGGGACGGAGGCCTGCGCTTCCGCGCCGACGCCCACGGCCAAGAGCTCCTTCTCGACGGCGACTCGGAGGCCGGCGTCTCGCCCGTGGAGTCGCTGGGCTTCGCCCTGGCCTCGTGCATGGGGAGCGACCTCGTCCACATCCTGAAAAAACAGCGCGCCGACCTGCGGGCGTGCGAGGTCCACTTCGTCGGGCGTCGAGCCGGGGCGGAGCCGCGGCGCTTCGTCGCCATCGAAATGCGTTTCGCCCTGGTGGGACCCCTCGAGGCCGATCGCGTGGAACGAGCCATCGCGCTGTCCCGGGACCGGTACTGTTCGGTCTGGCACTCGATGCGGCCCGACATCGAGTTCAAGACGAGCTTCGAGATCGCGCCGGCCTGACGAGCCGCAGGTAGGCTTCGAGGGTGCGCAGAGTCAGGGCATCCGCCGCGGCCTGGGTGACCCGGATGCCCAGGCGCCGCAGTTGGCGCCCGAGCCGTCTATTGCCAAGCAGGATCTCCAGCGCGGACACCTTCGCGAACGCCTCGGCCGCCGTGGCTGGCGCGCCTCGCGCCAGCGCCACCAGCTCCGGGTCCTCGAGGTTCACCAGGAGCACCTGGTGGCGGCGCAGCCCTGCGAGAGCTTCGCGCATGCCCTCGGCGGCCGCCAGGTCCACGAGCGACGTGAGCAGCACCACGGTGGCGCGGCGCGGCTCGAGCCGGCAGAGCGCCTCGACGGCGACGTCGTAAGCCGGTTCGGCCAGGCGCGCCTCGAGGTCGAACAGCGCTTCGAAGCCCCACGACGCCGAGCGGTCGCTCGGCCGCAGGCGCACGCTGCGCTCGATCCGGTCGCTGAACGCCAGGATCGACACGCGGTCGCCCCGGCTCAGCGCCACTCGGGCCAGCGCCAGCGTCGCGGCCAGGCCGTGGTCGAGCTTGCTGCGCGCGCCGTCGAGGGACGCCATGGCCCGCCCCGCCTCCAGCATCACCACGAGCCGGCTGCCGCGCTCCCAGGCGTCTTCCTGGGAGATCAGCCGACCGTGCCGCGCGGTGGCCTTCCAGTGGATGCGGGACAGCGGGTCGCCGGCGCGGTACTCCCGCAGGCCGTAGGGCTCACGCCCGGTCCCCTGCACCCGCATGGGCGATTGACCCAACTCGTGGCGCTGCGCCAGGGTCAGAAGCCGGCCCGCCTGCCCCTCCCAGCGCACCTGCGGATACACGCGGCAGGTTTCGGGGCGCACCAGCTCCCGCTGGCTGTAGCCGAGCCCCCAGGGCCCGAGCACGCGCACTGTGAGCGGGCCCGCCTCGTGTGCGCCGCGACGCCGCGGCACCACGGCGTAGCTCCAGTCCGAAACCCCGGCCGGCAGGGAAAGGCGGGCATGCTCGGGACCCCGGGCCAGGGCCGGATGCAGGGCATCGCGAGCCAGCAGGGTCACGGCCCGGCCGGCGTCGAAGCGCACGCTCACCGGTGCCGTAGCCCCTTGCACCAGGAGCGGCGGCCACAAGCGCGCGGCCTGCAAGGGCAGCCCGCGGGCCCGCGCCACGTCCAGCGCGAATGCCGCAACCAGCACGGCGTCGAGAGCCAACACCAGGAGCGCCAGGGAAGGCCGCACGGCGGCGAAGGCGAGCAGCAGCGTCAAGAGCCCGGCCGCGACGAAGCTGCGCTGCGACGGCATGCGGTCAGTGCGGGACCGTGACCGCGCGCGCCGCCTCGTCGAGCAGGCGCGCCGGGGTGTGGCCCTCGAGCTCGGATTCGGCGCGCAGCAGGAGGCGATGGCCCCAGCACGGCACCAGGAAGCGCTTCAGGTCGTCGGGCAGCACGAAGTCGCGGCCGGCCAGGAGTGCTGCGGCGCGTGCGGTCTCGAGGAGCGCCAGGCCGCCGCGTGGGCTCACGCCCAGCTCGACGTGAGGCGATTTGCGCACGGCCGCGGCGAGGTTCGCGAGGTACTCCAGCAGCTCCCGCTTGACGTGGACGGCCTGGTTGGCACGGCGCAGCGCGCGTGCCTCCTCGCCGCTCACCACCGGTGCCGCGACCGGCAGCGCGTCGCGGCGTCGTCCCTCGGCCACCTGTCGGTAGAGCTCGATCTCGGCGGCGCGCTCGGGCAGCCCCATCTCCACGCGGACCATGAAGCGGTCGAGCTGGGCCTCGGGAAGCGGATAGGTGCCCTCGAACTCCACGGGGTTCTGCGTCGCCATCACGAAGAAGTGGTCCTCCAGGGGCAGGGTGCGGCCGTCGATCGTGACCTGGCGCTCCTGCATCGCCTCGAGCAGCGCCGACTGGGTCTTGGGCGGCGTGCGGTTGATCTCGTCGGCCATCAGGACCTCGGTGAACACGGGACCCTGGACCAGCCGGAACTCGCGCGTCGAGGCGTCGAAGACGTTGGTGCCGATCAGGTCGCCCGGCATCAGGTCCGGCGTGAACTGGACGCGCGAGAAACGCGCGCCCAGGGCGGCGGCCATGGAGCGCGCCAGCAGCGTCTTCCCGATCCCCGGCACGCCTTCGATCAGCACGTGCCCGGAAGCCACGTAGGCCGCCAGCACGGCGTCGACCGCCGGGGCCTGTCCGACCACCGCACCGCCCAGCGCTTTGCGCAGACGGCCGAGGCCGTCCGCCGCGGCTTGTGGGGTCATCTCTCTCCTCCTTGTTGTGCGCGGGCCAGGGCCTTGGCCGTCTCCAGGAAACCGTCCGCGTCGGCGCCCTTGACCACCGGGAGCTCGTCGTCGGTCAGGCGCAGGCGCGCGTCCATCTCCCGCGCGCGCGCCAGGAGCTTTCTCGCTCCCACCGCGTGGTGCCCCAGGCGATGGTGCAGCGCTCCCAGGCCCACGAGGAACGCGCGCGCGGAGCTGCGCAGCACCGGCGGGTCGCTCCAGGCTGGCCCGAACCGGCGCACGCGCGCCAGCAGCACCGCGGCGTAGACGAACAGGATCTGCAGCAGGAACGCGTCCATGGGCAGGCCGTTCTCCGCCTGGTTGACGACGCTCGGCGCGCGCAGGCCGTGGTGGTACTCGTCGAACATCCAGGGCTGGCGCAGCTCCGCACGCAGCAGCTCGAGCAGCGTCAGGTGGTCCCCCTCGCGCAGCAGCGCGTTCGACAGGGCTTCGGCAGGAACGACGTAGACCCGTCCCCGGGCGCGCCCATAGCTGAATGCGGCCGCGCGATCGGGCCCCTCGAGCAGCAGGCGCGCGCCGGCGGGGGCCTTCGGGACCGCGCTCGGCATCGGGACCTGGACCTGGAGCTCGGTTTCCAGCTCGGCGGCCGAGCGCAGCGGCCACTTGCGGGCCGCCTCGCGCCAGAAGCGCCACGGAACGAGTGAGGGCCGGCCCTTCAGGTCCTCCATCTCGAAGCCCAGGTCGGAGGCGATCCGCTGCTCCCCGATGCTGAACAGGCGCCCGGAGTAGGCGACCAGGACGTCGCCGCCGCGCTCGAGATGCTGGGACAGCCCCGCGTTGAGATCCTCTTCGAAGGGCAGGCTCTGCCAGGGGAACACGAGCACCAGCGTTCCGCGCCGCATCGGCTTCGCGAAGGGCTCGTCGACGAGCTGCGTGGACGCGCCCCGGGCTTCGAGATAGCGGCGGGTCAGGAGCCAGCCGCGAGCGCCGGCGGACAGCGTGCTGCCTTCGGCGGGCGGGACGCCCGAGAGCAGCACGACCGCCATCGTGGCCAGGGTCGCGATCAGCGCCAGGGCGCCGAGACCCCGGTAGCCCTTCACGCCAGCGCGCCGTCGGCCCGCTGCAACCACGCCCGCAAGTCGGCGGGCCGGGGCCGTTCGGGCGCGTAGAGCAGGCGGTCGAGGGCGTCCACGAGGGGCGTCAGTTCGGCGCGGTTCGCGTGGCCCAGCAGCTCGCGGGTGGTCTGGAACTCGCGAGCCCGCGGGCCCAGGAGGGAACGCGCGAACCACCACCATGCGGCCTCGAGGGCGGCGGGCACGTCGCCGGCGGACAAGCGCGCCTCGACCTGCGCGCGCCAGGCCGCGCGATCGCGCTCGAGCACCCGTGGCGCCGCCGGCGCCAGGGCCGCCGGCGGGCTCGCCTGCCCGCCCTTGCGCTGCCGGAGCGCGCGCAGGAGAGCCAGCCCCAGCGCGATCACCAGGGCCACGAGCAGCAGCCGGGCCAGAAGCTCCAGGGCCACGGGGTGGGCGGCGACGAAGCGTCCCACCGGCGTCACGGTCGCAACCAACCACTCTGTGAACGCCTCGGCCACCGCCACGGCGTACTCGTCGAAACCCGGCTGGACGAGCTTCTGTTCCGCGCCGGTTTCCCGGGCCAGCCGTTCGAGCAGGGCGGCGTCGGGCGTCTCGATCATGGGACCGGCGGCGAGGGCGCGAGACCGGCGATGGCGGCCTCCAGGTCCGTTCCTTCCTTGCGGGCCCGCGCGTCGAAGAACAGCAGCGCCACGCCGAAAGCCACGTAGAGCTGTACCGCCGTCTGCACCAGCATCCCGAGGGCCTGCGACGGGACGTTGAGCCACGTCATCTGCGCGAGCATCTGGCCGGGGTCCACGCGCTGGCCGGAGGAGACGCTCCGGAACATCAGGACCTGCTGCACCACCACGAAGGGCAGCTGCACGATGAAGCTCGCGACGTACTGCAGCACCATGCCCACGAACATGATCAGGAACACCTTGAGCCGCGGGTCGTTCCCCAGGCCGCCCTGCGGGTTGTGGCGCAGCAGCGCCGCGCTGCGCGACATCGCCTCCCGGCCGAAGCGTCCCTCCTCGACCATCACCGGCACGATCACGCCCCACAGCAGCGCCAGGTAGATCCCCGGGAGCAGGCACGCGCAGAAGCCGAGGAGCAGGGCCAGGCCCGACAGGATCTGGGTCCCGAAGTAGCGCGGCTGCACGACGCGCCCCCAGGCCGACGCCATGGAGACCGGCCGGCCCGCGACCGCGTCGGTGGCGGCCACCTGGAGCGCGGCGTAGCTCAGCGCCCAGACCACGACCATCACCAGCACCACGATGGCCATCGGGCCGAAAGCCAGGAAGACCTGCGCGGGGCGCGTCGGCATGGCACCCGGGGACATGAAGTCGCGCATGGCCACGAGCTGCACCACGGGGACGAGCGCGGCGAGGACGGCGAGGGGAATCGCGACCGGGAAGTAGATCTCCTTGAAGTGACCGCGCGCGCGGCGCACGGCGTCGTCGAGCAGGTTCTGCAGTGTCAGGGGCGCCGCGGCGGGTGGCGGCACGCCGGCGTCGCTCACGACGCCTCCGGCGAGGCAACGCCCAGGGCCAGGGCCAGGAACGACAACCACAGGGCCCCGCCCAGCGCGGCCTTGAGGCCGAACGGCAGGGCCGACGGCGAGACGAGACCCTCCACGGCGGCCAGCAGCAGGAACCAGGGCAGGCAGCCGAGCACCAGGGACAGCGAGGCGCGCGATGCTTCGGCCAGCACCTCGCGGCGCGGCCGGTCCGTGGCCGAGACCGCCGCCAGTCCGACGTGAAGCCCCGCTCCGGACGCGACCAGGATCAGCGTGATCTCGAGCGGCCCATGGGCGCACACGAACTCCAGCAGGCGTCCCGCCAGCTCGTAGTGACTCGTCACGCCGAACAGGGCGCCGAGCAGGAACCCGTTCATCAGGAGGACGTAAAGCGAGCCCAAGCCGGCGAGACTTCCCCCCGCCCAGGCCGTGAGGGCGACCGCCATGTTGTTGCGTGCGATCCCCGACGAGGCCAGCGCGGGCGGGATCACGGAGAAGAGCTTGTCGGTCCACAGGCGTCCCTCGCGCAGTCCCGCGACAGCCTCGGGGCCGAGCAGCGCGGCTCCCAGGCCGGGCCTGGCCAGGGCCAGGCTCAGCCCGAACAGGGCCGCGACCAGGAAGATGGAGAACGAGACCAAGGTGGCGGGCAGGACCTGGCGGAAGGCCCGCGGGAAGTCGCGACGCAGATAACGCGCGAGGCTGAAGCGTTCCGGCGCGCTCTCCCACTGCAGGAAGTGCGTGCCCTGGAGCGAGAGCCGATGCAGGCGGCGCGCGGCCCCGGTGCCGGGGAAGCGCGCGCCGGCCAGTGCGTGGTCGTGGAGCAGCTGGCGGTACTGGAACGCGAGGCCCTCCAGCTCGTCGTGGCCGACGATGCCAGAGTCGCGGGCGCGACCCAGGCGCGCCTCGAACTCGTTCCAGCCCGCTTGGCGCTGGGCGACGAAGCGGGCGTAGTCCACAGCCATCAGGAGCCCAGCGCGGCGCGGCGCAGCCGTTCGGCAGGAGCGAGGCCAGGATCCGCAGCTTCGAGATATCCGGGATCGTCGCGTTCAATCCGCTCGACCAGGCGGCGTGCCAGGGCGTCGGCGCGTGCGGGCTCGAGATCCCGCGCCCGCCGCAGGAAGCCCTCGAGCACGGCCGCCTCGGCCGCCCCGAAGCCGCGGGGCAGTCGCTGCAGCATCAGCTCCGGCACCGCCGCCACCGCGTGCACGACGATGGTCCCGGCCAGGCGGTCTCCCAGCCGGCGCGCCAGCGGGTCCGTCGCCATCAGGGGCAGGCCGACTACGAGGTCCACCGACCGCACCAGGTTGCGGACGAGCAGCGACGTCGCGTCGGCCCGCCCGCCGTGGCGCGCGATCACGCGCAGGCCTACGGCGCGCTTGCCCAGGCTGCGCCCCTCCATGGCGATCTCGATGCCGGCGAAGAAGCCGTACTCGAGGCAAAAGAACAGCAGGATGAACAGCGCCACCGACCATCCGAAGGAGAGCTTGGCGAAGGCGACGACCCAGATGGCCCCGAGGAGGCCTGCGAAGATCAGGAGCCCGAAGAGGAAGTAGTCGATGGACGCGGCCAGGGCCCGCGTGCCCAGGCTCGCCACGGGCAGCTCGAGCGGCACGTTGTCGAGGCCGAGCACCACCTCGTCCGCGTGACGGCCTGGCATGGAGGCCGCGAGAATAGCATGCGCAGGAACGGCCCTCAGGGCGAAGCCGTGCGCGCCAATCTCCTGACGAAGCGCGTGCGGCCGAGCTGTCGAAAGCCATGGCGGCGGTAGAGGTTGGCGGCCCGCGGATGCGCGGTCTCGACCTCGAGGTCCACGGCGGCGCAGCCGCGCCGGCGCGCTTCGCGCAGGGCGGCGCGCAAGAGGCGCGCGCCCAGGCCGCGCGAGCGCTGCTCCGGCTCGACGTACAGCTCCTCGAGCCAGGCGATCCGGCCCCCGTGCTCGAGGGTCCACTGGTAGGAGAGATACGCGACCCCGGCCGGCGGGCCACCCACGTGGAGCAGCAGGAACGTGCCGCGCGCAGGGTCGCGCAGCGCGCCCCGCACCGCCCTCTCCTGGCGTGCGGCCGGCACCGCGATCTCCAGCTCGCGGAACTGACGGCGCAGCAGGGCGAGCACGGCAGCCGCGTCGCGCGCGCCCGCGGCGAGGACGCGGGTCCGGCTCATCGCGCTCCGCTCCGCGCGCCGAGGGTCACGTGCAGCGTTAGCTCGGCTTCTCCGCGTTTCACGATCAGCTCGACCGCATCGCCCGGCTTCCTCTCGCCGAGGGCGAACGTGTAGTCGTAGATGGTCCGCACTTCCTTGCCGGCGAAGCGCAGGATTACGTCGCCGCCCCGCATGCCCGCCTCGTCCGCCGGCGAGCCGGGCGTGACGCCCGAGATCGCGACCCCGGGGCCCGGCGCGGCGTAGTCCGGGATGCCGCCGACGTAGGCGCGAAAGCCACGGCTGGCGGAAGCCTGCGTCTGCTTGTCCGCGGCGACACGCGTGAAGGCGAGTGCCGTCGTCTCCGCGCCGAGCCTCGTTACGACGCCTTCCACGAGGTCCACGATGCGCAGAAGCCCGGCGCTGTGCAGCTTGTCGGCGGTGTCGGAAGAACGGTGATAGTCGCTGTGCACGCCTGTGAAGAAGAACAGCACCGGCTTGTCCGCCAGGTAGAACGAGTTGTGGTCCGACGGGCCGAAGCCGCCGTCGTGGGTGCGCAGCTTGAGGGCCGGCCCGCGGTTCGCCTGCTCGACGATCGAGCCCCAGGCCGGGCTCGTGCCCAGGCCGTGGACGTCCAGCGTGTCCTCGCGCAGGCGGCCCACCATGTCCAGGTTCAGCATCGCGACGATGCGCCCTTCGGGCGGCGGCGGGTTCCTCGCGAAATACGTGGACCCGAGGGTGCCCAGCTCCTCGGCCCCGAAGGCCGCGAAGACGATGCTGCGGGCCGGTGTGGCTCGCTGCCGCGAAAGGCGCCGTGCCAGCTCCATCACCGCCGCCACGCCCGACGCGTTGTCGTCGGCGCCGGGGTGGAGCCGGCCTTCGGGCTTCGGGTCGAGCGAGCCCGAGGCGCCGAGGCCCAGGTGGTCGTAGTGGGCGCCGACCACGATCGCGCCGGCCGCCGCGTCGCTGCCGGGCAGGATGGCCGCGACATTCGAGCTGGTCGCTCGCCGGGGCGTCACGTCGGCCGCGAGGGCGACGCGGGCCGGAAGGGCGAAGGACGCAGACTTCCCGGCGTCCACCCGGCGCTGCGCCTCGTGGAGGCCCACACCGCTCCCGGCCAGCAGGGCCTCGGCCACGGCCTGCCGGACGCCGAGTACCGGCAGGCCCGCGTCCACGAGCGACGCGTCGGCGCGCAGCGGCACCAGCTCGTCGCGGCGGCCGGCGGTCAGTGGTCCGGTCACGACCAGGAGCGCGGTGGCGCCGCGCTCACGTGCCGCGGCGGCCTTGATGCGCAGCGCCGTGAAGGCGCCCCACTTCGAGTGGGCGTCGTCGCCCATGGGCCCGTAGCGCAAGACCAGCACGATCTTGCCCGCGACGTCGAGGCCGTCGTACTCGTCGAAGCCCAGGTCCTTCGCCACGAGGCCGTAGCCGGCGAAGACCGCGCCTCCGGCCGCGCTTCCCGAGGCCGAGAAGGCGAGCGGCCGGAAGTCCTCTCCGGAGCGGAAGCGGCGCCCGTCGATCTCGAGCCGGCTGCCCTTGCCGAGGCTGACGCCGTCGATGAAGCCGAAGCCCTGCAGGTAGGAAGATCCGAAGGCCGGTGCCAGCCCGAGGCGCTTCCACTCTTCCGCGATCCAGGTCGCGGCCTGGTCGGCCCCCGGAGTTCCGGCGCGGCGCCCTTTCCAGGCGCTCGACGCCAGCCGCTTCACGTCGTCCTCCAACCGGCGCGCCGATGCGGCCGAAGCGTCGGCGAAAACGAGCGGCAAGAGCCCGACGGCGAGCACGATCACGGCCCGATCCTAACTTCTTTCGCCGCCCGGTTCGGGGTAGCCTCGCTAAGCGTGGCGCGCATCCTGCTCGTCGAGGACAACGAGATGAACCGCGACATGCTGACGCGGCGCCTCGAACGGCGCGGGCACGAGGTGGCCGTGGCGGTGGACGGCGCCTCTGGTCTGGAGGCCGCGCAGCGCGAGCGGCCCGACCTGGTGCTGCTGGACATGAGCCTGCCCGTCCTCGACGGCTGGGAGGTGGCCCGCCGGCTCAGGGCCGGGGAGTCGACCCGCGGCATCCCGGTGATCGCCCTCACCGCTCACGCCATGGCCGGCGATCGCGAGCGCGCCCTCGCGGCGGGCTGCGACGACTACGACGTGAAGCCGATCGAGTTCGAGGGGCTGATGGCGAAGATCTCCGCCCTGCTCGAGGGCCGGACCTAGGGCAGACGCAGGCCACCGATCCCGGCCAGGCCGACGACGGGGACGGCATCGGTCGTCGGGTCGCCGGTCACGACCTTCGGCCCCGCGGCTTCGATCACGCTCGGCTCGGCGAGCACCTGCCCGGCTGACGCCCGGGCCACGAGCCGCGCCCCCGCTGCGACGGGCCGCCCGACCACGGCGAAGCTGGCGCGCGCGGTCCCGATCGGGCCTGCCGCCACGCGGCCGTGGGACAGGGCGATGGCGAGGGCGGCGCCCGCCTGCTGGGCGAGCAGCTGCATGCGCAGCGCCGCGCGCACGGCGCGTTCGGCGTCGTCGGTTCCCTGCTCGGGGAAGCCGAACACCACGCGCAGGCCCTCGGGCCCCAGGCGCCAGACCACGCCGCGCGCGTCCGAGGCGGCCGCGATCAGCGGCTCGTACAGGCGGCCGAGGCGCAAGAGCTCCGCGGCGGGGTCGTCGCCGGCGGCGTCGCCGCGCGGCTCGGCGAGCAGCAGCGTGACGTCGTGGAGGCGCGTGGCGCCTCCGCCGTTCAGCAGCTCCGTCATCACCTCGTCGCTCAGGTAGCGCTGCAGCAGCTCGCGCAGGCGGCCGCTGCGGCGCTCGAAACCGGCGCGCAACCGCGCGTCCTCGCCCGGCGTCAAGGGCGGGAGCTCGACGGGGTTGCCGGGCTCGCTGGCGCGACCGAAGTGCTCGTCGAGCAGACGGGACAGGCGGCGGCCGGACTGGGCGATGCGGCGCAGCGCCGGCACCAGGTCGCGCGGTGGGCCCTCGGCGGCTTCCTCGGCCAGCAGCTCGGCGAAGCCGATGACCTGGGTCAAGGGCGTTCGCAGCTCGTGGAGCAGGCTGCCGCGGGGGCGCTCGGGGCTGTCGCTCACCGGCGGTAGCGGATGCGCCCGTCGACGATGGTGTAGAGCACCTCGGCTTTCAAGATCTCGTCCTCGGGCACTGTCATGATGTCCCGGGAGAGCACCGTGAAGTCGGCGCGCTTGCCGCGCTGGATGGAGCCGTCCTGCGCTTCCTCGAAGGCTCCGTAGGCGACCTCCAGGGTCATCGAGCGCAGGGCCTCCTCGCGGCTCAGGCGCTCGGCAGCATCGAACCCGCCGGCTGGCGTCCCGTCCTCCTTCTCGCGCGTAACCGTGGCGTGGAAGTTCTTGACCGGGTCCACGTCCTCCACCGGCACGTCGGTGCCGTTCAGGATCCGGGCGCCGCTGCGCAGCAGCTTCTGCCAGACGTACAGGCCCTCGGCGACCCGCGCGTCGCCCAGGCGCGACGGCGCCCACGGCCGGTCCGAGGTGCAGTGGATGCCCTGCATCGAGGCGATCACGCCCAGCCGGCCAAAGCGCGCCACGTCGCGCTCGTCCAGGATCTGGGCGTGCTCCACGCGGAAGCGCGGGTCGGCAACCTTCGGGAACTCTCCGAAGGCCTTCTCGAAGGCGTCGAGCACCATGCGGTTGGTGCGGTCGCCGATGGCGTGGACGTTGACCTGGTAGCCGTGCTCGAGGCCGTAGCGTGCCGCGGCCAGGATCTCGTCGGGCGGCGTCGTGAAGAAACCGGAGTTCCTCGCGTCGTCGGCGTAGGGCTCGAGCAGCGCGGCGCCCCGCGAACCCATGGCGCCGTCGCCCATCAGCTTCACCGCGCGGATGCTGAGCATGCCGCCCCCGAGCCCCATTTCGGGGGGGCCCAGGGCCTTCATGGTGTCGAAGCCAGCCGCCATCACGTAGAGGCGCAGCGGCAGCTTGCCCGCCGCCGCCTCGCCCTTGTACAGGCTGATGTCCGCCAGCGGAACGCCGGCGTCGTGGAACGCGGTGACGCCCTTTCTCAGGCACTCCTCGAGGGCCAGCCCCAGCTGCCGGCGGCGCTCCTCGGTGCTGGTGGGCGGCGGCTTCACGAGGCCCATGGCGTTGTCCACCAGCATGCCGGTGGCCTCGCCCGCCGCGTCGCGGACGATCTCGCCTCCCCGGGGCACCGCGGTCGCGCGCCCGATCTTCGTCGACTCGAGCACGCGGGCGTTCACCAGCATCGCGTGGCCATCGGCGCGCTCCAGCACCACGTGGTGGCGCGGCACCGCCTGGGACAGCGCCGCGTGGGTCGGGAAGCCTCGCACCACGGGGCTGGGCGCCGCGGTCCACTTGCTCTCGTGCCAGCCGCGGCCGTAGATCCACTCCCCCGCCGGCCGCGACTTCGCGGCCTCGGCGATGCGGCGCACGACCTCCCCGTAGGTCGGCGCGTCGCGCAGGTCGACGCTCGTCCGCAGCTCGCCGAGCCCCAGCAGGTGGCCGTGGCCCTCCTTGAAGCCGGGCACGACGGTGGCGCCCGCCAGGTCGATGCTCACTGTGTCGGGCCCCGCGAATGCGGCCGCCTCGGCTTCCGAGCCCGCCGCGAGGATGCGTCCCTGGGCGATGGCGATGGCCGCGGCCTTGGGGCGCGCGGGGTCCAAGGTATAGACCACGCCGTTGCGCAGCAGCAGCTCGGCGCGGGGCGCGTCCGCGGCCAAGAGCAGGAGCAGGAGCAGGTTCATGAGGTGCTCCAGTCTAACCCGGGGTATCGTGGGCGCGCGTGCGCTTCGAACGGCCGCTGCTGCTCCTGGTGCTCCTCGTGGCGGCCGGCCTGCGCTTCACGGGAATCGCCCACCACGTGGTTCGTGGCGCGGCCGACTTCGACGAGCAGAACAACTTCCTGCGGCCGATCGAGCGCATGGCGCGCGAGGGCACCCCGGACCCGACCGTGTACCAGGGCTACGCCGGCCTCTTCAACTGGCTCGCGGCCGGGCCGGTGCTCGCCGGGCGAGCGGCCTACGGCTACGCGGGCATGGCGGTGGGCGCGCGGGGGGTGGTGGCAGCCTTCGGCGTCCTGAACGTGCTCTTGGCCTGGGCGCTGGCGCGGCGGCTCGCGGGACCTGCCGCGGGCCTGTTCGCGGCCGGGCTGCTGGCGGTCTCGCGCCTCGACGTGCGCGCGGCCCATCACGTCACGCCCGACGTGCTGGTGGGCACGGCCGTCCTCGCGGTGCTCCTGCTGGTCGCGCGGGAAGCGCGAGGCGAGGCGGTTTCGGCGCGCCGCGACCTGCTGATCGGCGTCATCACAGGCCTCGCGACCGCGATCAAGTTCAACGGGGCGATGGCCGGGATTCCGGGGGCCGCGGCGGCCCTCCTCTCCGGCGGCTTCGTGAAGCGCGGGCTGCGCATGGGCCTCGCGGCGCTGCTGGCGTTCGGCCTGGGGGCACCCTACGCGGTCTCCGCCCTCGTGGAAAGAGGCGGCAAGCTCACCGGACTCAAGCACTACTACGGCGAAAAGGCCGAGAGCAACCAGGAAGCGCGCGGCGGCGAAGGCGGCCTGGCCGCGGCCTCGCGCGGCCTCTCCGGCTCCGTGGGTCCGGTGGCCTGCCTGCTCGCCCTGCTCGCCCCGTTCGTGGCGCACCCGCGTCGCGCCCTCGTGCCCGCCCTCGTCGTGCTCGGCGCCAGCGTCGCCGTCCTGGCGCCGGCGGCCTTCGTCTACCCGCGTCACCTCGTGCCGCCCGCGATCGTCATGGCCGTCTTGGCGGGGGCCGGCTTCGGTGCCGTCGTCGCCAGGCTGGGTCATCCGGCCATGGCCTGGATCCTGGTCGCCGCGAGCCTGCCCTTCCAGGCCCGCGAAAGCCTGGCGCTCGTCGCGAGGGACGCCCGGCCCGCCGCGCTCGATCACGCGGCCGAGTGGATCGAGGCGAGCGTGTCGCGGCCCGCGCTCGTCCTGTCGGCGCTGCCGCGCCTCGCCATCGACCGGACGCGCTTCGAGCTGCGGCGCACACCGCGCCTCGCGGACGTGGCGCCGGCGGTCGCCGCGCAGTACGACCTGCTGGTGACCGACATCACGAGCGACGCAGCGGCGATGCAGGGCTTCGCCGTACTGGCCCGCTTCCCGTCCGAGGAGGGCGTGGCCGAGCGCACGCTGAGCGTGCTCGGCCCGGCGCTGCGGCCCACGCTCGTCCGGGTCGAGCCCGCGCGGGTCACCCGGGATGGGGCCGTCGAGATCGACTTCGCGGCGCCCTCGCTCGTGTTCCGCGTCGAAGCCGAAGCCGACGACTGGCCGCGCGAGACCCGCGTCGAAGCGCGCGGGCCGAGCGGCGAGTTCTCTCGCGTCCACGCCGAGCCGCTGCGCCCCACCGAGCGCGACCGCCGCCGCGACGGCGCACGAGGCGGCCAGATCTTCATCCTGCCGGGCGACCCCATCGCCGGCTTGCGTATCAGCGCGGAGCGCCCGGGCGCCTGGACGCGCGCTGAGCTACGTGTGTTCGCGCTGGCCGACGACGCGATCCTTCCGGAAGCGATGCCAGTGGAGAAACGTGACCGGCGGCGGCAACGACGGCGCTAGCCCCGGAAAGGCCCGACTCAGGAGCGCCGCTGGGACTCGAGCGCCGTCCGCAAGGACCGCCGGCGCCAGCGGCGCCAGTGATCGAAGGGCCACGCGAGGATCCCGGCGCAGCCCAGCAGGTACGCGATGGCGATCTCCTGGGGCTCCTGCCCGCCGGCGGTCGTGACCAGCACAGGGAGCGGCAGGGCGCCGAGGGCGAGGCAGGCGATCACGGCCGTCAACCCCCGGATCCGGCGCCGCTCCTCGTCGCCACCCGCGAGGCGGGCCGGAACCGCGCCGAGGCCGAAGAGGAGCAGAGCGGGCAGGACGAGCAGCCACACCGGCGCTTCGAGCTGGCGCGGGCCGAAACCAAAACGGTCGGCGGTGGGCGCGTAGGCATAGTACTTGTCCATGGCGCCTTCGTTGTCGGAGTCGCTGGCGGAGAAGGCGAGGCCGGACGAGTCCCGAGGCCACAGCTTGGTGAGAAGCAGCGTGGCCCAGAGGCGCCGCGCCAGGATGCCGGCGTACCAAGCCGGGTCGTCGCGGACGTCCCTCACCATCGACGCGCGGAAGAACGCCTCACTCTCCGCGGTCCAGAGGCCGGGAGCGCCGGCCGCCCTGGCGGCTTGCGCCGCGGCTGCGTCCGACCACGCGTATCCCTTCACGCGATCGAAGTCGCCCAGGCCTTCCCAGAGCGGCTGCCACACGTCGTGGCTCTGGCTCCGGCTCATCGCCGGGTAGGCGGCCAGGTAGGGCAGCGCCAGCGCAGCGAGGGCCGCCACGCGCGCCCAGCTCCCGAGTTGCGTCCGCCTTAGGCCCAGGAACAGCGCCAGGAGCAGGCCCGGCAGCACCAGGCCCACGGAGCTGCGGCAGACGGAGGCGACCGCAAACAGGGCGCTGCCCAGGAGCGAGCGGACGACGAGGCCGCGCACGGCCACCTGCGGGCTCATGGTTGCGTAGATCGCCAGGGGCGCCACGATCAGGAGTCCCGCCAGGAAGAAGCCGGGGGTGTAGCGAGTCAGGGCCAGGGTCTTCACGAAATAGGCGGAGAAGCCCATGAGCGCGGCGAACGCCACCGCGACCGCCGGCGCGCGCGCCGCGGCCAATTCCCAGGAGATCCAGAACAGCAGCGGCGCGCAGAACAGGGCGCCCAGCCACGAGATGAGGAACGGCGAGATGCCGCCGAGGAGCCGGAAGCCCAACGCCAGGAGCCTGGGGCGGCCCACGTCGTCGTAGGGCCTCGCCTCGGGCTGAAGCTCGAGGCGCCGGAACGGCTCCGCGGGCACGGTGCGCCAGAACTGCCAGGGCTCCACCGCCTGCATGCGGATGCCGGCGAGCAGCGGGCGCGCATAGGCGCGGTTGGGGTCGGCCCCGGGCGCCGCGCGCGTGGCAGCTGGACCCCCAGCGTAGGCATGGATCGCGAGGGCCAGGTCGGCCCACAGCCGGCGGTAGGCACCGAGCCGGCCGTAGTCGAGGTTCGCGGTGGCGAGGCCCGTGGCCAGGATCAGCCAGGCGGCCGAGGCGAAGCCGATGGCGACGCCGGCGCGCCGTCCCGAGGGGAGCGTGGCTGCCGCGGCCTACTCCATGATCGGCCACGAACGGCTGACGTAGTCGCTCATGGTGATCGCGATCAGGATCAGCAGGAACACCACTCCGGCCACCACGTAGAGCTGGACGAGCTTCGTGCCCCACTTCACGTGCATGAAGATGAGGACGACCAGCGTCGCCTTGAAGACCGCGATGCCCACGGCCACGGCGGTGTTCAGGGCCCCGAAGTCCTGGCCCGAGGCCCACACCGTCACGCCGGTCAGCACGAGCAGCGCCGCGAAGACCGCGAAGTAGGCCGCAAGCGGTGGGCCGTGATGGGAGCCGCCGGACACGCGCATGCCTCCCTAGTGGTGACCGATCAGGTACAGGAGCGGGAACAGGAAGATCCAGACGATGTCCACGAAGTGCCAGTACAGGCCCGTCATCTCCACAGGGGTCGAGTACTCGGGCCCGTAGGCGCCCTGCCAGGCCTTCCACGCCAGCCAGGCGATGATCGGCATGCCCACGATCATGTGGAACGCGTGCAGGCCGGTCATCGCGAAGTACAGCGAGAAGTAGATCTGCGCCTGGCCCGCCTGCTCGGGGGCGATCTTCAGCTCGTGGGCGGCTTTCTCGGGTGCCAGGAAGTTGGGTCCGGGGACCAGGTGGTGCTCGAACTTCTCGCCGTACTCGACGACCTTGACGCCCAGGAACACGCCGCCCAGGGCGATCGTCAGCATCAGCCAGACGGCCGCGGCCTTGCCCTTGCCCACCGCCGCCGCGTACACGCCCAGCGCCATGGTCAGCGAGCTGCCGATCAAGACTGCGGTGTTGAAAGCGCCCAGCTTCCAATCGAGGTGGTGGCTGCACGCCTCGAACACGGAGTAGTACTGGTTCCGATAGACGGTGTAGGCCGTGAACAGCCCGCCGAAGAACAGCACCTCCTGGACCAGGAACGCCCACATCCCGAGGACGGAGGTCTCCTTCTGCTGCTCGAGGCTCGCGAAGTGGTGCTGCAGCGCGGAGGAGTGGGCCTCAGACAAGCAGGGCCTCCTTGGGTGGCGCCTCGTAGTCGTAGACCTCGTCCTCGACGATCGGCGTCTTCGAGAAGTTGTGGGTCGGGGGCGGCGAGGAGACCCGCCACTCGAGGCCCGTGGCGCTGAACGGGTTGGCCGAGGCGATCTTTCCGTAGCGCATCGCCCAGGCGAAGTAGATCATCGGCAGCAGATAGCCCACGGCCAGGATCGAGGCCCCGGCCGAGGACATCACGTTCAGCACCTGGAACTCCGCCGGGTAGTAGTGATAGCGCCGGGGCATGCCCAGGTAGCCCAGCACGAACTGCGGCAGGAAGGTCAGGTTGAAGCCGGTGAACACCAGCACGGCCGAGACCCGCGCCCACCACTCGGGATACAGGCGCCCGGTGAACTTCGGGAACCAGAAGTGGAGGCCGCCCATGTAACCCATGATCGCGCCGCCGACCATGATGTAGTGGAAGTGGGCGATCACGAAGTAGGTGTCGGTCAGGTGCACGTCGGTGGCCAGGGTGGACAGGAACAGGCCGGTCAGGCCGCCGATGGTGAACAAACCGATGAAGCCGAATGCGTAGAGCATCGGCGTCTGCCAGGAGACCGAGCCCTTGTACAGCGTCGCAATCCAGTTGAAGACCTTGATCGCCGACGGGATCCCCACCAGGAACGACAGCGCCGAGAACACCATGCCGGCGTAGATCGACTGGCCGGTGATAAACATGTGGTGGCCCCAGACCAGGAAGCCGATCACCGCGATGGCGATGGAGCTGGCGGCGATGAACCCGTAGCCGAACACCTTCTTGCGCGAGAAGCAGGTCACCAGCTCGCTGATCACGCCCATCGAAGGCAGGATCATGATGTAGACGGCCGGGTGCGAGTAGAACCAGAACAGGTGCTGGAACAGGATCGGGTCGCCGCCGCGGGTCGGGTCGAAGAAGCCGAACTGGAAGATCCGTTCCAGGGCCACCATCAGGATCGTGACCGCGATCACCGGGGTGCCCAGCACCTGGATGATGCTGGTGGCGTAGTGGGCCCACACGAACAGGGGCAGCCGGAACCAGGTGAGCCCCGGCGCGCGCATCTTGTGGATGGTGGCGATGAAGTTGAGGCCGGTCAGGATCGACGAGAAGCCGGCGATGAAGATGCCGATGGCCGCCGCGTTGACGCTGGTGTTGGTGAAGTTCGTGCTGTAGGGCGTGTAGAAGGTCCAGCCGGTGTCGAGGCCGCCGTTGACGGTGGCGTACAGCACGAAGGCCGCGCCGATCACGTACAGGTACCACGACAGCAGGTTGATGCGCGGGAAGGCCAGGTCCTTGGCCCCGATCATCAGCGGGATCAGGAAGTTGCCCAGGGTCGCCGGTATCGACGGGATCAGGAAGAAGAACACCATGTAGATCCCGTGCATGGTGAACAGCTTGTTGTAGGTCTCGGACAGCACCAGGTCGCCGGGCGGCGTGATCAGCTCCAGGCGGATCAGCGAGGCGTAGACCCCGCCGATGAAGAACATCGCCGTGATCGAGACCATGTAGAGGATCGCGATCCGCTTGTGGTCCACCGTCAGGAGCCACGACTTGATGCCGTAGTCGGCGTTCAGGTAGTGCTCCTTCGGCAGCGCGGCGGCCGTCATGTGCGTCTCGGCGCTCATCACTTGCCCCCGGCCCCGGCGCCGGCCGCGCCGGCCGCCTTGAGGCTCTGAATGTAGGCGATCAGCTGGAGCAGGGCCTCCTCGCTCACCTGCCCCTGGTAGGTGGGCATGATCGGCTGGTAGCCGTCCACGACCTTGGCCGCCGGCAGCATGATGGACTCGCGCAGGTAGGTCTCGTCGGCCGTGGCGGTGGCGCCGCCCACCAGCCGCACCGTGCTCCCGGCCAGCTCGTCGAGGACGGGGCCGCGGCCCTGGGAGTCGGCGCGGTGGCAAGTGACGCAGTTGAGCTCCGTGAACAGCTTCTGGCCGGCCTCCACCGGCGAGGTCGGCGCCGGCCCGCCCTGCAGCCAGGTCTGGAAGTCGGCGGGCTCCATCACCACCACGGAGCCGATCATGCGCGAGTGCTGGGTGCCGCAGTACTCGGCGCAGAACAGGTGATAGCGGCCCGGCCTGGTGGCCTGGAACCAGGCCACGTTGTAGCGGCCGGGCACCGCGTCCTTCTTCATGCGGAAGGCCGGCACGAAGAAACTGTGGATCACGTCCTCGGAGGTCATGGTGAGGCGGACCGGACGTCCCGCCGGCACGTGCAGCTCGTTGATCTCGCGCTGGCCGGTCATGTGCTGGAGCTTCCACATCCAGCGCTTGCCCACCACGTGGATCTCGATCGGGTTGTCCGGCGGCCGGTTCATCGAGAAGAACAGCACGGCACCCCACACGAACATCACGATGGTGATGAAGAAAGGCACGATGCTCCAGGCCAGCTCCAGGAGCAGCGAGCCGTGGATCTCGGCGGGCCGGTCGGCTTCGGAGCGGCGCCGGTACTTGATCGCGAAGAACACCAGGACGAGTGCTATGCCCAGGGAGAACGCGGTGGTGACGGCGACCAGGAACAGGTAGAGCAGGTCCACCTGGCCCGCCAGTGTCGAGGCCTGCTCCGGGAACAGCGGAAAGCCGGACCACATGCCTAGCGGCTCCCCGGGGTCAGGAGGGCCGCCGCGCGCTCTCGGCGCAGCGACACGCCGATGAAGCCCAGCAGCGCGAGCACGGTCAGGACGGCACCCGCGCGCAGGATGCCCATGACGGAGGCGCTGTAGCGCCCCTGCATCGGGTCGTACTGGTAGCAATACAGGATCGCCTGGTCCACCACCGTGCCGATCCTGCCGCTCGACGATTCCAGCAGGGCCAGCTTCAGGTCCTTGGGCGCGTACTCGATGCCGTACAGGTAGCGCGAGATGCGTCCCTCGGGCGTCAGCACCACGACGCCCGCCGGATGCGCGAACTGCTTGGTCTCCGCGTCCCACGCATAGCGGAAGCCGACCGCGGTCGTGAGCGCGTCGATGGCCGCCTTGTCGCCGGTCAGGAAATGCCAGCCGGCCTCGGCAGTGGGCCGCTTGTAGCGCGCGAGATAGGACGCCTTCTTCTGCGCGGCCAGCTCCGGGCCCTCGCTGGGGTCGAAGCTCACGGTCAGCAGCTCGAACTCGCGGCCGGCGTCGAACGTGGTGAGTACGTCGAGGGCGCTCGCAAGGCCGCTCAGCGTCACCGTGCAGAGCATCGGGCAGCCGTAGTAGTTGAGCGACAGCACCACCGGGCGCTTGCCGAAGTAGTCGCCCAGCCGGACCTCGCGGCCCGCCTCGTCCTTGAAGAGCAGGTCGAGGGGCAGGCTCGCGCCCGGCTTCTGGTCGAAGCCCACCTCGCGCAGCCCCCGCGGCGGGCCGTCCTGGGCGCTGGAAACGGGCGCCGCCGCGCAAAGCGCCAACGCCAGGGCGAGGGTCCTCACTTCGCCGCCGCCTCGGCGCCGCGCACCGGATAGCCCCTGCGCAGGGCGATGCGCATGGCCTCGTCGATCGGCACGCGCACGATGCCCGCCGGCTGGTCCACCCAGCCATAGCTCGAGAGCACCTCGGCCTCGCCCTTCTTCAGAGCGACCACGTCCAGGGTTGCCCTCTCCTGGAGCCGCGGCAGCGGGGGCTTGCGGCCAAGGTCGGTGCGCATGATCGGCGCGGGCGGCTGCTTGCCCGCCTCGTAGCGCGCGAAGCCGACGTACATCAAGCGCATGAGGAACAACACCAGGATCGTGACCAGGAACAGGTAGATCGTGAACTTGAGGATGGCGGACGCGCGGACGTCCTGCGCCTCGTACTGGATGCCGCCGCCCTGGTGCTCGGACATGTCCCTACGCAGCCTTCTCGATGCGCTCGCGCATCTCGGGATCGCCAACGGGCAGCAGCGGACGCGACCGGAGCTGCTGCGCGAAGAACGCGAGCCAGATGCCGCCCAGGGCGATCGGCGCCGCCAAGTCCAGCCCGTGGACCTTCAGGCCGTGGCTCTCTCCTCCGTGGTCCGCGAGGTCGGGAGCCACCAGCCAGAACAGGTCCACGAGCCGCAGCAGGAACACGAGGCCCGCTACCGTGGCCAGGCGCTTGGCGTTGCGCTTCAGGTCCCGCGACAGCAGCAGCAGGAACGGCAGCGCGAAGTGGAACAGGATCACGACCTGGGCCACCACCTGCCACCCGCCGTGGGTGCGGCGGATGTACCAGGGAATCTCCTCGGGCAGGTTGCCGGACCAGATGATCACGAACTGGCTGAGGTGCATGTAGGCCCACAACATCGTGAAGGCCAGCATGAGCTTGCCCAGGTCGTGGGTGTCGCCCGGCTTCACGACCCCGGCGAAGGGCGCTTCCTTGACGAACAGCGCCAGCAGGACCACGGACAAGGTCAGGGCGGCCAGGGCCTGGCCGACCATGAACAGCACGCCGTAGAGGGTGGAGAACCAGTGCGGGTCCAGGGACATCGCCCAGTCGACGGAGGAGAAGGTGATGGTGAACCCCATCAGTAGCAGGCCCCCGCCCGCGATGCCGCGCAGGCGCCGATCGGCCTTCGGGTTCGGGCCCGCGTCGAGCTGGTTCGAGAGCTTGCCCAGCACGTGGGCGAGGCCAGCCCAGACCGCGAAATAGAATGCGGCGCGCAGCAGGAAGAACGTGCCGTTCAGGTACAGCGCCTTCTTCTGGATCAGCGCGTCGGCGGCCGCCTCGGGCCGCGCCCATGGGTAGAGTTCGCCCATGCCCGCGACCACGGGCAGGAAGAACAGTGGCGCCAGGTACAGGGTGCGCGCGCCGGCCTCGCACAGGCGCCGGATCACCAGGCCCCACATGCCGCCGGTCAGGTGCTGGATCAGCAGCAGGGAGATGCAGCCCACGCCGACGTTGACCCAGAACAGGTAGGCGAACAGCCACGAGCGGAAGAACTGCGCCGGGTTCGCGAAGCCGCCGGCCAGGCAGCTAAGCCCGCCGATCAGCGCGGCCACGATCGCGCCGCGCTGCAATCGGTCCACGCGCGACGGCACCGGATACACCTGGGTCGCCATCAGGGGGCCTTCTCCGCCGCTGCGGGCGCGTGGGCGGCGGCGGGCGTCAGGCTCGCCTGCAGCTCGGAGCGCTCCGCCTCGGGCACGTCCGCGAGGCTGGCGTTCTGGCTGATCTGGAGCGCCCGGATGTAGGCCGCGATCGCCCAGCGGTCGTGTACCGGAACCTGGGCCGCGTAGTCGGACATGGCGCCGAAGCCGTTCGTCATCACGTCGAAGAAGTAGCCCGGCGGCGCCGTGCGCAGGCGCTCGATGTGGAACGACGTCGGCCGCTTGAAGCCGCGCTGCACCACCATGCCCTCGCCGTTGCCGAGCTGGCCGTGGCAGGGCGTGCAGTAGATCGCGAAGCGCTGGCGGCCCCGCTGCAGCACCCCTTCGGTGATCTCGAAGGGATAGCTGGCGGCGGGCTCCTTGCCGACCTTCCCGGTGTAGAGGTGCTCGTCGTCGCGGAGCTGGCCGCGGGCCACCGTGCCCTCGACGAGGGGCCGGGCCGCGCGCCCGTCCTCGAAGAAGTCGCTCTTCCCCAGCGCCTTGTAGCGCGGCTGGTCGTGCATGTCCTGCCGGCAGCCGGCGGCAACGGCAACGGACAACAAGGCCACAGAGATCACAGAGGACACAGAGACTGTGCCTCTGGCGCTCCACCCCCGCGACCCGGTCGCCCTCGTTCCGTTGCTCACGTTGCCGTTCTCTGTGCTCTCTGTGTGCTCTGTGGCTCCGTTTGCCGTTGTCAATGCTCGACTTCGGACACCTCGGTCGAGCCGAGACCCTTCAGGAACTTCGCGGTCTCCGCCCGGTCGAACTTCGGATCCGTCGCCTCGATCAGGATGAAGAACTTGTCGCGGCTCGCCAGCGCGAAGCCCGGCACGTTGAACACCGGGTGGTAGGGCTCGGGCAGGCCGTTCAAGGCCAGCATGCCCAGCACCGCCGCGCCCGCGGCGAACAGGATCGTGGTCTCGTAGGCCGGGATGATGAAGGACGGCCAGGAGAAGAATGGCCGGCCGCCGATGTTCATCGGGTACTCGAGGACCGAGGCCCAGTACTCGAGGCCGAAGCCGCCGAGGCAGCCCGCGATGCCCCCGGCCAGCACCAGCTTGGGCAGGTGCGACTTGTGGAGCTCGAGGGCCTCGGACAGCTCCTCGATCGGGTAGGGCGAGAAGCCGTCCACATTGCGATAGCCCATCTCGTGGACGCGCTCGGCCGCCTCCACGACCTCCTGGGGCGAGTGGAACTCGGCAAGCAGGCCGTAGATCGGGGTCTTCATCAGTGACCCTCCTCCTCCGGCATCTCGGCGCCCGGCACCAGCGTGCGCATCTCGAAGATCGAGATCGCCGGCAGGAAGCGCACGAACAGGAACATCAGGGTCAGGAACAGGCCGAGGGTGCCGACGAAGGCGGCCCAGTCGAACTGGGTCCCCGCGTACAGCCCCCAGGCCGACGGCAGGTAGTCGCGGTGCAGGCTGGTCACGATGATCACGTAGCGCTCCAGCCACATGCCGATCGAGACCACGAACGAGATGAAGAACAGGAACGGCACGCTGGTGCGCAGCCGCTTCGACCACAGCAGGTTGGGCGCCACCACGTTGCACAGGATCAGGGCCCAGTAGCTGAGGGCGTAGGGCCCGGTCATGCGGTTCCAGATCATGAACGTCTCGTACGGGCTGCCGCTGTACCAAGCGAAGAACGCCTCGCACATGTAGCCGTAGGCGACGATCAGGCCCGTGGCCAGCATCACCTTGGCCATGTTCTCGAGGTGCTTCAGGGTGATGAAGTCCTCGAGGCCATAGAACTTGCGCAGCGGGATCGACAGCGTCAGCACCATGGCGAAGCCGGCGTAGATGGCGCCCGCCACGAAGTAGGGCGGGAAGATGGTGGCGTGCCAGCCCGGCACGATGCCCGTGGCGAAGTCGAAGCTGACCACCGTGTGCACCGAGACCACGAGGGGCGTCGCCAGGCCGGCCAGCAGCAGGTAGGCGGTCTCGTAGTTGTGCCAGTGCTTGGCCGAGCCGCGCCAGCCCATGGCCGCCATGCCGTACACGATCTTCCAGGGCTTGCTCTGCGCCCTGTCGCGCAGCGTCGCCAGGTCGGGGATCAGGCCCACGAACCAGAACATGGCCGAGACCGTGGCGTAGGTGGTGACCGCGAACACGTCCCAGACCAGCGGCGAGCGGAAGTTCGGCCACAGCCCCATGGTGTTCGGGTAGGGCATCAGCCAGTAGAAGGCGATCCAGGGCCGCCCGGTGTGGAAGATCGGGTAGAAGCCCGCGCAGGCCACGGCGAACAGCGTCATCGCCTCGGCGAAGCGGTTGATCGAAGTGCGCCATTCCTGGCGCAGCAGCAGCAGGATGGCGGAGATCAAGGTGCCGGCGTGGCCGATGCCGATCCACCACACGAAGTTGATGATGTCGAACCCCCATCCGATGGGGATGGTGACGCCCCACACGCCGATGCCCACGAACAGCAGGTTGACGATGGCGTACAGCATGAGCTGCAGCAGGCCGAAGCCGATGGCGAAGCCGATCCACCAGCCGCGCGGCGTCTGCCGCTGCAGCACGATCTTGGAGATGGTGTCGGTGACCGTCCCGAAGTCGTGGCCGGGTGCGATCAGGCGGTCGGACTCCGTCTGGAAGTGAGCGTCGTGCTCGTGGCGGGCATGCTGAGGGGCGGGGTTGGGGCTAGCCATGGCTCGCCTTGGGCGCGGCGTGGGACCCCGGCATCTCGAGGTTCGGGTTGCGCACCGCGGCCAGGTAGGTGGTGCGCGGGCGCGTGTTGAGATCGGTGAGCAGGCCGTAGTTGCGCGGCTGCGCCTTCAGCTTCGCCACCCGGCTCTGGGCGTCGTTCTGGTCCCCGAACACGATGGCCTCGGCGGGGCAGGCCTGCTGGCAGGCGGTCTGGATCTCGCCGTCGCGGATCTCGCGGCCCTCGTTGCGGGCGTCGATGCGGCTCTTGCTGATACGCTGCACGCAGTAGGTGCACTTCTCCATGACGCCTCGGCTGCGGATCGAGACGTCGGGGTTGCGCATCATCTTGTATGTGGGTGTGGTCCAGTCCTGGTACAGGTAGAAGTTGAAGCGCCGCACCTTGTAGGGGCAGTTGTTGGAGCAGTAGCGCGTGCCCACGCAGCGGTTGTAGACCATGTCGTTCAGGCCTTCGTCGCTGTGCACGGTGGCGGTCACGGGGCAGACCACCTCGCAGGGCGCGTTCTCGCAGTGCATGCAGGTGACCGGCTGGCTCCAGGTCTCGATGGAGGCCGGGTCCTCGGGGCTGCCCTCGTAGTAGCGGTCCACACGGATCCACTGCATCTCGCGGCCGCGCCCCACCTGGTCCTTGCCGACCACGGGGATGTTGTTCTCGGACTGGCAGGCGGTGACGCAGGCGTTGCAGCCGACGCAGGAGTTGAGGTCGATCGAGAGGCCCCAGGCGTGGCCGTCGTACGGGTGGGGCTTGTAGAGGGTCATGTCCGGCTTCGGGTCCGGGTGCGCCAGCTTCTGGGCGAAGGCCGGGTCGTGCTCGAACTCCTGGGCGGTGCCGGCGCGGACCAGGTGGCGTCCCTCCATGCTCCAGTGGTCCTGGGTGCAGGAGAGCTTCGCGGTCTCGCCGGTCTTCGCGACCTGCCCGCCGTCGGCCCAGTGCGGGCGCGTGCTGGAGCGCACGGCGTAGGCGTTGAAGCCGGCGCCGTTGCCCACGCGCCCCGCGCGCCAACGGCCGTAGCCCAGGTGCACGGTGACGGCGCCGTCGGGATGCCCCGGCAGCACCCAGGCCGGGCCCTTGACCTTGCGCCCCTCGAGGCTCAGCTCGACGACGTCGGTGACGGTGCCTTGGGGCGTCGGCTGGCCGGCGCTCTCGGTGCGTCCCTCGTGGTTCGCGGTGGTGCGCACGCCCAGGCTCTTCGCGGTCTTGAGGCTCATGAAGACCGCGTTGTCCCAGGTCAGCTTGGACACCGGCTTCGGCAGCTCCTGCATCCAGCCGCTGTTGGAGTAGCGGCCGTCCCCCACCGTGGGGTCGGGCCGGAACACGACCTCGAGGCCCGAGGCGCGGCCGGCGGGGGGCGCCTGTGTCCAGGAACCCGGCTTCACCGTCGTCTTCTTCTCCGGGTACGCCGTGCCCGCCACGACGCCGTCGTGGAGGGCCTTGCGCCAGGCCTTCTCGAAGTCGGGGGCCTGCAGCTGTGCCCGCCAGTGCTCGCGCACGATCTGGTGGCCCGTGCGGTCGGGCCGCGAGGTGAACAGCGTCACGAACTCGTGGGCGGACTTGCCGGTATACAGGGGCGCGATCAGCGGCTGCACGATCGAGACGCTGCCGTCGAAAGCCCGCGCGTCGCTCCAGGCCTCCAGGCTGTGGGTCTCGGGGAGCTGCCAGTGGCAGCGCTCCGAAGTCTCGTCGTCGTAGAGCGAGAAATGGACGCGCAGCGGCACCTGCATCATCGCCTCGGCGAACGGAACGTCGGCCGGGGCGGTGTAGACGGGGTTGCCGCCGATCATCACGAGCAACTCGACCTGGCGCGCGCGCATGTCGGTGACCAGGGCCTTCAGCGAGCCCAGGGCATCGGTGGGGCGCGCCGAGACAGGCGCTGTGTAGCTGAGCGTCTTGCCGACGCCCCCGAGGCGCTCGTTGATCAGGTGCACGATGGCGTGGGCCTCGGGCGACAATCCGTCGCCGGCCAGCACCAGCGACGCGCCGGGATGGGCCAGGAGGTCCTTGGCCATGGGAGCGATCCACGGCGCGTGATCCTTGCTCCCGCCCTCGACCGGCAGGCCGACCGCGGCGGCGACCGAACGCACGATGCCTTCCAGCTCCGACGGGCGGGCCGGCAGCCGATGGTCGGCGTTGACTCCGCTCAGGGTCGGCGTCGTCTCGACCGCGTAGAGCCGGTTCAGGCGCGCGCCGTCGAGCTTGCGCCGGCGCGCGAAGTCGCGGGTCTGGCGCACGTTGCCGGGCCCCGAGCCGATGAAGTCGGCGTCGAGGCTCAGGATCACGTCGGCCTTGTCGAGGTGAAGCCGCGTCTCGACGGGCTCGCCGAACGCGAGCACCGCGCCCGCGCGGGCGTGGCCGGCCGTGGGATCCCACTGGTGCCACTGCGCCCGCGGCAGCTCGGCGAGCAGGTCCTCGAGCTGTCTCGCCAACGTCGGCGAGGTGATGGTCTCGGTGAGGATGCGCAGGCCGGCGCCCTGCTTCGCGCGTTGCTTCTCGAGGGCGGGCTTGAGCGCGGCGATGAACTCGGCCCAGGAGTGGATCTCGCCGAAGGAGCGCACGGTCTGGGCGCGGTCGGGATCGTAGAGTCCCAGGATCGCGGCCTGGCCCCAGGCGTCGGTGCCGCCCAGGCTGGCCGGATGGTCGGGGTTGCCCTCGATCTTGGTGGGCCGCCCCTCGTGGCTCTCGACCAGGACGCCCTTGGCGTAGCCGCCCTCCAGCACCGACGTCGCGAAGTAGAGCGGCCGCCCCGGCACCACCTGCTCGGGCTGCCTCACGTAGGGGACGATCGTCTCCTCGGGTTGCTTGGTGCAACCCGCGAGACCCGCCAGCGCCACCGACGCTCCCATCACGCGCATGAACTCGCGGCGGCCCTGGGGATCGCTCCACTCCGAGGCGTGCTGCGGGAACTCGCGGTGCAGGAACTCCAGGAACTCGGGCGACTCCTCCAGCTCGTCGAGGCTCTTCCAGGTGCGGCGCTCGCCGCTGCGGCGCACGCCGTGGAACGGGACCGCGACGGCCGGGGTCTCGTCGGCGCTCATCGGTGGCAGGTGGAGCAGCTCGTGCGGGTCTGGATCTTGTAGAGCCTCACGAGCTCCCTTCCCTTCTCGAGCTGGTCCGCGGGCGGCTGCCAGGAGACGTTCCACACCTCCTCCTTCGGCCGCACGAACTGCTCCGGGTTGCGGTGGCAGCGCAGGCACCACTCCATCTGCAGCGACTCCTGCTGCCACATCAGGGGCATCTGGTCCACGGGCCCGTGGCAGGTCGTGCAGCCGACCCCCTTGTTCACGTGGGCGCTGTGGTTGAAGTAGACGAAGTCCGGCAGGTCGTTCACCCTCACCCACTCGATCGACTCGTCGCTGCGCAAGCTCGCCCGCACCGGCTCCAGGGTCGGGCTCTGGTTCCAGATCTGCACGTGGCAGTTCATGCAGGTCTTGGTCGGCGGGATCCCCGCCTTGGCCGACTTCTCCACCGCGGTGTGGCAGTAGCGGCAGTCGATGCCGATGCCCCCCACGTGGTGTGCGTGGCTGAAGGGCACCGGTTGCTCCTTGGCGACCCCGGCGTTCGTCACGTAGGAGCTGCGGTTGATCTCGAGCATCAGCCACAGACCCGCTCCCGCCGCGAATACGCCGCCAAAGATGCTGACCTTGGCGAGGGTATTCGTGCTGTGGTGGAAGATCTGAGACATGGATCCCCTCGGGAACGGCTGATGCAGGATCGCTTTAGGCGAAGACGCGCGGAGGATATTTCACGGTCGGATGCAAATCAAGACCGTGGATGGCATCCCGCCAACGCGGGGATCTGGCCCGCCGGGTCTAGGGGGCGCCTACAGGCGGTCGTCTTTCACAAGGCGACAGCCTCGGCAAGGACGCGGTCCCGAATGGCTGCAATCGCTCCGCGAACATGGCGGCCGATCTCGCCCGTCTTGTTCCGAGGAAAGAAGCGCCGGATCCGAATCGGCGGGTACAGCTCGATCCATTGCATCTCACGCCAAGGCTCGGCAGCGGCCTCGGCGCCATGCGTGCCGCCATAGCGGCGGTCTGCGAAGAAGCGACTGTAGCTCTCACCTCGCCGTGTCAGATGGACGGAGAAACGTGGAACCCGCGGTGGTCCACCCGCTGGAGGTTCAGCGACACCCGTCGGCTCACGTCAGCCGCCCCAACAGCTCCAGCGCCGGCGCCACGCGGATGCCTTCCGGCGTCATGTAGTCCTTCGTGCCGACGGCGCTGAGCTGCCACGCCTCGGCGCGCGGGAAACGCAGCTTCAGGTAGCGCAGCGCCTTGTCGAGGGGAGCGTCCGACCACTTCGCTTCGACCAGCAGGATGGGGGCAGGCCCTTCCACCACGACGAAGTCCACCTCGCGCCCGTCCGTGTCGCGGAAGTAGCGCAGCTCGAGGTCCCGGCCGTGGGCGTCCTGCTCGAAGTGCACCCACTTGAGGAGGTGGGAGGCCACCAGGTTCTCGAAGCGCGGCGCGTCGCCGGGCACGAGCGACCAGTCGAACTGGTAGTGCTTCTGCTCCTTCTTCACGGCCCTTAGGCGCGGCGCGCCGAAGGGCGGCAGGCGAAACACCGCGTACAGCCGTTCGAGCACCCGGATCCAGCCGGCCACGGTCTTGTGGCTGACCTGCAGGTCCTCGCGCAGAGCGTTGATCGAAAGCGGCGATCCCACCAACTCGGGGAGCCGCATCACGAGCAGTTCGAGGTTCCCGAGGTCCTGCACGCGCTCGAGGCTCGTCACTTCCTCGCGGACCAGGAGGTTCCGGTACTCGCGCGACCAGCGGCGGGCCTGGAGCTCCGAGCCGCCGAGGAACGGCTCCGGGAACCCGCCCAGGGTCAGCAGATCGCGGAGTTCCGACGCCAAGCGGAGCTTCAGCTCCGCGGCGGACAAGGGGTGCAGCCGCAGCAGGTGATAGCGACCCTGCAGCGATTCGCCGCCGAAGCGATACAGCTCGAGCCGGGCGCTGCCCGTGACCAGGATGCGCTGGCCAGGCGGACGGCCGTCGTACAGGCCCTTGAGGTAGGCGCGCCACGCGCGGTGCTTGTGGATCTCGTCGAACACCCAGAGGCGAGAGGCGGGCAGCTCGCGGCGCAGGATGCGCGAGCGGTCCAGGGCCACGTCCCAGTTCAGGTAGCCGGCGGGCGCGCCGCGCAGGCTGCGCGCCAGGGTCGTCTTGCCCACCTGGCGCGGGCCCGCCACGAACACCATCTTTCGGCGCAGGTCGGCCTCGACCTGAGCCGTCAGGTAGCGCTTTTGCCTCACGCACACAGACTACAGTGATTTTCTCCCACGGTCAAAAACACTCACTGTGGATTTTACCCATGGGTTAAATTCACTGCGTCCGTGGAGAGCGCCGCTCCGGGCGCCCCCGCGTTGGCCGGGTTTGACGCCGCTCCCCGCGGGGCGCTAGCCTCTTGCCTACAACTACAATCGCCGGCCCGCTGGCTCTGGGGTTGGAGGGATGCCGAAAGTACTGATCGTCTCCGCCACGGATCTCTTTCCCGACCTCGGCCAGACAGTCCTGTGGTCGGAACGCGTGCAGCGCGTGTTCGCCGACTCCTCGGACGCCGCTCTCGACGTGGCGCGCGCCTTCGTTCCCAGCCTGGTGGTCGTGGACGGCGGCAGCCTGGTCGAGGCCAGGGAGGTGATCCGCGGGCTGCGCGACAGCCCCGGGGCACGGCGCTCCTCGATCCTGGCGCTGGCCCGACCCCTGGGGCCCTCCATGGAGGAACTCGAGGAGGCCGGCGCCAACCTCGCCCTCGACTGCCCCGTCGATCCGCAAGCCTGGGACGACCGCCTCGAGACCTTGATGAGCGTGCCCCGACGCGTGCGGTTGCAGTTCCCCGTGAGCGTGACGCCCAGCCCAGGCGAGGGTCCCGGCGACGGTCCCTTCCAGGCCCGGGCGCTCGACCTCAGCGTGCGTGGCGTGTTGCTCGAAACCAACATGTCGCTGCAGATCGGCGTCCGACTGGGACTGCGCTGCCAGCTTCCCTTCGACGGCCGCGATTTGTTCGCCGCGGCAACGGTGATGCGGGCCTCCGAGGGCACGCCCTGCTACTCGGGCGTGCGCTTCGACGAGATCTCCCACGAGGACCGCGATCGGATCCTCGAGCTGCTCGCCACCATGACCCCCGATGCCCACTTCGGGCGCTACGAGGTGCTGGGGCTGCTGGGCGAGGGATCCATGGGCCGGGTGTATCGCGCCTTCGACCCCCTGGCGCGCCGCGTGGTGGCCATCAAGACCCTGAAGCCGCACCTGCTGTCCGGACCCGAAGCCGAGGAGCATCGGCGGCGGTTCCGGCAGGAGGCCCAGGCCGCCGCGCGCCTGGTCCACCCGAACATCGTCACGATCTTCGACGTCGGCGAGGACTACTTCGCCATGGAGCTGCTCGACGGCGCCACGCTGCAGGCCGTGCTCCGCGAGCGCGGGAGCCTGAGTTGCAGGGAAACCTGCCGCATCCTGCGTCCCGTCGCCGAGGCCATCGACTATGCCCATGCGTCGGGCACGGTGCATCGCGACATCAAGCCCGCGAACATCATGCTCCCGGTCGACGGCCGTCCGAAGGTGATGGACTTCGGCGTCGCGCACCTGACCTCGAGCGCGATCTCGAGCTCGGGCGAGATCTGCGGCTCGCCGTCCTACATGGCCCCGGAGCAGATCACGCGTGGCGACGTCACCCACCTGGCCGACGTGTTCTCGCTGGCGGTGGTGGCCTACGAGGCGCTGACGGGCCGCAAGCCCTTCGACGGCGAGAGCATCACGCCGATCCTCTACAACGTCGTCAACAACGACCCCCAGCCGGTGTCGAGCTGGAACTCCGGCCTGCCCAAGCGCAGCGACGCGATCCTGCAGCGCGGGCTCGCGAAGCAGCCGGCCGATCGCTTCCCGAGCAGCGTCGCCTTCGTCGCCGCGCTCGAAGCGGTGGCCCCTGCCGAGGCGCCGGATGCCGAGGCCGAGCCCGGGTCGCTCCGCCCGGCGGCCGGCTCGGACGCCGGGTCCGATTCCGGGGGAGACGAGACCGTGGACTTGAGCCGCGTGGCGGTGCCGGCGCGCCGGCGGCTGTATCTGCGGCTTCTGGCCTACGCCGGTACCGCCGCGATCCTCGCCGTCATCGGGGGCCTGCTGTGGTCGCCGCCCCAAAGAGCGCCGACGCGGCCCGGCCTCTCGGTGTTCACTCGGCCTCCAGGTGCCAGCGTGCTGCTGGACGGCCGGAAGGTCGGAAAGTCCCCGCTGCTGGTGAGCGACGTCGCGATGGGACCCCACACGATCCGCGTCGATCTCGAGAACCACGCCCCGGCTGAGATCGGGATCCTGGTCCCGGGGGAAGGGCCGCCCGCTCCGGTCCGCTTCACCTTGCAGCCCCTGGCGGCGACCCTCGGGATCCAGTCGGACCCGACACCCGCACTCGTGAGCGTGGACGGCGTCTCCGTGGGAGCGACGCCACTGATCGCCGTTCCGCTGGCGCCCGGCCCGCATCAACTGCGCGTGGAGCGGGGCGGCTTCGAAGCCTGGGCGGAGACCATCGACGCCCGCCTGGGCGAAACGCTGGAACGGCGTGCCGTGCTGCGGCCGATCGGCGGCTCCGGCACCGCGACGGCGATGCAGCGCAAGGGCTGGATCGAGCGGGGCGACCTCGTGGCCCTGGGACCCGGTGTCACGCCCCCGCTGCGCATCTCGGGCGTGCCACCCGTCTATCCCCCCGCGGCGCGCCGCCTGGGTCAACGCGGGACGGTCACGGTGGAGTTCACGGTGACGGAGGACGGCATCGTGCTCGCTCCCAAGATCGTCCAGTCGGCCGACGAGGTTCTCGACGAGGCGATGCTGCAGGCCGTCGGCGCCTGGCGCTTCCAGCCGGCCGAGGCGAGCGGCGTCCAGGTCCGGGTGCGGATGCGCGAGAGCTTCCGCTTCGGGGACGAGAAGGACTGACTACTCGGTGCCGCCGCGCTGCCGCAACAGCGCCACCGCCGCGTCGTTGCGGTTCTCGCGGGCGAGGCTGAGTGGAGTCTTGCCCTCGTTGTCCCTGGCGTTGACGTCGGCGCCCTTGTCGAGAAGCAGCACGGCGATGGCGCGCCGATTGTCGTCGAAGTTGCCGTGGTTCATGACCTGGTGGAGCGGGGTACGTCCCTGGCCGGCCTCCTTGATCTTCACGGAAGCGCCCTTTTCGATCAGCACTCGGGCCGCCTCGAGCTTGCCCTGGAAAACAGCGTCGAACAGGGGCGTTTCCCCACCCATCTGGGGGATCACCCCGTCCACCTTCATGCCCTTGGCGAGCAGCAGCTTGATCGCCTCGACTTGACCCTCGCCCGCCGCCACGTGGAGCGGCGTCTTGCCGAACTCACCGATGTCCGTGGGCACGCCCCGCGCCAACAGCAGCTCGATCGTCGCCAGGTGCCCGCCGCGAGCCGCGTCGTGGAGCGGGGTACCGGCCATGTCTTTCATCATCCCGGTAGCGCGCAGAGCGGCCTTCTTGTCGAGGAGCAGCTTGACGAGCTCGGTGTGGCCGCCGTTGGCCGCGTAGAAGATGGGCCCCTGGCCCTTCTCGTCGCCCAGGTTCGCGTCGAGGCCCTTGCCCAGGAACAGCAGGACGATCTCGGTCTGGCCCTTCATGGCGGCCCAATGCAGCGGGCTCTCGCCCTGCTGTGCCTTGGCCTTCGCATTCGCGCCGCGCGCCAGGAGCAGCTCGACCATGGGCTTCTGGCCCTCGGCCGCCGCGATGTGGAGCGGAGTCATGCGCCCGCGGTTGGCGGCGTTGGGGTCGGCCTTGGCGTCGAGCAGGGCCTGGGTGGCGGGGACCGAGCCCTTGTAGGCGACGAGGTGGATCGGCTGGTTCTGCTCGTTGTCGGTCGCGGCGACGTCGGCGCCCTTTTCGATCAGGAGCTTCACTACCTCGGCGTGGCCCTGGGCGGCGGCGTGGTGCAGCGCCGTCTTCTCCGAGCGCTTGTTCTTCGTGTTGACGTCTACGCCGCCGTCGAGCAGGCCGCGCACCACTTCGAGCTGTCCATCCTGCGCCGCGACCTGGAGCCCGCCCGAGCCCGCGTTCTCCAAGAGCTCCTTCGCGCGCTTGCGGTCGTCCGGGTCGCCGTCGCGCATCACGGTCTTGAGCGCGCCGATCACCTGGGGCAAAGCCGCGTCGAGGCCGTAGAGCGCGCCCGCCGCCTGCAGGCGCACGTCGGGGGCGGGGTCTTCCAGCCGCTTCGTCAGTTCGGTCACCGCCGGACGCGCGGCCTCCTCGAGGTTCCACAGCGCGCCGGCCGCGTTGTAGCGCACCTCCTTCACGGGATCGCGCAGGGCGACGATCAGGGCGGGGACCGCCTCGGGCACCTTCATGTCCACCAGCTCGTAGGACGCGTCGATGCGCTTGTCGTCCTTTTTGTCCGACAACTGTTTGATCAGCTTCGCGATCTGCTTCGCGTCGGCCGCGTGGACGAGGGGGGCAAGAAATACCAGCAGCAACGCCGCCGCACGTGTCCTCATGGCTTCTTCTCCAGTTCGCTGCGCACCTTTTCAAGGGCGTTCAGCGCATGCTGAGGGACTAGGGAATCCGGTTCCTCGCGGGCGAGGCGCTCGAGATCTGGGAGGAGCGGCTCCGCTTTCGCTCCCATGCCCCCCGCGACGTTGGCGGCCATGCGACGAAGCTCGCGCTCCGGGTCCGCGAGCGCCCGGTTCAGAATCGCGATGAGCCGGGGCTCGTCCCGTGCAACGTAGGAGGCGGCGGCCACCGCGGCCGCTCGCGTCAGCGTCGCCGTGGTGGTATCCGCAACCTCAAGCACGGCGGGCGCCAATTTCAAGGCCAGCGCCTCTGGGAGCATCGTCAGGTTGTGAAGGATCCAGACCTGCTGGGCCTCGGTTCCGGTCCGAAGAACGCGCGAGATCGCTGGGATGGCCGCCTCCGCGGACAACACGGATTTCGTGCGGATCAAGAGGTTCGGCGACGCAGGAGGAGCAACGAACACAGGCGCTTCCCCGTGGTGGGCCCGAGCCAAGGGCCCGCACACAAGGCCCATAGTCAGCCCAATGGCGACGGCGATGGCACGTCGGGTCATGGACGGGCGGCAGTCCGCTTGGTGTCGTTGGCGCCCGCCGCCTTCAGCACCGTCACGATCTCGTCGTTCCCGGCCTTCTTGGCGAGCTGGAGGGCCGTCTCGCCCTCGGAGCTGCGCACGTTCAGGTCCGCCTTCAGCTCGATCAGGACCTTGACGGCCTCGACACGGCCGCGCTCGACGGCAATCAGCAGGGGGTTGAACCCGCCGTACTCTCCCTTCGCCGCGGCGTTGACCCGCGCCCCCGATTTCACCAGCAGGCGGATCATCTCGACGTCGTCGTTGTTCGCCGCATACATGAGCGGCGTGTAGCCGGGCTCGCTCTCTTCGAGCTTGGCGCCGGCCTTCAGCAGCAGCGCTGTCATGTCGCGGTTGCCGGCGCTGACGGCCGAGAAGAGCGCGCGGTTGGCGCGCTCGTCGCGCAGGTCCACCGTCGCGCCAGCGGCCACCAGCATCGCCACGAAGTCGTCCCAGCCCCGATTCGCCGCGGCGTGCAGAGCCGCGCCGTAGAGCGAGGACTTGGCGTTGACCTCGGCGCCGCGCTCGATCAGCAGCTTGCCGATCGCGGTGGCGCCGTTCCAAGCCGCTCGCTGCAGCGGGGAATGGCGCCCCTCGCCCTCGCCGATCGGCGTGTCCGCCGACAGGCCGGCGTCCAGCATGGCCGTGACGGCCTTGAGGTCGGCGCGCTCGATGGCCGACCCAAGATCGCCGCCGGGATCGGACCCGGCGAGGACGATGACGAATGCGAGCGCCCGCATCGGCTACGTCCCGTACAGCCGGTCGCCGAAGTCGCCCAGGCCCGGCAGGATGAACTTGCGCGCGTTCAGCTCGCGGTCGAGAGCGGCGGTGTAGATGCGGGTGCCGGGGCAGGCGGCTTCCACGTGTGCGACTCCCTCGGGCGCCGCCACGATGGCGAGCAGCCGCACCGAGCGCGCGCCCATGCCCTGCAGGCCCTCGATCGCCATGGCCGCCGAGCCGCCCGTGGCCAGCATCGGGTCCAGCAGGAACACCTCGGCGCTGCCGAGGTCTTTGGGGATCTTCTCGTAGTAACGCCGCGCGACCGCGGTCTCTTCGTCGCGCTGCAGCCCGAAGTAGCCCACCTCGGCCTCGGGCACCACCTCGAGGAACGGCTCGAGCATGCCGAGACCGGCGCGCAGGATCGGCACCGCCACGATGCGCGAGGCGAGGCGCTCCACGGGTGTCGTTTCGAGCGGTGTGGTCACGTTGCCGGCGCGCGTGGCCAGGTCGCGGGTGGCGTCGGCCGCGAGGATCAGCGCCACGCGCTTGGCGACGCGGCGGAACTCCTCGGGACCCGTGCTGCGCTCGCGAAGCCGCGCCAGCGCCTCGGAAACGACTGCGTGGCGCACCACCGCGAGCGGCATGGCGCGCGGAGGATAACACGGTATACTCCGGCGCCCATGCGGCTCCAGAGCGACGAAATCGAGTACATCGCACGCAAGATCGTGAAGACCCTGGTGGCCGAAGCGCGCCTCGCGGTGGACGACGAGAGCGCGACCGTCCAGGGCATCATCAGGGTGATCGCCGACGAGCTGATGGTCGAGGACAAGCTGAACGAAGAGGTGCGCGAGATCCTGGCGCAGCACACAGGTCAGATGGAGCGCAGCGACATCACCTACTCGGACATGTTCAAGAAGACGAAGCGCGAGCTGGCCAAGAAGAAGGGGATCATCCTTTGAAGCTCAGCCGCGAGCGCGTGCTCCAGCTCTCGCACCTGATCCTGCGCTACATAGAAGAGGACGAGGGCATCGAGTACTTCGACCCGCCCCAGGAGCTGCGCCAGCAGATCGTGAAGCTGATCGAGGGCGAGATGCGGGCCGACGAGGCGATCGACGCCCTGGTGCGACGCAAGATCGAGAGCCAGAAGCGCAGCATCCCCGAGGGCTCCGACGAGTGGGACGTGCTGTACCGCAAGTACTACGAAGAGGAACAGGCCAAGCACCGCAAGCTGATGCCCTAGTCAGGGGGACGCGCCGGCCTCGTAGCGCTCCAGGTCGGCGCCGACCGAGCCGATCGCCACCTTGGACTTCATCCGCACCGGCACCCGTTTCGCGTCGTCGGTCAGCCAGATCCGGAGCCGGCCCTGCTTCACGAACAGTCCCGTGCCTTCCACGAGCTGTGGCTCGATCACCAGGGTCGGGTAGCCCCTGCCGAAGGGCGCGGGCAGGTCGAGGTTCTCCCGGCCCAGGAAGCGCACGCCCAGCCGGTAGTGCTTGCCGTTGTCGAAGACCGGCAGCTCCAGGCCGCCCTGCTCGGGCACGCCACGCAGGCGCGTGACGAAGAGGGCCGACAGCACGTCGAGCGTGCAGGGCTGCAGCGCGAAGACCCGCTGCTTCACTTTGGCGTCCTCGACTTCGGCCACGCCGGTCACGGGGTCGATGCGCACCACCTGGTCGCGCGCGGCGCGGCCTTCGCGCAGGTGCTTCTCGATGCCCAGCGAGCAGCCCGTCTCGGGATCGAAATCCGCCACGGTGCGGTCGTTCACGCGGAAGCGGAACAGCCAGGCGAAGAAGCCCTGGCTCTTCGCCTCGGCGACGAACCGGAGACGCTCGCTTTCCTCGGAGCCGGCGCTCTCGACGCTCAGGCTGGCGCGGCCCGCCAGCAGGTGCGCGTAGCTGATCCGCAGCTCCACGCGCTCGCCGGTTGCGAAGGGCAGCGCGGCGGCGCACAGCACGGCAAGGATCAGCGCGCTTCCCGCGCCTTCTTCAGGATCTCGGGCGCGCTGTCGCCGAAGTACTTCACTACCAGCCGGCTCCAGGTCTGGGTCCTGCGCAGGTTCGACACGTAGCCGTTCAGAGCCAATAGCAGCTTCTCGTCCTCCTTGCGCACGCCGTAGGCCAGGGACCCCGGCTTGCCGATGAACGGGCCGATCTGCAGGTCGGGGTCCTTGAGGCGCGCCACCAGGGCCGCCTCGATGCCGTCCACGGCCGCGCTGATGCGGCCGGCCTTGAGCGCCCCCGGGAAGCCGCCCAGCTCGATCGTCTCGTCCACGGACGAGATGCCGGCCGCGGCCAGATCCTCGGCCATCGAGGTGCCCTTGTAGGTGCCGACCTTCTCGGATTTGAGGCCGTCGACGCTCGAAAGCGGCTTCGCCGGCTTGCGGTTGTACGCCACGTTGCGCGTCGGGAACGCCTCTTCGCTGAAGGCGATCTGCTTCTTGCGCGTGTCCGTGGCCGTGAAGCCTCCCGCGATCACGTCGCCGCGCCCTTTGAGCAGGGCGGGGATCAGCGCGTCGTAGCTGGGCATGCTGACGATCTCGACCTTGAGCTTGTGCAGGCGCGCGAAGCCTTCCAGCATCTCGTGGTCGAAGCCCGGCGGCGTGCCGGGCGCCTGGGACAGGAACTGGGGCTCCTCGGCGATCACCACCGCCAGCACCTTGAGCGTGCCGCGCTGCTGCACTTCGGCCAGGTCGAGGGCGGCCGCGGGCCACGCGGCCAGGCACGCACCCAGAAGGCTCGGGATCCAACGCATCGCCACCTCCGACGCCATCTTAGCGCTTCGCGAGGTTCCCGAGGCCGTCGTAGGCGGCGTACTTGTAGGCCTCGCCCAGGGTCGGGTAGTTGAACACCGACGCGATGAAGTCGTCGAGGCCGCCGCCGAAGTGCAAACAGGCCTGGCCCACGTGGACGAGCTCGGAGGCCATCTCGCCGAGGATGTGGACCCCGAGCAGCTTCTTGTCGGGCACCTGGAACACGAGCTTCAGCAGGCCCGCCAGGTCCCCGACGATCTGGCCGCGGCTGTTGCGCTCGTAGAACGCCCGCCCGACGGCATGGGGAATGCCCTTCTCGCGGCAGCTCTCCTCGGTCTCGCCCACCGCCGCGATCTCCGGGATCGTGTAGACCGCCATCGGCAGCAGCTCCGAGACGCCTTCGCGGTACTTGATGTCGAAGGCGTGGCACATCGCGACGCGCGCCTGCTCCATCGAGGTCGAGGCCAGGGCAGGGAAGCCGATCACGTCGCCCGCGGCGTACACGTGAGGCAGCGCGGTCTGGTAGTTCTCGTTGACCTCGAGGTGGCCGCGACGGCCCGCGACCAGGCCGATAGCGTCGAGGCCCAGCCCCCGGGTCGCGCCCATGCGCCCGGTCGCGAACAGCACCCGTTCCACGCGCAGCACGCCGCCGCCCTTGAGGCGGACCTCCACGTCCGGGGCGTGGAGGACCAGCTCGGCCACCGACTCCTTCAAGAGGATACGGACACCCAGGCGTTCGACCTGGGCCATCCAGCGGTCGCCGATCTCGCGGTCGAGGAACGGCAGCAGCCGGTCCTGGCCTCCGAGGATCGAGACCTCGATGCCCATGGCGCGAAACATGGTGGCGTACTCGCAGGCGATGACGCCCCCGCCCACCACCAGCAGCGAGCGCGGCAGGCGGTCCATGTGCAGGATGGTGTCGCTGTCGAACAGGCGCGGGTCCTTCGGCGTGTTCTCGGGCCAGTTCGGATAAGAACCCGTGGCGATCAGCACGACGGACGCGTGGAGACGGCGCTCCCGGCCGTCCTGGCCTTGGACCCGCAGCGTGTGGGCGTCCTCGAAGCGCGCGACACCCCGTACCAGCTCGATCCGGTGGCGCTCCAGGTTGCTGCCCACGATGCTCCTGAGCGCCCGCACCACCTCGGCCTCGCGGTACATGAAGTCGGGGACGGTGATGTCCTTCTTGATGCTGTAGTCGACGCCGTACAGGCCGCGCTGGCGCAGGCCCGAAAAATACAGCGCCGTCTCGCGCAGGGTCTTGCTGGGAACCGTGCCCGTGTTGATGCCGGCGCCGCCCAGGTGGGCCGCCCGCTCGACGATGGCCACACGCTTGCCGAAGTACGCCGCCTGGGCCGCGCCCTTCTCCCCCGCCGGGCCCGAACCGAGGACGACGAGGTCGAAGCTCTCGGAGCTCACGCGCGAGACGCTAGCACGGGAATCCGGCGCGCGAGTGCGACGCCGCGGGGCGAGACGCGGCAGGCGTAGGCCAGCACCCGCACCCCCGCCCGCCGAGCCTCGCGCAGGGCGGCCGCGAAGGCCGGATCGTTGCCCGCGTGGGGGCACAGCGCATCCGCGTCCGCGCGCTGCACCACGAACACCACGGCCGCGCGGCCGCCCGCGCGCACGTGGGCGCTGAGCTCGCGCAGGTGCCGGGCGCCGCGCAGGGTCGGGGCGTCGGGGAACAGGGCGAGCCGTCCCTCCACCAGTGTCGCGGACTTTACCTCCACGAGCCGTCGGCCGCCGCGACCGCCGAGCAGCATGTCGAAACGGCTGCGGCCATGGGTCACCTCGCGGGCGACCACGCGCGCGCCGCGCAGCCCCGGTACCGCGCCGCGCCGGAGCGCGGTCGCGAGCACGTCGTTGGCCAGGGCCGGAACGAGGCTGACCCAGGTCCGGCGATGCCGAACCAGGGCGACCGTGTAGCGCGTTTTGCGCGCGGAACCGGGCGGCGCGGGGGCGAGGCGCAGCCGGGCCCCCGGCCACAGCAGCTCGCGCAGGCGGCCGGGATCGCGCGACGCGGCCTTCACGAGACGGCCGCGGCAGCGCGCCATGACGACGAAGCGGTTGGGCCGCTCCACGAAGCGGGCCGGGACCAAAGCACCGTGCCCTGGGCTCCGAAACGTCGCATCCACACCCGGCATGATGGGCCTAGTGTTGACTAACTCCGGCCCGGTCGTTTGGAGTATCCTTTGCACGTTTTGCACGGTTCTCTGTAGAGGAGGGACGTTGCCATGCTGCGTAGACTGACCCCCCTGGCCCTGGGCGCGATCCTGGCCACAGCCCTGCCGGTCGCCGCCGAGGAGGTGTGCCAGGTCAAGCCCGAAGAGGTGCAGACCTGGACGACGACGATCGGGGAAAAGGAGTATTCGGTGCATCCGGCGACGCCGTCGTACGACGGCACCACCGGTCTCTTCCACCTTTCGTCGGCCTACACACTGCCCAAGGGCAAAGTCTCGGTCAGCGGCTTCCGCGACAACCTGGATCGGGATCCGAAGGACATCGACATGTCGATCCACGGCTTGACCCTGGGTTACGGCGCCACGGACAAGCTGGAGATCTTCGGCAGCTTCGGCCTGCAGAATCGCGCCAACGTCGATGCTCGGACTCAGGGGGGCTTCGCCAACGACTATCCCTTCGCGGGCACGTCGTCCACTTCGCCGGGCTGGCAGACGGGGGTCGGAGACGTCAAGGTGGGTGCCAAGTACAAGATCCTCGACGACTACCTGGGCGATGGTGTCGGCCTGGCGATCCGCGGTGTCGCGAAGCTGCCCACCGCCGACGAGACCAAGGGCCTGGGCACGGGCAAGTTCAGTGGCGCGGCCGACTTCGTGCTGTCGAAGCACCTGAACCGCGGCGCGGACGTTCACGCGTCGATCGGCTACGAGGTCAACAGCGACCCCGACAACCTGGACATCGGCAACGCGCTGCGCTGGGGCGTGGGCCTGAACCTGCCCTCGTGCCGGATCTTCCAGCTGCAGGCCGAGCTGACGGGCAAGAGCTACGGCGATTCGGACTTCGAGCAGACGAACCCCATGGACCTGGTGATCGGCCCGGTGTTCTGGATCAAGCCGGGCGTGTTCATCCGGCCGGCGGTCTCCTGGAACCTCAACTTCGACGACCGCGGGCTCAACTCGGGCAGCGCCAGCTCCATGGGCCGGCAGCTCTCGATCGGCTATCACCCCGGCACGCCGTGCTGCGAGGTCGTGGCTCCGCCGCCGCCGCCGCCGCCGCCGGCCAACCGCCCGCCCACGGTGACCGTGACTTGCGACTCGCCGGTGCTTCTTGGCCAGAACTCCAACTGCCGCGCCAGCGCCTCGGATCCTGACGGCGACCCGCTCACCTATTCCTGGACCTCGGGCGCGGGCCGGCTCAGCGGCAGCGGTGCTACGAACGTGCTCGACACCACCGGTATGAAGGAAGGCGACTGCACGCCCGTCACGGTCTCGGTTTCCGACGGCCGCGGCGGACAGGCGCAGGCCCAGACCCAGGTCTGCGTGAAGCAGCCCGAGAAGAAGGCCGAGGCCGTCACGCTGTGCACCTCGAGCGGCTTCCCGCGCAACCTGTCGCGCCTGAACAACGTGGACAAGGCCTGCCTCGACGACGTGGCGTCGCGCCTCCGCGCCGACCCGCGGGCCCGCGTGGTGGTGATCGGCCACGCAGACTCCAAGGAGCGCTACCCCGAGGTGATCGCGCGCAAGCGCGCCGAAGCCATCAAGGACTACCTCGTGAAGGAACGCGGCGTCGAGGACGCCCGCATCAGCGTGCGCAGCGCCGGCTCCAGCAAGCCGGTGGACACCGGAACGTCGGCCGCCGCCCGCGCCAAGAACCGGCGCGTCGAGGTGGTCTTCGTGCCCGAGGGCGCTTCCGTCCCCGAGAACGAGGAGTAGTCGTTTCCGCTTCGGAACCCAGGTGGGGTGCGGTCCTACGGGGCCGCGCCCCATTTCGAATCGGCCTACTCGAGCGGCAGCTCCGGTGAGTCCGCGGGCGGCGCGGTCAGAGACGGGTTGCGGTCGAGGATGCGCGCGCAGGCGTTCCAGCGCAGCAGCGCGTCGTCGTTCCCCGCCGGACGCAACGCCTCCGCTTTCTCGAACCAGCGCATGGCGTCCAGGAACGAGCCGTAGGCGGCCTGGCTCGCCCCGATGCTGCCGCGCTTGCGCAGCGCCTTGGCCCGCCGCTCGCTGACGATGCCGGCGTAGTAGGCGCGCGGGTAGCCGTCGCGCAGCCGCTCGGCGACCTGCAGCGCCTCCGCGGCCTTCTCGCCCAGCGCCTCCTCGAACTGGTCGGTGAGGGCCAGCAGCAGCGTGATCTCGGCCTGCTGGTTGCCGGGATCGACCTTGAGCACGTCCTCGCAGATGCTCTCGGCCTCCGCCGGCTCGTTGAGCAGGCGGTAGCGCTCGGCCTTCTCCAGGGCTCGGCCCACGGCGTCCTTGGATAGCGGCTTCAGATCGAACATGGTTGGCTCCGTCCCTTCACTTCAGCACGCGCAGCAGCAGCCGCAGCGGGTTGTAGAAACGGTCCACGACCCGCTCCTTGAGCGGGATGATCGCGTTGTCGGTGATCGTGATGCCTTCGGGGCACACCTTGGTGCAGCACTTGGTGATGTTGCACAGGCCGATGCCCTGCGCCTCGCGCAGCTCTGACAGGCGGTCCTCGGTATCGAGCGGGTGCATCTCGAGGGCGGCGACGTGGACCAGGAAGCGCGGGCCGATGAAGCTCGCGTGCATCTGGTGGTCCCGCAGCACGTGGCACACGTCCTGGCACAGGAAGCACTCGATGCACTTGCGGAACTCCTGGACGCGGTCGACGTCGGCCTGTGCCATGCGCCAGCTCCCGTCGGCCTCGGCGGCGCACGGCTTGAAGGGCTTGACGCGCTTCTTGACCGCGTAGTTCCAGGAGACGTCGGTGACCAGGTCGCGGAGCAGCGGGAACGCCTTCATCGGCTCGACCCGCACCGGCTTGTCGAGGGGCAGCTCGTTGAGCCGCGTCATGCACATGAGACGCGGCTCGCCGTTGATCTCGGCCGAGCACGAGCCGCATTTGCCGGCCTTGCAGTTCCAGCGGCAGGCCAGGTCGTTCGCCTGGGTGGCCTGGATGCGGTGCACCGCGTCCAGCACCACCATGCCCTCCTCGACGGCGGTGGTGTAGTCCTTGAAGGCCCCGCCCGAAGCGTCGCCGCGGAAGATGCGGAACGTCGCCTGCATCACTTCATTTCCTCGATCACCTGCTTCAGTTCCGCGGGCAGCTCCGGCAGCGGCGCCTCGCTCACCTGCATCGTTCCCCCCGCGTCCCGCCGCACCACGACGTTCTTCTTGCCCCAGGCCGCGTCCTTGTCGGGGAAGTCGTCGCGGAAATGCGCGCCGCGGCTCTCCTTGCGCAAGAGCGCCGAGCGCGTCACCGCCTCGGAAACCGTGAGCAGGTTGGGAAGGTCCAGGGCGGTGTGCCAGCCGGGGTTGTATTCGCGGTTGCCGGCGACCCGCGCGCTCCGCGCGCGCCGGCCGAGCGCCTCGAGCTCCACGAGCGCGCGCGCCATCTCGTCCTCGCGCCGCACGATCCCGACCAGCTCCTGCATCATCTTCTGCAGGTCCTGCTGGACCTGGTAGGGACCCTCGCCGTTGCCGCCCCGTTCGAACGGCTCCAGCGCGCCGCGGGCGGCGCGCTCGAGCTGGGCTGGATCGACGGCCGGGGCGCCGTTCTGCTTCGCGAAGCGGGCGGCGAACTCGCCGGCGCGCTTGCCGAACACCAGCAGGTCGGAGAGCGAGTTGCCGCCCAGCCGGTTCGCGCCGTTGATGCCCGCCGCGCATTCGCCCGCGGCGAACAGCCCCGGCAGCGTCGACATCTGGGACTCCGCGTCGACGCGCAGGCCGCCCATCACGTAGTGGGTGGTGGGCCCGACCTCCATCGGCGTCTCGGTGATGTCGATGTCGGCGAGCTGCTTGAACTGATGGTACATGCTCGGCAGCTTGCGCTGGATGTGCTCCGCGGCGTCGCCGCGCTTGCGCTTGATCCACGAGATGTCCAGGAACACGCCGCCGTGAGGGCTGCCGCGGCCTTCCTTGAGTTCCCGCACGATGCAGCGCGCCACGTGGTCGCGGGTCAACAGCTCCGGCGGCCGCCGCGCCGACTTGTCGCCCTGGGTGTAGCGCCAGCCCTCGTCCTCGTTGTCGGCGGTCTGGTTCCGGTAGGCCTCGGGGATGTCGTCGAACATGAAGCGACGTCCCGCACTGTTCAGCAGGATTCCGCCCTCGCCGCGCACGCCCTCGGTCACCAGGATGCCTTCGACGCTGGGCGGCCAGATCATCCCGGTGGGATGGAACTGGACGAACTCCATGTCCACGAGCTCCGCGCCCGCGTCGTAGGCGAGGGCGTGGCCGTCGCCGGTGTACTCCCAGCTATTGCTCGTGATCCGGTAGGCGCGGCCGATGCCGCCGGTCGCCAGCACCACGGCACCGGCGCGCAGCAGCTTGAAGCGGCCGCGCTCGCGGTCGAAGCAGAACGCTCCCGCGACGCGGCCGGCGTCGAGCAGCAGGCTCACCACCGTGCACTCCATGTGCACGTCCATGCCCTGGTGCACGCCGCGGTCCTGCAGGGTGCGGATCAGCTCGAGGCCGGTGCGGTCGCCGACGTGGGCGAGACGCGGGTAACGGTGGCCGCCGAAGTTGCGCTGCAGGATGCGCCCGTCGGCCGTGCGGTCGAACACGGCACCCCAGGCTTCGAGTTCCCGGACCCGCTCGGGCGCCTCCCTGGCGTGCAGCTCCGCCATGCGCCAGTTGTTCACGTACTGGCCGCCGCGCATGGTGTCGGCGAAGTGGACCTTCCAGTTGTCGCGGTCGTCGACGTTGGCGAGGGCGGCCGCGATGCCGCCTTCGGCCATCACGGTGTGGGCCTTGCCCAGCAGCGACTTGCACACGAGCCCCACCGAGACGCCCGCGGCCGAGGCTTCGATCGCCGCCCGCAGTCCCGCGCCGCCCGCGCCGATCACGACCACGTCGTAGGCGTGGGTCTCGTGCTCGGCCATCTAGAAGAGCCTCGGGTCGTCGAAGACGCCCATCGAGAGCAGGCGCACGTAGATGTCGGAGCTGGCCACCCAGACCAGGCTCGCCCAGGCCCAGCGCATGTGGCGGCGGTTCAACACGTTCACGCAGCCATACGCCGTCTGGCACAGCGGGACCTTGGAGACCTCGTCGAGCCCACCGCCCACCAGGTGGCGCAGCGAATGGCAGCCCAGCGTGTAGCCGCCGAGCAGCACGACGTTCGCCGCCAGGACCAGCGTGCCGAGGCCGATCCCGAACGTCTCGGCCCCGGTCGCGGCATCCACGAACCAGAGCGCCTTCCACACGTCGTGGGCGAGCACCGCGATGAAGAGCAGCGCCAGGTAGAGGGAATAGCGGTGGACGTTCTGCAGCAGCAGCGGGAACGACGCCTCGCCCCGGTAGGTGTTGCGCGGCTCGCCCACGCTGCAAGACGGAGGGTCGGCCCAGAACGCCTTGTAGTAGGCGCCGCGGTAGTAGTAGCAGGTCAGGCGGAACAGGCCCGGAACCCACAGGATCAGGATCGCGGGCGACCACGGCAGGAATCCCGGCCACCACGAAGGGCGCGGCCCGAACCAGGCGTGGGGCGAGTCGCCGAACAGCTCGGGGGAGTAGAACGGCGAGAGGTACGGGCCCCAGTGGTAGTGCTCGGCCTGCAGCGCGGCCCAGGTGGAATAGACGACGAACGCCGAAAACGCCAGGAACACGCCCAACGGCTGCGCCCACCAGAGGTCGGCGCGAGCCGTCTCGCCGAATCCGCGCGGTCTCGGGGACACGTAGCCGTCGGCCATCCGTCTCCCTCCCGAAGTGGTGAGGATTGCGCGCCCACGATAGCCGCGGGCCGCGGTGTTTTCAAGGAGACCAGGAGCTAAACTGTGGCGATGTTGTCGTCGATCCTGCTCAGCGCGGCCCTGGCCACGGAGGCGATCCCGCAGTGGAGGCCCGTGGGCCCGACCGGCGGCGACGTGCGTGCCCTCGCGACCGATCCCAGGGAGCCCGACCGCGTGTACCTGGGCACCGCCGACGGCGTCGCCTACCGCTCCGACGACGGCGGCCGGCGCTGGCAGCGCCTGACGCCCGGATTCCCCACACGGGGCATGAGCCTCGACAGCATGGTCGTGGATCCGCGGGGCCGGGTCCTGGCTGCCTACTGGGAAGTCGAGGGGCAGGGCGGCGGCGTCGCCCGCAGCCTGGACGGCGGGACCTCCTTCACGGCGCTTCCCGGCATCCAGGGCGAATCGGTGCGGGCCCTGGCGCTGGCGCCCTCGAACCCGGACATCCTGGTCGTCGGGACGCTGACGGGCGTCTTCCGCTCCGAGGACGGCGGCGACACCTGGAGCCGCAGCAGTCCGGCCGGCCATCCCGAGATCAGGAACGTCGAGTCGGTCGCCGTCGATCCCGTGGACCCGCGCATCGTCTACGCCGGCACCTGGCACCTGCCCTGGAAGACGCAGGATGCCGGAAAGACCTGGCGCGCCATCCACGCCGGCATGATCGACGACTCCGACGTGTTCACGATCGTCCTCGACCGCCGCACACCGCGGACCGTGTACGCCACGGCCTGCTCGGGGATCTACCGCTCGCTCGACGCGGCCGGACGCTGGACCAAGCTGCGCGGCATCCCGTCGAGCAGCCGGCGCACGCGGTCCTTCGCCCAGGAGCCGCGGCGCGACACCACGCTCTACGCGGGCACGACCGAGGGCTTGTGGGTGTCCGAGGACGACGCGGCGACCTGGCGGCTCAGGACCTCGAAGCTGCTCGTGGTCAACAGCGTGGTCACCACGCGCGACGCGGTCCTGATCGGCGCCGACGCCGCCGGCGTGCTGCGCTCCGAGGACGGCCGCGACTTCGCCGCGTCGAACGACGGCTTCGCCGAGCACCTGGTGTCGCGCCTGGTCTTCGCCGGAGGGCGCCTGGTCGCGGGCATCAGCGGCGACCGCCAGCACAGCGGCGTCCTGGTGGCGGCGCGGCCGGAAGGCCCCTGGGCGAAGCTGGGCGTGGGCCTGGAAGGGCGCGAGGTGCTGGCGCTGGCGGTGGCCGGCGACGAGGTGCTGGCGGGCACCGACGACGGAGTCTTCATCTCGGTGTCCCACTGCGGGGAGTGGCGGCGGCTCCCGACCGTCGAAGACGCCCTCGACCTGCACCCCCGCGCCGCCGACGTGACCGCCAGCGGCGATGGACGCCTGCTGCTGGCCGCGACCAGCCGCGGCCTGCTGCGCTCGGACGACGCGGGGGCTCACTGGCGGCGCCAGCGCCTCGGCCTCGCCGAAGCGGTGACGGCCGTGGCCCTGTCGCCCCGCGATCCCCAGTTGGCGCTGGCCACGACGCCGCTGGGCGTGTTCCGTAGCCGCGACGGCGGCGCAAACTGGCAGCCGCTCGCCCAGGGCGTGGGTACGGGCGAGATCCGCGCGCTGCGCTACCTGCCCTCGGACGACCGCATCGTGTTCGCCGCCACGCGGGGGGGCTTGCTGCGTTCGGCGGACGGCGGTCGTTCGTGGGAGCGGCGCGGCGCCGGCCTGCCGCTGTCGGACATCGCGGGCCTCGACTTCGGCGAAGACGGGCGCAGCGTCTACGCGAGCGACTTCCGGAACGGCGGCCTGTTCGTGAGCCGCGACGCGGGCGCCAGTTGGGCGGCGTTTCCGACGGACGGCCTGTCGTCGCCACGGGTGTTCGCCGTGGCTGCCGATCCCGCGACGCCGGGCCGACTGTTCGTGGGCGCGTCCACGGGCGGCCTGCACGTCCTGGACCCGCCGGCCCTGCCGGTCTCCAGCGCCGGCGGCCGGTGATGCCGCGCACTCCCGGCCAGGCCCGCCGCGCGCTAGACTCGCTTTCCCTGTAGGAGGACAGCCATGGTGCCTTCCCTGATCCTTCTCGCGACCCTGGCGGCGGCCCCGGCCCCCCAGGCCGCCCCCGAGACGAGTGTCGCCGCCCCCAGCGCGCCTTCGGGCGCCGTGGAGACGGGCCTCGCCCTGCTCAAGCGCGGCCGCTTCCGCTCCGCCCGCGCCGAGCTTGAGAAAGCGGTGGGCGCCGATCCGCAGAGCGCGGCCGCCCAGTTCTACCTCGGCTACGCCCTGTACAAGATCAGCGAGCCTTCGCGACGGCTCACGAAGGAGAAGGAGGAAGCCGCGCAGCACTTTGCCGCGGCCTTCTCCATCGATCCGGGCTTCCGTCCGGCCATGGGCCGGAAGTAGGCCGATCGGCGGGAACTCAAGGCCGGGGCGACGGCGTCGGGTCTGCCCCGCCGATGTAGCCCAGTGTCCGCAGATCCTCGAGGGTCTGCTCGTCGAGGCGGCGGCTCGGCGCGGTTTGGCCCTGCGCCCGCGACGTGCCCTCGTAGCTCGCGATGCGGCGCAGCGGGTGCGTCTCCATCCACGCGGCTTCGAAGCCGCGCAGCGGCGCGCCGTCCATGTCCTCGGCGACCTGTCGCCCCATCGCCCACAAGATGGTGGGTGCGATGTCGTAGAGCGAGGCCCCCTCGAGTCGGGCGCCCTTGCGCACGCCCGGGCCGTAGGCCACCACGAAGCCGTCGGGCGGCTCCATCTCGGGCATCGCGTGGTTGTAGCGCCCGCGGAAGAAACGGAAGCCGTGGTCGGAGCAGAGGATGAGCAGCGTGTGCTCGTCGATGCGCTCCAGGTACTTGGCCACGATGCGATCCATGAAGGCATAGGCCGGCATCACAACACGGGCGAAGTCCGCATCCAGACGTGCCACCTCCTCGGCTCCGAAGGAGCCTGCCCGCTCCTTCGCGATGGCCGCCTCGTGGAGCTGGCGGTCCAGGAAGTGCGTGGCGAAGTGGCTCGTGATGTCGGGCAGCCGGAAGTAGGTCGAGAACACCGCCACCTTTCGGTTTTCCCAGATCCAGTCGCTGGCGCGATCGACCGTCGCGTCCTGGGCCAGGTAGTCTGGATACGAGCGCAGGATCTGTCGCGTCCCGCCCATCGGCGAGGTGGCGTCCTCCTCGCGCCACTCGGGGATACCCTCACGCTGGCGGACTTCCGCGACCCCGTCCGGGTAGGGCACGCGCAGCGCGTCGAGGGGCGCGAAAAGGGACGCGGGGTGGACGGTGGTGGCGTCGCTGCGGCGCTTGAACGCGCTCGACACCACGATGCCGTGGCGCAGCAGCGCGGGCGGGTGCGTGATCCACCAGTTGAGTGTGGCGGTGGGCACGCCGGCCTCGTCGAGGATCTCCCAGTAGGTCTTCACCCGGCGTCCCGCGTCGTCGTAGGGCACGTCCAGGCCCTCGCGGTTGACGAAGGTCCAGTCCACGATGCCGTGCTTCAGCATCGACTTGCCAGTGGCCACGGAGGTCCACAGGATGTTGCTCTTGGTGGGCTGGAATGTGCGCAGCGGCCCCGAGGCGCCCTCTTGCCGGAGCCGGCGGAGGGCGGGCAGCCGGCCCTGCTCGATCAGCGGCTCCGCCAGGTTCCAAGAGACGCCGTCGAAGCCCAGCAGCACGACGCGATCGATCCGGGCCGGCCGCCGGCACGCGGGAGCCAAGAGGCCGGCCAGCAGAGCCACGGCGCAGGCGGGTGCCGCGTGCAGACGCATGAACGCCGATTCTCGCACGGGGACCGGCGCTGGCTTATGCTTGCGCGCGTGGGTCGAAGCTCTTGCGCGGTCGTACTCGCCCTCACGGGGGTCGTGGCCGCCTGCACGCGCGCCACCGCGCCGCCGTCCGCCAGCCCGCGCCCAGGCTGGAAGCTGCGCCCCCTGGAAGCGCCGACGTCCGCGGGCAGCGGGGAGCCCAACCTGGCCTCGGCGGCCGACGGCCGCGTCTACCTGAGCTGGATCGAGACCCAGTCGGATGGTGTGTCGACGCTGCGCTATGCCTCGCGGCGTCCGGGCCAGGCCTGGTCCGCGCCCGCGAGCGTGGCCCATGGTTTCGGCTGGTTCGTGAACTGGGCCGACTTCCCCGCCTTCCTGCCGTTGCCCGACGGCTCCCTCGTCGCGCACTGGCTGACGAAGGGCAGCGGCCACGGCTACGACATCCGCGTCAGCATCTCGCGCGATGCCGGTGCGTCCTGGTCCTCTCCGGTGGTCCCGCACCGGGACGGCACGCCCTCGGAGCACGGTTTCGTGTCGTTCGCGCCCTGGCCAACCGGCGGGGCCGCGGTGGTGTGGCTCGACGGCCGCGGCACCGTCGATCCTCCGGGCACCGACGCCGCGGTGCGCCTGTTCCAGGCGACGCTCCAGCCGGACGGCGGCGTGGGCCCCGAGACGACCCTGGACCCGCGTGTCTGCGACTGCTGCCAGACTGCGGTGGTGGCCACGGATCGGGGCCTGCTGGTGGTGTATCGCGATCGGTCCCCGACCGAGGTCCGCGACATCGCCGCGGTTCGCTACGAGCAGGGACGCTGGAGCGCGCCCGTCTCCCTGTTCGACGACGGCTGGGAGATGAACGGCTGCCCCGTCAACGGTCCAGCCGTCGCGGCGGCCGGATCGCGCGTGGCCGTGGCCTGGCATACGGCGGCCCGCGACAAGCCCCGCGTGAAGGTGATCTTCTCGGCCGACGCCGGGCACACTTTCGGCGCTCCGACCGACGTGGACGACGGGCGTCCCATCGGGCGCGTGGACGTGGCGCTCTTGCCCGACGGAGATGCTCTGGTCAGCTGGATCGAACAGTCCGCGGCTGGGCCCGAGCTGCGGGTGCGCCAGGTCCGTCAGGCCGGGGTGCCTCGACCGTCCCTGGTGGTTACCGACGCCGCGTCCACTCGCTCGAGCGGCTTCCCGCGGCTCGAGGTGGGCGGCGGCGAGCCCGTGCTCGTCTGGCGCGACGCCCGGGAGCCGGGCCGCGTCGCCACCGCGTTCCTCGTGAGGGAGTGAAGTGCCGCGTGCGGGCGCGGCACTGCTGCTGCTCAGCGCGTTCCCGGCCGCGGCCCACGACGCGCTCGACGTGCAGCACGTGCGCCTCGAGTTGCGCCTGGAGCCGGCGCAGCGCCGCTTCGACGCCGTCGCGAGCCTGACGCTGCGCCTGAGCACCGCTGCCGAGAGCGTCGTGCTCGACGCCGTGGAGCTCGAGGTGCGTCGCGTGCGCGACGGCCAGGGCCGCGACCTGGGTTTCGAGACGGCCGGCGGCAAGCTGCACGTGCGCCTCCCCCAGCCCGCCGCCGCCGGCGCCGCGCTGGAGCTGGTCGTCGAGTACGGCGCTCGCCCACGGCGCGGCCTCTACTTCGTGGCGCCGTCGCCGGCCCGACGGGCGCTGGCTCCCCAGGCCTGGACCAGCTTCTGGCCCGAGGACGCGCGCTTCGTGCTGCCGTGTCACGACGATCCGGCCGACAAGGCGTCGAGCGAGATCCTGTTGAACCTCCCCGCGAGCTGGCGCGCGATGGCGACCGGCGTGCTGACGGCCACGCGACAGGAGGCCGGGCGCCGGCTCTGGCACTACCGCCTCGAGTCTCCGCACTCGGTCTACCTGATGTCGTTCGTGGCCGGCGAATACGAGGAGGTCCCGGTCGCAAGCGGTTCGGTGCCCCTGGCCCACTTCGTCTACGCCGGCCGCGCGGAGGACGCGCGCCAAAGCTTCGCGCGCGCGCCCGAGATGCTCCGGTTCTTCGCGGACCGCACCGGACTGCCCTACCCGTGGCCGAAGCTCGCGCTCTCCGTCGCCGCGGACTTCGTCCACGGCGCCATGGAGAACGTGTCGGCGATCACCTTCAGCGACCACCATCTCCTGGACGCGCGCGGCCGGGCCGACACCTCGGCGGACGGCGTGCTCGCCCATGAGCTGGCCCACCAGTGGTGGGGCGACCTCGTGACGCCGCGAAGCTGGAACGAGCTCTGGCTTTCCGAGGGCTTCGCGACGTACTTCGCCGACCTGTGGGTCGAAACGGCGCAGGGGGCGGAAGCCGCCAGCTGGCGGCGGCTGGAGCACGCCGACGCCTGGGGGGCCCTCGACGCGGCGCAGCGCGGCCGTCGCGTAGTTCCCGATGCGCCGGCCGAGCCCTGGAGCTTGCTCGACGCCAACGTGTACGCGCGCAGCGCGCTGATCCTCGCCCACTTGCGCCAGGTCGTGGGCGAGGAGGCGTTCTGGGGCGGCCTGCGCGGCTTCGTCGGGCGGCATGCCCTGGGCATCGCGACGAGCGAGGACCTGCAGCGCTCCCTGAGCCAGGCTGCCGGCCGCGATCTCAGCTGGTTCTTCGACCAATGGCTGCGCCGCGACGGCGTGCCCAGCCTGCGCGCGGCTTGGCGCTTCGATCCCGCCGGCCCGCGGGTCGTGGTGAGCGTGCGCCAGGGCGGCCCGGCCCTGGTGCTGCCCCTCGACGTGGTCGTGATCGACGCCGGCTCGGCGCGTGCGCAGCGCCTGTTCGTGGAGCGCGGCGAGCAGGAGTTCTCGCTACCGGTCACGGCGCCTCCGCTCTCCCTCGTCTTCGACCCGGGCGGACTGGTACCGGCGGACCTCGAAGTGTCGAAGCCGCCGTCGGAGTGGTTGGTCGATCTCGCCCGCGCAGGGACGCCGCTGGCGCGCGCCCGCGCCGCGCGCGCGCTCGCCGCCGAAAACAGGCTGGCGAGCGCGGCGTTGCGCGCTTCACTGCTGGGCGACACGTTCTGGGGCGTGCGCCGCGAGGCCGCGAAGGCGCTGCGCGGCAACGCCGACGCCGACACCCGGGAGGCGCTGCGGCAGGGCCTGCGCGACCCGGATCCTCGCGTGCGGGCGGCGTGCGTGTCGGCCATCGGCGCGGAAGGGGCCGCGGTCGGCTCGGTGGTGCTGGATGCGCTGGCCCGTGAGACGAGCGACCTGGTCGCGGCCGCGGCTCTGCGCGCGCTGGGCGAGGCGCGGGCCGAGGGCGCCTGGGAGGCCCTGGTGGCCGCCCTCGGTCGCGAGTCGGCGGGAGAGCGGCTGCGCGTAGCCGCCCTCGACGGGCTGGTGGCGCTCGGCGACCCGAGGGCGTTGCCGCTGGTCCTGGAGCAGGCGGCGCCGGGCCGGGACGCGAGCCTGCGCAAGGCCGCGGTGGCCGCCCTCGGACGCTTCGGACGCGGGCAGGCCGTGGCGCTGTCGCGGCTGCGCCGGCTGCTGGCCGACGACGACCGCGGCGTGCGGGCCGCAGCGGCCCGCGCGCTCGGCGAACTGCGTGACCAGGGCTCGCGCGAGGCGCTGCGGGCGGCGCTCCTCCAGGAGGACCATCCCAGCTTCCGCCGGGACATCGAGCGGGCCCTCGCGCTGCCGCCCTAGCGTGGGGCGCGGGTGTACTCTGGGGCGCATGAGACTCGCGCGGATCCCGGTCCTGGTTCTCGCCGGGTTACTGCCGTCGTGCGGCGGCGGCGACTCGCCTGCGCGGCCTTCGGCGCCGCAGGCGCAGGTCCAGACCACGCTCACGGTGGTCGCGGGGGAAACGGCGAGCGCCGTCGCGGGCGCCAGCGTCACGGTGGCGGGCCAGGCGTTCACCACCGACGCCTCGGGGCGCATCACGCTGCCGGACAGGCCCGCGACGGGCGCCTTCATCGACGTGGTGGCGGGAGGGTTCCTGGATCGACAGACACTGTTCCGCAGCGGAACGGCCGAGCTCAGCCTCTGGCCGCGCCGGGCGGCCCAGGGCTTCGACGAGGCCTTCACCGCGAGGGTCGTGTACACGAGCGCCTCCGACGAGGATCCGGTGGTAGGCGACAGCCCGCTGTCACGGCTGCGCGCCGGGATCAGCATGGCGACCATCGTCGCGGCGCCCGAGATCCTCGCGGATGCCGCGGCGCTGCGCTCCCTCGAGGACGCGGCCGGGCAGGTGGGTGTCGCGACGGGTGGCGCCATCGCCTACCAGGTCGCGTCGGCCCGACCGGCGTCCGGCACCTTCTTCGAGGCCCGCATCGACCCGACAGACGCGCTGTGTTCGGAGGCCCGGGGCTATTTCCGCGGCCGCAGCATCGGCGACGAACTCACGGGGGGTGCGATCGTGTTCTGCTCCGTGGCGATCGCGCGCACGAGCACGGCGGCCCACGAGGTCGGCCACAGCCTGGGCCTGCAGCACTCGAACCAGCTCCCGGACCTGATGTACCCGAGCTTCCAGCGCGCCCGCGCCACCTCCTTGACCCCGCGGGAAGGCATGGCGGTGCGCCTGATGCTGGAGCGCCGCGGCGGCAACCGCTTCCCCGACAACGACCGCAGCGTGTCGGTCTCGGGCGCCGCCCGCACACGCGTCACGATCTGCGAGTAGCTAGGGCAGGTACTTGGACAGCCAGGCCGTCTTGCTGAGGTCGGAGTAGAGGACCAGGCCGATCAGCAGGAACAGCGCCATCGCCCCTGCGTTCATCACCCAGGCCTTCACCTCGAGGCTGAAATCGCGGCGCAGCACGCTCTCCCCCACGAGGATCGCGAGGTGCCCCCCGTCCAGGGGCGGCAACGGAAACAGGTTCATGATCCCCACCGAGAGGCTGATCATCGTGACCAGGTAGAGCACCGCGACCGGGCCGGTGCGCGCGGCCTCGCCCGAGAGCTTGGCGATGCCGAGCGGCCCGGTCAGCCCGGCCTTGGCGGAGATCCGTGCCGTCACCAGGTCGCGCAACATGGCGAAGGTCTGGACCGTGGTGCGCCAGGTCTGGACGAGCGCGCGCGGAACCGCCGCCGTGAAGGCCAGCGGGCGGGCGCCGCCGGAGCCGCCGACGCCGATGCGCGCGCCTCGCGGCGTCACCGAAAGCTCGACGCGTTCGACCTCGTCGCGCAGCATCACGAATGCGAGCGGGCGGCCGGCGGCGCCCTGGACGGCCTTGACCAGGTCGTCGAAGGAGCGCACCGGTTGCCCGTCGATGCTGAGGACGCCGTCGCCGGGACGCACGCCTGCTTCGGCGGCGGGCAGATCGGCCGTGACGGTGCCGATCCGCACCAGCGGCGTGACCCCGATCGTGCCGTACTTCTCGGGACCCTCGGCCCCGGTGTGCAGTCGCAGCTCGCGGACCTGGCCCTGCCGCTTGACGCCGAGCAGGATCTCGCGTGCGGGGCGCAGGGCGATGGCGATCTGCGCCCCTTCCCAGTTGGACTGGGGCTGGCCGTCCACCGCCACGATCTCCTCGCCCGCCTGCAGCCCCGCCGCTTCAGCGGGCGAGCCCGGTTCGACCCAGCCGATGACCGCGGGCTCCTGCAGTGTTCCATCCGGGTTCCAGCCGATCATGAACAGGGCCGTGAAGCCGACGATGGTCAGGACCGCGTTCATGGCGGGTCCGGCCAGGTACACGACGATGCGCTGCCAGCGAGGCCGCGCGCCGAAGTCGCGCCCGTCGCCCTGGCGGCTGGTGTCCTCGGAGATCAGGTCGTCGCCCTCGCCTTCGAGCTTGACGTAGCCGCCCAGCGGGATCGCCGACAGCCGGCAGTCCGTATCGCCCCACTTGAATCCCAGCAGCCGCTTGCCGAAGCCGAAGGAGAACACGAACACGCGGATGCCGAAGGCCTTGGCGGTGATGAAATGGCCGAACTCGTGAACGAAGATGATGACCCCGAGCACCAACAGGAACGCGGCGATGGTGAAGACCATGCTTGCCTTTCTTCTCTACGAAGCGGCCGGGGCGGCCGCGTGGCGAGCCAGCACCTGCCGGCTGCGCGAGCGGGCCCAGGCGTCGGCCTGCAGCACGTGCTCGAGGCTGCGCAGGGGCTCCGCCGCGTGGGCGTCCATGACCTCGGCGATGGTGCCGGCGATGGCCGGGAAGGGGATGCGGGCGTCGAGGAAGGCGGCCACGGCCTCCTCGTTGGCGGCGTTGAGGACGGCCGGCAGCGTGCCGCCGACTTCGAGGGCCCGGTAGGCGAGCCGGACGCTGGGGAAGCGCTCGTGGTCGGGCTGGTCGAACTCCAGGCGCATGGCCTTCGTGAAGTCCATGCCCGGGATCGCCGCCTCCCAGCGCTCGGGGTGCGACAGCGCGTACTGGATCGGCAGCCGCATGTCCGTGACGCCGAGCTGCGCCAGCACGGTGCCGTCCACGAACTCCACCATGGAGTGGACCACGGACTGCGGGTGGATCAGCACCTCGATGCGGGACGCCGGGATGCCGAACAGCCAGCGCGCCTCGATCACCTCGAGGCCCTTGTTCATCAGCGTGGCCGAGTCGATGGTGATCTTGCGGCCCATGTTCCAGGTGGGGTGGTTGAGCGCCTCCGCCGGCGTGACGCTGTGGAAGCTGTCGCGCGGGCGGTTGCGGAAGGGTCCGCCCGAGGCCGTCAGCACGAGCCGGCGCACCTCGGCCGGCGAGCGGCCGTCGAGACACTGGTGCAGGGCGCAGTGCTCGCTGTCGATGGGCAGCACGCGCGCGCCGGTGCGCCCGGCCATGGCGATCATCAGCTCGCCGGCCATCACCAGCGTCTCCTTGTTGGCCAGGGCCACGTCCTTGCCCGCCTCGAGGGCGCGGTAGGTCGGGACGAGACCCACGGCGCCCACCGCCGAGGCGACCACGAGGCGGGCCTCGGGGTGCGTCGCGACCCTCACCATGCCCGCCTCGCCCACGCCGACTTCGATTCCGTCGAGGGACCCCGCGGCGCGGAGCTCGGCCAGGGCCGCTTCGGTCGCCACCGAGACGACCGCGGGCCTGTAGCGTCTGATCTGGCCCAGAAGCTCGGGGACGTTCGTGCCCCCGGCCAGGCCGACGACGCGGAACCGCTCGGGGAAGGCATCCACGACCCGCAGGACGTTGGTCCCGACGGAGCCCGTGGAGCCGAGGATGGACAGCCCTTTCATTGCTCCAAAGTGCGAACGGCCCCTGTCAGGGGCCGTTTCTAACGCGCTACCAGAAAGTAATAGTACAGAATCGGCGCGCCGAAGAGCAAGCCGTCCAACCGATCCAGGGCCCCGCCGTGGCCGGGGAACAGGGTGCCCGAGTCCTTCACGCCGGCCCAGCGCTTCAGCAGGCTCTCGTCGAGGTCCCCCACGATCCCGGCGCCCGCCACGCAGGCGCCGAGCGTCAGCGCGTCGACGAGGGGCAGCGCCGGCATCCCGTAGGCGCGCACGGCCAGGGCTCCCACGATGCCGCCCACGATCCCTCCCAACGCACCCTCGACCGTCTTGCCCGGCGACACCCTGGGTGCGAGCCGGTGCCGCCCCAGCGCGTGCCCGACGAAGAAGGCCAGCGTGTCGGACGCCATGACGATCGCGAGCAACAGCAGGATGCGCCAGGGCCCCGCCCCTGGCGGCGGCAGGAGGTGTAGCGCGGCGATGGTGCCGCCCAGGGCGCCGAGGTAGATCGCACCCAAGAGCGTCATCGCGGCGGCCGGCACGGTGTCTTCGAGCGCGCGTCCCGGCCCCAGCGTGACGGCGAGCAGCAGCAAGGCGCACAGCGGCCACAGCGGAATCGCGAGCAGACCCGGGGCCGCCACGTCGGCGAACATGGCGGCCGCCAGCAGCAGGCCGGTGAGGCGCAACGGCCGCAGCCCGCGTGCGCGCAGCAGGCCGAAGAACTCGAAGAGGCCGGCCAGCAGGGCCAGCGCCACGATCGCGACACCGAGCCAGACCGGGCCCTTGAAGAACGCGGCAAGCAGCAGCGGCAGCGCGACGAGGGCGGTCGCCACGCGGAAGGCGAGGTTTCTCCCGAAGCCGGGGGGGTAGCTCAAGCGGGCTGGATGCCGCCGTAGCGCCGCTCGCGCTTCTGGTAGTCCACGACCGCCTGGAGCAGGTGCCGGCGGCGGAAATCGGGCCACAGCACCTCGGTGACCCAGATCTCGGAGTAGGCGATCTGCCACAGCAGGAAGTTGGAGACGCGCAGCTCGCCGCTGGTGCGGATCAGCAGGTCGGGGTCGGGCTGGCCCGCGGTGTAGAGATGCGCGGCGATCGTGTCCTCGTCGATCTCCAGGCTGCCGCCCTGGGCCACAGCGTCCTTCACCACGCGCCGCACGGCGTCGGTGATCTCGGCGCGGCCGCTGTAGTTGAGGGCGATGTTGAAGACGAGGCCGCTGCAACGCCGGGTCGCCAGCATGCCCCGCTCCAGCTCCTTGCGCACGTCCTCGGGCAGCTCGGGCTCACGGCCGATCACCTGGAAGCGGATGTTGCTCTTCAGCAGCGTGTTGAGCTCGAGGCGCAGGTAGTGCTTCAGCAGCGTCATCAGCGTGCGGACTTCGGCCTTGGGCCGCTTCCAGTTCTCCACCGAAAAGGCGTAGAGCGTCAGCACCTCGAGGCCCAGCCGCGCCGAGGTCTCCACCACGTCGCGCACCGAGGCAATGCCGGCGCGGTGGCCTTCGACGCGCCGCTTGTGGCGCAGCTTCGCCCAGCGTCCGTTGCCGTCCATGATGATCGCCACGTGGCGGGGCAGGCGCGCGAAGTCGATCGAGCGCAGGAGCTGCTGCTCCTCGGAACCCGTGGGCACGACCTCGAGCAGATCCTGGAGTGACATCGCCTCTTCGGCTGAAGCGGCCTATCCTACACCGCGTAGGTGACGCGGACGAGCACGAGGCCCCGCGCCTCGGCGGGCGCGGGCCAGGCACGGCGATCGCGCGCCTGCAGGGCCCGGCGCAGCGCCAGGGGCGTCTCCAGACCGCGCCCGGCGGCCACCAGACCCCCGACCATGCTGCGCACCATCCTGCGCAGGAAACCGTCGGCCTCGGTCTCGAACACGAGCGTGCGCACGCCCCGCGCTGGCTCCTCCCAGCGCACCTCCGCGCGCGTCACCGTGCGGAGCGTGGTCTTGACCGAGCTGCCTGCCGAGGCGAGGGCCGCGAAATCGTGGCGGCCGCGGAACAGCTCCGCGGTCTCGGCGACCTTCGCCTCGTCGAGCGCGCAGGGCACGTGGCCCGCATACAGCCGGCGCGACGGCAGCTGCGTCTCGCCGGTATCCAGGAGGTAGCGGTAGAGCTTGGAGACGGCGCTCTTGCGCGCGTGAAACCCCGCGGGCGCCTCCGCAGCTTCGATCACGCGGAGATCGGGCTGCAGCAGCGCGTTCAGAGCCCGCTTCAGGGCGGCGGGCTCGATGGCGCGCGGCAGCTCGAAGCACGCGACCTGGCCCAGGGCGTGCACCCCCGAGTCCGTGCGCCCGGCGCCGTGGACGACGACGCGCCCTCCGCTGGCCAGGCGCGCCAGAGCCTCCTCGAGATCGCCCTGGACGGTGCGCGCGCCGCTCCTCTGGCTCTGGAATCCCTGGAAACCGGTCCCGTCGTAGGCCAGCGTCAGCCGGAAGTGCACGCGGCTACTTCGCGCTGCGCGGCCCGGGCTTTTCGGGTGTGCCTCCCGCGGCGCACAGCGGACAGGCCGCAGCGCCCCAGGCGGGCACCTCGAGGGTCAGCAGGCTGCGCCGCGGCACGCCCAGGTCGGCCAGGCCGCCGCTGCGGTCCACCAGGCTTCCGACCGCCAGGACCCTGGCGCCTTGGGCGGACACCGCCTCCATCACCTCGCGCGTGGAGCCGCCCGTGGTGATCACATCCTCCACCACGACCACGGCCTCCCCCGCTTCGAGGGCGAAGCCGCGGCGTAGCGCCATGTCGCCGTCATGGCGCTCGGTGAACAGCCCGCGGCAGCCGAAGGCGCGCGCCACCTCGTGGGCCACCAGCACGCCGCCCAGGGCCGGCGCCACCACGGCACCCGGCGTCGCCGCGACCAGCGGGCGCAGGGCTTCGGCCAGCTCGGCCCCGAGACGGCTGGCGAGAGCCGGGTCCATCAGCACCCGGGCGCACTGCAGATAGCGCGGGGAGTGCAGCCCGGAGGAGAGCAGGAAGTGCCCCTCGAGCAGCGCGCCGCGCTCGCGAAAGACGTCGAGCCAGTCCGTCACGCGACGCGGGGCTTGCGGCGCCGGTTGCCGCTGCCGCGCGGCGGGCCTTCGCCGCTTTTGCGCGGGCGGAGGAGGAAATCGGCCTGCCGGGCCTCTTCGGCGCTCAAGAGCACCGCGAAGGCCCGGCGCACCTCGCGGCTCCAGCCGACGTTCGACAGCCGTGCCGTGGAATGGAACTCGTCGAGGCCCTGCTGCACGGCGTCGCCCGGCGAGGCGGCTCGTACGTCGTAGCTGATGGTGTACACGCGGTCGCCACCGCTGCGGAGCTCGTAGGACGGCTCTCGATACTCGACCACGACTCGATACCCGCGGGCCACGACGCCCCACTATACTGCGGTTCCGTGACGCCGGTCTCGGCCGTGCTCATCGCCCAGAACGAGGAACGCAAGCTGGGCGACGCCCTGAAGAGCGTCGCCTTCTGCGACGAGATCCTGGTCGTGGACGGCGGCTCGACCGACCGCAGCGTCGAGATCAGCCGCCAGGGCGGCGCGCGAGTGCTGGTCAACAGCCCCTGGCCGGGCTTCGTGGCCCAGCGCAGCTTCGCCACCAAGGAGGCGCGCCACGACTGGATCCTGGCCATCGACGCCGACGAGCGCGTCAGCCTCGAGCTGCGCGCGCAGATCGAGGCCCTGCGCGACCGCGGCTTCGAGCACGCGGGCTATCGCATCCCGCGTGTCGCGATCTACCTCGGACGCCAGATCCGCGGCACCGACTGGTATCCCGACCCGCAGGTGCGCCTGTTCGACCGCCGCCGCGCACGCTGGCAGGGCGCGCTCGTCCACGAGTCGGTGGCGGTGGATGGCAGCCTGGGACGGCTGCGCGCGGACCTGCTGCACCTGCCCTACGACGACGTGTCGGCCCACCTGCGCAAGATCGACGCCTATACCAGCCTGTGGGCCGAGCAGGCCCATGCGGCCGGCCGCGGCGCGGGCATCCTCGACCTGGCGCTGGCGCCCGGCTGGGCCTTCCTGCGCAACTACCTGCTGCGCGGCGGCATCTGGCTCGGCAGCGCGGGCTTCGCAGTGTCGAGCCTCAACTCCTACTACACCTTCGTGAAGCTGCTCAAGCTGCGCGTGCTGAACAACGCGCCGCGATGAGGGTGCTGCACGTGGATTCCGCCGCCAGCTGGCGCGGCGGGCAGAACCAGGTGCTCCTGACCGCGCAGGGCATGCAGGTGCTTGGCCACGAGGTCGCGCTGGCGTGCCGCAAGGGCGGGGTGCTGGGCGAGCGCGCGGCGGCCGCGGGGCTGCGGGTGTTTCCGCTTCCGTTTCGCGGCGACCTCTCCCCCGCCGCGGCGTTCGGCCTGCGCCGGGTCTTGCGCGGCTTCCGGCCCGAGGCGGTCCAGCTCCACGATCCCCACGCCGTGGCGGCCGGCGTCCTGGCCGGGCGCCTGGGCGCGCGCCGCGTCGCGACGCGGCGCGTGGACTTCCCGCTGCGTGGCGGTTTCTCCCGGCGCAAGTACCTGGCGTGCGACCGCGTGGTGGCGGTGAGCCAGGCCATCGCGTCGGTGCTCGAGTCGGGGGGCCTGGCGCGCGAGCACGTCGAGGTCGTGTACGAAGGCGTGCCCGACCGCGCCGCGCGGGCCGGCGGGTGCGAGACGCTGCGCGGCCTGGGCGTGCCCGAGGGCGCGCTGGTGATCGGCAATGTCGCGGCCCTCACCGACCACAAGGACCATGCGACGCTGCTCGAGGCCGCCGCTCTCCTGCGAAGCCGGGCGCCCGAGGCGCGCTACGTGATCGTAGGCGAGGGCGAGCGGCGCGCCGAGCTGGAGCAGCAGACGCGGGCGCTCGGTCTTTCGGATCGCGTGACCTTCGCGGGCTTCCGCGACGATCTCGACAGCCTGCTCCCGGCCTGCGACGTGTTCTGCCTGTCCTCCAAGCTGGAAGGGCTGGGCACGAGCCTGCTGGACGCGATGTGCTTCGGGCGCGCGATCGTGGCCACGGCGGCGGGCGGCATCCCCGAGGCCGTCCTCGACGGCGTCACGGGCCGAGTGGTTCCGGTTCGGGACCCGAGCGCCCTGGCCGACGCCCTCCACGACGTGCTCCGCGACGCCGCGCGACGCGACGCGCTCGGCCGCGCCGGGCGCGAGCGTTTCCTGCGCCGCTTCACCGCCGAGCGCATGGTGGACGAGACCCTGCGCGTGCTCGGGACGGCGTGAAGATCCGGGCGATCCTGAACCCGCGCGCGGGCCTGGCGGCGGCCCGCGCCCGCGACGCGTTGCTCGACGGTCCCTGGCCCGACCTGGACCTGATCGAGACCCGGGCGCAGGGCCACGCGCGCGACCTCGCCCACGAGGCGGCCGACGCCGGCTGCGACGTGGTCCTGGCCGCGGGCGGCGACGGCACCGCCAACGAGGTGGCGTGGGGCCTGCTGGGCTCGCCGGTGGCCCTGGGGCTCGTGCCCGTCGGCTCGGGCAACGGCCTGGCCCGCAGCCTGGGGATTCCACTCGACGCCGGCGCGGCCGTGCGCAGCCTGGCGGGGGCAGTCGTGCGCCCGATGGACGTGGGCTTCGCCAACGACCGGCCCTTCCTGAACGTCTCGGGCGCAGGCCTCGACGCGCTGGTGGGCGCGGACTTCCAGGCCCATGGCCAGCAGGGCGGGCGGCGCGGCATCCTGACCTACGTACGGCTCTCGGTGCCGCGGGCGCTGCGCTACCGCGCACCGCACTGGACGCTGCGCGCCGGGGACTTTGGCTTCGAAGGGCGCGCGCTGATCGTCGCGTTCGTGAACGGCCGCCAGTACGGCGGCGGCGCAGTCATCGCACCCCGTGCGCGCCTGGACGACGGCCTGCTCGACGTCGTGGTGTTCGAAGACGCCTCTCTCGCGGAGGTGATGCTCAACGCGCCGCGCATGTTCCTCGGGACGATCGAGCGCTTCCGCCGCTACCGGCACTTTCACACGACGAGTGCCCTGCTCGAAGGTCCTGCCCCCTTTCTGCATCACCGCGACGGCGAGCCGGAGCCGGAAGGCGCGCGCCTCGAGCTGCGCCTGGAGCCGCGGGCGCTGCGCGTGCTGGTTCCGCGCGCGGTCGCCGACGATCCGGCCGGCCCTTTCGGGCCCGTCCCCTAGCTGGGCAGGGTTTCGCTGTCGACCGCGGCTTCGGCGCGCTCGAGGAGCGGGTAGAGATCGGCGCGCGAGGCAGGATGCACAGCCTGAAGCGGCGCGCGGGGCAGGCCGCCTTTGAAGCCGGCCACGTCCATGGCCGCTTTCAGCCCCGCGACGCCGTGGCTCGACGTGACCGCCGTGGCGAGGGGCGTCAGGGCTTCCTGGATGCGGCGCGCGGCCCGGTGGTCTCCGCGCTCGAAGGCACGGAAGAGTGCGGCGGCGGGCCGCGGCGCGCAGCACGCCACCGCCACGACACCTCCGGTCGCGCCCACGCACAGGGACGGGTACAGCACCGGCGCCGAGCCGCACAGCACCGCGAAGGCCGGCGGCACGCTGGCGACGATGCGGCCCAGCAGGGCCAAGTCGCCGCTCGAGTCCTTCAGGCCCGCGATGCGCGGATGCGCGGCGACGGCGGCAGGCAGCGCAGGCGGGCACGGCAGGCCGGTGAACTGCGGCACGCTATAGAGCAGCACGGGGATCGGCGAGGCCTCGGCCACGGCTTCGAAGTGGCCTCGCAGCACGTCGAGGGTCATCTGCGCCTTGTAGTACGCAGGCGTGAGCACCAGGGCCGCGTCGGCTCCGGCGCCGGCGGCCTTCTTCGTCAGCTCGATGGTGGCCCGGGTGGACTCGAGGCCGGTGCCCGCCAGGATGCTGCGGTGGCCCGCATGCCGGCGGGCGGCCTCGATGAGCCGGAGCTTCTCGTCTTCAGAGAGCGCCTGGGCCTCGCCGTTCGAGCCGAGGACCAGGTAGCCCGCGAGGTCGAAGGCGAGGTAGCGCTCGAGGTTGCCCTCGAAGCCGGAGAGGTCGATGGCACCGTCGTCCTGGAACGGTGTCACCAGGGGCGGGAAGATACCCCTGAGCTGCACGTCAGGCGGAGGGCGTCTTCTTCGCCAGTCCCGACGCCAGCCGCTCGGCCAGCTTCACGTCCTGCGGCGTGAAGGCGTCGCGGAAGTCGCTCCACACCTCGATCAGCGCCCACAGGCCCGCCTCGGTGCGCACCGGGGCGACCATCACGCTGCCCGTGGTGAGGCCCACCTGGCTCCACAGCGCCGAGCCCAGCAGGTCGGACACCATGGTCGGGCCGCTGGCGTGGGCGGCGTCGGCGATGGGTCCGCTCTCGGTGCCCACGCGCTCGGGGCCCTGCGGCCGCTCCAAGGCCATGTGGACCGCGAGTCCCTCGCCGTCGGCCACCCAGGCCGTCACCGACGAGTAGCGGGCGAACTTCCTCTTCAGCGTCTCGACCGCGACGCGCAGCGCTTCCTCGAAAGAGGGCGCCTTCTTGATAGCCTCCTCGATCTCCAGCAGCACCTGCTCGCGACGCTGCGCGGACTTCCGCGCCAGGTCGGTCTTCCAGGGCTTGTCTTCGTCCTGCGTCAATGCCATGTTCACCTCGACTCGTCTCCTCGTTCTTTCCGGGTTTTCTAGAATAGCTCGCGGCCGCCGTCCACCGGGAGGACGGCGCCCGTCGTGTAGTTGGCGCCGGCGAGGAGGAACAGCACCGCCTCGACGGCCTCTCGAATGGTCCCGAATCGCTTCAGCGGCACGCGCTGGCGCACCGCCTCGCCGGCACCCGGCGGCTCCAGGATCCCCGGCGCCACGGCGTTGACGCGGATCTCGGGGCCCAGCGCCAGGGCCAGGCAGCGCGTCGCCATGATCAGTGCGGCCTTGGTGGCGCAGTACGGGAGGTAGCTGCGCCAGGGGCGCAAGCCCCCCAGGCTCGCCACGTTGACGATCGCCCCGCCGCCCCGCCGCCGCAGGTGCGGCGCCGCGGCCTGCGAGGCCATCACGGCCGCCTTCACGTTCACCGCGAAGGCCTCGTCGAGCACGTCCTCGTCGATGGCACCGAACGCCGTCTTGCGGAACACGCCCACGTTGTTGACCAGCAGGTCGATGCCCCCCAGCGCCGCGGCCGCGCGGTCCACGAAGGCGGCCAGCTCGCCCCGCTTGCGCGCATCGGCCTGCGCGGTGAAAGCGCGACGGCCGCGGGCCTCCACGGCCTGCGCGGCCTCGTCGGCGCCGGCGCGGCTGTCCCTGTGGCTGAAGGCGACGTCCGCGCCCGCCTCGGCCAGCGCAAGCACGAGCGCCTTGCCCAGGCCGCGTCCGCCGCCCGTGACCACGGCGAGCCGCCCGTGGAGTCCGGGTTCTGCGGAACGCTCGGGGAACGCCAAAACCCGCGGATTATAGCAAGCCTACGCTTTCCCTGCTCTTTGGCGCAGCACGTCCTGCAGCCTGGGCTCGTCGGGCGCGATCAGGGCCAGCTCGGCGATGGCGCGCTTCGCGTCGTCGTCGGCCTGCCCGGGCCCGGCCTGGGACAAGAGCTTCTCGATGCGTGCGGCGCTGCCGGGGTCGGGGCGCCGCGCCTTGGCCTGGGCGCGCAGCGGCTTCTCCGAGCGCCACAAGAGCTCGGCCGCCTCCTCGCTCTCGGGATCCAGACTCAGCGCGGCCCGGGCCTCGCGGCGCGCTTCCGACTCCTTGCCGGCCTCGAGCAGCGACTTGGCCCGCTGCAGCGTGTCCTTGAGACGCAGCCGGGTCTCCTCGGGTGGCAGCGGGTTCGCGAGGCCCAGGCGGCGGCGCAGGTTGCCGGCCATCTCGCGCAGCTCGCGCTCGACGTCGGCCATGTCCTGCGGCCGCCGCTGCGGGTCCTTCTCGAGCATCTTGTGCACGAGCAGCGCCAGCCGCGCGGGAACCTCGGGGTTCAAGGTCAGGACCGAGTCGGGATGCTCCGAGATGATCTGGTAGAGCACCGAGTGCAGGGTCTTGCCCTTGAACGGCTTCTGCAGGGTCAGGAACTCGTAGAACACGGCTCCGCTCGAGAAGATGTCGCTGCGCGCGTCCACGGCCTTGCCCATGGCCTGTTCCGGCGACATGTAGTCTGGCGTGCCCAGGATCACGCCGCGGCGCGTGATCGTCTCCATGCTGGCGAGGCGGGCGAGGCCGAAGTCCAGGAGCTTCACGTGGCCGCCGGACGTGAGCAGGATGTTGGCGGGCTTGAGGTCGCGGTGAACGACGCCGCGCGAGTGGGCGTAGGCGACACCGGCGGCGATCTCGGCCAGGATCCGCACGCGCTCGGCCGGCTGCAAGGTCGCCTGCTTCTCGACCAGCGCGCGCAGGTCCTCGCCCTCCAAGAGCTCCATGGCCAGGTACAGCCGGCCCTGGTGCTCGCCCATGTCGTAGACCGAGACGATGTTGGGGTGGCTGAGCCGGCCGATCGCCTCGGCCTCGCGCTGGAAGCGCAGCCGCAGCTCGTCTTCGGCTCCCATCTCGGGCGCCAGCATCTTGAGGGCCACCACGCGGCCCAGGTTCCGGTCGCGGGCGCGGTACACGACGCCCATGGCGCCCTCGCCCAGCTTCCCTTCGAGCTCGTAGCGGGCGAAGGTCGTCACGGCAAGGCGGCTACTCCGTGAGGCGGAGGAGCACGACCGAAACGTTGTCCTTGCCGCCCGCCTCGTTGGCCGCGTCGATCAGCTTGCCGGCGGCTTCCTCGAGGGAGGCGGGAAACGGCGTGACGGCGGCGAGGATCGCCTCGTCGTTGATCATGGAGTGCAGGCCGTCGGAGCAGATCATGGCGACGTCGCCGGGCTTCAGCTTGTGCTCGACGACGGTGATGTCGATGTCTTCCTTGGCGCCGATGGCCTTGGTGATGACGTTCTTCAGGGGATGGCGCTCGATCTCGTCGGCGGTCAGGATGCCTTCGGCCCAGGCCGCCGAGACCCAGGAGTCGTCGCGGGTGATCTGGGTCAGCTTGCCTTCGGAAAACACGTAGCAGCGGCTGTCGCCCGCCGAGCCCACGGTCACCACGTCGGCGCTGACCAGGGCCGCGACCGCGGTGGTGCCCATGCCGGTGTAGTCCTCGCGGTTGTCGGCGGCCTTGAACACCTTCTTGTTGGATAGCTTGAGCGCGGTCTTCAGGCGGTTGCCGTCGAAGGAGAGGTTCACGTCGAGCCCATAGGGCCAGGTGATCTCCTTCTCCTTGTGGCTGCGGCGGATGAACGCGGCCAGGGTCTCGATGGCCATCTTGGAGGCCACTTCCCCGGCGTTGTGGCCGCCCATGCCGTCGCAGACGGCGTACAGGTTGACCTCGTTGTCGGCGAGGAAATTGTCCTCATTGAGCTTGCGGCGGCGGCCGACGTCCGTCTGGCCGTAGGCCTCGATCATGGCGTTCTCTCCCGGAGCAGTCCGGCCCGGAGGCGGTTTTTTCGAGCGGTTAGGATACTACCGGCCCTGCATGGCGTCCAACATCTCGCGCACCGCCCGCTCCATGCCCACGAGCACGGACCGCGCCACCAGGCTGTGGCCGATGTTGAGCTCGGACAGCTCGCTGACCTGGGCCACGGCCCGCACGTTCTGGTAGGTCAGCCCGTGGCCGGCGTGGACCTCCATGCCCAGCCGGCGGCCCAGGCGCGCGACCTCCACGATCCGGCGCAGGGCGGCCTCGCGGGACCTCTCGTCGCGCGCGTCGGCGTACGCCGCCGTGTTGATCTCCACGGCGTGGGCGTCGATCTTGTGGGCTTCCTTCGTCTGCTCGAGGTCGGTGTCCACGAACAGGCTGACCCGGATCCCGCCCTCCTGGAGCGTCTTGACCACCGGCTTGAGCTGCACGCTGTTCAGCACCACGTCCAAGCCCCCCTCGGTCGTCAGCTCCTCGCGGCGCTCCGGGACGAGGGTGACCTGGTCGGGCTTCACTGTGAGCGCGATGCGCAGCATCTCCTGGGTGGCCGCCATCTCGACGTTGAGGCGCGTCCGCACGGTCTGGCGCAGGATCTCCACGTCGCGGTCCTGGATGTGCCGCCTGTCGCCGCGCAGGTGCACCGTGATGCCGTGGGCTCCGCCCAGCTCGGCCAGCACCGCGGCGTGCACGGGATCGGGCTCCGCCGCACGCCGCGCCTGGCGCACGGTCGCGACGTGATCGATGTTGACTCCGAGCCGTGCCATCGAAAGGAGTATACCGGCTAGCGGCTCCGCGCCCCGCGCGGCAGCTCCTGGTACGCCACCAGCAGCAGGCAGGCGATGAGCAGGACGCTGTACTCCATGCCGTTGCGCCCGCCGCCCACCACGAACCAGCCCGAGCTGGCGTGCACCATCAGCATGCCGGCCGTGAGGATGAACACGTAGCCGGCACACAGCGGCAGGACGAGCCGCCCCCAGGCGAGCAGCGGCGTGCCCAGGATTTCGTAGGCGGTGATGGCGATTGCGATGACTCCTCCCAGCGGCCAGCCGGCACCGGCCAGGTACTCTCCGAAGGGCGCGTATCCCCCGGTCAGAAACCGAAACCAGCCGTGGATGGCGAGCAGCACCGCCACCGTCACGCGCAGGGCCAGGACGCCGGTGGCCAGCCGCCGCACATCGGGCGGGAGCGGATCGAGCATGGCCGATACCTTACATCGGCTAGAGTACGCGGCCATGACCCAGTCCGAGGAGTTGTTCGCGCGCGCGCAACGCTCGATCCCCGGCGGCGTGAACTCCCCCGTGCGCGCCTTCAAGGCCGTGGGCGGCACGCCGCTCTTCATCCGCAAGGCCGAGGGCTGCCGGATCTGGGACGCGGACGGAAAGGCCTACATCGACTACGTGGGCTCCTGGGGCCCGATGATCCTGGGCCACGCCTACCCGCCGATCGTCGAGGCCGTGCAGCAGGCCGCGGCCCGCGGGACCTCATACGGGGCTCCCTGCGCGGCCGAGGTGGAGCTGGCCGAGCGCGTGTGCCGGATGATGCCGAACGTCGAGCGCGTGCGTTTCGTGAACTCGGGCACCGAAGCCACCATGAGCGCCCTGCGGCTGGCCCGCGGGTTCACGGGCCGCGCCAAGATCCTCAAGTTCGAGGGCTGCTACCACGGCCACGCCGACAGCCTGCTGGTGGCCGCCGGCTCGGGTGTCGCGACCCTGGGCATCCCCGGCTCGCCGGGCGTCACCCGGGCCACAGCCGCCGACACGCTCACGGCGCCGTTCAACGACCTGAGCGCGGTCGAGCGCTTGATCGACGCCCACGGCAAGGACCTCGCCGCGGTGATCGTGGAGCCCGTCGCCGGCAACATGGGCTGCGTGGCTCCGCTCCACGGCTTCCTGAGTGGTTTGCGCCGGGTCACACGCGACTGCGGCGCGCTCCTGATCCTCGACGAGGTGATGACCGGCTTCCGGCTGGCCCGCGGCGGCGCGCAGGAGGTGTTCGGCGTCAAGCCCGACCTCACCTGCCTGGGCAAGATCATCGGCGGCGGCCTGCCCTGCGCCGCCTACGGCGGCCGCGCCGACATCATGGAGCACGTCGCACCCACGGGCCCGGTCTACCAGGCGGGCACCCTTTCGGGAAATCCCCTGGCCATGGCTGCGGGCTGCGCCGCCCTGGACGCCCTGCAGCAGCATGGGACCTACGAGCGCCTCGAGGCCCTGACCACGCGCCTGCAGGTGGGCCTGTCGCGCGCCGCCCAGAACGCGGGCGCCCTGCTCACGGTCAACCGCGTGGGATCCATGATCACCGGCTTCTTCTGCCGCGGCCCGGTGACGGACTTCACGACCGCGAAGACTGCGGACACGGCCCTGTTCGGCCGCTTCTTCCACGGCATGCTCGAACGCGGCGTGTACCTGCCGCCGGCCCAGTTCGAGGCCGCCTTCGTCTCGCTGGCCCACTCCGAGTCCGACATCGACGCGACCCTGGAGGCCGCCGGCGGCGCCCTGCGCGCGCTGCGCTCCTAGGGGCGCGCGCGCTTCGCCTCGGGCCGGTGCCGCATGCGCCGGCCCTCGTTCGTGACGAGGAAGAGCCGGCCCGGCGTGGCGCCCTCCAGGCGCTCGAGGCTCAGGACGTTGGCCGGCAGATAGCGGTACTTGAAGCGCACGCGCAGGCGCCGCGAGCGGCGCATGCCGCTCCACTCGTCGGCGCGCACCAGGAGCAGGACCGGCTCCCTTCCGCTCGCCGCCGCCCACAGGTCGCAGCGCTCCTCGACGGCGGTGCGCGTCTCGAAAAGGATGTCGCGCTGGACACGCGTGGGGTCCTGGCAGAGCACGACCCGCGCGCCGGGGCGCTGGCGCAGCAGGTGCGCGACGTCCCTTACGATGCGCCGGTTCGGCTGGTCGGCGAGGAATCCGGGCACCACCACCGCGACCCAGGTCAGGGCGACCAGCGCGCTCGTTGCCGCGAGCGCTCCCATGAGCACTCGGCTGCCCACGCGCAGCGCAGCCACCAGCATCGACACGGCGCAGGCGAGGGCGACCGCGGTCACGAAGTGGCGCCGGCCGGGCGCGATCCAGCCCGTGTGCAGGAGGCGGAGCAGGAGCGGCGAGAGGGCCACGACCGCCGCCAGCAGGACCAGGACTGCGCGCGTGGCGCGCCGTTCCAGGACGCTCCAGCTCGAGGCGGTCAGCCAGCGGCCGATCACCAGGCTGAGCGCCGGCAGCAGCGGCAGCAGGTAGTAGTCGATCTTGCCGCGCGACAGGCTGAGCGGGACCAGCATCGCAGCGACCCACAGCAGGAGCAGGCGCGGGCCCGGCTCCAGGCGCGTGCGCCATGCCGCCAGGGGCAGCAGCAGCGACCAGGGAGCGCCCACGGCGGCGTAGGCGCCGAGGTAGAAGAACGGGCCGCGGCCCGAGTCGTAGGTGGCCGCCGCGAAACGCTGCAGGTTCTCGCGCAGGAAGAAATGCGCGAGCGGCTCCCAGCCCAGGCGCAGGTAGACGAGTGCCCACCATCCCAGGCCGGTCACGACGAAGAGGAGCGCGGCCAGCGCAAGGCCCGACGGCTTGAAGGGCCAGGCCTCGCGGCGCCGCAGTCCCGCAAGGAGCAGCAGGCCGATGCCCGGCAGCAGCACCGCGATCGGCCCCTTGGCCAGGAACCCCAGGCCCAGGACCAGGCCGAGGACCGGCGCGTTCCAGGGGCCCGGGCGCGGCCAGGATCTCACTCCCAGGCCCACCGCCACGGTCGAGAACAGTGCGAGCAGCATGTCGGACATCGCCACCCGCCCGAAGCTCATGAAGGCAACGCTGGTGGCCAGCACCACGGCGCCCGCGAGCGCCGCGCGCCGGTCGAGCAGCCACTGGCCCAGCCACGCGGTTGCGAGCAGCAGCAGGAGGGCCGCGACGCCCGACACCACGCGGCCCGCGGCGGCCGTCGGCCCCAGGACCTGCATCGCGGCGGCCATCAGCCAGTACGTCAGCGCCGGCTTGTCGAAGAACGGCTCGCCGCGGTAGCGCGGCACGAGCCAGTCGCCGCTCTCCAGCATCGCCCGCGCGCCGTCGAGGAAGTAGATCTCGGCGCGCTCCAGGCCGGCGCTACCCAGGGCCGGAATCAGGATCGAGGACGCCCCGCACAGCACCAGTGCCAGGCGGGCGGCGAAGCCGAGCGGGAGCCTCAGCGGAGCACAGCCTCGGATGCGGGCGCCTGGCGCAGGTGCAGTTGCCCGCAGGCCGCCAGGATGTCCTGGCCCCGCGGACGCCGTACCGAGACCATCACCCCGGCGTCGGCCAGCACCGCGCAGAACGTGTCCACGGCTGCGCGCGTGGGGGCCTCGAACGGGATCTCGGCGGCCGGGTTGAGCGGGATCAGGTTGACCTTGGCGCGGCTGTTCGCCAGCAGGCGCGCCAGCTCGCGGGCCTGGGCCGGCGAGTCGTTGACCCCGCGCAGCACCACGTACTCGTAGGTGACGACGCCCCCGCGCGGCACTTTGTAGCGCTGGGCGGCCGCGATCACGTCCTCGATCGCGTACTTCTCCTCGATCGGCATCAACTGCCTGCGCAGCTTGGCGTTGGGAGCGTGCAGGCTGATCGCGAGGTTGGGGCGCAGCGGCTCCTGCATCAGCTTCTCGAGGGCCGGCAGTATCCCCACCGTGGACAACGTCAGCTTCTTGGCGGCGATCGCGAAGCCGTCGGCGTCGAGCAGGATGCGCAGCGCACCCAGCGTGGCGTCGTAGTTCAGCAGTGGCTCGCCCATGCCCATGACCACGACGTTCCAGGCTCGGGGCCCGGAGGCGGTGTCGGGGTCGAACCCGGGCGCCTCGGCCATCACCGTGGCCACCTGGCCCAGGATCTCCCACGTCTTCAGGTTGCGCTTGTAGCCCGCGATGCCCGTCAGGCAGAACCCGCACTTCAGCGGGCAGCCCGCCTGCGTCGAGATGCAGATCGTCCGGCGGCGCGCCTCGGGGATGTAGACGCTCTCGATCGTGGCGCCTTCGTCGAGGCGGAACAGGTACTTGACCGTGCCATCCGTCGAGCGCTGCCGCTCGGCCACCTCCGGCCAGCGCAGCTCGGCCGCGCCGCCCAGCTTCGCCCGCAAGCCCTTGCCGAGGTCGGTCATCTCTGAGAAGAAGCGGGCGCGTTTCTGGTACAGCCAGGCGTAGAGCTGCCGGGTCCGGTAGGCGGGCTCCTGGAGCTCCGCGGCCAGCTCTGCGAGCTCGGGCCTGCCTAGGCCGAAGATGTTGCGCCCAGCCATCCGGCCATTCTAACGGGGCTTGATCAGCACCACGTAGTCGCGGGTCTCTGCAGGGACCCGCACGCGGTCGCCCGGCTGCGCGGTGCGCGCGAGGACCTCGAAGGGCGACAAACGCAAGGCATCGTTGCGCCACTCGCCCCGGAGCGGCGTCGCCTCGAAGCCCGCGGCCTGCAGCGCCGCGGCGCCGGCGCCGGCCGTCCGCATCACGAAGGCCTGCAGGGGCCGGGTGGCCACGAAGGAGATCTCGGTGCGACGCTCCGGCTTGCTCAGGCGCTGGGTGGCGATCCAAGAGGCGTCCGCGAACTCGGCGGGAATGCGGTCGAACGTGTTGTCGGCCGTTCCGTCCAGCTCGTAGTAGAACGGCCACTGCTCGCGGATCGGCATGCCGAGGAAGTAGGCCGGGCTCTTCGGGTTCGACGAGCGCAGGCCGCGAATGGGGGCGTCCTTCTCCTCGGGCCAGGCGACGCCGCCCGGCGCCGCGTACACCACCACGCGGTCCTCGTGGCCCTCGTCGTCGCGGGCCACGATTTCGTTGCGTCCGTGCTCGAGCGGGGCCTTCCAGAAGAAGACGTTGGCGACACGGCGCTTCGGCGCGTGGTGGTAGGCGCCGTTGCGCTGCGTGCCCCGGTTCTCGCCGTTCACGAAGAGCGTGAGTGCCGGCCGGTTCGAGTACACCTTGACGCCGTTCGCCGGATCGCCGCGGCGCAGGAAATATGTCGCGCTGGCGATGTGGACCATGGGCGTCTCGGGCCGCAGGAACGCGCGGTACAGGTGGAATGCGTCCTTCCTCAGGCCGCCGCCGGTGACCAGGCCCTTGGTGTTCAGGGTTCCCTTGTACTTGTCGATCGGGAAGTCGCGCAGCACCCAGGTCAGGTAGAGGGGCACGCGTGCGGCGCCCTTTCCGAACACCACCTGGTCGTGGACCTCTGCGAGGACCTGACGGTACTCCTCGGGCTCGAACGCATCCACGACGTGGCGCGCCTTCGCGTAGTCGGTGTGGGTCGAGATCAGGGCTCCCCCTCCCGACTCGGTCAGGAACCGCATCTCGTAGGCTTTGAACTCGAAGTCCCAGGGCTGGCCCTTGTACCAGCCGGGATAGCGGTTGTGGGCGATGAAGCTGAACGCGTCGCCGGGCAGGCGCATCTCGCCGGTGTTCGAGGCGTAGGTGATGGCCCGCAGCGGGTCCTCCTTGCGGACCTGCTCGGCGTAGCGGTAGACCCCGAGGTAGGCGGACTCGTTGCCCACCGACCACGCCACGATCGACGGGTGGTTGTAGTTCTGGCGCACCATCTCCCGTGTGATCACGTCCCCGGTGCCCTTGCTGCGCACCGGCGTTGAGTGGCCGTTCTCGGCGATCACCAGGATCCCCTTCTCGTCGGCCAGGCTGTATGCCAGGTCGGAGTGCGGATAGTGCGCGAGACGTACGGCGTTCGCTCCCAGCTCGCTGAGCAGGTCGAAATCGGCGCGGATCTCGTCGTCGCCGACCGCCGACAGGTTGCGCTCGCTCATCTGGTGTTTGTTGGTGCCCCGCAACAGGATCGGCTTGCCGTTCAGCAGGAAGCCGCCCTCGGCGAAGCGGAAGTCGCGGAAACCGATCCGCTGCTCGACGCGGTCCACCACGCTGCCGCGCGACTTGAGCGCCAGCTCGAAACTGTACAAGTGCGGCGTACCGGGTCCCCACAACCGCGGTTGCGGCACGCGACCCAGAAGCGTCAGGCTGCGCCGCTCGCCGGCCGCGGCGTCGTCGCGGCCGTGCAGGCGCAGCACCTCGCGGCCGTCGGGGTCCACGAGGCGCGCCTCGGCTTCGAAGCGCCCGGCGCTGCCCAGGTTGCGCACCAGGACGCGAGCCTCGAGGTCGGCGCCGTCCGCCGTGACGTTCCTCGGTGTGAGGTAGACGCCCGGGCCAGCGTGATCCGTCGGGTCCACGTGGAGTGGCGCCGTGGTGAGCAGCCGGACCTTGCGCGTGATGCCGCCCCACACGTAGTAGAGCTGACGCGGCGACGCGCCCGAGGGAAGGCAGTCGGCGGTGTCGTGCGGGTCGTTCGAGACCTTGACGGCGAGCAGGTTGCGGCCGGGGCGCAGGTGGGGCGTCGCGTCGAAGACGAAGCGGGTGAAAGCGCCCCGATGCTGGCCGAGGTGGACGCCGTTCAGGTAGACGTCGGCGATGGCGCCGACACCATCGAAGTAGAGGTAGCCGGGCCGCCCGCGCTCTGCGTCGCCGAGGTCGAAGTGGCGCCGGTACCAGGCCGAGCGGTAGGTCCGCGCGTCCTCCTTCGCCCAGGTGTGGGGGACGCTGACGCTGGCCCACGACGAGTCGTCGAAGCCCGGCGCCTCGGCGCCGCTCAGGTCGTCGCTGGCCAGAAAACGCCAGCCGTCCTGCAGCTCCCGGGACTCCCGCGGGACCGGTGCAGGCCCGGCCGCCGTGGGCTCCTGCGTCTGGGAGCAGCCGCCCAGGAGTGAGGCAAGCGCCAGGAGAGCGGCTCCTCGCAGCATGAAGCCGCCGAGGTTACCACACGCCCTCCTGGCGTCCGGATCGGGCCGCTACTTGGCGGCCGGCGTGTAGCTCAGGTCGGCGCGGTACGCGATGAGCTCGCTGGTGATGCTGGCGATGCTGGAGTCGGCCATCTCCTGCCGCAGGCGGGCCGCATCCTTGCCGAGCTGCTCCTCCAGCATCTCGGCGAAGGTCTTGCCTTCGGGCGGGTTGAAGTCGGCGAACTTGTCCGCGGGGTTCGAGATCACCCAGGTCGGCCCATCCCCGCCATTCACGAGGGAGAAAACCAGGAAGTGACGCGGCCAGTTCGCCTTGTCGGCGGCCTGCTTGAGCAGCTTGCGCGACTGCTCGTAGTCGTCGACCTTGCCGATCTTGAGGCGGATGAAGCCGAGGGCATACATGGCCGACGGTGTCGTGCCGGGCGGCATGCGGCTCAGGTCCGGCCGCAGCCGGTAGTACATCGGCATGGCCGAGGCGATGTAGGGATCGGTGTTGATCGCCGAGTCGGCCTGGTCCTCCGCCTGCCAGGCGGCTTCGGCGTCGAAGTCCTTCCAGTTGCGGCCGCCCGCCACGCGGACGAAGTCGCCCGTGTTGGGACCGCTGGTGACCACGTAGGTGTGGTGGGGCATCGGATCGTTCTTCTTCTTGTGGAGCAGGTTGTGGGCCTTGATGCCGGCCTCCAGCTTCGCATCCATGCTGGGCTTGGCTTTCCAGACTACGACACGACTGATCACCGGATCCTCGGCGAACACTGGCAAAGCGACGAGCGTCGCGGCCAGGGCGAGACACAGCCTCGATAGGGACATGCGGCCTCCTGATTCTCGGTCGGAACCCTGGGAACGCGGCGACCTTAGTCCCGGCCCGGGGGTGGAGTCAATGCAGGGCCTCGACCCGCCGCGGCTTCCCGACTAAGATCGAAGGTTCGCGATGGAACTCGATCGCATCGTCATCACCGGCGCCCGCCAGCACAATCTCAAGAACGTCACCGTCGAGATCCCGAAGAAGAAGCTCGTGGTGATCACAGGTGTCTCGGGCTCGGGCAAGTCGAGCCTGGCCTTCGACACGCTGTACGCCGAGGGCCAGCGGCGCTACATCGAGAGCCTGAACGCCTACGCGCGCCAGTTTCTCGGGCAGATGGACAAGCCGCTCTACGACTCCATCCGCGGACTGGCGCCGACGATCTCCATCGAGCAGAAGGCGGCGTCCTCGAATCCCCGCTCGACAGTCGGCACCATCACCGAGATCCACGACTACCTGCGGGTCTTGTGGGCCCGTGTGGGCCGTCTGACCTGCCACAACTGCGGCCGGCCCGTCTCCCAGCAGTCGTCCCAGCAGATCGTGGACGAGATCGCCGGGCTGCCCGAGGGCACGAAGTTCCTGGTGCTGGCGCCGCTGGTGAAGGAACGCAAGGGCGAGCATCGGGACGTGATCGACTCGGTGCGCAAGGCTGGCTTCACCCGCGTGCGCGTCGACGGCATGGTGCTGTCGGTCGAGGACGACATCCGCCTCGACAAGAAGAAGAAACACTCCCTCGACGCCGTGGTGGACCGCCTGGTCGCCAAGCCGGGCCTCAAGACGCGCCTCCACGACTCCGTGGAGACGGCGCTACGCTTCGGCGCCGGCATCGTGGTGATCGCACCCGAGGGCCAGCCCGAGAAGGTCATGTCGCAGCACCGGGCCTGCCATCACTGCGGGATCTCGTTCCCGGAGCCGACGCCGCAGCTCTTCTCCTTCAACTCGCCGCAGGGCATGTGCCCGGAATGCTCGGGCCTCGGCACGCGCATGGAGATGGACCCTGAGCTGGTGGTGCCGAACCCCGACCTCACCATCAACGAGGGCGCCGTGAAGCCCCTGGGCGCCGTGGGCGAGGGCACCGGCTGGGGCACCGACGTGGTCCGCGCCGTGGCCCGCGAGTACGGCATCGACCTGAACAAGGCGTGGTCCAGGCTGCCCGCGCCGCACCGCAAGGTGATCCTTCACGGCACCGGCGACGAGCGCGTGCGCATCCAGATGAAGGGCTCCTGGGGCCAGGGCGCGTTCCGGATGCGCTACGAGGGCGCCATCAACTCGCTGATGCGCCGCATGCGCGAGACGCACTCCGAGGAGATGCGGCAGTACTACCAGAAGTTCCTGTCCAGCCGGCCCTGCTCGGCCTGCGGCGGGCGCCGGATCCGCGCCGAGGCCCTGGGCGTCAAGATCGCCGGCCGCAACATCGCCGAGGTCACGTCCGACTCGGTGGCCGACGCCCACCGCTTCTTCGACGAGCTGAGCCTGAAGGGCTCCGAGGCCAAGATCGCGACCGAGCTGCTGAAGGAGATCCGCTCGCGCCTGCGCTTCCTGCTCGACGTGGGCCTGAGCTACCTGACCCTCGACCGCCCCGCGCCCTCGCTTTCGGGCGGCGAGGGCCAGCGCATCCGGCTGGCGTCGCAGATCGGCTCCGAGCTGACCGGCGTGATCTACGTGCTCGACGAGCCCTCGATCGGCCTGCACCAGCGCGACAACAAGAAGCTGCTGAAAGCACTCCAGCACCTGCGCGATATCGGCAACACGGTGGTGGTGGTCGAGCACGACCACGAGTCCATGGAGGAGGCCGACTGGCTGATCGACTTCGGCCCGGGCGCGGGCCGTCACGGGGGACACGTGGTGGCCGCCGGCACGCCGGCCGAGGTGATGCGCTCGAAGGACAGCCTGACCGGCCGCTATCTCTCGGGCGCCCTGCGCATCGAAGTGCCGGAGCAGCGCCGCAGCGGCGACGGCCGCAGCCTGACCGTGGTCGGGGCCCGCGAGAACAACCTCAAGGACGTGACGGTCGCTTTCCCGCTGGGCGTGTTCGTGTGCGTCACCGGCGTCTCGGGGGCGGGCAAGAGCACGCTGGTGAACCAGATCCTGTACCCCGCGGTGGCGCGCGCGCTTCACGGCAGCGAGCAGGCGATCGGCGCCCACCAGCGCATCGAGGGCCTGAAGGAGATCGACAAGGTCATCGACATCGACCAGAGCCCGATCGGGCGCACGCCGCGCAGCAACCCCGCCACCTACACCAAGCTGTTCGACCTGATCCGCGACTTCTTCGCGCTCCTGCCCGAGGCGCGCATGCACGGCTACACGCCGGGGCGCTTCAGCTTCAACGTCAAGGGCGGGCGCTGCGAAGCCTGCGAAGGCGACGGCGTCAAGAAAGTCGAGATGCACTTCCTGGCCGACGTCTACGTGCCCTGCGAGGTGTGCCAGGGCCGGCGCTTCAACGAGGCGACCCTGCAGGTGAAGTACAACGGGCTCTCGATCGCCGACGTGCTGGACCAGACCGTGGACGAGGCCATCCAGCTCTTCAAGAACCACCCCAACCTGGTGCGCGCGCTCACCACCCTGGCCGACGTGGGCCTGGGCTACATCGCCCTCGGCCAGTCCTCCCCCACCCTGTCGGGGGGCGAGGCGCAGCGCGTCAAGCTGTCGCGGGAGCTGTCGAAGCGCTCCACCGGCCGCACCCTCTACATCCTCGACGAGCCCACCACCGGCCTGCACTTCGACGACATCAAGAAGCTGCTGGGCGTGCTGGACCGCCTGGTGGACGCGGGCAACACGGTGGTGGTGATCGAGCACAACCTCGACGTGATCAAGACCGCCGACTGGATCGTGGATGTCGGTCCCGAGGGCGGCGACGGCGGCGGACGCGTGATTGCCACCGGCACGCCCGAGGACGTGGCTCGAGTCAAGGAGTCGTACACCGGCCAGTTTCTCGCGCCGCTCTTGCCGAAGAGCGCGAAGCGCGCCGCGCGCTAGGCGTCAGGGCGGCCCGAGCGCGCGATCAGGAGCTGTCCGGTCCAGTAGGTCGCCATGATCAGCCAGCGCGCGCCGTGGACGGGGCCGTCGAAGCGATCGAGTGCGATCAGGGAACCGGAGATCCCGAACACGATGGCGCCCAGGGCCGCATCGGGACGGCCGCTCGCCAGCGACGCTGCCAGCGCCCGCCACATCATGACGAGCAGGAGCGCCGAATAGATCGCGACGGGCGCGGCGAGCGGGCCGAGGTCGGGCCACAGACGCTGCATCAGGACGACACCCCAGGCCGCGAACGGCAACAACGCGAGCCAGCGCGGCGATCGCGATCGGCGCACGAAGGCCGCGATGTACGCGACGTGAGCCAGTGCGAAGGCCGCCATGCCGCCCAGGAAGAAAGGCGTCGCGCGGCCCAGGTCCATGACCAGGTCCCCTACTGCCGAGAGCAGCAGGCCCGCCGTCAGCCAGCGCTCGCGCGCGTCGCGCGTCCAGCAGGCCAGGGCCAGCACCGGAACCGGCTTCGCGGCGAGGCGCAGGAGGGGCCAGTCCAGCCACTGGCCCGCGGCCCAGGCCACGATGCCGAGCACGAAGACGACGAGCGCGTTCAACGCGACGGACGACGCGGCGCCGGCAGGCCCTCGATCAGGAGCGCGGCCAGGAGCGGCAGCATGATCTCGTGGTGGCCGGTCAGGCTGTAGCCGCGGCCCACGCCGCGGGTCGGGCGCTGCACCACGTTGGTGTTGGGCCTGTAGGACTGGATGAAGTCGAGGTTCGCGGTGGCGAAGTCGCGCAGCGGGTGGCCCAGGTTGCGGGCCAGCGTGACCGCCTTCAGGAACACTTCGGGCAGCAGCACCGCCGAGCCGACGTTCAGGTAGACGCCGCCGCCGCCGAGCCGCGCCACCTCAGCCGCCAGGATGCGGAAGTCGAGGTGGGTCGTGCGGCCGAGCGCGGCGGGGTCGCAGGCCGGGTGCATGTGGACGATGTCGGTGCCCACCGCCACGTGGACCGTCGCGGGCAGGCCGAGGCGCCACGCCGCGGCCAGCAGGCTGACCTCGCGGTGCTTCGCCTTGCGCTCCTGGATGTAGCGCCCGACCGAAGCGCCCAGGCCCAGCCCGTCGCGATCGCCCAGCACGATCGAGCGGTTGATCTCGGCGCCGGTTTCGCGAGCCATGCCGAAGGCACCCGTGCCGAGCCCCTCGGCCACCTCCTCGGAGGTCTGGCCCGCCACCGCCAGCTCGAAGTCGTGGACGATGCCGGCGCCGTTCATCGCGAGGCCCGTCACGAGTCCTCGCTCCATGAGGTCGATCACGAGCGGCGACAGCCCGACCTTCAGGACGTGGGCTCCCAGGCCCCAGAGCCGCGGCTTCTTGCGGGCCCGCGCGCGCTGGATCTCGGCCGCGAGGGCCTTCAACGTATCCGCGGCCAGGATGCTGGGCAGGCTCGATGCGAACTCCGACAGGCGCGCGCCGCGCCGGTGCGGCCGGGCGAAGTCCCGCAGCGAGACCTTGCTCTTGCGCGACGCGAGCGGATACGTGTGGACGTCGTCGAGCGACAGCGCCGCTGGCGCCCGCCGCCTGGGCGCCCTCAGCGGGACATCCCCTCTTCGACGAGCTGGCACAGGATGTGGACGATCATGGTGTGGACTTCCTGGATGCGCGGCGTGTCGTGGTTCGGCACGTCGATCAGGTAGTGCACGAGCCCGCCCATGCGCCCGCCGCCGCCGCCGGTCATGCCGACGGTGAGCAGGCCGCGCTGGCGAGCCAGGCGCAACGCCTCCACCACGTTGGGCGAGCGGCCCGAGGTGCTGATGCCGATGGCGACGTCGCCCGCGCGGCCGTGGGCTTCGATCTGGCGCCGGAACACGGCGTCGAAGCCCATGTCGTTGCCGATGGCAGTGATGACCGACGGGTCGGTGGTGAGGGCCAGGGCCGGCAGCCCGGGGCGCTCGCGCAAGAAGCGACCCACCAGCTCGCCGGCCAGGTGCTGGGCGTCGGCCGCGGAGCCGCCGTTGCCGAACACCAGGATCTTGCCCCCGGAGCGCACGCATTCGACCATGCGCTGGCCCAGGTCCAGGAGCAGGCTGGCGTTCTCCGCGAAGAAGCGCTCCTTGAGCGCGGTGCTTTCCGCCACGATGCGGCGGATGCCGGCTTCATCCATGTGCGCGTGATTATCGGCCGGGATCCTGCACCGGCCAAACCAGCCGCTACAGCCGCCGCAGGTGCACGGTGAGCAGCACGCTCGAGACGCCCGGCTCGTCCACGTTCACCTGGAACACGGCACCGTCGCGCACGCCGTGGGGAATGCGCACGGGGATCGGCATCCGGCGCTCGATGGCCCCTTCGCCGCCGCAGCGCCCGCAGTCGAAGGCGCTGCCGCCGGTGCCGCCGCACGCCGGGCAGCTCCCGCGCAGCGGGATGTCGAGGGGCAGGATCCCGCCCGCCGCCGCCTCTTCGGCGGTCAGCAGGATCTCGCCGGACAGGCTGCCCGGCTGAACGGGACGGCGCAGGTCGCCCGCGGCCGGGCCGCGGACGAACGACCACGCCAGCGGCTGAAAGGCGTCACTGCGCGCGACCTGCTGCAGCGTCTCGTCGTAGCGCTGGCGCCGCTCGGCGTCGGAGAGAGTCTCGTACGCCGCTTGAAGCTCCTGGAACGCCTCGACGGATTGGCCGGCGCCGGATTCCGGGTGGTATTGCTTGGCGAGGCGGCGGAAGGCACGGCGGATGGCGGCTGGCGATGCGTTCGCGGCGACTCCCAGCAAGCGGTAGAAGTTCTTGGGCTTCTCCATCCGCGCTACACCATAGGTCGTGGTCCCTCAGGGTGTCAAGTACAAATCGGGCGCTCAGAACCCCTTGACCGACGGGGCTTTCTTGTAGAGCTGCCAGACGATATGCCAACCCACGAGCACCACCACCAAGAACGTCGCGAAACCGAGCTGGCCTGGCAGGGCGACCGTGGTCGTGTGCTGGTTGACCATGCCCCATACGAGCGGCACGGACATGTAAACGTTGTGGCGCGAGCGTGCGCCTGCAAACGCGACGAGGGCCGGGTCCGGGGGCGTGCCGGCCTTCACCGCCGTCACGATCGTGCGCTGCGCGGGCCAGATCCGGAACCATACGTTGAACGCCATGATGGTCCCCAGGAGGCTTGCCAAGTGAATGTTGAGAGCGCGGTAACTGAAGCCGCCCCAGAAGTGCATGGCCGCGGCTACGCCGAGGAGCAGCGCGAACGAGACGCCCCCGAACACCTTGGGGTCCTTGCCCAGCGGGCTCTTGTGCAGCGCGTCGTAGACGAAGGGCGCCACGAGCACTGCCAGCGCCATCACGACCGCGCCGGCGCCCCACTTGCCGTCGCCGTCGAACATGAGGCCGCCGTGGTAGAAAACCAGCAGCAGCAGCAGCACGCCCGTGAACCACGTCCAGGCGGCGCCCCAGCGGAACCACCACAGGGCGCGGGGCAAGAGCTCCGGGTTCACCTTCTTCTTGGTGTCGCCGTCCAGGGTTCCCTGGAACGGTCCGTTGACGAAGTTGAAGAAGTAGAGCATCCCGATCCAGACGATGCCGGCGAAGATGTGCAGCCAGCGGAACAGGGCGCTGAGGATGTCCACACGAACCTCCTTGAAAGGCGGATGACGGTCGTCAGGAACGATAGCACAGGGGTAGCGCGGCCCGGACGAGGTTGCGCGCCGAGAAATGGCCGAGACTGAACAGGGTCATGAAGCCCTCGCGGCCGACCACGCGTCGCGCGATCTCGGCCTCGGCGAGGCCCAGGGCGTGGAGTTCGCCCACACGCCGAACCAGCCCCTGGAGCCGCTCCAGCTTGCGGCCGAGGGCGGCGGGGCCGTCTCGCACCGGCCCGCGGTGGGCGCAGAACACCTCGCGTAGCGGGAGCGCCACGACTCGGTGCAGCGACTCGATGAGCGCGCCCAGGTCCTCGTCGGCGCGCAGGTAGCGCAGGCGCTCGGCCAGGAACAAATCGCCGCAGAACAGCCAGCCGCGCTCGCGCTCGAAGAGGCACACGTGGTCGGGGCTGTGGCCCGGCGTCTCGATCACCTCGAAGCGGTGAGCGCGCGTTTCGACGACGGCGCCCAGAACTCGGGCCTCGATGCTCTGCGGCGCGCCGCCCCAGGCCAGCCGCCTATACGCTTCGACCTGGAATCCGCCCTGCAACACGGACGCGCTGCGCGCATGTGCCTGCGCCACGAGGCCAAGCCGCGCGGCCAACAGGGACGCGCCGCCCGAATGATCCTCGTGGTGGTGCGTGATCACGAGCGCCTCGAGGCGCTGCCCGGAGAGGGCGTCGAGCAGGGCCGGAGCTAGGGCGGGAGGTCCGCAGTCCACGAGCAGGCCGTCCACGAGGTAGCAGCCGGTCCAGTACACCGGCCGGCCCAAGAGCGTCCGCGCCATGCGCACGAAGCTCACCTCGGGCCCGGCCTCGATGAGAATCCGGGCTCCCGCCACCGTCAGGCGGCCTTTCGCCAGCGGTGGAATTCGAAGCCGGCCGCGGCCAGGAACAGCAGGATCATCGCGACCAGCAGGGCGCCGCGCAGGCGCGGCATGCGTGCCGGGTCGGGGCCGACGCGCACCACGGCGGTGACGACACTGCTGCGGGTCAGGGGCTCGCCCTCGGTGGCGGCGACCAGCAGGGCGCCCTGGGCCGTGTTCCAGGGCGCATCGACGCGAAACAGCAGCAGCTCCTGCTCGGCGCGCCCGCTCTTCGGCACCTCCACCAGCACCTCGGCCGGCGTCGCGCGCAGGTTGCGTCCGAGCACGGCGCGCAGGCGCACGCTGTGCGCGGCGCCGTCGCTGCTCTCGAGGCCGATGCGCCAGCGGCCCACGCTGTCGATCCTGGCCTCGGGGGCCGTGATCTTGACGGCGGGCGGCGCGTTCTCGCCCAGGGCCAGGAGCACGTATGCGGGCTGCAGTAGCGTCTGCTCGGCGCCGCCCGGTCCGGCGGACCGGTACTCGAGGCGCAACGCGACCGCGTGGCTGCCCGGCGTGGCGGCGTCGAGGGGGAAGCTGAAATCGACGCCGCGGCTCTGGCCGGGAGCGATGCCGTCGTCCAGGATCCGCGTCTGGCGCTGGCCGAAGAGCTCGGCTTCGATGCTGACCGCGGTCACGGCCGTGTCGCCACGGTTGCTCAGGCCCACGCGCACGTCCGCGCTCTCTTCGCCGCCGCCCGTCACCTCGCCCGAGATCTCGAGACGCGCCTCGGCCCGCAGCTCGGCCGCGACCAGGACGGCGAGCAGCAGCAGTGCGGGGCGGCGGAAGGGCAGGGCTACTTGGTGATGACCGGCACGAAGCTGACGCCGATGCCGGAGAAGGCATCGTCGAGCTTCTTGCCCTGCTTCTTGTTCGTGGCGAAGACCTTGATCGCCGCCGCCTTCTGCGGGTCCTTCTCGATCGGCGGGAACTCGCACACACCCTCGGCTTGGATGTTGATCTGGTAGGTGCTGGTGCGCTTCTGGTTGAAGGCGTCGTCGATGGCCTGCACGTAGTACTCGACGCTGCTGACCTTGCCCGTGCGTGGCGCGGGCATGGTGCCGCAGTGGTTCAGGCCCGTGAAGCTCAGCTCGACGAAGCTGTAGTAGTCCTCGCCGTGGTTGCGGAAGAACACGCGGACCTTGGCTACCGCGTTGTCGTCGCTGGCCGCGGCGCAGATGGCGACAGGCTTGTCGGCCACGGTGCAGGGCAACGGCTGGTGGTCGATCAGGGGCTCGTCGTCGCCCAGCGCCTTTAGCGCCAGGCCCGCCAGCAAGGCGCCCGCCAGCAGCGGCCTCATCGCCAGGTCACCGAGTTCTTGTAGGTTTCGCCGCGGCCCGTGCGCACGGTCACCTCCATCACCCAGGACTGCGTGTCTTCCTTCCACACGTTGCCGGCCAGGGAGATGAGCTGGGCCTTCTGGCCGGGGGCCACGTCTTTCACCTGGGGCGGCACCGGGCCCTGCACCTTGCGGCCGTTGGTGGTGGTGGCCACGATCATGTCCTTGATCTGGATCGGAGCGGCTCCCTCGTTCTGCAGCGCGACCTTGACCGTGTAGGTGTCGCCCGCCTTGACGGCGGCGGGCTCGATCTCGAAGCTGATCTTGCCCGGCAGCTCGGCGGCCTGGGTGCCCTTCTTGACAGCGACACCCGCCGATTCCTCGAAGCCCGGCGGAAGGTTGCCCGAGGTCATCTCGGCGGCCGTGGCGGAAGTCTTGCCCACGGCGAAGGACTTGCCGCTCGCCGACTTCACGCCGCCGCCCGCCGCCGCTGCCTGCGTCAGCGCGCGCGCCTGCACGGCGCTGCTCTTGCCGAGGATGGCGCGCTGGTTCTGCGGGTCGATGCCCAGCACGGAGTCGTAGAGCGAGATGGCCCCGTCGTATTGCTGCGCGGACAGGGCGCTGTCGGCCTTGCCCAGGAGGTCGTTGAGCTGGGCCGTCTTCGCCGCGGCCAGCTGTTCCGCCTCCTTGGCCGAGGCGCTGGCCTGGGCGCGCGCCTTTGCGTCCTGGATCTGCGACAGCAGGCTGGGGCCGCGGGCGTCCCAGGGGGCGTTCTGGCTGCCGGCCCGCACCTCGGACTCGGCGGTGGCGAAATCGCTGCGCGCCATGGCGCTGCGAGCGGCTTCGAAGTGACGCGCCGCCCTCTGGCCGTTCAGGGCGTTCTCCAGCACCGACTTCGCCTGGGCGTTGCCGGGATCCTCGCGCATCGCGGACTGCGCCAGGCTCACGGCGCGGTCGTAATCGCCCTGCTGGAAGGCACCTTGCGCACTCCGGATCGCGGATGCGGCCCGGCCCTCCACCTGCCCCAGGGTCGGCGGCGGTGCGGTGGTGGGAGGCGGAGTGGGCGTCCCTTGCGTGCTGGGCGGTGGTGCCGGGGTCTCTTGCTTGACGGGAATGAACACGGTCTGTTGCTTGTCCGGCTTGAACGCCACGTAGCCGCCGATCCCCAGGATCCCCACGCTCATCACACCGAGGATCAGGTACATCATCGTGTTGCTCTGCGGCGGGGGCGGCGGGGGCGCCGGGCGCGGCGGCGCGACCGGCGCGGTCGGCCGCACGACGGTGGGAGCACTGGCACCGCGCGCCTGGGGACCGCTGCCCACCACGGTGGCGGCGGCGCCGCGCATCGTGGGCGCGGGGCGACCCTGTGCCGTGGCGGCGCCAGCGGGGCCCGACGGGCGCACCGTGGGCGTGGACGTGCCGCGGGCCGTGCGGCCGAGGTCCACGGTGCCGCCGCTCATCTCCTCCGTGACCAGGGTCGCACCGGCGATGTCGGTCAGCGCCGTGGGCGGCGTCGAAGGGGGGGGCTCGAGGTCCACCAGTCCGGCCAGGGCGTGCTCGGCCCCTTCACCGCTGGCGTGGCTGCGCAAGTACTCCTTCAACTCCTGCGCGAACTCGTAAGCGTTCTGGTAGCGGTCCTCGAGGCTCTTGGCCAGGGACTTCTTGAGCATCGGCATCAAGGCGTCGTAGTCGGCGCCTTCGGGGATGAGGTCCCAGTTCGGCTCCTCGTGGGTGATCTTGTAGAAGATCGCCATGAGGTTCTCGGAGTGGAACGGGCGTCGCCCGGCCAAGAGCTCGTACAGCATGCAGCCGACGCTGAACAGGTCGCTGCGCCCGTCGACCTTGGCGCCCTTCACCTGCTCGGGCGACATGTAGTCGGCCGTGCCGACGATGTTGCCGGTGCCGGTCATGGACGCGGTGGTCAGGCGCGCCACGCCGAAGTCCATGATCTTCGCCGTGTTGTCGTGGTTGATGAAGATGTTGGCCGGCTTGATGTCGCGGTGGACGATGCCCGCCTGGTGGGCGTGCGCCAGGCCCGACAGCACCTGGACCATCACGTTGACCTTGCGCTCCAGGGGCATGGGCGGCGGCGTCCGCATGGCCTTCTGCAGGTCCATGCCCTTCAGCAGCTCCATGGCGATGAAGGGCGAGCCGTCGCTGTGCTGGCCGAGGTCGAAGACGTTCACCACGTTCGGGTGGGTCATCTTCGCGACGGCCTTGGCTTCGCGCTTGAAGCGCTCGTTGAGCTCGGGATCGTCGGCGATGTTGGACACCATCACCTTGAGGGCCACGTCGCGCTCGAGGACCGTGTCGTGGGCGAGGTACACCATGCCCATCGCCCCCTTGCCCAGGGGCTTGGTGATGTCGTACTTCCCGATCCTCTGCCCGGTCAGCTCCTTGATGACGGGAGCGTCCGGCTTTCTTTCCGCCTCTTCGCTCATCGGGCCGCTTGGATCCGCGATTCTATCCGCAAGGAAAGGACGTCAGCGCGTCGTCTTGCCGGTGACCGTGAACTTCGCCCGGCGGTTGCGGGCCCAGCAGTCCTCGCTCGACTCCTGGCACAGGGGGACTTCCTTTCCGTACGACACCGTCTTCAGCCGAGCCGCGGGCACGCCGAGCTGGACCAGGTAGTCGTAGGCCACCTTCGCGCGCCGATCGCCCAGCGCCAGGTTGTACTCGACCGTGCCGCGCTCGTCGGCGTGTCCTTCCACCGAGACGCGGAGGAAGTCGAACTTCTTCAGGCTCTCGGCGTTCCGGGCCAGCGTCTGGCGGTCCTGGTCGCGGATCTCGGCGCTGTCGAAGTCGAAGCGCACGTCGGGCAGGAGGCCCATGCGGTCGATCTCGTCGCTCGACAAGCTCTTCAGGCGGTCGTACTCGTTCTGCTGGGGGACCACGTCACCCATGGTCGCCGGCGGCGGAGCGGGAGGCGGTGTCGGAGGCGTCATGGGTCTGGGCGCCTGCGGCGGAGGCGCGTCCTTTCCGCAGGCTCCGAGACCGATGGCCAGGATCGCGACGGCGGCGAGTGCCGTTGTTCTCATTCCTTTACCCCTTCTTCTCTTCGAGTTCGTTGTTGTTGGTGTTGTGCTTGGACCCCTCGTCGTCCTTCATGCCCTTCTTGAAGTTCCGGATCCCCTCGCCCAGGCCCTTGCCCAGCTCGGGGATGCGGCTCGCGCCGAAGATGACGAAGACGATGATGAGGATGAGGATCAGTTCAGGAAAGCCGAGACCGAACATGAGTCGCCTCCGGGGCGCGGCGTCGGCCCCCGGGAATCATACCCCACTCGTGACGGCCACGACGCGCAGCGCCTCGTTGAGCCGACCGCGCCTGTAGCCCTCGGGATCGATGCGCACCTCGTGGTACCCCGCAGCCAGGACGGCCCGCAAGACGGCGGCGCGACCCGGGGCCGTCAGTGCCCGCGGCAGCTCGTCGGGCGCAAGCTCCACGCGGGCCGCAGCACCCAGGTGCCGAACGCGCAGCTCGCGGAAGCCCAGGGCGCGCAGGGCGGCCTCGGCGCGCTCCACCTGGCCCAGCGCGTCGGCGGTGACTGGCGTGCCGTACGGCAGACGCGAGGCGAGGCACGGCGACGCGGGAAGCTCGGCGGTCGGCAGGCCGAGGGCGCGCGACAGCACGCGCACGTCGTGCTTCGTCATCCCCGCGCCGGCGAGCGGGCTCACGACACCGGCCTCGGCCGCGGCGCGGTGCCCGGGCCGGAAGTCCGTCAGGTCGTCGGCGATCAGCCCGTAGGCGACGTGCGCGAGGCCCGCGGCCTGCGCCATGGGGACCAGGTGGCGGAACAACTCGGCCTTGCAGTGGTAGCACCGGTCGGATTCGTTGCGGACGTAGAGCGGGTTCTCGATCTCGCGGGTCCGGACCATGCGGTGCCGAAAGGCGAAGCGCCGCGCGACGTCCTCGGCCAGCGTGCGCTGCTCGGACGCGAGCGATTCCGAATCCGCGGTCACCGCCAGGGCGCTCCCGCCCAGCACCTGGTGTGCGCGTACCGCCAGGTACGCGCTGTCCACACCGCCGCTGAAGGCCACCAGCACGGAGCCCAGGCTCGTGAGCTCGCGGTCGAGGGCCTCCTGCCGGGCCTCGGGACTCGCCGCGGCGCTCATTCTTCCCAGTCGTCCTCGTCGTCCGGCGCGGGCCCCAGCTCGAGGGGAGCCAGCCCGACGACCTCCAGGTCCACGCCGCACTCGGGACACGAGATGATCTCGCCTTTGTCCACGTCGAACTCGTCCATCTCGACCTGGGCCTCGCAATCCGGACACAGGGCCATGGTCGCGATCATAACTCACGGATCTGCGTCGCCCCGGACGGGCGCCGGCGCCCACTGCGGCGAGCGAAACGCGGTGCTCCACGAGCGCAGCAGCGGTGCGATCTCCTGGCCCTGGGCGTCGAGCAGGCGCACTTCCTCCACGTGCTTCGGGCGCAGCGCCTCCATCGGATGGAAGCGCAGGTCGAAGCTGAAGGTGGCCGCGAAGTGCCGGCCGTCGGGCGCCGGGGCGAGGGTGCGATAGAAAGTGGTGCCTTCGAACAACGCCACCCGGTTCTTGCCGTCGGCATCCATGACGTCCGCGCCGAAGAGTTTCTCCTCCTGCCACAGGCCCAACAGGCGGCCGTCGGGCAGGAACGCCGGCTGCCGCCACCTGCGGAAGCCGCCGGTCAGGCGCCGGGTGCGGGCGCCCGCGAGATCGACGCGGAACAGGTTGTCCTCGCGCACGAACACCACGCTCTTGCCGTCGGGGGTGAAGACCGGCGCCGTCTCGTCGAGGCCGCGAGTGGCGACGAGGGGCGAGCGGCCCGTCGATTGGCCGGTTGTGTCGAGCGGCTCCAGCAGCATCAGGTCCCAGGTCGCGTCTTGCGGCCTACGCGCGACCACCACGAGGGCCCGGCCATCCGGCCGCCAGGCGGGCGTCTGGTCCTTCCAGTCGATGCCGAGGGTGAGGATCCGCACGTCGCCGCTCGGCAGGTCGACGACGCCGACGCGTCCTCCCATGGTGAAGGCGACGCGTCGCGCGTCGGGCGACAGGGCTGGCTCGCGGATAGCCTCCGTGAAGTACGTCAGCCGCCGGTCGGCGCCGTCCGGCAGGTCACGCGCGAACAGCGCGTCGGACCCCAGCCTGTCGCTGACGTAGATGAGCGTCCCCCGCAGTCCGCTTGGTAACGGTGCGACGCGTGTCTCGCGCCAATAGGCAAAGAGAAGAAGAGGAGCCACGCCAAAGGCGACGATGCTCAAAGCGACAACCCACCGGCGGCGCATCCCGAGCGGAGTATAGGGGTCGGGTCAAATCCAAATTCCTGGATACGTCGGTCCATTTCCCAGGTACGGGCAGCTGTGGGTGAACTGTAAGTTGTTGAGCCTATGCGCCCCTGATGTTCAATTCCTTGGGCATGGGCGTTGCACGCGCTTGGGTTCAAGTTGCCCGTTGGAAGTCTGTCCATTTCGTGTTTCCAGGCTGCGAGGTCTGCAGCCCAGGAGGGAACTGTGAACCGATCCGTCAGACTTTGGGTCCGGGGGACGGCAATGCCCCTGGTCCTCGTGGTCGGCGTGAGCCTCGCGGCACCGCTCGCCGGCGCTCAGGAACTGTCGCCAGCCCCCAAGGCCGCGGCACCGAACCCACAGCCCATTGCCGCGGCCGCCGCCGCCAAGGTCGAAGGCCTCGAGCCGGCCGAAGCGGCCCTCGCCACCACCCAGGCCACCGAGCCCGATCCGACGACGAGCGATGCCAAGAGCTTCTTCAAGAGCCCCAAGGGCATCCTGGCCCTGACGCTCGCCGTCGCGGGCGTGGGCTACACCATCTACTCGTCGCAGCACGATCGCATCACCTCGCCGATCCGATAGGGGAGAAGACGAATGAATCTCAAGAGATTTTCGATCGTCGCCGCTCTCCTCCTGGTCCTCACGCCCTTCGCGGCGGCCCAGAGCCAGACGGGCACGTTGCAGGGTGAGGTCAAGGACGAGCAGGGCGGCGCGCTGCCCGGCGCCAACGTGACGCTCTCCGGCAAGACCGGCAACCGCACCGCCGTGAGCGACGCCTCCGGCGTGTATCGCTTCCTCGCGCTGCTGCCGGGAACCTATAGCGTCACCGCCGAGCTGGCGGGCTTCCAGGGCAGGCGCACCGAGAACGTCCAGGTGTCGCTGGGCTCGACCGCCAACATCCCCTTCTCCCTCAAGGTCGGCGCTCTGACCGACGAGATCACGGTCACCGGCGAGGCGCCGGTGATCGACACGACCAGCAGCGCCACCAGCAACGCGCTTTCCCAGGACCTGCTGTTCAACATCCCGATCCGGCCCACCAACGCGGCCGTGCAGTTGCTGAACTTCACGCCTGGCGTCAACTTCGGCACGGCTTTCGGCGCCGACTCCGACACGGCCAACGGCCTGCTCCTCGACGGCGTCGACACCCGGGACCCCGAGGGCGGATCGGCCTGGACTTTCTTCGCCTTCAACCTGGTCGACGAGGTGCAGATCCAGGGCCTGGGCGCACCGGCCGAGTACGGCTCCTTCACCGGCGTCGTGGTCAACACGATCACCAAGTCGGGCGGCAACAACTTCTCCGGCCTGTTCGACGCGTACTACCGCAACGACAGCCTGGAAAGCGACAACACCACAGCCGAGATCGTGGCGGCCAACCCAGCCCTCGCCGAGCCGGCCATCACCAACAAGGAGATGGACCTCACGGCCCAGTTCTCGGGCCCGCTGGTCAAGGACAAGCTGTTCTTCTTCGTCAGCGCCGAGCGCTACAAGCTGAACCAGGACCCCACGGGACCCCGCACGATTCGCGACGAAGTGTCGCCGCGCCTGAACGCCAAGCTCACCTGGCAGCCGGGTCAGAACGACACGATCAACCTGCTGTTCCAGAAGGACGAGTACAACGTGATCGGCCGTCCCGGAGTCGCCGCCGCGCTGGCCACCGACGAGTTGACCAACCGTGAGGACGCGCCCGAGTACGTGTGGGGCGCCCACTGGACGCACCTGTTCGGCTCCAGCACCGTGTTCGAGGCCAAGTTCACCGGCTGGTGGGGCTACTTCGACCTCAACCCCGAGGTCAACGTCCCCGGCCACTTCGATGCCGCAACCGGGACTCCGTCCGACTCCCAAGGCTGGTTCTTCTACGCCGACCGCGGGCGCAACCAGATCAACGCCTCGGTCACCCACCATGCCGAGGCCTTCGGCCGCCACGACCTGAAGTTCGGCGTCGAGGTCGAGCGCAGCAAGGTGCGCAACCGCTACGGCTACGTCAACGACATCTTCTACTACGACTACAGCTACTACTACGAGAAGGGCCAGTACACGGCCTACGACTACGGCTACGACGTCGAGAGCAAGAACCAGCGCGAGTCGGTGTTCGTCCAGGATTCGTGGAAGGTGAACGACCGCTTGACCCTGAACATCGGCGGCCGCCTCGACTGGGTCCGTGGCTACCCGACCGGAGTGAGCGCCGTCGGTCCGAACGGAGACGCCAAGGTCTACGACACCAAGAACTTCGCGCCGCGCCTGGGCTTCGCCTTCGACGTCACGGGCGACCAGAAGACGGTGCTCAAGGGCTCGTTCAGCCAATACTACGAAGGTGCTTTCTCCCTGACCTACAGCAGCGCGATCCCGGGCACCGAGGACTTCATCCTCTACGCCTTCGATCCGGGCGGTGACAAGTGCGGTCCGCTGGGCAACTGCTTCAGCGAGTACGCGCGCTCGCCCTTCGTGCCGTACCGCGTGGATCCCGACATCAAGCACCCCCGTGTGGACGAGTTCACCGTGGGCATCGAACGGGCGCTCACCAAGGACTTCCGCCTGGCGGTGACGGGCATCTACCGCAAGGACAAGAACCTGCAGGGCTCGGTGAGTCCCTCGGCGCGTTGGATCCCGACCACCGTGACCACCGCCCAAGGCAACGACCCCGCCCTCAGCGGCATCCCGATCGGCGTCTACACCTGGGCCAACCGCGACGAGTCCGAAACCGACCTCCTGCTCACCAACCCGGATGCGTTCCAGTATCTCGACCCGAACGGCAACGTGCTGGGAGCCGCGAGGGCCTACCGCGAGTACAAGGGGCTGATGTTCGTCCTCGACAAGCGCATGTCGAACCGTTGGCTGGGCCGCCTCTCCTACGTGCTGTCGGAGGCGAACGGCACCGTGGACAACACCGGGTTCAACTCCTACGGTTCGAGCTCGCAGTTCGAGACGCCCACCTGGGCCCTGGTCAACGACGACGGCCGGCTCAGCAACTCCATCCGCCACGAGCTCAAGCTGATGCTCTCCTACCAGATCCCGGTCATCGAGGTCAGCGCGAGCACCTACTTCCGCTCGATCAGCGGCGGCTACTTCTCGGCCTTCCAGCGCTTCAGCAGCAGCGCCATCAACTTCCCGACCTCGGGCGGCCGCCAGCCCTGGATCGAGCAGCGCGGCAGCCGCGAGTACGAGACACAGAACCTGCTGGACCTGCGCTTCGAGAAGATCTTCAAGATCAACAATGGCCACGACCGCATCAGCGTCTACGCCGACATGAACAACGTGCTCAACCAGGACATCATCACCGCCGTCAACACCCGCTGGCCGACGGTGGGCATCGCCGGCTTCGACGAGCCCATTCAGTTCGGCGCGCCCACGGGCCTGACGGCCCCGCGGCGCGTCACCTTGGGTGCACGCTGGCAGTTCTGACCGTCTAGTTCGCATCCGAAGCCCGGGGCCCGCAAGGCCCCGGGCTTTTTCTTTAGAATGCGCGGGTGCGGCGCCGCCCGATCCTCCTCGTCCTGGCGTTGCTGGGCACCACCGCGCTCCTGGTTTCTTTCCAGGCTCGCTTGCTGCGCGGCCTCCTGCCGGTGCGCGCACCGCGCAACGTGCTGCTGGTTTCGCTCGACACGCTTCGGGCGGATCGACTGGGCGCCTATGGATACGCCCCGGCCCAGACCCCGCGGCTCGACGCCCTGGCCCGACGCGGCCTGCGCTTCGCCCAGGCGACCACGGTGGTGCCGCTGACACTGCCCGCCCACTCGTCGCTCATGACCGGGACGTTTCCCGCCTGGCACGGCGTGCGCGACAACGGCGGCTTCTACCTCGGCGACGACCAGGTGACCCTGGCCGAGCGCCTGAAAGAGAAGGGCTTCCGCACGGGCGGCTTCGTGGCGTCCTTCGTGCTCGACCGGCGCTGGGGCATCGCCCAGGGCTTCGACCGCTTCTTCGACGACTTCGACCTCGACAAGTTCGGCGACAACCCCGGCATGGACGCGATCCAGCGCCCGGGCTCCGAAGTCGTGGACCAGGCTCTTGCCTGGCTCCGCGAGGAGCAGGAACGCCCGTTCTTCGCCTGGGTGCACCTTTACGACGCCCACACGCCCTACGCGGCGCCCGAGCCGTTCCGCAGCCGCTTCCCCGCCACCGCCTCCGGCGCCTACGACGCGGAGGTCGCCACGGTGGACTCGCTGGTGGGCCGGCTGCTCGACGCCCTGGAGCAGGACGGCCGCCTGCGCGAGACGCTGATCGTGGTGGTGGGCGACCACGGCGAGATGCTCGGCGAGCACGGCGAGCAGACCCACGGCTTCTTCATCTATGACGCCGCGGTGCGCATTCCGCTGATCGTGGCCGGGCCCGGCGTGCCGGCCCGAGAGATCGCCGACCAGGTCCGCATCGTGGACGTGATGCCCACGGTGCTGGAGCTCGTCTCGGTCCCGGCTCCCGCGCCGGTGCAGGGGGTCAGCCTCACGCCGCTCGGGCGCGGAGAGCGTCTCGGCCTGGTGGCTCATTCCGAGAGCTGGTATCCGCGCTACCACTACGGCTGGAGCGAGCTCAACTCGATCCAGGACGGCCGCTTCAAGTACATCCGCGCGCCGCGCGCCGAGCTCTACGACCTGGGCGCCGATCCCCACGAGCAGGCGGACCTTTCGACGCAGGACGCGGGGCGGCTGCAATCGCTGGAGACGGCCCTGGCGCAGTTCCTGGCGCGGACCACGAACGCGGCGGCGGCCAAGGGCCCGCAGGCGGTGGACTCCGAGACCGAGGAGCGTCTCGCCGCGCTCGGCTACGTCGGCGGCAGCTCGAGCCAGCGCCACATGGAAGACCGGCCACGAGGCGATCCCAAGGACAAGATAGGCCTCTACAACCTGCTGAAGATGGCGGGCACGGCTTCGAGCGAGGGGCGCATCGACGAGGCGATCGCCAGGGTGCAGGAGGCGATCGCAGCCGACCCCGAGATCGTCGAGGCCCACATGCTGCTCGGCAACTTCCTCAAGAAATCCAAGCGCGGCAAGGAAGCGGTCGTTGCCTACAAGCAGGCGCTCGCACTCGACCCGGAGCATCAAGGTGCCTTGTTCAGCCTGGCCGTGGCGTACAAGGACTTCGGGCGTCTCGACGAGGCCCTGGTAGGTTTCCGCCGCGCCCACGAGCTGGATCCGAAGAACGGCAAGGCCATGTTCCAGATCGCCGACGTGCTGCTGCGCAAGGGCGACCCCGACGCGGCCGAGGTCATGCTGAAGGAGGCCTTGGCGCGCAAGGTCGAGGAGCACCGCTTCCAGTTGAAGCTCGCCGAGAGCTACATCGAGCGGAAGCGCTGGGCCGAGGCCGAGACGCTGCTGCTGCAGGCCCTGGCGAAGAAACCGCAGCTCGAGACCGCCCGCTTCAACCTCGGCCTGGTGTACGAGGAGCGGGGCGACGTGGAGAAGGCGGTCGCGTCGTACGGGGCCGAGCTCGCCACCAACGCGAAGGCCTATCGCGCTGCGTTCAACCTGGCCAAGCTGCAGCAGAAGCTCGGCCGGCCCGCCGAGGCGCTGCTGAACTTCCGCAAGGCCGTCGAGATCCAGCCCGACTTTGGCACCGGCCAGCTCTACCTGGCCAAGGCCCTCTTGGATACCGGCGACCTGCAGGCCGCGGAGCAGTGGGCCACCAAGGGCCTGGGCTCCCAACCCGACCCGCGCATGGCGCCGCTCGGGCACTACGTGCTGGCGGACATCTACAACCGCCAGGGCCGCGACAAGGACGCGGCCCGCGAGGTCGCCGCCGCCAAGCGCCTGCAGCGAGGAAGCTAAAAGCGCAGCTTCGCGCCCAGCATCACGCGCCGCGGGTCGATCGGGTCGGACGGGTACCAGAACACGCCCGAGTCGACCAGCGTGCTCTGGACGGTCTGGGTGGCGTTCTCGTTCAGCAGGTTCAGGCAATCGGCGAAGACCGAGATCTTCGCCTTCTCGCCCAGCTTGAACGCCTTCTCCAGGCGCACGTCGAACAGCGCCACGCTGTCGATGCGGCCGTTGCGGCCGCGCGGCTGCAGGATCAGCACGTTCGTGTTGTCCGCAGGGATGCCGGTGATGCCCTCCCCCAGCCGGATGCGGCGGATGAGCCAGGCCCCGCTGCGATACGCGAAGGCGCCGGAGACCAGGAAGTCGTGCGGCGCCTTGTACACGAGCTGCGACTTGACCTGCCACTCGACGTCGCTGCGCAGGCGGCCGTCGGCGTTCACGAAGTTGTTGGGGTTGCGCCCGTAGTTCCGGAACTGCAGGCCGCCGCGCTGCGTGATGCCGACGCCCGAACCCTGCTCGCCGGCGCCGCCCTGGCCCTCCTGCAGCGAGCCCTTGGCGCGCATCCAGGTGGCCGAAGCGTTGAAGCTCCAGTTGCTGCGCATGGGTCGCGTCACCCCGAAGCTGACCGCGTTGATGTTGGTCTTGAGCTCGTCGCGGTTCGTGATCTCGAACAGGCGGTCCGACGGGTCGCTGTCGAGGTGGAAGATCGGGAAGGTATTGCCGGTGGAGCCCTGGCCGACGTTGTCGGTGTAGGGGATCTGGCTGTAGCTGCCCACCGTCTCACGCCAGCCCGCGTAGTCGCGGCCGCGCTTGTTGACGTAGTTCACGTAGCCGCCCAGCCCCGGCACCAGCTCGCGCTCGAGGCTCAGTATGAACTGGTCGGTGTAGGGGCTCTTGTAGTTGTCGTCCACGCTCAGGCTGCTGTTGCTGCTGATCTGCTCCAGGGACAGGAACGTGTCGGTGACAGTGTCGTAGCCTCCGGCGAAGTACGGCTTTACGTTGGGTCCGATCACGTTGGCGTACTCGCCGGTGGCGACCGCACGGTGATAGCGGCCCCAGTGGCCCTTCAAGGCGGTCCTGCCGTCGGCGGTCAGCTTGAAGTTGAACCCGAGGCGCGGCGAGAACTGCTGCCAGGTGTAGAAGTCGGTCTCCGGGAACTCGACGCCGGTCGCGTTGCCGTTGTCGTCGAGCTCGTCCTGCTGCGCCGAGTAGGCGCGGTTGTGGTCCCAGCGCAAGCCGGCGTTGATCGACATGCGGTCGTTCACGCGAATCGTGTCGTCGATGAAGGCGCCGAAGTTGCGGCTGTTGCCGCTGTAGCTGAAGGGCTGGCGCGCGATGCCGTAGCCGTAGCCGGGATAGGTCTGGGTGTAGATGTACACGAGGTCGTTGTAGCCGTAGATGCCCTTGGCCACCGCGTCGGAATACTGCACGCCGAACTTGAAGTCGTGGGAGGCGCCCAGGAACTTGTCGGCCAGGTGGGAAACCTTGGCGGTCACGGTCTGACGCTTGGGGTCGAGCTCGTACCAGTAGTAGTGCCCGCCCGAGATGAAGCCGGTGTCGATGTCGATGAAGCGCGTGAGGTCCCGCGCCTGGTTCGGATCGGTGGGGCCGCCGCTCACGCTGCCGTAGAAGCCCGAGTAGCGCACGTCGAGCACCGTCTTGTCGGACAACACGCCCGTGTAGGCGATGCCCGGCGTCGGCGTCTTGCCGTAGCGGGTCCAGGCGGTGCTGGGCGCCGTGTTCAGGCTCAGGCCGTTGTCCTTGTGCCCGTCGTCCAGGTGGAACGTGCCCACCAGCTTGTGCTTCGGGTTCAGCTGGTAGGTGAGCTTGAAGAAGTAGCGGTTGACCACGTCCTTGACCCGGAACAGCTCGTTCGAGGTCGGGATGCTGAGGTCGAAGAAGGAATCGCGCTGGCTCTGGAAGGAGCCGAAGAACCACAGCTTGTCCTTGACGATCGGTCCTCCGAGCTGGGCCGTGATGTCGCGGAACTGGTCGCGCGTCCACGGGCAGTGAGCCGCCGATCCGTCCGAGCAGGCGTCGAGGAACGCCCCGTCTGGCGTCTGGATGCCGTCGCTGTTCTGCGACGTGAGACCGTCAGTCTGCACGTAGAAGCTGGCGTCGCCGTGGAACTCGTTGGTGCCCTGGCGCGTGACGATGTTGTAGACGGCGCCGGTCAGGTTGCCGTACTCGGCCGGCGCGCCCAGGGCCAGCACCTCGACCTCGTCGATGGCGTCCACGTTGGGCTCGGCCAGCGCCTCGTTGAAGTAGTTGTCGGTGATGTCGACACCGTCCACCTGGAACGAGTTCTCGTCGTAGGACGAGCCGTACACCATGGTGCGGCCGGTGCCGTTGCCGCTGCCGTTGCCGCCCTGCAGCGCGCCGGGCGCCTGCGCGATGACGTCGAAGAAGCTGTTGCGCGAGATCGGCGCGTTGTCGACCCAGTCGCGGTCGAAGTTGGTTCCGACCTCGTTGGAGGTGGTGTCCACGACCGCGGCGTCGCCGACCACGTCGATGGCCTCCTGAAGCTGGCTCACCCCGAGCTTGGGGCTCTCGTCCACGGTCACGCCCAGGGGAATCCGCAGGCCGCGTCGGGTGGTGGTCTTGAACCCCGCCAGGCTGAAGGTCACCTGGTATTCGCCCGGCGGCAGGTTGAGGATGCGGTAGAAGCCCTGCTCGTTGGTGGTGGCGGTCTGTGCGCCGACGACGTTGGACCCGCTCACCGCGATGGTCACGCCCGGCAGGGCGGCGTCCGTCGCATCCTTCACGGTGCCCGAGATGGCGCCGGTCGTGCGCTGGGCGAGGCACAGCGGGGCCAACGTCATCAACAGGGCCGCTCCTAGAAGCTTCCGCAGCATCGGGGGTCTCCTTGGTCCGGGAAACGTGGGATGGCGACAGCCTACCAGAAGGGATCGGGCCAAGTCACCAGGATACCTGTGAGGCTCGTGGGCCCGAACGAGACCACGGGTCACATGGGAAACAAGTCTGGACAGGGTCGCGGCGAGGTCTATACTCTCCACAACGACGGCGGAAAAAGGAGCGCCCATGTTCAAGAAATTGGTGCGGGTGGCCATTCTTGCCGGCCTCGTTGTGCCTGCGTTCGCGCAGCGCACGACCGGCTCGGTTTCGGGGACCGTCAAGGACGCCACGGGAGGGGCGCTGCCCGGGGTCAGCGTCTCCGTGACGGGCCCGAACATCGTCGGGAGCCAGACCGCCACCACCAACGAGCAAGGGTTCTACCGGCTCGTGAGCCTGCCGCCGGGCGAATACCTGCTCAGCTTCAGCCTGGCCGGCTTCAAGACCGTGACGCGCAGCGGCCTGCGCATTGGGTTGGGCGCAAACCTGGAGGAGAGCCCCAGCCTGGCGGTGAGCCAGCTCCAGGAGTCGATCGAGGTCGTGGGCGAAGCCACGGTCGTGGACACGACGTCCAACGAGGTGGGCACGAACTTCGATCGCAGCTACGTAGAGAACGTGCCGCTGCGCCGTCTGAGCTTCTTCGACCTGGTGGCCTCTGCGCCGGGATCGATGCAGGCCGGCGACAACGGGTTCAACGCTCAGCGCACCATGGCCTACGGCTCGTCTTACGACGAAAACTCGTTCCAGCTCGACGGCGTCGACATCACCGAGACCTTCTTCAGCGAGGCCTTGGCCGAGCCCAACACCGATGCGATCGAGGAGGTGGAGGTGCTCTCCCTGGGCGCGCCCGCCGAATACGGCAACGCCTCGGGTGCCGTCTACAACATCGTCACACGCCAAGGCACCAACGAGTTCCACGGCGACGCGAACTTCTTCTATCAATCCGACGGGCTCACCTCGAGCAACACCGAGAACATCCGGCTGCCCGACGAGGACCAGAGCTTTTTCGACGCCTGTCCGACCGATTCGAGCCAGCGCTGCCCGTTCCTCCGCGACACCTACAACGACTTCACCGCCCAGATCGGCGGACCCCTGATCAAGGACAGGCTCTGGTTCTTCGCCTCCTATGGCCGCCAGAGGGACTACTTCGCTGAGGCGGGCACCGACACCTCGAACCGCTTGGCGCAACGGCGCAAGAAATCGGATCGCTACATGGGCAAGATCAACTTCCAGATCAACCCCAGACACAAGATCGTGGCGACCTTCCACCTCGACAAGCGGGAGGACGACTACGGGGTCGGCGTTACCCAGGCCGCGAGCGAGGCATTCACCCGGCGTGGCAAGACGCCGACGCCGGGTGTCGCTTACACCGGTGTGCTCTCGGAGCGGACCGTGCTGGACGTGCGCTATTCGGGCTTCTACGGGCGAGTCGAGGGGGCGCCCACCGACCCCAACCAGCCGCGGGACCTGGATCGCTTCTACGACTTCGACACGGGCCTGACCAGCGGCGGCTGGTACTACTGGTACGTCACCGACCCGACGAAGCGCCAGAGCTACAGCGCCAAGATCTCGCACCAGGCCGACGACTTTCTCAACGCCGGACACGATTTCCGGTTCGGTGTGCAGTTCTCCGACGCTCAGGCCAAGGGCCTGTACGGCTACAACGACTTCGTCTACACCTACACCTACTACGGCACCAGGTACGGCTACGGCTACGAGCGCCAGCCTTTCAGCTATAGCGGCAACGCTCGCAACATGGGCCTGTTCTTCGACGACACGGTCCGGCTGAACGACCGCCTCTCGCTGAACGTCGGCGTGCGCCTCGACCACAACAAGGCCTACGCCGCCGAGCAGCAGGAGGTGGACGAGTTCGGCAACCCGACCACGACCCGCTTCCCCCGGTTGGATCTCTTCACCTGGACGCATTGGTCGCCACGGCTGGGCTTCAACTGGAAGTTGACCGGCGACGGGCGAACGGTGCTGAAGGGCTTCTACGGCCGCTACAATCGGGCGGTGGCGACCGGCGAGTACGCCAACGTCATAGGCCCGAGCATCAAACCCACATTCGCCGGCAAGGGCTACGACTTCGCCACCGGAAGCTTCGCGGAGCAGAGCTTCTTCGAGGGCAACACCAACCTGGGGGTCGATCCCGACTACAAGTCCCCCAGCACAGACCAGTTCACGGCGAGCCTGGAACGCCAGATCACCCAGGGACTCGGAGCCAGTCTCAGCTACAGTCACAAACGCGCCCGGGACTACGCCACCTGGCAGGACATCACCGGCACCTACGCGCGCGTGCCCTTCACCGACGATGTCGGCGACGACCCAACCGGACAGACGTTCGACTTGTTCCGGCTCGTCAGCAATCCGAGCGAGCGCCAGTTCAGGATCACGAACGGCGACACCACCGGCAGCGACGTGAATGCGGTCAGCTTGTCGGTCCTCAAGCGCATGACCGGGAAATGGCAGATGAACGCGTCGGTCACGTGGTTGCGGGGCACGGGTCAGGTCACGGAGAGCGTGTCGGGGGTCGGCATCAGCCAACGCGGCGGGCTGCAGTTCCGCGACTTCGGAAAGAACCCCAACGACTTCGTCAACACCGACGGCCGGCTCCGCCTCGACGTGACCTGGTCGGCCAAGGGTCAGTTCCTCTACAAGCTGCCCTGGGACATGCTGGTCTCGGCCAACGTGGCGCACCGCAATGGAGCCTGGACCTTGCGTCGCGCCCGCGTGGCAAGCTCCGTCACCAACGTCCCGGAGGGCACCACGATCCTGCTCCAGCGGCGCGGCGAGAACCCGCGACTGGACGACGTCACCCAGCTCGACATGCGTTTCCAGAAGGACTTCCGGTTCGGCAAGGATGCGCGGCTGGGGGTGTTCGTGGACGCGCTCAACCTCCTGAACGAGGACAGCCCGGAGAGCGTCCAGAGCAGCCTCGCGACATCCGGGGTGTTCAACTTCTACACCACGCCGGTCTTCCCGCGGCGCTTCATGGTCGGAGGGAAGTTCCGCTTCTAGAGACTACGGGCGACCGAGTTCGGCGAGGCGCTGGCGCGCAGGGCTGAACGCCGGCTGCAGGGCCAAGGCCTTCTCGAACCAGGGCCGCGCCTCCGCGGCGCGGCCCTGGCGCTGCAGGATCAGGCCGAGGTTGTAGGCGTAGTGGTGGTCCTTGGCGTCGAGACGCAACGCCTCGCGGAAGGCGTGCTCGGCTTCAGCCAGGCGATCGTTTCCACCCAGCGTCATCCCGAGCGAGTTCCAGCACTTGGCGCTCGAGGGATCCAGTGCCACGGCCTCCTGCTGGCGTCGGATCGCCTCGTCGACCACACCCATCTCACGCAGCAGCTCGCCGAGACGGCAGCGGGCCGTGGCGTTCTTCGGTGCCAGCGGCAACGCAGCCTCGAGAACCCTGCGCGCTTCAGGACGCTGGCCCAGATCCCAGAGCCAATAGGCCTCGGCCAGGCGCAGCTTCGGTTCCTTCGGCAGCGCGGCCTGACCCGCGTGCAACGCCGCGAGCGCACCCGCGTTGTCACGCACGGCGGCGCGGCTCTCGGCCAGCCCCTCCCACGCCGCCACGTAGGCTGGCTGCCGCCGCGTCGCCTCCTCGAAATGCGGCACGGCGTCGCGCGGCCGGCCTTGGCTCAATAGACCGCGCGCGAGGTAGAAGTGGATCTCGAAGCTCGAGATCCCGCGCTTCAACACCGCCTGGAAGCGGGCGACGCTCGCCGCGTAGTCCTTGGCGTGCAGGAGCAGCAGGCCGTTTCGGATCGCGTCGTTGGCGAAGCGGAAGTCCTCGACCTTGTCCTTGGGATCGGCGCCCGGCGTCGCGGTCTCGGCGGGGCCGCCGCCGCCAATGTAGCCGAGGGCACCGAGCTTCTCGATCAAGTCGGGCGCCACGGCGCCGCCGTTCACGGCGCCGGCCTTGCGCTCGGCGTCGAGAATCTGCCCCAGCGCGCCCCGCATCGCGTCGGTTCTCTGGGGCTGGGCGGCGGCCAGGTTCGTCCGCTCGTCCGGATCGGCTTCGAGGTCGTAAAGCTCGGGCCGCGGCGCCTGGATGTACTTCCAGCGCCCCTCGCGCACCACGCGCAGGTCGCTCCATCCGAAGTTCAGGAGCGGGACCAGCGATTCGGCGTAGGTGACCGGCTCGGGCACCGGCCGTTCGCCACGGAGCGCGGAGGCCAGGCTCACCCCGGCGAGCTGCGCACCGGCCGGTGGCGCCACGCCCAGCAGCTCGAGAACGGACGGGAAGACGTCCACGAGGCGCACGGTCGTGTGGAGACGTCCGCCCGGGCGGATGCCGGGGCCCCGCGCCAGGAACGGCACGCGCAGCGTCGTCTGGTAGGTGAAGAAGCCGTGCAGCGTCTCGTCGTGCTCACCCAGGCCCTCGCCATGGTCAGAGGTGACGACGAAGAGCGTTTCGTGGCGCATCTGCAGGCGGGCAAGCGCGTCGTCGAGGCGGCCCACCAGCTCGTCGGCGTACGCGACCTCACCGTCGTAGGGCCGCCCTGCGTAGCGCGACGCGTAGGGCTCCGGCGGCTCGTAGGGATCGTGGGGTTCGTACAGATGGAGCCAGAGAAACAGCCGATCGCCGGGCGACTCTTTGCGGCGTCCCTCGAGCCAAGCGACGGCGTCCGCGGTCGTCAGGTCTCCCTTGCGCTGGAGCGTGCTCAGAAACTGGGCATGCCCGTCGCCTTCGAAGGATGCGGCGTAGGTGTCGAATCCCCGATTCAGGCCCGAGGCCGCCTCCAGCACGACCGACGAGACGAACGCGGCGGTGTGGAAGCCCGCGCCCTTCAGCACCTCGGCCAGGAGCGGGGTCTGGGGCACCACGGCCAGCGAGATGTTGTCGCGCACGCCGGTCTCGGCGGGCAGCCGCCCCGTGAACAGGCTCACGTGGGATGGCCGGGTGAGCGGGACGTGGGCCGACGCCTGCACCGCCCAGGCGCCCTCGCGCGCGATGCGATCCATGCGCGGCGTCGCCACCTGGGTGTTGCCGTAGATCCCGAGGCGGTCCGCGCGCAGCGTGTCCACCGTGACCAGGACGACGTGGCGGGCGTTCGGGCGGGCGGCGGGCGCGCGCTGCCCGCAGCCGGTCGACGCGGCTGCCAGCGTCGCGGCCAGCAGCCGGTGAGGGAGCGCGGCCTTCACGCGCAGAGTGTCCTACACATCCCGCGCGGCCTCAGACGATCGGGCGCGGCCGCGAACGCAGCCGCGCCTCGAGGGTTCGGGCCCTCGTCGCCTCCTGCTCGGCCTTGCGCGCGTCGCCGCGCCGGCTCCACACGTCGGCGAGCACGAAATGACCCAGGGGCGCCAGCTCGGAGCCCGGGTCCTTCTCGAGGCCTCGCTGCGCGATCTCGAAGGCGCCGTCCAGGCCGCCGTTCTTCAGCTCCTCGCGGGCCAGGAAAAAGTAGGCGGGTCCGAACTCGGGCGCCTTCTCGACGCACGCGACGAGCTCGCGCAGATAGCCCTGGACGTCCCCACGCTCGCGCAGCAGCTGCGCCAGGTTGAAGCGGGCCTTGCCCAGGTCCGGGTAGGTCTCGAGCTCCTCGCGGTACAGCTTCTCGGCAGACTGCAGGTCCCCGCGCGCCTCGAGGACGCGGGCCAGGTTGAAGCGGCCGGTGCGCACGTCGGGCTCCAGATCCAGGGCCTGGCGCAACAGTCGTTCCGCCCCCGGCTTGTCGCCCCGCGCCCACGCGATGGCGCCCAGGCTGTTGAGGGCCGCGCCCATCTTCGGGTTCTCGACCAGGGCCTGGCGGAAGGTCTGCTCGGCCTGCGGGATGCGGTTCAGGTCCAGGTACAGCGTCGCGAACTGAAACCAGTTCTGCGGAGACTTGGGGTCGAGCTTCAGGGCCGCCCGGTAACCCTCGAGCGCCTTCTCGCTCTCGCCGCGCCCTCGGTAGAGCCGGGCCAGGTTGGTCATCGCCAGCTCGTGGTCCGGCTTGAGGGCCAGGGCCTGCTTGTACGCGACCTCGGCCTCGACGTCCCGACGCAGCCGGCCCAGCCAGTTCCCGAGAGCCAGGTAGGCGTCGATGATCTTCGGGTCCTCGGCGAGCACGGCGCGCATGGCCGCCACGGCCTCCTCGATCTTGTCCTGCTGTGCCAGGTCCCGCGACTGGTGCATGCGCGAGTACAGGCCGATCTTCTGTTTCGGATCCGGGAGCACCTCGTCGGGATCCACATCGACCGCGCCGCCGACGTAGCCGAGGGCGGCCAGGCGCTGGAGCGTTTCGGGGTCCAGCTCGCGCGGATCGGGAGCCGCCACGCCGCCTGCGCCCGCCAGATCGCGCAGGCGGATCCGCAGCCCCTCCGCGCTGCGGCGCTCGGCCTGGTAGATGTTGTCCCGCTCGCCGGGGTCCTTGACCACGTCGTAGAGCTCCGCGGTCGGGGCCTCGATGAAATGGTGCGCGCCGTCGCGCAGGCTTTGCAGGTGCTGCCAGCCGTGGTGGAAGCGCGGGTAGTAGCTCTCGGAGTAGGCCACGTGGCCCGGATCGAAGCTCGGGCTCATCAGCACGCGCAGGAGAGACCGGCCGTCGATCGACTGCTCGGGCGGCGGCAGCCCTGCCAGGTCGAGGACCGTCGGGAAGATGTCGACCGAGGAGACCTGGGCGGGCGCGCGTCCGCGCAGCTTCCATGGCGTGCGCACGATCAGCGGCACGTGGGTGGTGGCGTCGTAGATGAAGAACGCGTGGGTGCTCTCGCCGTGTTCGCCGAGGCTTTCGCCGTGATCCGCGGTGACGATCACGAGGGTGCGCTCCAGGAGCTTCTCGTTCTCGAGCCAGGCGGTCAGGCGACCCACCAGCTCGTCGGTCCACGCGATCTCCCCGAGGTAGCGGCTCGAATGGCGGGAGCGATAGGGCTCGGGCGGGTCGTAGGGCGTGTGGGGGTCGTAGAGGTGGACCCAGGCGAAGAACCTGCGGTCCTTCACGCCCCCGAGCCAGGCCAAGGCGTCGCGCACCACCTCGTCGCCCGGCTTCTGCACGGTGCCGAGGGACACCACCTTGAACTTGCTGAGATCGAACTTGTCGCCGTAGTGATCGAAGCCCTGACCGATGCCCCACTTCGAATCGAGCACCCAGGCGCCGACGAAGGCGCCCGTGGCGTAGCCCGCCTGCTGGAAGCGCTCCGCCAGCGTCGTCTCGGTCTCGGCGAGGAAGAAGCCGCCGTTGTCGTGGACGCCGTGGTGGGGCGGCAGCTTGCCCGTGAAGATGGAGGAGTGCGACGGCAACGTCAGCGGCACGGTCGCGGTGGCGCGCTCGAACAACACGCCCTCGCTGGCCAGCCGATCCAGGTTGGGCGTGGCCACGCCGCTGAAGCCGTAGCAGCCCAGCCGGTCCGCACGCAGCGTGTCGAGGGTGACGACCAGCACGTTGAGGTTGCCCGGCAACGGAGTGAAACGCTGAAGTCGCGCTCGCGCCGCGGTGTCGCTGTTCGGGGGACGGTTCCAGGACAGAAGGCCTCCGAGTGCCGCCGCCGCCAGGGCCAGCACGATGAGGACGAGCCGGCGCCTCCTTGGCGCGGGGCTGGGGGCCGCCTTCATCGGGCGCGGTAGTCGCCGGACTTGCCGCCGGTCTTGCGCACCAGCCGGATCCGGCCGATGACCATTGCCTTGTCAGCCGCCTTGACCATGTCGTAGACGGTGAGGGCGGCGACCGCCACGGCGTGGAGCGCCTCCATCTCCGCGCCCGTCTTCGCATCGGCGCGCACCCGCGCCTCGATGCCGAAGCCATCGCGGCGCGCCGTTACGTCCACGTCGACGTGGTGGAGCGGCAGCGGGTGGCAGAGCGGGATGGCCTCGGCGGTGCGCTTGGCGGCCTGGATGCCGGCCAGCCGCGCCACCTCGGCCACGGCGCCCTTCTTCAGCCTTCCGCCGCGCGCCAGGCGCATCGCCGCGGCCGAGACGCGAACGAAGCCACGCGCCACCGCCTCGCGGCTCGTGACGGCCTTCGCCGAAACGTCCACCATGCGCGCGGCTCCTCCCGCATCCAGGTGGCTAAGGCGCTTCACGGAACCTCCCCGAGCACGAAGGCCGGCAGCAGCAGCGCCCTGGCCCGCTCCCCTGCCTCGGCCTGGGTGCGCTCGGCCTCGATCACGAGCAACGCGTTGGCGCGGGCGTGGGCGAACACGTCGGCGGACCCCGCCGACGGCAAGGGCGTCGCGCGCAGGCCGTCGGGACCGCTGCTGACGACCGCCGGGAGGTAGGCGCGGCGGCGCGACCTGTTCTTGAGCGGACCGTCCAGGGTCACTTCCACCGCGGGGCGCGCGCTGGAGCGGCCTCCCTGCAGGCGCACCAGGGCGGGGCGCACGAACACGTCGAACGTCACCTGGGCCGAGACCGGGTTCCCCGGCAGGCCGAAGACGACATTGCGGCCACGGCGCCCGAAGACCAGCGGCGCGCCCGGCTTGATGGCGACGCGCTCGAACAGGATCTCGACGCCGAAGCGTCCGAGCACGGCTTCCACCAGGTCGAAGGCGCCGGCCGAGACGCCGCCCGAGAGCAGCAGCACGTCGGCGTCCAGGCCCGCCCGGATGCCCGCGGCGATGCGATCCTGCTCGTCCGGCACGACTCCGAGCGAGCGCGCCACGGCGCCCGCCTCGCGCAACTGGGCCATCACGGCAGGCCCGTTGGCGTTCCGGATCGAGGCACCGCTCGGCCGTCGATCGACGCCCACCAACTCGTCGCCGGTCACGAGCAGGGCGGCCTGGGGCCTGCGACCGACCCGCACGCGCGCGCAGCCGGCCGTGGCCAGCGCGGCGAGGCCGGCCGGACCGATGCGGCTGCCCGAGCGCAGCGCCGTCTCGCCGGCGCGGATCTCGGAGCCGCGGCGCGCGACGTGCTGCCCGGCCGCCACGGCCTCGCCGATCTCGACACGAGAGTCGTCGAGCGAGCGCGCCTTCTCGACCTGCTGCACCGCATCGGCCCCGGGCGGCAGCGGGGCGCCGGTCATGATCTGGATCGCCTCGCCCGGGCCGACGGACCGTTCGGGCACCTGGCCCGCCCGCAGCTGGCCCGTCACGCGCAGGGCCACGGGGGCCTGCGCCGTATCCGCGGCGCGAACCGCGTAGCCGTCCATCATGGAGCGTTCGAAGGGCGGCACGTCCTGGTCGGCCGCCACGTCCTCGGCCAGATAGCGCCCCGGCGCGTCCTCCAGGGCGACCTCTTCAGCGCCCAGGGGAGACACGCTCGCGAGCACGATCTCGAGGGCCTGCTCGACGGAAAGGATCATGTCCGTTCCGTAAGCTTATTGCCAATCGCCTATTGCTTATTGCTCTCTAGGGGAACAACCCACGCACCCGCGTGGCTTCGGCGACCCGAGCCACCGCCAGCACGTAGGCGCCGATGCGCATGTCGGCGCGCTGGCGCTTGGCGGTCTCGTGGACCTCCTGGAAGGCGCGGCGCATGAAGCGCTCGAGCTTGTGTGTGACCTCGGCCTCGTCCCAGAAGAACCCCTGCAGGTCCTGGGCCCATTCGAAGTACGACACGGTCACGCCTCCGGCGTTGCACAAGATGTCGGGGATCACGAACGCTCCCTTGTCGGCCAGTACCTTGTCGGCCCCGGGTGTGGTCGGCCCGTTGGCGGCCTCGGCCACGATGCGGGCGCGCACGCGCGAGGCGTTCTTGAGCGTGATCTGGTTCTCGAGGGCCGCCGGGGCCAGCACGTCGCACTTCACCTCGAGCAGCTCCTCGTTGGTGATGCGCTCGGCGCCCTTGAAGCCGACCACCGAGCCGGTCTGGTTCTTGTGGTCGATCACGCGGCCGAGGTCGAGGCCGCGGCTCGCGTAGACGCCGCCCTTGCTGTCGCTCACCGCCACTACGCGGGCTCCGTCCTGGTGCAGCAGGCGCGCCAGGGTGCCGCCGGCATTCCCGAGGCCCTGGACCGCGACGGTCGCGCCGCGCAGCGGCTTGCGCATTACCTGGCAGGCCTCGCGGATGCAGAACAGCGCCCCGCGCGCCGTGGCCTCGTTGCGCCCGACGCTGCCCCCCAGCTCCACCGGCTTGCCGGTCACGACCCCCAGGGCCGAGTGGCCAACGGTCATGGAGTAGGTGTCCATGATCCAGGCCATGGTCTGGGAATCCGTGTACACGTCGGGCGCGGGGACGTCCCGGTCGGGACCGATGATGATCGAGATCTCCGAGGCGTAGCGCCGTGTCATGCGCTCCAGCTCGCCGCGCGACATCTTCTTCGGGTCGCAGATCACCCCGCCCTTGGCGCCACCGTAAGGCACGTTCACGGTGGCGCACTTCCAGGTCATCCAGGCGGCCAGCGCCTTGACCTCGTCCAGCGTCACCTTCGGGTGGTAGCGGATCCCGCCCTTCGCCGGTCCGCGGGCCAGGTTGTGCTGGACGCGGTAGCCCTCGAAGACGCGCACGCTGCCGTCGTCCATGAGCGTCGGGATCGAGACCAGCAACTGGCGCTTGGGAGTGCGCAGCACGTGGCGCATGCCGTCGTCCAGGCCCAGCCGTTCGGCGGCCGTGTCGAACTGCCGCTGGGCGATCTCGAAGGGGTTCAGGTTCTCCTGGACCATGGGCGTCCCCTGCCTCCTGGCGCGGCGAAGTGCGCCCCTCTGCGGCGTTCTCGTTGCGGCGGATTGTAGGGACCGGGCCGGGCCCGGTCAAACGAGGGGGCGAAAAGGGGCGGGTCGCCCCGATGCTAGGATGGGTTTTTGGAGGTGTTCGGGGTGCTTCCCACGGTGGGCTTCGAGGACGGGGCGGTCGTCATGATCGACCAGCGCCGCTTGCCGGGCGAGGAGGTGTATCTCCGCTGCCACGAAGCCTCCGAGGTGGCCCGGGCGATCAAGGACATGGCGATCCGGGGCGCTCCCGCCATCGGCGTGGCGGCGGCTCTGGGGATCGCCCTGGCCGCCCGCCGCTCTGAGGCCGAGGGGGACTCCCTGGCCGCTGAGTTGAACCGGGCCTGCGAAGAGCTCGCCGGCACGCGGCCGACTGCGGTCAACCTGTTCTGGGCCATCGAGCGTATGCGCCGGCGAATCAACGACTTGGCGCCCCAGGGCCGCGCAGCTCTCCGCGACGGCCTGCTCGCGGAGGCCCTGGCCATCGATTCCGAGGACGTGGCGGCCTGCCGCCGCATGGGCGACCTGGGGGCGGCCCTGCTGCCCGATGCCGCGCGCGTGCTCACCCACTGCAACGCCGGCGCCCTCGCCACGGCAGGTTATGGCACCGCCCTGGGGGTGATCCGTTCGGCCGCGCGCGCCGGCCGGATCCGCGGGGTGCTGGCGGACGAGACCCGACCGTACCTGCAAGGCGCCCGGCTGACGGCCTGGGAGCTGCTGCGCGACGGGATCCCGACCACGGTGATCGCCGACAGCATGGCGGGCCACATGATGGCCACGGGCCAGGTGGACGCCGTGATCGTGGGGGCCGACCGCATCGCGAGAAACGGCGACGTCGCCAACAAGATCGGCACGTATACGCTGGCCGTCCTCGCCAAGGAGCACGCGCTCCCCTTCTACGTGGCGGCGCCGATCTCGACCTTCGACTTGAAGACCGCCTCCGGCGACCAGATCCCGATCGAGGAGCGCGCGGCGGACGAGATCACGCACCACGCAGGCACGCGGCTCGTGCCCGCGGGTGCTTTGGTGCGCAACCCGGCCTTCGACGTCACGCCGCACCGCTACGTGACGGCGATCGTGTGCGAGCGCGGTGTCGCCCGGGCCCCGTACGAGTCGAGCCTGGCTGCTCTCGCGGCACGGCCATGAAGCTGCTGGCGATCGAGACGTCCTGCGACGAGACGGCCGCGGCCGTGATCGAGGACGGCCGCGGCATCCTCTCGAACGTGGTCTCGACGCAAGCCGCGATCCACGCGGCTTACGGCGGCGTCGTGCCCGAGCTGGCGTCGCGCCACCACATCGAGAACGTCGGGCCTGTGATCCGCCAGGCCCTGCAGGACGCCGGGACGCAGTTCGCCGACCTCGACGCCGTGGCCGTGACCCAGGGACCCGGCCTGATCGGCTCTCTGCTCGTGGGGATACAGGCGGCCAAGGCCATCGCCTTCGTGCACGCGAAGCCGCTGGTCGCCGTCCACCACCTCGCCGGCCACATCCAGGCTCCCTTCCTGTCGGCATCGGACGAGATCCCGCTGCCGGCCATAGCGCTCGTCGTCTCGGGCGGGCACACCAGCTTGTTCGAAGTGCCCGAGGAGGGCGTGTACCGGCTGCTGGCGCGCACTCGCGACGACGCCGCCGGCGAGGCCTTCGACAAGGTGGCCAAGCTGCTGGGCCTGGGCTACCCCGGCGGTCCCGCCATCGATCGCCTGGCGCAGGGCGCCAATGCCCGGGCCCACGACTTCACGATCGCGCGCATGAAGGACGGCAGCTCCGATTTCTCCTTCAGCGGGATCAAGACCGCGGTGCTGTATCACGTGCGGCGCACGGGCTTGCAGCCAGCCACGGATCCCAGGGATCCCGGCTCGGAGATCCGCGACCTGGTGGCGAGCTTTCAGCGCGCGGTGGTCGCGTCCCTGGTGCGGCGCCTGCGCGACGCGGCCCTGGAGCGCCACCCGAAGAGCCTGCTGCTCACGGGCGGGGTGGCCGCCAACTCGCTGCTGCGCGCGGAAGCCCGGCAGGCGGCCGACGCCATCGGCCTGCCGCTGTTCGTGCCGCCGATCGCGCTCTCGACGGACAACGCCGCCATGATCGGCGCGGCGGGCTTCATCAACTGGAAGAGGGGCGAGCGAGCGGACTGGTCGCTGGACGGCCGGCCGCACCTCGTACTCGGTTGACACGCGTTCGCGCGCTGGACTATCGTCGAAGCATATCCACGCCGCAGCTCACGGAGGGGGGTTGGATCCCGAACGCCGCCGGTTCGTGATGGAGTTCTACCGCGAGGAGCTGATGCGGCACCTTCAGCAACTCCAGGGCATCGGAATCGTCAACGAACAGAACCGCGAGCGCGTGACCGGGGCCTGCGACCGCTTCCTGCGGGATCTCGACCGCGTGGGCTGGCGCTCCGACCTGGCGGCGGTGGCCGAGACGCTGCTCGAGCGCTTCGACACGCTGTCGCGTCTCAGCGAAATCGACCCCAGACGCGGACACTGACGGCCGTGGCGCTCGGGCCGCGCGGCACACGCGCCGGCCTGCGCCGGGCGGCGGCGTCGATCCTGAAGGCCGGCCTCGCCGCCTGCGACCCCGCGCCCCTGGTCGCCGCGGAACTGCGGCGCGCTGAGGTCCGCTGCGACGGGCGTCTGCTGATGATCGCCGCCGGCAAGGCGGTCGTGCTGTTGGCGGGCGCCCAAAAACGATAGCGTATCGCTCGGGTGGGGGCTATACTCCCGCCAAGTAATTTCGCGTCCGAGAGGTTTCTCTTTGTCCGACGAGCCCGTGGCGGGTCAGGGCCCGACGCTGAAGGGGTCCGCCGAAGCGGAAGCAGGGGCTTCGGACGAGGCTCAGAAGCCGGAGCCCGCCGCAGCGCCGTCGTTGTCCGCGGCTCTCGAAGCGCCACCCGAAGGCAGTGTGGCCGAGGCCTACCATCGACGCGCGCGCCTGGCCGAGGACCGGCTGGCCGAGGTGCTGGCCGCCTACCGCAAGCTCAAGACGGAGAACGAGTCCCACAAGCAGCGCGTCACGAAGAACCTCGAGCGCCGCTTCGAGCAGCGGCTCGACAAGCTGCTGGTGAGCTTCATCGACATCCTCGACAACTTCGGTCGCGCCCTCGAGGCCACCGAGCAGACCTACGCGGGCAACCCGCTCATCGACGGCCTGATCCTGGTCCGCACGCAGCTCCTGCAGTCGCTCCAGGAGCAGGGCCTCGATCGCATCCCGGCGCTCGGCCTGCCCTTCGACCCGGCCGTCAGCGAAGCCGTGCAGACACAGGAGGTCGCTGACCCCGACCACCATCACCTGGTGGTGCGCGAGATGCTGCGCGGGTACAGGATTCACGGGCGCGTGGTGCGGCCTTCGCGTGTCGTGGTGGGAGAGTTCCCCGGCGGCGCGGAGACGCCGGCGACGCCCGTCGCGGAACCCGCCGTCGAGACCGCGGCCGACGCGGCGGCCGAGGTGGCCCCCGAAAGCGCCGGGGAGCCTTCCCTCGAGGAGATCATCAACCGGGCCGAGGCCCAGGAAGCGCTCTTCCCCCAGGCCTTCGACGGCGAGGAAGAGAAGAAGGACTAAAACACGTAGGCCAGGGCGAAGCCGATCTGGGCCACCATCATCATGCGGTACATGTGGGTCCAGGACGGATGGTTCTCGGTGGTGGCCAGCTCCTCCGGGTTCCGCAGCAGCAGGTAGACGGTGAAGATCCCGTAGACGATCAAGAGCGGTCCCAGGATCATCAGCAGCGTCGCGTTGCCGGTGAGGATGCCGCGCCACACGCCGAGCGGGATCAGGAAGAACGGCAGCACGAAGAACGGCGCGATCATCCAGGCGGCGCGCTTCACGCCGTACAGGATCGGCAGCGTCTTGCAGCCCCCGGCCTTGTCGCCTTCGATGTCCGCGAAGTCCTTGGTCGAGGCGGCCCCGAGCAGGAACAGGCCGAAGATCGAGCCGATGAACCACGGCTCTACGCCCACGATGGTCTTCACCGTGGACCAGCCCGCCACCTTCAGCAGCACGCCGCGCGGGATGGCGATCGTGATGTTGGCCAGCATGCCGCGGCGCTTGGTCCACAAGGGCGGCGCGGAATAGGCCCAGCACAGCACGCTCGTGACCAGCACGATCCAGAAGCACTCGCGGCGGCCGATCGGGTCGGCCAGCCAGGCGAACAGCCACGCGACCAGGAAGCTGACGATCGTGAAGCCCCAGGCCTGCCGCATCGTCATCCGGCCGCTGGGCAGCGGGCGCTTGGGCTTGTTCACGAGGTCGATGTCCAGGTCGTAGATCTGGTTGATCGCGTTGTTGGCGGCGTTCAGCACCGCGGCCATCAGCGTGCCCCAGATCACGGGCCAGAGCAGCGTCCAGGTGATGGGGTCCTTGTGGTGACCCGCTCCCCAGGCGGTCACGGCGCCAGAGAGCACCCCCAGGGCCGGGGGCAGCAGCGTGAAGGGACGGGCCAACTCGGAGTAGAGCTTCAGCTTCGACACTGGTTCATTCCTTCAAGGGAGGGCGCGGGCCAGCAGCGCGGCGACGCCCCCACCGATCGCGGTGTTGAGCGCGTTGAGTTGATCGTTGTCCAGCCAGCCGCGACGCTCGGCGACGGTGCCGATCACGCTTTCGGCCAGGCTGCCCAGTAGCCCGGAGGCAGCCACCAGCAACGCGGCCGGCCAGCTGTACAGCGAGGTGACGGCACCGACCGAAGCCACCAGGAGGCCGCCGAGCAGCCCGCCCAGTGTCCCCTCCAGGCTGACCGCACCCTCGGTTCCCGGCGGCACGGGGCGGAACGTGGTGATGAGAAACGTGCGCCGCCCATAGGCCTTGCCGGTCTCGGACGAGCAGGTGTCGGCCGCGGCCGTGGCCACCGAGGCCGCGTAGGCAAGCACCAGTAGCTCGCGCAGGCCCTCGGGTGCTGTGCCGCACAGGAGGGCGAGGAGTGCCGGCACGCCGCCGTTGGCCCAGGCGTTGCGCCAACCGCGGGCCCCGCCTTTCTCCTGGGCGATGCCGCGCGCGGCCTTGATGCGGTAGCCCATCCGGGTTGCGGCGCTGCCGATCACGAAGAAGGCGACCATGATTGCAAGCCCCGGCAGTCCCAGCGTGGCGGTGATCGTGGCGCCGATCACGACCGCGGACACGGCACCCGGCACGTCGATCGAGCGCCCGAAGTAGGCGAGGCTCGCGATCGCGCCGTTGACCGCGACGCCGAGCAGCAGGCGCTGCGGCAGCCCCGTGTCGTCCGCGAGCCGGCTCCACTCCAAAGGAGCCAGCAGCGCGACCGCGACGGCGCCGACCAGGGGAACCGTCAGGTTGTCGTCGAGTGTCGTGGGCATCGACTCGACGAGGCCGGCCAGGAGCGCCGCGGGCAGGCAGATGCCGAGCACCTGCGACGACAGCGCCATGCCGACCGGCATGCCGAGGGTCCAGGCGGCGAGCACGCCCGAGCCGAGGCTTCCGAAGAACACGAACGCCAGCAAGCCCGCCCAGCCCTTGCGCTGGTTCCACGGCAGGCGCGGGCCGCCCAGCAGCTGGCCGACCACCGAGGCCATGCCGTCGCCGAAGGCCAGGAGCCCCCACACCGCCGCGGCCATCCAGCGCTGCTCGCCCCGGAACACCAGCACCAGCGCCAGGACCGCCAGCGGGTAGAGCAGGATGCCGAGCGGATAGCCCTTGGCGTGCTCGGGATCGCGCCACAGCTTCTTGCCGCCGTAGCGCGGCAGCAGCAGCCAGTTGTGCAGAAAGGCCACGACCGCCAGGAGGATGGCGCCCCAGAAGGGCAGGGCGCGCAGCAGGAACGCGAAACCCCCCACGCCGATGTGGACGACCTTGCGCTTCAGCTCCGAGCCGGGCATCCCCATGCGGGTCAGACGACGCCCTGCGCCCGCATCCACTCGACCGTCGCGCGCAGGCCGGTCTCGAGGGAGCGAGATTCGTAGCCCAGCTCCGCCTGAGCCTTGCGCGACGAGTACGCCCAGTGATTCCGGAACACGCCGACCTCGTTCTGGGTCAGGAGCGGCGGATGGCCGGTCAACTCGGCCCAGCCCCACAGCGTGTAACCGAGACCGCTGGCGACCGCGTAGGGGATGTGCAGGCGCGGTGCCCGCGTGCCCGAGACCTTCTCCAGGGTCCGGAAAAAGTCCGTCATGGCGACGTTGTCGCCGCACAGGAAATAGCGCTCGCCCTTGCGGCCCTTCTCCAGGGCGCGCGCATGGCCGTCGGCCACGTCCTCGACGTACGAGTAGGACCACATGCGGTCCCCGGCGCCGATGATCCCCGGGAACTTCCCCTTCAGGTGGTCGCGCACCATCTGCACCACGATGTTGCCGTCGGTGATGTCGCCGGGACCGTAGACGACGCCCGGGTACAGCATCACCACGTCGTCGCCGGCCGCCGCCGCCTGCCGCGCGGCCGCATCGGCGAGGGCCTTGGTGCGCTCGTAGTGGTTGCGGTAGTCGCCCGGGTGGAGCCGGGCCTCGTCGGCGGGCTCGGACCCGGTCGGTCCGATGGCCATGAACGACGAGGTGTAGAAGAGCCGCGCGCCCGCTGCCTTGGCGGCTGCGAGCGCGTTCTTGAAGCCCCCCACGTTGATGCGGTCGAAGCGCTCCGGGTCGGGCACCCAGTTCTTCACCAGGGCCGCCATGTGGAACACCGCCCCGCAGCCGTCGGCCGCGCGCAGCAGCGAGTCGGCGTCCGTGACGTCGCCCCTGGCGACCTCGACGTCCGCCGGCAGGCCCTCGAGGTTGCTCGAGCCGCGGGCCAGCACGCGCAGCGCATGCCCGGCGGCCGCCAGGCGCCGCGCCACGTTCTTGCCGAGGAAGCCCGTGCCTCCCGTGAGCAGGATCTTCACCGGGTCACGCCCTCCTCCGCCGCCACGCGTTCGCGCCAATAGGCCAGCAGGTCGGCGAGTGTCCGCTCCAGCGGGATCTCCGGAACGAAGCCGGTGGCGCGGCGCAGCTTCTCGGCATCGCCCACGATCCGCGGCACGTCGGCCGGCCGCAGCAGGGTCGGGTCGCGGCGTACCTCGACCCGTGCCGGCGACAGCTGCAGCAGACGCTCCAGGATCTCGCCCATGCTGACGCCGCTGCCGCTGGCCACGTTGTAGACCTCGCCGGGCGTCCCGCGCTCGACGAGCAGAAGGTAGGCGCGCACCACGTCGCGCACGTCGCTGAAGTCGCGCACCACGTCGAGGTTGCCCACGCGGATCACGGGCTCGCGCCGGCCCGCCTCGATCTCGGCGATCTGCCGCGCGAAGCTGCTCTCGGCGAAACCCGCACCGCGCCCGGGACCCGTGTGGTTGAAGGTCCGGGTGCGCACGCAGGGCAGGCCGTGGGCCAGGGCGTACTGCAAGGCCAGGTAGCCCTGGGCCAGCTTGCTCACGGCGTAGGGCGAAACCGGCCGCAGCGGCGTGTCCTCGGCAACTGGTCCCTCGGCCTCGGGCGCTCCATATTCGTCTGAGCTGCCCACCACCAGCACGCGGGGCAGCAGTCCCTGGCGCCTGACGGCCTCGAGCAGGTGCAGCAGGCCCAGCAGGTTCGTACCCAGGGTGCCCGCGGGGTCGTCCCAGGAATCCCTGGCGCTGGACTGCGCCGCGAGATGGACGATGCGGTCGGGTCGCGCTTGGGCGACCGCCGCCTCAACGGCGCTCGGGTCGAGCAGGTCGGCTTGGAGCGGCGCGTAACCCGCGGTGGCCGGCGTGCCGGGACGCACGGTGCCCCAGACGCTCGCGTCGGCCTCGGCCAGCCGGGCCACGAGGTGGCCGCCCACGAAGCCGTTGACGCCCGTGACGAGCCACCTCACCGCAGCCGCCCTCCCGACACGCTGCCGCCGGAGCCGTAGGGGTCGTCGGCCAGGAAGTTGCCGATCGAGCCGATGTTGGCGAGCTCGATGGAGAAGCGGATGGTGCGGTCCTGGCGCGTGTTGTAGTCGTACTGGATGGCTTCGAGCTTGAAGCCGCAGCACTGCACGTCGTAGCGCAGGCCGGCCCGGGCCTGCAGCACTTGCTGCAACTGGACGTCCCAGTCGATGCCCCCCTCGAGCAGCAGGCGGCCCGGCAGCAGGTCGAAGCTGGCGAGGCCCCGCACGAAGTTGCGCGTGGTGACGCGCTCGGCTTCGTTCTCGGAAAGGAACATCGAGCGCGACCAGTTGCCGACGAGCGATGCCCTTTCCCCGCGCAGCATGGTGCCGATGCTCAAGGTGCGCAGCTGCTTGAAGTTCACGTCGTACTCGAGATCGAAGCTGGCCTGGGTGCTGGGCGTCGGGCGGATGCGCAGGCGCGACTGCAGCGCCGAGTTGTGGTCGGGCACGCCGCCCGGCCCGAAAGCGCTCGAGGAGTAGTTGGGGTCGAACTCGTTCTGGGCGTCGCGGATCTGTACGTAGTAGGTCTGGCCCACGCGCCAGGACAAGAGCTCCCAGGACTGGGGCTTGCCGCTCAAGCCGGGGCGCTTGGCCAGCAGGCGTTGCACCAGGGCGTAGTCCACCTGGTGCGTGCCCAGCTGCTGGTCCAGGCCGTCGAACTTGGGGATCAGGTCGAAGTCGTCGATGCGGCTGCGGTAGCGCCAGGCGATCTCGGGGCCGATCACGTGCTTGAACTTGTCGCTGTAGACGCCGGTCGGGTTCAGGAACACGCGCGAGAAGTTCGGGCCCTGCATCTCGATGGCACCGTCGTGGTACCGGCGGTCGATGGGCGGACCGGTGACGCGGTTGCCGACCTTGGAGGCGCCGTAGCTCGCGTAGTTGAACCCGAAGCGCGGCGTCAGTTGCAGGAAGCTTTTGGCGAGCGGGTAGCTCACGTCCAGGTCGCCGAAGTAGCGCGAGTAGCGATCGAGGTTGGTTTCGTTGCCGCGCTCCAACTGCTCGGCGCGCAGGTCGAAGGCGAGGGCGAGGCCCAGGCCCGGCAGCTTCTTGGCGGCGCGGTTCGCCCGGAGGCTGGGCAGCCGCCGGTTGATGCGGGTCTGGCTGGAGAAGAAGGTGCGCCGGCTTTCGGCCAGGAGCTGGGTGTTGAGGAAGCGGAAGTTCCGGCTCAAGGCGAACTGGCCGTTCTCGGTGCGCGAGCTGGCCCGGTTCAGGCTGTCCTGGAACTGCTCCTGGAACAGGATGTCGCTGTAGCGGCGCAAATTCACGGTGGCGCGCAGCCTTGCGGGCAGGCTCTGCACCGCGCGCCAGTCGAGGTCGTAGTCCCATTCGCCCCCGCCGTTGGGCCGAAACGCGTAGGACGTGAAATAGCCGGCCGAGGGCTGCTCGAGCTGGTAGCGGAACTCGTGGCCGAAGCCGTAGCCGAACTTCGAGTAGTGGTCCACGTAGAAGGTCTGGTCGAAGCTGCGACCCATGGCCCAGAAGAAACCCGACCCGACGTTGAACCCGCGCAGCGATGAGTAGCCGAAGTGGGGGAACAAGAGGCCGGTCGAACGCTGGTCCTCGCCGATCGGGTAGACGAAGTACGGCAGGTAGAACGCCGGCACGCGCTTGACGCGGAACACGACGTGCTTGCCCACGACCTTGTCGTCCACCTCCACGCGGGCACTGCCCGAGCTGAAGCTCCAGCGCGGGCTCGGCTGGGTGCACGAGGTGAACCTGGCTCCGGTCACCCGGTAGGTGTCGGCGTCCACGCGCTCGATGGTCTCGGCTTCCACCTGCACGCCGGGCTGCACGAAGCCCGAGGCCTTCTCGAACAGGCCGCGGCCCGAATCCACGTCGTAGGTGAGGCGCTCGCCCGAGATCCGCTCCTCGCCGTTCATGAACACCACGTTGCCCACGAACACGGCCTTCTGCTCGGTGCTGCCGTCGTCGCGGCGGCTGCGATAGAAGTCCATGGCGTCGGCCTGGATCCGCAGCTCGCCCAGGTTCACGTCCACGAAGCCGCGGGCCCATGAGTGCTCGGGCGTCCCCCCCTGGCTGTCGGCCTTGACCCGGACTTCCTCGGGCGGCGGCGCCTTTGTGGGCGTCCCCGGCTTCTCGGGCTTCTCGGCTTTCCGGTCGGGCCGCTCGGGCCGCTCCTGGGCCGCCGAAGGCAGCGCCAGCAGGAGGCCGATCAGGAGGCTTCTGGCGCGCACCGTCAGAGGGCGGACATCCCCATCACGTGGAAGCCGCCGTCCACGTGGATCACGTCGCCGGTCACGCCGCGCGACAGCGAGGAAACCAGGAACAGCGCAGTGTCTCCCACCTCGTCCTGCTCGGTGTTCTTGCGCAGCGGGGCGTGGTTCCTGTGGTACTCGAGCATCTTCGAGATGCCGTGGACGCCCGAGGCCGCCAGGGTCTTGATCGGTCCGGCCGAGATGGCGTTGACCCTTATGCCCTTCGGGCCCAGGTCGGAGGCCAGGTAGCGCACCGACATCTCGAGCGCCGCCTTGGCGACGCCCATCACGTTGTAGTGGGGCACCACGCGCTCGCCACCGAGATACGAGAGCGTGACGATGGAGCCGGCGCGGCCCTCCATCAGCGGGGCGCAGCGCCGCGCCAGGGCCGTCAGCGAGTAGGCCGAGATGTCCTGCGCCACGCGATAGCCCTCGCGCGAGGTGTTCAGGAACTCTCCGTCCAGCTCCTCGCGCAGGGCGTAGGCGACGGCATGGACCACGAAGTCCAGGCCGCCCAGAGTCGCCTTGACCGATGCGGTCAGGGCGTCGAGGTCCTCGTCCTTCGAGACGTCGCAGGGCAAGAGCACCGGGTCTTTCAGCGAGGCGGCGAGCTCTTCCACGTTCTCCTTGAGCCGATCGCCCTGGTACGTGAGCGCCAGCCGCGCCCCTTCCCGGGCCACGGACTGGGCGATGCCCCAGGCGATCGAGCGCTTGTTGGCGACCCCGAGGATGAGGCCGTGCTTCCCCTGCAGCAGCATTTTCGCGGTGTCCTCCCGAAGAAAGCGACTATATCAGAGGGGCCCGTTGCGACCCGTCTCCTTGACGCCCGGCGCGCTGGGACGCTACCGTGCCAGCGTCGTGGCATTGCCCGCGCGGGTCCTCCTCGCCGTGAGCGCGCTGCCTGGGCTTGTGGCCTGCGGAGCCGCACCCGGGGCCGCGAGCCTGACGGTGGCCGTGCCGTACGAGATCGAGACCCTCGATCCCCACGCCAAGAACTCCCTGAGCCACTTCGCCGTGGTGTCGAATTTCTACGACCCGCTCGTCACCACCGACGCCGACCTGCGCATCCGCCCGCACCTGGCCCAGCTCTGGGAAACCCCCGACCCCACCACCTGGGTGTTCCACCTGCGTCCGGGCGTCGTCTTCGCCGACGGGCGGCCGCTGCGCGCGCGGGACGTGGCCTGGTCGATCCGCCGCCTGCAGACCGAGCCGGGGCTCGAGATCGCCACCTACGCCCTGTACATCGACGAGCTGACGCCTCTCGACGACCGCACGCTGCGCCTGCGCACCACCCGGCCCGTGTCGATCCTGCTGAACAAGCTGCGCTTCCTGCTGGTGGTCCCCGAGGGCTCAAGCCGCGAGTCCCTGGCCCGCAGGCCCAACGGCAGCGGGCCCTACGTCCTCGAGGCCAGACAGGACCGAAGCCTGCAACTGCGCCGGCGCGAGGACTACTGGGGCCGACGGCCCTGGGCGCGGCGCGTGAGGCTGCTGCTAGACCGCCCGGCCGACGAGGCCGCGAACCTGCTGATCGGGGGCGGCGCCGACCTCGCCCAGTGCAGCTCGCGGGAGGCGGAGGGCCGGGTGCGCGCCGGCGGGCGCTTCTCGGTGAAGAAGCGCCCCAGCCTGTTCGTGAAGCAGCTCGGCCTCGACGTGGGGCGGCGCACCAGCCCCTTCGTGAAGGCCGAGCGCAATCCCCTGCAGGACGTGACGGTGCGCCGAGCGCTGTCCCTCGCCATCGATCGCAACAGCCTGGTCGCCGGCCTGGCCCAGGAGGCCGTCCCCGCAACCCAGTTCGTGCCGCCGGCCATCTTCGGCTACAACCCCGCGCTGCCTCTGCCCGCTTTCGATCGCGCCGCAGCCCGCGGCCTGCTCCAGCGCGCCGGCTTTTCCTCGGGCTTCGAGGCGACGCTCCACGTGCGCAAGCTGTTCGGCACCGCGGCGCTGCTGCTGCGCGACCAGCTGGCCGAGGTCGGCGTGCGCCTGGAGGTGGTGGTGCTGGACGACCCGCCCTTCCTGGAGCGCGCGCGGCGCGGCGAGTTCTCGCTGCTGCTCTCGCGCCTGGGCTGCCCCACCGGCGACGCCAGCGACATCCTGGACAACGCGCTGCATTCGAAGGACCCCGCGCGCCGCTACGGCCTCAACAACGACGGCGGGTATTCGAATGCCGAGCTGGACCGCCTGATCGAGGAGAGCGCCGGCATCGACGACGTGGGCGAGCGGCGCAACACGCTCTGGCGCATCATGCAGATCCTGGTCCAGGACCTGCCGTGGATCCCGCTCTACGTGGATCAGGACGTCTACGCCCTGGCGCCGGGCGTCGCCTGGGAGCCGCGCAACGACAGCTTCGTGCTGGCCGCGGAGATCGCGCGCCGCTAGAAGGCGCGGGGTCGGGCCGGCTGCAGGTCCTTCACGACGAAGCCGCGCAGGGCGAGCACGCGCTCCACCACCTCGCCGACCACGTTGTTGGGCGTCGAGGCTCCTGCGGTGAGGCCCACCGTCACAGGCCCCGCGGGCAGCCAGCCGGTCTCGGCGCGTTCGTCGTGGTGGGGGCCCACCGGGCGGTGCCTGATGGAGCCGTTGGGCATCAAGCCTTCGGGGCCGCTGATGTGGAAGGTCGGCAGTTTCTCGGCACAGATGCGCGCCAGCGCCTGGGTGTTGGAGCTGTTGTAGCCGCCGATCACGACCATCACGTCGAGCCCGCCCTCCTCGAGCATCTTCAGCACCGCGTCCTGGCGGTCCTGGGTGGCCGAGCAGATGGTGTCGAAGGCGCGGAAGCGCCGCGGCAGCTCGGCCTCGCCCCAGCGCTCGAGCACCGCCTTGCGCAGCATCTCCTGGATCTCCAGGCTCTCGCTCATCAGCATCGTGGTCTGGTTGGCGAGGCCTACGCGCTGCAGGTCGCGCTCGGGGTCGAAGCCGGGCCCGGCGGCGTGGGCGAAGCGCTCGCGCAGGCTCGCGGCGCCGGCGTTGCCGCGGATGAAATCGCACAGGGTCTGGGCTTCGTCGCGGTCTCGCACGCACAGGTATTGGCCGCCCTCGTGGGTCAGGGCCTGCGAGGCCGTGGCCTTCGTCTCCTCGTGGTAGTGCTTGCCGTGGATCACGGAGGTGAAGCCTTCGCGAGCGTACTTGTGGACGTTCTTCCAAACGTTCAGCACGCTGCCGCAGGTCGTGTCCACCAGCACGCAGCCTTTCTGCCGCAGGTGCTGCAGCTCGGCCACGGTGACGCCGAAGGCCGGCAGGATCACCACGTCCTCGGCCGTCACCTCCGCGTAGCGGGCCTCGGGGTCGGCGCCGTCCTCGAGGATACGGATGCCCATCTTCTCGATGCGGCCGTTCACGTCGGGGTTGTGGATGATCTCGCCCGACAGGAAGATGCGCCGGTCGGGGAACTTCTCGCGGGTCTCGTAGGCGTACTCCACGGCCCGGTCGACGCCGTAGCAGAACCCGAACTCTCGGGCCAGCTTCAACTTGAGGTCGCCGGCCTGCACGGAGCTCGCCATCTCTCGGACGCGGTTCACGACCTCGGAGTGGTAGCTCTGGGCCAGCACCGGACCCACCTGCGCCTTGAGGCCGAAGCCCTTCTGGAAGTACGTCTCGGTCATCAGTCCAATAGGATACCCGCGGATCCCGTGGCTCGCCTAACGCCTCGACCCCGCCTACGGGAAGTAACGGCGGACGCGACCTTCGCCGGAACAGCGCTGGCAGAAAGTGCGGCCACGGCAGGCCGGGCACGGTTCGGTCGCTTTGCCGCCGCAGACAAGGCACTTGCCCTTGCTGACCCAGCGGCCGTTCACCTTCTCTATGACTTCACCGACGTGGTACTGGCTCCACGCCGTCCAGCTGCCATCATCATGGATGAATCGCATCCACAGCAAGCCCGGTCGGTGGCCGGCCACGTCCCTGGGCTGCCAGCCGGGAGTCGATAGCTTCAGGCAAGGCCCACTGCACACCACGGCGCCCCGGGTGCAACCCGGCGCACCGCAGGAGAGTGTCGGATACCCGCGACACCCAAGTGCCGCTCCGCTTGTAGGGTCGAAACGAGCGCGGGCGTTGCCGGTGCGGTCTCCGCTACGCCAGGTAGTCGCGCAGCCCTTCTTCCAACCGGCGGAACGGGAAGCCGAAGTACAGGGGCGCCGGCTTGGGGTCGAGATCGACCTCCTGCAGGATGAAGTCGATCGCGGTCGGAGAGAGGATCGGCTCGGGCATGAGCTGCATCGGCAGCACCAGCAGCTTCATCAGCTTCGCCGGATGGTGCAGCAACGGGCGGCGCTTCTTCAGGACCGACTGCACGGTGTGCAGGATCTGGTCCATGCTCAAGCGTTCGGGGCCGCCCAACTCCAGGGTCAGGGCCTTGGCGTCCTCGCGCAGGGCGGCGTCGGCTATGCAGCGAGCCACGTCCTTCACGTAGACCGGGTACACGGGTGTCGTGCCGTCGCCGATCACCGGGACCACCGGCAGGTAGCGGCAGAAGAAGACGAAGCGGTTCATCGAACGATCGCGCGGGCCGTAGATCCAGGACGGCCGCAGCAAGGCGTACTCCATGCCGCTCTCGCGGATCGCCGCCTCGGCCATGTCCTTGGCCTGGAACCACGGCTGCGGGCGTCCCTGGCCGACCCCGGCGCCCGAGACGTACACGAAGCGCCGCACGCCCATCGCCTTCGCGACGCGCGCGGCGGTCGCGGTTCCCTTCCCGTCCACCTCGAGGTAGGTCCGGCCGCGCGACGGGTCCTCCACGGGATGGTTCCGGAACTGGATCGCGTGCACCACGACATCCGCGCGAGCGAAGGCCCGGCCCAGGGAGGTCGGGTCGCCCGCGAAAGCCTGGACCAGCTCCACGCGGCCCCGCCACGGGTCGCGGCCCGGGTCGCGGGTGGCCACGACGATCTCGTGGCCGCCGGCCTGCAGCAGGCTCTCCACCACCTCGGAGCCGATGAAGCCGGTTCCACCGGTCACGACGATGCGCATGGGATCCTCCTCGCCGAGCCGTCCCTATCTACCACGATATGCTTACGCCGTGCGCCGGGCCCTGGTCGTGGAGGACGACGCGGACATCATCGAGCTCGTCGATCACTACCTCTCGAAGGAGGGTTTCAGCGTCGATGCGGAGCGCGACGGCAAACGGGGCCTGGAACGGATCCGCGCCGGCAACTACCAGCTCCTGATCCTCGACCTGCAGGTTCCCAGCATGGACGGGCTGGCGGTGTGCAGCGAGGTGCGCCGGGACAAGCGCACCCGGGACATCCCCGTGGTGATGCTCACGGCCCGCGCCGACGAGACCGACCGCGTGGTCGGCCTCGAGATGGGCGCCGACGACTACGTGGTGAAACCCTTCAGCCCGAAGGAGCTGGTGGCCCGCGTCCGGGCCTTGTTCCGGCGCCTGGAGCGACCCGATTCCGACGAGCGACGGCTCGCCTTCGATCGCCTCGAGGTGGACGTGACGCGCCACACCGTGAAATGGGACGGCGAGCCCGTGCACCTCACCGCCAAGGAGTTCGCGCTGCTGGTGGCGCTGCTCGAAGCGCGCGGCCGCGTGTTGTCACGACAGTCGCTGCTCGAGACCGTCTGGGGCTTGTCGTACGCCGAGGGCACGCGCACGGTGGACGTTCACGTGCGCCGGCTGCGCGAGAAGCTGCCCGGGATGGCGCCCCACCTCCTGACCGTGAAGTCGCTGGGTTATCGCATCGCGGAGGAAGAGTAGGTGCTCGGTCTGCGCGCGCGCATGGCGGTCACGGCCATCGCGGCCTCGGCCGCGGCGCTGCTGGCGGTGCTGTTGCTCGTGACCCCCGGCTTGCGCCGGCGCGCGATCGCCTACGACCAGGAGGCCCTGCTTGCCGAGGCTCGGCTGATGGCCCGCGTCGTCGAGGAGCCGCTGTTCCGGGGCGCCGGCTCGGGAGAGATCGACACGCTCGTCGACCAGGCGGCCCGCGACGTGAAGGCGCGCGTCACGATCGTGGCACCCGACGGTCGCGTGGTCGCGGACTCGTCGTTGTCGGGCGCAGCGCTTCTGGCGGTCGAGAACCACGCCAGCCGGCCCGAGATCCGGGCCGCTTTCGACGCCGGCAGCGGAACCTCGGTGCGCCGCAGCAGCACGGTCCAGCAGGAACTGCTGTACGCCGCCGTGGCGGTGCGCCGGGACGGGCGCCTGCTGGGAGCGGCGCGGGTGGCCCGCACGCTGTCGGATATCGAAGCCCAGGCTCGGGATTTCCGGGGCGCGGTCGTGCTGGCCCTGATGATCGCGTTCCTGCTCACCGCCGTGCTCTCGGCCCTCTTTTCGTCGTCGCTCGCCGGGCCGCTCCACGACATCATGGATGCGGCGCGGCGCTTCGCCAAGGGCGACCTCTCGGCCCGCATCCGGGTCGGACGCGGGGACGAGCTGGGCGAGCTGGCGCGCATCCTCAACCAGTCGGCGGGCGAGCTGCAAGGACGCCTGACCGAGACAGCGCGCGAGCGCTCGCGCACCGAGGCGATCCTGCTGGCCATGGACGACGGCCTGCTGGCCGTGGACCACCGGGGCATCGTGGTCATGGCCAACTCGGCCCTGCGCCGCATCCTTGAGACCGACGACCCGCTGGGCCGCCACTACCTCGAGGCGATCCGTCAGCACGAGGTCGGCCGGGTCCTGGAACGCGTGCTGCGGCACCGCGAGCGGGAGTCGGTCGAGGTCGAGCTGTTCCAGCTGCGGCGCGTATTCGCGCTGACGGCGGTGCCGTTCCCCGGAGACGAAAACGCGCCCCCGGGCGCCGTGCTCACCTTCCACGACGTCACGGAACGGCGGCGCGCCGACCGCGTGCGGCGCGACTTCGTGGCCAACGCCTCCCACGAGCTGCGCACGCCGCTGACCTCGATCCGCGGTTTCGTGGAGGCGCTCGAGGACGGGGCGATCCAGGAGCCCGAGCGGGCCCAGCGCTTCCTCGGCAAGATCCGCACCCACTCCGACCGCATGGCCGCCCTGGTGGAGGACTTGCTGGAGCTGTCCCGCCTCGAGTCGGGCGAGCGGCCGCCCGCCTGGGAGGAGGTTCCGCCGATCGAGATCGCGGAGGACGTGGTGGCGAGCTTCGCCGGCCTGGCGGGGCGCAGGCACATCAGCCTCACCCATGCCGCGCATGCGGCGACCCCCGTCGTCACCGATGCGGATCGATTGCGCCGGATCCTCGAGAACCTGGTGGAGAACGCGATCAAGTACACGGCCGAGGGCGGGCGCGTGGAGATCCGCACCAGCCCCGCAGCCGGCGGCGGGGCGCTGGTCGAGGTGGAGGACGACGGCCCCGGCATCGCCGCCGAGCACCTGCCGCGCATCTTCGAGCGCTTCTACCGCGTCGACAAGGCGCGCAGCCGCGAGCTGGGCGGCACCGGGCTGGGCCTGGCCATCGTGAAGCACCTGGCCGAAAGCGTGGGGGCGTCGGTGACGGTGCGCAGCGAGCTGGGCCACGGCACCTGCTTCGCGATCAGCGTGCCGGCCGGGCGCGAGCGGCTGATCGCGACCTAGACCCGCGCCTCCAGTACCGGCAACAGGCGCGTGCAGATCTCGTCGCGCACCCGCCGGAACACGGCCATCCTCTCTTCGTCAGACCCGGTCGCGGAGGCCGGGTCGGCGAAGGAGAGATGCAGGCGTTCCACGGGGCGCGGAAAGTGCGGGCAGGTCTCGTGGGCCGCATCGCAGACGGTCACCACCAGATCCCATGCGTCTCGGACGTACGCGTCCAGGTGGTCGGGTCGGCCGTGGGAGATGTCCAGGCCGACCTCGCGCATCGCGGCCACCGCCAGCGGGTGGACGCGCTCGGCCGGTTTGGTGCCGGCCGAGCGGGCCTCCCAGCGGCCGGCGAGACGCGCGTTGATCCAGCCCTCGGCCATCTGCGAGCGACACGAGTTGCCGGTGCACAGGACGAGCACTCGCTTCACGCGGCCTCGACGCTGCAGCAGCCCGAAGCCGCGCAGCAGCCGCGGCTGTGCGTGTGCGCGCCGCGTGCTTGCAGCCTCCGACGCCACGCCTCAAAACGCGCCACTCCGCGGTCGGTGCAGAGCCACAGGTGCAAGGCCGCGAGCAGCACGGAGCCCGGCAGCGCCTGCCAAGCCACCGCGGAAGCGAACGCCGGGAGCCCAGCGAGCACGAGCGGCGAGTCCAGGCTCCAAGCCTCGGCCGGCCGGGCCACCAAGGCCAGCGTCAGGGCGGCCACGCGCGCAGACACCATCACGACATGCAGGATGTACTCGAAGCTGGAAAGGCCGCCGAGGTCGGCCCGACTCCGGCGCTCGATGCCCATGTCGGCGAGCTCGACGCCAAGGTCGATAGCCAGCAGCCCGATGCCGGACCACAAGAGCCAGCCCCCCGACTGCCAGAGCAGCAGCCTCGGCAGCGTGACGACGAAAAGCACCGCACCGATCGTGTGCAGCCGGTGCTCGGCGCGGGACGCCGGCCGCGCGTACAGGCGGTAGCGCCACAAATGCAGGTAGACGCCGTCGAGCGCGGCGAGGAACATGAACAGGGCCAGTGCGGCTCCGCTCGCCGTATACACGCCGTCCATCATCAGCTCCGCTTGTCGCCGGCGCAGCAGGTCGGGCCGCAGCACGAGTTGGAGCGCGTGGCCCTGTAGGTCAGCGAGCGCACCTTGCCTGCCAGCTGATCCCGCCCAACGCCGCTGCGCTCGAGGAGCGCCCTGGCCTCCTCGGGCGCGGCCTCCTCCATCGACGCCAGGTAGTCGACGTCCCGCAGCACTTCGACGTGGAAGCCGGCAGCCCTCAGCCAGCCGAAGTAGTCGCCGCGCAGTGACGCGCCCGAGACGCAGCCGACGTAGGCGTAGACGTCCTTCTCGATCGCCTCGGGCAGGCGGCCGTCGAGCACGATGTCGGAGATCACCATTCGCCCGCCCGGCTTCAGCACGCGGGCCGCTTCGCGGAATACCTCGGCCTTGTCCGGCACCAGGTTGATCACGCAGTTGCTGGTCACGGCGTCGATCGTCCCCGACTCGACGGGCAGTGCTTCGAGACGCCCCTCGCGAAAGTCCACGTTGTGGAAGCCGCCGCGTGCCGCGCTGCGGCGCGCGCGCTCCAGCATGTCGGGCGTCATGTCGACGCCGATCACGCTGCCGGTGGGGCCGACGCGCTTCGACGCGATGAAGGCGTCGATGCCGGCGCCGGACCCGAGGTCCAGCACGTGCTCGCCGGGCTTCAAGTCGAGGTGACCGATCGGCGCGCCACAGCCGAGTCCCAGGTTGGTCCCGTCGGGCAGATCCGCCAGGTCGCGCTCGCCGTAGCCGATCTCCAGCGCCACTTGCGTCTCGGCCGTGCCGCCGCATGGTCCGCTGGGTCCGCAGCAACCCGACTGCTCCCCGCGCGCGATCTTGCCGTACTTGTCGCGCACCGCCCCTACGATCCCGTCATTCACACCCGCACCGCTCATCACAGCCTCCCTGCTGGGGGAATTCCGTCATCAAGTGATCGAAGGCGCCCGGACAGCAGTGCTCCGTCGCCTCGCGTACCGCAATCAACAGATCCTGGAGCGCCCGGAGCGCGGCGTGCCGACGCTCCGTGGGCAGCCGTTCGAGGATCTGCCGGCCGAACGCGGCCTCCTGTACTTCGAGCCTGCCCGCCGCGCGGCGGCCAGCGGCCGTCAGCGCGATCCGGGACGCCCGCGCGTCGTCGGCATCGGCCGTCCGAGCCACGAGCCCCTGGGCGAGCAGGCGCTCGAGATTTCGCGACAGCGTGCTCGGTGTGATCCCGAGTCGCCGGCACAATTCAGCCTGCCGCTGTGAACCCGTGGCGGCCAGGGTCTCGATCGTGGCGGCCTGGGCCGTCGTCATGCCGCAACACGCTTCGTCGGCTCGCTCGGACACGGCGAAGCGCCGCACGAGGGCCCGGATTCCGGCCCGCAGCTGGCGGGCCTCGGCTTCGGTCGCGCGTTCCATTGCTTCCGCCATCATGAGCATATACTTGTATCATACAAGTATGTTCCGTTCAAGCGGGGATTTCTGCGGAGGGGGCTTAGCGTGTCCCCCGCGTGGTAGGATCCCGCCCCGTCACGTAAACGTCACGAAAACGCCCGCTGGTCGTCATTTAATGAGGTCTGGGGATGAAGGCCGACAACGTCATCAAGTGGTTCATGCCAAAGGAAGAGCGCTTTCACGAGCTGCTCGGCCGCGACACGGCCAACCTGGTACGCGCAGCTCGCCTGTTCGGGGAGGTCGCGCAGGCGCAGAGCCTCGAGGAGCGACGCGTCAAGGCCGTCGAGCTGAAGGCCGTGGAGCACGAGGGCGACCAGATCACGCGCCAGGTCTTCGAGGCCCTCAACATCTCCTTCATCACGCCCTTCGACCGCGAGGACATCCGCGCCCTGGCCGCCGATCTCGACGACATCCTGGACGACCTCGAGGGCGTGGCCCAGTACATCGTGCTCTTCGAGCTCAAGGACTCGCCCGAGGGGCTGCGTCAGTTCGCCGGCATCCTGGTGAGCATGGCCGAGGAGCTGCAGCGCGCCAGCAGCCTGATCTGGAACATGAAGAACGAGGCGGCCATCCACACCTCGATCGTGCGCATCTCCGAGCTCGAGAACCAGGGCGACGCGCTCTACGCCACCGTGATCGCTGATTTGTTCAAGGACGGCCGCAGCCCGGTCGAGATCCTGAAGTGGAAGGAAGTCTACGACGGGCTCGAGAGCGCGTGCGACGAGTGCAAGGAGTACACCCACGTCCTGGGCAACGTCGTGCTGAAAAACGCCTGACGTGCTGGATCCGACCCTGCTCGGGCTCCTGCCCTGGCTGCTGCTGATCCTGGCCGCGGAGTTCGTCAACGGCTGGACCGACGCGCCGAACGCCATCGCCACGGTGGTCTCTACTCGCGTGATCCGCCCGCACCACGCGGTGCTGATGGCCGCCCTGCTCAACGCCGCGGGGGCCTTTTCCGGCACCGCCGTGGCGGCCACCATCGGGAAGGGCATCGTCAGCGCCGACCTGATCGACGTTCAGACCGTGGGTGCCGCCATGATGGGCATCGTGATCTGGAGCACGCTGGCCTGGTACTGGGGCCTGCCGACGAGCGAGAGCCACGGGTTGGTCGCCGGGCTGGCGGGGGCGGGCCTCGCGACGGCGGGACCCGAGGCCCTCGAGTGGGACGGCTGGCGGAAGGTTTTCATCGGGATCGGCTTCTCGAGCGTGCTCGGCTTCGTCACCGGCCTGGGGCTGATGATCGCGATCCTATGGGCCTGTCGCCGCAGCCGGCCGGCAGCCGTGCGGCGCCGCTTCGGCCGCCTGCAGGTCCTATCGGCCGGACTGATGGCCTTCAGCCACGGCAGCAACGACGGCCAGAAGTTCATGGGCGTGTTCACCCTGGCTCTGATCCTGGGCGGCGCGTTGCCGAAGCCGGAAGGGAACGCGTTCCCCATTCCCGTCTGGGTCATCGTGCTGTGCGCCACGGTGATGGGCATCGGCACGGCAGTCGGTGGCTGGCGCATCATCAAGACGATGGGCCTGCGCCTCACGAAGCTCGAGCCCGTTCACGGCTTTGCCGCCGAGACCGGGGCGGGCTTGACGATCATGCTGGCGGGCTCCATGGGCATCCCGCTCTCGACCACCCACACCATCAGCACCACGATCATGGGCGTGGGCGCCAGTCGCCGCGTCTCGGCGGTGCGCTGGGGCGTCGCCGGGAACATCGTGGTGGCCTGGATCCTGACCTTCCCGATCTGCGGCCTTATCGCCTACGTCACGGCCCTGCTGGTGCGCTAGGCTTAGAGTCGAGCCGATGCACCTGAAGCAGTTCTACCTGGGCTGCCTGGCCCACGCGTCCTACCTCGTCGGTTCGGAGGGCGAGGCGGCCGTGGTGGACCCGCGCCGCGACGTGGAGGAGTACCTGGCCGAGGCGCAGCAGTATGGCCTGCGCATCCGCTACGTGCTGGAGACCCACCTTCACGCCGACTTCGTCAGCGGACACCGCGAGCTCGCGCAGCGCACGGGAGCGGAGATCGTATTTGGCGCGCGCGCGGAAGCGGCGTTCCCCCACCGCGCGGTACGCGAGGGCGACGCGCTGGCGATCGGCGCCCTGCGCGTGCGCGTGCTCGAGACGCCCGGCCACACGCCCGAGAGCGTCTGCTACCTGGTCGAGGAAGCCGGCGCGCCGAAGGCCGTGTTCACGGGCGACACGCTGTTCGTCGGCGACGTGGGCCGGCCCGATCTCGCGGGCGCGCGGGACATGACGCCCGAACACATGGCGGGCCTGCTCTACGACTCGCTCCACGGGAAGCTGCTCGGGCTGGCCGATGAGGTGCTGGTGTATCCCGCTCACGGAGCCGGTTCGCTGTGCGGCCGCAACATGTCCAAGGAGACGTGGTCCACGATCGGCGAACAGCGGCGGGCCAACTACGCGCTGCAGCCGATGGCGAAGACGGCCTTCGTCCGGATGCTGACCAGCGACCTGCCCGAGGTGCCGCGCTACTTCCCGCTGGACGTGCAGATCAACAGGCAGGGGGCAGCACCGCTCGAGGCCATTCCCCTGCCGCCCGCCCTGGCGCCCGAGGAGTTCGCGGCACACGCGCCGGGTGGCGCGGTGCTCGACGTCAGGCCCTACGCCGCTTTCGGCGCCGGCCACCTGCCGGCCTCGATCAACATCGGCCTCGGCGGCCAGTTTGCGTCGTGGGCCGGGACGCTGCTGGATCCCGGTCGCAGCCTCCTGCTGGTGACGTCCGAGGCCGACGAGGTGCGCGAGGCCGTGACGCGCCTGGCCCGCGTCGGCATCGAGCAGGTCCAGGGCTACCTGGAGGGCGGCGTCGCGGCGTGGCACCGAGCGGGACGCCCGGTGGCGCAACTCGCCCAGATGCCCATAGACATGCTGCGGTCCGAGCTGGCCGAGAAGGCGGGGCGCCTCCAGGTCGTCGACGTGCGCCGGCCCGCCGAATATGCCGCGGGACATGTGCCCGGTGCCGTCAATCTGCCTCTGGACCGGCTCGCATCAGAGGCGGGCCGCCTCGACCGCGAAAGACAAACGCTGGTGATCTGCGCCGGCGGCTACCGCAGCAGCGCGGGGGCGGCCATGCTGCTGCGCGCCGGTTTCGGCGCCGTGGCCAACGTGATCGGCGGGACCAGCGCCTGGATCGCCGCGGGCTATCCGACCGAACCGGCGCCATGAGGGCGGTCGCGGCCCTGGTCCTGATCGCCGCCGCGGCGGCGTCGCCGCTCGACGCGGGACGCGCGCTTTGCGAGGCGCTCGCGCGGGGCGACTTCGCCCAGATCAGCGCACGCCTGGCCGAGGACCTGCGCGCCAGCGTGGGCTCCGCAGAGGCGCTGCGCGAGCTGCGCGATTCCGCCCTGCAGAGCTGGGGCGAGCCGATCGCCACTTTGAGCGAGACGGTCGAGGAGCGCGGTCCGCGTCGCGTCTACGTACGGCGCGCCCTCCACGAGCGCGCCGTGGTCGTGGCCGAATGGGCGTTCGACGCGAAGGGCGTGGTGGACGGCTTCGCCGTGAAGCAGGCGGACTCCGAGGCCGCGAGCCCGCATCTGACGCGGGCGACCCGCGCCGCGCTGCGCCTTCCCTTCGACGGCGAGTGGTTCGTGTACTGGGGTGGGCGCAGCCTCGACGAGAACGCCCACGCCGCGCGCCCCGACCACCGCTTCGCCAGCGATTTCCTCATCGCGCGCAAGGGCCGCACCCGGAAGGGCGGCGGCAGCAAGAACGAGGACTACTTCGCTTTCGGGGAGCCGGTGCTGTCGCCCTCGGCCGGCACGGTGGTGCGGGTCGTGGCGGGGATCGCGGACAACACGCCGGGCAGCGCCAACCCACGCGCCGGCCTCGGCAACCACGTCGTGCTCGACCTGGCCGACGGTGAGTTTGCCTTCCTCGGCCACCTGCAGCGCGATTCGATCGCGGTCTCGGAGGGCGCCATGGTGGCGCCGGGGCAACTGCTGGGCCGCTGCGGGAACAGCGGGGCTTCGACGCAGCCGCACCTGCACTTCCACCTTCAGGACTCGCCGGATGAGAACCGCGGCCTGGGCCTGCCCGCCCAGTTCCAGGGCTATGCCGCCAACGGACGCAGCGTGCCCGGCGGCGGCGAGCCACGCAAGGGTCAGACCGTTCGGAAGCTCCGCTAGGGCAGTCGTCCGCGCTTGCCGGCCCGGTACTGGGCGTAGAGCCCGAACGCCTGCATCTGCGCCTTGAAGCCGGGCGCCGACTCCACGATCTTCTCGACCTCGGCTCCGGACAGCCGCGACCAGGTGAGGTCGGCGTTGGCGAAGCCCCAGGTGACGGCCGCCGCGATCGCAGCGTTGGTCTTCAGGAGGTGTCTGTCGACCTTGTCGTAGGTGTCGGAGGCGGCGTGGTAGTGGGGGCCGTAGTTCGCGGACTCCTGGTTGGCCACCAGGGCCGCGACGCCCTCGACCAGGAAGTCGTAGTGGTCGGTCCCGGTCATGGCCTCGGTGCTCTGCGCGAAGGGGCCGAGGCCGGCCACGGGTTGCAGCGAGCGGTCCACGACCGGCACCACGTCGCTGCGCCCGTTGGTGAAGAAGCCGAGGATGCGCCCGCTGCCGATGTCGAAGGATGCCGCCATCACATGCTTGTCCAGCTCGGCGCGGTGCGCCTTCACGTACTCCCAGGAGCCGTTCAGGTTCTGCTCTTCTCCGTTCCAGAGCGCGAAGCGGATGGTCCGCCTCGGCAGGAGGCCCAGGCGCTTGATCTGGCGTGCAACGTCGATCAGCATCGCCACGTTGCAGCCGTTGTCGAGGGCACCCGTGCCCAGGTCCCAGGAGTCGAGGTGGGCGCCGACGATCACGATCTCGTCGGGCTTTTCGCTGCCGCGGATCTCCGCGATCACGTTCTCGGCCTGGTAGGGCTGGCCGCCTTCGATCGCAACCTGGAGCGCGATGCGGAGCGCCTTGCGGTCCTCGAGCAGGCGCCGCGCGCGCTCGGCGTCCTCGCGCGCCATGGTGACGATGATCAGCTTGTTGTCGGCGCCCTGGGCCGCGTTGTGGCGGTACAGCAGGCCGTGGGGACGCGACGCCATCCAGACGATGCCCCGCGCGCCGGCGGCGACCGCGCGCGCCTCGATCGCGGCCGCGTCCATGTACTCGCGGAACAGGCCCTCGAGGTCCTTGAGTTCCTGGGTCGCCACCAGCAGCAGCGCGTCCCGTGCCGAGGCCCCCAGGCGCTCGAAGTCGGCCGGCTCGCCCGCGCCCGCGGACACGAGTGGCGCCGTGGCGCCGGCGGCGGGCGTCCCGATCGAGAACGGATTCGCCACCACCCTGGCTACGAACGTCACGTCTCCGAAGACCCGCGCGCTCGTGCCCCGGTCGTGCCAGGACATCGGCATCGGGAAGGCCTGCCGCCGCACCTCGATCCCCGCCTCCTGGAAGCGCTCGACGCCCCAGTCCACGGCACGCCGGTTGGCGTCCGAGCCCGTGGGCCGGCCGCCGATGCCGTCGGTCAGGCCGCGCAGGTCGTCGAAGAGCGGCGTCTCGCCTAAGAGCGCCGCGGCGAGGCGGGAGGCGGAATCGTCGGCCTGCGCGAGCGGGACGCAAAGGCACAAGGTCAACAGCGTGAAGCACTTCGCTCGTCCCATCGCTAGCCCCCCTTGGAATCCGCGCGCATCATTCTAGAATAGGGGTTCGGTCAGGAGGCTCCCGAGCCAAATGGGCAAGCGCATCGTTCTATTCTTCATCACCAACATCGCGATCGTCGTCACGCTGTCGATCGTCCTCAACCTGCTGGGCGTGGGCCGCTACGTCAGCCCCGACGGGCGCCTCGACTTCGTGGCGCTGGGCGTCTTCTGCTTCGTGTGGGGCATGGGCGGCGCCTTCCTTTCGCTGCAGCTCTCGCGCTGGAGCGCCAAGCGCCTGATGAACGTGCAGCTGATCGACGGGCAGACCGGCAACCAGGACCTCGACTGGCTCCACAACACCATCGGCCACCTGACCCGCCAGTCGAACCTGCCGATGCCCGAGGTGGGCGTCTACGACTCCCCCGAGGTCAACGCCTTCGCCACGGGTCCCAGCAAGCGCCGCAGCCTGGTGGCGGTCTCGACCGGCCTGCTCCGGAACATGACCCGCGACGAGGTGCAGGGCGTCCTGGCCCACGAGGTGTCCCACGTCGCCAACGGCGACATGGTCACGATGACGCTGCTGCAGGGCGTCGTGAACGCCTTCGTGATGTTCCTGGCCCGCATCGCGGGATTCGCGGTGCGCCAGGCCGTGGACTCGCGCTACGCGCACATCGCCGCCTTCGCGGTCACCATCGTGCTGGAGATCGTGCTCGGGGTGCTGGGCCTGATCGTGGTCTCGGCGTTCTCGCGCTCGCGCGAGTTCCGTGCCGACGCCGGCGCGGCCGCACTCGCCGGCCGCGGCGGCATGATCTCGGCCCTGCGCCGCCTGCAGGCGACGGCCGAGCGCGTGGACACCAGCCAGCCGGCCCTCGCCAGCTTCAAGATCGCGGGCGGCCGCGGCTTCCTCCAGTTGTTCTCGACCCACCCGCCGCTGCAGGACCGCATCGCCGCCCTGGAACGCATGGCCTAGGCCGGCGTCGGGCTTTCGTCGGGGGCGAGAGGTTCCACGGTGCAAGACGACGAACGCGGGCGCCTGATCGAGACGCTGCAGGCGACACCGGCGCGCCTGAAGGCGGCCCTCAAGGGCGTGCCGAAGAAGCGGCTGCTGTGGCGGCCGGCGCCGGGCAAGTGGTCGATGCTCGAGATCGTGTGCCACCTGCGCGACATGGAGCGCGAGGCCTACCTGGGCCGCTACCGCCGCATCCTGGCCGAGGACGAGCCGCGGCTGCCGGACCTCGACGGCGACGTGATCGCGATCGAGCGCGACTACCGCGCCCAGTCGTTCTCCGGCGTGCTGCGGGACTGGCTGGCCGCGCGTCGCGAGAGCCTCAAGCTCCTGAAGGGCGTAAAAGGGGCCGCTTGGCAGCGAGCGGGTGTCCACGAGACCGCCGGCCGCCTGTCGATGGAGGACTTCCTGCGGCGGCACGCGGTCGGCAACGACGAGGCGCACCTCGGGCAGATCGAAGCCATCCAGCGTCGCCACGCGATCCTCGAGCGCCTGGCCGCGGGACCGAAGGCGCTTCAGCAGGCGGTCGCGGGCCTCGGCGCCGACGCGGCCAGGCGGCGGCCGGCCGACGGCAAGTGGTCGGTGCTCGAAAACGCCTGTCACCTGCGCGACATCGAGTTCGTCTACGTGGGGCGTTTCGCCCGCATGCCCTGGGTCGAGAGGCCGGCTTTCTGGATGCTCGACAACGACAAGGCCGCCGCCTTGCTGCGCTACGCGGAGCAGGACCTTGCGCGCGTGGTCAAGGAGTTCGGCGCCCGCCGCGCCGACACGCTGCAACTCCTGCGCGCTTTGCCCCACGCGGCCTGGCAGCGCAGCGGCCTGCACCCGACCCGCGGCGAGCTGACCCTGGAGCAGCTGGCCGCTTTCCTGGCCGACCACGACCAGCGCCACATCGAGCGCATCCGCGCGATCCGTTAGCAGGCGTCGGCCGGGGATGCGGGGGGGCGCCACGCCAAGGCGCACGATGTATGATGTGATGCATAGGAGTCGGGAATGGCCCGAATGCTCCGGAAGCAGATCTACATCGAAGCGGTGCATCAGGACGCCCTGGCCCGCAGGGCGCGACTCGAGGGCACGAGCGAAGCCGCGGTGATCCGGCGGGCCCTCGAGTTGGCGTCCCGAGGCGGCGCGCCCAGCTCTGGGCGACTGCTCGCCTCAACCAGATCCCGGCCATCTTCTCCGAGGACTCTCCGAGCGGAGGCGTCGTGGACGGCGTGCGCTTCGTGAACCCGCTCGCTTCTGAGTTCTCGCTGGACGGCTGGCTCTAACCCCTACATTTCGTAGAGCGTGGTATCGACCGACGGCGGCACGAAGCGCCGCTTGAGGCGGGCGGCCACGCTGCCCTGCTTCGGCGCGAAGGGATCCTCGTCGAAGGCGTCGCCCATCTCGGCCTCGACCTTCTCCGGGTCCTCGCCTGACTCGAGCCGCTTCAGGGCCTGCTGCATGCCGTCGCCCACCGGCATGCCTGCGGCCTCGAACATGCGCCGCATGAAGTGGGCGGCCTGGCGCGGGTCGTCCTCGTTCATGCCCTCGGCTTCAGAGGCCAGGGTTTCCATGGCCCGCTCCAGGCGCGATTCGTCCATCTCGGGCAGCGGCGAGCCGGCGGGCTCTTCCTTGCGTCCCTTGGAGATCGCGAACGACGAGGGCAGCCGGCGCAGGCCGGGCCTTTCACACTTCGGGCAGGCGGGCCGGCCCTCGGTGTCGATGCGGCGCGAGAGGAAGCTGAAGATGCGGTGGCAGTCGCCGCAATAGAACTCGTAGATGGGCATTCAGCCTAGATCGAACCGCCACTGGGGTCGCGAGTCAAGCGCCGGGCGCTCGGAGTCGAGCGCCAAGAGCCGGGCCTGCAACTCGGTCCGATGCGACTCGAGGTCGAAACCGAAATAGCGCTCCGGATACGCCTCGAAGCGCTTCAGGGCCCGCTGCAGCATGCTGCGGGCACCCTGGGAGTTGCCGCGCTCCACGTGGTACAGCGCCACCGCGACCTGGATCAGGCCCTGGAAGAAGTCGCGGGCATCGCCCCGTACGCCGGACCAAAGGTCCTCGAGCACGTCGTGGCACTCGAAGTACTGACCCGCGTTGAAGAGCCGCACGCCAGCGTCGAACTGCGCCCGTTCCTCGGCAGACAGGGCCGGCTCCGCGGGCACTCTAGGCGCCGTCACCCGGCGCGTGCAGCGGCTCGAGGACGATCCCGGAGGCGGCGCGCGCGCGCTCTTTGCCGCGCTGCGCTTCGCGGTGCAAATGGACCTGCAGCCGGAAGGGTTCCTCGCCCTTGGCCGGCCGCGGGCGCTTGTGGCTGCCGTCGGCCTGCAGGCGGCGGCCCTTGACGTTGTCCTGGAAGGCGGCCTCCAGGGCCTGCAGCACCTTGGCGCGCGGCTCCGGCGCCTCCACGGGGAACAAGAGCTCGACGCGCTTGTCGAGGTTGCGCGGCATCCAGTCGGCGCTCGACAGGTAGACCTCCTCGTCGCCGCCGTTGCGGAAGTGGTAGATGCGGGCGTGCTCGAGGAAGCGGTCCACGATCGAGACCACCTCGATCGTCTCCGAGACGCCCTTCAGGCCCGGACGCAGGCAGCAGATGCCGCGCACGTTGAGGCGGATCCGCACGCCGGCCCGGGACGCGTCGTACAGCGCGCGGATGATGTCCTCGTCCACCAGGGAGTTCATCTTGGCCTGGATCAGCCCCGGCTCGCCCGCGCCCGCGCGCCGCGTCTCGCGCTGGATCAGCGCCAGCACGCGCTCTCGCAGCTGGGTGGGGGCCATGGCCAGCTTCTTCATCTCGGGTGGGTCGGAGTAGCCGGTCAAGGCGTTGAAGAACGCCGAGGCGTCCTTGCCGATGTCGGGATCGGCCGTCATCAGGCCGAAGTCGGTGTAGATGCGCGCGGTCTTCTCGTTGTAGTTGCCGGTGCCCAGGTGCACATAGCGACGGATGCCCTCCAGGCCACGGCGCACCACCAGGCACACCTTGGAGTGCGTCTTGTATCCGCGTACGCCGTAGATCACGTGCGCGCCGGCTTCCTCCAGGCTCCTGGCCCAGCGGATGTTCGAGTGCTCGTCGAAGCGGGCCATCAGCTCCACCAGCACCGTCACCTGCTTGCCGTTCTCCGCCGCGCGGGCCAGGGCCACCACCACCGGCGAGTCGCCGCTGGTGCGATACAGCGTCTGCTTGATGGCGAGCACGTCGGGATCGAGCGCGGCCTGGGTCACGAAGGACACCACGGGATCGAAGGACTCGTAGGGGTGGTGCAGCAGCACGTCCCCTGCCTCGATCCTGTCGAAGATGCGCTCCCGCTCGGCGTCGTCGAGTTGCGCCACCGGTTTCAGCGGCGCGTCCCGCAGGTCCTCGAGGGCGGGCAGCTCCACCAGCGGGAACAGCGCGCGCACGTCGAGCAGGCCCGGCACGGCGTAGATGTCTTCCTCGGCGACACCCACGCGCTCCGCGAGGTGCGTCACCAGCTCCTGCCCCGCCTTGGCTTCGACCTCCAGGCGCACCACGCGGCTCTTGCGCCGGTTGCGCAGCTCCTCCTCGACCGCTTCCAGGAAGTCGCGTCCGCCCTCGTCGTCGAGGTCCAGCTCGGCATCGCGGGCGACGCGGAAGGCGGCGGTCTCGATCACGCTCTGGCCCGGGAACAGCGCGCCCATCTCGGACTGCACCACGTCGTCGAGCAGCACGAACACCGAGCCCTCCTGGGGCAGGCGCACCAGGCGCCGCAGGCGCGAGGGTACCTGCACGACCGCGAGGCGCGGGTCCTGCTTGCCCTCGGCCGGAGCCAAGAGCGCCGCCACGTTCAGGCTCAGGCTGGCCAGCATCGGGAAGGGCCGCGAGGAGTCGATGGCGAGGGGAGTCAGGGCGGGCAGCACCTCGTCGCGGAAGTGGCGCGAGACGGCGGCGCGGCCGGCGGCGTCGAGTTCCGCCACCGCCTGCAGCCGGATGCCGCGCTCGGCCAGAGCCGGCAGGATGTGGTCCTTGAGCGCCGCGTAGAGCCGGGCGACAAGGGCGTGGGCCTTTTCGGAGATGGCCTGCAGCGCCTGCCGGGGCGTAAGGCCCGCGGAGTCGGGGCTGGTCTCGCCTTCCTCGACCTCGTTCTTCAGGGCCGCCACCCGCACCATCACGAACTCGTCCAGGTTCGAGGCCACGATGGTGGCGAACTTGAGGCGTTCGAGGGCGGGGTTAGAGGCGTCCTCGGCCTCCTCCAGCACGCGGCCGTTGAACTCGAGCCAGCTCAGCTCGCGGTTCAGGAACAGCTCGGGGTCGCGTTGCTGCGCGGCACGCCGCTTGGCCCGCTTCTTCATGTCCTTTGCTGGACCTCGCGGAAGCCGAGCTTGCGGCCGAACACCTCGACCAGCAGCTCCGAGCGAGCCAGGGCCACCAGGCGTTCCATGGTGAGGTCGCCCGCGCCCTGCACCTCGAGCGCAAAGCCGCCGTCCTCGGGCACCAGGCGCAGATCCTTGACCTTCTGCAGGTGGTCCGCGTCGAGGGCGTTGGCCAGGCGCAGGATGCCGGCGAGCTTGTTCACGAGCACCCGTGCCTCGGAGTCCAGCGCCATGTAGGGCAGGTGGGATTTCTGGGGCGTCGCTCGGCGGTGGTAGCGGGCCACGTTCGCGACCACCGACATGTCGTCGCGGGTGAGCCCGAAGATCTCGGCTACGGACAGCAGGTACCAGGTGTGCTTGTGGTGGCCGCGCAGGCTCACGTAGATGCCCACGTCGTGGAGCAGCGCCGCCACCTCGAGCAGCAGCCGGTCGCGGGCTCCCATGCCGTGCTCGCCTTTCAGCTCGTCGAACAGGCGCGTGGCCAAAAGCGCCACCTGCTTCGCGTGTGGGGCATCGTAGCGGTACTTCTCGCCCAGGGCCTGGGCGCTGGCCAGGACCTGCTTCTGCATGTCCTCAAGGGCCTGGCCTTCGTCGCCGCCGGTCAGGTCCAGCAGGAGTCCGGCGCGCAGCGACGCCTCGGGGACCATCACCCGGTCGGCGGCGGTCTCGCCGAGCAGAGCCTCGTAGGCCAGCAGCGCCGGCACCAGGGTCTCGGCCTCGGCCGGCGGCAGCCGGTAGCGCTGCCCGATCTGCTCCACGTCCTCGGCAACCACCTTCTCGCTGAAGGCGAGGAACGGCGCCTTCTCCACCACGGCCACGGCCGAGGCGCGCCCGCCCAGGATGCGGGCGGCGGCGAAGCGCACGTCGCCGCCCAGGGCCACGAAGTGCTTGGCCTCGCGCAGCGGCAGCTCGCGCCGGATGTCCTCTACCACGTTGTGGATGTGCCGGCGCAGCAGCCTCACGCGCTGCTCGTGACTGCCATGCCAGGAGGCGAGGTTCTGGCGCAGGCGGATCGCACCCAGGGCGTAGGTGCCCGAGTAGGTGGGCTGGCCCTTGCGCAGGAACGAGATGTCCGCGCTGCCGCCACCGACCTCCACCAGCACGGCGTCGTCCTGGAACACCGCCGCGTCGCCCTTGAGCGCCCCGCGTACCGCGAGGTAAGTCAGCCGGTTCTCCTCGGTCCCGTCGATGATCTCCACCTCGAGGCCGGTGCGCAGCCGCACGCGGTCGAGGAACGTCTCGCGGTTCTGCGCCTCGCGCACGGCGCTCGTGGCCACGGCGCGGTAGCGCACGACGCCGTAGCCGTCCATGATGCGGCGAAAGCCCTCCAGGGTCTTGAGGGCCGCCTCCACGGTGGCCGCGCCGATGCGGCCGTGGGTGAAGGTGTCCTTGCCGAGCAGCACGCCGCGCGACGCCTCCTCGAGCACCCGCAGCGCCTCGCCCGGACGCGCCTCGGCCACCACCAAGCGGATGGCGCTGGCTCCGATGTCCACGACGCCCACGGGCCGCGGCGGCTCGGGCGGCGGCGCGACCGCGCCGGCGGCAGGCTTGCGGGTGAGGGTGCGCTTGCGGGGCTTCGCCATGGCGTCAGGCCCGCGCGCGCCGGAGCGGCACGGCCTCGGCCGCGAAATCGAGGCGGAGCGGGCGCTCCAGGCACTCGGCCAGCAGCTCGGCACGCCGCGGCACGCCCCACTGTTCGAGGTCGCTGTTGCCCTGGGTCTCGCAGCGCAGGCGCAGTGTGCCGTTGCGCTCGCTTACGCGCAGGCGGCGCACCACCTGGCGATGGCTGCGGTCGAGGGCGTCGGCCAGGCGCAACAGCCCGGCCAGGGTTCTGACCGCGCGCCGGTCCGCCTTCGGGAGCCCTGCGAAGGCTGGATGGCGCTTGCGCGGGTGGCCCTGGCGGTGGTAGCGCGCCACGAGAGCGATGGTCTCGATCTCCAGCGGCGAGAACCCCCGCAGGTCGCCGTTCTTCACCAGGTAGTAGGTGTGCTTGTGATGCCCCGGGTAGGAGATGTGATGGCCGATGTCGTGGAGCAGCGCGGCGTTCTCCAGCAGCCCCCGCGCCTGCGCGCCCAGGCCGTGGCAGCGCTGCAGGCCGTCGAACAGCTGCAGGCTGAGGACGGCCACCTGGCGGGCGTGGGCCTCGTCGAACTGGCAGCGCTCGGCCAGGTGCTGAACGCTGCGCCGGCGCACGTCGGGATACGCCTCGGCCCGCTGCAGCGAGCGCGGGTGCCGGTGGATGTAGTTGAGCAGGATGCCCTCGCGCAGCGCCCACTCGCACAGCAGCACCTCGCGCGCGCCCAGTCCCTCCAGGATCTCGTCGAACACGATGGCACCCGCCACCACGATGTCGGCCCGCTGCTCGTCGAGTCCGGGCATGCGCAGCCGCGCCTTCAGGTCCGCGGCCACCAGGCGGCGGCGCACTTCGCGGATGCCCTCGCGGCTCACGGCCACGTGGTGGAGGGCGGCGTCCTTGGGGCGCTTGCCCTCGAGTTCGAGTGCCAGGGCGCCCAGCGCGAGGATGGTGCCCGAGGTCCCCACCAGGCGCTCGAAGCCCGACGCCCGCAGCTCGCTGAGGGCCGGGGCGAGGCTGTCGCGGACGTGGGACACGAGCCGCGCCTCGTCCTTGGCTGAGAGCGGGTCGGAGTGCACGAAACGCTCGCTGGTCCGCAACGCACCGAGCTTCTCGGACACGATGCGCTCGATGCGGTTGCCGACTCCGAGGGCCAGCTCCACGCTGCCCCCGCCGACGTCCACCACCAGCGCGCGGCCCTCGAGGTGGACGCTGTGCAGGGCGGCCAGGTAGATGAGCCGGCCCTCCTCCTCGCCCGAAGCGACGCGTGGCCAGAACCCGACCTCGCGGCCGACGCGCTCCAGAAAGTCCTCGCCGTTGCCCGCCTCGCGGATGGCCGAGGTCGCGACGGCCAGGATCTTGTCCACCCGGTGGTTGGCCGCGATGCGCTTGTACTTCCTCAGGACCTCGAGACCACGCCGCATGGCCGCCGCCGAGAGATGGCCCGAAGCCAGGGTCTCGGAGCCGAGCCGCACCATCTCCTTTTCGCGGTCGATGACGTGGAAACCGCCGGAGGCCGTGACTTCGACGATGACCGCATGGAAGGAGTTGCTGCCCAGGTCGATGGCGGCGAGCTTCATCCCGTGGTTCCGGCGGCCATTGTACAGGCGCGGCCGTGACAATCCTGTGTTAGGCTCCACGGTCCGGAGCGAGCATGACCCGCGCCAGGAGTCGCATCGCCGATCCGACCACCGCTCTGCTGCGCGAGAGGATCGGCCGCCTCCACCGCCAACTGCCGAAGGCCCTGGCCGGCGACGAGGAGCCGCTGCACCAGATGCGCGTGGCCGCCCGGCGCCTGCGCGTGGCGCTGCCGCTCGTGGCACAGAAGCCGGCCGGCAAGCGGGTGCGCCGCGCGTGTCGCCTGCTGCGCGCGCTGACCCGCGGCGGCGGCAGCAGCCGCGACCTCGACGTGATCACGGCGCTGTTCGAGGAGCGCGTCCGCGAGGCCTCCTCCGCGGAGCTGCGCCTGCTGCTGCGCGACCTGCGCGCGGCCCGCGCCCGCTCGCGCAGGCGTCTGGCCGGCGATCTGCTCGACCTCGACATCGCCCGCCTGCGCCGCGACCTCGAGGCGATCCTGAGCCGGCGCGGAGAGCCCGTGTTCACGGTGTTCGGGCGGCTGCGCGATGCCGCAGCGGCGGAACGCAGCGCGATCCTGGAGTCCCTGGACGCCATCGGCGACGCCTTCGATCCGCCGGCCCTGCACCGCGTCCGCATCCGTTTCCGGCGCCTGCGCTACACGGCCGAGGTCGTGGATGCCCTGCGCGGCCGCGAGTCCGACGCGCCGGCGCTGTTCCGGCAGGTGCAGGAGGCTATCGGTCGCCTCCATGACGCCTGGGTGCTTTCCGGCTGGCTCTTCCGCAAGGCGGAACGCGCCACGGCGCGGGGCCAGGCGGAGCTCGCTGCGGCGGCCCAGCGCGAGCGCGACACGTGCCTGGAGCTGGCACAGGCCCAGCACCGCGGGCTGCTCTCGCTCGACCCGCGCTCGCTCCTGGGCCGCGGCCTCGAGGCGATGGCGGCGCGCAGCGCGGCCTGAGCCCGTGCGCCTGTACCTGATCCGCCACGCCACGGCGGTGCCCTCGGGCAGCGCGGGCATCCCCGACGACGAGCGGCCGCTGACCCGGCGCGGCGAGCAGCGCTGGAAGCGCGCGGCACGGGGCCTGGCGCAGCTCCTGAAGCGGCCCGAGGCGCTGTTCTCGAGCCCGCTGCCCCGCGCCTGGCGCACGGCCGAGATCGCGGCTGCGGCCTGGGGGCGCCTTTTGGCGCAGCCGGCCGACGCGCTGGCCCGGGGCAGCTTCGCCGAGTGGGAAGAGCTCGTCGCCGCCGCTCCCGCAGCGGCCTGCGTCGCGCTGGTCGGCCACGAGCCTCATATGTCGTCGCTCGTCGCCATGATCGTCGGCGGCGACGCCGCGCGCGTGCCGTTCAAGAAAGGCGGCGTCGCGGTGCTCGAGGTTCAAGGGCCCTGGGTCGAGGGTGGAACGCTGCTGGCGTTCCTGCCGCCGGGCCTGCTGCGTCGAGGCTAGAGCCGCCGGCTACTCGCCCAGTCGCGCCTGGCGGTGCATGTCGTAGACCCGCATCGCGGTCGCCAGCTCGATGCGATATGCGTCGCTGCCGTGCTTCAGGGTCCGCCAGCCTCCGTTCGGCTCGTGGCTGAAGCAGGCCGGTCCCTGGCCACCGGTGGGATGACGGTTCCAGACCACCTTCTCCGATTCGCTCCGTCCGTTGCGCGTGAAGCGGTAGCGCACCACCTCGTAGATCGCCTGGCGCCGCGGGTTCACGTAGAACTCGTACTCGGCGCCTTCCGTCTCGGTGGCGACGTTCCCGGAGATGCGCTCCCAACCCATGGCGGCGGCGTCGGGAACTCCGGGAGGAATCGAGAGGCCGAGGCCGCCCGCGAGCACCCCCCCGGGGACGACGAGCAGGACGGCGACGATCAGTGCGCAGCGCACGCTCCGATTGTAGGTCCTCAAGGGCCTAGAGAGCCCGGCGTAGCGCGAGGACCAGCCACACCACCCCGACGATCCGGAACAGCCACAGCACCGCGGCGGTCCCGATCAGGGCCTGGATGTGCGCCGGGAACGGGATGCGCGGCGTGCGATGGTGGGGGGCGCCGCGCGGCGCCAGGATCGCAAACGACAGCACGGTCGTGGCGATGCCGAAGCGGAACAGCGCGACCGCGTCCGCGAACGGAACGATCCGGCCGGCCGCGAGTACCAGGAAGCCGACCAGGCTGCCGAGGATGCCCAGCCTCAGGAGCGCCCCGTGGGCCTCGGCCCATGCAAAGACGCGCCGCAGCGCTTCGAGGTGCGCGGCGCTGCACGCGCGCCAGGTCGTGTTCCCGAAGGGCTCGGCCAGCTCGAGGCGCATGGCGTCGGGCAGCGTGCCGGCACCGCACCACAGGCAGCGCCGATCTCGCGCGCGGAGCGCGGCCGGGCGGGCGTAGAAGCGGTGGCTCAGCATCACCGCCACGCCGAGGAAGAGCGCGGGTCCGACTCCCAACGGCGCCTGTGTGAACAGGAACAGCACGATCGGAACTGGCAGGAACAGCAGGATCCCGGCGAGGCGGTCTCTCACGAGCCCGCCCACAGTAGCTCGTTCAGGCCGATTTCGCGCTGTCTCCCGAACGCGGGTCCTTCACGAAACGGTAGCCGAGGCCGACCACGGTCTCCACGTGGTGCCGCGCCGGTCCCAGCTTCATGCGCAGGCGCCGGATGTGGGCGTCGATCGAGCGCGTCTCGACGTCGCTCTCGTAGCCCCACACGCGCTCCAGCAGGCGCTCGCGGGTGAGCACGCGGCCCGTGCGCTCGAGCATGTAGCGGAACAGCTCGAACTCCTTGGGCGTCAGGCGGATCTCCTCGCCCCGGTAGCGCACCACGAAGGCCTCGAACTCGACCTCGAAGTTCTCGTCGCGGTAGCCCTGCATCTCCTCGCCGCCGCCCTCGCTGCGCCGCAGCGCCACGCGGCAGCGCGCCGCCAGCTCCTTCAGGCTGAAGGGCTTCACCATGTAGTCGTCGGCGCCCATCTCGAGGCCCAGCACGCGGTCCACCTCGTCGGCGCGCGCGGAGACGATGATGATCGGCACGTGGGCCGTGGTGGCCTGCTTGCGCACCAGGCGGCACACCTCGAGGCCGTCCATGCCGGGAAGGTTGAGGTCGAGCAGCACCAGGTCGGCGCCGCGGCGCACGGCCTCCAGGCCCTCCTCGCCGGTCTTCGCGACCTTGACCTGCAGCCCGGCCTTCTCGAGCTGGTACGAGATGGCCTCGGCGATGTCGGTGTCGTCCTCGATCAGGACCACGCGCCGGCGGGTGTCGGGCGCGGGCACCTTTTCGGCCGGCGGCGCCGGGCGCGTGCGATCGGCTTTCACTTCTTCGCCTCCTCGCTCTCGTGGTGGTGGCGCACGTCCTTGGCTTCCACCAGGAAGATCACGTCCTCCGCGATGTTGGTGGCGTGGTCCGCGATGCGCTCCAGGTTGCGGCTGATCAGGATCAGGGCCAGGGCGCGTTCGATGGTGCCCGGGTCCGCCATCATGTAGGTGAGCAGGACGCGGAACACGTGGTCCTTGAGCTGGTCGACCTCGTCGTCGCGGGCCAGCACGGCGCGGGCCAGTGCGATGTCCTTGCGCACGAAGGAATCGAGGGCGTCGCGGGTCATGCCCTCGGCGATCTGCGCCATGCGGGACAGGTTGATCACCGGCTGCAGGGGCGGGTGGCGCAGGATCTTGGTCACGTTCTCGCCGATGTTCACGGCCTGGTCGCCGATGCGCTCGAGGTCCGCGTTGATCTTCATCGCGACGGTGATCAGGCGCAGGTCCGTGGCCATGGGATTCTGGAGCGCCAGCAGCTTCAAGGCGCGGTCGTCGATCTCGATCTGGAGGTCGTTGACCTCCTTGTCGGAGCCCACCACCTTCTCGGCCAGGTCCAGGCGCCTCTCCATCATGGCGTTGACGGCCTGGTGGACGCGCTCCTCGACCAGGGCGCCCATGTGGAGCAGCCGCTGCTTCAGCGCTTGCAGCTCCTCTTCGAAGTGATGCCGTTCCATGGTTTATCCGAACCTTCCCGTTATGTAGTCCTCTGTCAGCTTGTCCTTGGGCCGGGTGAACATGTCGGGCGTGAGGCCGTACTCCACCAGCCGGCCCAGCCAGAAGAAGGCCGTGCGATCGGAGACGCGGGCGGCCTGCTGCAGGTTGTGGGTCACGATGACGATCGTGTACTTCTCCTTCAGGGTGTAGATCAGCTCCTCGATCTTCAGGGTCGCGATGGGATCCAGCGCCGAGCAGGGCTCGTCCATCAGGATCACCTCGGGCTCCACGGCGATGGCCCGGGCGATGCACAGGCGCTGCATCTGGCCGCCGGACAGGCCCAGGCCGCTCTCGTCCAGGCGGTCCTTGACCTCCTCCCACAGCGCCGCCCCCTTGAGGCTCTTCTCGCAGGCCTCGTCTAGAGTGGCCTTGTCGTTGATCCCGGCGATGCGCAAGCCGTAGATCACGTTCTCGTAGATCGACTTCGGGAACGGGTTCGACTTCTGGAACACCATGCCCACGCGGCGCCGGACCTCGATCACGTCGGTGGCGGCGGCGTTGATGTCGACGCCCTTGACCCGGATCTCGCCCGTGGTCTTCACGTTGTCGATCAGGTCGTTCATGCGGTTGAGGCAGCGCAGCAGCGTCGACTTGCCGCAGCCCGACGGGCCGATGAGGGCTGTGGCGCGCCGGTCCTCGATGTCCATCGAGATGTCGTGCAGCACGTGGTTGTCGCCGTAGCTCAGGTTCACGTTCTTGATGGTGATGTCGGGCTCGCGCACCTCGGCCGTGGAGGCAGCCTGGGCCTTGACCTCGGTCTTGATGCGGAGCCCGCTGTCGGGGGCGGCGTTTCCTGCTCCGTGGGACATGACGTTTTCCATCCCTCTAGAAGGCGCCGGTCTTGTAGCGTTCGCGCAGCCGGTTGCGCACCAGGATTGCGGTGAGGTTCAGCAGCACCACGATCAGCAGCAGGAAGATGGTGGTGGTGTAGACCATGGGCTTGGCGGCCTCGACGTTCGGGCTCTGGAAGCCGACGTCGTAGATGTGGAAGCCGAGGTGCATGAACTTGCGGTCGAGATGGAAGAACGGGAAGAAGCCGTCCACGGGCAGTTCCGGGGCCAGCTTGACGACGCCGGTGAGCATCAGCGGCGCCACCTCGCCGGCGCCGCGGGCCATGGCCAGGATCAACCCGGTCAGGATCCCGGGCGCCGCCGCCGGCAGCACCACGCGCAGGATGGTCTGGAACTTGGTGGCGCCCATGGCCAGCGAGGCCTCGCGCATGGAGCGCGGCACGGCCGCCAGGGCCTCTTCCGAGGCCACGATCACCACCGGGACGGTGAGCAGGGCCAGCGTCAAGGCCGCCCACAGGATGCCGCCGGTGCCGTAGGTGGGCGTCGGCAACGCCTCGGGGAAGAACAGCTGGTCGATGCTGCCGCCGACGAAGTAGACGAAGAAGCCCAGGCCGAACACGCCGAACACGATGGAGGGCACTCCGGCCAGGTTGTTGACGGCGATGCGGACCATCCTCACCAGCGGCCCCTGCTTCGCGTACTCGCGCAGGTACAGCGCGGCCAGCACCCCCAGCGGCACCACGACGATGCTCATCAACATCACCATCATCACGGTGCCGAAGATGGCCGGGAAGATGCCGCCCTCGGTGTTCGACTCGCGCGGGTCCTCGAAGAAGAAGGCCCACAGTCGGCTCGCGTACAGGCGCAGGCGCCCGAACCAGCCCAGCTCGTTGGCCGGGTACGCGCGGTAGATGTCGAGGCTGCGCAGTTCCTTGTCGCGGCCGTCGGCCGAGCGGAAGGTGACAAAAGTGCCGGCGACCTTCTCCAGCAGCTGGGCCAGCTCCGCGGTCTTCTTCTGGAAAGCCGCCTCGCCCTCGGCGGTCTCGCGCTCGATCTCGGCGCGCCGGGCCGAGACGTCCCCGGCGCCCCCCTCGAGCTCGAGTCGGCGTGCGGCTAGTCGCCCCTGCTCGATGCGGTGGTTGATCTCGCCGATCTCGTGCTTCTCGATGCGTTCCACGGCCTTGCGATCGGCCGCGGCGCGAGCCACCAGCTCGGGAAGCGCCTGCGCGGCCGCGGGCCCCTCGGCCACGACCTTGTCGGCTTGTTTCACCGACACCGGCGTGCCCAGGAAGGGGCCGTACTCGCGGCGCTCGACGAACCAGGCGCCCGCCGGAGCCTCGCGCTTCGTGATCTCGTCGTCGTTGATCCATTTGAAATCGAAACCGTACAGATCGCGGTTGCCGAGGCGCAGCAGGCTGCGCTGGCGTTCCAGGTGGTCGGGCTGGCCGGGGTTCGGGATCGCCTCGCGGTTCGAGATCTCGCCCAGGAACACCGAGCCGTCCTTCAGCGTGAGCTGCTCGAGGCGCTTCGGCCAGAAGAAGCTCAGGCCGTTGACCAGGATAACCCCGACCAGGCCCGTGATCATCAGGATGCAGATGCCCAAGGCGCTGCCCGTGAGCCAGACCATCGGGTCGCCGCGACGGATGGCTTGCCCGAGGCCCATCAGATGGCCCGGTAGCGGTCGCGCAGCCGCTGGCGCACGACTTCAGCCAGCGTGTTGACGAAGAAGGTCATCATGAACAGCACCAGGCCCGCCAGGAACAGGGTGCGGTAGAGCGTGCCGCCGTAGGGGGCCTCGGGGATCTCCACCGCGACGTTGGCCGACAGCGTGCGCATGCCGTTGAAGATCGACCACTCCAGCACCGGCGTGTTGCCGGTCGCCATCAGCACGATCATGGTCTCGCCCACGGCGCGACCGAAGCCGATCATCACGGCCGAGAAGATGCCGGGGCTGGCGGTCGGGAGCACCACGCGCACCGCGGTCTGCCAGCGGCTGGCGCCCAGGGCCAGGGAGGCCGCGGTCAGGTGCTGGGGCACGCTGGTGAATGCGTCCTCGGCGATCGTGAAGATGATCGGGATCACGGCGAAGCCCATGGCCAGGCCCACCACCAGGCAGTTGCGCTGGTCGTAGACGAGATCCAGGGCGCTCTTCAGCCACAACCGGAAGTCGCCGCCGAAGGCCCCGGCCTCCACGGCCGGGCCCAGCGCCAGGGCGACGGCCGCGCTCAGGAGCAGCATGGGCACGATCACCGCGACCTCCATGCCGGGACGCAGGCGGTCGCGGAAGGTCCTGGGCAGGCGGTCCCAGAGCAGGATGCCCGAGGTGCCGAACAGGGGCAGGAGCACCAGCATCAGCAGCACCGGAACGATCTCCCGCTCCACCCGCGACGCCAGCCACAGGCCGGCGATGAAGCCCACCACCACGCTGGGAAGCGCGGCCATGATCTCGACCGTGGGCTTGACCTTGGCCTTGAGGCTCGGGTGCATGAACTGCGAGGTGTAGAGCGCGCCCATGATGGCGAGCGGGATCGCGAACAGCAGGGCGTAGAGCGTGCCCTTGATGGTGCCGAAAACCAGCGGCACCAGGCTGAACTTGGTCTCGAAGTCGTCGGTGCCGCCGGTGGACTGCCAGACGTACTCGGGCCGGGTGTAGCCCTCGTACCAGACCTTGCCGAACAGCGCCGCCCACGACACCTCGGGATGCGGGCTCGCAATCTCGTAGCGCGCCAGCCGGCCATCGTTCTGCTTCACCAGCACGCCGTCCATTTTGGGCGTGAGCAGCACGCTGTCCACGGCCGCTCCGGTGCTTGGGAAGGAAACCAGGGAGCGCTCCGAGGTCATATGGCGCAGCACCAGCGAGCCGTCGCTGCCGGCGGTCACGAAGCTCTTGTCGCGGGTGGAGGGCCCGATCGCCGCGATCGCGACGCCCTGGCCGGCATAGCTGTGGGCCTTCACGAAACGCAGCTCGGTGTCCTCTTCGTTGAGGCGCACGCGGAACCAGGCGGACACGTTGCCCCTGGCGTCGCCGACAATGGCAGTAGTGTTGCCCAGGACGAACTCGATGGACGTGATCGGCTGGTCCGAGACCTTGGCCACCTCGGTCAGGCGCAGCTCGGGGACGATCTCCCAGTGGTAGAGGTTGCCCCGCTCGGTGGCCGCGATCAGGGTGTCGGAGCGACCGATGCGCACCCGGGTCACGCGCTCGCCGTCCCGCGTCTTGAGCGACTCGCGCAGCTCGCCACCCTCGCCGTCGTTGCGGTACACGAGGATCTCGTCCTCGCCCACCACGCCGAGCACGGTCTGGCGCCCGTCCACCTCGTCGTAGGCGACCTGGCGCACGGCGCGGCCCGCGGTATCGAGGCGCAGCTCGCCTCGCCCGCGGACGTCCAGCTCGAGGTCCACGAGTTTCTGCGCCTCGTAGCGCGGCCGGAAGCGGACCTGCTGCAGCCTCACCCGGCCGTCGCTGCTGCCGAGTGCTATGAAGTTCTCGGTCAGGCTCCTGGATGCGGACTCGATGCTGCCGGTCGAGGGGTAGACTGGCGCGAACTCACGCGCGAAGCTGCCGTCGGCCTTCCAGAAGGCGGTGCGGCCGTCGGCGAGCACCTCGTAGTAGTACATCTGGTACTCGTCGGTGCCGAGCAGCAGCGGCTGGCCCTGGCTGGGTACCGGCAGGGCCGCCAGGTTCACCGTGCCGCGGGGGGCGCCGGTGGCGGGCCGGAACAGCGGCAGGGTCTCGCCGAGGATGAACAGGAAGATGAAGAACACGGCGACGATGATGAAAAGGCCGCCCAGTGTGATTACGCCCACGGCCGCGCGGTCGATCAGCTTGACCCTGCGCAGGCGACCGGCCTGCGCGGCCACCCGTTGCCTTATGTCGATCTGCGGGACGGCGGGTGTGGCGGCGGCCATTCAGGGACCCTTGTCTCTCCCTCGAAGTGAACCGACCCGGGGGCAGCTGACACCTCCCCCGGGCCGGCGGCGTGCTATTCGAGCTTGGCCAGCTCCTGGCGCGCGATGTCGGCGGGCAGGGGCAGGTAGCCGTCCTTCAGCACGACCTCCTGGCCTTCCTTGCTGAAGATCAGCTTCGCGAACTCCTTGACCACGGGGTCGAGGGCCTTGCCGGGCGCCCGGTTGATGTAGATGAGGAGGAAACGGTTCAGCGGGTACTTGCCGGACTTGACGTCGTCGTAGCTGCCGCTCGAATACGGACCGGCGTCCGCGGGCGCCAGCGCCACGACCTTGACGCCTGAGGTCTTGTAGCCGATTCCGGAGTAGCCGACGCCGTAGCGGTCCTCGGTCACGCCCTGCACCACCGAAGCCGAGCCCGGCTGCTCCTTGACCGTGTCCTTGTAGTCGCCGTTGCCCAGGCTGTGCTCCTTGAAGAAGCCGTAGGTGCCGGACGCCGAGTTGCGGCCGTAGAGGCTGATCGGCCGGCTGGACCAGTCGCCCGTGAGGCCGAGCTGGCCCCAGGTGGTGACGTTCTGCTTGTAGCCCTTGCGACGCGTCTTCGAGAAGACCGCGTCCACCTGCGCCAGGCTCAGCTTCTCCAGCGGGTTGTCCTTGTTCACGTAGACGGCGAGCGCGTCGTACGAGGTCCGGAGCTGGGTCGGCTTGTAGCCGTACTTGCTCTCGAACTGGTCGACCTCGGTGGCGCGCATGGCGCGGGACATCGGGCCGAACTGGGCGGTTCCCGCGATCAAGGCTGGGGGGGCGGTGGAGCTGCCCTTGCCCTCGACCTGCACCTTCACGTTGGGGTACATCTTCAGGAACATCTCGGCCCACAGCGTCATCAGGTTGTTCATGGTGTCGGAGCCGACGCTGTTGAGATTGCCGGAGACACCCGAGGTCTTCTGGTACGCGGTCAGCGCGGGGTCCACCGCGACCTGCTGTGCGAACGTCAGGGGCGCCAGTGCCAGGGCCAGGACGCCAAGCCATACACGCTTCATCACTGCTCCCTCCAAAGCGGGTTCGACGCTCACGTTTCCCACCGTAGCAACGTGGTGGAAACGCCGCGTTTCGCCCGTGTTAAATCCCTGTAAAGAAGCCTGGGCGACGCCCCGTAAGGGCCCCCGGGGCGCCGCCATGTGGGTCCGGCCTAGAAGATGAACTGGGTCTGGAGACGGAACTCCTTGTTCTTCACGCTGGCCGCCGCGGCCTCGGCCTCGAGCTGACCGTAGTCGGCCTGGACCTTGAGGTTGTGGCGGTTGTAGTAGTAGCTCGCACCCACGCGCCACTCCTTGCGGTCGTTCGAGGTCAGCAGATCGCTCGGATCGAACATGCCGTAGCGCCCGGCGATCTCCCACTGGCGCTTGCTGCCGATCAGGTAACTCGCCTGGGCGAACCAGCCGTCGGAGTTGAACTTGAGTCCGGTCTCGGGCGTGCGCTCGCGGATGTAGTACTCGCTGGTCAGGTAGACGCCCTTGTACTTGAGCCCGGCGTCGAAACCGTAGATCGTGTCCTTGAGGTCGTTACTGGTGGTGACGCGGTTGAAGTCGTTCTTCTCGAAGTTCGCGGCCAGCCAGACGATCGGCTTGTCGGTCGACTCGAAGTCGCCCTCCGAGTAGAACGGGCCCGAGGACCAGGCGCGCTGCTTCATGTTCTGGCCGCCGGCCACCTGCCACATCACGCGGGCGTTGTACTGGAACTCGTCGTTGTCGTTAGTGGTGCGGGTCAGGCCGTTGCCGTTGTAGATGCCGGCGCGGTACTCGACCTTGTCGGCCAGCACGCCGATCACCGAGAGGCCCATGTCGCGGCCGCGCGCGAACTGGTTGGAGACCTCGGCGCGATCCACCAGGCTCTGGCTGCCTGAGGAGGTGAGCTCCTGGTGTCCGAAGGGGACCTTGTTCTGGCCGAAGACGACCTTGAAGGTCCCCTTCTTGGAGATGTCCCACATGATGTTAGCGTCCTCGAGGAACGCGCCGATGTTGGCGCCGGTGAGGGCGGGCCAGTTCAGCTGCACCTCGTAGGTCAGCTCCGGCTTGTAGAACCAGCCTTCCAGCTTGAACTTGGCGCGGCGGATGCGGAAGTTGCCGCGGGTGTCGCCCTTGGCGGCGGTGCCGGGGAGCTGGATGGTGTCGTCGGGAAAATCGTGGGTGTAGCGGTTCTGGACGCGGCTCGAGATTTCGAGGTAGGCCTTGTCGGTCGTGATGCGCGTCTTGCCGTCGCGCCACTCGATGCGCTGGGTGGGCGTCTTGGGACGCTCGACGACCTGGGCGATCCCGTACTTGAAGAAGAACAGGTCGAGGGCCTGCTCGCTGTCCGCCACCACGGTCTCGCCGTTCGGGCCCGCGGCCGGCCGCGTCAGGCCCGTTCCCACCTCGCCGCTCTTCTCGAAGGCCTCGGCCTTCTTGGCGTCGTTGAAGACGTAGATGCGGCCGTCCTTCTTGATTTCCTTGTAGTACATCCCCTGCGCCGAAGCGCCCGCGGCCACGGCCAGGCCGAGCAGCAGCGCGCCGGCCGCCACGAGCCCGCGCCGGATGAAGCTCGCCATCATGTAACGGTCCTCCTTAGTGAATCGGCCCCTGGTGTCACGGGACCGCCCCGCGTTCCCCGGCCGACGCATAGACACTTGCGACACTCGCGCGAAGGTAGGCGACGCTCGTGACGGCGCCGTGACGGCCGCGTGAACGCCGCGTTAACACCCTGGGTCATTTCGGAAGCGACGGATCGCTGCACGGTTGTCATGGCTCGCGCGTAGCTTCGCTTCCAGAGATGTCCAGACGCCCGCGTCCGCAAAGACGCCTCGCCTCACTCCGAGCCGCCCGGCGGCGCCGTTCGAGGATGCAGCCGCCGGGACGGCCCCCCGCCCCGCTCCCGCCAGACCGCGAGCAGCCGCCCGCGACACCGGAGGTTCCGGACGCCTATCGCGTCTGAAGCCGCCGCGCGGGCGGCGCTCGCGAACCGTCACACGCCTGTCACAGCGAGACGCTAGGGTCGCCGGATGTACCGATCCCTAGCGCTCATTCTCGCTGTCGCCTGGGCCCCCGCCGTGCTGGCTCGCGATCCCGCCGAGATCCGCAAGAGCCAGCGCCTCGAGGTGGCGGCGGCGACCGCGGATCTGCCCCTCGAGGGGGAGATCCTGAAGGGCTTCGCGCGCGCCCTGGGCGTCGAGCTACGCGTCACGCCGGCGGGATCCACGACGGGTGCCTTGCAGGCGCTGGCCGATGGGCGCGCCGACCTCGCCGCGGGCGGGCTCGTGTCGCAGCGGGACCAGCGCCCCGGCCTGGGTTTCTCCAGCGAGGTGTTTCCCACGCGTTTCGTGGCAGTGAATCGCGCTCCGGCAGAGGCCCCCAGTTTCATCGAGAGCCTGCGCGGGGCGAACAGGATCCTGGCGCCGGCCGCCTCCGGAGCGGGCGCTGCGGTCGCCGCGGCCAAGCTGCCCGGCTTCAAGACCGACACGGGCGCCACGCCGGACAAGGCGCTCGCGAGCCTGCGTACGGAAGCCGGCAGCGTCGCCGTTCTCGGTCTGCTCGACGCCCTCGGCGCGAAGCGCACGGATCCCGAACTCCAGCTCGGCGTCCTGCTGGGCGACCGGCAGAGCGTTGCATTCGCCGTGCGCCACGCGGACGCGGGCCTGCTGGCCGCCATCAACGGCCATCTCGGACAGCTCCGGACCTCGCCCAGCTACCGGGCGCTGATCGCCAGGAGCCTGGGGCAGGAATCGCTGCAGATCCTGGCCCGCTCCCGGCTCGACGCAACCCCGTAGGCGGGCTACTTCGCCAGGACGTCCCGGCCCTCGGCGTCGCGCAGGCGCACGCCCAGGAGCGCGGCGAGCGTCGGCGCCACGTCGCGCATGTCGACCAACCCGAGGTCGCTGCCCACGGGCACGCCCGGGCCGGCCAGCAGGAACGCAGCGTCCATCTCGGCCTCTTCGGGCAGGTAGCCGTGGTCGCCCGTGGGCAGGCCAGGCCCGGTCAGGCGCCCGAGCATTTCGCCGCTGATCCGCGTGCCGGGCCGCAGCCCCACCACGAACGCCGCGTCGGGGAAACCGCCGGCCGCCTTCGCTTCCTCGCCGCTCAGGATGCGGGCGATTCCAGCGTCCGGCTTCGCCGCCAAGCCGTCCAGGATCTCGCGCACACGCGCGCGCAGAACCGCGTCGCCGGGATCGCGCAGCACCACCGCCGCCGTGCCGCCGCTGCCCCAGGCCCACGCGCGCCAGTCCGTGACCCGGCCGCGGCCATCCAGCAGCAGCAGGCCCGCCTGGCGCAGGGCCTCGTTCAGGCACAGCACGCGGTCGCTGCGCACGAAGCCGTGGTCCGAGACCACCGCGATCACCACGCGTTCGTGGACCGCCTCCGCGGCGCGGCGGAGCTGGCCAACCAGGGCGTCGATCGACTCCAGGGTGGCGAAGACCGATGCGGCACCGGGTCCCACCAGGTGCTGCTCCTCGTCGAGTCCGGAGAAGTAGGCGAGGTGCAGGCGGGGGCGGTGCTTGCCGAGGAGCGCCACGCTGAACGCCGCACGGCGGCGGTCCGCGTCGAGGTCGTAGGCATAGCCCGCCGGGTACGGACCCGTCTGGTCCTCGATCTCGCGCAGCAGGCCCGGCGTGCCGAGCTGCCGGTGCAGCTTGCCTTCCTCGGGGGAATCCGGCGACTGCGTGCGCCAGAACTGCGGGATGTTGAAGTCGATGCGCGCTCCGACGGTCACGGGCCAGTCGACACTGGCGGTACCGAGGCCCGCGCGTGCGGTGGCGTCCCACAGCGTGTCGGCGCGCAGGTCCTCGGCGTACCAATACCAGCCGTCGGCATTCCTGCCGAGCGGATCCGGCGGCCGGTTGTAGAGGATCCCGTGGCGGGCCGGCGAGGTGCCGGTCACGAGTGTTGCGTGGCTCGGATACGTGACGGTCGGCAGTACGCCTCGCACGCGGCTGGCGTGGCTGCCCTGGGCCAGCAGGCGCCGCAGCTCGGGGATGCGCAAGCCGTGGCGGTCGGCCTCGAGCACGTAGTCGGGGCGCAGGCCGTCGATCGAGATCAGAACGACGGCGCGCCCCGGGCCCGCGGCGGAGAGCGAGAGGAGCGCCAGCGGCAGGGCCAGCAGCAGGCCGACGCCGGGTTTCACTGGACGTCGCCCCAGAACAGGAAGTAGCGCCACGACAGCCCGTGGCGAACTTCGAGACGATGGCGCGGGAAAAGGTCGCGCAGGGCTGCGAGCCGCTCGGGGCCGAGGCGCACGTGGCTGCGACGCAGCGCCCATCCGGTCAGGGGCTCGGCGTCGAGAAAGTCCACGACCCCGACGCGCCCCCGCCCTCTTAGGTCCCGGTGTGCGGAGCGCAGCGCGTCCTCGAAGGGCGGGATCATCGCCAGCGAGTACGAGAACAGCACGCGATCCACGGCGCCCGCGTAGTCCGCGTGGGAGCCGTAGGGCCGCTCGTCCAGGCTGAAGTCGCGCTGCAGCCGGGCCACGCGCTGTCGGGCCCGCTCGCGCATCGCTGCCGACGGCTCGATGCCCACGACCTGGGCTCCGACGCGCAGCATTCGCTCCAGGCCCAGGCCGGTCCCGGAGCCGACGTCGAGGACGCGATGGCCTGGGCGGACGTCGAGACCCCGGAGTACGCGGCGCCGGCCGAAGAGCAGCAGCGGCCGGGTCCAGTCGTAGATGCGGGCGTGGAAACGGTAGAAGCGCTCCAGGGCCGGCAGCCCGAAGCGCTCGGCCTCAAGCAGCAGCGAGGCGGGCGATGTGGAATGAGCCATAGGTGCCCACGCGGTCCAGGGAGTGTAGCTGCGCCGCGCGCGGCGAGTCGAATGCGAGGCGCGCCCGGATCCACGACGGCAGGAAGCACGCGTCCTTTCCGCCGCTGCGGAAGATCGCGCGCGCGCCCGGCGCCGCAGCGGCGAAGATGCGCTGCCATTCCTCGTCGAGCAGCGCCCGCGTGTCGGCCAGCCAGTCCATGTGATCGAGCAGGACGAAGGCGGCGAACCCGCGGTCCCGTTGCAGCACCTCGGCGAGGGTGCCCGTGCGCAGCTCCACGTTGTCCACGAGGCCGGCTTTCAGCCGTCGGAACTCCGCCGGCTTCAGGTACTCGGGGCAATGGCGGGCCTCGTAGCGTCCGGTGATGTAGACCGACCAGAAGTAGTTCTCGCGCAGCAGCCCCAGTCCCATGACCCGTTCGAGGCAGGCCTCGAGGAAGCCGGCCACGCCGCCGGGGTGCTCGGCCACCAGGCGCGCCTGCGGCCCGGGGACGCCGAGCAAGGCGAGCACCGCGCGGCTCGCGACGAGGGAGAGCACGCCGCACCGCGCAAAGCGCGGCCGCACTTCGCGGCGGTAGCATTCCTGCTGTTCGTGCACGTCGGCTGCGGCCATCAGGGCGTCCACGGCCCGGCGCAGGCCCGGCACCAGGTTCACGAACTGGCGCACCGCATGGGCGAAGAGCCCCGACGTCCCCGAGTAGTAGAAGCTCCCGCCGCGAGCCGCCGTGGGATCGAAGACCCCGATCGCCTGGTCCCAGAAGCTCCGCGCAGGGACTGACAGCACGCCGCGCAGCGCGTCGAAGTACATCTCGAGAGCCCGGCGCGAGCCGCCCTTCCCGAACAGCTCGAAGAAATCCGCGTGCTCGAGGCGGCGGATGCCCGCGAGCTTCAATTCGAGAAGGTGGCTCTGCCGCGGGTTGGCGTCCACGGCCAGCACGCGGGCGCCGGTCAGTGCGTAGTCGAGCACGTTGCAGCCCGCGCTGGTGATGGCGATCACGCGGTCCGACGGGGCGAGCCGAAGCGCCGCCCGGTCCAGCGCCGGATCTTCCCAGCACTGGTTGTAGATGAGACTGCGGTCGTAGACGAACCCGAACAGGCCGTCGCTGGCCGGCGCGGCCCGCAAGCGAGCGGACGGAAGCGCTTCAACCGAGGATGACAACGAAGATCGCGCTCCCGATCACGAGGCCGAGCAGCGAGCCCACCAGGACGTCGCTGGCGTAATGAAGGCCCAGTGCCACGCGGGACGCCGCGACGCTGGCGGCGATGACGAGCAGGGGCACGAGCAGCGGCGGCAGGCCGAGGCCGATGGCGCTGGCGATGGCGAAGGCGTTCATGGAGTGTCCCGATGGAAAGGAAAAGCGGTCCGCGGCCAGGTACTGAAGCGGTCCCACGTTGTAGAGGGGATGGAGGCCCGCGGCGCAGGGCCGGCCACGGTGGAAGCGCCGCTTGAGCGGAACCAGGAGCGCGCTGGCGACGCCGCCGGCCAGGGCTCCGGCGGCGATCAGCCGATGGCCCGGGTCGCCCCCGGCCAACAGCATCAGGGCCAGGGCCGCCCACAGCCAGCCGTCGCCGAGCCGGCTCGCCCACAGCATCCACAAGCGCACAAGGCGCGGCGGGCGCCAGGCCCAGACGCGGTCGCTGATGCGGTGATCGGAGGCGTCGATGTACGCGAGCACGGGGTTCATGCGGTCCTCGGCGCGGGTGCGGAACCGAACGGCCCCGGGCCGAAGCCGGCGGAGAGGCGCGCCGGGGCCGGACCGGCAAAGGCGCGGAACTGACGCTGGCCGAAGGCGACCTCGCGAGCCCAGATGCCGGCGGTGATGAGCGGCAGCAGCGGCACAAGCGGCAGCGCCGCCAGCATGACCGCGAAGCGCGCGCAGCCCGCGACCTCGTGTCTGGCGCGGCGCGCGTTGTCGAGATAGCTGCCCGCCAGGATGCGGGCCACGTCGGCGGTCAGCCGCGCGTAGCTGCCGTGGCGCCCGATCGGGATGCCGAGGCCGCGGCGCAGTCCATCCAGGAACTCGGCCCGGTCCCGCGCCCCCGGCACGCGGGTGTAGGCGCGCGCCACCGAGGCCAGGGTGTGGGCGTCGCTGCCGCCCACGGTGCGGACCCGTGCGAGCCGGGCCGCCTGGCGCGCGAAGTCGTTGGTGCTCGCCGGCATCATGGCGTTGCGCGTCTCGACCAGGTCGAGATGCTGTAGCGCCGCGGCGATGTCCTTGCTGTCGCGGCGGCCGGTGAGCGCCGAGAAGAGGTGGTTCACCGCGGCCGGCAGGCGCTGTTCGGCGAGGTAGGCGTAGAGCGCCTCGGGGTCGCGACGCCGCGCCTGGAGTCCCTGGTGCTGCCGCTCGTCGATCCCGTAGACACCGAGATGGAGCTGTCGCTTGCCCGGAAGCTCCAGGGTCAGCTCCTCGCTGACGAAGACGTCGGGCCGGGAGACCAGGCGCAGGGCACCGTCGATCGAGTCGTGGTCGGTCAGGGTGAAGAGGGTCATGCCGCGACGGCGGGCAGTCCCGTAGACCGCTTCGGGCTCCGAGTAGCACTCGTTGCCGAAGCGGCCCAGAAGCGGCAGGTCGTTGGGCCCGGAATGCACCGAGTGGACGTGGAGATCGCACGAGAGCCCGGACTCCGCCATCGGCCCTCCTTCCGCCTCGAGTACTACTCGAGGCTTCGACAGCAATCTGCGCTTCTCCAATGGCAACGGTGTTGTGCCAAGGGAAACACTGGGTGACGCCGGAAAGGCGGCGCCATCACGCGCTCGTCACGCGAAGGTCGAGCGGGGCCGCCACCATCGGGACGTGGAGAAGCCCTCGCTCCCAAGGGAGATCCTCGTCTTCTACATCGACGCCGGGGGCGGCCACCGAGCGGCGGCGCGGGCTTTGGAGGCGGCCCTCCTCGCGCGTCCCGACCTGCCCTACCGCCTGCGCCTCACGCCCCTGGCGCCTCTCTTGGCGCCCCTCGACTTCACGGCGCGCTTCAAGGGCGCCCCGATGGAGGACACCTACAACGAGATGGTGCGCGCCGGGCGCACGCGCTTCCTGGTCCCGCTGCTGCGCGTGTTCCAGTTCGCGATCCGCCTGCGGCGCGCCGCCATCGCCTCCCTGATCGCCGAGGAGCTGCGCCAGGTGCGGCCGGCGGCCGTGCTTTCGGTGACGCCCAACTTCAACGCCCCGATCCGCGACGCGGTGCGCGAGGCCCTGCCCGGCGTGCCCTTCCTGGTCCTGCTCACGGACTACGCGGACTTCCCGCCGCATTTCTGGATCGAGCCCGGCGTCGATCGCGTGATCGTGGCCACCGAGCATGCGGCCGAACAGGCCGTGCGCACGGGCGTGCCGCGCGAGCAGGTGCAGCGCGTCTCGGGCATGCCGCTGCACCCGCGCTTCTACCCGAGGAAGGGCGCCGCCGACCGCGCACGGATCCGCGGCGAGCTGGGCTTCGTGGACGAGGATTTCGTGGCGCTCTTGCTTTTCGGCGGCAAGGGCGCGCCCGAGCTGGCCCCGCTGGCCGAGGAGCTGCTGGCGTCGCCCGGGGTGCGTGTGATCGCGGTGTGCGGCGACAACCCCGGCCTCTACGAGAGGCTGGCTGGCGCCGAGGCGCGCGCGCGCGGGCGGCTGGTCCGCTTCGGCTTCACCGATCGCGTGCCCGAGCTGCTGGCGGCGGCCGACGTGCTGGTCACGAAGCCAGGCCCGGGCTCCCTCGCGGAAGCGCTCCACCAGAAGGTGCCGGTCGTGGTCCCCTCCAACGGTCGCACCATCCCGCAGGAGCGCTGGAACGCCCGCTTCGTGGCTGACAAGGGCCTCGGCTTCGTGGTCCGCCACAGCGCCGAGGCGCCGGCGGTCGTGCGGCGCCTGGCGGGCGACTCTGGCCTGCGCGCGCAGCTCCAGTTCGCCCTGCGTTCCCTCGGCGAAAACCGCGCCACGGACGAAGCCCTCGACGCCATCGCGGCCGCGATCCGCTGATACGATCACTCGAAATGACCCTGTCGCCGCCTCGCTTCGAGGCCAAGCCCCTGTACCGTCGTCTCGACCGCCTCTTCGGGGCCCTGGAGCCGGGCCGGCCCCAGGGCCAGGTCCTCGAATCCTTCCTGGGCGAGTTCTTCCAGGAGCTGCGCGACGATCTGCACCTTGCAGCCGGCTCGCTCTACGCCGAACAGCGCGACGAGTTCGCCCTGCTGAAACACATGGGCGACGCGCCCACGCCCTCTGAGACGCTGCTCCACGGATCGCCGCCGCTCCAAGAGGTGTTGCGGCACCGCGTCTACGTCTTCTCAGACCTCGATGGCGAGGCGGCCCCCTCTCGGTTCGGGATCACTCCGCGGGGCGCCGCAGCCGCCCTGGTCGTGGGCCGGCGGCCGAAGCGCCACGTCTTCTTCTTCGCCCTCGCCGCGGGCTGGGTCATGGAGGAGCTGGACTTCGTCCTCAACACCGTACGCGCCGCCCTGGGCTCGCGGCTGCTCGACGAGCGTGTGCGCGGCAGCTTCCAGCAGGCGGCCGAGATCCAGCAGAGCCTGCTCGAGGAACCACCGCCCTTCCCCGGCTTCGACATCGCCTGCCGTTCGATCGCGACCGAGGAGGTCGGCGGGGACTTCTACGACTTCCTGCCCTTGGACGCGGACCTGCTCGGCCTCGCCATTGGCGATGCCAGCGGCCACGGCATGCCCGCTGCGCTCCTGGTGCGCGACGTGGTGACGGGTCTGCGCATGGGCCTCGAGCGCGAGTTCAAGGTCACCCACGTGTTCTGCAAGCTCAACCGGGTGATCCACCGCAGCAACCTGTCGAGCCGATTCGTGTCGGTGTTCTACGGCGAGCTGGAGCAGAACGGCACGCTGCTCTACGTCAACGCGGGACACCAGCCGCCGCTGCTCTTCGACGCGATGGGCATCCACGAGCTGTCCACGGGCGGCACGGTGATCGGTCCGCTGCCCGAGGCCGATTTCCACCGCGGCTTCGCGCGCATCGACCCGGACGCCGTCCTGGTGATGTGCACCGACGGGATCCTGGAGCGCCGCAACGCCCTGGGGGAGTTCTTCGGCGAGGACGGCCTGAAGGCGGTGGTGCGCGGCAGCGCCGAGGAACGAGCCGAGGCCATGGTCGAGCGCATCTTCGACGCCGCGCTCCTACACGGAGAGCGGCGCCCGTGGGAGGACGACGCCACCATCGTGGTGGTCAAGCGCCTGGCGTGACCAAGAGCGGGCGCAGGGACGCCCACACGGTCTCGGCGATCCTCTCGTGGCCCCGTGCGTTCGGGTGGATGCCGTCGGGCAAGTTGAAGGCGGGGTCGAGCGCCACGCCCTCCAGCAGGAACGGCAGCAACGCCACCCGGTTCTTCCGCGCCAGCTCGGCATACACGGCGTCGAAGCGGCGCGCGTAGCCCGCGCCATAGTTGGTCGGGGCGCGCATGCCGACGAGCAGCACCCGCGGCGGCGGCGTCCGGGCGGCTGCGCGATCGAGCAGCGCCTGTATGTTCCCACGCAGGGCATCGGGGTCCTGGCCGCGCAGCCCGTCGTTGGCGCCCGTTTCGAGGACCAGCACCGCTGGAGGCCGGCGCATCAGCCAGTCGATCCGGTGGAGCGCGCCGGCCGAGGTCTCGCCGGAAACGCCGGCGTTGACGATCTGGAACGTCAGGCGTTCGGCGTCGGCGCGCTTCTGGAGCAGGGCGGGGTAGGCTTGGGCCGGGTCCAGGCCGTATCCGGCCGTGAGGCTGGTGCCCAGGCACAGCACCACGGGCCGGAGCGCCGCCGGTCTGGGCTGCGGCGCGGACGTGGCCGCGGGCGGGCTCTCGCTGCCGCGGCATCCCGACAGCCCGAGGACGAGCGCTACAACCTTTGACACGCCGCGCACGTTCCTGACAAGGGGGGTGAACACTTGATTCGCTGCGAGACGCTGGGCCGGACGTACAGGTCGGCGGGCCACGAGTTGGTCGTGCTGAAGAATATCAGCTTCGAGCTGGAGGCCGGCGGCTTCCTGGCCATCGTCGGCCCGTCGGGCAGCGGCAAGAGCACGCTGCTCGGCCTGCTGGCCGGCCTCGACCAGCCGAGTTCGGGCCGTGTCGTCCTCGACGGCGAGTCGCTGGCCGAGCTCGACGAGGACGCCCGTGCGCGGCTGCGCGGCCAGAAGGTCGGCTTCGTGTTCCAGTCGTTCCAGCTCATCCCGACCCTCACCGCGCGCGAGAACGTGATGGTGCCCCTGGAGCTGCGCGGGCTGCCCGCGGGTCCGCGCGCCGACGAGCTGCTCGCGCGCGTGGGCCTGGCCGAGCGCGTTCACCACTATCCCGCGCAGCTCTCGGGCGGCGAGCAGCAGCGCGTGGCCCTCGCGCGCGCTTTCAGCATCCGGCCGAAGCTCCTGTTCGCCGACGAGCCCACCGGCAACCTGGACGCCGCCACCGGCGCCGCGGTGATCGACCTGATGGTGGAGCTGAACCGCGAGACGGGGGCGACCCTGGTGCTCGTGACCCACGACCCCGATCTGGCCGACCGCGCGCGGCGCGTGATCCGCTTGCACGACGGCGCCGTGGTGCAGGACAGCGCGGCCTGATGCGCTTCGCCCTCGTGATGGCCTGGCGCGAGGCGCGCGGTTCGCGCCGCCTGCTGGCGCTGCTGGCGCTGGCCGTCGCGCTGGGGGTCGCCGCCCTGGTGGCGATCCGCAGCTTCGGGGACGCGGCGCTCACTGCCGTGCGCGCCGAGGCCCGGACCCTGCTGGGGGCGGATCTCGTGGCTTCGAGCGCCGCCGCCTTCGTGCCCGCGGCCGAGGAGCGCCTCGAGCGCCTGCTGCGCGAAGCCGGGCCGTACCGCTCGGCCCGTGTCGCGAGCTTCGGCGGCATGGCGGTCGCCCCCACGACGGGCGCCACCCGCCTCGTCCAGGTGATGGCCGTGGAGCCCGGCTATCCGTTCTACGCCACGATCCTGACCGAGCCGGCGGGCGCCTGGGCGGGGCTCGGCGCGGCGCGCCAGGCCCTGGTCGATCCGTCGCTATTGGCGGCGCTCGACCTGAGACTCGGGGACAGCGTGTCCCTGGGCGACCTTGGCTTCCGCATCGCCGGAGTCGTGCGGCGGTTCCCCGGCGACGTAGGCGTGCGCTCGGCGCTCGGCCCCCGCGTCTACATCCCCTACGCCCACGCCGCCGAAACGCGGCTGCTGGGCCCGGGCGCCCGGGTGCGACACGAGCGCTATCTCCAGCTCGACGCCGGTGTCTCCGCACCACTGCTGCTGCGGCATCGCGCCAACCTCGCCGCCCTGCGCGTGAACCTGCGCACCGTGGACGAAGACCAGCAGCGCCTCGGCGACGGCATGCTGCGCTTGTCGCGCTTCCTGTCCCTGGTGGGCCTGGTCGCGCTGCTGCTCGGCGGCCTCGGCGTCGCGAGCGCCGTGCGCGTGCTGCTGGAACGGCGCGCGGCGACCCTCGCGATCCTGCGCAGCCTCGGCGCCAGCGCGCGTCGTGTGACGGCGGTCTACCTGACACAGGCGGCAATCCTCGGCCTCGCCGGCGGCTGTCTGGGCGTGTTCCTGGGCCTCGCCCTGGCGCGCGCGCTGCCCCGCCTGTTGCGCGGCTTGCTGCCGGTCGAGGTCGTGGCTACGGCGTCGTGGAGGACGCTCGCCGTGGGCGTGGCCGTGGGGGCTGGCGGTGCCTTGCTCTTCGCCTTGCCGTCCCTGCTGCGCGTGCGTCACGTGAGCCCGCTCGTCGCCCTGCGGCAGGACTTCGAGGCGCCTCCGCGGCGCGACCGGCTCGACGTCCTGGCCGCGGCCGCACCGGCCGCGGGCGTCGCAGGCCTCGCGGTGATCCAGGCCGGCAGCCCCGGCCTGGGTCTCGGCTTCGCCGCCGGCTTGTTCGTGGCCACCGGGACGCTTTGGCTGGTCGCGACCTTGCTCCGGCGCGCGCTGCGCCGCGGGCTGTCGCCGGCGCTGCCCTACGTGTGGCGCCAGGGGCTCGCCAACCTGCAGCGCCCGGCGAACCAGACCGTGGCGGTCGTGCTGGCCCTGGGCTTCGGCGTGTTCCTGCTGGGCACCCTGCTGGTCCTGGAACGGGGGCTGCTGAGCGAGCTGCGCACCGAGGCGGACCCGCAGCGGCCGAACCTCGCCCTTTTCGACATCCAGCCCGACCAGCTGGAGACCGTGTCCCGCCTGGTGGCCGAGTCCGGCCGCAGCGCGGTTGCCACGCCGATCGTGCCGATGCGCATTGCTTCGATCCGGGGCCGCCCGACCGCCGAGGCCCTGGGCCGGTTGGGGCCCGACGGCCGGCCCGCCGACAACGCCTGGGCCCTGCGCCGCGAATACCGCAGCTCGTACCGCGACCGCCTCGGCCCGGCCGAGAACCTGGAGCAGGGCGCATTCTGGAAGCCGGGCGAGTGGGCGACGCCGCGAGAGGGGCCGGTGCCGGTCTCCCTCGACGCCCGGCTCGCGGAGGACCTGGGTGTCGGCCTCGGCGACTCGATCGTGTGGGACGTCCAGGGCTTTCCGATCGAGAGCCGCGTCACGTCGCTACGCCGCGTGCGTTGGGCCCGCTTCGAGCCCAACTTCTTCGCGCTCTTCCCCGAGGGCCCGCTGCGCGACGCGCCCCAGACCCTCGTGGTGCTGACACGGCTCTCGCCTTCGGAACGCGACGCCCTCGAGCGGCGCGTGGTGCGGGCGCTGCCCAACGTCAGCGCCCTCGACCTCTCGGACGTTCAGCAGAGCCTGGACGCCATCGTCTCGCGTGTGGCCTGGGCGATCCGCTTCATGGCGTTGTTCAGCGGGGCCGTGGGCGTGCTGGTGCTGCTGGGCGCCGTCAACACCAGCCAACGCCAGCGACTGCGCGAGGCCGTGCTGCTGAAGGCCCTCGGGGCCACGCGCTCTCAGGTCGAGCGTCTGGTGCTGGTCGAGTACGCCTGCCTGGGTCTCCTCGCGACGGCCACGGGCGGCCTCTTGGCATTGGCGGCGGGAGCGGCGCTGCTGCGTTTCGTCTTCGAGACCCCGGTCGTTCTGCCCTGGGTTGCGATGGGCGCGCTGGCCGGGGGCGTCGTGCTGCTCACGGCGCTGCTCGGGGCCGCCGGCAGCCGGTCCGTGTTCCGTCACACGTCCCTGGAGCTGTTGCGGGCCGAATGACCCGGCGCGGGCTGTGAACCGTTCCTCGCGTGGATGACGTCTATGACGTATAAGGGCCCCGAGGGGGAGTCATGTCCCTGCGCCGCGCCGCCTGCCTGCTGCTCGCCTGCGTCATGTGCTGCCACGTTCTCGGCGCGCACGCGGCTCCTTCCTTGCGGAAGCCTCTGCGCGGCGTCAAGGCCCAGGCCAGCGGCAGCGCTCCGCGACACGATCCCGTGCTGCGCCTGGGCGGGGCCCAGATCGATCTCGAAGCGCTGCGCGACGAGGCGCTCGAGGACCTGAAGGCCCAGATCACCCAGGCGATCGAGGCGCAGGCGGAAGAGGTGAAGACCGCGTTTGGCGACGCGGCCAGCGCTCCCGCCCAGGAGATCTACAAGGACTTCCTGTACTGGCTGAACGAGAGGGTGCGCGTGAAGCTGCTGCGCCAGTACCCGAACCTGAAAGGCGAGGCCGCGCTCGACGAGAAGTACGCGGAGTGGCTCGAGTCTCCCGACCAGGAGCTCGGCCACTACGTCGATCTGTACCTGCAGGAGCGGGCGCCCGGCGTGAAGTGGCTGCTCGACGCCTACCGCGACGAAGCGAGCTGGGAGATCGCCTCCGGGCTCCAGGAGATCTTCGAGGACGCCCAGGGCAAGCTGGAGCGCTTCACGCAGGTGGTCGGAGACGCGGATCGCGATCCCAATGCGCCGACCAGCGAGCTGCTGCGCAAGCACGGCCTGAGCGGCGACTGGATCGACCGCTTCGAGGCCCACGAAGACCGCTTCCGTACCTTCGACGACCGGTACAAGTTCGTCGAGGCCACGCAGCTCGTGGTGAACGCGTTCCAGACGCGAGTGCCGCGCGAGAAGATCGACCGCCTGACCGACCTGATGTCGCTCCTGGGAGGCGCCGCCGAGGACAGCAACGTCCCGGTGGTGTCGCTGTTCGGCCAGGTCGTGAAGGCCTACGGTGACATGGCTCGCGAGGTGCTGGCCCAACTCGACCGCTTGTCGAAGCGGCTCCGAGAGCGGGCCGGCTACTGCGTCGGCGTCGGCGCGACCGGCGACGACCGTCATCGGGCCTTCGTGCGCCAGTTCGGCAGCCGCGACCAGGCGTGTCCGACGCGGCTCAAGGACGTCTACGAGCGCACGCTGCCGGCCGACGGGCGCATCTACTTCTTCGTGGACGGCCGCTTCCTCGCCGGTCGTGAAGACAACGGGGAGTTCCCCGCCGTGCTGCAGGCGCGCTCGCTGCTCCACGCGGCCGCCGGCCAGTCGGACCCGACCTTTCGGGGCCGCGAGAACGATCTCGCCGCGCTGGCCGAGGTCTACAACGTGGCCTACAAGACGCGCTATGGCACCGGCGTGCCCGGCCTGATGCGCGAGGCGGAGGAGACCCTCGCCGGGATAGCGAAGCGCCAGCACGAGCTGGAGCGCGGCCTCGAGGCGCCCTGCGGCCTGCAGGCACTGCAGCGCGCTCTCGAACGCGAGACCGGCTTGCGATCGGGCGACGGAGTCGAACCCGTGGCCGGCAACGAGCAGCGGCTCGCGGTGCGCTACGCCGTCGGCTACCTGCGTGGAGGCGGCGCGCACGCGACCTATTCGCGCATCTGGGCGGCGCTCAAGGAGCTGTCGCTGCTCCAGGTCAGCGGGCAGGTCGTCTCGCAGGCGGGCGGCGCCTGTGCCGAGTGTGGACGCGCGGCCATGCAGGTGGCGCCTACCGCCCTGCAACAGCTACCGGGCTGCGAGGTCACGCACGCGGACGCGTCCGGGCGCTTCGTCTTTCACGCGCTGACGCGCTCCACCGACTTCCGCCTCGCACTGTCCGCCAGCAACGCGGGGCGCCGCTCGACGAGCGTCGACGTCACGCGGTTCGTGGTTGGCATCGAGCGCGTGCCGTTCGTCAAGGCGTTCCCGGGCGTGCGGCTGGAGCTGCCGGCCGCACCGGCCACCGCCGCCGCGCCGACACCACCGCCCCCGACCGACCGACCGGCGACGCCGAGTCCCGGTGCTGTGCCTGGAGGCGCAACCGAAGGCATCGACACCAGCTGCGGGGCGGGGTGCACAGGCCGGGATCCGGCTTTGCCCGAGCCGCAGCTCGCGGCGCCGTCGCCGAGCGCGTCCGTTCCCGCGCTGCCGACGGCCCGCGCAGTGCCGGACCTGGCCGGGCTGGGTCCCGAAACGGCCAGCCAGCGCCTGGCGTCGGCGGGACTCGTGGCCGCGCTGGTCGGAGGCGATCCCGCGCCGCGCGCCGAGCTCGCTTACAAAGTCCAGGGACAACATCCCGAGCCAGGCGCCCTGGTCGCGCCGGGGGCCAGCGTCTCCGTGCGCGTCCACTCGGCATTCGACGCGCGGCGCGCGGTGCCGAACGTGGTCGGCCTCGCCGCCGGCGACGCCGAACAGCGGCTGCGCAGCGCGGGCTTCGGCGTCGATATGTCAGGCGGCGACCCCGCGCCCCGGCGCGACGCGGAATTCACGATCCAGTCGCAGCAGCCCGCGGGCGACAGCCTCGTGCAGGCGGGCGGGCGCGTGGGGCTGCGCGTGCACTCCGCGTTTGCCGAAGCCCTCCCGCCGCCCGCTCCCGCTCGCTCGCCCGCCGCGGACGGCCTGGTGGCGGCCACACTCGCCGCCAGCAACGCCTGCCAGTACGGCCTGGCCGCGCAGCACCTGGCGCAGCTCGGCGCGCTCGATCCCGGCAACGCCTGGCTGCGCGGCAACGCCGAGAACGTCACGCGCCTGGCGGCTCGCGAGCGCGACACGCGCATTGCGCTGGAGAACGCTCAGCGATCGCTGGCCGCGAACGACCTCGGCGCCGCTCAGGGCGCGATTCAACAGGCCTTGGTCTCGGCGCCGCCCTGCTTGCGGCCCCAGGTCGACGCCCTCGCCCAGGCGATCGGGCAGGCGGTGGCCGTGCAGGCTCAGGCCGTCGAAGCCGAACGGCAGCGGCAGCGCGAGCGCGCGCGCCAGGCGGCGGCCGAGGCGCTCCAGGGCCTGGTGCAAACGCTGGGGCAGGCGCGCAATCCTCCCCCTCCAGCTCCGGCCGCTCCCGCGCCGCCGCCCCAGAACGTGCCGCGGCCAGCGGCGACCGACTCGTGCGCCCAACAGTATCGCTATCCCAATAAGTGGGCCTCGCAGCCCGAGTGCACCTGCGCGAGCTACCGCTGGAACGGTGCGGCCTGCGTCCACGATCCCAAGACCGGCTCCGCACCGAAGCCGGCCGGCTTCGGTGGCTTCCCCTCGCCGAGTCCGGCGCCCTCCGCCGCGGCGCCTCCGCCTCGTCCCGCTCCGCCCCCCGCGCCGGCGTCGAGCGGACCCGGCGAGAGCCGGCCGGCCTGTTACTGCTCCGACGCGACGGGGCACTACCGCATGCCGTTCGGCCAGGAGTGCGATCCGCAGAGCTCCTCGAAGGACTACAACTGCTGGCACTGAGCGGGAGGAGCGCCTTGAGGCTCGCCATCACCCTGTTGCCGCTGGCGGCCGCGACGGCCGTGAGTGCGGCCGAGATCCACGGCCGCGTCGTCGCCGTCGAGGCTGATTCGGTGCGGATCGCGGTCGAGGGCTCGTGGCTGCCTGTGCCCGGGGATCCGGTCACGGTCCATTTCGAGATCCCGGGCGTGTCGAAGGTGCGTGTGGGCTCGTGGCGGGTGGCGCGCGTCGAGGCCGGGACCGTGGTCGCGACCCTGGTCGAAGCAACGGGCCGGCCCGCGGTCGATCAACTCGCGACCGTCGCCTCGGCGAACCCCGTTCCCCGCGCCACTGCGGCGGCGGTACCCGCGCCTTCGCGACCCGGTTTCCTGGGCGCCCGGGTCGCCAATGCCGGGGGCTACGCGCGTATCGACAGGGTCGCGCCGGGCGGACCCGCGGACCTGGCCGGCCTCAAGGAGGGCGACGTGGTCATGGCCGTGGACGGCACGGCGCTGGCGAGTCCCGAGGCGCTGGCCGGAGTCGTGGGCGCCAAAGGCTCGGGAGCGCGGGTCGTGCTGCGGGTCAATCGCTGGGCCGAGCTGACGGACGTGCCCACGGTGCTCGGCGACCCACCGGCGTTTCCGGACGTGCCGGAGCCCCCGGCGCCTTACGACTCGAGCGTCGGCTGGAGCACGCTCGTGAAGGGCCCGGCGCGCGTCGAGCATGACGGCCGCGTCTACGAAACCGTTTACACGAAGCAGGTCAAGAGCGGCGTGGCGCACGCCATCGAGCTCTTCTACTTCGCCACGCCGCCGAAGGGCAAGACGCCCGCAGTCGTCAACGGCCAGCAGCTCCAGAACCGCTTCCTGCGCGAGCCGGCCGCCGACCATCCCGACCAGTCGTTCCTGCAGTGGCACCTCTACCTCTACGAATACACCAAGGGTGAATGGGCCTTCCGCGACAAGGCGAAGCAGAAGGTCAAGGTGCTCTCGCAGCCCGGGCTTTGATCGCGTGCGCCGGCGTTCCTTCCTCGTGCGGACGCTGTCCGGCGGCGCCGTTGCACTGCGCGCACGCGGCTTTCCGGCCATCCAAGCCTCGGGCCTTCGACCGGCGGCGGCGCAAGGCGCGGCCGTCGGCGACGTGGTCCCAGGCCGCGCCCTCGTGTGGAGCCGCAGCGACCGGCCCGCCCGCATGTTCGTCGACTGGTCGACGACCGCATCGTTCGCCGATGCCAGGCGCGTCGCCGGGCCGGCAGCCCTCGAAGATGCGGGCTTCACCGCGCGCCTGGACCTGACGGGGCTGCCGAACGGCCAGCACATTTTCTATCGCGTCAGCTTCCAGGATCTCTCGGACCTGTCGGGCTGGAGCGAGCCCGTCCTCGGCCGCTTCCGCAGCGCGCCCGCCGCGCCGCGCGACGTCACGCTCGCCTGGACCGCCGACACCGTCGGGCAGGGCTTCGGGATCAACCCCGAGTGGGGCGGCCTCAGGATCTATCGGGCGCTGCGCGAGAAAGCGCCCGACGTGTTCGTACACTGCGGCGACACGGTCTACGCGGACCAGCCCCTCGTCCCCGAGTTGGCCCTCGATGACGGCTCGGTCTGGAAGAACCTCGTCACGCCCGCCAAGTCCAAGGTCGCCGAGACCCTGGACGAGTTCCGCGGGAACCACCTGTACAACCTGCTCGACGACCACCTGCGCGCGTTCAACGCGGAGACCGCACAGGTCGTGCTGTGGGACGACCACGAAGTCAGGAACAACTGGTATCCCACCCAGGTGCTCACTGACGATCCGCGCTACGAGGTCCGCAGCGTGGCGCTACTCTCGTCGCGCTCCAAGCGCGCCTTCTGGGAGCATCAGCCGATCCGCGCGCAGGCCGACGAGGCCGATCGCGTGTACCGGAGCATCCCCTACGGGCCTTCCCTCGAGATCTTCGCCCTCGACATGCGCACGTATCGCGCGGCCAACTCGGAGAACCGCCAGCAGGGCCAGGGCCCGGAGACGGCCCTTCTGGGCCCGGTCCAGGTCGCCTGGCTCCAGGGCGCGCTGCGCGCCTCCCGGGCGACCTGGAAGGTGATCGCCAGCGACATGCCGATCGGCCTTGTGGTACCCGACGGGCCATCACACTTCGAGGCCGTGGCCAACGGGAACGGGCCGGTCCTCGGACGCGAGCACGAGATCGCCGAGATCCTGGCGTTCTTGAAGCGGGAACGGGTGCGCAACGTGGTCTGGATCACGGGCGACGTCCACTACGCCGCCGCCCATCACTACGATCCCGCGCGCGCGCGCTTCGCGGGCTTCGACCCTTTCTGGGAATTCGTCGCGGGCCCCGCCCACGCGGGCACCTTCGGACCGGCCAGTCTCGACGACACCTTCGGGCCCGAGGTGCGGTTCCTCGGCATCCCCCCGGGCATGAAGCCGAACCGTCCGCCGAGCGCGGGCCTGCAGTTCTTCGGGACCCTGAGGATCGACGGGCGCTCCAGCGCGATGACGGTCCGCCTCCACGATCTCACGGGCAAGACCCTGTTCTCGGTCGAGCTACCCGCCATCCAATCGTAGGGCGTCACGCCGGTTCGGACTCCTTTGGCGTTCCCTTGGGAATTGCAAAGGACCCTGGCGCCCCGACCGCCTAACTTGTGTCGTGTGACGCGCGGATCGACGCGTGGGAGGTCACATGACACGACAGCTGACGGCGGCGGGCAGTCTACTGTTCTTGACCCTGGCGAGCGCCGGAGCCCCGGCGCGGGCTGACGAGGCCTTCCGCTGCGAGCTCGTCTCAGCCAGCGGCCTCCTTCCCTCCGACGCGGGCACGGCCGCGCAGCTCGTGTGTGACGAGTTGAAGAGCGCGTCGGGCGGCCGCGGCGCATTCGGAATCACACTGACCACCCTCGGGAAGCTGGTGATCGTCAACGCGGCACGCGAGGGGACCACGGACGTGGTGACCGTGCGCGTCGACGCCATCGAGGATCTGCCCCAGGCGTCCGAGCGGATCGCCCAGGCTCTCGTGCGCGGCCAGAGCTTTGCCGCGACCCAGCGCGTGGACAACCTGCTCCCGGACGAGACGCGGCCGGCGTTGACCAAGAAGGGCTCGCTCAAGTTCACGGTGGGCGTCGCGGACATCGAGTCCGCCGGGCACGGCGCCCGCGCGTCGGGCTTCTCCTTCGGCATGGTCTACGCCACGCCGAAGTTCGCGCTGCCGGCAGAGATGCGCTTCGGCTGGGACGACTCGAACTACGACGAGCCGGGCCTCAACCTGTTCTCGATCAGCGTGGGGGGCCGCCGCTACCTCTCGAACCGCAACGTCAGCCCGTTCGTGGGCGCGGGACTCGGGATCCTCATGCTGCACGCCCGTGACGGCGGCTTCGACGAGTACGGCAGGCCGACGGGCGACTACTTCGACGGCGAGCGCTTCGGAGCCGCGCCCTACCTCGAGCTGGGTGTCGAGGCGTTGCGCCTGCACCGCGGCCGCATCGGGCTTCAGGTCCGGGCCGACCTGCCGACCGGGTCGCTCGAGAGCTCAGGCTACCTGGCGGAGCCGTCCCGGTCGAAGTACGTGGTCTCGGTCACGATAGGCCTGACGGCTGCGTTCTGATCGCTTGCCCTCAGAGAAGCCGCTTCACCACCGCGACGATAGCCGCGGCGTCGATGCCGTGGGCGTGCAACAGCTCTGCGGGCTTGCCCGAGCGGGGCTGCTCGCGCACGCCCAGCATCTCGACGCGCCCGCGCCCGCTCACGGCCGCGGCCACGGCCTCGCCGATGCCGCCGCAAACGCTGTGGTCCTCGACCGTGACGATCGCCTGGGTCTCGGCGGCCGCCTTGTGGAGCGTCAGCGTGTCGATCGGCTTCAGCGAGTACAGGTCGATCACTCGAACCGCGATGCCCTCTGCCGCGAGGGTTTCGGCGGCCGCGAGGGACTCGTGGAGGGTTACGCCCGCCCCTACCAGCGTCACGACGTCCTTCGCCGAAGTGCGCAGGGTCTTCGACCCGCCGATCGGGAAGCTCTCGGCGTTGTCGTACAGGACCTTCGTCTTCGGCCGCGAGGTCCGGATGTAGGTGATGCCGGGGGTATGGGCGGCCGCCTCCACCAGGCGCTCGCCCGAGACGGCGTCGCTGGGGTAGAGCACGGTCGAGCCCAGGATCGCGCGCATCATCGCCAGGTCCTCGAGGGCCATCTGCGACGGGCCGTCCTCGCCGATCGACACGCCGGCGTGGCTGCCGCACAGAACCAGGTGCGCGGGGCGCGAGTAGGCCGCCATGCGGATGAAGTCGTAGGCCCGGGTCAGGAAGCAGGCGAAGCTGGATGCGAACGGGATCTTGCCCTCGCTCGCCATGCCCAGGGCCGCGCCCACCATGTTCTGCTCGGCGATGAAGCCCTCGGCGAACTGGCCCGGCGCCACGTCCTTGAGCTTGTCGCTGAACGTCGAGTTCTTGGTGTCGCCGTCGATCGCCACCACGTTGCGCGACGCCTTGGCGAGCTTCGCCAGGGCCGCGCCGTACGCCTCGCGGGTCGCGACCTCCTGGCCCTTGGTGTAGCCCGGCACGAGCCGCAGCTCGCCCGCGGGTGATGCGGGGCGCGCGGGATAGCGGCGCGGCGCAACGGGCCACGCGATCTCGGTGTCGCCCAGCTCGGCCAGGGCCTTCTGCAGCTCCTCGCCCTTCTTGACCGGCTTGCCGTGCCAGCCGTCCTTGTTCTCCATGAAGGACACGCCCTTGCCTTTGAAGGTCTTCGCGACGATGGCCTGGGGCCGCTCGGTCACCGCGCGGGCGCGGGCCAGGACGCCGCGCACGGCCGCCACGTCGTGGCCGTCCACCACCACCACGTCGAAGCCGAAGCTGCGGAAGCGCTCCTCGTAGACGCGTGTGTCGTGCTCGTACATCGTGGGCCCGCTCTGGCCCAGTCGGTTCACGTCCACGATCGCGCACAGGTTGGCGAGCCGGTTGAAGGACGCGAACGCCGCGGCCTCCCACACCGAGCCTTCGGCTACCTCGCCGTCGCCCATCAGGCAGAAGACGCGGCCAGGTGCTGCGTCCGCCTTGCGTGCCCAGGCCATGCCCGCGGCGGCGGACAAGCCTTGCCCCAGCGATCCCGTCGCGACGCGGACCCAGGGCGAGTTGGGCGTGGGGTGACCCTCGAGAGGGCTCGTGTACCGCCGCAGCGTCATCAGGTCGTCCTCGATGGCGCCGGCTTCCTTCAGAACGGCCCACAGGATCGGCGCGGCGTGGCCCTTGGACAGGACGAAGACATCGGCGTCCTTACCGCTCGGGTCCTTCGGGTCCCAGCGCATCTCTTCGAAGAACAGCACCGACATGATCTCGGCGCACGACATGCAGGTGGTGGGATGACCCGAGGCCGACTCGGCGGTCATCTCGAGGCTGTGGCGGCGCAGCCTCTGGGCCATCCGCTGCAGCCTGGGGTCGCGGTTCTCGGTCACGCTCGTCCTTTCTAGAGGCGTCGCTTCAATCCGCCGGGAAAGCACGGAGCGTAGTCCAAGCGGATCGGCATCGGCAAGGGGCCGGCCGGCGAGACACGACCGCCCCGGGCGACCTATCCTCTATACGTCCTGTGGAGGTGCGATGGCGCTCCCGAAAGCGTGGTGGTTGGCGATCGGCATCCTGACGGCGTCGGCGCTGTCCGCCCACGAGGCCCACAAGAGCCCGTCGCCAGGCGCGTCCCCGGCGCCGAGCGACGCGGCGCCTGCGGCCACCGTCGCCTCGGCACCCGACGAAGAAGCACGACCCGAACCCCCGCCCCTCGTGATCGACCCGCAGGCGGCACTATGGCATCACCCCCACAACAAGATCGTCCACTTCCCGATCGCGCTGGGCACCGCGGGGGCGCTGATGCTGCTGCTCTCGTACCGTTGGCCCCAGTTCGGCGCGGGCGCGCGGCTGCTGCTCGTGGCGGCGGCGCTCTCCGCCTGGATCGCCGTGCGCTCGGGCGAGGCCCAGGAAGCCGACCTCGAGGGCGGCGAGCTGGGCGATTGGCTCGAGCGTCACGAGAACCTGGGCAAGTGGACCGCCTGGGCCTTCACGATCACGGCGCTCGCGGCGCTCATCAAGCAGGCGCGGCCCATCCACTGGCTGCTGGCGCTCATCGCGCTGGGCCTCGTCTCCTACACGGGCTTCCTGGGCGGGATCCTGAGCCACACGCCCGTCTAGGCGAGGACCGCCGGCCTTCAGCCGTTGAAGGTCACGCTGTGGCCGTGCTTGTCCTCATAGTCGGCAGACGACTCCACGGTCACGCGCTGCCCGTCCCGGATCGCCGCCACCTGCTGCGCCGACAGGTCCACCGTGTGGGTGTGGGACTGGGCCAGGCCGCGGATGTCCAGGCGCAGACCCATGCCGGCGAGGAGCTGCGCGCCGCTGATCACCGCTACGTGTCCGTGGTTGGTCGCGATCATGGCTACCAGATCTTTCGGACCCTCGGGAGCAGCCGGCGCCCTGTCGCCACAGGCCGTGACGCTGACGGCAGTCCATCCCAGGAGCGCCAGGGCTGCGCGCCGTTGCAGGGTTCGACTCGGCACCTTCGAATCGTGCTCCTCGACGGTGACGCTGGCATGACGGTCCGCCAGCCGCGATACGCGCGATTCGCGCAGTAGAATTCCGCCATGAGCGCCACGCGGATCGAGAGGGACACGTTCGGAGAGATCGCGGTTCCGGCCGACCGCCTGTGGGGCGCCCAGACCCAGCGCTCCCTGACCAACTTCAAGATCTCGACCGAGCGCATGCCGATCGACTTGATCCGCGCCCTGGTCCTGGTCAAGAAAGCCGCGGCCCTGGTCAACCTCGACCTCCACGCCCTCGACTCGAAGAAGGCCGGCGCGATCGTGGCGGCGGCCGACGAGGCCCTCAGCGGGAAGCACGACGCCGAGTTCCCGCTCGCGGTGTGGCAGACCGGCAGCGGTACCCAGACCAACATGAACGCCAACGAGGTGCTGGCGAACCGCGCCAGCGAGATCCTGGGCGGCGAGCGCGGCGAAGGGCGGCTCATCCACCCGAACGACGACGTGAACAAGGGCCAGTCGTCCAACGACGTGTTCCCCACGGCCATGAACGTGGCCGCCGTCCACGCCCTGCGCACGCGCGTGCTGCCCGCGCTGCGGGCGCTGCGCGACGTGCTCGACGCCAAGGCCAGGGCGTTTGCGGACATCGTCAAGATCGGCCGCACGCACCTGCAGGACGCGACGCCCTTGACCCTGGGCCAGGAGTTCTCGGGCTACGTTTCGCAGCTCGACCACGGGCTCGACCATGTCGAGGCCGCCTTGCCCCACCTCAGCGAGCTGGCCCTGGGCGGGACCGCAGTCGGCACCGGCCTCAACGCGCACCCCGAGTACGCCGTGCGCGTCGCGAAGAAGCTCTCCGAGCTGAGTGGCCACGCGTTCGCCACGGCGCCCAGCAAGTTCGAGGCCCTGGCGGCGGCCGATGCCATGGTGGCCGCCCACGGCGCGCTCAAGACCCTGGCCGCGTCCCTCAACAAGATCGCCGAGGACGTGCGCTGGCTCAGCTCGGGTCCGCGCTGCGGCATCGGCGAGATCACGATCCCCGAGAACGAGCCGGGCAGCTCGATCATGCCCGGCAAGGTGAACCCGACCCAGAGCGAGGCCATGACCATGCTGTGCGCGCAGGTCATGGCCAACGACGTGGCGGTCGGGATCGGCGGCGCCTCGGGGAACTTCGAGCTGAACGTGTTCCGGCCCCTGCTGATCCACAACTTCCTGCAGAGCTGCCGCCTGCTGGCCGACGGCTGCGACAGCTTCCGCGAGAACTGCGTGGTGGGCATCGAGCCGAACCGCGAGCGCCTCGAGGCGAACCTGCACGGCTCCCTGATGCTGGTGACGGCCCTCAACCCCCACATCGGCTACGACAAGGCCGCGAAGATCGCGAAGCACGCCCACAAGGGCGGAACGACATTGAAGCAGGCCGCGATCGAGCTGGGATTCGTGACCGCCGAGCAGTTCGACGCGTGGGTGAGGCCCGAGCAGATGGTGGGGCCGAAGAAGTAGCTACTCGATCGAAGCGACAGCGGTCCGCCAGAAGGCGCGCAGTGCCACGGCGACGGCGAGCAGCCATGCCAGGGCGGAAACGGCTGCGCCGGCGACCGCCGCTGGCGGCCGGTAGGCGAACTCGATGCGGTGCCGCCCTGCCGGCACGGAGACCGCGCGAAACAGGAGGTTGGCAACCGCAACCTCCGCGTCGCGCCCATCGACGGAAGCCACCCAGCCCGGCGCATGGCCATCCAGGAGGATGACGAAGCCGGGCTCGCTCAGATCGGCGTCCAGTCGAACCCGATCGGCCGTGAGCTCCACGATTCGACACTCCGCCGCGAAAGCGGGGCTGGCCTGCGCCGCGGGTCCAACCGAGAGCACAACTTGGCGGGCTGGATCGAAGGCCGGATCCCTCAGGATGCGAGCCGCCTCGGGACCCGTGGCGATGCGCGACGACCCGACCGCGTAAGCCCGCGGCTGCGGATCCGGCACCTGGAACACGCGAATCGGCTGGGAGTACAGTCCCGGCAGCGCGGCGTGCCGAACCAGGTCTTCGAGTCCTTCGTCGTGGAGCGTCACGGCGAAGTCCACGCCCGCCATGCGAAGGAGTCTTGCGTATTCGGGAGTTCCGGCGGCGGCGCGGACGACGAGGTTCATCTCGTATGCGACGCGACCTCCCAGGTCCAGCAAGTCGGGGTCGAAGCTGCCGTAGAGCCCCCAACGCGCCGCGCTCGGAGGATACAAGTACTCCTGCATGGCCATCGCCCCCCCGGCAACCCGGGGCCAGCCCTTGGGGATCTCGTAGAACAGAGGCACACGATCGGGCCAATTGGGCTCTCGACCCGGGACCTTCATGACGTAGTCCCATACGTGGATCCGCGTGGGCCTTTGCTTCGGGAGGACCTCGAGGATCCCCGGACGCTGGGTGAAGAACTCCTTGCGCGTCGTCGGGTTGACGCGGTCATGAGCCGCCAGCAGGTCCACGACTGCCAGGAACGCCAGCGCGGCGGCGGCCCGCGGTCGTGCAGCAAGTCGCACCGCCAGCAGGAAGGCGATCGTCGCGAGCCCGGCCGGCAGCAGAAGCTTCCAGGCGATCGCCGCGAGGGTCGCCTCGAGGGGCGACCCCGGCTTTAGGGGCATCAGCAGCGGGCGAAGAAGCTCCGCGCCACCCAGGCCGATCAGGACCCCCGCCCATGCGACGACCACGACGCTCAGCATCGCGGCTGTCCAGAGCGAGCGCCCGCGCGCTTCGAGCCCCTGGCACAGCGCGTCGTACCCCATCCCTGACAGCGCTGCCCAGCAAAAGGCCGTGACGATCATGGCCTTGGACGGGTACCGCAAGAGCTGGAGCAGCGGCAGGGCGGCGACGGAGATGCCGTGAATCGGCGCGTAGCGGCCCAGCGCGTAAAGCGCCGCGCCCGCGCCCAGGACCACGAAGAACCACCGGTAGGGTCGCCCGGGCCGCGCCACGGCGGCCAGGACCAGGCCCAGCGCTGGGAGACCCAGGTAGATCGAAGCCAGGAACGGCGACCAGAGATCGAACGACTCCGCAATGCGTTCCGAGATGCCCGCGAGGTCCACGAAGGACATCGGGAGCAGGGTCTGGATCATTCCTAGCGGATGGACCGACCACGCCGTCCGCTTGGCGGGGTTGAGGTCGAAGCGGGCCGAAGCCGTCGCCGCTGCGAACGTCGGAAGCCACTGCGCTGCCGAGAGGGCAAGAGTGGCCCCCGCGGCCAGCGCGACCTGTACGAGGCGGCTCCTCGTCCCTTCGCGCCCCGGCGCGCGCCACACCAGGCTCCGGAACACGAGACCCGCCACGACTACCAGCGTCAGGATGGACATGTCCGGTGAGCCGGCCAGGACCTGCCCGGCCGTGGCCGCTCCCCAGGCCAGGGCATCCATTCGCCTGCCCGACCCGAGGGCGCGCTCCGCCGCCAGGACCACCCAGGGGAGCCAGGCCGCGCCGCCGAAGTGGTGCCACACGTTGACCAGCGAAAGGAGGGGGCCCGATGCCATCCACACGACGCCGGCCACGAAAGCGCCGGCACGGGACATCTCGAGCCTCCGGCCCAGCAGATACAAGCCAATCCCCGACAGCGCGAGATGCGCCACCACGTAGACCGTGTACACGGTCCACGGGCGCATCAGGAGGTGGAGCCAGGTCGGCGGATACAGGACCTGTGCGCTCGGGTTGGCCAGCAGCGGTTGTCCGAAGCCAGTGTATGGATCCCAAAGCGGCCAGGAGCCCGAAAAGATGGAGCGGACGAACGCCTCGACCTGGGGATACCAGACGAGGTGCACGTCGCGATCGAAGAACACGCGGCCAAGGAAGACGGCGTCGCGAAACAGCAGCAAGGCGAGAGCGACCATGCCCCCCGCGGCGGCCAGGTCCGGTCTCGCGACCCTTGGAAGCTGGACCTGTAGCCTCCAGGACGGTTCGGTCACCGCGCTACCCCGCCAGGTAGGCCTCGGCCTCGATCTCCACCAGCATCTCCGGAGCGATCAGGCGGCTGACCTGCAGCATGCTGGTGGCCGGACGGATGCTGGCGAAGAACTCGCCGTGGGCCCGGCCGATCTTCTCCCAGTCGGCGATGTCCGTGACGTAGATGCGGGTGCGCACGACGTCCGTGAGGCTGGCGCCGGCGCGCTTCAAGGCGCGCTCGATGTTCTGTATGGTGCGTACCGTCTGCGCGTAGGGATCCCCGACGCCGACGACTTTGCCCTCATCGTCCGTGGCCGTGGTCCCGGACACGTGCACCCAGTCCCCCACGCGCACGGCCCGCGAGTACCCCACGAGCGGCTCCCAGGGCGTGCCGGAAGCGATGTTCTGTCGCATGCGCCCACTATACTCGGGGCATGAGCGACAGCGTGCTCGTCGAGTTGATCCGCGGCAAGGGGGCTTTCACCGACGCGGTCGCCTGCGTGTCCGGGCTCGATGCGTCCCAGGCCGGCACGCGCGCGGGGGCGCCCTGCTCCGTGTTCGAGCTGGTGTTCCACATGAACTACTGGATGCACTACGAGCTCCAGCGCATCGACGGCCGCTCGCCGGTGTACCCGGAGCACGCGGCCGAGGGCTGGCCCGGCCGCGCGGAACCCGAGAGCGAAGGCGCCTGGCAGGCGGTGGGCGCCCGCTTCGCCTCCCTGCTCGAGCGCATGACCGTCCTGGCCCGCGACCCGCAGGCTCTCGAAAGGCCGGTCGAGGTCACGAAGATCGCGAGCTACGCGAACCAGGGCAGCAGCGTCCGCGACGTGATCTGGCAGACACTGGTCCACAATGCGTATCACGTGGGCCAGGTGGCGTCGGTGCGGCGCATGATCGGGGCCTGGCCACCGGCGGGAGGCGGCGACACGTGGTGAAGCGGCTCGAGACCATCGCGGTTCACGCGGGAGGCGCGCCCGACGCGGCCACTGGCTCCATAGCGCCGCCGCTCCATCTCTCGACGACCTACGTCCACGGGCCCGAGGCCGAGCGCCTCCACGGGTTCATGTACGTCCGCGACTCGAATCCGACACAAGAGCGCCTCGAAGCGGCGCTGGCCGCGGTCGAGGGCGGCGAGGCGGCGCTGGCCTATGCATCGGGGATGGCGGCGGGTGCTGCGTGCGTGCAGGCGCTGCCTTTGGGCTCCCACGTGCTGATCGCCGACGACGGCTACTACGACTTCCGCACCGTGGGCCGCGAGTTCCTGCCCGGCTGGGGCGGCGAGACGACGCTCGTCGACATGACCGACCTCGGCGCCGTGCAGCGGGCGCTGCGGGCGAACACGCGCCTGCTGGTCGTCGAGTCGCCGTCGAACCCCTTGATGAAGGTGGCGGACCTGCAGGCGCTGGCCCAGGTGGCGCACGGCGCGGGTGCTGTGCTCATGGTGGACGGCACCTTCGCGACGCCGGTGCTCCAGCGCCCGCTCGAACTGGGCGCCGACGTCGTCCAGCACTCCACGACCAAGTACCTCGGGGGCCACAGCGACGTGCAGGGCGGCGCCCTGGTGTTCGCGAAGCGGAGTGAGCTGTTCGAGCGCGCCCTCCACGTGCGCCACGTGCTGGGCGCCGTGGCCTCGCCCTTCAACTCCTGGCTCGTGCTGCGCGGCCTGCGCACACTCGCCGTCCGCGTCGAGCGCCACAGCGCCAACGCAATGGCGCTGGCGCGTTTCCTGGCCAGCCACCCGCAGGTCGAGGCGGTGCACTACCCCGGGCTCCCCTCGGACCCCGGCCACGAGGTCGCGCGGCGCCAGATGCGCGCCTTCGGCGGCATGCTGTCGTTCCGTGTGCGCGGCGGCCGTGGCGCGGCTGTGGCGGTCTTGAAGCGCCTGAAGCTCCTGGTCGTGGCCACCAGCCTGGGCGGCACGGAGACGTTGATCGAGCATCGCGCCTCGAGCGAAGGCCCGACCTCGACCTCGCCCGAGAATCTGCTGCGCGTCTCGGTGGGCCTGGAGCACGCCGACGACCTCGTCGAGGACCTGGCGCAGGCGCTCGGCTAGAACGCCTTCCGGCTGTCCAGCAGGATCGTGACCGGACCCTGGTTGACGAGCTCCACGTCCATGTCGGCCCGGAAGACGCCGCAGGCGACCTCGAGCCCGGACTCCCGGGCGCGCGCCACGAAGCGCTCGTAGAGCCGGTTCGCCTCTTCCGGGGGTGCTGCCTCGATGAAGGACGGCCGGCGGCCCTTGCGGGCGTCGCCCAGCAGGGTGAACTGCGACACCGCGAGGATCCCGCCGCGGGCGTCGAGGACCGATCGGTTCATGTGGCCCGCATCGTCGGCAAAGATGCGCAGGTTCACGACCCTCTCGGCGAGCTGCTCCGCGTCCTTGTCGGCGTCACCGTTGGCGATGCCGAGCAGCACCAGGATCCCACGGCCGATCGCGCCGACCTTCTGGCCGCCGACGCTCACCGACGCACGGGTCACGCGCTGCACCACCGCCCGCATGCGATCAGGGACCTCGAAGCACTGGGACGCGCTCCGGCAGGAGCGGCCGCAGTCGAGCCAGCATCGCGCCAGCGAGGAGGGCCACGGCCAGGCCGAACGGCCAGGGCGACTGCAGAGCGCGGCTGCCGTAGGCCACCATGAAGACGATCCAGATCCAGAGGAGGCCCGCCGAGGCAGCCCGCGTTTCGGGTCGCCAGGCGCCCCAGAAGATGAAGCCGTAGGCCAGTGCGCCGCCAGCCAGCTCGAGGGGCGAGCTGCGGGTTTCCAGGCTGCCCCCGGCCGTCTGCGCGGCCAGTACCACGACGAACAGCAGGTGAACGCCGTGGGACACCGCAAGGCCGCGGAGCAACGCCGTCCGGAATTCTCTCAGGGCCAGCCCGCCTTCCGCGACCAGCGCCCCACAGAACAGCAGGAGCGACGAGCGCGCCGTGGAGCGCACCACGTGCCCGACCTCCGGGTCGGCCAGGCCGTAGAGCGCCCAGGACGCGAGCAGCAGGAGCGTCCCTAGGCCGCATCCCGCGATGGGCGTGCGGAACCAGTACAAGGACCCGATCCAGGTGAAGCCGAGGGACACCACGAAGGCCAGCGGCAGGAACGCGGCGGCGTTGGCGTCGAAACTCGCCTGGCTGCGGCCCGCCAGCAGGATAGCGGCTGCGAAGGCGACGACGCCCAGGCTGTGGCTCAGGTTGAAACCCACCCAGGCCCGCCACATGTCGGTGCGATCGGTCAGGCGAAAACTCGACCGCGCCATGGCGACCACGAGCTGCGGATCGCGCGGCGACAGGCCCCTGCGGTCGTTCGGCGCTGTGGGCGTGGCGAACGCGTGGGCCGTGCCGAGCAGAAGGAAGGGCGCCGCGCCGGCCAGGAACAGGTAGCGAGCGAGCTCAGGCATGGGTCACGGGCTCAGAGCGTACCAGCGTTCACTTCAGCTCGAGCACGCTGCGCCCGCCCCGGATCGTCGCGGTCTTGCGGTCCCCGATGCGCAGCGCCGACCACGCGGCGAGCGGCAGGCTCGCCCGGTACTCGCGCCGGCCGCGCAGCACCGCGGTGTACGACTCGCCGCGCGCCGCCTCGCGCTCGCCCTTTTTCAGCCCCGGATCCGGCCAGCGCGGTGCGGGGTCGCGGGCCGAGGCGCGGGCCGTGCGGTCCTTGACCCAGCGCTCGACGTCGTAGGTGTAGCGGGTCTCGTAAACGGGGCGCGACTCGTAGACCGGCCGGTCCTCGTACACGTCCTCGAAGAATCCGTTGCCGAGGTCACGGGTGCCAACCTTGACCCGTTCGCTGCCGACCTGCTCGCGCTCCTCGTGATGGACCTCGCGGCTCTTGCCGACCACGCGGGCGCCCGAGGGCAGGCTGCCCTCCCAGGCTTCCTCGCGTAGCGTCCGGTAGGCCTCGACGTCGATCGTCCGCTCCCACTCGAGGCCGACGACCTCCACCGTCTCCACGGTCTTGCGGAAGGCGAAGTAGAGGAAGACGCTCAGCAGCAGCAGCACGACGCCCAGGCAACCCCAGGCGCGCGGCCCGCAGCCGGAGCGTTTGGCGGGCGGTGGTGCGGGCGGTCGTCCGAGCGCGCCCTGCGGCGCGGCCGCTGCGCCGCCTGCGGTCACGTCGCGGACGCTCCGCGACGGCGCCGCTGCCTTCTCCGCCCCGCACTGCACGCACTTCGTCTCGTGCGGCCGGTTCGACGTCGCGCAGAACAGGCACAGCCAGTCGGCGCCTGCCAGCGCCGTCCCGATCAACGCCTGGTCTTGGACCTCGGGGGCGTCCTCGTCCAGAAAGAAGGCGACGTCCTTGTCACGCGTGGCTCCGCAACCCGAGCAGCGCAGCTCGCGCCCCGGGTTGACGCCGGAGCAGTACGGGCACCGCCACTTCCCCTCGCGGATCGCCATGCGCTGTTCCAATCTACCAGAGCGGTTCAACGTGATGAATGCGTCGATGAACTCGCGCTGAGCCGCGGCCTACAGTCCGATCCGAGGTGAGAGCATGTGGCTGCTGGTCCTGTCCCTGCTCGCGGCCGTGACCGTGGAACGCGCCAACGAGCTGTACCAGTCCAAGGACTACGCGCAAGCCGCGGCCGCCTATGCGGAGCTCGCGAAGCAGCAGCCGAAGCACCCGCTGTTCGCGTTCCGGCAGGGAGTCTCGCTCATGGCACTGGGCCGCGGCGACGAGGCGCTGCCGCTTTTCGAGCGGGCGACCACGCTGGGCTTCCCGCCCCCGCTGATGCAGACCTGGGCCGCTCGCGTCCACGTCAAGCTGGGCCGGCTCGACCGGGCCGTCGACGCCTTGAAGGCCGCCTCCGCGGGCGGCTTCGCGAACGTCGCGCTGCTCGACGGCGAGGCCGACTTCGAGCCGCTGCGCCGCGACCCGCGCTTCGCGGCGCTGCGCGAGGCCGTGGACCGCAACGCTCGGCCCTGCGCCTATGCCCCCGAGTTCCGGCAGTTCGATTTCTGGATCGGCGACTGGGACGTGACCTCGAGCGGAGCGCCGGCCGGAGAGAGTCACGTCGAGAAGATCCTGGGCGAGTGTGTGATCTTCGAGAACCGGACGGGCACCAGCGGCGTCGTCGGCAAGAGCTTCAACATGTGGGAGACGACGCGGAAGGAGTGGCGGCAGAGCTGGTTCGACTCGTCCGGCACGGTCACCGAGTATCGCGGCTCCTTCGCCGACAAGAAGCTGGTGTTCGTGGCCGACAGCCTGCTGCCGGGACAAGGCGGCAAGCTCCAGGAGACGAAGCAGCGCATGACCTTCTTCGACCAGGGCGGCACGGTCCGCCAGCTCGGCGAGAACTCGACCGACGGCGGCCAGAGCTGGCAGACGGCGTACGACCTGCTCTACACCCGCAAGAAGTAGCCGCCCGCAGGGGAGATAATCTCCCAAAGGATGGCGATCCCGGAGCGCATCGGACGCTTCCGTGTCCTCGACCTGCTGGGCCGCGGGGCCATGGGCATCGTCTACCGCGGCATCGACGAGAGTCTCGACCGCCAGGTCGCCCTGAAGGTGATGGCCGGCCAGGCCGAGGACGACGCCCGGGCCCGGTTCAAGCGCGAGGCCCAGGCGGCGGCCCGGCTCCAGCATCCCAATATCATTACTGTGTACGAGCTGGGGGAGCATGAAGGCTCGCCCTTCATGGCCCTGGAGCTGCTCGAGGGCGTGGACTTGCAGCGCGCCATCGAGGCGGGCCTGCGCCCCGACCCGCGCCTGACACTGCCCGTCGTGCTGCAGCTCGTGGCCGGCCTGGGCCACGCCCACGAGCGCGGCATCGTGCACCGCGATGTGAAGCCATCCAACCTGTTCCTGCCCCGCGGCCGGCCGGCGAAGATCATGGACTTCGGCGTCGCGCGGCTCCAAGCCGGCACCGGGGCCGGCGGGGGCCTGACCAGCCAGGGTGTCGTGATCGGCACGCCGAACTACATGTCCCCCGAGCAAGTCCGGGCCGGGGAGCTGGACGGCCGCAGCGACCTGTTCTCGGCCGGCCTGATCCTCTACGAGCTGGTGACCGGCGAGAAGGCGTATCGCGGCGATTCCATCGTGTCCCTGCTCTTCAAGATCGCCCACGAGGACCCGAACCTGTCGCTCATCCCGGGCGGCGAGCGCTGGGCGCCGCTGCGCGGTGTCGTCGAGCGCGCACTCCAGCGCGACCCGGCCAACCGCTACCCGACCGCCGCCGCGATGGGCACGGATCTGCTGCGCGCCTGGCGCGCGCTGGGCGGCGAGGGCGACGGCACGGGCGCCGTGGACCTGGGCGTACGGCCGCCACCGCCCCCACGGGCGCTGGAGCTGGGAACCACGAGCCCGCCCCTGGCTCCGCCGATGGATCTCGGCACGCCGCCTCCCGAGGCGGCCCCGGCGGCCGAACCCGAGGCGCTCCCGCGGCAGCCATCCAGCCCGGCTCCGATGCGCATGGCCCTGGGCCTGGGCATAGGCGCCGTGGTGCTCCTGGCGGGGAGCGCGGGGCTGTTGCTGCGGCGCCCGGCCCCGGCGCCCGCGGCTATCAGCGCGCCCGCGGCCATGAGCGCCCCGGTTCCGACGGTCGCCGCGTCCGTCCCGGCGTCCGTCCCGGCCTCCGTTCCCGCAGCGGCGCCGGCCTCTCCCCACGCGCGTCCCTCGCCAGCCAGCGTCCTGCCGAGCGTCGCGCCCAGCATCGCGCCGCCGACGTCGGCGCCCCAAGGCGCCGCCCAGCCCAAGCCATCGCCGAGTGCCGCGCCCGTCGCGCCGCCCGCGACCGTATCCGACACGCCACCGCAGCACGCCCGTGTAGAGCGTGCCGAGCAGCTGCTCGAGGCCGGGCGCTATGCGGCCGCCCTGGCCGAGGCCCGGGGCGTGTTGTTCCGCGATCCCAGGAACGCCATCGCACAGCAGGTCGCCGAGGAAGCCGAGGCCGCGCTCTTGATCGAGAGCTGCGTGAAGAACGCGCGCGCGGCGCTCTCGCGGGGCGACAAGGACGCCGCCATGGACGAGCTGCGCAAGGGATTGGCGGTCAACAGCAACGAGGCGCGCCTGCTGGCCCTGTGGCGCGAGGCCACCCAGTAGCGGTTACGGCAGGGGAGGCTTTTGGGCTAGGATCTACAGGCTTCAAGGAGGCCCGTGCGATGACCTACGTGATCGCGGAACCGTGCGTCAACACCAAGGACACCGCGTGCGTCGAGGTTTGCCCCGTCGATTGCATCCACCCCAAGAAGGACGAGCCCGATTTCGAGGCCGAGACCAAGCTTTTCATCGACCCCGAGACCTGCATCGACTGCGGCGCGTGCGTCCCGGTGTGCCCGGTCCAGGCGATCTTCCCGCTGGACGAGCTGAAGCCCGAGTGGGCGCACTTCGCCCAGATGGAAGTCGACTGGTACGCGAAGAAGAAGTAGCTAGCGTCGGAAGTGGTGCTGGACGGTGATCCGCACCGAAACCGGCACGCCGCGTAGCGTCGCCGGCTTGAAGCGCCAGCGCTGGACCACCGCGATCAAGGCGTTGTCGAGCAGCGGTCCGGCCGACTCGACGAGAGCGACGTTGATCACCTCGCCCGCCTCGCTCACCCACAGCTCGACCGTCGGCGTGCCTTCCAGGCCGCGCTCCCGGGCCGTCTCCGGATAGCCGGGCAGCGTCCCCGAGGTCCGCAGCGGAGGCAGGACACCGGGCCCGAAGCTCACGAGCTGCCCGGGCCGCACGTCCGAGCCGCCGCTGCCCGACAGCGGCAGCGTGAAGCTCACGACGCGCAGCGGGTGCTCGGGCTTCACCTCGATGGTCGCGGAGACGCTGTCGCGCCCGGCAAGCTCCATCCGCACCAGGTGGCGCCCGAAGGCGACGTCCACCGCGTCCAGCGGCGCCTTTCCGACGGGCTTGCTGTCCACGAACACCAGGGCGCCCAGGGGATCGCTGTCGAAGCCGATCAGCCCCTCGGCATGCAGCGTCCCCGCGGGCGCAGGGCCGGCCGGCGGCGGGGTCGGCAGGATCCGCGTTTCGGCGTTGAGCGCGACCGGCGACGGCACTTCCGCGACCACCGGCGCGTCCTTCACGGTGCCGACCGGCGTGCCCTTCACCGTGGTGGCCTGGGCGGTCACCCGCGTCGGCGCGCCAGGCTCGGCCTTGTGCTGGACCTCGAGCTCCGAGACGCTGCTGGTCGCGCGCTGCAGGTCGCGGGCGAAGTCCATGGCCAGCACGTAGCGGCCCTCGGGCCGCGGCGTGAACGCTCGCGCGAACACGGCGTTCAGCGTCTCGGGCAGCCGCGGGTCCACCTCGCGGGGCGGCACGTGGTTGCCGTGGACCACGCGCGACACCACCTCGGTGATGCTCTTGCCGGGGAACGGCGCCTTGGCCGTGAGCAGCTCGTAGGACACGGCAGCCAGGGAGAACACGTCGGCGCGGCCGTCCACCTTCTCGCCCATCATCTGTTCGGGGGCCATGTAGCGCACCGAGCCCACCACGGTGCCCACGGCCGTGAGGTTCGAGGAGTCGAGGCGCGCGACGCCGAAGTCGAGCACCTTCACGGCGCCGTTGTCGAGCAGCATGATGTTGGCGGGCTTGACGTCGCGGTGCACGATGCCGTGGCGATGGGCGTAGTCGATGGCGTCGGAGACCCGCTGCACCAGCGCCACGATCTCGCGCACGGACAGCAGCGCGCCGGCCTTGATGGCTCCCGAGAGCGAGCGCCCTTCCAGGTACTCCATCACGATGTAGCTGGGCCCGATGTCGAAGATCTGCACTATGCCGGGGTGGTTCAGCCGGCCCGCGGCCTCGGCCTCGTGGCGGAAGCGGGCGTGGAACTGGTCCCGCTCCTGGACCGTCATGAACTCGGAGTCCTTCAGCACCTTGACCGCGACCGGCCGCGCCAGGCGCGGGTCCACGCACAGGTAGACCACACCCATGGCGCCGGCGCCCAGCTCCTCGAGCACCTGGTAACGTCCGAAGAAGGCCGGCGCGGCGCTGCTTTCCATGCGCGGTCAGGGTGTGTCCGGTGAGTGCCCGGCACTCTAGCGCCGGGGTTGGCGGCGGTCAAACGCGTGCTAATCTTCGACTTGCCCGGAGGCACGCGAGAGCTTGGCGAAGGAACGTCGCAACGAGCCGCGCATGGCCCTGGTGCTCCCGGTCAAGGTGCAGGGGCACGTGGAGGGTGGGGCGCCCTGGGACGAGATGTCGTCCACCGACGACGCCAGCTTCGGCGGCGCGTCCTTCGTCCTCGACCACACGGTCGAGATGGGCCACGTGCTCTCGCTCAACCTGCCGCTGCCACGCCGCTTCCGCCGCTACGACCTCTCGGAGCCCGGCTATCACGTGTTCGCCCTGGTGCGCGACGTGATGGCGGTGGGCCCCACGCGGCGGGTGGGCGTGATGTTCCTGGGCCGCAACCCGCCCAAGGACTGGGAGCAGAACCCGGGCGGCCGCTACCTGCTGCCCAGCGACCCGCCTCCCAAGCCCAAGGAACGCCGGCGCTTCTCCCGCCTCGTCAACGCCTACCTGAACCTCAAGCTGCAGCGCGTGGATGCCTCGGGAACGACCCTGCAGGAGGAGCGCACCGTGGCCGAGAACCTGGGTAAGGGCGGCGCGCGCGTGATGACGTCGATGGCGGTGGCCAAGGGCGAGGTGCTGTTGGTGGAAGAGATGGGTGGCGACTTCAAGGCGCGCGCCGAGATCCGCAACGTCTACATCGGCGAGGACCGCGTGCCCCGCCTCAACCTCGCGTTTCTGGACGCCGAGGCGCCGGATCGGCTCTGGTCGGCGCGCTAGCGTGAGCGTCCGAGCTCCCGAACCGGACTGTTACGACCTGCGCTTCCGTGCCGTGTATCCCATCGCGGAGGCCGGCGAGGTGGCGCTCGAGGACTACGCGCGCAGCCTGGCCCGGGCCCGCGCCGCCGAGGGACTGCGCGCGCCCGAGGATCCGGCCGTGGTGTGCGGCGTCCACGTGTGCGGCCTGGGAACCAGCCCCACGCCGGCCCTGCTCAACGACCTCGAGGACTTCGCGCGCAGCCTGGTGGCGGCACCCGGCTCCGGCCTGGGCTGGAGCTGACGCGGTTATCATTCCGGCCGGAGGGTTTTCGAAGATGGCCGAGTACCTGAAGGTCGCGCGGCTCTATATGGTGCTGCTCGCCCTCGTCACGGCGGGCCGCTGGTTCGTGAGCTTCAAGGTGCCCTACGACGTGGGCACCGACAAGATGAGCATTTTCGTCACGACCTTCTTCGCGTCGCTGTTCTTCGCCGCCTTCTGCCGGCGCTGGCGCGGCTACGGTGTGGTGCAGGCGATGACCCTGGGCGCGATCTTCGGCCTGCTGTCCCAGGTCGTGATCCTGCTCTCGACGGCGGCCTCCTACGCCCTGGGTCTCGACACCTACTTCAACTACCCGAAGGCGCTGCAGGCCACCGAGGCCGTGTCCGCCGGCCGGGCCATGGCCAGCCGCGCCGGCGGCTTGATCGCCGGCCCGATCATCAACGCCATGGTCGGCCTGATCGGCTGGGCGCTGGGGGCGCTGCTTCCGGAGAAGAAGTAGCGTGCGGCGCCTTTGGACCGCTGTGGCGTGCCTGTGCGCGCTGCCCGCGGCGGCGGCCGACGAAAAGCACGAAGGCTATGCGGAGTTCCGGCGCCGCGACGCCCTGATCGTGGACGGCCAGCGCGTGAAGGCGGGCGTGAGAACGCGCTTCAAGGGCCAGGGCGAGGCGCGGGACTTCGCGAGCGTCCCGCTGGGCTACGAGGTGAAGCTCCAGGGCGCGCGCCTGTCCGACGGCACGCTGCTGGCGACCGAGATCGAGGCCAAGCCCAACGGCAGCGCCTTCATGGAGGCCGACTTGACGAAGGCCTTCGACGAGACCGAGGCCCAGTACCGCAAGAGCGGCCAGGTGACCGAGCAGGACGACGAGGGCCGCCAGGTCAGCCTCGGGGAGCTGGAGGAATCGGGTCCGCGAGTCGAGCGCGTGCGCAGCATCCTGCGCCTCGTCTGCCCACCTTACATGCGGCCCGAGGACTTCCGCGTCTACGTGGTCGAGAACAAGGAATGGAACGCGATGGCCGCGCCCAACCGCTCGATCTACGTGTTCAGCGGGCTGCTCGACGCCATGGACGACGACGAGGTCGCCATCGTGCTGGGCCACGAGCTGGTGCATGCCACACACGAGCATTCGCGGCGGGCCTTCAAGAGACAGATCCTGGTGACGCTCGGCGCCACGGCCCTGGCCGTCGCCGCCGAGTCGCAGATCGAGGACGAGTGGAAGCGCCTCGGCGTGCAGCTCGGGACCATGCTGGTGGCCTCGGCCTTTTCGAGCGGCTATGGGCGCTCCCACGAGGACCAGGCCGACCGCGTGGGGCTGCGTTACGCGTGGGAAGGCGGCTACGAGGTCGAAAAGGGTCCGGGCCTTTGGGACAAGTTCGCCAAGAAGTACGGCGGTGGCAACAAAGCCGTCAACTTCTTCTTCAGCGACCACTCGGTGGCCAAGGACCGCGCGCGCAATCTCCGGCAGGAGATCGCGTGGAACTACCACTAGGCGACGTCAGTCCACGCGGAACGGGGCGTCGGCCAGCGGCGCGTAGGCGTCGTCCTCGAACAGGAACAGCCGGTAGGCGCCCGGCTTCAGCGGCCAGCCGGGACCCTCGGCCGTTGCGTCGAGACGCGCGACGCCTTCCACGGTCGCGCGGGTGTGGCGCCACAGGAGGGGCTCGGACGCGTCGGCCTTGGGATCGATGCCGTCCGGATACACGCCGACCCAGTCCCAGCGGTTGCCGGGCGCGTTCGACCAGCGTGCTTCAAGCGGCATGCCGGACCGGATGCTGGCGCCGGCGAGCGCGACCACGGGCGGCGAGTTCTTCTCGGCAACCCAGAAGGAGGCCGTCACACCGCCGCGCCCACCGGTATCGAGCACGACGATCTCGTAGGCGCCAGCCGGGAGGTCGCGTGTCGGGTACTCGAGATCGACACGCGTCGCCTCGCGAGCCGCGGAGATCGACGCCGGATCGACACCGCGGGGAACCAGAACCACGCGAGCCCCTGGATCCGTGGCGCGACTGCGAACGCGGAGCGGCTCGCCCCGGACCACGCGTTGGGGCCAGGCTGTCACCAGGACCGGCGCGGCCGACGGCACGAGCTCGAGCGTCGCGACGATGGCGCGGTGGTCCGAGGGCCAGGGCGAGACCCCGATGTCGACTCCTGGCCGACCGCCTTCGCCGACGACCTTGGCGTCGCTGACGCGCACCGGGCCTGCAGCGTGAAGCTGATCGATGCGCGTCTGCGCCGCCGTGGGGCTGGGGTTCCAGCCCGGGACCTGCGGTCGGGCCGCCCACCAGGTGTGGCCCGGCTTCGCCACGGCGTCGGGATGGGCGCCTCGGTACACGTCCTTGAAGCCCGCAGCCGCGATCGCACGGCTGGTGGGCCAGGGATGCAGCGGCGGGTCGAGATGCGAGCGGGCGTTGAAGTCGCCTCCGAGCAGGACCGGCATCCCGGAACGGACGAACGGAGCGAGGGCCGCGAGCGTGGGTTCGAGCGCGCGCAGGCGCGATCGGCGCTCGACTTCCATCGCCTCTTCGACGCTCCGCCCGCGACGCAGCACGTCGGCGACCCCGGGGTCGGAGGGCAGGTGAACGTTGGCCACGGCCACGACGCAGCCGGGTGTCGTCTCGACGAAGAGGTAGCGCGCATCGGCGTCGGGCGGGTCGAGGAGCGGGCGCCTCGACAGGACCTGGTGCCGGATGTCGTGCTCGGGCCAGCCCAGGGCGGCGGCCAGGCGCGGGATGTGTCCCCACGCCTCCTCGATCAGCACCACGTCGGGCTCGGCGCGCTGGATGGCCTCGATGGTCTTCCCGAAGTCCACTAGGTCGCCGCCGTACTCGACGTTGAAGACCATCACCCGCAGCGTGGCGGGCGTGCAGGCGAGCAGGAGGGCCGCCAGGCCGAGTGCGCTCACGGAGTCTTCAGGACGCCGTGGCGCTTCAGGATGGCCTGCACGCGGTCGTGTGGCATGCCGATCACCTTCGTTCCCCTGTAGCCGGTCATCGTTCGGCCGGCGACGAGGGCGTTGACGATCGCCTCCTCGGTCGCGCCCACGGTGGCCTCGAACAGCGGGCCCATCGCGTCGTTGGAGAGGGCGTCGAGCTTCGCCAGCCGCTCCGAGTCGGCCTTGGGGTTCGCGGTCGAGAAGGCGATGAACAGGTCGCCCGAGCCGTTGCCCGCGACGCTGCCCGTGCGCGCCAGGCCCAGGGACGCGCGCCGCGCAAGCCTCTTCGCCTGGTGCGGCAAGAGCGGCGCGTCGGTGGCGACCACGATGATGATCGAGCCCGTGTCCTCGGAGCGCACCAGGCCGTCACGAATCTCCTCGCCCACGGGGAGGCCGGCCACGCGCAACTGGTGGCGCGCGCCGAAGTTGGCCTGGACCAGCACGCCGACGGTGTAGCCGCCCTGCTTCGCCCCCAGCACGCGGGACGAGGTCCCGATGCCGCCCTTGAACTCGTAGCAGACCATGCCGGTGCCGCCGCCCACGGCGCCCTCGGCCACAGGGCCCGCCGCGGCGGCGTCGATGGCCTGGAGCGCATGCTCCGCCTTCACGTGCATGCCGTAGATGTCGTTGAGCCCGCCATCCCAGGTCTCGGCGACGATCGGCAGCGACCACAGCGTCCAGCTCCAGTCCGTCGAGCCCGAGGGCCAGCGCTTCGCGGCATAGGAGATGACGGCGTCGCGGACGACACCCACGCTGTTGGTGCTCGTGATCATGATCGGCCCTTCGACGAAGCCCGATTCCTCCACCCAATGGGTGCCAGTCATGTCGCCGTTGCCGTTCAGGGAGAAGTAGCCGCCGAAGCAGGGCTGGCGCGCCGCATCGCCCGTGCCCCGCGGAAGCACGGCCGTGACTCCGGTGCGCACGCCGTCGCCCTGGATCAGGGTGGTGTGGCCCACGGCGACACCGGGCACGTCGGTGATCGCGTTCCACCTCCCCGGCTGGCCGAAGGCGAACGGGATGCCGAGGTCGCGGGCGCGGGGTTCCGCGGCCAGGGCCGGCACGGCGAGGGCGCACAGCAGCGCTGTCAGGGCTTGGGTCATGGGCAGACTATAAGATGGCCGCCCATGTCGTGGAAGCTCGCCTTGAAGCGCGACCCCGCCGGCTTCTACCGCTGGCGCACCGAGGACGGCGAGGTGCGCCTGTTCGTGACCGACAGGCTGCTCGCCGAGATGGAGGACAGCCTCGGCGTCCAGATCCGCAACGCGCGGCGCTTCCCGGGAGTGCGCGACGTGGCCATCACGCCCGACGTGCACCAGGGCTACGGCGTGCCGGTCGGGTGCGTGATGGCGACCGAGGGAACCCTGGCCATGGGACCGGTCGGCTACGACATCGGTTGCGGCATCGCGGCGCTGCGCTCCGAGGTGCGCCGCGAGGAGGCGACGCCGGACAAGGTGAAGGCGTTCTCGCGCGAGGTGATGCGCCGCGTGGGCCTGGGCATGGGCTCGCGCGGCCAGAGCGTGTCCGACGCGCGTTTCCAGGAGGTGATCCGCGGGGGCGCATTGGCGGTGGGGGCGGAGCGCGGCTCGGCCGAACGCGACCGGATTCCGGTCGAGGACTCCTGGGACGTGCCGAAGGCATCGCGGGCGCTGCGCGGCCAGAAGCAGCTCGGCAGCCTGGGCGGCGGGAACCACTTCATCGAGCTGCAGCACGACGGCGAGCGTCTCTGGGTGATGTACCACACCGGCTCGCGCGGCTTCGGCCACGGCCTGGCGTCGTTCTACTTCGAGCTGGCGAAAGAGGAGCTGGGCCTGTCGAAGGGCGAGATGGACCTGGGCTACTTCCGCCCCGAGTCACGCCACTGGCGGGACTACAAGAACGCCGTCGCGGCCGGCGGCAACTTCGCGATCGTGAACCGCCTGACGATCGGCCGCGAGGTGGGCGCTGCCTTTGCCGACGCCTTCGGGAAGGAGCCCGAGCTCGTCTACGAGATCAGCCACAACCTGGTGCAGGAGGAGCAGCATCCCGACCTGTGCCCGCGCCCGCTCTGGGTGCACAGGAAGGGCGCGACGCGCGCGCTGCCCGCGGGGCATCCGATGCTGTCGGGGACGCGCTGGGAGAAGACCGGCCATCCGGTCCTGATCCCGGGCTCCATGGGCGACTTCTCGTACGTGCTGCGGCCCGCGGCCGGAGCGGCCCGGGCAATCTACTCGGTGAACCACGGCTGCGGACGCCGCATGTCTCGCAGCGCGGCGCGGCGCCAGATCAGTCCGGCCCAGGCGACGCAGCGGATGCGGGAGCTGGGTGTCATGGTGAACGCCGGCGGCGGCGTGCCGGTGGACGAGTCCCCGGAGTGCTACAAGCCGGCCGCAGAGGTGATCCGCGCCGTGGTGGAGGCCGGCCTGGCCGAGGTCGAGGTGAGGCTGTCCCCCATCGCCAGCATCAAGGGGAACGACTAAGGGTGTAGGATCTCGCCACTATGCGTCTCGTCACCCGCGCCGACCTGGATGGGCTCACCTGCGCCGTCCTCATCACCCACTGCGAGGAGATCGAGGAGATCCTGCTGATCCACCCGCAGGACATCACCGACAAGCGCTTCCGCGCCACCGAGGACGACATCCTGGCCAACCTGCCCTACCAGACGGGCTGCGGGAAGTGGTTCGACCACCACCTGCTCACGCGCAGCAACGAAGCCCCGCCCCAGAACTTCGACGGCCGCTACGCCCTGGCGCCCAGCGCGGCGCGCGTGGTGTACGAGTACTACGTCGGCCAGAAACCGCTCTTGCAGAAGTACGAGTCGCTGCTGGCCGAGACCGACCGTCTGGACGCCGCGCAGCTCGAGATGGAGGACGTGCTCGACCCGCAGGGCTACATCCTGCTCGGCTACACCCTCGACCCACGCACCGGCCTGGGGGCGTACCGCGAGTACTTCCTGAACCTGGTGGGCGCCCTGCAGAGCAAGCCGATCGAGAAGGTGCTGGAACTGAGCGAGGTGAAGCAGCGCGTCGCGAAGCTCAAGGAGCAGGACGCCCACTTCCGTGAGATGACCAAGGCGAGATCGCGCCTCGACGCCAACGTGGTGGTGACCGACTTCCGCGACGTGGAGAAGATCCCGGTCGGCAACCGCTTCCTGGTCTACACGCTGTTCCCGAAAGCCAACGTGTCCGTGCGCGTCCACCAGGGCCCCAGCCGCGAGCACGTGGCCTGCGCCGTGGGTCACTCGATCTTCAACCGCACCTGCCAGACGCGGGTCGGCGAACTGATGTCCGAGTTCGGCGGCGGCGGCCACGCGGGAGCCGGAACCTGCCTGCTGCCCGCGGCCGAGGCGGACGGCAAGCTGGCCGAGATCGTGGATCGCCTGAAGAGGAACGGCTGACGGAGAAGCGCAGCCTGCGCGAGGCGGGCCTTATCGCCCGCGCGGCGCGCGAGCTCGGTGCCAGCCTGATCGAGCCGGGCGCCCGCCTGCTCGACGTGTGCGCCTCGGTCGAAGCGGAGATCGAGCGACTGGGGGGCCACCCGGCCTTTCCCGCCCAGACCTCGCGTAACGCCGTGGCCGCGCACTACTGCCCGGCGCCCGAGGACCCAAGCGTGTACGAGCGCGGCGACATGGCGAAGCTCGACGTCGGCGTGCACGTGGACGGATTCGTGGTGGACACGGCCGTCACGGTCTGCGTCGGCGGCGAGGCGCCCGAGGCGCGCCTGGTGGACGCCACCCGGGCCGCTCTCGACGCGGCGATCGCGCTGGTGCGGCCGGGCCGAAGGGTCAGCGAGCTGTCGGAGGCGATCGAGCGCGTGGTGGACGAGCACGGCGCGCGTGCGGTGCGCAACATCGGCGGCCACGGTGTCGCGCGCTGGCGCGTGCACTGCCCGCCGCCGATCCCGAACGTGCCCGAGGACAGCCGCGACACGCTCACGGCCGGGATGACGATCGCCATCGAGCCCTTCGCCACCAGCGGCGAGGGCCTGGTCGCCGAGACCGGACAGGCCGAGGTGTTCCGCTTCGATCCGCGTCACGCGGGTGACCGCGAGGTCCCGTCGGAGCTGATGCAGCGCATCCGCGATTTCCGCGGTCTGCCCTTCGCGCGCCGCCAGCTTCCCGGCTTCGCGCACGGCGTGGTGGACGAGGCGCTCCGCGTGCTGGCCGTGGTGGGGGGCTTGCAGGCCTATCCGCCCCTCGTCGAAGTCACGGGCGCCCGGGTCGCGCAGACCGAGCACACCGTTCTCGTCACCGAGCAGGGGGCCGAAGTCCTGACGGCCTAGCTCTTCGGCTCTTCCTCTTCGATGTCGTAGGGGAGGGGCTGGGGGCCGGGCACGATGCCGGCGATATCCGGGTCTTCCTCGGCCTTGCGGTCCACCGGGACCCGGCCCTCGCGCCGTTCCTTCATCTTGCTGGCCTTGTCCCGCGCGCGCTCCTGGCGGGCAATCTCCCGCTGTCGTTTCGCGAAGGTAGCCCGGCTCTTGCCCGCCATCGCGCGGGATTCTAGCATGAGTCCCATGACACCCAAGGCGCCCAGCGAACCCTTCCGCCCCGATCTGCTGCGGGGCAAGACGAGTGTGATCACCGGCGGCGGAACCGGCCTGGGACGCGCCATGGCGCTGCGCCTGGGCAGCCTGGGCGCGAAGCTGGCCCTGCTCGGCCGCCGGCCGGAGCCCCTGGAGCAGACGGCGCGCGAGATCCGTGACCAGGGCGGCGAGGCCGCCGCGGTGCCCTGCGACATCCGCGACGCCCTTGCCGTGAGCCGCGCCTTCGACGTCGCGGAGAAGGCGCTGGGCCCCGTCAACCAGCTCGTCAACAACGCGGCCGGCAACTTCCTGTGCGCCTCCGAGGACCTCTCGCCCAACGCCTTCGACTCCGTGGTGCGTATCGTCTTGTACGGCTCGTTTCACTGCACGATCGAGCTGGGCCGCCGGTTGGTGGCCCGCGCAGCCCCGGGCGAGGTGTTGTCGATCGTGACCACCTACACCCAGAGCGGGTCGGCCTTCGTCCTGCCCTCCGCCTGCGCCAAGGCCGGCGTCGTGGCGATGACGCGCTCGCTGGCGGTGGAATGGGCCACCTACGGCATTCGCCTGAACGCCATCGCCCCCGGGCCCTTCCCCACCGAGGGCGCCTTCAGCCGGCTGATGCCCGGCTCCGAGCTGGAGCGCCAGGCGAAGCGCCGCATCCCGAGCAAGCGCTTCGGCGAGCACTGGGAGCTGACCAATCTGGCCGCGTACCTGATGAGCGACGCGAGCCCGTACCAGACCGGCGACGTGGTGACGATCGACGGCGCCGAGGCCATCTTCTCGGGCCAGCAGTTCTCGGGCTTCGCCCACCTGGACCGCGCCGCGGCCAAGGAGATGATGGCGGCGCTCAAGCCGAAGAAGTGAGGCCGCGGCGGCAGTTCCTGGGCGCCGCCCTCGGCGCGGCCGGTCTCTGGCTCGTGCCGCGGCGCGCCGTTGCCCAGTCGCCATTGCCGCCCCTGCCCCGGGTCAACGGCGGCATCAACGTCCAGCCCGCGCGCCTGCTCGACGGCTCCCCCGACGCGCCCGGCATCGACCCACAGGTCGTGGATGCCCAGCTCGCGACGATCTACGGCCTCGGCTTCGAGCAGGTGCGCGTGACGGTCTCGTGGGACCGCTTCGGCGGCGACTTCTTCGCCGCCATCCCCTACGTGCGCGCGTGCCGCGCCCTGGGCATCGACGTGCTGGCCGTGCTGTCCCAGTTCGCGGGCTTCGACTTCGCGCAGGCCCTGAGCCAGCCCGCCGTGCGCAATCCACTGCTGCGCGCCTGCGCCACGATCTTCGCGTCGCCCGTGGCTCCGGCACCGGGCGTCGAGCGAGCGGGCGCCATCGCCTTCCAGGTCCTGAACGAGCCGGTGAACTCCCTGGGCATCGCCCCCGGCGTCTACCTGTCCCGGCTGCTGACGCCCGCTTACCGGGTCCTGAAGGAGGCCGCCCCGGACGTCCCGGTGATCGCGGCCGCGGAGGTGGGGACGCCGCAGGGCGTGCTGCGCCTGCGCGCGCTGTTCGCGGCGGCCCTGGAGGCGAGCTGCGATGGGGTGGCGTACCACGTCTACGACGAGCGTGTCATCCCCATGCTCGCGGGCCTGGCGCGCAAGCCGGTGCGCGTGACGGAGTCGGGCGCCGACGGCACGGCGCGCCACCGGGACTGGGTGGAGCGCGTGTTCCCCGAGATCGCGCGCTCGATCCCCGGCGTCGAGGAGATCCACTACTTCGTGCTCTTCGACGCGCACCCGGGGCGCCATCGTCTGGTGGACATGGCGAGGCAGGCTGACGGCAGCCTCGCGGTCGTCCCGGAGTCCACCGACCTCGTCGAGCTCTACGCGGCGCGTGTGGCCGCGGCGGCACAAGACCTGCCGCGCGCGTCGTACCGCGAGCTCGTCCCGGATCTCGCGATCTACCTGCCGACCGCCGAGGACGTCGCACTGACCGAGTCGGTCCCGCCCCTGGTGTTCCCGTGACGCTCTGGCTGCTGCTGCTGCTCCAGGCCAGCCCGGACTACGCGTTCCCGAGCCCCGAGCGCGACCTCACGCAACCCGGGGAGCCCGTGGTGCTCACCGACGTGGTCTGGTCCGCCTCCGAGACCACGACCACGGACCAGCAGATCGCGGCACGGGCGCGCATCGGCAGCTTCGGGTTTCTCTCGGCGCAGGTGGACGGCGAGTTGCGCGGCGTCGCCTTCGAGACGCGGCGCGCGTTCGTCGAGTACACCGAGCGCCAGGGCAACCACGGCCTCGACCTGTCGTGGCGCGGGCGGCGGCTCGTCGCGAGCGTCGCTGCCGATCGTCGCGCGCCCGGCCAGGGCAGCGGTGTGGTATGGAACGCGGACCTCGCCTTTCGCGTGAACGGCGACCTCGAGATCCTGGCGGGTTACCAGGACGACAGCGACCGCCGGAACCAAGCCAGCCTGGCGGGCCGCGTCGTGCGCGGCGCCGGCCTGGGAGCCCTGTGGCAGCGCGGCACGCGCCTGGAGCTGTCGGGGGAGGTCGCCCGCGAGAGGCTGCGCACCTCGGGCTTCATCGACGAGGACCGCACCCGGGTGGGGGCACAGGGCGTCTTCTCTCCCCGCAGCTTCCAGCTCGGCGCCTCCCTGAGCCTGGAAGACGTGGCCGGCCGACTGGCCCGGCGCCAGTGGATCGTCGAGACGGACAACGCGGTCCGGCTGGCGGATCGCCTGCTGCTATCCCAGTCCTCGCGCACGCGCTACGAAGCGGGCATCGGGGCCTTCGAGAACTCGATCGGCGGGAGCCTGACCCTGTTCGCGCGGCGTCACACCTTCCCGCGCGCCGGCCAGGCGGCGCTGCGGATGCGCGACCTGGCCCATCGCGCCTTCGAGCAGGGAGCGAGCGAGCGCCGCGGCCCGGGCGAGGGCGAGCGGCGCGCGTTTCGCGAGCGCCAGGCGCTCTCGCCGCAGCGGGACGCGCTGCGAGACGACCTGTCGGCGCTGTTCGCGGCCCAGGTCGCCGAGCGCAACGTCTCGCTGCTCCGCGCCCAGGTTTCGCGCGGTTGGAACGACACGAGCGGCACCCGGGACTGGCGCTGGTCGGCGACCCTGGGAGTCCCATGGCGCCCGCCCTGGCCGTGGTCGGCGAGCGAGGACGCCACGGACTTCCTGAGCTTCGAGTACGAGGGCACCCGAACGCAATACAGGCCCGACTTCGTCGCGACCGACCACTCGGTGATCGCCCGGGCGTTCCCCAACCGTGAGCTGGAGCTGTTCTTCCGCTGGTCGAAGCCTGGGATCACGCCCGCCGACGTGATCCGCCTGCAGAGCAGCGGGCGGCGGCTCGACCTCAGCATCTCGTACCTGTTCGGGCAGTGAGCGATCCCGAGGACCTTGCCGTCAGCGACCCCGAGCCGCAGCGGGTCGCGCTCGCGGGCGGGACGCTCGCCTTCGTGGACGAGGGACCCCGGGACGCACCGGCACTGTTCGCCGTGCACGGCATCCCTGGCTCGGTGCGGGACTTCAGATACCTCGCGCCGCAGCTCACGCAGCGCGTGCGTTTCGTGCGCGTGGACATGCCGGGCTTCGGCCTGAGCCCCCCCTGGGAGCGCGCCGTGTCGCGGCTCGAGGGCCGGGTCGAGTCGCTGGTCGAACTGGGCGACCACCTGGGCCTGGAACGTTTCGCCGTGGCCGGCCACTCGATGGGTGGGGCGACCGCCGTGCTCACGGCGTCGCAGCACCCCACTCGCGTGACGGCCCTGGTGCTGCTGGCCAGCATCGGCCTGCGGCCACACCGCGGCCTGGGCATGAGCCCGTGCCGCTTCCGGGCGCTCGGCCGCGGCTTCGGCGTTCCCGGCCTGCGCCGAGTCCTGGTGCACCTCGCTCGCGAACGCTATAGGCGGCGCCGCTTCCCGGGGGCCGACCAGCTCGACGCCAGGAGCTTCGGCGTGCACTTCCGAGCGATCGGCGCGGCGGACTTCGACATGTTGCGGAAGGCTTTCGCGTCCCCGCTGCCGCCGACGCTCGTGGGCTTCGCCCGGGACGACCACATGGTCGAGCCGGAGATCCAGGCGGAGCTGGTCGCGGCACTGCCCCAGGCCCGCGTGCTGGCTTTCGACTCGGGCGGCCACAACATCCAGAAGACGCGAGCGGTCGAGCTGGCCGCGGCGATCGCGGACCTGCTGCGTCACGCGGGGAGCTAGGCGTCCTTCCTCCAGAAAACCGCGTGGCTGTCGATCCACTGGAGGCGCGGCTTCGAAGCCAGCGTCGCGACATACCGGTCCACGGCGGTCCGACACCCCGGCCAGCTGCCGTAGTCGTCCACGACGACGAAGCCGCCGGGGACCACGCGCGGGTAGAGGCCCGCGAGGGCCTGCGCGGTGGACGAGAAGAGATCCGCGTCCAGGCGCAGCAGGGCGATGCGCTCGACGGCGGGCGCGACGACCGTTTCCGTGAACAGGCCCGGGACGAGGATGACGCGGTCGTCGAGGAGCCCGAAGCGGGCGAAGTTCAGGCGCACGGCCTCGACGGAAACGGCCATGCCGGGATCCGCGCTGAGGTCGTACTCGTCGCAGGGCGCCGGGCCCGCGAGGCGCGCCTTGGGCGGGCCGGCGAACGAGTCGTACAACCAGACACGGCGCCGCGCGTCTCCCGCGACCAGCAACACGCCTTTCATGAAGATGCAGGCGCCGCCGCGCCAGACCCCGCCAACCGCTCTCCGGGTACAAGGACGCGGTGATGGCCTGTTCCAGCAACGTCAGGTAGCGGTCTGCGAGGGCCGCCGGATCGGGCTGGGCCATGGCGGAAGAGTATGCCGCGCTATAGTCGCTCTCGTGAGCCGGACCCCGCGCGCGACGACCCTCGACCCGCTGCGGCCCCTGGCGAGGGCGGGGCTGCCGCCGAACCGGTTCCTGGCGCTGTACGAGATCGGGCAACAGCTCCTGGCGTCCCGCGAACCAGGGGAGGTCCTGGGCCGCATCCACGAGAGCGTCGTCGCGCAGCTCGAGCCGGATCACGCGGCGATCCTCGGCGTGGATCCAGATGGCGGGCTGCGTCCCTTGCACACACACGCGCTCGGCCTGGAGGGAGCCGAGAGCGCCTGGCCGCTCAGTCACACGGTGCTACGCCGTTCCCTGCGTGAGGGCCTGGCGGTGCTGGCGGAGGACGTGCAGCAGGACGCGGGCTTCTCGGGCGCCAAGAGCATCCAGCGCTTTCGGATCCGCTCGGTACTGTGCGTGCCCCTCGGCCGTCCGGCGCACGGCGCCATCTACCTCGACAACCGCAGCGACCGGCCCTTCACGCCGGCGGACCTGGAGTTCCTCTCGGCGGTCGCGCTGCACGCGTCCCTGGTGCTCGAACGGGCCCGCGAGCACGCGGCCACGCGGGCCGACCTCGACACGAGCCACGAGCGCCTGCAGGCCCTCGAAGCCGAGCTGCGCCGCCACGAGATCGTGGGACGTTCGGCGTCGCTGCTCGCCGCCTGGGACACGGTGCGCCGCTTCGCCCAGGCCGGCGCGCGGGTGCTGCTGCGCGGCGAGACGGGCACCGGCAAGGAGCTGTTCGCGCGCGCCTACGCGGCGGCCAGCCCTCGGGCGCAGGGGCCCTACGTCCCGGTCACGATCCCCGCGCTCGCTCCGACCCTCGTCGAGTCGGAGCTGTTCGGCCACGTCAAGGGCGCCTTCACGGAAGCGGCGCGCGACAAGAAGGGGCGTCTCGAGGTAGCCGAGGGCGGCACGCTGTTCCTCGACGAAGTCGGCGACGTGGAGCCGGGCGTGCAGACCAAGCTGCTGAGATTCCTCGATTCCGGCGAGGTCACGCGGGTGGGCGACACGGCTTTGCGCCACGTGGACGCCCTGGTCGTGTCTGCCACCAACCGCGACTTGGAGCGCGACACGAAGGACGGCCGCTTCCGCGCCGACCTCCTGGCCCGCCTCGGCCACCTGGTCACGCTGCCGCCGCTGCGCGAGCGCGAGGGTGACGTGCCGTTGCTCGTCGAGCATTTCCTGGCCCGGCACGACCGGCCGCGCCGGAAACGCTTTGCCCCCGCGACCCTGGCCCTGCTGGCCCGCCACGCCTGGCCCTTCAACGTGCGCGAGCTGCAGCAGGTGGTCGAGCGCGCCGTGGTACTGGTGGACTCCGACGCGGTCCTGCCGGAACACCTGCCCGACTACCTGCGTCGCGAAGCGGCCACGCACACGGCACCCGCTGGCGCGGGCCCGCCGGGTCCGCTGCGCGGCGTCGTCGAGGACGCGGAGCGCGGTCACATCCTGCGCGCCCTCGAGCACACGGGCGGCAACAAACGCCGCGCCATGGAACTGCTGCAAATCGCGCCCGAGACCTTCTACCGCAAGCTCGAGCAGCTCGGGATCAAGAGGTAGCGTTCGTTCGACGATCGAACGGCGTTCGATCCCGTGACACGGGGCCGCGTACTCGCCCAAGTGGAATCAACGAGTTGGCGAAGGCGCCGGCCGGCATCTCCGTTGCTCTACAGGAGAGCGAACGGAGGACACTCATGAAGAAGCTGACGAGACCCGCCGCACTCATCCTCACCCTCGGCCTCGCCGCCTGTGGCAACGACGGCCCCACGGCGCCCCCGCGCCCGTTGCCGGCCGTGGCCGGCAGCTGGGGCGTGCAGTGGCTCGTACAGTTCGAACGCACCCGCGACGGCTTCAGCGGTTCCTACTACTGCTGGGGCACCATGACGCTGTCGCAGTCCGCGACCGCCGGCGATTCCGCGAACCTCAGCGGCTTCACGGTGATCCAGAGCGGCTGCCCGCAGGGCACCTTCGACGTTTCGGGCAGCCTGCGGCCCGACGGGACCTTGACCCTCGCCACGGCCGGTCCGCGGCCAAATGAGGGCCAGTGCCCGGTGGTCGAGGAGGCTCGCTACGCCGGCCAGGTCTCGAACAACGTGTTCTCGGCCCGCTCCGAGGAGATCGTGAACTGCCCCGGCCCCGGCGAAGGCGAGCACCGCTTCAACTACGTAATGACGGCGTACAAGACGGTCAACTGAGGATCCGATGCGTTGCGCCCTCGCGGTGGTCCTGCTGGCCCTGACGGCGTGCTCGTCCCAGGCGCCGTCGGGGCCGACGCCGAGCGTCCCGCGGTCAGGCCCGGGCGCGACTCCGCCGGCAGCGCGGCCGCTTCCCTTCGAAGGCGCGTACGAACTCTCGGTGTCGATCGCCCCCGAGTGCGCACGCCTTTTCCCGGTGGCGCTGCGCGTGCGTCGCTACCGCGTCCGGCCCTTCGCTCACGGCGACCACACGGATCTCGACATCCTGGACGAGCGCGTGGCCGATGGCATGGGGGTGAGCGGGGACGAAGGCTGGTCCACCACGGGCTCAGTTCGAGCCGACGGTCAGGCGCGGATCGCGCTGACCTTCACCGCGTACCTGCCCGACTCGCCCGAGTCCATCTCGATCGAGGCCGTCTCCTGGGACGGCGACGAGTACGTTCCTGTCGTCGGAGCCGCCGTCGAAGGTCACCTGCGCGGGTACGTCTCCCAAGGCTCGCAGCCCAGGGCCTGCCAGAGCGACCGCCACGACTTCTACCTGCGGCCTGTCTAGGGCAGGTTCACCCGCAACCGGTCCCCCGTGCCGAGGTTGAACGACCCGGCGCTCGTCTGCAAGGTGACGAGTGCCGTCCAGTCGTTGTAGCGCGACACGCCGCCCGCCAGGTTCGTGCACAAGAGCGCGCTCTCGACCTGGACCGTCAGGCTGGCGCGTGCCGCGATGCTCGCGGGCAGCGGGGTGCCGCCTTGGGTCGTGGACTGGCCGACCTCGGACGGCACCTCGGGCGAGTCTACGATCGTCATCTGCACGGAGACCGAGGCGATCGAGAAGGTCGAGGCGGTTCCGTTCGTCGCATCCACCAGCAGCGTGAAGGGCAGCGCCACGTTCACCTGCCCGTTCGGGCACAGGATCACTGGCGTCGCGAAGCGCGCGTTGGCGAGGGACGCGGTGCCCGGCGGTGGTGTCGTACCGCCGCCGCCCGCGGCAATCGCCACCCCTGCGCCCGCCGCGGCCAGGCCGCCGATGACGACGAGCGGAGTCTTCGAGGACCGCTTCTTCGCGGGCGCTGCCTGGGCCGCGAGGTCCTGCCGGGCCGACTCGAACACGCGCACCACCTTGGGCGAGAAGCGATCCTCGCCGACACGCAGCGTGGGGTCGTGGCGCAAGGCGGCCTTGAAGTCTTCGCGCGCCGCCTCGAGCTGGGTCAGGGCGACCCACGCCACGCCCAGGTGCAGGCGCGCCTGTGCGGCCGAGAGCGCCTGCCCCGCCTCGGATTCGAGGCGCCTGGCCGCGGCCTCGAGGCTGATCACGGCCGCTTCGAAGTCGCCCTCCCGGATCTGCTGCAGGCCCACGGCGAGGCCCGCGTCCTGCGCCACGGCGGTCGTGGCCAAGCCGAGCGCCAAAAGGGCCGCGAGCACGCGGCGCCGGTCCCAGGTCAATCAGCAGCCTCGCTGCCTCAGCGCCGGCGGACCCCGTCGCTCGTCAGGTCCACCACCAGCCGAAGCGTCTCCCCTGCGCGTATTGTGACGCGCCGCGGGAAGGGCTGGTAGTCGGGATGGCTGAGCAGCAGGTCGTGGACGCCGGCGCTGAGCGGCACGCGCGGCATGGGCGTCTGGCCCACGATCACGCCGTCGATGGCGACGTCGGCCCAGGGCGTGACGCCGACCTGGAGGAAGCCGGTTCCCGGCGTCGGCTTCGGCTCAGGGGCTTCGACAGGCGTGGCGCTCACCTGTGAAGGCGATGGCGTGGGGACCGGAACCGTCGTCGTGGCAGGTGGGGCGCTGGGCCGAGCGGGTGCCATCGGCGCGCTCGGCTCCGGTGCCTGCGCCTGCGTCGGCGCGGGCAACCTTTCGGGAACCGCCGTGTGCCGGGGGATCGGGGTCGCGGGCATCGGCGACGTGACGACCATTGGCGGCGGCGCTCGGACCAGCCAAGCGAGCGCCGCGCTCAGGACCGCGGCCCCCGCGATGGCCCATCCCCATCTTCGCGAGGGCCGCGTGCGCAGCGGCGCCGTCGTGTTTCGCGTCGCGCCCAGCGCCTCCGCCATCTCCCGCGCCGAGGCGTAGCGGGCGTCGGCGTCCTTGGCCAAGGCGCGGGCGAGTATGGGACGCAGGCGCGAAGGGATCGCGGGATCCTGAAGCGGCGGGTCGGTTTCGATGTGCTGGTAGATCGTGGCTACCGCACCGTCCCCCGAGAAGGCCGGCCGGCCTGTCAGCAGCTCGAACAGCACCAGGCCCAACCCATATAGATCGCTGCGCGCGTCGGCCGGCAGGCCGCGCGCCTGCTCGGGGCTGACGTAGAGCGGGTTGCCCACGAAGTAACCGGGCGTCGACTCGGGGGCCGCCTCGGGTCCCGAGAGCAGCTTCGCGATCCCGAAGTCCATCACGCGCACGCGGCCCTTGGCGTCGAGGGTCACGTTGAGCGGCGTCAGGTCGCGGTGGACGATGCCGGCCTCGTGGATGGCTTCGAGTCCGCGTGCGATGTCCACGGCCACCCGCGTCGCTTCGTCGGGCGCCACGGGCCCTGTGCGGCGCACGCGCTCCTTGAGCGTCTCGCCGTCCACCAGTTCCATCGAGATGTAACGCAGCGGGCCCTCTTCCCCATAGTCGTGGATGCGGCACACGTTGGGGTGGCTGACCGTGCGGGCCAGCAGGATCTCCGCACGGAAGCGCGCCTCCATCGCGGCGGCCTTGGGCAAGTCGGAGCGCAGGACCTTGAGCGCCACGTCCACGTCGAGGACGCGGTCGTGGGCGCGGTACACGGTGCCCATGCCGCCCCGGCCGAGCGGGCTCACGACCTCATAGCGCTCGGCGATCCGCGTGCCGCGGGTGATGGCCTTCAGCACCTCGCGGCAGTGGAAGCAGACCTCGGCCGCGTCGTCGTTCTCCTTGCGGCAAGCGGGGCAGGTCTGCGTCGTCGCCTCCGTCAGTAGCCGCGGCGCTTGTCGGCGACGACGTTCAGCAGCGGCTCTCCCGCCCCAAAGCGCCGCAGGTTCTCGAGGAACAGCTCCATGGCCTCGTCGAGCCAGATCGTGGTGCGGTCGGCGGTGTGGGGCGAGAGCAGCACGTTGTCGAGGCCCCAGAGGGCGCTTTCGGCCGGGAGCGGCTCCACGGCGAAGACGTCAAGGGCCGCGCCCCGAACGCGACCCGCCTGAAGCGCGGCGACGAGCGCCGGCTCGTCCACGGTTGGCCCGCGGCCCACGTTGATCAGCACCGCGTTCGGCTTCAGCGCCGCGATCTCGGCGGCGCCGAACAGGCCGCGCGTCGCGTCGGTCAATGGCAGCGCGAGGGCGACGTAGTCGCAGCGCGCGACCTGCTCGAGATGCCGCTCGCCGCGGCGCATGGGCAGCACCTGCATGCCCAGGGCCTCGGCCCGCTGCGCGATGGCGTGCCCGATGTCGCCGAAGCCGAGGATCCCCAGGCTCAGGCGATGGACTTCCTCCACCAGGAACGGCTCCCAGCGCCGCGCTGCCTGCTGCCGGCGCATGCGCGCGAAGTCCTTGGCGAAATACAGGATGGCGCCGATCGCGAACTCGGCGAGGGCGCGGGAGAAGACGCCCTTGGAGTTCGTGAGAGGAACGTCGTCGTTCAGGGTCAAGGCCGGGAACATCAGGCCGTCGAGTCCGGCCCAGCGGCTGTGGACCCAGCGCAGCCGCGGCATACGGTGATACGCCATCTCGAAGGGCCCGCGCCCGCCATGGCAATAGAGCAGAACCTCGGCCTCCGGGGCTTGGCGGACGAGGGCCAGGGCGTCCTGTCCGACCACGAAGCGGGCGACGTCGCGGGCGGCCTCGAGCCGCGCCAGGCTGGGGTCTCCCGGGTCGCCGATCACGATGACGTCGGTCACGCGAGGGACCGTAGCATACCTCTGTGTTTTCAGCGACTTGCCGTGCCCGGGATCCGGTGTGGTAGCCTGACGCTTCCGCCCGGCCCCAAGCGGTCCAGAGAAGCGATGACCACACTGACTGCTGCCCCGCCCGAAACCCTGCCTCCGCCCCCTGTCGCGAAGCGCGTTCCGAAAGAGGACGTGGTGCACGGCGAGCGCCGCGAGGACGACTACTTCTGGCTGCGTGACCGCGAGAACCCCGAGGTCCGGGCCTACCTCGAGGCCGAAAACGCGTACACCGCGGGAGTCATGCGGCCGACCGAGGCCCTGCAGCAGAGGCTGTACGACGAGATGCTGTCGCGCATCCAGGAGACCGACATGGGGGTCCCCTGGCGCAAGGGTCCCTACCTCTACTACTCGCGCACGGAGCAGGGCAAGCAGTACCCGACCTACTGCCGCAAGCGGGGCTCGCTCGAGGCCGCCGAGGAGGTCGTGCTCGACCTGAACGCGCTGGCCGAAGGCCATGCGTTCCTGTCGATCGGCGCCTTCGCCGTGAGCGACGACGCGAACCTGCTGGCCTACTCGACCGACGTCACCGGCTACCGGGAGTTCACGCTGTACGTGAAGGACCTTCGCAGCGGAGAGCGACGGCCCCTGGAGATCCCGCGCGCGACCTCGGTGGCGTGGGCGAAGGACGACCGCACGCTGTTCTACGTGGTCGAGGAGGAAGGCACCAAGCGCCCGTATCGCCTCTACCGCCACGCGCTCGGCGGCGACCGCCACGACTTGGTCTTCGAGGAGCAGGACGAGGCCTTCAACATCGGCGTCGGCCGCACGCGCAGCCGCGAGTACCTGGTCCTGGGCGCGGGCAGCCACACCACCTCCGAGGCGCGCTTCCTGCGCGCCGACGATCCAGGCGGCGAGTGGCGCCTGGTGGCGCCGCGCATCCCCGAGCAGGAGTACGACCTCGATCACCGGGGCGACGCGTTCTGGATCCGCGCGAACGACCGCGGCCGCAACTTCCGGCTGGTGACGGCCCCCGTCAGCGACCCGGGGCGCGAGAACTGGACCGAGCTCCTTCCCCATCGCCCCGAGGCGATGATCGAGGGCGTCGACCTGTTCCAGCACCACGCGGTGGTGTTCGAGCGCGAGGGGGGCCTCAGCCAGCTCCGCGTGATGGACCTGCGCACGAAGGAGTCGCACCGCATCGCTTTCCCCGAGCCGGCCTACTCGGCCTCGCCGGGGCAGAACGAAGAGTGGGAGCAAGTCGTCTACCGCTACGTGTACGAGTCCTTCGTCACGCCGCGCTCGGTGTTCGACTACGACATGGACGCCCGCAGCGCCGTGCTGCTGAAGGAGCAGCCGGTGCTGGGCGGCTACGACCGCACGCGCTATACCGTGGAGCGGGTCCACGCCACGGCCGCCGACGGCGTCCAGGTACCGATCTCGGTCGTGTACCGCAAGGACGTCGCCCGCGACGGACAGGCGCCTCTCTACCTCTCGGGCTACGGCTCCTACGGCATCCCGAACTGGGTGACGTTCAGCTCCAACCGCTTCTCGCTCGCGGACCGCGGCGTCGTGATCGCGATCGCCCACGTGCGCGGCGGCGGCGAGCTGGGCAAGCCCTGGCACGACGACGGGCGCATGGCGAGGAAGCGCAACACCTTCACCGACTTCATCGCCTCGACCGAGCACCTGCTGCGCGAAGGCTACGGGTCCCAGGAGCGCCTGGTGATCCAGGGCGGCAGCGCGGGCGGCCTGTTGATGGGCGCCGTCACCCAGATGCGCCCCGAGCTGTGGAGGGCCGTGGTGGCGAAGGTGCCGTTCCTCGACGTGATCAACTCGATGCTCGACGAGACGCTGCCGCTGACCGTCGGCGAGTTCGAGGAGTGGGGCAACCCGAAGAAGCAGGCCGACTACGACGTGATGCGCTCCTACTGCCCCTACTCGAACCTGGAACGCAAGGCCTACCCTGCGATCCTGGTCACCACCTCGTTCAACGACAGCCAGGTGATGTACTGGGAGCCGGCCAAGTACGTCGCGAAGCTGCGCACGCTCAAGACCGACACCAACCCGCTGCTGCTCAAGACCAACATGGCCGCGGGCCACGGCGGCGCCTCGGGACGCTACGACTACCTGCGCGAGGTCGCCTTCGACTACGCCTTCATGCTCGGGCAGATGGGGATCGCCAAGTGAGGACGCTCCAGAGCCACCTGGAAGGACGCTTCGCTTCCGGGGAGGGCAAGGGCGAGACCCTGCTGAACCCGGCGACCGAGGAGCCGCTGTGCGAGGTCAAGGCCGAGGGCCTCGACCGCAAGGCGGCCCTCGACTTCGCACGTGCGAAGGGCGGGCCGGCCCTGCGCTCGATGAGCTTCGCCTTCCGCGGCGCGATGCTGCGCACCATGTGCGACGTGGTGCAGGCCCACCGCGAGGAGCTGATCGAGCTTGCGGTGGTGAACGGCGGCAACACGCGCGGCGACGCGAAGTTCGACATCGACGGCGCCGCCTTCACGCTGGCCGCCTACGCCGACCTCGGCCAGGCCCTGGGCGAGACGTCGCTGCTGGTGGACGGCGAGGGCGTGCAGCTCGGACGCACGCCGCGCTTCCACGGCCAGCACATCCGCGTGGCGCGCCATGGCGTCGCGGTCCACATCAACGCCTTCAACTTCCCGGCCTGGGGCATGCTCGAGAAGGCCGCCGCCGCGCTGCTGGCCGGCATGCCAGTCGTCAGCAAGCCCGCCACCAGCTCGGCCATGCTCGCCCACCGCATCGTCGAGATCCTGGTCGAGAGGAACGTGCTGCCCGAGGGCGCATTCTCGTTGCTGCTCGGATCCGCCGGCGACCTGCTGCAGCACGTCGGGCCGCGGGACGTCGTGGCCTTCACGGGATCGAGCACGACCGGCGAGCTGATCCGCGCCATGCCGGCCGTGATCCGCAACTCGGTGCGCGTGAACGTCGAGGCCGACAGCCTGAACGCCGCGGTGCTGGGCCCCGACGGCGATCCGGGCTCCGAGATCTACGACTACTTCGTCAAGGACGTCCTGCGCGACATGACCCAGAAGGCCGGCCAGAAGTGCACGGCCATCCGCCGCGTGCTGGTGCCGCAGGGCGTCGCGGACCGCGTGCGCGACGACCTCGCGGACCGCCTGGCGAGCATCGTGGTGGGCAACCCCGCCAGCGAGGGCGTGCGCATGGGCCCGCTGGCCACGGCACAGCAGAAGAAGGACGTGCGCGAGGGCATCGACGCCCTGGCTCGCGACGGCCGCCTGGTGTTCGGCGTCTCGGACCTGAAGCCCGTCGGCGCCCCCGAGGGCAAGGGCTACTTCGTTTCCCCGGTGCTGCTCGAGGTCGAGCCCGGCGCCGAGGCTCCGACCGTGCACTCGCGCGAGGTGTTCGGCCCGGCCGCGACGATCGTTCCCTACTCCGGCAAGGCCGACGAGGCGGCGGCGATCGTGGCCCGCGGCCAGGGCGGCCTCGTCTCGTCGGTCTACTCGGAAGACGTCGCGTTCACGAGCGAGGTCGTGCTCGGCCTGGCGCCGTTCCACGGCCGCGTCTTCCTGGGCAGCGCCAAGATCGCCGAGCAGTCGCCGGGCCCGGGCACGGTGTTGCCGGCGCTCGTCCATGGCGGCCCGGGGCGCGCTGGCGGCGGCGAGGAGCTGGGCGGCTTGCGCGGCCTCGAGTTCTACATGCAGCGCGTCGCCCTGGAAGGCTCGCGACCGGTCATCGACCGCATCGTCGGAAAGGGCCCGTAGTCCGTTCCTCGGGGCCTGGGCGACGTCATGCTAGGCTTTTCGTGTCGTGTCGACTCCGGTCAAGCGTTTCGCGACCTACGCGGACCTGCGCAAGGTCCCTGATCACGTCGTTGCGGAGATCATCGATGGCGAGCTCCACACGAGCCCCCGCCCGGCTCCTCGACATGCGCTGGCCGCCTCGGAGCTTGGGGGCCAACTCGGCCCGCCGTTCAGCCGGGGCCGGGGCGGACCCGGTGGCTGGTGGATCCTTTACGAACCCGAACTGCATCTGGGTCCGGACATTCTGGTACCCGACCTCGCGGGCTGGCGTCGCACGCGCCTGCCTGCCATCACCGACACGCCTCCCTACTTCACGCTCGCCCCGGACTGGGTGTGTGAGGTCCTTTCGCCCGGCACGCAACGTGTCGACCGCATCAAGAAGCTCCGCATCTACGCACGCGAAGGCGTCAGGCACGCTTGGCTCATCCACCCTGGCGAGCGGACCCTCGAGGTCCTTCGCCTGGAATCCGGCCGCTGGTCGATCGTCGGCAGCTTCGCGGACGACGCCGTGGTCCGGGCCGAGCCGTTCGAGGCCATATCGCTCGACCTGCTGCCGCTGTGGGGAGAGCCTCGCAAGGCGCCTCGAGCGCCAGGGCGACGTCGTACCCGGCGCTGAGGCCAAGGGGCTTGACGGGAGACACTGCGAACGAACTCCTGGTAAGACGCTAGCGGGGCGGGGACAGCGCACAGCCTGGGCCGCCCCGGGCCTCGCGGTGCGCCTCGAGCGCGCGGCCCAGTCTCAGCAGCTCCGGCGCGCCGAGCCGAGCCTGCAGGGCCTCGAACCAGGCGCGTTCCTCGTAGCGCACGTGGTCGTGGAGCAGCGAGCCGAGCGCGGCCATGACGGCCCCTGGGTCGCGTCCCTCCCGCAGCGCCACATCGAGCTCACTGGCGAGCGCGTTGAGCTGCGCGTGCTCCGCTCGCACGCGCGCCGTGCCGTCGGGGTCCACGCGTTCCGCTTCGGGGACGAGGACGTCCTCCTCATCCGAGAAGTGGCCCACGAGCTCGGCCTGGCGGAAGGCCAGGAACGCGCGGGCGACCTTGGCCGCGGCGCCGGGCCGGTGATAAGGCTGTCGTCCCTCGGCGGCACGCGTCAGGGCCTGCGCCTGCACGAGCGCCGCGTGGTGGTCCTGGGACAACGCAACGAGCGCCGCATCGCGCTTCAGGCCGAGCGTGCCCGGCAGGTTCTCGGGGACGGCACGCCGCTCCACGCCGCGAGTATAGGAGAAAGTTGCCCGTCGCCGGACAATGCCCCAGGCTCCCAATGTGAAGACGATCGCGGTGCGGGCGGCGACGCGCGGCCAATCTGGAAACGCGAGGGGCAAGCGTTCCGAGATACAAAGGCTGGCGCTGCGCGATTTCGTCGAGGGGGAAGAGCGTGAGCGGCGAGTGTACGCGGCGCATCGGCGGCACGCTCGTAAACGGGTCGCCCGCTGCTAACATGCCGCCGCAATGACGCTCGTCCCGGGAGCGAAGCTCGGACCGTACGAGGTGACCGCCCCGCTGGGAGCGGGCGGCATGGGCGAGGTCTACCGGGCCCGCGATCCGCGCATCGGCCGCGACGTGGCGCTGAAGGTGCTGCCGGCGTCGTTCTCCGAGGACGCCGACCGGCTGCGCCGCTTCGAGCAGGAAGCGCGCGCCACCGGCCAGCTCAACCACCCGAACATCCTCGCGGTCCACGATTTCGGCGCTCACGACGGCGCGCCCTACGTCGCCTCCGAGCTGCTCGAGGGCGAGACCCTGCGCGAGCGCATCGGCGGCTCGGCGCTGCCGGTGCGCAAGGCCATCGACTACGCCACCCAGATCGCCCGCGGCCTGGCCGCGGCCCACGAAAAGGGCGTCGTGCACCGGGACCTCAAGCCCGACAACGTGTTCGTGACCAAGGACGGGCGCGTGAAGATCCTCGACTTCGGCCTCGCCAAGCTCGTGGCGGGCGAGGTCCTGGCCGAGGCCGAGACCCACACCCGGGGAATCGCCGCGGGCACGGACGCCGGCAAGGTGCTGGGCACCGTGGGCTACATGTCGCCGGAACAGGTGCGTGCCCAACCCGTGGACCATCGTTCCGACATCTTCTCCTTCGGCTCCGTGCTCTACGAGATGCTCTCGGGCCGGCGCGCTTTCCGCGGCGCGTCGAACGTCGAGACCATGAACGCGATCCTCAAGGAAGATCCCCCGGACATCTCCGAGACGAACCGCCAGCTGCCGCCCGCTCTCGAGCGGATCGTGTCCCACTGCCTGGAGAAGAGCCCCGAGGAGCGCTTCCAGTCGGCCCGCGACATCGCCTTCGACCTGGAGCAGCTCTCCGGTTCCTCCGCCCACGCGTCGGTGGCGGGGCCCGCGGGAAACGTGCTCCGGTTCCGGCGGGCGGCGCTCATGGCCGGGCTCGCACTGGGCGGCGCGCTGGTCGGCTACCTGGCGGCATCCAGGGAGGCCGGCACGGAGGTCGTCGCCAGCTTCAAGCCGATCACGTTCCAGAACGGCCTCGTGAACGAGGCGCGCTTCGCGCCCGACGGCAAGACCATCGTGTACCAGGCGCTGTGGCCCGGAGCTCCACCCGACATCTACGTCACCCAGGCCGGAAGCCCCGAGTCGCGCCGTCTCGGCCTGCAGGCCCGGGCCCTGGGCGGCGTCTCGCGGACCGGCGACCTGTTGATCGGGCGCGCCGAGGGAAACGCCGTCACCCTCGCGCAGGTGCCGATGGGCGGCGGCGCGCCCCGCGACGTCGTCGAAGACGTGGTGGGCGCGGATTTCGGCCCGGACGGCGTGTCGGTCGCCGGGCTGCGCGTGGTGGGGGCGCGCGTGCGTCTCGAGTACCCCCTGGGCAAGACGCTCTACGAGTCGATCTCGATGCGCCACGCGCGAGTCTCGCCCGACGGGTCGCGGGTGGCGTTCAGCGACCATCCGCTGGTCGGCGATTTCCGCGGCGACATCGCGGTGGTCGACACCCAGGGCAAGAAGACGACGCTCTCGGCGAACTGGGCGGACATCCGCGGTCTCGCGTGGACCACGGACGGACGCGAGATCTGGTTCACGGGCACGCGTTCCGGCGCCGAGAACAGCTTGTGGGCCGTGTCGCTGGACGGCAAGGAACGCCCGGTCTTCAGGGGGCCTGGCAGCCTCGCCCTGCACGACATCGCAGCCGACGGGCGCGTGCTGCTGGCGGTACAGAAACGGCGCCCGCTGCTGTACGGGCTGGCGCCGGGCGAGACCAAGGAGCGCGAGCTCTCGTGGCTCGACTGCGGTGTCGCCAACGACATCTCTCTCGACGGTAGGACCCTGCTGTTCGGGGAGCAGGGCGAGGGGGGCGGCTCGGAATACACCACCTACATCCGAGGCATGGACGCCTCGCCGCCCGTGCGCCTGGGCAAGGGGGCGCCCTTCGCCCTGTCGCCCGACGGCAAGTACGCCCTGGTCGTCAACATGTCCCTCCCGATGCAGGCCGTCCTGTTGCCGACCGGCGTGGGGCAGCCGCGCGCACTGCCGAAGGCCAAGCTCTTCCAGATCCACGGCGGCGGTTTCCTCCCGGACGGCAAGGGAGTGGTGCTGGCAGCGAACGAGGAGGGCCAGGCCCCGCGCCTCTACGTCCAGGACGTCGTCGGCGGCGAGCCCAGGCCGTTCACGCCCGCAGGGGCCGTGGGCGGCTTCTCCATCCCGGTCTCGGGCGACGGCGCCTGGGTTGCGGGGATCTGGGAGCGGGAGGTGAGGCTCTACCCCACCGCCGGCGGCGAGCCGCGCGGCGTCCCAGGTGCGGCGCTCGACGACCTGCCGATGCGTTTCAGCGGCGACCGGCGCGTCTTGTACGTGGGCGACGGCAATCGCAGGATCTTCCGCATCGATCTCTCGCGGGGCACGCGTGAGCCGTGGCGGGAGATACTGCGCGAGGGCAGCGGCCCCGGCGCTGCGGTCCTCACCACGTTGATCACGCCCGACGGCAAGAGCTACGCCTACACCTTCCGCGACGACACCTCGACGCTCTACGTCGGCACAGGGCTGCGGTAGCGCAATGACCCTGGCTGCGGGCACGAAGCTCGGGCCCTACGAAGTCACGGCGCCCCTCGGCTCTGGCGGCATGGGCGAGGTGTACCGCGCCCGCGATCCGCGCCTCTCGCGCGACGTCGCGGTGAAGGTGCTGCCACCGTCCTTCGCCACCGACGCCGATCGCTTGCGACGCTTCGAGCAGGAGGCGCGCGCCACGGGTGCGCTGAACCATCCGAACATACTCGCGGTCCACGACGTCGGCGCTCACGAGGGCGCGCCCTACGTGGTGTCGGAGCTGCTCGAGGGCGACACGCTGCGCGAGCGCATCGGGGCCGCGGCGCTGCCGGTGCGCAAGGCCGTCGAGTTCGCCACCCAGATCGCCCGCGGACTGGCGGCCGCCCACGACAAGGGCATCGTCCATCGCGACCTCAAGCCCGACAACGTGTTCGTCACGAAAGACGGCCGCGTGAAGATCCTCGACTTCGGCCTCGCCAAGCTGGTGGGCGGCGAGATGCTGACCGAGGCCGAGACCAACACCCACGGCGGCCCGGCTGGCACCGACGCCGGCAAGGTGCTGGGCACCGTGGGCTACATGTCCCCCGAGCAGGTGCGCGCCCAGCCCGCCGATCAGCGCTCCGACATCTTCTCCTTCGGCTCGGTGCTGTACGAGATGCTCTCGGGCCGGCGCGCCTTCCGCGGCGCCTCGGCGGTCGAGACCATGAACGCGATCCTCAAGGAGGACCCGCCCGAGCTGAGCGAGACGAACCGCCAACTGCCGCCGGCCCTCGAGCGGATCGTCTCGCACTGCCTGGAGAAGAACCCCGAGGAGCGCTTCCAGTCGGCGCGCGACATCGCCTTCGACCTGGAGCAGCTCTCGGGCTCCACGACCACGGCGACGCCGATCAGCGGGACCGCGCCCGCGCGCTTCGGCCTCCCGCTCCTGCTGGGCGGCATGCTGCTGGCCCTCGGCCTGGGCGTTGGGGCCGGGCGGTTCTCCGGCGCGGCGCGCGTGGAGCCGCCGAGCCTCGAGCGTCTGACGTTCCGGCGCGAGGAGATCAGGCCGGCCCGCTTCGCGCCCGACGGGCGCAGCGTCGTCTTCGAGTCCACCGTGACCGGCGAACAGGCGCCGGCGCTTTTCTCGGCACAGGACGGCAGCGCCGAAGCCCGGCATCTGGGCCTCACCGACGCACGGCTCGCGGGCATCTCCTCGAAGGGCGAGCTGGCGGTGCTGGTGCGCAGCAAGCAGAAGGAGTCGGGTGCGCGGACCCTGGCTCTCATCCCGATGAGCGGCGGCGCGCCGCGCGAGGTCGTCGAGGACGTGGACGAGGCCGACTGGGGTCCCGACGGCTCGAGCCTCGCCGTGCTGCGTTGGACCGGGGGCGGCCTCGTGCGCCTCGAGTTCCCCGCGGGTAAAGAGCTGTACACCGCGGCGTCCCTCAACGGCATCCGGGTCTCCCCGCGCGGCGACCGCATCGCCTTCACCGAGCATCCCACCTTCGGCGACAACCGCGGCGACGTGTCGGTGATCGACCTCGAGGGGGAGCAAGACGACGCTATCGAGGAACTGGACCGATCTCGGCAGCCTGGCCTGGTCGCAGCAGGGCGACGAGATCCTGTTCAGCGGAACGCGTCGCGGTACCGAGCACAGCGTCCACGGCGTGGATCTACAGGGTCGGGAACGCCTGGTGTACCGGATCCCGGGCAGCGTGGCCGTGCAGGACGTCGCCGCCGACGGGCGTGTGCTGTTGTCCGTACGCCAGGGCCAGCCGCGCATCTTCGGCCGGGCGGCAGGCGAGACCCGCGACCGCGACTTGTCCTGGCTCGACTACAGCATCGCCCGGTTCCTTTCCTCGGATGGCCGCACGCTGCTGTTCGACGAGCAGGGCCTGGGAGGCGGACCGGGCTACTCTGCGTACATACGCGGCATCGACGGCTCGCCACCGGTGCGTCTGGGCAGCGGTACCGGCCTGGCCCTGTCGCCCGACGGCCGCTGGGCCGCGGTCATGGACTTGAAGGCTCCCGATCACGCCGTACTGCTCCCGACCGGGGCGGGCCAGCCGCGCGCGTTGTCCAAGGGGCGCATCGCGCAGCTTCATTCTGCGCGCTTCGCCGAGGATGGGGAGCGGCTGCGCCTGTTCGCGAACGAGGCGGGCCGTGACGGCCGCATCTGGGAGCAGTCGATCGAGGGCGGGGAGGACCCGCGGCCAATCTCCGCCGAGGGCGTCCTGGGTCCGGTGACCCCGGATGGCCGCTGGGTGCTCGAGACGCTGCCCGAAGGCCATCGTTTCGTCAGCCTCGACGGCAAGCAGGCGCCGCGACCGGTGCCCGGCCTGGCGTCGAGCGACGATTTCGTGCATTTCACGAGGGACGGCCGCTTTCTGATCGCGCGCGCCCGCGGCCGGCAGCCGGTGCGCCTGTTCCGCATAGGGCTCGCGAGCGGCCGGCGGGAGCTGCTGCGGGAAGTCGGGCCCGGCGAAGGCGTCGGGGGACGCGTCTCCAACATCGAGATCAGCGACGATGGGGCCGCCTACGTCTACACTACGTCGATCCACTGCACACGCTTTACGTGGCGTCGGGCCTGAAGTGAGCCGCATTCCCGGGGTCGCGACGCAGGCTCGCGTCCGCGACCTCGACGGCGCCGAGCACGCCTTCGAGGAGCTGTGGCGCGAGAAGACGGCACTGATCGCGTTCCTGCGCCACTTCGGCTGAATGTTCTGTCGCGAGCAGGCCGTGCAGTTGCACGGCGCACTTTCGCGCATCCGCGCGGCCGGCGCCGAGCTGCACATGATCGGCAACGGAAACCGCCATTTCGCCAAGGGCTTCGCCGAACAGTTCGGCATCCGGTCGCCGATCTGGATCGACACCCGTCTCGAGAGCTACGCCGCCCTCGGACTGAAGCGCGGCATGCTCGCGACGCTTGCCAACGTCGCGACCTTGAAGGGCATGGCGCGCGCGCTGCAGGCCGGTTTCCGTCAGGGACTCACGCAGGGCGATGCCCTCCAGCTCGGCGGCGTCTACGTGGTGCAGCCGGGCGGAGAGATCGCCTTCGAGTACCGCAGCCGGACGGCCGGCGACCACCCCGCGCTCGAGCGCGTGCTGGCCGCGGTCGAGGGCTGACCAGGTGTCCTCGGCCGCCCGCGACTTCATCCTGAAGCTCGGGCGCGGCTTGCACGCCTACGGCTACCCCGCGCATCGGTTGGAGGACGCGCTCAGCAGCGTCGCGCAGCGCCTCGGCATCCAGGGGCACTTCTTTTCGATGCCGACCGCGCTGTTCGTGTCCTTCGAGGATCCCGACGGGCAGCGCACGTACCAGATCCGCGTCGAGCCGGGCGGGGTGGACCTCGAGAAGCTGGCGCTGCTCGACGAGACCGCCGGCGCCGTGGCGGCGGCTCGGTTGTCGCCCACCGACGGCGCCCTGCGCCTCGACGCGATCACGTCGGCGCCGCCCCGCTACGGCCCCGGCATCACGGTCGTGGCCTTCGCCGTGGCCTCGGGCGCCGCGTCGCGCTTCTTCGACGCCGGCCCCCACGAGATGACCGTGGCGGCGCTGATCGGCCTCCTGACCGGCTTGCTCGCGGCCGCCGCCGGCCGCATCGCCGGCCTCGGCCGTGTCTTCGAGCCCCTGGCGGCGGCCGTGGCGGCATTCGTCGCGAGCGCGGCCGCGCGCCACTTCGCCCCGGTCTCCTTCTACGTCGCGACTGTCGCGGGCCTGATCGTGCTGGTGCCGGGCTTTCCGCTGACCGTCGCGCTCACGGAGCTGGCCACGCGCAACCTCGTGTCGGGCACGGCGCGGCTGATGGGAGCCGTCGGGACCTTCCTGACCATGGGCTTCGGCGTGGCCGTCGGCACCATCCTGGGAGCCCGGATGTTCGGGGCGGCGCCGTTCAGCGCCTCGCCCATGCTGCCCGCCTGGACGCTCTACGCCGCTCTCGTGGCCGCGCCGCTCGGCTTCACGATCCTGCTGAAGGCCCACCCGCGCGAGGCGCCGTGGATCGCAGTTTCGGGCGCCCTGGGTTTCTTCGGCGCGCGTTCGGGCGCGCAGCTCCTGGGCCCGGAGATCGGCGCTTTTCTGGGCGCCGTGGCGGTCAGCAGCTTCGGCAACCTGTACGCGCGCGTGTTGCGCCGTCCCTCCGCGGTCACCGTGGTGCCGGGCCTGCTGCTGCTGGTGCCGGGAAGTGTCGGCTTTCGGAGCTTTTCGCTCCTGATCGCCGATCAGACCGTGGTCGGGATCGAGACCGCCTTCAGCATGATGCTGGTCGCTATCTCGCTGGCCATCGGCCTGCTGTTCGGCAACGTGCTGGTCCCGCCTCGAAGGCTGGTTCCGAAGCAGACATAATCGAGCATCCAACAAAGGAGCCCTCATGTTGCTGTTCTTCGCTCTCGCCCTGGCTTCCTCAGAGCCGAGCCTCGTGATCACGAATGCCCGTCTGGCCGACGGCAGCGGCGGCGCGATCGTCCCTGGCCGCACGCTCGTCGTCGCGCGCGACACGATCGTCGCGGTCGAGGACGCGGCGAGCTACAAGGCCCCGGCGGGCGTGCGCGTGATCGACGCGAAGGGCCTGGTGCTGGCGCCGGGCTTCATCGACATGCACAGCCACGCCGACTGGGGTTTGCTGAAGCACCCCGATGCCGCGAGCCAGGTGCGCCAGGGCATCACCACGGCGCTGGGTGGCCAGGACGGAGGCTGCCCGTGTCCGCTGGGCGAGTACTTCCTGAAGGTGGAACAGAAGGGCGTGGCGCTCAATATCGCGGCCACCGCCGGCTTCGGCTGGCTGCGCGAGCAGGCCATGGGCGCCGACAACCAGCGATCCGCCCGGCCCGACGAGATCGAGAAGATGAAGGCGCTGTTCGAAGCTGAGCTTCGCGCCGGAGCCTTCGGCCTCGGGTCCGGACTGGAGTACGAGCCCGACTCGTTCTCCACCACCGAGGAGATCGTCGAGATCGCGAAGCTCGCGAGGCGCTACGGCGGCTTCTACATCAGCCACGTGCGCGACGAAGGCGCCAAGGTGATCGAGTCGTACCGCGAGCTGGTGGAGATCTCGCGCCGCGCGGGGATCCCCGGCCAGTTCAGCCACATGAAGCTGGGCTCGGTCAGCTCCTGGGGGCGCATGCCCGAGTACCTGGCCCTCATGAAGGAAGTGGACGCGGCGAGCGGGCCCCGAATCACCGGGGACTGCTACCCGTACAACTTCTGGCAGTCGACACTGCGGGTGCTGGTGCTGTCGCGGCGCTACGGGGATCCCGCGGACGTGAAGCGCGGCGTCGACGACAACGGCGGGCCCGACAACATCCTGCTCGCCCGCTACGCGCCGAACCCCGGCTACGAAGGCAAGTCGCTGGCGCAGATCGCCAAGGAGCAGGGCAAGGACCCGTACGTCCTGTACATGGAGATGATCCGCGAGACCGACCCGCAGAACCGCAAGCCTGAGTGGGGCGACGACGTGGAGGGCATCCTGGGCGTCTCGATGCGCGAAGAGGACATCCGCGACTTCTACCGCGACCCGCGGGTGATGGTGTCGAGCGACGGAGCCATCAACGGCGAGCACCCGCGCGGAGCCGGCGCCTTCCCGCGCTTCCTGGCGCGCTACGTGCGCGAGGCGAAGGTCGTCTCCCTCGAAGAGGGCGTCCGCAGGATGACCTCACTGCCGGCGTCGGTGCTCGGCCTGAAGGACCGCGGGCGCATCTCGCCGGGGATGAAGGCCGACCTCGTCGTCTTCGATCCGGCCTCGGTGATGGACCGGTCCACGGTGAAGAAGCCGACGGCGGCGCCTGTGGGCATCCCTTACGTCATCGTCAACGGAGAGATCGTGGTCGATGACGACCGCGTGACGGACGCCCGGCCGGGTCGTGTCCTGCGCGCGACGGCGCGCTAGGGAACGCCGGGCAACGGGGCGCGTACATTCTTACGGATCCTTTCCGGAGGGCCGATGACACAGGGACCGGAGCTGAACCTGCCGCCCGGTGTGGCCGCGGCGCTGCAAACGTTCGTCTCGGTCGCGACGCAGGCCCTGCGTGACGACCTGGTGTCCGTCGTACTGTACGGCAGCGCGGCAGAAGGCCGCTTGCGTGCCACGTCCGACGTGAACGTGATCCTGGTCCTGCGCCGCTTCGATGCCGCTGGCGTCGCTTCCCTGCGCGAGCCGCTCCGCGTCGCCGAAGCTGCGGTACGCCTGACTCCTATGTTTCTCCTCGAAAGCGAGGTTCCGGCTGCGGCCGCCGCCTTCGCCGCGAAGTTCGCCGATGTCAGACGTCGGCACCGCGTGCTACACGGCAGCGACCCCTTTGCGACCCTCGAGATCCCTCGCGACGCGGAGATCTTCCGGCTCAAGCAGGTGCTGCTGAACCTGACCCTGCGACTGCGCTTCCTGTACGTGTCTCGCAGCCTGCGCGAGGAGCAGCTGGCCCTCGTGCTCGCCGATATCGCGGCGCCACTGCGCTCGGTAGCTGCCACCCTGCGGGAACTCCACGGGGAGCCAGCGCTGCCGGCGAAGGAAGCGCTCGAGCTCGCGGCCGCCGCTCTGGCTCCCGACGGCTACCGCGAGGCGCTGCAGCATCTGTCCCAGGCTCGCGAGTCCCGCGCGCTGCCACCAGGTGCGGCCGGAGCGGCCGCCCTGCGCTTGCTGGATCTGGCCAGCGCCCTGCGCGCCCGCGTGGAGACGCTGCGGTGAACCCCTTTGCGCTGCCGGGACCGCAGTTCCTGGCCTTCTACGCGGCGCTCGGCGTCGTCCTCCTGGTCGGCCTGCGCCTGCTGCGCGGACTGTACGAAGGTGGCCAGGACGGCCAGGTCACGCTGCAGGATCCCTACTTGATCGCTCACCTGCGCGGCGGTCCGGAAGAGGCCCTGCGCGTGGCGACGCTGTCGCTGATCGACCGGGGCTTCCTGGAAGACCAGGTCGAGACCCTCAAGGTCGCCGACCCGGAGAAGGCGCGGCTGGTGCGGCGCCCGATCGAGAAAGCGATCTTGGAGCGTTTCGGCACTGGCGCTCCAGCCCATGTGGTTTTCGACGACCTCGGAGCCCAACGCGCCGCCGAGGGCTTGCAGCGCGACTTGGAGCGCGCCGGCGTGCTGCCGGACGAGAGCGTCAAGAGGGGCCGGCGCGCGGCCCTCATCGTCGCGTTGGTGATCGTCCTGGGCGTGGCCGGCCTGCGTGTGGCCCAGGCGTTCTCGCGGGGCCGCTACAACGTCGGCTTCCTGGTGGTCCTGGCGCTGCTCTTCGGGGGTCTGAGTGCACTGGCCGTGTTTCGGCGGCGCACGGCGAGGGGTGACGCCCTGCTCGCCGACATCCGGCAACTGTTCTCCGGACTGAAGCAGCGCGCTCATACGATCCGTCCAGGTGGCAGCACGGCAGAGGTGGCCCTGCTGGCCGCGGTGTTCGGCGTCGCGGCGCTGCCGGCATCGAGGTTCGGCTACGCCCACAACCTGGGACCGAAGAAGCCTGAGTCGGCTCGTAGCGAGGGGGCCTCGTGCGGCTCGAGTTGCTCGAGCTCCTCGAGCGGATCCAGCTGTGGCTCCTCGTGCGGGGGTGGGGGCGGCGGCTGTGGAGGCTGCGGTGGCGGGTGATCGCTTTGGCATTGGCTGGCGCCCCGAGCTGGCGGCGGGCATCCTGGCCCACCGCGAACGACTCGATCTCGTCGAGCTGATCGCCGACGACTACTTCACGGCCGGTCGCTCGGCGCTACGCGCGTTGCGAACGCTGGGGCGCGAGCTCCCGCTCGTGGTTCACGGCGTCTCCCTGGGTCTGGCGTCCTGCACCCCCGCGGACCCTCGCCGCATCGAGGGCATGGCGCGGGTGGTCGGGCTCGTCGAGCCGGAAGCCTGGTCGGAGCACCTGGCCTTCGTGCGCGCGGGTGGGCGCGAGATCGGCCACCTGGCGGCTCCGGTGCGCTGCTCCGCCACGCTCCAAGGCCTGGCGCGCAACGTCGCGGCCGCTCGGCGCGTCGTGGGAACGGCGCCACAGCTCGAGAACGTCGCGACGCTCGTCGACCCGCCGGGCAGCGATCGGGACGAGGCGAGCTTCCTCGCGGCCGCACTGCAGGCTTCTGGCGGCGAGCTTCTGCTCGACCTGCACAACCTTCACGCCAACGCCGCGAACTTCCGCTTCGACGCTGCGGCGTTCCTGGAGCGCCTGCCGCTCGAGCGCGTGGGCGTCGTGCACGTGGCCGGCGGCCGTCTGATCGCGGCCTGCGACGGGCGACCGCGCGTGCTCGACGATCACCTGAACGCAGTGCCGCATCCGGTGTTCACGCTGCTCGAACTGCTGGCCCGTAGGGCGCCTCAGCCACTGACGGTGATCCTGGAACGCGACGGCCGGTTCCCGCCGGTCGCCGATCTGCTGGCGGAACTCGACCTGGCCCGCGCAGCCGTGGCCCGCGGCCACCGCGCCCGCTCTGGAACCAGGGCCGCATGAGCCCTCGCTTTGAAGCCGCCTTGGCTCGACTCTACACAGACCGGGACGCGCTCGACCGCTTCCTGGCCGACCCACAGCGCGAAGCGGCGCTGGCGGGTCTGGACGCCGGAGAGGCAACGGCGCTGTCGTCGATCGATCCGGTCGACCTGCGTCTTGCCGCGCAGAGCTTTTCCCACAAGCGTTCGAACTCGCGGCAGCGTTCGTTTCTCGCGCGGCTTCGTCGGATCTGGGACGTGTAGGAGCCTACTGGCCCTTCGTGTACCAGGCGCCGCCCGGGCCGGTGTAGCTGGCACCGGCGGCCCACAGCACGTGGTTGCGGCCGGTCGCGTCCACGGCCATCTCGAAGTAGTCGCCGTAGGGGAAGGTGTAGCCGTTGGCGTTCTTGTAGCTGGCGCCGGTGCCGAGGTTCGAGAGGCGCGTAGCCGCGCTCCAGGTGGCGCCGGCGTTGGTGGTGCGGCGGTACCAGGTGTTGAAGGCGGTGTGGGAGCCGTTGCGGTCGTCCTGCCAGGTGACGCGGAAGTCGTCGGAGCCCGGACCCGCGGCCACGTTCGGGAAGGCGTGGATCACGTTGGCCGCCGTCGAGCCCAGCTCCGTGCGCGCGCTCCAGCTGAGGCCGCGGTCCGTGGAGCTGCGCGTGAACAGCTTCGGCGCGGCGCCCGCGCCCACGCTGGCGCTGTAGGCGATCACGATACGGCCCGCGGCGTCCACGGCCAGGCCCACCGAGGGGCCGAAGAAGCCGAGGTAGCAGCCCGCAGACCAGGTGCAGGCGGGCGACTGGCTTCCGGTGTCCACGCGGACGGTCGACCAGCTGCTGCCGAAGTTCGTCGAACGCTGGACGTTGACGTTGGCGTCGCCGGTGTAGTCCTGGCTGTAGTCGGTGGCCGCGAAGTAGGCGTCGCCGTTCGGGGCCACGGCGCCGCCCGAGTGGAACCAGTAGCGCGTGTCGGTGGTGATCTTCTGCGGCGGGCTGAACGAGGCGCCGTAGTTGCTCGAGACCACGATCCAGGAATCGGAGGCGTTGAAGGCGATGTACACGTAGCGGCCGTCGGGCGAGATCGCCAGGATCGGCTTGTCGGAGAAGCTGGGCTGGCCGCCAGCGGCGATCGTGATCGGCGCCGACCAGGTCACCCCTCGGTCGAGCGACTTGATGAACTTGACGCCGGGAACGTACTCGTTGAGCCAGGCGGCGTAGATCGCGCCGTCGCTGGCGACCTCGATCTGCGGGTCGTTGTGGGTCTTCTTGGCGCTGGACAGGAACTGGTCGGCGCTCCAGGTCGCGCCGCCATCGGCCGAGCGCCGGAAGATGATCCAGGGCGCCTTGCAGCCGGCGCAGGGCGACGAGCCGTTGTAGCGCGTGCTGAGCTGGTACACGTATGAGGACGAAGGGTCGGCGGCGACGGCGGGCTCCCAGTCGTTGAGGCTGCCCCACAGGCGCTCGTTGTCGAAACCGGTCGGCGGCGGAGTCGGCGTCGGAGTCGGTGAGGGCGTCGGGGTCGGTGAAGGCGTGGGAGTGGGCCTCGGCGGCTTGGCGCGTCCGAGGGTCACGCCACGGCCCACACCCAGTCCCAGCACGCCGAGGAACAGCAGGCCCACCGCGAGCTTCCTCATCTTCACTCCTCCGTGTCGAGGCTCCGCCACAGGTACCAGCACGCGACGCTGCGGTAGGGCCGCCAGGCCTCCGCCACGCGGGTCATGCGATCGGGCTTCGGAAGCGACCGAAAGCCATAGTGTTTCTGAAGGGACTTGCGCACACCGTAGTCGGCCACGGGCAGGACGTCAAGCCGACCCAGCCGGAACATCAGGTACATCTGGGCCGTCCAGCGGCCGACGCCCTTCACGGCCGTCATGGTGAGAATGGCGGTTTCGTCGTCCATGCGGCTGACGCGGTGCAGCGGCAGGCCGTCCAGGGCCCGCGCCGTCAGGTCGCGCAGGTAGCCGATTTTCTGGCGCGACAGACCTGCGCCGCGCAGGTCGAGGTCCGAGAGGCGCGCGATGTCCTCAGGCCGGGCATAGCGCCGGCCCATGCGCTCGCGCAGCCGCCCGAGGATCGCGTTGGCGGCACTGCCCGTGATCTGCTGGTACACGATCGCCTCGGAGAGCGACGCGAAGGGGCCGCCGCCGCGGTCGATCTCGAAGCGGCACGGGCCCAGGCGCTTCACGATCGCGCGCATCTCGGGGTCGCTCTGGGCGAGGTGGCGGGCGGCTCGCGCCCGCGTCTTGGCGTCGATCAGCATGGGCTGTAGTATTTCCCATGTCCGACCCCGCCGCGCGTTTCGTTTCCCTCCCCAAGGTCGAGCTGCACCAGCACGTGGACGGCTCCATCCCCGCCGAGGTCACCTGGGACCTCATGCAGAAGAACCGCCTGAACCCGGTGGCGAGTCTCGAGGAGATGCGGCGGCTCCTGGAGATCCAGGACGAGGAGCAGGGTTCCCTGCTCGCCTACCTCGACAAGATGCACTACCCGCTCTGGGTCACGCAGTTCTACGAGAACGTGGCCACCGTGACCGAGGCCATCGTGGACGCGGCCGCGGCCGCGGGGGTCAAGACCCTGGAGCTGCGCTACTCGCCGATCATCCACACCTACGCCGGCCTGACGCCGCGCCAGAGCATCCGCGCGGTGCTCTCGGGAATGAACCACGCCCGCAAGCGCCATGCGGACCTGAAGCTGGGCCTGATCGTGATCGCGATGCGCCAGCACGGTCCCCACATCGCGAAGATCCTGGCGCGCCAGTCGATCGCCGAGGCCCAGCAGCTCCACGCGCGGACCGGCGTCGTGGGCTTCGACATCGCCGGACCCGAGCGCGGCAACCCACCGCGCCTGTTCCGCAGCGCCTACGAGATCGCCCGCGTCGGGAACCTCGGCCTCACCGCCCACGCCGGCGAGGACGCGCCGGTCGAGTACGTGTGGCAGGCCGTGGACACCCTGGGTGTCTCGCGCATCGGCCACGGCTGCGCGGCCGTGAAGGACAGGGAGCTGACGCGGCGCCTGGCCCGCGACCGCATCCTGGTGGAGTGCTGCCTCTCGAGCAACTACAACACCGGCGCCGTGAAGAGGGGCGAGCCGCATCCGATCCTGGCGTTCCTCGAGGCCGGCGTGCCGGTGGCGATCTGCTGCGACAACAGCACGGTCTCGCGCACCGACTCGGCACGCGAGAGCCAGCGCGTCGCCGACCTCGTGGGCGATTCTGTCGTCGAGCGGATCCATCGCGAGGCCGGCGCCTTCAGCTTCATCCATCCCGAGCGCGCGCTGCAGGACAGCGAGCTCGACTGACCTGGTAGCCGTCGCAGCGCGCGGCCAGGGTGGATCCCATGACCGCCCTGCGCCACGAGTAGGAGGTTAGACTCCGGAGCGCGTGAACCTCTCGCTCCGCCAGCAGCTCCTGCTGGGCGCCCTGCTGCTCGCCGCGAGCGGCGTCGGCATCCGGAACATCGCGCAGGCGCGCAACGAGGCCGCAGTCGGCGGTCGCGTGCGGGTATTGGGCGCTGCCCGCGCCGACCAAGCGGCGTTCGCGCGGCTGCTGGATGACCTGGCCCGCCTCGACCAGCCCGCCCTGCGCGCGCGCCTCGAGGAGCTGCAGCGGCAAGGTGCGCTGTGGGTCGCGCCGGGCATGGACGCGGGAAACTGGGCGCTGTACGTGGATACCTTCCGTCTGGTGCGCCGCATCTACATCCGCGAGGTCGCGCTGCTGTCGCCCGAGGCGCACCTGTTCCCGGCCGGCGACGCGGCGATCCCAGCCGCGCAGCGGCAGGCCTTCGCGAACGTCAGCCTGGCCGGGGCGCTGTTCCACGAGCTGCGGCACTTCGACGGGATCGAGGAGGAAGCCGCCGCCTACGACAGCGAGATCGCCTGGCTCGAAGCGCTGCGCGCGGCACCGGCCGTGATGTCACTGGACGAACCCGAGCGCCGCGCGGCCAGCTGGGGGATCGACTCGGCGGTGCTCAGCGCGAGGAAGGCGCGCGGCCTGGCGACGGGAAGCCGCGGGTCGCCTTAGAGGGCGCGGAGCGCGGTCGAGACGGCGTCCGCGAAGAACGCCTGCATGCGGAGGAAGACGGCGGCGCCCACGGCCAGCAGCGTCAACGCCAGGCCGAAGCTCACGACGCCGATGCGCTCTTGGAACAGATTCCCGGCGGCCCCGTACCGCTCGGTCCAGAGGAGAGTCGTGCTCATACCGCAGGCTTGTACGAACCAGAGGGGGTCCGGGTTCCAGGCAAAGTGCGCTAGGCTGCATATCCCCGTGAGCCTCGCCCGCTGCCCGTTGTGCTTCCTCGAGGTGCCCGCCACGGAGCTGGTGGCCGCGCGCAGCGTGGATCGCGAGACTCTGCGCCTGGTGGCCGGCAATGCCCCGGGCTGGCGCGCGTCCCAGGGGCTGTGCGACACCTGCCTGCTGAGGTTCAAGGCCGCGCGCGAGGCGCTGCGCCGCGAGCGTCCCCAGGCCGTGCTCGGAGCCCTGCCGATCCTGCCCACCGGCCTGCGCCTGGGAGCGACTGCCGAACAGCGCGGGCGTGGCGTGACGATCGCGTTCCTGGACGCGGGGTTCTTCGCTCACCCCGACCTGGTCGGCAAGAAAGACCGCATCCTGCGCTACGTGGACGTGCGCAACCCCAAGGCCCGCCGTGCCGACCTCGACCGGCCCGACGAGTCGAGCTGGCACGGCATGATGACCTCCACTGTCGCCTGCGGGGACGGCGCGCTCTCGGGCGGTTTCTACCGCGGCCTGGCCTCGGAGGCGCGCCTGGTGCTGGTCAAGGTGGGCCACGCGCAGCGCATCGTCCACGACGACATCCGGCGCGGCCTCGACTGGGTGATCCGGCACCGCCGCCAGTACGCGATCCGCATCGTGAACGTGAGCTGCGGCGGCGACTACGAGGCGAGCTACCTCACGGACCGCCTCTCGCAGTCCGTGGAGCGCGCCACCAGGGAGGGGCTGGTCGTCTGCTGCGCGGTCGGCAACCACGGCCACCTGCCGGGCCATCCCGTGCTGCCGCCGGGATCGGCGCCCGCGGCCGTGACGGTCGGCGGTCTCGACGACCAGAACGGCCTGGCGTTCGCGAGCTTCCGCATGTACCACTCGAGCTACGGGCCGACCCTCGACGGCCTGCAGAAGCCCGAGCTGATCGCGCCGAGCATTTTCATCGCCGCGCCGGTGCTGCCCGGCACGCCGACCGCCGCGCGCCAGGCGCTCTTGGCTCGTCTGGCTCAGGCTCCCGACCGCGAGCTGCGCGGGCTGATCGACGAGAGCCCCGGGGTCGACCCCGACCTCGACCTGAGCCACGGCCTGCCGATGCAGGCGCTGCGCGCCGCGGTGCGCCGGCGCCTGAAGGACGACAACGTCGTGTCCGCCCACTACAAGCACGTGGACGGCACCAGCTTCGCCGCACCGATCGTGGCCTCCGTGATGGCGCAGATGCTGGAGGCCAACGCCAGGCTCACGCCGCGCGAGGTCAAGCGCATCCTGATGGACACCGCGCGCCGCATCCCCGGCGCGCCGGTGGAGCGGCAGGGCTGGGGCGCCGTGGATCCCAAGGCGGCCGTCGAGGAGGCCCTGCGTCGGCGCAACCCGCAGAAGTCGGCTGACGTCATACCATTCGAACGCGTCAACCGAAGGAGTCCAATCGCATGAACAGAGCTGCCGGCGTCGTTGTCGCCCTGGCCCTGGCGGGCCCGGCCGCGGCCCAGGGTTTGGACATCGTCCCCAACGAGAACCTGGTGCTGGACGGACTGCCGAAGATCCCGGCCGAGCTCGCCGAACGCGTCGGGCGCTACACCGAGTTCCGCGCCGCGAATTTCGTGGCCTGGCACCCGATCGAGCGCGAGATGCTGATCAGCACGCGCTTCGGCGACGTGAGCCAGCTCCACTGGGTGAAGAGCCCTGGCGCCGATCGGCGCCAGGTGACGTTCTTCCCCGACGCGGTGGGCAGCGCCGCGTTCCCGCGCCAGGACCGAGGCTACTTCGTCTTCGGCAAGGACAAGGGAGGCGACGAGTTCAGGCAGCTCTACCGCTTCGACGTGGAGAGCGGCGAGATCACCCTGGTCAGCGACGGCAAGCGGTCTCAGAACGGGCTCGGGCCGTTCTCGCGGGGCGGCCTGATGGCCTTCGGCTCGACAGCACGCAACGGCGCCGATCGCGACATCTATGTGGTGGATCCCAAGGACCCGCAGAGCCTGCGGCGCGTGCTGGAAGTCGCCGGGGGCGGGTGGATCGCCGCCGATTTCTCGCCCGACGACTCGAGGCTGCTGGTCGGCGAAGCCATCTCGGTGGTCGAAAGCTACCTGTGGCTCGTGGACGTGAAGACCGGCGAGAAGACCCTGCTGACTCCAAAGAGCGGTTCGAAGGTCGCCTACAGCGGCGCGGCGTTCTCGCCCGACGGGAAGGCCGTCTACGTCACCACGGACAGGGACTCGGAGTTTCATCGGCTGGCCCGCATCGAGCTCGCGACCGGCGCCCACAGCTATCTCAGCTCGCACATCCCCTGGGACGTCGACGACTTCGACGTCGCGCCCGACGGCCGCCACATCGCCTTCGTCACCAACGAGGACGGCATGTCGGTGCTGCGCCTCTTGGACACCGCCACCGGCAAGGAGAAGCCGCCGCCCAGGCTGCCCGTCGGCGTGATCGGCAGCGTGAGCTGGCACGAGAACTCCCGCGACCTGGCCTTCACGATGTCCGAGGCCCGCTCGCCCTACGACGTGTACTCCCTCGACGTCACCACGGGCGCCGTGTCGCGCTGGACCGAAAGCGAGACCGCGGGCCTGCCCGCGTCCAGCTTCGCGGCCTCCGAGGTCGTGAAGTGGCCGAGCTTCGACGGCCGCACCATCTCGGGCTTTCTGTACAAGCCCGCCGCCCGCTTCGCCGGCAAGCGGCCCGTGATCGTGAACATCCACGGCGGGCCCGAGGGACAGGAGCGTCCCGACTTCCTGGGCCGCAGCAACTTCTACACGAGCGAGCTGGGCGTCGCGGTCCTGTTCCCGAACGTGCGCGGCTCCACGGGCTTCGGCAAGAGCTTCGTGGCCCTGGACGACGGCGCCAGGCGCGAGGACTCTGTGAAGGACATCGGCGCCCTGCTCGACTGGATCGCCACGCGGCCTGACCTCGACGCGGATCGCGTGATGGTCACGGGCGGCAGCTACGGCGGCTACATGACCCTCGCCGCAGCGGTGCACTATTCCCACCGGGTGCGCTGCTTCGTGGACGTGGTGGGCATCTCCAACTTCGTGACCTTCCTCGAGAACACCGAGGCCTACCGCCGCGACCTGCGCCGGGTCGAGTACGGCGACGAGCGCGACCCGAAGATGCGCGCGGTGCTGCAGGCCATCTCGCCCTTGAACAACGTCGCGAAGATGACGAACCCGATGTTCATCGTCCAGGGCCAGAACGACCCGCGGGTGCCGGTGACCGAGTCGGAGCAGATGGTCGCGGCGCTCAAGAAGCAAGGCACGCCGGTCTGGTACCTGAAGGCGAAGGACGAGGGGCATGGCTTCCGAAAGAAGCGCAACGCGGACTTCCAGACCTACGCGACTCTGGCCTTCGTCCAGGAGCACCTGCTGAAATAGCTGGACACGGCGGCCGGGACCGCTTCATAATCCGCCTCGGGTAACGGTGATCCTGTGAAGATCGACATGAACACGCGCGTCCGGAACACGGCCTTTGCGCCGTTTGTCCCGGATTCCGCCCGCAGGGAGGATCCCGCACCCTAGATCCCGGTCCGAAGTCATGCGTACGAAGGGCCTTCTCGGGTGCGAACCCGGAAGGCCCTTTTCATTTGCCGTCGGATTTGGAGTCAGCGATGAAGTCGTTCTGGAACCTGTTGAAGCAGGCCGTCAAGGGAACGGAGCAGGACTACACCGAGGGCAGCCTCGGCCGCGCCGTGTTCCTGCTCTCCGTGCCGATGATCCTCGAGATGTTGATGGAGTCGGTGTTCGGCATCCTGGACGTGTTTTTCGTCGGGCGCCTGGGACCCGACGCCGTGGCCGCCGTCGGCCTCACCGAGTCGCTCCTGACCGTGGTGTTCGCCGTGGCCATGGGCCTGTCCATGTCCACCACGGCGCTCGTGGCCCGGCGCATCGGAGAGAAGGACCCCGAGGCCGCCGCGCGCACCGCCGTGCAGGCGATCGCCGTGGGCGTCGTCGCGGCTCTGCCGGTCGCGGTCGTGGGCGCCATCTGGCCTCGCGAGTTGCTGGCCTTGATGGGCGCCCCGCCCGCGGTGGTCGAGGTCGGTTGGAGCTACGCCGCCTGGATCCTGGGCGGCAACGTCTCGATCCTGCTGCTGTTCCTGATCAACGCTGTGTTCCGCGGCGCCGGCGACGCCAGCGTGGCGATGCGCTCGCTGTGGCTGGCCAACGCCGTGAACGTCGTGCTCGACCCCTGCCTGATCTTCGGCCTCGGCCCGTTCCCCGAGCTGGGCATCACCGGCGCGGCGATCGGCACCACCGTAGGCCGCAGCGTCGGCGTCGTATACCAGTGCTTCGCACTCCGCGGCAGCGCGCGGCGCGTGCGCATCGAGAGGCGCCACCTGGCGTTCGACCCGAAGCTCGCCCTGCATCTCGTCCGCGTCTCCATGGGCGGGATCCTGCAGTTCCTGATCGCGACCGCGAGCTGGCTGGCGCTCGTGCGCATCCTTTCGCCCTTCGGGGCGGCGCCCCTGGCCGGCTACACGATCGCGCTGCGCATCATCATCGTGGCGATCCTGCCGTCCTGGGGCATGACCAACGCGGTGGCGACACTCGTGGGCCAGAACCTCGGAGCGAAAAAGCCCGAGCGCGCCGAGCGCGCCGTGTGGATCACGGGTTTCTACAACATGGCGTTCCTGCTGGGCGTCGCGGCGGTGTTCATCGCCTGGCCCGGGGCGCTGATCGGCGTCTTCACGTCGGACCCTGAGGTGCTGGCCCTGGGCTCCCAGTGCCTGCGCGTGGTCAGCTACGGCTACGCGTTCTACGCCTGGGGCATGGTGATGGTGCAGGCCTTCAACGGCGCCGGCGACACCCGGACGCCGACCTGGATCAACCTGTTCTGCTACTGGCTGTTCCAGATCCCGCTGGCGTTCGGCCTGGCGCGTGGGCTGGCCTTCGGTCCCCTGGGCGTGTTCCTGGCGATCACGATTGCGGAATCACTCGTGGCCGTGGTCGGGATCCTGGCGTTCCGCCGCGGGCGCTGGAAGGAGCAGGTCGTGTAGGGCTATCGGGCGAGAACGATCTCGCGCTTAAAGCGCAGACGGCGGGCGCGAGCAGTGTGTCAGGGGCGCAGCGGGCGGCGGGTGTCGAGGTCCAGCAGCTCGTAGTCCGCCACGTCCCGGACGAAGTTCATGCCGCCGTCGAGGAACAGCAGCGTCGCGGCGTCGGGATCCTGCGTCGCAGGGAGACCGCGCGTGTAGCGGACGTCGTCGCCGCGCACGCGCAGGTGGCGGAGCGGTCCGTCTTGCGAGGCCGCCCCGTCCGCCCAGGGGCCGAGCAGGTCGCGGCTCTTCTTGTCGCGGATGTGTCCGATGGCCTGGGTGAGGCCCGCGGGCAGGCCGCGCGGATCGAACCGGCGGCGCGGCGGGCCAACGCACAGGTGCGCCTCGCTATCGGGATGCGCGGGCCGCTGCACGAGGATGCCGCGGCACTCGCCGTCGCGGGCCGAGCCGGGGCGGTGCAGGCCGGGGATCGAGAGTGGCGACGCAGCGTTCCAGCCCGCGACCGCCGTGTCGAGCGCCGCATTCAATGCGCCTGCGACGGCCTGGGCGTCGCGCCAGCGCTCGGGCGGGACATCGATCCGACCCAGGTCGTCGCGCGTCACGCCCGCGTGGCAGAGCAGCAGGTCGTCGGTCGCGGCCAGCCCGAGCATGAAGCGGCCCTCCCGCAGGAGCGATGCCACGAGCGCGCGCTGGTCGGCGCGGAAGCCGGCGAGGTCGCGGGCCGCGGTCTCGGCGGTCGGCAGGGCCGGCCAGCGTCGCTTGAACGCGTCTTCCTCGTCAGGATCGACGACGCGGCCGTTGACGTAGATGCTGTCGGCTTCGGCCTGGGCCGCGGCGAAGCCGGCGTCGTCGAAGCCGACCAGCTCGCCCACGCGCGCCAGGTCGTGGTTGCCCGCCACGATCGCGACCTGGTCGGACGCGTGGGACGCGAGCCATTCGAGCAGGCGCGCGCCGTCCTCCGCGGCGAGGGCGCGCTCGCCGCGCCCGCCCCAGTCGAAGTGGTCGCCGATCGAAACGAGCGAGACGTCGTCGGCCAGGCGGTCGCCGGCGGCGAGCAAGCCGTGTCGCTTCAAGATGACGAGGAATTTGTCGAAAGGCGCCTGCGGGTCGCCGATCGCGACGCGGCGCGGACGAGAGAGCGGCTGGCGCATCACCGCCAGGGAAGGCTACGCCAAAAAACTTCGGGGCGCCATTTCAGGCGCCCCGAGAGAGAGGATGGTCCCCTGGTGAGGGGGGTAGGCTGGTTCAGCGGGATTTATGAGAGGTTGGATAAGCCATCTGTCTATGCCGTCATGGCCTTTCTGAAGACATAGACGTAGCAAACCTCATGCCGGTTGCGTGGGGCGTGTGAAGAGATGTCAAAGCCCTGTCGATGAGCCATTTACAGCGAAGCAGCCTTTTCCCTTCCTGCCCAAGGTGTACCGTTTTCTCCCGACGCTGTGGAATTTCGTTCACAGCCGCGCCTTCCGAGGAACGCGGGAGTAGGCCGGGGGTCTAACGCGTAGTATCGATGAGGGGCGTCAGTGTCCCGTTTCGCCGGGCGCGCGGGGAAAGGAGCGGGCGCACTCGTGACACAGGAAGTCGTAGCCCGAGAAGATGTCGTAGACCTGCAGGCAGTCCGCGCAGGCATAGCGTTCGCATACATCGCACTGCAGGAACGTCGCGTGGCGCACGGTGTCCTGGCCTTTGCGGTAGATCAGGCTGCCTTCGCCAGCGGCGCGCTGGCAGGCCTGGCAGGTACTGGGGGGCTCCATGGTGAAGGCGTGGAGGTTACCACAAGCGGGTATAATGCGCGTCCCTTACTCTCCGAGCCCCAAGGACAGATGATGAAGAGAATGTTCGCTGCCGTGGTCGCCCTTGTGCTTGCCGTCGCCGTGCCGGCCCTCGCCGACCAGAAGGTCGACGAAGCGGTCGCCAAGGCGATGGATCAACTCCAAAAAGGCAAGCAGGAAGACGCCTTGAAGACCATGAACAAGCTGGTGGGCGGCACGCCGACCAGCGACGCGTTCCTGGCCATGGGGCGTTTTCAGGACCGCGTGGGCAACCTCGACGAGGCCGTGTCCGCGTTGCAGCGCGCCGTAGACGCGGGCTCGGGGCCGGCCAAGGCCGAGGCGCTGGCCGCCCAGTCGGCCCTCACGCTGCGCGTGGCGCCGGCGAAGGCCGCGCTGGCGCAGGCCGAGCAGGCGGTGCAACTGGCGGCCACGTCCTCGACGCTCGCGGCCCTGGCCCGCGTCCAGGCGCGCATCGATCCGCCCAAGGCCCTCGAGACCGCGGACAAGGCGCTGGCGGCGGGCGCCACGGCCGACGCCAACGCGGCGCGGGGCGTGGCTCTCCTGGCCCTGGGCAAGAACGACGACTCCGCGGCGGCCTTCCGCAAGGCCACCGAGCTGGACCTGCGCTCGTCTCGCGCGCACAAGGGCCTGGCTGCGGCCCTGTCGGCGGCGGGCAAAGGCGCCGAAGCCGTAACGGCGGCTCGCAAGGCCGTGGAGCTGGATCCCAACTCGGCGGAAGCTCACTCCACGCTGGGCGCAGTCCTTCTGGCTTCGGACCCGAAGACCTGGAACGACGCGATCGCCGAAGCCCAGGACGGCGCCTTCAAGAACCCGAAGAACCCCGAAGTCCAGATGATCGTGGGCAAGATCTTCGCGGCCGACGGACGCCTCGACCAGGCCGCGTCGTCGTACCGGAGGGCCCTCGAGACGGACCCCGACTTCATGCCCGCGCGTGTCGCGCTGGTCAACGCCCTCTTCATCAAGGGCGACCTCGACGGTGCCTTGGCCGAGTCCCGAAAGCTCGCGGCGGCCGCGCCCAACAGCGGCGACGTGCAGGTCCAGTTCGGCGAGCTGCTGCTGCGCAAGAACGACTACGAGAACGCAGTGGCGCCCCTCGAGAAGGCCGTGAAGCTGTTGCCGGGCTCGGCCGAAGCGCACTACTACCTCGGGCGCGCCTACCACTTCACGAGCCGCACCAAGGAAGCCCTGGCGCCCTACGAAAAGGCCGTGCAGCTCCAGCCGAGCAACCTCGACTTCCGCGCGACCTACGGCCTGATCCTTGCCCAGAACGGCCAGTTCGAGAAGGCGGCCGAGGAGCTGAAGAAGGTCGTGGCGTCGCCCGGCTACAAGAACAGCGCGGGCTTCACGAACCTGGGCTTCGCCTACCGCAGCATGGATCGCAACGACGAGGCCATCACGGCCTACAGGAAGGCGCTGGAGCTCGACCCGAAGAACGGCCAGGCCGCCTTCGGCCTCGCCTGGTCCTACCAGAACGCCAAGCGCTACGACGAGTCGATCGCGGCCTGCAAGCAGGCGATGCAGCTCGAAGCCGCATTGGCTCCCGCGTGCCATCAGACCATGGCGTGGTCCTACGTCTCGAAGAAGGACTTCAAGGCCGCGCGTGAATCGCTGACGGCGGCTGAAAAGGCGGGCGCCGGAAACGCGAAGCTGGACGCTCTGCTCGACCGCATCGAGAAGGCGCCCGTGGGCACTCAAATCACGCAAGAAGCCCTCGAAGAGCTGGACAAGCTTCGCAACGAGCAGCGTCGCCTGCAGAACCGGCTGGAGGGGATCGAGCGCGACCTGCGCGCCAATAGTCCTGCTACGCGGATTCGCGCCGCCAAGGAGATGGTCGGGGTCATCGGCGCGGACGCTGCGCCCACCTTCGCGTGGATGCTCTACAACGACAAGAGTTTCGACGCGAAAATCGCCGTGGCGCAACTGCTCGCATCGATGGGTCCAGGAGCGCGCAAGGCCTGCCCACAGCTCCAGGCCTTCGCAAACGAGGACATCATTCCGGATCCGGGCGCCACGGGCGAGGCGCTCAACAACGAGATGAAGCGCGGCGACCTGAAGAAGGCCTGCCGCGACGCCGTCGCGAAGGTGTGCCGCTAGGCTAGGGGGCGGGCGGGGCCGACCAGAAGCCCGGGATCGCTCGGGCGCAGTCCGGGCAGAGGCCGCCCTCGCCAACCCGGTTCCGCAGCACGCGGAAGCCGCGCCGCTCCACGAGCAGTGCGTTGCACCCGGGGCAGCGCGTGTCCTCCCACTCGCCCACCTCGCCCGGCAGGTTGCCCGCGTAGACGAAGTGCAGGCCCTCCGCCCGGCCGAGCTCGGCCGCGCGCAGGAGCGTCGCGACGCTCGTGCGGTCGGGCCCGGTCATCTTGTAGTCGGGATGGAAAGCCGTCACGTGCCAGGGGATGTCGGGTGAGACCGACGCCAGGAAGCGCGCGATGTCGCGCAGCTCGTCGCTCGAGTCGTTGAAGCCGGGCACCACCAGCGTGACGATCTCGACCCAGAAGCCGCGCTGGTGCAGGTCGCGGATGGTGGCGAGCACGCGCTCCAGGGTGCCGCCCAGCTCGCGGTAGGCGCGGTCGCGGAAGCCCTTCAGGTCCACCTTGTAGAGGGAAACGAAGGGCCGGATGTAGTCGAGCACCTCCGGCGTGCCGTTGCCGTTCGAGACGTAGGAACACACGAACCCGGCCTTTTGCGCTTCGCGGAAAATCGCCATCCCCCATTCGCTGGTGATCAGGGGCTCGTTGTAGGTGGAGGTGACGATGCGCGCGCCGGTCCTGCGGGCCGCCGCCACGAACTCCTCGGGGCTCATGCTCTCGGGCGGCGCCAGCGACTTCGGATCGCGCAGCGCCTGCGAGGTGATCCAGTTCTGGCAGTTGTGGACGGCGAGGTCGTGGACCAGGTAGGTCTGGTCTTCCTCCACCTCGAGGTTGAACACGGGCCCGTCGTAGCGCAGCAGCCGCGTGTCGGCGATCGCGCGCCGGCGATACGCGCCGTCGCTGGTCGGCTCCAGCAGGTCGAACTCGGGCGTGATGACCGAGGCCGGCACGAAGAACGTGGGTGCTCGGCCCCGCGCCGCCCGCGCCCGCACCAGGAACTCGTGGTCCGGTGTCGTGCGCAGCGTGGCGGCGCCCTGCATCTCGATCTCCACCAGCGGCCCCGAATAGCGGTGGCGGAACACGCCGCGCACGGGACGCGCGCGGCCGCGGTGGGTGACCACGTCCACGCCGGGCAGCACGCCCACGGCGTCGCTGTCAGTCTCGAACACGGTCTCGGCGCGGCTGAACAGCGCGTCGATGGGCCGGGCGCCGGCCACGGTGCGGACCTCGGTGCCCGGCACGAAGCAGTAGCCGCAGTGGTAGTCGCAGCCCAGCATGCCGAAGGACAGCGCCTTCGCTCCCGGCAGCGCGTGGAAGAACGGCTTCTTCTCCACCGGGTCGAGCTGCAGGGCGCCCACGTAGCCCCAGGGCACGCGGAGACTGCCGGCGTCGTTGAAGCGCACGCGGCAGATGCCGTCGCGGCCCGGCGGGATCAGACAGCGGTGGCCGCAGGCGTAGCAGCGCACGCGGCCGTTGTCGAGCTTCTCGTACAACTCGCCTTCCCGCGTCAGCTGCCGCAGTTGAGCCCCGAGCGGCGCCGTGGCGGCCATGGCTTGAGTCTAGACCCGTCATGGGCGAAACTAAGGCGAAAGTGATCCGACCCGGAGTCCCCGCCCCCAGCTTCGAAGGGCGCCTGCACTTCGATGCGTTCAAGCGCCGCGGTGACGTGTCGTACCGCGCCCTCGATACGCGCTCGCTGATGAACCGCTGCACGTCCCGGCGCATGCCCTTCGAGTGGACCGTGAACCCCTACCGCGGCTGCGCCATCGGCTGCCGCTACTGCTACGCAACCTATACGCACGAGTTCCTGGGCCTGCCCAACCCGGATTCGTTTCACGACCAGGTGTGGGTGAAGCGGGGCGGCGAGGAGGAGACCGCGCGGCGCGTGGCGGCGGCGGTGCGGCGCGGCGAGCGCATAGCGCTCGGCGCCGCCACCGATCCCTACCAGCCCGGCGAGGCCGAGGAGCGGGTCACGCGGCGCTTCCTGGAGCTTGCCGCGCAGCACCGCGGCCTGCGCCTGAGCCTGATCACCAAGGGCGCCATCGTGCTGCGCGACCTGGACCTGCTGCGGCGCATCCACGATCGCGGCGCGCTCACCGTCAGCGTGTCCCTGGTCTCCAGCGACGCCGCTCTGCTGCGCCGCGTCGAGCCCTGGGCGCCGCCGCCCCTCGTGCGCCTCGAGGTGCTGAGGCGACTGGTCGCGGCGGGACTCGACGTGGGCCTGGCCCTGACACCGATCCTGCCCGGCCTCAACGACTCCGCTGCCGGCCTCGACGAGTTGCTGCGCCGGGCCGCCGAAGCGGGTGTGCGGCGCTTCACCTGCGGCCTGCTGTTCCTGCGCTCGCCGACCCGCGAGCGCTTCCTCGACTTCGTGGAGCGCGAGTTTCCTCGCTACGCCGAGGCCTACAGGCGCGCCTACGCCCACCAGGTCTACCTCGGCGGCCGTTACAGGACGCGGGTGATGACCCTCGTGGACGCGTTGGCGGCGAAGCACGGCCTCCGGCGCGGCTTCATGGACAGCGGCTTCACGGCCTCGCGCCCGGAAGCGGCACAGCTGCGCCTGTGGGGTTGACCCAGGCCTCGGCCCAGGCCGCGGGCGCCGCGCGACGGCCCTCGAAGAGCGACAGCGCCGCCGGGTGAACCCAGCGCGGGTCGGCAGCCACCGCGCGCGCGGCGGCTGCGACCAGATCGTTGTGGCGCGGCAGCCGCCACTCGCCCACGACCTGGCGCACCGGGCCGGCGCCGGTGGTCAGCGCCACGCCCGCGCCGAGACCGCGCAGGAGCGCCCGCTCGTGCGGTTGCAGCTCGGCGTCCGAGAGCGGGCGGCCCGAGCCGGGGTGCCGCAGCAGCGCCACGCCGCGCAGGCACGCGCGCCGGACGTCGCCCGCCCGGCGGCGCAGGCGGACGAGGGGGCCCACCTGCGAGTCCCGCGTCGGCGCCTTGCGAAAGCGCACGCCCAGCAGGGCCGCCACTTGGGCGCGGGCCTCGGGAGACAGCACGAACACGGGCGTGTCGGGCAGCAGGAACGCCGCGGGTTCGGCGCCCGGGTCCAGCACGGCGACGGACCGCGCCGGATCCGCCTGAGCCTCGCGGCCCAGGTCCGACAAGCTGCAGAAGCAGCGCGCGCCGGCCACGATCGCGGGCACCACGGGCGCCGCCAGGATCTCGCCGCGCTGCCCGGGGCCGCGGCGCGCGGCGACCAGCAGCGCCTCCAGCACGGCCTCGGCGCCCTCGGTTCCCATTGCGTCGAGCCGCTTGGCCGTCCCGAGCGCCAGCTCCAGGGCGGCGGCCGCGAGGCTCGCCGCATGCGGCTCGAGGGCGGCGCGCAGGCGCGCGGCCACCGGCGGCTCGGGGATGACGGCGCCCAGCGAGCGCACGTCCACCCAGGCCAGGAGGGGCGGGGCGTCGGGCAACGAGACGCGGGCGGCCACGACGCCCTCCAGGACCAGCGCCACGTCGCCGCTCGCCGCGCGAGCCAGGGCCACGGCGCCCCGAAGCGGCGGCGGGATGTCGCCGACGGCGATCGCCGCGTCGAATCCCCGCGGCAGCGCCCTCCCGTCCAGCTCGACCGGCACGGGGCAGAAACGCAGCGCGTCGACGAGCGCCGTGCGGCCCGCACGGTCCAGAGTGAAGCCCGGCACCACGACACGCGTCCTTTGGCCCGTGCGGTCGAGCTCGGCGCGGGGGCCGGCCATCAGCAGGCCGGGCTCGGCTTCCAAGGTCCGCAGCGCGCGGTGGCGCGCCGCGTCGGATGCTCCCGGATCGCGCCAGAGCTGGTGCGCCTCGCGCAGCGTCGCGGTTGGCTCGCGGCCGTCGTCGAGCACCCGCAGGCCGTGGGGCGCCGTTTCCATCGCGACGCGGCTGGCTCCCGCGCGCAGCGCCCGGCGCACCAGTTCGGCGGGCAGGCGAAAGGCGGCGTCGAGGGTCGCCTCGCCCAGCCTGCGCCGCTCCGCCACGTAGTCGATGCGCAGCAGCTCGTCGGCGCGCAGGTCGAAGCCGGTCACGCGCGCTCCCGCAGCGCCCGCGCGGCGAGGGGCGCCAGCACGCGGGCCGCGCGCCGCGGCGGCAGGCGCAGCAAGGACGCCAGGCGGACGGCCTGCGTGAAGACGGCCTCGGCCGAGGCGGGCAAAAGCGCGGACGTGTCGAGCACCACGGTCCTCTGGACGCCGCGGCGCCACCGGCGGAGCGGGAGGTCGAGCAGGAGCGGCGCGCCGTCGGCCGCGGCCGCACGCAGCGTGAGCGGCTCGCCCGCCGCGCGGAAGGCCCGTTCGACGCGCTGCAGCAGCGGCGTCTGCTGGCTGCGCCGGAGCAGCGCGTCCCAGGCGTCGAGGTCCGAAGCACCCAGCGCGTCGGCGACCAGCCGGCCCTCGGGCCGGCGCAGGTCCACGACCATGGCCCCCGCCGCCGCGGCGCGGCGCGCGAGGTTCGAGCCGCGTTCGCTGCAGAAGAGCTGGCGGCGCGTCGCCCGGTCCCACGCGTCGCCCAGGGGCTGGAGGCCGCGCGGGTGCAGGGGCACGAGGGCGCGCTCGAACACGGCGGGCACCCGGCGGAAGGCCTCGGGATGCGTGAGCGCTCCCTGCAGCAGCCGCGCCACGTCGTGGCTCTCGTCGAGGCTCACGCTGCGCCGCACACGGCGCGATGCGACGAGGCCGAGGCCCGCCAGCAGGGCCGCGGCCAAGGCTCCGATCAGCGCACCGCGGTCTCCGGCCCCGTAGGCCGGGGCGGCGGCGTGGCTGGGCGCGAGGATGGGAGCCGCTGGAGCCGCGGAGGCGTGCTGCGCCAAAGGCGCGGCGGCGCTCGCGTCCGCGGCGCGCCAGCGGCCGTCGGCGCCGCGCCACTCGACCCACGCATGCAGCGCCGGCAGGACCGTGCCCGCATGGCCCACGTAGCCGATCGCGAGGCGCGCGCGCACGCCGGCGCCCTGCAGCAGCGCGGCGAGCACGGCGTTCTGGACGTCGCAATCGCCCGCTCCGATGTCGAGGGCGCGCTTCAGCACGTCGCGCCCGGCGGCGTCGGCGCGGCTGTGGCGCTCGACTACGGCGGGCTCGGTCGAGTAGCGCACCGCGTGGCGCACCCACGCGAGGGCCGCCTCGACCCTCGCTTCCGGAGCGCCGTCCGGTAGCATCCGCGCCGCCGTGCGCAGGCTCGCTGGCCCCACGGCCGTGCGGACCTCCGGGTCGGACATCTCGGCGCCCTGACCCGTGCGGTAGCGCACGACGTGGCGGCCAGCCGCATCGAGTAGCAGGGCCGGCTCCCCCAGCCGTGTAGCCACGAGGCTGGCGCGGCGATCGTCCACTCGCAGGCTCTCGGGGTCCAAGAGCTGGCCCGTGGCGAGCGGCAGGCGCGCCAGGCCGGCGGCGGACTCGAGCAGCATCTCGACCTCGAGGCAGTCGGCCGCGCACGGCGCTCCGGCGTACGCCCCGGCGGCCCGCACCCCGGCCGGCGGCGCCGCCACGTCTTCGAGACGAATCACGGCGAAGAGCGGCCGGGCCTCGGGGGGCGAGTAGCGCAGGATCGGCGCGCGCAGCGTGCTGGGGATCACGTTGGCGCGCGGCCCCGCGTAGCCCGGGCCGGGGTCGCGAAAAGGCTCGAGCACGATGCGGGGTGGCGCTGCGCCCAGGGCGGGGGTGGATTGCGAAGCCGGCGCAGCGGCGGCGGCTACGACGGGCGCGGGCGCTGTGGGACCGGCACGTCGGGCGACGCGCGCGGCCAGGATCAGCGTCGTCACTACGGCCAGCACAAAGGCCGCGCGCGCCAGCTTCCTCCACGGGGCTTGCGGCCGCGCCAGGGCGAGCTGCCGGTCCACGAGGCGCGCCAGCTCGCCCTCGGCGAGATCCAGGAGGCCGCGCAGGGCGCGATCGTCCTTGACGTCGCTGCGCGCGAGCAGCGGCTCGAGATCGTCGGAGTCCAGGAGTGCTTGGGGCACGAGTCCGTCCGTCTCCGGAAACCGAACGCGCGAGGCGCCGCTGCCCGCGCCCAGGTCCTTGAGCGTCGTCGCGGAACGCACCCGCAATCCGCGCGCGAACAGCTCCACCCGCGCCTCGCGACCCAGGCCTACGACGCCGCGCAGGCCGCCGCGGCGGAAGGCCGCGCTGGGACGCGGCAGCGCGAAGTCGGACGCGACCCGCGTGCCGTTCACGCGCAGGTCGAGGGCCTGCTCGCGCCGGCGCTTGCGCGTCGCGAAGCGTGCGCTCTGGCGCGCGGCATCCGTGACGCGGCGCAGAAGCTCGGCGTCCTCTCCGGGCCGCTCGAGCACGACTTCGGTCCCGTGACCCGAGCCGAAGGGGCAGGCCGGCGGGTCGGAGCCCCGAGCCTCGTCCAGCGTTCCCGAGAGTGCTATCTGCCAGGCCGCGCCGCGCAGGGGCCAGGAGCGCACTACGATCCGGACGGGCTCGAAGCGCAACACGGACCAGAAGCCGACGCCGAAGCGCCCGGCGTCGCGGCGGTCCAGCTCCTTGCTCGACGCGTACAGCGTGAAGAGGTAGCGGCGTGCGTGATCGAGGCTCATGCCTTGCCCGTCGTCGCGGCACGAGACGCGCATGCCCCCGGCGCGCGCGTCGATGAGGAAGTGGACGGCGCCGGCCTCGGCGTCGCGGGCGTTCTGTACCAGCTCCCGGACGAACACGAACGGGTCGTCCCCGTATCGACGCGCCTCGTGGAGGGCGCGCTCGCGGAACTCCGCGTCAGGCGCGGGCGTCGAAGCGCTCCTGGCAGCCGCGCGAGCAGAAGTACACGGTCTCGCCACCCTTGAGGCTGGTGGCGGCCGCGCGGGCGGGATCGACGCTCATCCCGCAGATCGGATCGATGGCCTTCCCGTGGCTGGCCCCGGCCACGTTCCCGTGGCCGTTCGAGGCTGCGGCATCCGACGAAACCACGAGCGTCCCGTGGAGCATGTTCATCCCGCACGCGAACGGGTAGCGACCGGCGTCGGGCGCGGGCAGGTCCACGAGCGTAGCCGCGAAGGCCGGGAGCTTTTGCCGCACGCCGAAGTCGGGGAACACGACCTCCTCGGAGCAGGGCGTCGTCTCCTGCCGGTCGAAGACGAGGCGCAGCGGCACGCCCGCCTTCGCGACGACCGTGTCGGGCGAGTAGCCGCCCTTGACCAGGATCCGGATCTCCTGGATCCCGGAGCCGAGCTTGGCCTCCTCGCTGTCGGGCCGCCGCGACAGGAAGAAGTACCAGACGATGGCCGCGATCAGGGCGAGGCCAGCCAGGTCGACGGCCAGCAGCGGGCTCATGCGCGCAGGTTCGCGCGGCGCAGGCGCAAGGCGTTCCACACGACGCTGACGGAGCTCAGGGACATGGCGGCGCCGGCCACCAGCGGCGACAAAAGCGCCGCCTCTCCCAGCCAGGGGAACAGCGCGCCGGTGGCGATCACGATCGCCACGCCGTTGTAGGCGAAGGCCCCCGCAAGGTTCTGCTTGATGTTGCTGAGGATGCGGCGCGACGCGAGGATCGCCGTGGGCAGGGCCAGCAGGCGTCCGCCCAGCACGGTCACGTCTGCGGCGGCCACCGCCACGTCGGCCCCACCCCCGATCGCGAACCCGACGTCGGCCTGGGCCAGCGCCGGCGCGTCGTTGATGCCGTCGCCCACCATGCCGACCTTGTGCCCGGCCTGTTGCAGGCGGCGGATCGCGTCGAGCTTGTGCTCCGGCAGCAGGCCCGCCTGGACCTCGTCGAGGCCCAGGTCGCGCGCCATCGCTTGCGCTGTAGGGGCCGTGTCTCCCGTGAGCAGCACCACCCGCAGGCCCAGGCGCCGCAGGCGCACGACGCTCTCCTTCGCCTCGGGGCGCAGCCGGTCCCCGATAGCGATCACGCCCAAGAGCGCGCCGTCGCGTGTGACCCAGGCCAGGCTGCGGCCGGCCTCGGCCAGCTTCGCGGCCTCCTCGTCGAGGGGCGTCGCGGCGTCGCCCATCACGAAGTCGCGCCGGCCGACCAGCACCAGGACGCCGTTGAGGCTTGCGCGCACGCCACGCCCCGGCAGGGCTTCGAAGGAGGTGGCTCGCCCCAGGGGCACGCCGCGCTCGCGGGCTCCCTCCACGATGGCCAGCGCGAGCGGATGCTCGGACGTGGCCTCGGCGGCGGCGGCCACGCGCAGCAGCTCGACGCCCGCGACGGCGCGCGACGTCAGCACGTCGGTGATCGCGGGCCGGCCCTCGGTCAGGGTGCCGGTCTTGTCGAGGCACACCACGTCCAGCGCGGCGGCCGTCTGCAAGGCCTCTCCGTTCCGCACCAGGATCCCGGACTCGGCCAGGCGGCCCAGGCCCACGGTCAGGCTCAGGGGCGTGGCCAGGCCCAGGGCGCACGGGCAGGCGATGAGCAGCACCGACGCCGCGGTCACCAGGGCGTAGAGCAGCTTCAGCTCGCCGCCGAAGCTGTACCAGCCCATGAAGGTCAGGATCGCCAGGATCATCACGCCGGGCACGAAGACCCGGCTGATGTCGTCCACCAGGCGCGCGATGGGCGGCCGCGAGGCCTGGGCGCGGCGCACGGCAATGGCGATGCGATGGAGTGCCGTCTGCGCTCCTACCTGGGTGGCGCGGAAAGTGAGGGCGCCCTCGCGGTTCAGCGTCCCGCCGTAGACCTGGCCGCCGCTGCGCTTCCTCACGGGCATGGCTTCGCCGGTGAGCATCGACTCGTCCACGTGGCTCTCGCCCTCGACAACGACACCGTCCACGGCCATCCGCTCGCCGGGCCTCACCAGCACCAGGTCGCCCACGCGCACGTCCTCGAGCTTCACCTGCTGCTCGACTTCGCCGCGGCGCACGCGCACGAGCTTGACCTGCAGGCGCGACAGGGACTCGAGCGCTTCGCCGGTCCGGCCGCGGGCGCGCGCCTCCAGCCACTGGCCCAGCAGGACCAGCGCGATCACCACGGCGGCGGCGTCGTAGAACGGCATGGCGGTGCCGGGAGGGAAAAGCCCCGGCGCCAGCACCACCGCCGTCGAGTACAGCCAGGCCACCCCTGTGCCCAGGGCGATCAGGGTGTCCATGTTGGTCGAGCGCCGGCGGAACTGATGCCAGGCGGAGCTGAAGAACGAGCGGCCGGGCCCGAGCAGGATCGGCAGGGTCAGGAGACCCTGCAGGGCCCACAGCGGCCGCATCACGCGGGGATCGGCGTGGCCGTGAGCGTCGAGCGGGATGCCGAAGAACGCAGGCCACAGGTCGGCCAGCATGCCCAGCAGCAGGAGCGCCGCGATGCACGCGGCCCTCAGGAAATCGCGGCGCAGCCGGGCCTCGGCGTCCTGCATGCTTCAATCAAAGCCGGGACGCCGCCGGGGGTCAAACGCCGCTACTTGACAGGATCGAGGTTTAGACGTAGTCTAAGTAGTGTGAGGGACGTGGTCGCGAGCCTGAAGGGACATGGCATCCAGCCGTCCGCCCAGCGCGTGGCGGTCGGGGCCTACGTGCTCGCCGCCCAGGATCACCCGTCGGCCGAGCAGGTCTTCAGGCGCGTCAAGAAGAGCTTCCCCATGGTGTCGCGGGCCACGGTCTACAACTGCCTGAACCTGTTCGTCGAGAAGGGGTTGCTCCGCGCCTACGTGCTGGCCCCGGGCCGGGTGGTGTTCGATCCCAAGACCGAGTCGCACCATCACTTCATCGACGAGCAGACGGGAGAGATCGTGGACGTGGCCTGGGAGGCCGTCGAAGTGACCCGCGTGGAGCGCCTCAAGGGCTTCGACGTGCGCGAGTACCAGGTCGTGATGCGGGGCCGCAGGGCACGGAAGAGCTAGGTCCTTTTTTTCGCCGTTTAGTTAGACGCCATCTAGGGCTGGATGTCATACAAAGGAGACGTCATGTACCGGAGCCCGACACCGCTGTCCGAAAAGTCGAGAAAGGCCATCGCCGCGTCCTTGAACCTGCGCCTGGCCGACGGCCTGGACCTGCACAGCCAGATCAAGGTCGCCCACTGGAACATCAAGGGACCGCACTTCGCCGCCCTGCACCCACTGTTCGAGTCGTTCGCCGTGAGCCTCGCGAACCACAACGATGCCATCGCGGAACGGGCCGTTACCCTGGGTGGTGTCGCGCACGGCACGGCGCGCCACGTGGCCCAGACCTCTAATCTCCCCGAGTACCCTCAGCAGACGAGCCGCGACCTGGTCCACGTGAAGTTGCTGGCCGAGAGGATCGAGGCCTACCTGGCGGGCCTGCGCGAGACCCGCGACCTGGGCGAGCAGGAGGACGACGTGGACAGTGTGGACCTGCTCACCGGGATCATCACGGAGTTCGAGAAGCACGCCTGGTTCCTGCGGGCCAGCCTCGAGAAGTAGCGGGAAAACACGACGGCAGGCCATGCTAGTGTGATCGGCATGAGCCTGATCCGCCGCGAGAGCCTGGGCCGGCACCTGGTGCTGTCCCTCGACAAGTCGCGGGGCAACGCCATCGATGCGCCGCTCGTCGAGGAGCTGATCGCGGCGGCGGGGGACGCCGCGGCCGACGACGGCGTGAGCGGCGTGCTGCTGGCGTCGGCCCACTCGCGGCTGTTCTCGCCGGGTCTCGACCTGCTGGGCCTCGTGGAGCTCGACCGCGAGGCGATGCGGGCGTTCATGCTGCGCTTCGCCGAAGCCACCTGGGCGCTGTTCGGCCTCCGGAAGCCCCTGGTCGCGGCCGTGCACGGCCACGCCGTGGCGGGCGGCTGCATCCTGGCGCTGTGCGCGGACTGGCGGCTGATCGCCCGCGGCGCACAGATCGGCCTCAACGAGGTGAAGGTGGGCGTTCCGCTTCCGTGGTCCGTCTCCCTGCTGCTGCGCCACAGCGTGGCGCCCGCGTTTCAGACCCGCGTGGCCCTGCTGGGCCGCAACTTCGAGGGCGACGACGCCGTGGCCGTGGGCCTCGCCGACGAGCTGCACGCGACCGAGGGCTTCCGGGACGCCGCGCTGCGGCGGCTCGAGGAGTTCACCGACAAGGACGCCTACTCCTTCGCCACCACCAAGGCGTATCTGCGGGCCGACGCGCTGGCGTGGATGAAGGCCCACGAGCAGGCGCGCCTGGACGAATGGCTGGATGCCTGGTTCTCGCCCGCCACGCGCGCGCGCATCCACAAGACCACGGACGCGCTGTCGAAGAAGTAGGCTCAGGCCCGGCGCGAGCGCCGCCGCAGCCACACGGCGACGGCGACCGCGAAGATCGCCGCGAGCACGCCGAGGCCCTGGTTCACGTTCTCCACCAGCGACTGGACGGCGGACCAGTTGTCGCCCAGCACGACGCCCGCTCCCACCAGGAACGCGTACCACAGCGCCGAGGCCGCGGCGGCGGGGGCGATGGCCTGCCAGGGCGGCACGCCGGCGACGCCCGCGAAGGGCAGCACCGCGGCGCGCACGCCGGGCAGGAAGCGCGTCAGGAAGATGCCCAGCGTCCCGTGCTTGCGGTACGCCTCCTCGATGGCCGCCATGGCTTGCGGCGGCACCAGGCGAGCGCCCCATCCGACACGGAACGCCGGCCCGTGTCGGCGCGCGGCGAAATAGACGCCGGCCGCCGAGCCCGTGTTGGCCAGCCAGCACAGCACGCCGAGCAGCGGCGCCAGGATCTCGCCGCGATGGGCCAGGAACGCGCCCAGGGCCACGGCCACGTCTGCGGGCACCGGAGGGAACACGTTCTCGGCCGCCGAGAGCAGCATCAGCACAAGGTAGGTCGGAACCGTGGGCAGCGCGGCGAGCCAGTCGAGCAGGCGATCAGCCAAGCAGGCTCTCCCGCACCAGGTGCACGAGCGACGTGTAGCGCTGCCCGGTCGCGCGCGAGAGGCCGATCTCGCAGGTGCGCGTGGTCGAGACGTGGCGCGTGGCGCGCAGGCTCGCGACCTCGTCGGCCTCGTCGCGGCACGCGCTGCGCGTGACCTCGGGCCGCGCGAAGCCGCGGTCGCCCGCGAAGCCGCAGCAACCAGCCGCCTGCGGCACCACCACGTCCTCGGCATGGGCGCGTGCGGCGCGCAGCAGGTCGTCGAGGCCGCCCGCGCGCGTGGTCGAGCAGACTGGATGCAGCACGACGCGGCCCGCGAGGCGGCACGGCGCGGCGGGGAGGCGCTGCAGGCCTTCGCGGGCCCAGAACGGGGCGAAGTCCAAGACGCCCGCGTCGGCCAGGGAGGCGGCGCAGGGCGAGGCGTCGGTCACGACCGAGACGGCGCCCGCGCTCGCCGCGGCGATCGCGAGGCGCGAGCGAGCAGCGGCGCGGGCTGCCGCGGCCACAAAGCCCTTGCTCTCGAAGGCGAGCCCGCAGCAGATCCCCGCGACGTCCGGCGGATAGGCGACGTCGAAGCCCGCGGCGTCCAGCACCTCGAGGAGCGCTTGGGCGCGAGGCACACTGCCCGCCTCCTCGCCCAGCGTGCGCGTCAGGCAGCTCGGAAAGTAGACGACGAGCGGACGGCCGCGGCGCTCCGGGACCGCCGGCAGCCGACCCGCGGGAGCCGGCCAGCCGCGCCCCGCGAGGCGCCCGAGCCGCAAACCGATCCGCGCGGCGCCGGTCGCCAGCGGAAAAGCACCGACGACGGCCTGGGCTGCGGCGCGGACGAGCGGGCCGTGGCGCGCTCCGCGCAGCTCGCGCATCAGGGCCCCGGTGTCGATCTTCACCGGGCAGCTCGCCTCGCACACGCCGTCGCCCACGCAGGTCGCCACGCCGTCGTAGTCGAAGTCGCGCAGGAGCGCAGCGCGCCGGTCGCGGTCACCCGACGCCTCGATCTCGCGCAGGACAGCGATGCGCTGGCGCGGTGTCAGGGTCAGGTCGCGGGAAGGACAGCCGCTCTCGCAGTAGCCGCACTCGATGCAACGGTCCACCAGGGGCGAGATGCTGGGCACGGGTTTCAGGTGCTTCAGGTGCGTCTCGGGGTCGCGGCTCAACACGACGCCGGGGTTCAGGATCGCGTCGGGATCCAGCAGGCGCTTGACGCGCCACATGGTCTCCCACGCAGCGTCGCCCCACTCGGTGCGCACGAAGGGCGCCATGTTGCGGCCCGAGCCGTGCTCGGCCTTGAGCGCGCCGTCGTACCTCCCCACCAGCTCCACGAGGGCCGAGATGAAGGCAGCGTAACGCGCCACCGACTCGGGCCGGCGCAGGTCCTCGGACAGCACGAAGTGCAGGTTGCCGTCCTTGGCGTGGCCGAAGATCGCCGTGTCCGGCAGGCCCAGGCGCGCGAACAGGGCCTGGAAGTCCGCGATCGCCTCGGCCAGCCGCTCCACGGGCACGGCCACGTCCTCGGTGACGAAGGCGGTGCCGGGTGGACGCCGGGCGCTGGTGGCGGCGGCGAGTCCCTTGCGCAGGTGCCACAGCCGGGCCCGTTCGCGCGGATCTCGCGTGAAGCTCGTCTCGCCGCGGATTCGGAACCGCCGCAGCGTCTGGATCGACGCGTCGATCGCGGCGTCGAGGCCGGCCTCGTCCTCGTACCGGAGGTCCACGAGGAGCGCTGCGGAATCGGCGCCGAGCTCGAGAGGAAGCCGGAGCTCGGGCTGGATCGCACGCAGGGACGCCGCATCCAGGATCTCGAGGGCCGCGGCTCCGGCCATTGCCAGGGCTGGCACCGCGGCGCCCGCCTCCCGCAGCTGGTCGAACACCGCCAGGGCCGTGGCGCGAAACGGCGGGTCGGGAACCGTGTCGAGTGTCGCGTCGGCGATGAAGCCCAGCGTCCCTTCGGAGCCGATCATCAGGCGCGCCAGGATCTCGGCGGGCCGCTCGTGGTCCAGGAAGGCGTTGAGGCTGTAACCGGTGGTGTTCTTGCCCGAGAACTTGCGGCGGATCTTCGCGGCCAGGCTGGCATCGGCGCGCACGTCGTCGCGCAGGCGCCGCAGGCCCGCGTGGACCGGGGGCGCGTCGCGCAGCAGGCGCTCGTCGGCATCGGCGAGGGCTGTGTCCACGACGCTGCCGTCGGCCAGCACCAGGGTCATGGCCGCCAGGGTGTGGTAACTGTTCTGCGCGACCCCGCAGCACATGCCCGACGCGTTGTTGGCCAGGATGCCTCCGAGCATGGCCGCGTCGATCGAAGCCGGGTCGGGTCCCAGGCGCCGATGGCTGCCCTGCAGGAAGCGGTTCACACGGCCGCCAATAACCCCGGGCTGAGCCCAGACGCGCCGGCCGGAATCGAGAATGCGAAACCTGCGCCAATACGAGCCCAGCTCCACGAGCACGTCGTCGGTCACGGCCTGGCCGGACAGCGACGTGCCCGCAGCGCGGAAGGTCAGGTGGCGGCGCTGCCGGCGCGCCCAGGCGAACAGCGCTCGAACCTCGGCGAGGTCCCGGGGCCGCACCACGGCAGCGGGCACCATGCGATACACCGACGCGTCCCCCGAGCGGGCCACCCGGTCGATCTCGCGGAGCAGCACGCGTTCGGGCGCCAGGATCCGCGTCAGCTCCGCGGAGGACAGGAGCTACTCCGGCGACTCGGGCAGCACCGGGACGACGAAGCGGTAGCGCGTGCCGCCGGCGTTCATCGTGATCTCAGCGGTCTTGCGGGCGGTGAGGCGGTCGCGGGTCATGCCGCTGCGGTCGGTGGTCAGCACGCGCTGGGCCGAGTACAGGCTGCCCGTGGAACTGGTGAGCCGTACCTCGATGCCGGGAAACGGCGCGCCGCCGCGCTTCTGGGTCCGAACCAGGACCTGCACCATGCCCCCGCCGGGCGGCAGGTGCTTGGGCTCGGCCCAGGCCGTGACCACCACCTCCTCGGACGCGGGGGTGACGTCGAGCCCCTTCACCTCGGACAACGGCACGGACACCGCCGGTTCGCGGGACACACTGCGGCACGCAGGCAGCAGCAGTGCCAGGGCGAGCAGCGCGATCGGCCACGGAGACCGCATCACCGCTATCCTATCCCGCGACTTCGACGCGGATGCCCGTCAGGGCCGTGAGCGTCGCCACCAGGCCGAGATACTGCGCCAGGCCCCAGCCATCCGGCTCCTCGGGAGCCTTGCCCAGGATCGAGCGCCCCGCGCCCACGAAGAACAGCAGCGCCAGCAGGCCGTCGTGGCTCCAGGCCCAGGCCAGTCCCAGGCCCGTGGTCGCGGCGAAGCGCTGGGCGCGCGTCAGGGACCTGAAGCCCCGGCCGCCGTCCAACATGGCCAGCGGAAGAAGGTTGAACAGGTTGAGCCAGGCAGCGGCGCGTGCGATCGCGGCCCAGGCCAGCCCGCCGCCCGCGAGCGAGACGAGCCAGGCGGCCGCGGCCGCGCCGAGGCCCCACACCGGCCCGGCCAGGCCGACGCGCGCGTCCTCCCTCGGGTTCGTGGGGTACTGGTCCATGCGCACGAAGGCGCCGAGCCCGGGCACGAACATGGGGACGCTGGCCCGGATGCCGTACCGCGACAACGCGAACACGTGGCCCATCTCGTGGACGTACATCGCGGCCAAAAGACCCAGCGCGAAGCGCCATCCCCAGACCGTCCAGTAGACGCCGAAGGAGGCCAGCATCGAGAGAAACGTCGGCGCTTTGGTCAGTCCCAGCAGCAGCAGCTTGGCCTTGGTCAACACGAAGACGACGATGAACTTGAACTTCCAGAGCAGCAGGCCCAGCAGGCCCAGGGGCGCCAGCCGGCGCGCCCAGTGGCCGGTCGGCGACGCGACCGCGACTCTGGACGAGCCGGCATCCACCTGGCGGCCGAGGACGCCGAGCTTCTGCTCGATCCGCTCACGCTGGCGCGAGGCAGCAGGGAGCAGCTCGAGCGCGCGGCGCCACGCCGCCATGGCCTCGCTGCCGCGGCCCGAGTCCTCGTGGCCCTGCGCCTCTCGGGCCAGCTCCTGCAGAGCGGTCGCGTGGACCAGGCGGCCGCAGCCGGGGCAGGACAAAAGCGCGTGCCCCAGCTCGGTGCCGCAGCCGGGGCAGAGCGACGATCCGGTCATTCCGCCGGAGGCCTGGGAGCTTGCGCCGCTTCGGGCGCCTTGACGCGGAAGGGTCCGCTGACCTCGATGGGCACGCGCTGGTTCATCTTCCACGCTTCCCACAGCGCGAAGCCGATGATCAGGATGCCGATGGCATTCTGGAAGCCGCCCAGAAACGGCGCGGCCATGGCGAATGCCAGGACGAGGGCCAGGACCACTCCCAACTGAAGCAGGTTGGGCGGGCCGGAATCGTCGGGCTTGGCTGGGGCCGGCGCAGCGGCCGGTGCCGCGGCCGCCGCCACCACCGCATCGGGAGCGGGCGTCGTCATGGGAGCGTCTGCGGGGGCTGGCTGGCCCGTGGCAGCCGCGCCTTCCTGCTGGACTCCGTCGCTGAGCGCCTTCCAGACGTCGGGCACGTATTGCGCGCAGATGCCGAAGTAGGTCAGGGCGACCGCCAGGGCCTGGTACAGCGGCCCGCCGCGCCGCCGTGAACCGGCGCGCACGGCGCCTCCCACCATCAGGCCGACCACGACCGCGATCAGGCCCAGCTCGTATCCCGTGACGGCGCGGACCCCGTACCAGATCGCGCCGCCCAGCAGCGCCGCCGCCAGCCCGAACACGCCGGCGCGCAGGAAACGGGCGAGACCCGATCCCGTCTCCATCTGGCTGACCTCGAACTCGGTCTTGCAGCGCTCGCACGCCACCTGGTCGCCAACCTGGTAGTACGCGTCGCGCACCGGCTGCTTGCAGAACGCGCAAGTAGCAGATGCCCCCGCGAACTCGGCACGTTCGAACTGCATGTTGTCCAAGGAATCTCCCCCGAAAAGAGGCAGATTCTAGCTGGTTTCGCCGCGCGCTACGTGTAGAGGCTTCCGACCCAGGCCTCGTAGCCGTTGAGGGGGCGCGTGGGGCGGCTCTTCGCGCCGTCGATGGCGCGCTCGCTGGCCTGGCTCCAGCGCGGGTGCGGGATCTTGGGGTTCACGTTGGACTCGAAGGAGTACTCGAGCGGCTGCAGGTCGTTCCAGAAAGTGCGGGGCTGCTTCTCGACCAGCTCGATCTTCACCACCGACTTCGGGCCCTTGTAGCCGTACTTCCAAGGCACCACGATGCGGAAGGGCGCGCCGTGCTGCTTGGGCAGCTCGTGGCCGTAGAGGCCCACGGTCGCGAAGCACAGCTCGTTTCGCGCCTCGTCGAGGCGCAACGCCTCGTAGTAGGGCCAGGTGTACCAGTTGAAGCCCTTCTGGCCGGGCGCCTGGTCCTTCTTGAGGAACGAGGTGAAGCGCACGAAGCGCGCCTTGGCGAGGGGCTGAGCGGCGTCCAGGAGCTTTTGCAGCGGAAAGCCGATCCAGGGCACGTCCATGTACCAGGCTTCGACGCAGCGATGACGGTACAGGCGCTCCTCCAGCGGGAACTTCAGGAGCTCGTCGATGCCGTAGGTCTTCGGCTTCTGGACGAGGCCCGCGACCTCGATGGTCCAGGGCCGGCGCTCGAACTTCTCGACATGGCGCCAGACGTCCTTGTCCTGGGTGAACTCGTAGAAGTTACAGTAGCGCGCGGCCGCCACCGGGTCGGTGACCCCGCCGTCGATCAGGAACTTCGGGCTGCGCGATCCAGAAAGCGCCGGTGTGGACGGATGCAGCGGTCCGTCGGCGTGGAGCTGCTTGCCACAGCCCGCGAGCGCCAGGGTGCCCGCCAGGCCGCCCAGGAAACGGCGCCGGTTGAGGACCGCGGATTCGGGGGTCGCCTCGCGCTCCTTCATCTCCCAGCCGCGAGGAACGCGGATCAGCATGGCTTCAACTTCATTCTAACGCTCGTCTCCCGGCTGTCATTCCCGCGGGGGCCGCGATAAACTCGGCGGCCGCTTCGTCCCCAAGGAGGCCCATGCGCCAGGCGCGCCCTACAGCCGCCCTCGTCCTCGCGTCGCTGCTGGCACTGCCCGCCCGCGCGGGGCGCGATCCCGTCTACGCGATCGTAGGCGCGAAGATCGTCCCCGTCTCGGGCCCTGTCATCGAGAAGGGCACGCTGGTGATGCGCGGCGGCACGATCGAGGCCGTGGGCGCCGGCGTCACGGCACCACCCGATGCCCGCGTGATCGACGGCACGGGCCTCTGGGTCACGCCGGGCCTGATCGACGCCTTTGGCAGCCTCGGCCTGCCGGCGGCGAAAAAGGGCGCCGCCAAGGACGCGCCGAGAACCGAGGCCATCGCACCGCAGCGGAACAGCCTCGAGGGCATCGACCCCGCCGAGGCCGCGAAGGCCCGTGACGCCGGCATCACGACGGCCCTCGCGATCCCCCAGGACGGGATCCTGCCCGGACGCAGCGTGCTCCTCGATTTCGTGGGCGAGAGCGCCGAGGGCATGGCGGTGGCGCAGCCCGCAGCCCTGCACCTCCACATGACGACACAGGCGAGGAAGTACCCGGACTCGCTCATGGGCACCGTCGCGCTGGCGCGCCAGGCGCTGCTGAACGCCACGCGGTATCGCGACGAATGGACGGCGTATCGACAGGCAGCGTCGGGAAAGAAGCGCCCGGCCTACGATTCGGGGCTCGAGGCCTGGCAGGACGTGATCGCGGGCCGGCTGCCTCTCGTGGTCGGCGCCGCGAGCGAGAACGACGTGCGGCGCGCCGCGGCCCTGGCCGAGGAGTTCGGGATCAAGGTCGTGCTGGCGGGCGCGCCCGAGGCCGCCCGCCTGGCGGACCTCATCAAGTCGCGGCGGCTGCCGCTGATCGTCGGCGTGAACTTCGACCCGCCGGAGGCCGCGTCCTTCGGAGCCGAGGACGAGGAGAAGGAGCGCCAGGACATCGCCGAAGCGGAGCGCACGCCGGCACGGCTTTACGAGCAGGGCGTGAAGTTCGGCTTCGGCTCGGGTTTCGCGCCCGACTACCTGGCCGGCATGCGCAAGGCCATCGAGCGCGGCCTGCCCCAGGACGCGGCGCTGCGGGCGGCGACATTGGGCGCCGCCGAGGCACTGGGCGTCGCGGACCGCATGGGCAGCCTCGACAAGGGCAAGCTCGCCAACGTCGTGGCCTGGTCGAAGGAGCCGCTCGCCAAGGACGCGAAGCCACGCTACGTGTTCGTGGACGGCCAGCTCCACGAACCGGCGAAGAAGGACGACGACAAGCAGGACGCGGACCGCAAGCCCGAGGAAAAGCCCGACGAGAAAAGGCCCGAGGTCGCGCCCTTCACAACGCCGCGGCCGCCCCAGAAGGCTGCGGGCCCGATCGCGATCGTCGGCGGCACGCTGCTCACGGCCTCGCCCGCGGGGCGGATCGAGAACGGCACGCTGCTGATCGAGAACGGCCGCATCGCCGCCGTTGGACGGGACGTGGCGGTGCCGCAGGGCGCGCAGCGGATCGACGCCACGGGCCGCTTCGTGACCCCGGGCCTGATCGACACCCACTCCCACAGCGCGGTCGAGGGCAGCGTCAACGAATGCACCGACTCGGTCACCGCCGAGGTCCGCATCGCCGACGTGATCGACGCGTACGACCCCGACATCTACCGGCAGCTCGCGGGCGGCGTGACCACCATCAACGTGCTCCACGGCTCGTGCAACGCCATCGGCGGCCAGAACGCGGTCCTGAAGCTGCGCTACGGCCAGCCCCCCGAGATGCTGCTGTTCGAGGGCGCGCCACGCGGCATCAAGTTCGCGCTGGGCGAGAACCCCAAGCGCGCCAACGTGCCGCGCAGCGACCGCTACCCGCGCACGCGCATGGGCGTCGAGCAGGCGATCCGGAACGCCTTCGCCGAGGCCGTGGCCTACAAGACCGAGTGGGCCGCCTACGAGAAGCAGCGCCGCGCCGCCGCCAAGGGCACGACGCTGCTGGCGCCGCGCCGCGACCTGCGCCAGGAGGCGCTCGTCGGCATCGTCGACGGCAGGATCCTGGTCCACTCCCACGCCTACCGTGCCGACGAGATGCTGATGCTGATGCAGGTCGCCGAGGACTTCGGCTTCAAGATCCGCACCTTCCAGCACGGACTGGAGGCCTACAAGGTCGCGAGCGAGATCGCGAAGCACGGCGCCGGGGTCGGCACCTTCATCGACTGGTGGGGCTTCAAGATCGAGACCTGGGACGCGACGCCCTACAACCCGGCGATCCTGGCCTCCCACGGCGTCAAGGTCTCGCTCAACTCCGACTCGGCGGAGCTGGCCCGGCGCCTGTACTGGGACGCGGCCAAGGCCACGCGCTATGGCGGCGTCGACGAGGACGAGGCGCTGCGCATGATCACGCGCCACGCGGCCTGGCAGCTCGGCGTGGAGGCGCGCACCGGCTCCCTCGAGGTCGGCAAGGACGCCGACGTGGCGATCTTTGGGGCGCATCCGTTCTCGCCCGAGGCGCGCGTGGACATGACCCTGGTGGACGGCATCGTGTACTTCGACCGCGCGCAGGCGGCGGTCGCCGGAGGTGCACAGTGAGGCTCGCCACGCTGATCCTCTTCCTGTCGGCCTTGGGCGTCGGCGCCCAGGAGCCGGCACTCGTGCTGCGCGGCGGACGCGTGGTCACGGTGTCGGGCGACGTGATCGAGAACGGGAGCGTCGTGATCGCGGGGGGCAAGATCGTAGCGGTGGGCCGCGATTTGTCGCTTCCCGCCGGGGCGCGCAGCGTCGACCTCCGCGGCAAGTGGGTGTACCCCGGCCTGTTCGACGCCATGACCAACCTCGGCCTGACCGAGATCGGCAGCGTGCCGGGCTCCGTGGACACGACCGAGCAGGGCGACGTGAACCCAAACGCCAGGACCTGGGTCGCCCTCAACCCCCACAGCGAGCTGGTCCCCGTGGCGCGCGCGGGCGGCGTCACCAGCGCCCTCGCCGCACCCAACGGCGGCCTGGTGTCCGGTCAGAGCGCCGTGATCCGGCTCGCCGGCACCACGCCGGGCGAGATGACCGTGCGCCCCGCCGCAGCGCTCCACGTCGTCTACCCCTCGGGCCGTCCGCCCTTCGACATCACGCAGCTCTTCGAAGAGCGCGAGAGGAAACCGTTCTCGGAACGCCAGAAGGAAAAGGCGGAGAACCAGAGGAAGGACCTCGAGCGTCTGGGACGGCTGCTGGAAGAGGCCAAGGCCATGGGCGCCGCCCTGGAGGCCGCGGCCGCGGGCAAGGCAGAGCGCCCGAAGCCCGACTCGATCCTGGAGTCCCTGGCTCCCGCGGCGCGCGGCGTGCAGCCGGTGATCCTGCGGGCGGACACGGAGGCGGAGATCCGCGCAGCGGTGGCCTTCGCCGAGGCGCGCGCGCTGAAGCTCATCCTGTGCGGAGGCTTGGAGGCCTGGCGCGCTGCGGAGCTGCTGAAGCAGAAGGACGTGCCGGTGCTGCTCAAGGTGCTGCGCGTGCCGCGCAAGCGCTCCGACCCCTACGACGCCGCCTTCGCCAACGCCGCGATCCTGCACCGAGCGGGCGTGCGCTTCGCGATCGTCAGCGACGACGACACCAACTCGCGCAACCTCGCCTCCGAGGCGGCGATGGCCCACGCCTTCGGCCTGCCGGCGGCGGCCGCGCTGCGCGCCATCACCCTGAGCCCCGCCGAGATCCTGGGCGTCGGCGCGCGCCTCGGCTCCCTGGAAGTCGGCAAGGACGCCCACGTGATCGTGGCCTCGGGCGACATCCTCGACCTGCGCACGCAGCTCGAGGCCGTGTACGTGGACGGCGTGGCGCAGCCCCTGGAGACGCGCCACACGCGGCTCTTCGAGCAGTTCAAGAACCGCGGGCTGGCGCGCTAGTTACTGGTTCACGTAGCCCAGGGCGCGCAGCTCCTCGAGCGCCTTGGGGTCCGCCGGGCGCGGCTTGTAGCGCGCGCCCTCGGCCTTGAGCTGCGCCCACGCGGCACGGGCCGCGGCGGCCAGCCGCTCGCGCACCGGCGAGTGCTCCGCGATGCGGTTCTGGAGCTCCAGGGGATCGCTGCGCCGGTCGTAGAACTCGTCCGCGTCCTCGGACTTGGCGATGTATTTCCAGTCGAGGTCGAAGGTCGCGAACAGGTCGGCGCGTTCCCACTTCAGGCGCCTTTCGTCGCGCGGGCGGCGCTCGGCGTAGACCTGGCGCGCCGGCAGCGCCGTCCCCGTCAGGGACGGCAGGAGCGACAGCCCGCGCAGCTCGTGGGTGGGCTGACGCGACTCCTGACCCAGCAGGTCCGCGAGGCTGGGCCACAGGTCGGTCAGGTGCGCGAGACCACTCACCCGGCGCCCCGCGGGCACGCCGCGGCCGGAGACGATCAGCGGCACGCGGAGCTGCTCGTCGTACACGTAGCGCCCGTGGTTCCGGTGGCCGTGCTGGCCCAGGCCCTCGCCGTGGTCGGCGGTCACGATCCACCAGGCGTCGTCGCCGAAGCCGTGGCGCTGCATCCAGGCGTGGAGGCGGCCCAGCTCCGAGTCCGCGTAGCGGATCTGGGCGTCGTAACCCGCGTAGAAGGCGGCGAGTTGCAGCGGGCCGTCAAACACGCCGCCGTGCACCCCGCGCCGTGTGCTGATCTCGGTTGCGAAGCGCTGCGCCTCCGCATCGGAAGCAAAGGCCAGCGCCGCGCGTTGGGCCTCGGGAGCGCGGTCCGCCTGGTGGGGATCGAACAGGTGGATCCAGGCGAAGATGCGTTCGTCGCGCCGCCGCAGCTTCAGCCAGTCCACGACCTGCTCGATCGTCGCGCCGGCGGGCCGGTGCGGACGGCCGTTGCCGACGTTGACGTAGCCGAAACCGCGCGTGATCGGAGCCAGGAACCGCACGCTGGTGAAGGCCGCGCTGCGGTAGCCCGCCGCCTCGAAGCGTTCGGCCAGCGTCGAGAACCCCGTGTCGTCCCCGTCGGGGAAGCCCTCGCCGTTGGAGCGGACGCCGTGCTGCGCGGGGTACAGCCCCGTGAAGATCGTGGCGTGAGAGGGCGCCGTATGCGAGATCGGCGAGAACGCGTTCTCGAACACGACCCCGCGGCGCGCCAGCGCGTCGATGAAGGGCGTCGTGGGGCGCGGGTAGCCGTAGGCGCCGAGATGGTCGGCGCGCGTGGTGTCCAGGGTCACCAGCACGACCACGCGGGGCGCGGGCTGGCCGGCCGCGGACGCGGCCAGCGCCGCCAGGAGCGGAAGCAGGAGCCGCTGCATGGCTCAGGGTTCGCGCGCCACGGGGTACACGCGCCAGCGCGCGTCGGCGTAGGGCGAGCGCAGGTAGAAGAAGCGCAGCCGCGCGTCGGGGCTTTTCGCGAACGCGGCGTCCTCGGCCAGCCGCTTCTCGAACTCGGCTCGAAGCGCCGCGTCCTCGGCCAGCATGCGCTCGGCCAGGGGCTCCACCACGTAGGCCTCGAAGTACTCGGTGAGCTGGAAGGCTGATAGGAAGAAGCCCCACTGGAAGAACGAATCGGGCGACTGCGGCTCGAGCAGCAGCGCGGCGAGATCGCCCAGCGGCTGGTCGGTCGGCACCCGCAGCGAACCCGCAGCGAAGGTCTCGATGGCCCGTTCGGATGAGACCGCCGCGGTCACCGGCACTCGCCCCTCGAACAGCTCGCCGAGCTTCGGCTCCCCGAGGCGATAGCGTTCGACCTCCAGCCGGCGCGGGCCGTCGATCTCCTCGAAGCGGATGCCGTGGAGCTTCACGCGCTCGATCACGTCGGACCACGCGGCCGGGATCCAGTACGCCTGGGCCCGCGGGACCTGGACCGACGGCGCCATTGCGTAGCGAGGCACCGTGATGGTCTTCGGCCATCCGAGGTACTCGATGCGATGGGCGCCGGATACCGGCGACGGCACCACGCGCCAGTCCACAGCCTTGAAGGCGAAGTCGGTTCTCTCCTGGGTGGCTTTCCACGCCAGGGGCACGCTCGTGGGGCGCCGGGCCGCGTCGGCGGCCACCGCCGCCCGCAGGCCAAAGCCGTCGGCGGCCAGCGCGCGCAGGCAGCTCTCGATGAACACGTACGCGCCCAGCACGCGCTGCCTGTACGGCTTCAACGAGTGGTTCTCCACCAGGATCGTCGGCAGGTGGCGCGCGCTTCCGTACCCGTTCGAGTAGCGCGGGTCGGCGATCCAGTCCACGAAGCCCTTGCCGGGATCCAGGTCGTCGTTGACTTGCACGAAAGGCCCCGGGATGTGGCCCTGGGCCTCGAGGTCGCGGTCCACCGTGGGCCGGAGCTTCGCGTCCAGCCAGCGCGTGATGGCCGGGGAGTGGTTCTTGCCCGCGTCCCAGCCGTAGGTGACGTCGTACTGGTAGTCGGCGCCGTCGGTCACGTGGATGTCCACGTACAGGTCGGGCGTCCACTCGCCGAGGGCGCGCAGCATGGCGCGCACCTCGGGGGTATCGGCCTTGGCGTAGTCGCGGTTCAGGTTGAGGTTGCGGGCGCTCGTGCGCCAGCCCGTCTCGGCCGGCCCGCGCTGGTTGATGCGGCTCGTGGCCGACACGCGCTCGTGCCCGTCCACGTTGAAGATCGGCACGAACAGCAGGCTGGCCACGTCGAGCAGCGCGGCTTTCGTCCTGCTCGCGACGACGTCGCGCAGCAGCATGAGACCCGCGTCCTTGCCGTCGATCTCGCCTGCGTGGATGCCCGCCTGCACCATCAGCACCGGTTTGCCCAGGCGCCTCACGGCCTCGGGCGTCGCCGCGCCGCCGCGGGCCGCGATCGCCATCCACAGCTCGCGCCCCTCGCCGCTCCGGCCCAGCGAGACGAGGCGAAGCTCGGGGCTTTGTTCGGCGAGGCGGCGCAGGAAGCCCACGGTCTGGTCGTAGCTCGGCGTGCGAAGGCCGCCGCTCGCCTCGAAGGGCGTCGCCCAGGGATCAGCCGGCGGCAGGAGCAGCGCCTCGCTCTTGCCGCGCCACGGCAGCGCGGGCGGCAGGATCGAGACGAGCAGCAGGATCGGGAGCATCCGGGAACTCTAGCGCAGGCTTGACCAGGCGGCAGTACGGCGGGACGATTCTGCTCCCAGGAGGATCAGGTGCCCTTTCCCGACGACCGCGTTCCCGCGCCGGCCGCGTCAGGGACGCCGCCGGGCCTCGACTTCGGCCAGGCCTTCCGCTTCAGCTTCGAGGATCCCGCCTGGATCAAGAAGATGCTGCTGGGCGGACTGTTCACCCTGCTGGGCATGTTCATCGTGGGCCTGTTCTTCGTGAGCGGCTATTTCGTGCGCTTGATCCGCCGCGCGGCCAAAGGCGATGCGCGTCCCCTGCCCGACTGGGACGACCTGGGCGGCCTGTTCGGGGAGGGAGCGCCGGTGGTGGGCGCCTACCTCGTCTACATGATGCCGCTGGTGCTGATCCCGCTCTTCATCGGCATCGTGAGCGTCGTGGTGTTCGGAGGCACCGCGAGCCTGGGCGAGCGCTCTCAGGAAGTGGCGAGCACGATGGGCGCGATCCTGAGCCTGGTGATCCTGGCGCTCTACGGCCTCTTCATGGTGGCGATGCTGGCGCTGATGTTCTACCTGCCCGCGGCACTCGTGCGGCTTTCGCTGATCGGCCGCTTCGGCTCGGCCTTCGAGTGGCGGGAGAACGTGGCGTTCATCCGGCGCAACTTCGGCCCCTACCTGCTGGCCATCGGGTTCTACCTGATCGCGAGCTTCGTCGCCCAGTTCGGCGTGATCCTGTGCTTCGTGGGCGTGTTCCCCATCTCGTTCTGGTCGCTGTGCGTCCTGGGATGGAGCCTGGGCCAGGTGGCCCGGGGCGACGCGGCACTGATGCGCGAAGCCCGCTCAATCTAGCTCGCCTTCGACGAAGCAGCCGCCGCGCAGTCGGTCGCGGTAGATGCGGTAGACGCCGCCGGCCAGGGCGACGTCCCACTCCTCGCGGCTCCAGGCCGCGTCCCACCAGTCTCCCGATGCGCGCCAGGGGCCCGCGCAGTCGAGGACCGCGCCGCGCACTCCGGGCGCCGCCACGAACGACGGGAGCCCGTTCAGGAACGACACGTCGGCGCGCAGCGGCGGCCGGAAGGCCCGCAGCGCCAGGCGCGGGAACGGCGCGGCCTGCACCAGCGACACGCGGGGCGCCGCGGGGACGAAGCTCGCCATGGCGAAAGCGCCGGGCCGATGGGTGTCGAGGAGCGCCGGTGCGCCGCCGCGGCCGCTGCTGGTGAACTCGTGGAGCCGCGCCAAAGTCTCGGCCAGGGCCTCGGGGGACGGCTGGGCGGGATCCAGCAGCGAGAACTGCACGGCCCGCGCCGGCGTCGGACAGGCGCGCAGGGCGATACGCTGGATCGCGTCGCGGGGCGGATGGACTTCGAGGTCGAGCAGCAGCAGCGTGCGCCAGGTGCGCGGCTCGCCCGAGGGCGCCGCGGGCCGAAGCGCCTGCGGGTGAACGCTGCCGTCCACGAGTCCCAACTCCAGCTCCAGGCTCGCGGCGAGCCGGCCCCGCGCGCGCAGCGATTCCATGAGCGGGTCCAGGAGCCGCGCGAACAGGAACGACAGCGGCTCCAGGCCGTCCACGGGCCACTCGAGGTCGAGGGCGATCTCGAAGCTCGGAGCCGCCGGGTTCGGGACGAGCGGCCGCAGATCCTCGCCGCGGGCCAGGCGCAGAAGGCGCGGCCCGGCCTCGCCCAGGCGCGCGTGCAGGCCCTTAGCCGGCAACGCGGCCAGGTCGCCGATGGTGCGCAGGCCGTAGCGATGGAGCAGCTCCTGCTCGGCCACCGGCACGCCGAGCAGCGAAAGGGGCAGGGGCGAAAGTGCTTGCGCCTCCTCGCCGGGCGGCACGATCGTGAGGCCGTCCCTGCCGCGGGCCAGCACCAGAGCGGCGGTGCGCGTGGTCGCGAGGGCGACGTTCGCGGCGTGGGCCCTTTCGCGCGCCGCCGCGAACAGCGCCTCGCCCAGGGCCCGGGGCGACGGCCAGGCCCGGCCCAGGCCGTGCAGGTCGAGCAGCACCGGCGCCCCTTCCCTGGCCTCGACGCGGGGCGTGAAGGCGCGGGCGACCGCGACGAGCGCCTCGGGCGACGTGAGCGCCTGGGCCGAATGGATGCCGCCGAACACGGTCAGCGCGCGGGAGGAACGGCCGTGAGTTCGATCGCTTCCCCGCGCAGCGCCAGGGCACCGGGCCGCACCGCGGCGCGCAGGGACACCAGGAGCCGCCCGGGCCCCGCGCCTTCGAAGCGCGCCGCGGCGGGGTCGAAGCTGAGTGCTGTGCCGAGCGGTCCCTTCGCCACGTGCCGCGCCGCGACCAGCAGCAGCGCCGCCTCTTTCGACTCGACCGCGCGCTGCAGGCGGATCCAGGTCGAGCCCGGCAGGCGCTGCAGCTCCGCGTCCGAGGCGCCCGCCAGGTCCAGGACCACGAGGTCGAAGATTCCCGACTGCAGCAGCGTCGCCACGGCCTGCGTCGCTTCGGGCAGTGCGCGGACGCCACGCGCGCCGCGCAGCCAGAGCAGGCGGTCGAGATGGATCCCCGCGGCCGCGGCCGAGGCGGGATCGAGGCCGTCCAGGGGATCGACCCAGGCTGCCAGGCCGCCGGTACTCGTGACGCGGGCCGCGACCGCCAGGCTCATCCCGGTGCGGCCCGAGGAGACGGGGCCGAAGGCCTCGGAGAGCTGGCCGCGCGGCAAGCCGCCTCCCAGCCGCGCATCCAACTCGGCGTGGCCGGTGGAGAGCGGCGAGCATCGCCCGAGGCCGCGCAGCGGCGGCCCCTCGGAGACGAGGCGGCGCTGCCGGAGCAGCTCTTCCAGGGCGACTTTGGCTGCGGCAGCGTTCGCCATGCTTTCGCTTTATCTTCGCCATTGTGTTTCGGGGTCGCCCTCGTGTCAACGATAGAATCCCGGCCTATGCCCGAGCGGCCGTGCATCCTCGTATCCAACGACGACGGCCACGCTTCCGAGGGCATCCGCAACCTGTTCGAGGCCCTCGAACCCCTTGGCGAGGTGATCGTGTGCGCCCCCGAGTCCGAACAGAGCGCCGCCTCCCACGCGATCTCCCTCTACCGGCCGCTGCGCATCCGCGAGATCCGGCCGCGCTGGTACGCGGTCGACGGCACCCCGACCGACTGCTCGTGGATCGGCATCAACCACATCCTCAAGGACCGCAAGCCCACCCTGATGGTCTCGGGGATCAACCACGGCCCGAACCTGGCCGACGACGTGACGTATTCGGGAACCGTGGCGGCCGCGATGGAGGCCTCGATCCTGGGCGTCCCGGCCATCGCCTTCAGCCTGGCGTCGCGAGGCGGCTTCGACTTCAAGCCCGCGGCGCGCTTCGCCCGCTCGCTGGTCGCCGCGGCCCTGGCCCAGAGCCTGCCGCCCCACATGCTGCTGAACGTCAACGTGCCGGGCGGCATCGATCCCGAGGGTTACGTCGTCACGCGCCTCGGCAAGCACAGCTACGGCTCCGAGATCGTCGAGAAGCTCGACCCGCGCGGCCGCAAGTACTACTGGATCGGCGGCAACGAGTACCAGCACGAGGACATCCCCGGCAGCGACTGCAACGTCGTGCTGCGCGAGCGCCGGGTCTCGGTCACGCCGATGCACCTCGACCTGACGCACCACAAGATGCGGGCCGAAGTCATCCACTGGCCGATCGAGGGTTTCCGGCGCTTCGAGGAGTGAGCGGACGGAACCAGATTTGTGACAGCAGTGTCACATTAGTGACAGCAGCGTTCTTGGCTTGACACGCTATCCGTATAGACAATATCGTCCGCTCGCGACGGGACAGCCCATCGGCGGGGACTTCTGGGTGAGCGCCGAGACCGCCTCCTCGGGGAGATTGCCCTCGGTCGCCGCCGGCGCGGGCGGGAGCTTCGTCGTGGTCTGGGTTCAGGACAACGGTGCGACCGACTACGAGGACGCAATGGTCCAGCGCTTCCAGAACCCCTAGCCGTCGGGCTCCAAGCCGGGCTCCGGCGGATGGAGACGCCCCTCGGTCCGAAGCATAATCGCGGCCCGCATGTCGCTGCGCGCCAATCTCGCACTGGCGGGCGTGTCCGTGCTCGCCGGCATCGGGGCCGTCGAGGGCGGGCTGCGCCTGGCGGGAGTCGACCCGCTGGCCGGGCTGCGTCCCGACGAGGCGCTGGTCGTGCGGCCATCCCGCGACCCCGAGATCGAGTACGAGCTCACTCCCGGTGCGCGCGGCCATGCCTGGGGAACCGACGTCCGGGTCAACAGCCTCGGCTTCCGTGGGCCCGAGATCTCTCGCACGCCCGGGCGGAAAAGCCGCATCGTGGTGCTCGGCGACTCCGTGGCGTTCGGCGCGTCGGTGCCTGAGGGCACGGAGTTCCCCGCCCAACTCGCGCGGATCCTGCCGGGCGGCACCGACGGCGGCTTCGAGGTACTGAACCTGGCCGTGGGCGGCTACGACACCACGAACGAAGCCGCGGTCCTGGCCGGCCCCGGCGTCGCGTTGCGGCCCGACCTCGTGGTCGTAGCCTATTGCCTGAACGACATCGGCGTGGTATCTGCGAACTTGGGTTACGTGAGGGGCCTTCAGGCCTATCGCAACCCGCTCTACCGGTCACGACTCGCGGCGCTCGTAGCGACGAGCCTCGACCGGCGTCAGGTGGCCGAGGGCGACGTGCGCTACAACCGGGAGGCGGAGTTCCGGGAGAAGTACCAGGGGCGCATCGACCCGATCAGTCCCGACGAGTCTGATCTGCGGGCCTGGATGGCGCGCGCGCCGCGCGTCCTGCCGCTGCGCTGGTACGCCGACGACTTCCGCGTCGGTCGCTTGCGCCACGCCTTCGCGCGCATGGGCGCCCTGCGCCAAGAACACGGCTTTCCGGTGTTGGTCGCGATCCTGCCCTGGCTGGACGAGGCCGAGGGTGGCTATCCCTACCAGCCGGTGCACAGGATCGTGGCACACGAAGCCCGCCGGGCGGGCCTCGAGATCCTGGATCTGCTGCCCCACCTCGCGCCCGTCGGCCTGCGCTCACTGCGGCGCGCGGACAACCCCAAGGACGCTTGCCATCCGAACGCTCTCGGCCATGCGCTGATCGCCCAGTCTCTGGCAGCTCACGTGCTCGAGCGCTACCCGCGCCGACGGTGACGCGCGGGCGTGCCTAGGCCAGCGGCTCGAGCAGGCCGGCTACGTCGTGGGGCATGTCGGCCAGTCCCATGTCGTGGGAAGCGGCGCGCGCTTCGTCGAGCAGGCGGCCCAGCAGGCTGCCCTGCGGGGCTCGCGACCTGGCGACGTCTTGCCGCAGCGCGGGCTTTCTGGCGTGGACCTCCGCCAGGAAGCCCGCCAGGCACTCGGCCGTGGCCGCGAGGTCGTGGTGAGAGCGGACGTGAGCGGCAGCCGCGCGTCCGATCCGCGCGCACAGCTCCGGGTCGTCGAGCAGCCGCGACAGCAGGGCGAAGAGCGAAGCCTCTTCGGCGCGGCCAGGATCTACCGGCACCACGACGCCCTCGGGGAATTCGTTTGCGGCCGCCGTGGCCCCGCTCACGAGCGTGGGGCGCCCGATGCCAAGCGCCTGCACGAGCGCGCCCGAGATCTCCCCCTGGCTCGGGTGGCACAGCGCCAGCACCAGGTCGGCGGCCGCCAGGTACCGGAGGGAGTCCGACGGGCTCAAGCGGCCGCTGACGCGCAGCCCATCCCGAAAGCCGGCCGCGTCGGCCCAGGCGCGAAGCGGCAGCTGCGGATCCACGTCTCCGGCGACCACCAGCAGCAGTCGTGGAAACCGGTCGCGCAGGCGCGCCAGGGCGGCGACCGCCGCGTCCATTCGCCTCGACGACGTGGCGAGGCCGGGAGCCGTGACGACGCGCGCCTGGGCATCGAGACCCAGCGCCGAGCGGGCCTCCTCGCGGCTCGGGGCCTCGGCCGGCAGGGACAGGTGACGCGGCAAGCACAGCAGCGGCCGTGGCACGCGCTTGCCGGCCGCCGCGGCAACCGCGCGGGTCAGGCCGACGACCGCCAGGCTCGCCTCGAGTAGCCGGTCGTTCGCAGGGTAGAGAACGGGCCACAGCTCGCCGGCCAGGCTGCGCAGCAGCTGCCGCCCCACGAACGTGCCGTTCTCGCCGTGGGCGCGCCGCATCTCGTTGAGGTAAACGTGGCGCTCGCCCCTCGAAAGGCTCAGGCCCAGCCACAGATGCTGGAGGCCGAAGTCGTGGAGCAGCACGACGCCGGGCCGCCGCAGTGCCGCGCGATACGTGAAGGCGTAGGCCGGCGAGTTGCCCACGTGATAGAGGTCGAGATCGGCTTCGGGCAACCCGGCCGGCGGGCACGCTTCGGTCACCCGCCGCACCTGGTGGTGCCGCGAAAGGGCCTCGGCTTGTTCGTCGGCGTAGTCCGGAGCGCCCGAGCTCGACACCCGCCGCGGGCTCCATACGTTCAGGCGCAGGCGCGTCACGGGCACCCGTCAGCCGCTCGACTTGAGACGCTCCTCGAGCTTGCTCAGGCGCGTGCGCACGTCGCGCAGGGCGAACTCCAGGCTCAGCCGGCCCTTCTCCGCCTCGGCCAGCGTGAGGTCGATGCGCTTCACCAGGTCGTGGACGTGAGCCACCAGCTCCTCCTGCAGGATCAGGTGGCGCTCGTCGATGTCGGCCATGTGGCGGCCGTGGATGCCGAGCACCCGGTCGTAGTGGCGGTGGGTCGAGTCGAAACGCGCGTCGATCCACTCCAGGAGCGCGTTGTCGAGCTGCACCTGGCGCGAGTTCCAGGCGGCCTGCGCCTGTGCGAAGGGCCGCAGCCAGCGGCCCAGCAGGCCTGCGCCGGCGGCCTTGGCCGTGTCCCAGCCGGCGTTGACGGCGGCCGCATCGGGGCGCGGCGGAGCCGGGGCCGGCTCCGGAACGCTCTCGCTGCGGACCGACTCGGGAGCGCGCGTCGGCCGCGCCGGGGGCAGTCCGGGAGCGGGCTCGTCGAGCGCGCGGTCGCGCACCGCGTCGCGGATCCGGCGCAGCTGGTCGGCCACCTGCTCGCGCTCGTCGCCCATGCGCCGGATTGTAGCCCCCTGCTTCGCGGCTGGCATAATGTCGCGCATGCAGGCCGCGCCACGCCGCATCCTGGTGGCGGGCGCTCAGGTTCCCTTCGTGCGCGGCGGCGCCGAATGGCACATGGCGGCGCTCGCGCGCGCGTTTCGCGAGCGCGGCTTCCTGACCGACGTGGTGAGCCTGCCGTTCCAATGGGACCCGCGCGAGGAGGCGCTGCGCTCCGCGCTGGCCTGGCGGGTGCTCGACTTCCAGCGCGCCGCCGGGCAGCCGGTGGACCTCTTCGTCGCCACGCGCTTCCCCAGCTACGTCGCGCGCCATCCCCTGAAGGTGCTGTGGCTGTTCCACCCGTTCCGGCAGGCCTACGACCTCCACGACGCCGGCATCGACGGCTTCCCCGACACGCCCGAGGGCCGCGCGCTGCACGAGCAGGTGGTGGCCCTCGACACCCGCGCGCTCAAGGAATGCCGCCGGCTCTACACCACGTCGCGCACCAACGCCGATCGGCTGCAGCGCTACAACGGCCTCGCGCCCGAGGTGCTGCGCTTGCCGCTCCAGGACGTGGAGCGGTACCGCTCGGAGCCGCCCGAGGACTTCGTGCTCTCGGTGGGACGCCTCGATCGCCTGAAGCGGACCGAGCTGTTCGTGCGCGCGGCCGCGTACTTGCCCGCGGGCACGCGAGCGCTCGTGGTCGGCGACGGCCCGGAACGGGCGGCGCTCCAGACCCTGGCGGCGTCGCTCGGGATCGAGGACCGCGTCAGCTTCCCCGGCCAAGTGGACGACGCCACGCTGAAGGACCTGTACGCCCGCGCGGGCGCCGTGTACTACGCGCCCCACGACGAGGACTACGGCCTCGTGACCATCGAGGCCATGCAGTCGCGGCGTGGGGTCGTCACTACCCGCGATGCGGGCGGGCCGCTCGAGTTCGTGGCCGATGGCGTGACGGGACTGGTGGTGGCTGCGGAGCCCGAGGCGATCGGTGCGGCCCTCTCTCGCCTCTTGCAGGACAAGGCGCTGGCGCGGCGCCTGGGCGATGCGGGATTCGAGGCGGTCCGCAGCCTCGATTGGGACACGGTCGTGGACAGCCTGACCCAGGACCTCGCCTGACGCCAGCGACCGCTTGGAACATCCTTGGAACTGAATCGGCGTACGCTACGGACAGCGTCAGCCCGCCGGACCTAACCTGGCGTCGTCAAAGGGGGTCCCGATGAAGCTCCGCTCGGCCGTGTGGTTCCTCATCGCCTTTTTCGCCGCTTCGGCTGCGTGGTCCGAGGAGCCGGGCGCCGCGTTCTCCAGCCTGGCGCAGGGCGAGCGCGTGCGGCTGCGCCTCTCGGGGGGGAAAAAGCTGCGGGGCACGCTCGACGCCGCGTCGCCGGAAGCGATCGTGCTGCGGCCGGAGGACTCCGCGAAGGCGCCGCTGCGGCTCTTGCCGGCCGACCTGGAGCGGATCGAAGTCGCGCGCGGCCGGCGCTCCCACTGGCGCGAGGGCGGCCTGATCGGCTTCGTGCCCGGCGCGCTCTTCCTCGGCTGGGCGGCCGCGGCGCTCGCCTGCGACGACCAGGGCAGCGATTGCGACGGGTACGCGGGGCCGGCGCTGATCGGGGCACTCGTGGGCGGCGCCGCCACGGCCGGAGTCGGGGCGCTGGTCGGCCTCGCGGTCAAGACGGATCGCTGGGTGCCCGTGGACGGGCGCGGACCGACGGTCTCGCTGCGCATGGCACCGACGCGCGGCGGCCTCCAGGCCGGCGTCGCCATTCGTTTCTAGCGCAGCACCTCTTCGAAGAACGCCAGGGCGCGCGGATCCTCGGACTCGCCCAGCCAGAAGAAGGCCTGCTCGCGGACCGCGGGGTTCTTGTGGCGCCGGGCCAGGTCGATGAGCAGCGGAACGCCTTCGTCGGGCGGCATCTCCGACAGCGCGAACACCGCCTGCCGCTTGACGTCGGTCTCGGGGTCCTCCTCGATCGCCCGCGTGATCGCGGCGCGGGCAAGGGCGCCCGCGCGCTGCGCCAGCCAGAACAGCGCCTGGCCGCGGGCCTCGCCCGAGGCATCGGCCTTGGCCACGGCCACGAGGGCCTGCACCGCCTCGGGCGCGGCGTGCAGCGAGAGCGCCGTGAGCACCTCGTCCAGCTCGTGCCGCGTCCGGGCCGCGGCCGACAGGAGCCCGCGCAGGAACGCCACGCTCTCTCCGGCCTTGACGCCCTCGAGCCACACGAAGCGCCGGCCCTCGGCGTCGAGCCCGCAGTCGTCGGTGTAGGCACGCACGCGGTCCGCGGCGCCCTTCACGACACGCACCAGCACGTGGAGCCGTGTCGGCGGCTCCCCGCGCCGGCCTTCGTCGCCCATGCTCACGCCGCGGCTCGACTCGAGGCCGCAGCAACCGCCCCGCAGCCGCCCCCGCGGCCCCCAGTCGAAGCAGCAGGCGTTGGCGGTGCCGTGAAGGGGCACGCTCCATCCCGCCCAGGCCGCCTCGTCCGAGGACGACGCGGCGGCCACGGCCGCGGCCAAGGAACCGTCGAGGCTGCGCGTTTCGACGCGCGCGTTCTTGACGACGTCTGGAACCGCGAGCAGCAGCAGCAGCAGCGCGAGCATGGCTACTTCTGCAGGATCTCGATCATGTACTGCTGGGCATCGGGCGAGTCCATGACCGAGAGCTTCTCGACGGCCTCCCGGCGCATGGCCGGGTCCTTCTCGCTCTTCGCGATCTCGATCAGGGCTTGCGCGTTGTCCTGGACGAACAGGGCCTCCATCACGGCCTTCTTCGACGCGGCGTCGCGCTGCACCGGGTAGAGCGAGCGCAGGATCGCCCCGGACTCCCGGCTGTCGATGATGCCCAGGGCCTGGATGGCGGCGCGGCGCAGGCGCGCGTCGGCTTCGCCCTTGGCGATCTCGCCCAGGGGCGCCACGGACTCGGCCACACCCAGAGCCTGCAGGATCTCCTCCTTCAGGTCGACGCTCGTCTCGATGCGGTAGAGCTGCAGCAGCTCGTCCGACGCCTCCATCGCGCCGAGCTGGTGGATCGCCTCGCGGCGCAGCTCGGGGGATTTCTCGGCCTTGGCCGCGGCCAGCACCGGCGCCGTGTCGTCGGCGGTCATGAAGGCGCGCAAGATGGCCCGCCGCACCGAGACGTCCGCCGAGGCGGCGTAGAGCTCGCTCAGGGCCTGCAGGCTGGGGCGGTCGCCGGAGAGGCCGAGGTACTTGATGGCGCGCATCTGGAGGTCGGGCGTGGGCGCGTTCTTCGCGGTGCGGACCAGGATCTCGCGGGCGCGCGGCGATTCGCTCTGGCTCAGCACGAACAGCGCGCGGTCCTTGAGGCGCGGGGACTGGTTGCCCTGCAGGAAGCCCTCCAGGAGCGGGATCGCGCGCCCCGCGTCGCTGTTCATCAGGGCGTTCAGGGCCAGGAGCTTCATCTCCTCGTCGGCGTGGGCGTCGGTCGACGCCTGGGCGCCCTGGCGCAGATCCAGCTCCAGGGCGCCGGCTTCCTTGGCCCAGCGGCTCTCGGCGTTGGCCTTCTTCAGGTCGGCCAGGGCGGCCAAGGCCTCGACCTTCTTGCTGAGCTTCGCCAGCGCGTAGGCTTTCCAGTACAGGGCCCCGTCGGCGCGGCGTCCGCCCAGCCGCACCACCTCCGAGAAGGCGCGCACGGCGCCGTCCCATTCGCTCTCGTCGAGGGAGTCGCTGCCGCGCTCGTAGGCGTCCTCGGCTTCCTCGGCGCGCTCGGCTTCTCGCTGCTTGCGTTCCTTCTCGCGCTCCGCGCGCTCGGCCTCCCGCGCCGCCTGGCGCTCGGCCTGGCTCGCTGCCTCGTCCTGGTCCCAGTCCCCAGCCAATGCCCCAGGTGGCAGCAGCAGGACGCCCAGCATCAGACCCCATCGAAACATGACGGCTCCCTTCTCCAAATGAAACGCCGGCTTCATGAAATCGTGCGCGCGTGCCGGCGCTTCGAGGTGCGCTCGTGGACCTGGGACTGCAGCGCCCGGACCTTGAACAACAGGTCGCTCTGCTCGATGCGCTCGCGCAGCTCGCGCAGCTCCTGCGGCCGCATGTCGGCGGGCGCGTTGGCGATCTCCACCAGCACCCGCTCCAGCTCGTCGAGCACGTCGGCCACGCGGGCCTCTCCGGCACGCGCGGCGCTCTGGCGGTAGAGCCGGCTGTTCCTCACCAGGTTCGCGGCCGAGGCCTGCTCGGCCGCGATGTCCACCGGCCCCGGCCCGGCCGCGCTGCCCGCCATCTCCACCAGCACGCGGCGCGAGCGTTCCAGGTGATCCGACACCGAGCCCAGCAGCACGCGCTCGCGCGCCCGCGCCGAGACGCTGGCTGGCGAGGGCCAAGGCGCTGCGGGCCCCGCCATCTGCCGCCCCAGCAGGAACGCCACGGCCATCGAGGCCGCGATGGCGGCCGGCAGCACGAAGCGGCGCGGACGCATGAACGCGGCCGGCGCGCGCGCGTCGAGGCGCGGCAGCAGGCGCCGCCAGAGCTGCGCTTCGTAGTCGGCGGCCGGCTCGGGGGTGTCGAGGTTGACGTCGTCGAGGGTCCGGCCCAAGGCCGCGAGGCGCCCGCGGCATTCGGCGCAGCCTTCCAGGTGGTCGGCGGCGTCGGCGCGTCCGCTCTCTGCGTAGTGGCGCAGGATCAGGTCCTCCTCCGACAAGTGGTCGCTCATCGCCTACACCCCCTCGGCCATGGGCTGGAGCGCCTCGCGCATCTTCTTCACGGCACGGAACACGGAGTGCTTGGCCGCGCTGGTGTCGAGGCCCAGGGCCGCCCCGATCTCGGCGATGGAGAGGCCCTCGTGGTGGCGCAGCACGAAGGCGGTGCGCTCGGCCGGCGTGAGCCGCGCCAGCGCCCGCTCCGCCCGCTGCCGCACCTGGGCGCTGCGCGCCAAGCGGTCGGGGTCGGGATCGCCGGCGGCGAAAGGCCGCGGCTCGTCGTCCGCCTCCAGGGGCTCCTCGGGACGCCGGGCCCGCGTGCGCAGCAGGTCGTACGCGCAGTTGGACGCGATGCGGTACAGCCAAGTCGAGAAGTGAGCCCGCGACTCGAACGCCTCCAGGTTCCTGTACGCCTTCAAGAACGCCTCCTGAACCACGTCCTCCGCGTCGGTCTCGTTGCCGGTCATGCGGTACGCCAGGCGAAACACGTTGCGGCTGTGGCGTTCGACGAGGGCGCGGAACGCCTCGCGGTCGCCTGTCCGCGCCCGCTCGACGTCGCCCGCGTCTTCGGCGGCCATTCGGTGTCTTAGACGGAGCGACCCAGGCCGCGGTTAGCCGTGCGGCAACCTTCGATGCCACAGGCCTTTAGGACGGCCGCTCGGGTCAGCCGCGGGGCTTGTGCTTGCGAGCCAGCTTGTGTATCGAGCGCCACTTCTTCCTCTGTTCCGCCTCGAGACGGCGGTCCTGACGCACGGCCAGGGCGCCCAGCTCGCGCTGCAGCTTCTGGTAGCTGGCCAGGCGTTCCGCGGGCAACTGGCCGGCCTCGATCGCAACGCGCACGGCGCAGCCGGGTTCGCGTTCGTGGCCGCAATCGGTGAAGCGGCACTCGGCCGCCAAGGCTTCGACGTCGGAGAACGCCGCCTGGAGCCCGGCGGACGCATCCCAGAGCTGCAGCTCGCGCATGCCGGGCGTGTCGATGATCAGGGCGCCACCCGGCAGCGGCAGCAGCTCGCGGGCGCTCGTGGTGTGGCGTCCGCGGTCGTCGCTCGCGCGCACCTCCGCCGTGCGCAGGCGCTCCTCGCCGAGCAGCCGGTTCACCAGGGTGGATTTGCCGACGCCCGACGAGCCGAGCAGGGCCAGGGTGAGGCCGGGTTTCAGGTAGCTCGCGAGCGCCTCGAGCCCGGCTCCGGTCTTCGCGCTGACCAGGTGCACCGGCGCGCCCAGCGCCTCGATCTCGCGGCGCCGGCCGTCGGGGTCGTCGCACAGGTCGAGCTTGCTGAGCAGTACCACCGGGCTCGAGCCGCTGTCCCAGGCGAGGGCCAGGTAGCGTTCCATACGGCGCGGGTTGAAGTCGCCGTCGAGGCCCATGACCAGGAACACGGTGTCGATGTTGGCGGCCACGATCTGCTCTTCGGCGTCGTCGCCCGCCACCTTGCGCGAGAAACGGCTCCTGCGCGGCAGGATCGCGTGGATCGTGGCCCACTCCTCGCCCGGCTGGGGCCGGGCCGCGACCCAGTCGCCGACCGCAGGGAAGTCCGCGCGGCCGGAAGCCTCGTGACGCAGGCGGCCGGTCACGCGGGCGAACAGCTCGGCCTGCTCGGTCAGCAGCGTGTAGACATGCTGATGCTCGGCCACGACACGCGCGGGCTCGAAGCCCTGGGCCCTGTAGGGCTCGAAGACACTCGCCAGCGACGCGTCCCAGCCGAGGTCATCGAGGGCCGGCATGCGCGGGGTATTCTAGATCCCGATGAAGCGCCTCCTGCTGGTCCTCCTACTTGTCGGCCCGTGTCCCGCCAGGGCCCAAGGCACGGCCTGGATCGCGAAGAGCGACCAGAACGCGCGCCTCGTGCTCGAAGCCCTGGCACGCTTCGGGCCCGAGGGCGCGGGCCGCCTGGGCATCGACGGCCTGGACGAGCAGATCGTGGACCTGAAGCCCGGCATCGTCGAGCGCACCCGTGCGGCCTCCAAGGCGGTCCTGGCGACGCTGGAAGCGCGCCAGAAGGACGAGACCGACGAGGCCGTGGGGCAGGACCTCGGCATCCTGGTGCGCTCGCTGCAGGACCAGATCGAGGCGGGCGAGCTGCAGGACCGCTGGAGCCTCGCGTACTCCGACGTGCCCCAGACGATCTTCCAGGGCCTGCGCTCCCTGCTCGACGACCAGATCCCGGCCGAGCGGCGCGCGCGCGCCGTGGTGCGCCTGCGCAAGTACGCCGGGATGCAGGCGCCCGAGACGACACCGCTGACGCGGCTCGCCCGCGAACGCATGCGCGAGTCGCTGGCGCGCCCCGGCCTCGGCGGTCCTTACAAGGACGAGCTGGAGCGCCACATGGAGACCAGCGGCTCGTACGTCAAGGGCGTCGCGGAGCTGTTCACCAAGTACCAGCTCCAGGGCTGGCAGGAGGCCCACGCCCGGCTCGCGAAGCAGGTGGACGAGTGGAACGCCTTCCTGCGCGCCGAGGTGCTGCCCCGCGCCCGCGCCGACTACCGCCTGCCGCCGGAGCTGTACGCGTCGTCCTTGCGCCAGTACGGCGTCGACGTGGCCCCGGACGCCCTGGCGGCGCGCGCCCGCGTCGCCTTCGGCGAGATCCGCAACGAGATGGCCACCCTGGCTCCGCTGGTGGCACAGCAGAAGGGCCTGCAGGCGACCGACTACCGCGAGGTGATCCGGGCGCTCAAGAAGGAGCAGGTGACGGGCGAGGCGATCCTGCCGCTCTACGAGCGGCGCATGCGGGACCTCGAGGAGATCATCCGCCGCGAGCGCCTCCTGACCCTGCCGGCGCGGGCGCCCCGCATCCGGCTCGCCAGCGAGGCCGAGAGCGCGGCCGTGCCGGCGCCCAACATGCGGCCGCCGCGCCTGATCGGCAACACGGGCGAGCAGGGCACCTTCGTGCTGCCCCTGCGCGTGCCCACGGCGGGCACGGACGCGGCGCAGGCCTTCGACGACTTCACCTTCGACGCGGCGGCCTGGACCCTGACCGCCCACGAGGGCCGGCCCGGCCACGAGCTGCAGTTCGCGGCGGTGGTGGAACGCGGCGTGTCGATAGCCCGCGGCGTGTTCGCGTTCAACTCGGCCAACATCGAAGGCTGGGCGCTCTACGCCGAGGCCGAGGCCAAGCCCTACGAGCCTCTCGACGGCCAGCTCGTGGCGCTGCAGCACCGGCTGCTGCGCGCGGCGCGCGCGTTCCTGGACCCCGACCTGCAGGCCGGGCGCATCACCCCCGAAGCGGCGCTCCAGTTCCTGAAGACGGAGGTCGTGCTCTCGGAGCCGATGGCGCGACAAGAGGTGGAGCGCTACACCTTCCGCGCCCCCGGCCAGGCCACGTCGTACTTCTACGGCTACGCGCGCTGGATGCAGTTGCGCGCCGAGACCGAACTGCAACTGGGCGCGCGCTTCGACCGCCTGCGCTACCACGACTTCGTGCTGTCGCAGGGCCTCCTGCCGCCCGACCTGATGGCCGAAGCCGTGCGCACCCGCTTCGTTCCCGCCGAGCGGGCGCGCTAGCGGCTCATGGGCCGCTCGTTGCTCGCGATCGTGGCGGGCTACCTGTTCTTCACGATCGTGGGGCGCTCCGCGAGCTACGCGCTCGCGTACCTGATGCGCGGGTCGGGTCCCGGCGACGGCCCGGCCCCGGCGGGAGCGTTCGCGGTCCAGATCGCCGCCGGCTTCGCGGTGGCCCTGGCCGCGGGCCACGTGTGCGCCCGCGTCGCGCGTGGTGGCGGGCCGGCTCACGCCGTCCTGGCGGGGATCCTGGCCGCGATCGGCCTGGGCCTCGTCGTGGACCCGCCCGCGGGGGTCCCCCAGCTCCGGGTGCTCGTCGAGGTCGCGACGGGCGTCCTGGGCGTCCTGATCGGGGGGTTCGTCCGCTCCCGCGCTCGGGCCGGATCAGCTCCTGGCCCGTGACGCCACCAGGTACGCGGCGCCCACCAGGCCCGTGCACACGAAGGCCGGCGTGGGAAAGCACACGACACCAATCGCCGTGACCGCCGTCGCGGCAGCGGCGTAGACCCAGGCGCTCGTCCGCACGAGGCGGGCGTCGCCCGCGCGGGCGATCAGGAGGCCGTGGACGCCCATGAGCAGCATCAGCACCGTGAAGCTGAGGCTGAGGCCGCCCAGGATGTCCTGCATCGACCGCGTGACGCCGCCGGCGTCGAAACGCAGGCCTCTCATCAACTCGAGGAGCTGGCGTTCCTGGTCGTTCTCGGGCCTCGGCTCCTGGAAGTGTCCGACGAGGTGGAGCGCGGCGGTGAGGATCGACAGCACGCACCCGGTCTTGAAGGCGGTTTTCATGGCTCTCCTTGCCGGGTAGATGCGGGCAAGCGGGGCTTTTCGCGGGCCCCGCGTGCCTGCGAGAATGGCCCATGGCCCGACCACGCCGCCAGGCCCCGACACTCGCGACGATCGCCCAAACCCCCGTGCTGAAGGTCTGGCAGGGAGTGCTGGGCCGCGCCGTCGAAGGAGAACGTATCACCCTCGCGGTGGTCGAGCTCGAGCCCGACTGCGCGGTTCCGCGTCACGATCATCCCAACGAACAGCTCGGCCTGGTGATAGAAGGCCAGATCCGTTTCACGATCGGCGACGAGACCCGCACCCTGGGCCCGGGCGGAACCTGGCGCATCCTGGGCGGCGTGCCCCACGCCGCCAGGGCAGGCCCGCAGGGCGCCGTGGTGATCGACGTGTTCTCGCCCGTGCGCGCGGACTGGCGCGGCCTCGAGCGCCTGCCGCCCTCGGCCCCGCGCTGGCCGCCCCGCCCTAAGGCGAGAGCAGGAGCGCCGCGTAGATCGCGATCCCGTCCCACAGGTTCCTGAGGCGCAGGTTCTCGTTGGCGGCGTGCTGGTTGTTGTCGTGGTTGGCGATCGGCACTCCGATCACCGGCGTGTCCAGCGCCTCGCCGAACAGGTACATCGGGATGCTGCCGCCCAGGGTCGGCACCGCGATCGGCTCTGCGCCGGTCGCTGCCTTCACCGCGCGCAGGACGGCCTGGGCCGCCGGAAGGTCCATGGGCGCGCGGGCCGCCGGGTAGCCCGGGTCCCAGTCGAGGCGGGCGATGCGAGGGTTCGCGAGCCGCGTCGCCCTGTCGGGATCGGCGTGGACGACGTGGAACCCCTCGCGGCGCAGGTGCGCCTCCACCTTCTCGCGCAGCCGCTCCGGACGCTGTTCCGGCACCAAGCGGAAGTCGATCGAGGCCCGCGCCTCGACGGGGATTGCGTTCTGCGCCTTGTCCCTCGCCGCGCCGGACAAGAGGCCGCGCAGGTTCAAGGCCGGATGCAGCACGGTCTCGGCCAGACGCTTGCCGCCGCCCTCGGTCGCGCCGAGCCCCAGGCTCTCGCGCAGCGCCGCGTCGGCGTCGGGGATCGAAGCGAGTGCCTGCGTCTCGCCGGGGGTGAGCGGGCGCACGTCGTCGTAGAAGCCATCGATGAGGATGCGGCCGTCCGGATCGCGCATCGAGGCGACGAGGCGCGCCAGCGCCGCCGCGGGGTTCGGCGCCCAGTTGCCGTAGTGGCCGCTGTGGAGCGCGCGCAGCGGGCCGTACAGGGTCAGCTCCAAGCCCATCACGCCGCGGGCGCCGAAGAAGACCTGGGCGCGGCGGCTCTGGTGCACCGGCCCGTCGCACAACAGCCACAGGTCGGCCCGCAGACGCTCGCGCTCGCGGCGCATCAGCTCGGGCAGGTGGCGCGAGCCGGCCTCCTCCTCGCCCTCGAGCAGGAACTTCAGGTTGACCTTGGGCTCGAGGCCGCTGGCCTTCAATGCGTCGAGTGCCGCGAGCCAGCCGACGATGGGCGCCTTGTCGTCGCTGGCGCCGCGGCCGTAGAGAAACCACTCGGGATCGAAGGGTGGCGTGAGGGGCCGCTCGCGGCCGCCGGCTTCTACGGGAGCGTCGCGCAGGACCGGCTTCCAGGGATCGCTCGCCCACTTCTCGGGTTCGACCGGCTGGCCGTCGTAGTGGATGTAGACGCCCAGGGTGCGCGTCGCTCCCGGTGCACGACGCTCGGCATACACGGCGGGCGGCCCGCCCGCGCCGTCGAGGATCTCCACCGCGAGGCCGCGTTTCTCGAACAGGGCCTTGATGTGGCGCGCGTTGCGCTCGATGTTCGGCGTGTCCGACGCGACGTTCGGGATGGCCAACAGCTCCACGAACTCGCGCACGATGGCGGCCTCGTTCCGGTGGGTCCAGTCACGAACCGCGGCGCTGGCATCGGGCGGGGAGGGGTCGGACCACACCGACGGACAGACAGCCGCGAGTGCGGCGACCCCCCCGCACGCCAGTACCGCGTCGCGCAGCCTTCGCCTTCTCATTCAAGGCCCTCCGCCAGGTAGAGCTCAGCCATGCCTCGGAAAAAGGAATACGCATAGGATCGGCCGTCCGGTGTCATCACCACGACGACGTTGCCGTCGAGCCCGTTGGGATCGCTGATCGGGATCTCCCTCCAGAGCCGGCGGCGCCCGCTCGCGACGTCCAGTTCGAACACCCTCACCGGCAGGCGATTGGGTCTGTAGACGTAGAGGGCGCGCCCGTCGGCGCTCCATTGGATCGGGATCTCTCCTTCCTCGGCGCCGGCGAGGGACCGCATCGACGTTCCATCCAACCCACAGAGAACGATCTCCCCATCGGGATCGAGCGCGGCCGCGCGGCGTCCGTCGGGCGACACGATGGGGGCGCGCAGGTCGGCATCCGGCTGCGTGATTGGCTGCGGCTTGGCGCCGTCGATGCCCTGCAGGTAGAGCCGAGCGGCCTCGCCTGGCGAGCCTCCGGAGAAGACGAAGCTCCTGCTGTCGGGCAGCCAGCTGGCTCCGTGGAACGAAGCCGGCAGCGCGTCCGCGATCCGAATCGGTTCCCCGGCGCGAGTGGGCAGCAGCACGAACTCGAGACGCGCACCGCCCACTCGGAAGGAGAGCACCCACCTGCCATCGGGGGAGAGGCCATAGCCAAACCCATCACCCAGCAGGACGGCGGGAGAGCCGTCCGACCTCCTGAGATAGACGCCGTGGTCCCTTCCGCCACCGAAATTGATCGCACTGAAGAGCAGGTTCCTGCCATCGGCGGACAGGTCGGTGACGGTCGAGTCGTGGTGCCAGGAAAGGTTGCGCTCGGACATCTCTCCGGGGCCGCGAAAGAGCGTGAAGTGCCGCCCGTTGTCGTCGAGGATCAGGGCCCGCCCGTCGCGAGAGACGTCACCGAAGCCGGCGAAGCCGGGGAAGCGTCCAACCAAGCGCTCTTTCCCGGCGAGGGTCACGGCACGCAAGTCGGTGGCGCCTCGTTCGTCTGGGACGGAAACCCACACCTCCTTCCCGGAAGGAGACCAGGCCATCCCGGTTGGATACCAGGCTTGCGACAGCTCATGGTGTTTTCCCGTCCGATCCACGACGCCAACCAGGAACGAGGTGGCGAGGTTGCCGTGACCGGCCAGTGCCTGCAGGAAAGCCACCCGCTGGCCGTCGGGGGACACGCGGACGCTCAGGATGGTTTCGGCCGACTCGTAAAGGAGCTGACCCACCGGGAACTCCAGCCGGCACTTGCCCTCGATCCAGCGGGCCACCGCCAGGCTCTGACCATCCGGCGCCCAGTCGGCGTCCAGTATGTCCTCGAGAACCTCGCGAGGCACTCCGCCGGCCAGCGCCACGCGCGCGAGTGTGCCCCCGCTCATGTACCCGAAGCTGGCGCCCGGGCCACCAGCGGTGGCGCCCGGCGGGAGCAGGAGGATCGCCAGCTCACCCGTCGCCGAGATCGAGAGTAGCCGAGCCCCGGGATAGCCCAGGGGCCGCGAGCCCCCGCCTTCCGGGCGGGTCGTGAACACTTCCCACGAGTTGTTCTCCCAGGCCGCGCTGTAGACGATGGTCTGGCCGTCCGGAGTAAAACGCGCAGCGGAGATGCCCCCCAGCCGGAACGTAAGCTGCCGGAACGAGACTGCGGGAGCCACGCCGCGCGACCTCGCCTTTAGCGCACCCACGGTCGCCACGACCGCAGCAATCGCAGCCAGCGCCACGGCGAGGGTGAGCGCCGCGCGGCTGCGTTTCGGAAGCCAGCCCGCGGAATCGAGCCCGGCTCCGATGTCTCCCGCGATCGACAGCGCCTCGAGGTCGAAGGCGAGGTCCCGCGCGGACTGAAAGCGCTCGGTGGGGCTCTTTTCGAGGCAGTGCCGGAGGACGCGTTCGAGGCCTGGGCTCAGGCCGGGGACGCTGGTGGGGCTATGCAGGGGGTCCTGCTTCAGGATCGCCACCATGGTCTCGGCAGTGGTCGGCGCGCTGAAGGCCCTCCGGCCCGTCAACATCTCGAGTACGACGGCGCCCAAGGAAAAGATGTCGGAGCGATGGTCGGCTGGCAGTCCCTGAACCTGTTCGGGCGACATGTAGCCGACGGTGCCCAGGATCGTCCCGGGCGCCGTGCCCGATTCGGTTTCCAGCTGAGAAAGTTGCGCGACCTGCTCCGACGCTTCCCGGCCGGACAGCTTCGCGAGACCGAAGTCCAGGATCTTGACCTGTCCGTCCTTCGTCACGAACAGGTTCTCGGGCTTGAGGTCGCGATGGACGACGCGCTTGTCGTGAGCCGCAGCCAGGCCGCGCGCGATTTGTACGCCGTAGTCGACAGCCTTGCGCAGGGGCAGGGCAGTCCCTGCCATCCGGCTGCGCAGCGTCTCGCCCTCGAGCAGTTCGGAGACGATGTAGGGCCAGCCTTCGCCCGTTCCAACGTCGTACACGGCGGCGATGTTCGGGTGGTTCAAGGCGCCCGCGGCCCTCGCCTCCTGCTCGAAGCGCCGCAGTGGCGCGGGGTCCGCCGAGACCGACGCGGGGAGGACCTTGAGAGCGACGTCACGGCCCAGGCGGCTGTCGCGGGCGCGATATACCTCACCCATGCCCCCGGCGCCGATCGGGGCCACGATCTCGTAGGGGCCGACTTTGGTTCCGACCGCGAGGCCCATGTTGCCTCCCCGCGCGGCGATTCTAACCGGCTGTAGCTCGGCGGGAGCGCCTCACCAAGGTGGCCGCTTCGCGGCGTTTCAATCGACGATGTCGCTTTCGGTGGAGGCCAGGGCGCGCGCGGACCGGAACTTGAAGACGACCTGGCCGACACTGATCAGGTCACCGTCCGACAGCTCTGCGGGTGCCGAGAGCCGCGTGCCTCTGAGATAGGTCCCGTTCTTGCTGTCGAGGTCCTCGAGCGTCGCCCGCCCGTGGGACACCACGATTCGCGCATGCTGCCGGGAGACCTTCGTCGAGTCGATCCAGACCGCCGCCTCCGGCGCCCGACCCAGCACGTGCGGACCCTCCCCGAGCGGTATCTCCCTGGCGCCCCAGACCAGGCAGCAGGCAAGTGGATCGAAGGGGCCGGCAGCTGCCTTGGGGTCGTCGACGACTTCGCCCGAGAACGCGTAGCCGAAGCCGTGAAGGGTCCTGACGTAGCGTGGGTGGCGGGCGTCGTCCCCCAGCGCCGCCCGAAGGTCGGCGGCGACGCGGCCCAGACTCGAGGCCGACACGCAGGTCGCGGGCCAGAGGCTATCGTGGATCTCTGCTCTCCGCACCGCCTGGGGCCGGCGCGTGAGAAGCAACTCCAGCAGCTGGAAGGCCTTGGGCGAGACGTCGATCCGCTCGCCTGCACGCTGGACCTCGCGGGTCGCCGCGTCGAAGACGCAGTCACCGAAGCGGAGCCGCGACACCCGACTCCCCGAGCCTCACCAGAAGCTCACGAGATCCGAAGACTTCGGGAAACACATTGACACCGCGGACTACGATTGTTGACGGCAGATCATAGCTTAGGGTCGCCTCCAGAGGCGGCCCTTCCTCCCCGAGGGAGGTAGCGATGCCCAGAATGATGTCGGGCCTGTTGCTCGCGGGAGCCGCTCTGCTCATGGCGCGCGACGCGGGCGCCTGTGGGGACAAGTTCCTGGTGATCGGCCGCGGCGTACGCCAGCAGCGAGCTCAGGGGGCAGTGCAGCGGGCGTCGATCCTGCTCTACCGGGACGTCGAGGGTCGGTTGCAGGCAGCCCTGCGCGAGCAAAAGGTGGAGGTGCACCTGAAGCTGGCGGGTCACACGCTACGGTCGGTCGAAGGTCGCTCGCAGCTGACCGAGCAACTCGCCTCGGGAAAGTACGACATCGTGCTGGCGTCCCTCTCGGAGATGACCGCCATCGAGCAGGCGGTCGGCTCGGGCCCGACGCGGCCCTTCCTGCTCCCCGTCATCTACAACCCGACGGGCGAGGAGCTAAAGGAGGCCGAGGCGGAATTCAGTTGTGTCATGAGCTCGCCCAGTACCAAGAAGCACTACCTGGCGGTCATCGACGAAGCCATGGTGCTCCGGAAGAAGGAGAAGAAGCCGTGACGACGCCAGCGAGCCTGAGGGCGTTGGCCCTCCTGGCGGGACCCCTTCTCCTGGCCGCGCACTCCGCCCGGGCCCAGGCCTGGCTGGCCCCGAAGGGCGAGGCCTCCTTCACCCTCGGCTACCAGTACTACGGCATGAAGGACCACCTCACGACGGCGGGCGACCGCTACGACTGGGGTCGGACGCGCCAGGACATCATGCTCGCGAACCTGACCTATGCCATCAGCGACCGCTTCACCTTGAGCCTGGGCGTGCCGCCCTACTTCCTGTCGCAGTACACCGGGCAGCAGGCGCATTTCTACCCCGTGCTCGACGCGAACGGGCGCCTGGCCAAGGACGCGGACGGAAACCCCCGCTTTCTGGATCCGACAATCGACGACGGCGGGACCCACGGTTCGTTCGCGGATTTTCGTCCCGAGCTTCGATTCATGGCGCTGACGGACCCGGTCGTCGTCACGCCCTTCGTCGGAACCGTCTTTGCGAGCCACGGTTACGAGTTTCTGGGTCACACCACGGTGGGCCGCCAACTCTGGGAGCTGCGAACGGGCGTCGGCCTGGGCCGACGCCTGGATCCGGTGCTACCCGACGCCTACATTCAGGGGCGCTACGCCTTTTCGTTCCGCGAGCGCGTGCAGGGGTTCCGCTTCAACTACAGCTTCGTGGACTTGGAGCTGGGTTACTTCGTGACGCCGTCCGTGGCGCTTCGCCTGCTCGGTGCCTGGCAGGTTGCCCACGACGGCTTTCGGGACGAGGACTACCCGCTCGCGTACCTCGGGGCCACGAGCTGGGAGGAAGCGCTGGTTGGCCTGGACGGCGAGCAGGTGCGTGGCATTCCCGGGGTTGTCGCGGGCATCCATCACGATCAGCTCGACCTGCAGAGCACATTCAACGCCGGCGTCGGTGTCTCCGTGGCCGCGACCGCCTCCCTCGACCTGGGGATGGCCGCCTACAAGACGGTCTCGGGGAAGGGCGGCCATGCCACGAAGCTGGCGCTGGGCGTGAACGCGACCTGGAGTTTCTCGCCGGCGCGGCTGATCAAGAGGAACGGCGGCGCGCCGAGCCCGCCGCCGGAGGCACCATGACCGGCGGCCTGCTGGCGGCGCTGATCGCCGCGGCCCTCGCCGGGCGGTCGGAAGCGCCGAGGATCGGCGACGCCGTCCCAGACTTCTCGGCCACGGCCATCGACGGCACGCTCGTGTCTCTGCACGAGGTCCTGCGGACACAGCGCGTGGTGGTCGTGCTGTTTCTTTCGACCGTTTGCCCGTATGCAGAGTTCTTCGGCGACCACATCGGGCAGCTCGCGGAGGAATACCGGTCCACAGGCGTGTTCTTCGTCGGCGTGAACAGCAACCAGTTCGAGACCGCCGCCGAGATCGTCGAGTCTGCGGCCGCCCATCGACAGGGGTTTCCCATCATTCACGATCCGGACGCAAGGGTCGCTGATCGCCTCGGCGCCTCGTGCTCCCCGGAGGCTTACGTCATCGACCGGGATCGGAAGCTCCGCTATCACGGCTGGATTCAATCGAAGCTCCGCTCGCCTGATCTGAAGCGCGCCCTCGATGCCATGCTGCGCGGCAAGCCCGTCCGGCTGGCCAGTACCAAGGCCTTCGGCTGCGCGATCGACCGGCGTCGCATGTCGTTCGCCTCTCGCTGAAACGGCTTGACAGCAATGCTGGTGCGGGCCTACGTTGAACCCTGGTCCAGGAAGGGCGCCCGCGATGCGATTGACCTCGGCGGTTCTCGGGCTTCTCGCCATCGGCGCAAGCCTGCCGCCCCAAGCCGGCGCCTGCGGCGACAAGTTCCTGGTCATCGGTCGCAGCACGCGGCGCGTCGAGAAGGCCCGGCATCCCGCCAGGGTCGCCTTGTACCTGCGGGTGGGCTCTGCGCTGCCGGCCGAAGCCGCGGAGATGCGCCTCGAGAAGACACTCAAGCAGGCAGGCCACAAGGTGGAGACGATCTCCGACGAGACGACGCTCCGCGGGGCGATGGCGTCTCGGCGTCTCGACTTCGTGATTGCCGACCTCGGCGACGCGCAAAGCCTGGCGTCCGGCCTGTCCGGTCCCGACGCACCGCGGATCGTGCCGCTGACCCAGGGGGATTGGGACAAGAGAGCCACCGCTGACTACGCACTGGTGATCCGATCCGGCAAGAGCCTGTCCTACCTCGCGGCTCTCGACGCGGCCATGGCCACGCGCTCCGCCGCCTCTCCGCGCTGACGCTGTAGTGAGCTAGCATGCCCGCGTGTTCCGCAAGCGCGAAGGCTCGGTGCTGTGCCCGTCCTGCGGGCAACTGGTCGGCGTCAACGACGACCGCTGCCTGAACTGCGGCCGAAGGCGCCCGGGCCTGTGGGGCTTCGCGCACCTGCTGCGCACCCAGTCCCCGGACATGGGCTTCACGCTGCTGATTTTCTGGGCCTGCGGTGCCGTCTACCTGGCCTGCCTGGCGGCGCAGCCCGACGAGATCAGCGGCCTGTTCTCGCCGGGAATCCGCGCCCTGTACCGCTTCGGCGCTAGCGGGGGCCTGCCCGTCTTCGGCTACGGACGCTGGTGGACCGTGCTGTCGGCCGCCTGGCTCCACGCCGGAGTCCTTCACATCGCCTTCAACATGATGTCCGTCCGCACCCTGGTCCCGCTCACCGCCCACCTGTACGGTCCCGCGCGCACCGTGATCCTCTACACGATCTCGGGGATCACCGGCTTCCTCGCGAGCAGCCTGGCCTTTGGCTTCCTGCCGTTCATGCCGGACAAGCTGCGTGGCGGCTACATCACGGTGGGGGCGTCGGCGCCGGTCTTCGGCCTGATCGGCGCACTGCTGTACTACGGACAACGCGGGGGGAGCGGCCTGATCGGCGGGGCGGCCAAGCAGTGGGCCGTGGCGGGACTCGTCTTCGGCTTCATCATGCCCGGCATCGACAACTGGGCCCACCTGGGCGGCCTGCTGGGCGGCTACGTGACGGCTCGCATCCTCGACCCGCTGAAGCCCGAGCGCGGCGATCACGTGCTCGGTGCGGCCGTGTGCCTTCTCGCTTCCCTTGCCGCGATCCTGGCTTCCGTGATCACCGACCTGCCCGCGCGCTGATGGACCCGATCTACCGCAGCGCGCAGAACCGCGACGTGAAGCCCGCGGCTGCGGACGAGTTCCGGCCCGTTCCGATCGGCCCCATCTCAGTGTGGCCACCGGTGGTCCTCGCCCCCATGGCCGGCGTCACCAACCCGCCGTTCCGGACGTTGTGCAAGGAGTTCGGCGCCGGCCTCTACGTCAGCGAGATGATCACGGCGCGGGCCCTGGTGATGGGCAGCCGCAAGACGCTGCTGCTCGCGAGCTTCTCGCCCGAGGAGACGACGCGCAGCCTGCAGCTCTACGGCGTCGACCCGTTCTACGTGGGCGAGGCGGTGCGCTTCCTGGTGGACGAGGAGCGCGTGGACCACCTGGACCTGAACTTCGGCTGCCCGGTGCGCAAGGTCACGAGCAAGGGCGGCGGCGCTGCGATCCCGCTGAAGCCGCGCCTGCTGCGCAGCATCGTGGCGGCCGCCGTGAAGGCAGCGGGCCGCGTCCCCGTCACCCTGAAGTTCCGCAAGGGCATCGACGAGCAGTACCAGACCTACCTCGAGGCCGGCCGCATCGGCGAGGAGGAGGGCTGCGCGGCCGTCGCGATGCACGCCCGCACCGCGGCCCAGCTCTACGACGGCCAGGCCGACTGGGACGCCATTGCGCGCCTGAAGCAGCACGTGCGCCGGGTGCCGGTGCTGGGCAACGGCGACATCTGGGAAGCCGAGGACGCCCTGCGCATGCTGCGCCAGACCGGCTGCGACGGCGTCGTGGTGGGCCGCGGCTGCCTGGGCCGCCCCTGGCTGTTCCGCGATCTGGCCGACGTGTTCGCGGGCCGGGCTCCCCAGGATCCGCCGCCCCTGGGCGGTGTCGTGGACGTGATGCTGGAGCACGCCCGGCTGCTGGCGGCATGGCTGGGCGACGAGGGCGCCGCGATGCGGGCCTTCCGCAAGCACAGTTCCTGGTATACCAAGAGCTTCCCGGGCTCGGCCCCGCTGCGCGAGCGCCTGATGCGGGTGGCGAGCCTCGCCGAACTCGGCGAGATCCTGGGTGGCCTGGACCGCACAACGCCCTATCCCCCCGAAGCCATGCGCGTCCAGCGCGGGAAGACGGGCGGCACCCAGAGGGTGGCCCTGCCCGATGGCTACCTGGACGACCTCGACGACGCCACCCCGCCCTCGGCGCTGGCGGAGGCCGCCGACTCCGGCGGCTAGTTGGCCGGCTCCCCGGTCGCCAGGTTCTGCCGGATCCCCTCGAAGCGCGAGACGAAGCGCCACAAGGTCGCACGCGCGCCCTCGCCCTGGACGCTGAAGCGCAGCGTCCACTCGTGGGGCATCTGCAGCCCATCCGTGGCCCGAAAGTCGCCGAAGGTCTCCTCGAGGTCGTAGCGCGTGTCCTGCTGCTGCGAGGAGGCGGTGATGCTTCCGGACATGGGCGCCGCCTGGTCCAGGCGATACGTGGTGCGCAGGTGACGGAAGCTCGCGGGCTCGAGGAACAGCCGCACCTGCAGGTTGCTGCGCCGCTTCGCGAAGCCGTAGCTGAGCTGATGCAGTTCGACGTCGTCGACCTTCTTGAGACCGTCGTACTTCAGCTTCGCGCCACGGGCCGGAAGCTCCAGCAGTGGCCACGCGGTCGACAGCGCTCCACCCAGCAGGCCTTCGCGCAGCGGCTCGTCGTAGGAGGCGAGAAAACTCGCGATCTCAGAGCGCCGCCCCGGCTGGAAGAAACCCACGTCCACCTTGTCGTTGGCGAAGCCGAAGCTCTCGCCGTTGTAGTCGGGCGCGCCGAAGCGCAGCGACGCGCGCAGCGAGCGGGCTTCGGAGTAGAACAGCGACACGCCGGCCAGATCGGACGCCCCGCCGATCAGCACCTTGAAGCGGACCGGACCCTGGGCCATGCGCGAGCGGATCGCCGCGCGGGCCTCGGCGGGCCCGATCGACTCCAGGTGGCGGGCCACCAGGTCCTCGGCCGTGGGCTTCGCGTCCTTCGCAGCAGCCAGGCTCGGCAACAGCAGGAGGCTCGCGGCGATGGCCTTCCTCATGGGCGGTGATAGTACGCCCGGATCACGTCGAGCGCCGGCTTGCCCTGGGGCGTGAAGTCTCGGGCGTGGCGCTCGGGAGCGGCGTCCGGCGCGCCCAGCGCGGGATGCCACTTCCAGACGAAGACCCCGCCGAACCAGGGCTTGTCCCACACGCTGGCGAACATGGCCGCGTAGGCGTCGCGTTGCAGACGGTCGTCGCGATCGCCCTCGGTCCCCCACAGCCACGGCTCCAGGAGGCTCCCCTTCAGGCTCTTGTAGCCGACCTCGGTGAAGACGATGGGCTTCTGCGTGCGCTCGTGCAGCGCCTCGAGTCGAGCCACGATCGGCGGCCAGGCGGCGGTGATGGTCTCGGCGCTTTGGGCTCCGGTCACACGCAGCGGGTAGTAGGCCTGCACGCCGACGAAATCCAGGGCGCCCCAGAACGCGACGCTCTCGGCCTCGTGCCAGTTGGCGCAGTAGGTGAGGCGGCCGCGGTAGACCCCGCGGACTTTCCCGATCAGACGGCGCCAGTCCGCGGCGCGTCCCGAACTCCGCGGCAGCTCGGTGCCGACGGCCAGCGCTTCGATTCCGTTTCTCTCGGCGAGTCGGGCGTAGTGGAGCAGGAACGTCTCGTAGGCGTCGAAGAAGCGAGACCAGTCGGCCTCGCTCCTCATCTCGAGGTCGCCCACCCAGGCTCCACCGCGCAGCCACAGGTGCGGCTTCAGCAGCGTCCGGATGCCGCGCTCCCGGGCCCAGCGCGTGGTGGCCTCGAGGCCGGCGTCGGTCTCGCCCCACAGCCCGCGCGACGGCGAGAGCACCACTTCGGGCGCGTCCTTGGCACGGCACCAGCCGAAAGGCGTCTGCGAGATCCAGTCGGCGCCCAGCGCCCGCAGCGGATCGAGCGCCGCGGCCGCGTGTTCGCGGCCGGCCTCCCACGAGACCCCGCGCATGCGCGTGTCGCGGCGCGCGGGGCCGCACACGAACACGGCCAGCACCACCACGGCCACGAGCGGCGCCAGGCGCCGCATGCCCTAGGGACGGGCGGCGCTCCGCCGCCGGAAGGAGAACTCCTGGGGCTTGCCGCCCTTGTCGAGAATGCTCAGGAGGCTGTCGGGACCCGTGCGGCGGTAGGTCAGGCGCACACGCCCGGTTCCACCCACTTCCGCGCCCTCGAAGCTGGCCTCGGTCGCCTGCTTCGCCACCAGGCGCAGCTCGACCGGCCTGTCCTTCTCTTCGCGTGCGACGAGCTTGCCGTCGAAGTGGCGCAGCCGCAGCACCACCAGCCCGCCTTCGGCCTTCAGCGTCAGCAGCTCGAGCACGCGGGCCTGGCCGCGCCCCACGTAACGCCACATGCCGAGCATCGAGTCGCCGGAGGGCTCGGTCCAGACTTCTTCGGAGAGCTGGTCCGCGGATTCGTCCACCCAGTGCCCCGCCATGAACGCCACGTCGGCCAGCGTGGCCGAGACGGGTGCTTGCTCGCCGGCTGCGGCGGCCTGGACGAGCGCCAGGAGCACGAGCGCCGTCACTTCCCCTTCTTCTTCATCATGGCTTCGATGGTGCTGCGGGCGCGCTCGTCGCGGAACTTCTGCAGCACCTCGCGCACCTGGGGATGGGTCTTGGTGAGGGCGTCCAGCTTGTCCTTCTTCAGCTCCAGCACCTCGCAGTCGCTGGCGGCGATCAGCGTGGCGGTGCGCGGCTTGCCGGTCAAGACCGAGATCTCGCCGAAGAAGTCGCCCTCGACCAGGGTGTGCACGCGCACGTAGTGGCCCTTGGGGTTGCGCACGTAGGCCTTGACGCTGCCCGTCGAGAGAATGAACAGGCTGTCGCCGGGCGCGCCCTCCGCGACCAGCACGTCGCCGGGCTCGAACGTGATGAGCTCCAGGTCGTGGATCACCGCGGCCAGGTCCTGCTCCGAAAAACCGCCGAACAGGGGCGTCGAGAGCATCGCGTCGCCCCCCTGGCGCGGCGCCGTGTCGTCGCCCGCGGCCACGTAGGCCAGGTCCTCGTCGGAATCGGCCGTCAGGGTGGGAACCACCTCGGGCTCGAGGTTGAGATCGAGCACGGGCAGTTCCGGCGCCGGCTCGGGCTCTGGAACCGGCACGGGCACTTCGACGGCCGGCGACGCGTCGAGGCCTAGGTCGGAGCCGCCCGCGTCCATCCCCATCTCGGCGCCACCGAGGGGATCGGACGACGGGTCGAACTCCTCGAGGCCGAAGGACGGCGACGAGGCGCGTGGCGACGGCGCGCTGGGCGCCGTTCGCGCCTTCTCCTGGATCAGGTGCGCGAGGCGCTCCTCCACGTCGCTCCGGCCCGGCGCGATCTTCTCGATGCGCTTCAGGATCGCGATCGCCTTGGCCGCGAAGCCGTCCTGCGCGTGCTCGTCGGCCAGCGACATCAACGTCGGCACGGCCTCCCTGCCTCGATTGGCGAGGACCAGGGTGTCGGCGAGCTGCAGGCGCGTCCGCAGGTCCTTCGGGCGAGCCTTGAGCTGCTTGTTGAGGAGGTCGATCGCCTTGGCGTAGTCCTTCTTCGCGAGGAAGTCGGCGACCGACGACATGGGCGCCTTTATACCATGCTCCCGGCGGCCGTTCGGCTAAGTTGACTTTTTCGTATAGATTGATAGGATCGAGGTCCGCCCCCTGTGCGGAGAGAGAGCATGAGCAGCGAAGTCACGGTAGCCCAGGAACTTGCGAACAAGGAGTATCGGGCCGGCTTCGTCACGGACATCGAGTCCGAGGCGGTCCCCGCAGGCCTCAACGAGGACATCGTCCGCCTGATTTCCCACAAGAAGAACGAGCCCGAGTTCCTCCTGGAATGGCGGCTCAAGGCCTTCCGCCACTGGCTCACGATGAAGGAGCCGAGCTGGGCCAACGTCAAGTACGGCCCGATCGACTACCAGTCGATCATCTACTACTCGGCGCCGAAGCAGAAGAAGGACGGGCCCAGGAGCCTCGACGAGGTGGATCCCAAGCTGCTCGAGACCTTCGAGAAGCTCGGCATCCCGCTGCGCGAGCGCGAGAAGCTGGCGGGCGTCGCGGTGGACGCCGTCTTCGACTCGGTTTCGGTGGCGACGACCTTCAAGGGCAAGCTCGAGGAGGTCGGCGTGATCTTCTGCAGCTTCTCCGAAGCGGTGCAGAAGCGACCCGACCTGATCGAGAAGTGGCTGGGCACGGTCGTGCCTTACACCGACAACTTCTTCGCGACCCTCAACTCGGCGGTCTTCTCCGACGGCTCCTTCTGCTACATCCCGAAGGGCGTGCGCTGCCCGATGGAGCTCAGCACCTACTTCCGCATCAACGCCGCCAACACCGGCCAGTTCGAGCGCACCCTGATCGTGGCCGAAGAGGGCGCCTACGTCAGCTATCTCGAGGGCTGCACGGCGCCGATGCGCGACGAGAACCAGCTCCACGCCGCGGTGGTCGAGCTGGTGGCCCTGGACGACGCCCAGATCAAGTACTCGACGGTCCAGAACTGGTACCCGGGCGACGAGAACGGCAAGGGCGGCATCTACAACTTCGTGACCAAGCGCGGCAAGTGCCAGGGCCGCAACTCGAAGATCTCCTGGACCCAGGTCGAGACCGGCTCGGCCATCACCTGGAAGTACCCAAGCTGCCTGCTCCTGGGCGACAACTCGGTGGGCGAGTTCTACTCGGTGGCGGTCACGAACAACTACCAGCAGGCCGACACCGGCACCAAGATGATCCACCTCGGGAAGAACACGCGCTCGACCATCGTGTCGAAGGGCATTTCGGCGGGCCACGGCCAGCAGAGCTACCGCGGCCTGGTCAAGATCGGCAAGGGCGCCGACGACGCCCGCAACTACTCCCAGTGCGACTCGCTGCTTTTGGGCGACAAGTGCGGCGCCCACACCTTCCCCTACATCGACGTGCAGAACGCAAGCGCGCGCATGGAGCACGAGGCCTCGACCTCGAAGATCGGCGAGGACCAGATCTTCTACTTCCAGCAGCGCGGCATCTCGCCCGAGGACGCGGTGAACATGATCGTGAACGGCTTCTGCAAGGAGGTCTTCAAGGAGCTGCCCATGGAGTTCGCCGTCGAGGCGCAGAAGCTGCTGGGCGTGAGCCTCGAGGGGAGCGTCGGCTGATGCTCGAGATCAAGGACCTTCACGCGCGGGTGCAGGACAGGCCGATCCTGCGCGGCCTGACCTTGTCGGTGAAGGCCGGCGAGGTGCACGCCATCATGGGGCCGAACGGCTCGGGCAAGAGCACCCTGGCCCACGTGCTGGCGGGCCGCCCGGGCTATACGGTGACAGCGGGCGAGGTGCTCTACCAGGGCAAGAACCTGCTCGAGATGAGCCCCGAGCTGCGCGCCCGCGAGGGTGTGTTCCTGGCCTTCCAGTACCCGGTGGAGATCGCGGGTGTCAGCAACGTCTACTTCCTGAAGGCCGCGCTCAACGCGATCCGCAGGCACCGCGGCCAGAGCGAGCTGGACGCCATCGACTTCCTGAACCTGGCGAAGGAGAAGGCCAAGGTCGTGGAAATCGACGAGGCCCTGGTCAAGCGCCCGGTCAACGAGGGCTTCTCCGGCGGCGAGAAGAAGCGCAACGAGATCTTCCAGATGGCGATCCTCGACCCGCGGCTCGCGATCCTCGACGAAACCGACTCGGGACTCGACATCGACGCGCTGCAGGTGGTGGCCCGCGGCGTCAACCAGCTGCGCAGCTCCGAGCGCTCGATGATCGTGGTCACCCACTACCAGCGCCTGCTCAACTACATCGTGCCGGACTTCGTCCACGTGCTGATGGAAGGCCAGATCGTGCGCTCGGGAGGCAAGGAGCTGGCCCTGGACCTCGAGTCCAAGGGCTACAGCTGGCTCGAGAAGGAGCCCGCGGGAGCGCGATGACCGGCGCGGCCCTCGAGACGGACCTGTTCCGCGCCGCTTTCGAGCAGCGCGCGGCCGCGCGCCACGAGCCCGGCTGGCTGGTCCGGCTCCGCGAGGAGGCCTTCGCCCGCTACGCCGCCACGGGCCTGCCCACCACGCGGGACGAGGCCTGGCGCTTCACGAACGTGCAGCCCATCGCGCGCACGAGCTTCGCGGCCCCGTCGGCCTTCGACGCGACCGAGGCCGACGTGATGGCGGCCGGGCTCGTGGAGCTGGGCGGGCCGCGCGCGGTGTTCGTGAACGGCCGCCTGCACGCGGGCCTGTCGCGGCTACAGGGCAGCGGCGTGCGTGCCCTCGGCGCCGTGATCGAACAGGAGCCGGCGCGGCTGCAGGGCCGGCTCGGCCGCGACGCGAAGGACCGCACGCCGTTCACCGCCCTCAACACCGCCCTGTTCGAGGACGGTGCCGTGGTCGAGATCGCCGCGGGCGAGAGGCTCGCGCATCCGATCCACCTGGCCTTCTACTCCAGCGCCGGCGCGCCGAGCGTGACCCACCCGCGGGTCCTGGTGCTTTTGGGCCGCAACAGCCAGGCGACGGTCGTCGAGAGCCACTTCGGAAGGGGCACGTACCTGACCAATGCCGCCAGCGAGCTGTTCGTCGAGGACGGCGCACAGCTCGAGCACGTGAAGCTGCAGCGCGAAAGCCAGACGGCCTTCCACGTGGCGACGCTGTCCGCGGTCCTGGGCCGCGACGCCCGCCTGGCACAGCACCACATGGCATTGGGCGCGCTGCTGGCGCGGGCCGACATCGAGGCGCGCTTCGACGGCGAGGGCGGCAGTTGCGCGCTGTTCGGCCTGTTCCATGCCGACGGCCAGCGCCTGCTCGACAGCCACACCCGCCTCGACCACGCGGTGCCTCACGCCGAAAGCCACGAGCTGTACAAGGGCATCCTGGACGGCAGGGCTCGCGGTGTGTTCCACGGCCGCATCGTGGTGCGCCAGGACGCCCAGAAGACCGCGGCCTACCAGACCAACCAGAACCTGCTGCTGTCGCGGGACGCGCTGGTTCAGTCGATCCCCCAGCTCGAGATCTTCGCCGACGACGTGAAATGCAAGCACGGCTCCACCACCGGCCAGCTCGACGACAGCGTGCTGTTCTACCTGCGCTCGCGGGGCATCGGCGAGAGCGAGGCGCGCAGCCTGCTCACCTACGCCTTCGCCAGCGACGTGATCCAGAAACTGCCCCTGGCGGAGTTGCGCAGCGCCGTGACCAGCCACCTCCACGAGCGCCTGGGCGGCGGCCGCGAGATCCGGGAGGCCGCGCTGTGAGCAGCGTCCGCGCACAGCAGCCGGCGGCCGCCTATGACGTGGCGAAAGTCCGCGCCGACTTCCCGATCCTGGCGCGGCTCGCCCATGGCAAGCCCCTGGTGTTCCTGGACAGCGCCGCCTCGGCGCAGAAGCCGCGCGCCGTGATCGAGGCCGAAGCTCGGGTCTACGCGGAGACCTACGCGAACGTCCATCGCGGCGTCTACGAGCTCTCGATGCAGGCTACCGACGCCTACGAGGGCGCGCGGGTCAAGGTGCAGCGCTTCCTGAACGCCGCCTCCCACAAGGAGATCGTGTTCGTGCGCGGCACCACCGAAGCCGCGAACCTGGTGGCCGGGAGCTATGGCCGCAAGCACGTGGGGGCCGGCGACGAGGTGCTGATCACGGGTCTCGAGCACCACTCGAACATCGTGCCGTGGCAACTGTTGTGCGAGGACAAGGGCGCGCGCCTCGTGGTGGTTCCGATAACGGACGCGGGCGAGGTCCTGTTGGAGGACGTGCTGCGCTTGCTGTCCCCGCGCACGAAGCTGCTTGCGGTCGCCCAGATCTCGAACGCCCTCGGCACGCTGCTGCCGGTGAAGGAGATCGTGGCCGCGGCCCATGCCCGCGGCGTGCCGGTGTTCGTGGACGGCGCGCAGTCGGCGCCGCGCATCCCGGTGGACGTGCGCGAGCTGGACTGCGATTTCTTCGCCTGCTCCGGCCACAAGGCCTACGGGCCTTCGGGCATCGGCGCGCTCTACGCGAAGGCGGAGATCCTGAAGGCCATGCCGCCCTGGCAGGGCGGCGGCGACATGATCCTCTCGGTCAGCTTCGAGAAGACCACCTACAACGAGATCCCGTACAAGTTCGAGGCGGGCACCCCCAACATCGCGGGCGCCATCGCCCTGGGCACGGCCCTCGACTACCTGACCGAACTGGGCATGGGTCGCATCGCCGCCTACGAGGACGACCTGCTCCGCTACGGCACGGAGCTGTTGTCGGCGATCCCCGGACTGACCCTCGTGGGCACGGCGCCTTGCAAGGCGGGGGTCTTGAGCTTCGTGCTCGACGGGATCCATCCCCACGACATCGGCACCGTCCTCGACTACGAGGGCATCGCGATCCGCACGGGCCACCACTGCGCGCAGCCGGTGATGGACCGCCTCGGCATCCCGGCCACGGCCCGCGCGTCCCTGGGCCTCTACAACACCCGCCAGGACCTGGATCTGCTCGCGGCCGGCATACGCAAGGTGCAGGAGATGTTCCGGTGAGCGGCGAGCTGCGCGAGCTGTACCAGGAGGTGATCCTGGACCACGGCAAGCGTCCGCGGAACCTGCGCGAGATTCCGGGCGCGCTCCACGCCGACGGCCACAACCCGCTGTGCGGCGACAAGGCCACCATCTACGTGCAGCTCGACGGCGAGCGCATCGCGGACCTGAGCTTCCTGGGCAAGGGCTGCTCGATCTCCACCGCCTCGGCCTCCATGATGACCGAGAGCCTGAAGGGCAAGACCCGGGCGGACGCCGAGGCCCTGTTCGAGCGCTTCCACGAACTGATCACCGGCGACCCTTCGAGGCCACCTCACTACGCTCAGGGTCTGGGCAAGCTCGCGGTGTTCTCGGGCGTGTGCGAATTCCCGGTGCGGGTCAAGTGCGCGGCGCTGGCCTGGCACACCTTCAAGGCGGCGCTGCAGGGCGCAGCGCAGCCGGTTTCCACGGAGTGACGCGTTGAGAGAAGCGCGCACGGTCTCGCGGGACATCGAAGTCGCTGCCATCCCCTACGGGGAGAAGGTGGAGCTGAAAGCCGGCCAGACCGTCTTCATCACCCAGTCCCTGGGCGGCTCCCACACCGTCATGACCGACATGGGCTACATGGTCCGTGTCGAGGGCAAGGACGCCGACGCGATCGGTGAGGCGCCGGTCGTGCCTCTGAGCGTCGAGGACGTGGGCGGCCGCACGGTCGAACAGATGGCCTGGGAGCAGCTGAAGACGTGCTTCGACCCCGAGATCCCGGTCAACATGGTGGACCTGGGCCTCGTCTACGGCTGCGAAGCCACCAAGACCGAGGACGGCGCCGACAAGATCAGCGTGCGCTTCACGCTGACGGCGCCGGGCTGCGGCATGGGCGACTACCTGCGTGAGGACATCCGCGGCAAGCTGCTGCAGATCCCCGGCGTGAAAGAAGTGGACGCCCAGGTGGTCTTCGACCCGCCTTGGAACCAAGCCATGATGTCGGATGCTGCGCGCTTGCAGCTGGGGCTGATGTAATGAAGTTCACCTCCCAAGAGGAATACGGCCTGCGCTTCCTGCTGCAGCTGGCGCGGCGCGCGCCAGAAAGCCTGACCATCGCGGAGCTGGCCCAGGCCGAGGGCGTCACGGTGCCCAACGTCGCCAAAATGATGCGCGTGCTGCGCACGGGCGGCCTGGTGCGCAGCACCCGGGGCCAGGCCGGCGGCTACACCCTGGCCCGCGCGCCCGAGGAGATCTCAGTGAAGGAGGCGCTCACCATCCTGGGCGAGCCGCTCTTCGACGCGAGCTTCTGCGGGCGCCACTCGGGCATCGAGTCGCTCTGCATCAACCTGGGCGACTGCTCGATCCGCCCCGTGCTGCGCACGGTCCAGGACGCCGTGGACCAGGTTCTGGAGCAGCTCACGCTCAGGAGCCTGCTGGCCCCGGAGCGGGAGGTGAAGTTCAGCCCGCGGGCCATCGCGCTGCCGGTGGCCCGCAGCAACTAGGAACGTCAGCGACCAGACTCGCGCGACGCCGCGCCAGCGGGGTTGCGCGGAACTAGCCGAAGCGGCCAAGGGGGCTCCCCGCGAACGTAGGCCGGGGGCTAGAATGCGCTCCTGCCCATGCCGACACGCGGCGAGCGCGTCGTGGTCGTGGACCACGACGTCCGGGTCAAGCGCCTGTTCGAGAAGGCGATCACGCCTCCCGAGTTCGAGCTGCATGCCTTCGAGGATCCCGTGGCCGCCCTGGTGGAGCTGCCGCGGATCGACCCCGACGTGGTGGTGTGCGCGGAGCGCATGCCCGGGATGCGGGCGACCGATTTCGTGCGGGGCATCCGCCAGAGCGGCCACTTCCCCCACCTCACGTTCTTCGTCCTCGCCAACGACCCCCTGAGCCGCCGCGAGGTCGAGCTGGTGCTGGGCACCAAAGACGCCTGCCTGGTGAAGCCGGTGCCGGTGCCCGCGCTGCTGGCGCGCCTGCGGGGCGCCCGCGTGGAGCGCGGCGAGCTGCCCCCGCCCCACACCTTGTCGGGCCAGACCGATCGCTCCGGCCTCCTGGGCCTCTTGAAGCTGTGCGAGGATGCGCGGCTGACGGGCCGCTTCCGCATCGAGGCCCGGACCGAGCAGATCTTCCTCGACTACCTGGCGGGCACCCCGGTGCAGTGCGGCGCCATGCCCGACGATGCCCAGCGCGACCCCCTGGAGCGCCTGCTCGCCATGGAGGGCGGACGCTACGTGTTCGAGCCGCGCCGCGTCCAGGGTGGGCCCCACGCGGCGCTGGCCCAGGGAGCCTTCGCGATGGCGGGAGGGGGGTCGTCGGGGCGCTTCTCCACCGTGGAAAAAGACGGCCGCCGCTACCAGGTCTACACCGAGGCCTTCCACGCCCCGAACTTCTCGGTGGTGACGGTGGTGGCCGTATCGGGCCAGGGGCTGCGCAAGATCGAGACCCTGTGGCCTCACCCCATGAAGCGCGGTGCCGACGCCGACCCGGTGCACGTTCAGGTCGAGGCCCAGCACGCGAGTGTCCTCCAGGAGCTCGAGGCGGGGGCCTTCATGCCGGCGTCCCGGCGCAAGGTCTGGGACGTCGCCGGAGGCGGCGTCGAGGGATCGGTCCTGGTCTGGGTGATGTCGCTGCTCCGAGACATCGTGGCCGGCCGGCTGGGTCTCGCCCCTACGATCGGGCTGCTGCGCCAGAGCCGCCGCGAGCTCGCAGGCTCCCATCCGGGCCTGATGGCCTTCAGAGTGGACCCGACCGGCCGCATCGACGTGAGCCTGCCCGAGGAATCCTCGCGAACGACGCTGTCCGGCATCCGCCTGCCGCGGGGAGTCGTGGAGGGCGTGGCGGCATGGGCCACGGTGTTCCGCGCCGAGGCCGGCATGCTGGTCGGACCGCCGCGCCTGCCCACCGCGCGACGCGCCACCCGGATGATGGCGGAGGAGCTGGAGCGCATCGGCTTCTACGCCGCGCTCGAGGACGAGCGGGCCCGGGCCTAGGGCGCCCTAGCGCTTGCGGCGGGCCGGGCGCCGGCTGGGCTTGCGCGACGCGCGCCGGGGCGCCTTGTTCTTGCGCGGGGGCCGCGCATGCCGGACGCTCGACCCGCGCTTGGGCCGGGGACGCGCGCGGCGGGCGCCGTAGCTCTCGGCGCCCATGATGTGGAGCGACACGTACGGCGCATCGCCCACCACCCAGGAGTCGTGGCCGGGCGGCACGTGGAAGAGGTCGCCCGGTTCCAGGACCGTCTCCTGGCCGCTCTCGTCCATGCGCACCACCGCGCGGCCCGAGATCACGAAGCCGACGTGCTCGACGGGACAGCTCGTGACCCTGGCGGCCGGGCCCACGTGCTGCGACCAGCGCCAACCCGGCTCGTAGCGAGCGCGGCCCAGGGTCATGGGCCCGACGTGCAGGAGCTCGAAGCCCCCCTTTTCGAACTCGCGGCGTTCGTCGGGCGCGCCAAAACGCTTCACGACGACTTTGTCCATGGGCTTTTCGCTCCAGGGCTATGGGCTTGGGCGCTGCTATAGCAGGAAGCGCCCCTGGAAGCAAAGGCCCCGGCCGGTGCGCTAGCGAGCGAACACCTCGTCGAGGCTGACGCTGCGGACGGCCTCGGGACGGATCCCCAGCTTCAGCGCGCCGATCATCGCGTCCTCCGCGGCCAACTCGGGCTTGGGCTCGTCGTACTTCACGGCCGAGGGCTGGTCGGAGACGATCCGGTCGCGCAGGGCCTTGGCGTCCTTGGTGACGAACACCACCTGCAGGTTCCGGGTCTGGACGTACTTCTTCAGCACCCGGTTCACTTCGGCGAGCGTGAGCTTCTGAAGCGCGCCCCGCATGTACGCCGTGTACTCGGGAATCCCGTACCACTGGGAATCCAGGGCGTAGCCGAGCTGCTGGTTCTGGTTGGCGGTCATCACGAAGACGTTCTTCATCAGATAGTTGCGCGTGTCCTCGAAGTCCTTGGCCAGGAGACCCTTCCTCGCGAGCTCATCCATCGCGTGGATGGCGATCCGGAGGGCCATGTGCGCGTCTTCCTGGGTACGCAGCGGGCGCAGCCAGACCTCGAACAACTGCGCGCGGCGCGCGACGTTCGGATCCGGGAAGAACTGGAACATGCCACGCGGGAAGGCCTCCACGTAGGCGTAGTCCCCGTAGTTCATGCCGCGCAGCTCGCGGATGCGCTCGTAGAGGTGCGACATCGACGAGCGGTGCTCACCGAGCCAGCTGCGCACGAGGTAGAGCGCGGCGAAGTCGGGATGGCCACGCTTCACCGGAATCGGGTAGCCGAAGGAGACCGCGGTGGCGCGGGTCTCCTTGTCCACGATGGTTACCTGCCGGCCCTGGGGCATGCGCCCCGAGATGGCCGCCAAGGCACCTGGTGCCGGCCCTTCGGGCAGCCGCGCGAGCTGCTGCAGGAGCTTCGCGTTCGCGTCCTCGCTCAACTCGCCGGAGACGCCGAGGCCGAGGTTGGCGCGGGTGTAGTGGGCCTGCACGAAGCCCTTGACGTCGTCCAGACTGATGGCGTCGAGGGCGGCGGCGGTCCCGAGGACGGGGTGGCCGTACGGCGTGCCGCTGAAGATCTCCACCTGCAGCTGTTCCTTGCCCAGCTCCTCGTCGTTCGAGGACTTGAGGTCCTCTTTCAGCGCGTTGCGTTGCGCATCCCTGAGCCGCGCGAAGTCCTCCTCGCGGAAGCCGGGGTCGCTGAGCTGGGGCAGGGCGATGTCGAGGAAGGCGGCCGCGTTGTCCCGGTGCACGATTCCGGTGAACGTGGCCATCTCCTTGTCCACCTGGCCGTTGAAGCTGGCGGCCATTGGGAACAGGGCCTTCTTGATCTCGTCGATCTTGAGCGCCTTCGACCCGGCCTCGGCGACCATCGACGCCGACAGCGCCGCCAGCCCCTGCTTGCCCGGGGGATCGTAGGCCGAGCCCGCCTGGAACAGGAGCTTCACGTTCAGCTGCGGCACCGCGGACTTGACGCTCAGCCTCCTGACGTCGCCGCTCGCTCTCGCGGGGAGCAAGGAGGCGAGGGCGGGTTGCGACCGGACGGCGTCGGGAAGCGGGCCCTTGGAGAGCGTCGTCACCACCAGGCCGGCATCGGTCACGTACTTCCGCGCCGCGGCCTGCAAGTCGGCGGGTGTCAGCGACTCGTACACGCGGAACAGCTGGTTCAGGGTGTCGAAGGAGCGCTCGAAGCGCACGAAGCGCGCCAGCACTCCGGCGATGCGGTCGGTGGAGTCGAGGCCGCGGGTGAAGCCGTAGCGGGCGTTGGCCTTGAAATCGGCGAGGCGCCTGGCGTCGACCGGGGCCGCCGTCGTCGCGGCGAAGCTGCGCAGGATCTGGTCGCGCACGTAGACCGCGTCCTCGGCCTGCTTCACGCGGGCGAAGACCGTGGCCAGGTACGGGTCCACGTTGTTCGGGAAGTAAGTGAACAGCTGGTCGACCTTCTGCTCCTGCTCGACCAGGCGCTGGTACAGCTCGGAGGTGGCGCCGAAGTTCAGGTCGATCAAGGTATCGAAGGCTGCGAAGTCCTTCTCGACAGCGGAGAAGCCGGGGGCATGGAAGGCCACCGCGACCAGGGGCAGCGTCGGTGCCTCCCACGGGATGTGGGCGTAGACGGGCCCCTGGGGAGCGGGCTCCCGCGGGATCTCCACCTTGTAGCTGCCGGGCCTCCAGGCGCTCCAGTGTTTCGTGACCAGGGCGAAGGCGGCCTCGGGCTCGACGTCGCCAGCGACGATCAGGGCCGTGTACTCGGGCCGATACCAGCGGTCGAAGAAGACCTTCGCGTAGGCGTACTGGTTCGGCATGTCCTCGATGTCCTTCAGGAAGCCGATGGTGGTGTGCTTGTAGGTGTGGGTGGTGAAGGCGCTGTCCTGTTGCACCTCGATCAGCTTGTTCGTGGGGTCGGCGCTGTTCTTGTTGTACTCGCCCAGCACCGCCCGCGATTCGGTCTTGAACGCGGCCTCGCTGTAGGCGAGGTTCTGGAACCGGTCGGCCTCGGCCTTCAGCACCGCCTCCAGGTCCTCCTTGGCGAAGGTGGTGTGGTAGTTCGTGAAGTCGTCGCTCGTGTAGGCGTTGGAGCGGGCGCCGGCGCGGGTCATCAGGGCCTGGTACTGCTCGGGGGACATGCTGGGCGTGCCGCGGAACATCATGTGCTCGAAGAAGTGGGCGAAGCCCGACTTGCCGGCCTCCACTTCGTTGCGCGAGCCCGTCTGGACCGGGATCTGGACTGAGACCAGGTTCGGGAACCCGGTCGGGACCACGATGACCTTGAGGCCGTTCGGGAGCGCCCGCTCGTGGGCCTTGAAGGGAAGGAGGTCGGACTGGGCCTGGGCGTTCACGGACAGGAGGCAGAGCGCGAGCGCGCCCGGGATGAGTCGCATGGTTCTCCTCGGCAAGTTACTCGGTTGCAGTGGCGGTCGCGTCGGGGATGGCCGGCTCGGCTCGGGCGCGCCGGCGCCTCGATCCGATCCAGTCCCGGACCCTCGCCGGCCCGAAGCCGTCGAGGTAAGTGTAGACCACGGGCACGACCAGCAGCGTCAGCAGCGTGGAGGTGATGAGCCCACCGATCACCGCCCGCGCCATGGGCGCGCGCATCTCGGCCCCGGCGCCGATGGCCAGGGCCAGGGGCAGCATGCCGAAGATCATGGCCAGGGTGGTCATCACGATGGGCCGCAGTCGCGTGGTGCCCGCCTTGATCAGCGCCTCGCGGCGGCCCAGGCCCTCGCGCCGCGCCTGGTTCGCGAAGTCGACGAGCAGGATGGCATTCTTGGTGACGAGGCCCATGAGCATGATCAAGCCGATCATGCTCATGATGTTCAGGCTGTCGCCGGTGAACAAGAGCGCCAGGGCCACGCCGAACAAGGACAGCGGCAGGGACAGCATGATCGAGAACGGGTGGGTGAAGGACCCGAACTGCGAGGCCAAGATCAAGTAGATGAAGACCACGGCGAGGAACAGGGCCTGGAACATGTTGGCGAACATGTCCTTGAGCTCCTCGGCGTCGCCGCCGTGGACGATGTCGTAGCCGGGCTGGAGCTTTATCGCCTGGGCGGCCGACTCGATGTCGGCGGTGATCTCCTGCAGGGTGCGGCCGTCGGGGTTGGCGGAAACCCGCACCTCGCGCTGCAGGTCCTTCCTCCGGATCGTCGAAGCGGAAGAGCCCTCCTCGGCCACGGCCACCTCGCGCAGTGACACCAGCAGCTTGTCGTGGAAGTCGTTCTCGCGCTCGCTGGGTACCGTCAGCTCCAGCAGGTCGTCGGCATAGCGCCGCTGGTCGGCGCGCAGCCTCACCCGCACGTCGTGGCTCTCGCCCCGGGCATCCTCGATCACGGTCGCGACCTCGCCGGCCACCGCCGCGCGCAGCGTGGTGCCGATGGCGCCGGCCTTCAACTCCAGGTCGTTGGCCCGGGCGCGGTCCACGCGCAGCTTCAACTCGGGCTTGGACTTTTCGAGGCTGGTCTCGACGTCGGCGATCCCGGGCGTCTTCTGCATGGCCTGGACCAGCTCCCGTGAGATGCGGTCCAGCTCGTCCACGTCGCTGCCGCGCACGCTGACCTGGATCGGCTTCTGGCCGAAGGGGCCGGCCTCGAACAGGCCGTAGGTGAGGCCGGGAACGTCGATGATCGCGCTCCGCCCTTCGCGCAGAACCTGGCTGAAGCTCTTGCCCTTGGCGCTCTTGAGCTTCACGTAGATGGTGCCCTCGGTGACGGGCCTGAAGCTGCTGCCGGCTTCTCCGATGGTGGTGTAGGTGTACTCGATGTCGGGCAGGGTCTTGAGCCGGGTCACGGCCTGGCGGGCGCGTTCCCCGGTCTCGCGCAGCGTTGCCCCTGGCGTGGCGCGGAAGGCGATCTGGTACTCGCCGCGGTTGAAGTCGGGCATGAAATCGCCGCCCAGGATGCCCAGGATCGGGAAGCTGCCGAGGAAGGTCAGGAGTGCTATGGCGAGCACCGCCGGACGATGCTCGAGGGCCCAGCCCAGCCAGCGCTCGTACTTCGAGTGCAGCTCGTCGAACCAGCGATTGAAGGCCCCCAGCATCCGGTGCAGCCAGTTGCCCTCGTGGCCGGGCTCGCCCGCGTGCTCTACGTCGGGGTCCACCCAGCGCGACGACAGCATCGGGTCCAGGGTGAAGCTGACGAAGAGCGAGACCAGCACGGCGGCCGCCACCGTGATGCCGAACTCGTAGAAGAAGCGGCCGACCAGGCCGCCCATGAAGGCCACCGGCACGAACACGGCGACGATCGTGAAGGTGGTGGCCATCACGGCCAGGCCGATCTCGGCCGTGCCGTCGCGCGAGGCCTGGATGTGGTCCTTGCCGCGCTGCAGGTGGCGCACGATGTTCTCGCGCACCACGATCGCGTCGTCGATCAGCATGCCGATGGCCAGGCTCAGGCCCATCAGGGTCATGACGTTGATCGTGAACCCGAACATCTTCATGACCGTGAAGGCCGAAATCACCGAGATCGGCAGGGTCAGCCCGGTGATCACCGTGGAGCGCCAGGAGTTGAGGAACATGAACACGATCAGCACGGTCAGGATGCCGCCGATGATCATGGTGGTGTTCACGTCGTGGATCGAGTCGCGGATGAAGTTGGAGTCGTCGCGCACCACCTGCAGCGTGACGCCCGCCGGCAGCTCCTTCTGGAGCTTGTCCACGGCGGCGCTTATGCCGTCGGCCACCGCCACGGTGTTGGCGCCCGACTGCTTCAGCACGTCCACTGCCAGGGCCGGCTGCAGGTCCAGCAGCGCCAGGTTCTTCGGCTCCTCGACTCCGTCCAGGACTTGGGCTACGTCGCCCACGTATAGCGTGGCGCTGTCGACGCGCTTCAGCGGGATGCGGGCGATCTCGGGGGCGCTCTTGCCGCGGGCCGCCACGCGCACGATCGCCTCGGTGGGGCCGCGGTCGGCGGAGCCCGCCGGGGTGTCGACGTTCTCCAAGCGCAGCGCATCCACCACCTGCGAGAGCGAGAGGTGGTAGGACTCCAGGCGCGCCCGGTCCACGATCACCTGGACCTCGCGTGTCGATTCGCCCACCAGGTTCACGGCTCCGACGCCCGCGACGTTCTCCAGGCGGCGCTTGATCAGCTTGTCGGCCAGTTCGGTCTTGGCCCGGGGCTCCAAGCCCGGCGCATTGACAGCCAGGGAGATGATCGGCATCGCGTTGGGGTCGATGCGCTGCACGATCGGCTCCTCGATCTCGCGCGGCAGCTCGCCCCGGATCGAGGCCACCTTGCCGCGGATGTCCTGCGAGGCGACCTGGGTCGAGACCTCGAGGCGGAAGATGATCACGATGTTCGAGAGGCCCTCCTGGGAGGTGCTCTCGACGTGCTTGATGCCTTCGACGGTGTTGATCGCTTCCTCGATCTTCTTGGTGACCTCGCGCTCCACGGTCTCGGGGGAAGCGCCCTCGTACTGGGTGGTGACGGTCACGATCGGGAACTCGACGTCGGGGAACTGGTCGACGTTGAGCTGGCGGTAGGAGACGAGCCCCAGCACCGCCAGGGCCGCCATCATCATGGTCGCGAAGACCGGCTGCTTGATCGAAAGGTCGCTCAGGAACATGCGCGGCCTAGTTGGGGGCGACCTGGGTCAGGACCAGGGCGCCGTCGGACAGCGCCACCGGCGGGTCCAGCACCACCACGTCGCCTTTCTTCAGGCCGTCCGTGACCTGGATCGCCGTGGGCGTCTCGACGCCGAGGCGGACGCGCCGCCGCGACGCCTTGCCGCCCTCCACCACGAAAGTGTGTGCGCTTTCGGCGTCAGAACCGTCTCGCACCAGGGCGGTGGGCGGCACCACCAGCGCCCCCGCCACGGTGGCGACGCGAACGCTGGCGCGCCCGAACAGGCCTCCCACCAAGTCGCGGCCGCCGGGGACCTCGACCACGGCTTCGAAGGAGCGGGAGCGTTCGTCTACCAGGGGCGTCTTGCGGGCGACGCGCCCCGCCATGCTCTTGCCGAGGGCCTCCACCGTCACCTCGACCGCGTCGCCCAGCTTCACGCGGCCGTAGTCGGCCGACGGCACCTGCGAGCGGAACTCGAGCAGCGCGTCGTCGACGACGGTGAAGATGCGAGTGCCGGCGACGAGCTGGGAGCCGGGATCGGCGTGCCGGCGGCCGACGCGCCCGGAGAAGGGGGCTTTGACCTGGCAGCGCGACAACTGCTGGGCGGCGATCGCGGCGTCCGCCTTGACCTGGCCGAGCGAAGCCTCGGCGACCTGCAGGTTCACCTGGGCGGCCAGGTGGTCCTTGTCGGTGATGCCGCCGGTCTTCAGCAGGTTGTCGGCGCGCTCCTTCTCGACCGTAGCGTGGGCGCGGTTGGCCTCGGCCACCTTCTGGACCGCGGCGGCGCGGTCGAAAGCGAGCCGGAGGTCCGTGTCGTCGAGCAGCGCCAGCGTCTCGCCGTTCAGGACGCGCGCGCCCTCGTCCTTCAGCACCCGCAGCAGGCGCGCGCCGACCTCGGCCACCACCTCGACCTGGGCGCGGGGCTTGAGGCTGCCCGTCATCACCAGCGTGGCTTCGATGTCCCGCGCCTCGACGCTCGCGGTGCGCACGGGGATGCCGCGCGGCTTCGGGGCCGCGGATTCGGCCTTGCCTCCGCAGGCCGCCGCGGCCGCGGCCAGCACCACGGGAACGAGCGGGTGGCGCGTCATCGGTTCTCTCCTCCGCTGTGCGGGGCCGCGGGCCCCAGGGGATCCTGGGCCATCACGTAGCGCAGCGCGGCGCGGGCGATGGAATGACTGTGCAGGGCCTCGATGCGGGTGCTCTCGGCCTGGACCACGGCCGCTTGCGCGTCGAGCACGTCGAGCAGCGTGGCCGCGCCGTGCTGGTAGTTGGCCTGGGTCATGTCGAGGGCCTTCTGGGCCTGGCTCACGTTGAGCTCGGCGGCGTCGTAAACGCTCTTGGCGACGGCCAGCACGTCCACGGCATCCCTGGCCTCCAGCCGGATCTGGTTCTCGAGCGCCAGCTTGTCCTGGGCCAGCTTCTCGCGCTCGGCCTCGGCCTGGGCCACCTTGCCCGCGGTACGGAACCCGTCGAACACCGGAACCGTCAGCACCACACCGGCGTTCCACTTGGCGAAGTCGCTCTCGAAGAAGTTGCCGGGCTTGCGCACCGACCAGCCGTAGGCCGCGTTGAAGTCGAGGCTGGGCCGGCCCTCGCCCTTCGCGACGCCGACCAGCTCGTTCTGGATGCGACGCTGCAGCTCTACGGCTCTGGCCTCGGGACGGTTGCTCCAGGCTTCGCGCACCGCCGCGTCCACGTCCACCTCCATCGGCTCGTAGGCGAGCGCGTCGCTGGCTTCGATGGGGGCGTCGAGCGGCCGCAGCATCACCGCGTTGAGCCGGCCGCGGGCCAACCCGCGCTCGCCGCCGAAGCGCAGCAGCAGCGTGCGCTGGTTCTCGAGGTCCACGCGCGAGCGCAACACGTCGAGATCGGTGGCGACGCCCGCTTGGCGGCGGTTCTGCGCCATCTCGAGGTGCTTCTCCTTCTGGCGCACCGCCTTCTCCGCGACCTTCACCTTCTCCACCGCCAGCAGGTAGCCGTCGTAGGCGCGGATCGCGTGGAGCGCGACCGCCTGGCGCACGCGCCGGATCTCCTCCTCGCCGAAGTCGCGCCCGAGCCGCGCGGCCTTGATCGCGTGGCCGAGCTTGAAGCTGAAGAGAGTCTGGCGCACGGAGGCCAAGCCTTCGTACAGGTTGGCCGGCACGGGCTTCAGGCTCTCGCGCAGCTCGGGTGGGAACGCGTCGAAGCTGGAGCTGTTGAGCAGGGACGGGTCGCGGTAGCGGTTCCAGGAGCCGGTCACGCTGAGCTCGGGCAACGCGTCGGCCTTGGCCTCGGCGGTCAGGCCATCGAGACGCCGGCGGTCCTCCAGGCTCTTGTGGATCTCAGGGTTGACCTCCAGGGCTCGGGACACGGCCGTGGCCCGGGACAACCCCTGCGCCGAGGCGAGCCCGGGCACGGCGAAGAGCGCCAGAACGGCAAGGCTGGGTCTCATACCAGGGGAGCCGGCCTCCAGCCGGCGATGACGGTCTCCACGAGGGCATCGGCCAGCTCCGGGCTGAGCTCGGGCCGGCCGACAATCACGTTGCCGCACAGCGACTCGCCCAGGGCGCCCATGAACACCAGCAGGCGCACCTCGGTCGGCCCCGGCGTGAATTGCCCGGCGGCGACCCCGGCATCGACGCACTGGGCGATCTGGCCGACGATCTCCTCGTAGAAGCGCGGGAAGTCGGTGCGCGGCGCCGTGGTGGAGGGGTTGTGGACGAGGCCCAGGATGAAGCGCATCAGCTCGCGGTTGCGACGCGCGTTCTCGAAGTACCCACGGGCCACGCGTCGCAGTCTTTCGACGGCATCGAGCCCCGGGGCGTCCAGGTCGCGGGCGAGATCTTGCTGGAAGGCGTCGAGGGTGCCGTCCACGAGAGCGCGGTACACCCCTTCCTTGCTGCCATAGAAATGGTAAAGGGTAGGTTTCGTGATGCCGGCCGCCTCGCAGATCTCCCGGACCGAGGTGGCCTCATAACCCCTCGATGAGAATAACTCCAATGCTTTGTTGAGGATACGGTCCGGACTCCGCTGAGCGGTCGCTGCCATGCACTGCCCTGTACGTACCGGACGGTACAGAGGTTCCCTTGGTCCTGGGTGATGGGAGTGCTATCCTGACCCCTGCTCTACTAGGAGGTCTTTACACTGGCCACGAACACCCAGGACGAACAACGCCTGGCCCTATTCATCGACTTCGAGAACATCGCGATCGGCGTACGCGACGCCCACTACCGCAAGTTCGACGTCAACCTGGTTCTCGAACGCCTGCTGGACAAAGGCAAGCTGCTCGTCAAGAAGGCCTACGCGGACTGGAGCCGCTACTCCGACTACAAGCGCAGCTTCCACGAGGCCGCGATCGAGTTGATCGAGGTTCCCCAGAAGTCCATCGGCGGCAAGAACTCGGCGGACATCCGCCTGGTGGTGGACGCCATGGACATGTCGTTCCAGAAGGAACACGTCAACTGCTTCGTGATCGCGTCGGGCGACTCGGACTTCTCGCCTCTCGTCTCGAAGCTCAAGGAGAACAACAAGTACGTGATCGGCCTCGGGGTGAAGAACTCCACCTCCGACCTGCTGATCGAGAACTGCGACGAGTTCATCTTCTACGAGGACCTGGTGCGCGGCCAGCAACGGCCGATGCCGCAGATCGGCAACCTGACCGAGAAGCAGCAGGAGTGCTTCGGCCTCCTGGTGGATTCGGTCCTGGCCCTGCAGCGCGAGAACAAGGAGGTCCTGTGGGGCTCCATGGTCAAGGAGACCATGAAGCGCAAGCGGCCCCAGTTCAACGAGACCTACTTCGGCTTCCGAACCTTCAGCCACCTGCTGGAGGACGCCCAGCGCAAGGGCGTCGTGAAGCTGCGTCGCGACCAGAAGTCCGGCAGCTACATCATCGAGGACCTGGGCGCCGCCTCCGCCACGGCCGCGGCGCCGGGCGCCACGCTCAGCATCCTGCCCGCCGTCGCGCCGCGCGCCGAGGCAGCGGCCGCCACGGGGCTCGTCGCCTCCAGCGCTGCCGCGACCACGGGTGAGCCGGCCGAGACCGGTGAAGCGGCTGCCGCCAACGGCCAGCGGCCGCGACGGCGTCGGGGCCGCGGGCGGCGGGGTCGCGGGGGCGTGGCGGCGGCGGCCGACGCTGCCGGCGAGGCCCACGCACAGTCGCTGGAGGAGCACGAGGGCGACGACCACGACGAGGCCGACGACGACTTCGCCGCGGGCGAGGAGAACCACGAGCACGACGCCCACCCCGAAGCGTCGGGCGAGAGCCCGCCACCGGCCGCGGCTCCCGCAACGGACTCGCCCGCGTCGGCGGACAGCCGCAGCCAGGCCGAGCGCGAGGCGGAGCGGACCTTCTCGCTGTTTTCCTGGCTGCGCCGGGACGAGTAGGCGGCGGGCCCAGCCCGGCCTACGCTAGAGGCAGGCCGATCTCGTAGCGGTCTCCCGAACCGCCCTGCTCGACCGACACTTGGCCTGCGTGCAACTCGACCACGCGTCGCACGAAGCCCACGGCGAGGCCAGGCGGAACCGAGTCCACCGGCACGCCCAGGAAGCCGACCGGCGGCGGCGTCTCGCTGAGATAGACCTTGAGACGACCCGCCTCGCAGGCGATCCGCAGGGGCACGCTCACGCCCTTGGCACCGTGGCGGGCGTGGTCGAGCAGGGCCTTCAGCGCCAGCCGCAGCAGAACGCGGTCGCCCGAGACGGATGCTCCGCGCGCCAAAAGCTCGATCTGCACGTCGTCGCCCTCGAGATCCGAGACCAGCTCGTCGACCTCGACCGGCTCCTTCTCGATGGCGCCCCGGGTGAAGGCCATCAGCGCGCGGGAGGTGGCGAGTGCGCCCGAAAGCCCCGGTGACAGCTTGGTGAACTCGGTCAGGAACCAGGGCGGGATGCCGGGCCGGCGGCGCATGCCCGCGAACTCGTCCCGCAGCGCCTCGAGGAACGCGACCAGCTCCGACAGGCCCCGCACCGAGGCGGTGCCCTGCACCGCCACCTCGAGCGAGCGCTCGGCCCCGCGCACGGTCTCGAGCGTGGCGTGGAGGTCGAGAGTCGACGACAAGGCGCGGGCGACCATGCTCAGGTGGCCCATGACCGCCGGGCCGGGCAGGACCCCGTCGGGAACGAAGTAGAGCATGCCCAGGCCCAAGAGCCCGCGGGGGGTTCGCACAGGCACCACCAGCACGGCGCCGAAGCGGGGCTCGACGGCGTCCAGGGCATCGCCCAGGTCGAGAGCGTCCGCCGTGGTGTGCAGGCGCGGCTCCGAGTCGGAGAGCATGCGCGCCTGCATGTAGCGCTGGCCGGCGCTCGTGCGCAGCATGGGATCCTCGCCGAGGTCGCCGCGGAAGGCCGCCGCCCGGAAGCTCTTGTCGGGCCGGGGCTGCAGGAACGTCGCGTAGGACGAGCCGGCGGCGTCCGACAGCCGCAGCAGAACCGCCCGCAGCGTCGGGTCGAGGGGCTGGCCGGAGAGCAGGCCCTGGGCGGCGTTCAGCACCTGCTGCAGGTCCTCGACCCGCCGGCGCATGACGTCGCGCTCCTCTTTGGCGTCGGCCAGGGCCGTGGACAGCTGCTCGCCAGCCTTGGCGTAGCTCTCCACCAGGGTTTCGTTGGCCCGCGCATCGGGTCCCATGGCGGCCATCCTCACGGCCTCGGCGGGCAGCGCGACCCGGACCAGCTTTCGCTCCGGCGGCGGCTCCGGCGGGGGCGGCGGGACGATCTCGGGAGGCGGCGCCGGCTTGGAGACGCCGAGGTCGGGCGGCGACGACGCCGCCGAGCGCGGCCCGGCGGCGGGAGGGTCGGGCGCCAGCGGGTTGGGCTCGAGGGCGAGGGAGGTGGTCCCGAACATGCCCACGATGGCGCTCTGGGTCCACAGGGACAGCGTCTGGCCCTTTTGCGCCTGCACGATCTGGTAGCGGTTCGAGAGGTCCTGCATGGCCCGCAGCAGCACCGCCGAAAAGGTCTCCAGGACCCCCTCGCCGCGCAGCGCCACCGCCTGCAGGGCGTCAGTCCTGCGCGCGTTCAGCGCTCGGTCCATGAACTCGATCGGCGTGGTTTCGGGCAGGTCGCGCTTGTTGTACTGCAGCACCAGGGGGAGCGCGGCCGGGTCCAGTTGATGCGCCAGCAGGTTGCGGGTCATCTCCTGGAAGCTCTGCAGGTTCTCCTCCCAGCGGTCCGCGGCTGAGTTGGCCACGAACACGCAGGCGTCGGCGTTCTTCAGGATCAGGCGGCGGGTGGCCGCGTACATGGCCTGCCCCGGCACCGCCACGGTCTGCAGGCGGAGGTCGTAGCCGCGGAATCCGGGCGCCTTGAGCGGCAGCAGGTCGAACAGGATGGTGCGGTCCTGTGCCGAGTTGATCGAGATGAACTCCCCGCGGCGCTGGGCCTGGGCATGCTGGTGCAGGACCTGGAGGTTGGTGGTCTTTCCGCCCACGGGCGGGCCGTAGTAGACGATCTTGAGCTTGATCGTCCGCTCGCGATGGAGCAGCTCGACCATTTCAGGCTCCGGGAAGCCTGAACGCGCTCAGGCGCGTGTGGCCCTGCGGCGCTGTTTGCGCCGCACGGGCCTGGCGCCGCCGAAGCCGAGCTTGCGCAGCGCGGAAGCGGCGCTCCAGCCGCGGGCCGTGCGCAGCCGCTTCACGTTACGGCCGCGTGGAATCGTGCGTCCGGTCTCCCAGCCGAAGATCGAGCCCGGGCTGACCTCGAGCAGGGCGGCGAACTTCTTCCGCGACAGGCGCAGCCGGCGCCTCAGGCCCCGCACCGCGTCCGCGGAGAAGCCGACGGCTCGGGCGCGTCCCGCCTTGGCGGCGTCGCGCAGGACGCGCCCGGCCTGGGCGCGCAGCCGTTCGACCCGCCGCTGCAGGGTCCGGAGCTTGTGGTCGCGGCGCGTCACGGAGCGGCGCAGCTTGGTCAGTTCGCCGCGCAGCCGCCGCGCACTGCGGCGGGCCCTCTTCTGCTCGCGAGCGACGGCCCGCCCGATCTCGGCGCGCAGGGCTGCGGCCAGGTGTTGCATGGAGCTCACGCTAGCCGATCGGGCCAGCAAATTCAACGAATGGGACCTGCGGGAACCGGCTCCCGGACGGGAGCCGGTTCCCGCGGAGACGGCGCCTAGAACGAGTCGACGGCCTCGGAGTCGTCCGCGAACTCGATGGAGCCCTCGGCTTCGGCGGACAGTTCGTCCTCCTGGGCACCCTGGATGTAGATCGACGGCTTCTTGTTGGGGCAGCTCAATTCCACGTAGATCGACTTGGGGCCGCACAGCTTGCAGCAGTTGAGGCACTTCTTGTCGCCGTTGACACCCACGCCCCAGTACAAAGGGGTCCGGGGCGTCGTGGTGATCCCCGGGCAGATCCTGTTGTTGGTGCGGCACACGATGACCTTGTCCGCGGCCCTGCCGCTGATCGCCTTGTAGGTGCCGCCGTTCTCGGGGAAAACCTTGCCGGCCACGCCGGTCCTGTCGAACAGCCTGAACTGAAGGCCCCGACCGTCGGGGCAGCGGTCGACGACGCGCCAGCGCATGGATGAGAACGTGGCCGACGCGGCCGCCTCGTCGTCGCCGCCCTCCGCGGGCGCGGCTGCCACCGGGGCCGCCGGGTTGGTGGCCTCGGCCGGCGCCTTGCCGCCGCAGCTCCAGAACGTTGCGAGCGCCGCGGCCAGCGCGACGACCGACATCTGTCTAACGAACTTCATGCTCACTACCTCCGTATCGGGCGGAAACCGCAAGTTTGCCACAAAAAAGGGGGGCGGTGGCGTGATCCGACGGTCTTTTTTCCGGCCTCTTGGGGATTGGTAGCGCTACAGGGATTCGAACCCTGGTTTGATGGCTGAGAACCACCCGTCCTAACCCCTAGACGATAGCGCCAACGGGGAAAGGGAGTATAGAGAAACCGGCTTTGGGCTGTCAAACCCACGGATTCACGACGTTTGTGGGTGAGTAAGCCCCATCACAGGGGACGTGGCGTTTCGGGAGTAGTTTGCGTCTATGCATACCTATCGTTCCTGCCTCCGGGCCCTGCTCCTCCTCATTCCAATCGTCCTCGCCGCCTGCGGTGGCGGCGACAATCCCGCGGCGCCCCGATCGGTCCAGGGCGTCAGCCTCGCCGGAACGGTGATCGGCCCGTCGATCGGCTCCGCGTCCGCCTCCTCCGGCTCCTCGTCCGCGTCCGCGGTGGTCCTCACCGTTTCGGTCCTAGAGGACCCGGCGATCGTCGCCACGGTGGGCGCTGACGGCAGCTTCACGCTGCGTGGACTGCCCGAAGGCTCCTTCACCCTGGTCTTCGCACAGGACGGGGTGACGATCGGCAGTCTGGTCTTCAGCCAGGTCAACGCCAACCAGCAGATCACCATCACCGTGCAGGTGGTGGGATCGAGTGTGGTGCTGATCGAACAGCGCCGCAACGGCATCGGCCACGGCGACCTCGAGATCGAAGGTCGCGTCGAGCAGGTCGTGGTGCTGAATCCCGTGGGCGAGAGCCGCTTCCTGATCGACAGCCACCTGGTGGTCGTGCGTCCTGGCGAGACCGCGATCCGCAAGGGCAATCGCCGCCTTGGCGTGGAGGACCTCGTCGTGGGCCAGCGCGTCCACGTGAAGGGCGTCTGGCTGCCCGTCGAGGCCGGCGTCCAGCCAGTTCAGGCGCACGAAATCAAGCTGCAGGGCGACGACAGCGGTCCCGGCGGCGGCGGCGACGACCCGGGCGCCAGGAGCTTCTGCCCCGACGCAGGCCGCAAGGCCGAGGTCGAGGGCAAGATCAGCGCCAAAGGCATCGCCGACGTGACGGTGTTCCAGAACGGCAAGGGCAACTTCCTCGCGCTGGTGGATTCGGGGACGCGTATCCGCAAGGGCAACACCACTTACACCTTCGATCAGCTCGCGGTGGGCAACCGCGTCCATGTGAAGGGCACGAGCCTCGGCCTCTTGGACGCCAGCTGCGGCGTGGACGCGTCGGAGATCAAGCTCCAGAACTAGCACTCGCTGTATCCTTCCGGGCGGAGGAGGCCGCATGCCCGACGCCCGGAAGACCCTCGAGAAGAAGACCATCGCGATCCTGGGCGCGGGCACCATGGGCCAGGCGATCCTGGGCGGCCTGGTCGCCCACGGTCAGCCCAAAAAGCGCATCCGGGCTACGACGCGCACGAAAGATGCGGCGCGGCGCGTGGCGAAGGAGCGAGGCATCGCTGCGGGGACCGACAACGTGGCGGCGGTCGCCGGAGCCGACGTCGTGGTGCTGACTCTGAAGCCGATGAACATCCTGCCGGTGTGTCGGGCACTCGTCGCGGCGAAGGCGTTGAAGCGCGGCGCGCTCGTGATCTCCATCGCCGCAGGCGTCAGGACCGAGGCCATTGCGGCGGTGCTGGGCGAGCAGGTGCCGATCATCCGCGCCATGCCCAACACTCCCTGCGCCATCGGCCAGGGCATGACGGTGCTGTCGCGGGGTGCCCATGCCTCCGACGGCCACCTGGCGGTGGCCCAGGGGCTGTTCGCCCCGCTGGGCCGCGTCGCCGAGCTCGAAGAGAAGCACATGGACACGGTCACGGGCCTCAGCGCCTCGGGTCCGGCCTTCGTGTTCGTGATGATCGAGGCGCTCGCCGACGGCGGCGTGGCGCGCGGCCTGCCGCGCCTGGTCGCCATCGAGATGGCGGCACAGATGGTGTTCGGCGCGGCGGCCATGGTGTTGGAGTCGGGCCGCCATCCCGCCGCGCTCAAGGACGACGTCACGACGCCGGCCGGCTGCACCATCGCCGGGATCCTGGCCCTCGAGGACGGGCGCATCCGCTCCGTGCTCTCGCGTGCCGTCGAAGTGGCGAGCGTGCGGGCCGGCGAGCTGGGCGGGCCGAAGGCCTAGCCCTTGGCCTGGAGCTTCGCCCAGGTATCGCGCAGCGTGACGGTGCGGTTCCACACCGGGCGGCCGGGCCGCGTGTCGGCGTCGACGCAGAAGTAGCCCAGGCGCTCGAACTGCACGCGGGCACCCGGGGTCAACGCGCCGAGCGCCGGCTCCAGCTTGCACCCTTGCAGGACCTCCTCCGAGCGCGGGTTCAGGTCCTCGAGCAGGTCGTTCTCGGCGCCGGGATCCGGACGCGCGAACAGGTGGTCGTACAGGCGGACCTCGGCGTCCACGGCGTGCCCGGCGGAGACCCAGTGCAGGGTGGCCTTGGGCGAGCGCCCGTCCGGGGCACTGCCGCCGCGGCTCTCGGGGTCGTACGTGCAGCGCAGCTCCGCCGGCTCGCCCGCGGCGTCCGTCACCACCTCGCGGCAGGTGACGAAGTAGGCCCCGCGCAGGCGCACCTCGCGCCCGGGGGCCAGCCGGAAGAACTTCTTGGGCGGGTCCTGCATGAAGTCGTCGCGCTCGATGAAGAGTTCGCGGGAGAACGGCACCCTGCGCCGGCCCGCGGCACCGGACTTGTCCTCGGGGTTGTTGTCGAGCTCGAACTCCTCGACCTGGCCCTCCGGGTAGTTCGCGATCACGACCCGCAGCGGGCGCAGCACCGCCATGCGCCGCTCGGCCGACTTGTTGAGGACCTGGCGCACGCAGTACTCGAGGGCGGCGTACTCCACCGTGCTCTCGCGCCGCGCCACGCCGATCATGTCCGCGAACTGGCGCATGGCCTCGGCCGGGAAGCCTCGCCGCCGTATGCCCGAGATGGTCGGCATGCGCGGGTCGTCCCAGCCCCGCACCCGCCTCTCGTTCACGAGGCGCAGCAGGAAGCGCTTGGACAGCACCGTGTGGGTGAGGTTGAGCCGGGCGAACTCGTACTGGCGCGGGCGCGAGGGCAGGGGCAGGTTCTCCACGAACCAGTCGTAGAGCGGCCGGTGATCCTCGAACTCCAGGGTGCAGAGCGAATGGCTGATGCTTTCGATGGCGTCGGACTGGCCGTGGGCATAGTCGTAGGTCGGGTACAGGCACCAGGCGTCCCCGGTGCGCGGGTGGCTCGCGTGCAGGATGCGGTACATGACGGGGTCGCGCAGGTTGATGTTGCCCGCCGCCATGTCGATCTTCGCGCGCAGCACTCGGCTGCCGTCCTCGAACTCGCCCCGGCGCATGCGTTCGAAGAGGTCGAGGTTCTGGGAGCTGTCGCGATCGCGGAACGGGCTGTTCCTGCCGGGCTCGGTCAGGCTGCCGCGGTACTCGCGGATCTGATCGGCCGAGAGGTCGTCCACGTACGCCTTGCCGGCGCGGATCAGGACGAGCGCCCAGTCGTAGAGCTGCTGGAAGTAGTCGGAGGCGTGGTGCAGGTGCTTTCCCCAGTCGAAGCCCAGCCAGCGCACGTCCTGCTCGATGGCGTCGATGTACTCCTGCTCTTCCCTGGTGGGGTTGGTGTCGTCGAAGCGCAGGTGGCAGCGGCCGCCGAACTCGCTCGCGATGCCGAAGTTCAGGCAGATCGACTTGGCATGGCCGATGTGCAGGTAGCCGTTGGGCTCGGGCGGGAAGCGCGTCACCGGGAACGCATGCCGGCCGGCCGCGAGGTCGGCCTTCACTATCTCGCGCACGAAGTCGATGGGCGCCTCGGCCGCTTCCTTCATTTCAGCAACTCGGCGGCGCGGCGCAGGCGCCGCCGGCAGATCTCCTTGCCCAGCACCGCCAGGGTCTCGAAGAGCGGCGGGGTCGCGGTGCGGCCGGTGGCGGCGACGCGAACGCTCATGAACAGGTCCTTGGCCGGCCAGCCGGCCTTTTCGGCGCTGGCCTGCAGGGCGGCCTCGAGGCCCGCGGCCTGCCAGTCGAGCAGCGGGTCGAGATGTTCCTCGAGCAGCGCGCGCAGCAGCTTCGCGGTCTCGGCGGGCGTGCGTTGCTTCGGGACGAGAGCCGCGCGGGCGGCTTCGTCGTAACTGAGCTCGCCCTGGAAGAAGAACGCGGCGTAGTCGTAGAACGCCTCCAGGGTGTCCACGCGCTCGCGCACCAGCGGGATCACAGCGCCCAGATAGGCGTCGGACATCAGGTGTCCGTGCAGGCGCGCGATCGTCTGCTCGCTGGTCAGGCGGCGCAGGTAGCGGCCGTTCAGCCACGTCAGCTTCTCGAGGTCGAAGACCGGACCGCCGAGGGAGATGCGCGCCAGGTCGAAGCCCGCCACGAACTCCGCGAGCGTGAACTCCTCGCGCTCGCCGGGCATGGAGTAGCTCAGCAGGGCGAGAAAGTTCAAGAGCGCCTCGGGCAGGTAGCCCGCGCGCCGGTAGTGGTTCAGGCTCACCGGGTTCTTGCGCTTCGAGATCTTCGACTTGTCCGCGTTGCGCAAGAGCGGCAGGTGGCAGAACTCCGGCGCGTCCCAGCCGAAGGCCTCGTAGAGTCGGAAGTGCTTGGGCAGCGACGACAGCCACTCCTCGGCCCGCATCACGTGGCTGATCTGCATCAGGTGATCGTCCACCACGTTGGCCAGGTGGTAGGTCGGGAAGCCGTCGCTCTTGAGAAGCACCTGGTCGTCCATCTGCGGGCGCTCGAAGCGCAGCTCGCCGCGCAGCAGGTCGCGAACGCTCATCGAGTCCGCATCGGGCATCGCGAGCCGGATCACGTGGGCCTCGCTGGCTCGGCGCCGTGAGGCGTCGGCCGGGGCGACCCGGCGGCACAGGCCGTCGTACCCCAAGAGCGCGGCCTTTGCCTGCTTCTGTTCTTCGCGCAGCGCCACGAGGCGCTCCGGCGTGCAGAAGCACGGGTAGGCGGCGCCCTTGCGCACCAGGATCTCGGCGTGTTCGCGGTAGATCGCCGAGCGCTCGCTCTGCCGATAGGGGCCGTGCGGGCCCCCGACGTCGGGCCCCTCGTCCCAGGAAAGGCCCAGCCAATGCAGGGCCTCGAAGATCATCCGCTCGCTCTGCGGGTGGCTGCGCTGGCGGTCGGTGTCCTCGATGCGCAGCAGGAACTGCCCGCCGTGCTTCTTCGCCAGGGCGTAGTTGAACAGCGCCACGTAGGCGGTGCCGACGTGGGGGTCTCCGGTGGGGCTGGGGGCGATGCGGGTTCTCATGGTGTCCGGCCGAAACGCCGGAGGATATCACGCGGGGAGCAGGGGGCCCGTCAGTGCGGCGGCGGGCGGCGATGCCGAAAGCGCTCGAGGGCCTCGCGGGCGATGGGGTGGCCCGGATCGTGGCGCAGGACCTCTTCGAAAAGCCGAGCCGCTTCCTCGTGGCGGCCCGCCTGGATCTCGGCGCGGGCCCGCTCGAGCAGGATCCGAACCGGCTCCGAGTCGCCGGGCGGCGGGCCGGGCGGCGCCGGCGGCGGCGCCTCGGATGGGGCAGGGGCAGCAGTCGCTTCCGCCAGCGCCGGAGCCGGGGCGGGAGCGGCGCTGACCTGGATCACGTTGAACACGCGGACGACCCCCGGCACGCTGGCCGCCAGGCTGGTGGCCAGGTCCTTTGCGGTGGCGCTCGGCGCCTCGCCGGTCAGCGTGACGATGCCGTTGGCGACGGCGACTACGATGCGCGCGTCGCGTAGCGCCGCCGAGAAGAACAGCAGGCGCTCGGCTTCGTTGCGGATGGCGTCGTCTCCCGGCTGCGGGCGCGCTTCGGCCTGGGCCGGCTGCGGGCCGGGCACTCGAGCCGGAGCCTGGGCGTCGATCCCGGGCGAGGGCGTCGCGGCCGGAGACGGCGGCCGGCTCCACAGGAACCCGGCGGCGGCCACGCCCGCGGCCAGGACCACCCAGGGCCACACCGGACGGGCCGGCGGCTCGTCTTCGATCGGGGCCGGCGTTCGCAGCGCCGCGCGCTCGGCGCGCCGAGACTCGAGACGTGGAGCCGTGCGCGCGCCCGTGCTCACCGGACGCGGCCGGGCCGCCGGCGGCGGCACGGTCGCCCGGGGCACCAGCGTCCGGGGCGCCTGGGCCGCGGCCCGGAGAGCTTCGCCCATTTCCTGGGCGCTGGCATAGCGGCGCTCGGGCGACTTCTCCAGGGCCTGCAGCACGATCGCCGACATGCTGCCGGGGATGCCCGCCTGGGGGCTCGCCTGGTGCGGGGGCACGGGCTGGGTTTGGAGATGGTGCATCACGATGCCCATTGGGGTGTCGGAGTCGAAGGGCACGCGCCCGGTGAGCATCTCGTAGAGCACGATGCCGAGGGCGTAGAGGTCCAGCCGGCCGTCGAGCCTCACTCCCTTCGCCCCCAGCGCCTGCTCGGGGGCCAGGTACTGGGGCGTGCCGATCAGCAGGCCGGTGCGCGTGGCCACCTGCACGCCCGCGCCATCGAAGCCCTCCACCACCTTCGCGAGGCCGAAGTCGAGAAGCTTGACCTGGTCCAGCCCGTCGGGACCCGGCACCAGCAGGATGTTGTCAGGCTTGATGTCGCGGTGCAGGATGCCCAGGGCGTGAGCGGCGGACAGGCCCTCGCAGGCCTGGCGCGCGATCTCGGCGGCCCGGCCCACGTCCAGGGCCCCTTCCCTGCGGATCACGCCGCGCAGGCTCTCGCCCTCGACGTATTCCATGACGATGAAGGGCCGCCCGTCCTCGGTGACGTCGAAGTCCTCCACCCGCACCACGTTGGGGTGGTCGAGCTTGCGCGACAGCACCGCCTCGGACTTGAAGCGCGCCAGGTAGTCCTCGTCGCCGACCAGGTGCGTGCCGATGACCTTGAGCGCCCGCAGCTCGCCGAAGGCGGTGTGGCGGGCCTTGTACACGGCGCCCATGCCGCCGGCGCCGAGCTTCTCCAGGATCTCGTACTTGCCGCGCAGCACGAGCCCCGGCATGAGGTCGGTCACCGGCCGCAACGCGCTCTTGTCCTTGGGGCAGGCGACGAAGTCGCTCGGGTACGACGTGCGGCAGGTGTCGCAGTACTTCACATCGCGGGAGCCGCTAATCTAGCACGCTGGCCGGTGGCGCGCGGGCCCGGGACTCAAGGCCTGTCGGCCAGAGTCGAGGCGCGCAACAGCACGCGCTCGATCTCGGGTCGCTCCCGCGGCGCCCCGATCGTCTCCTTCACGACGCCGACGCCGGGCGCGATCCAGAGCAGCGATTCGCTGCGCCAGGTCCGCAGCGCGCAGCGGAACGCCGAGAACGTGCCGGCCGGCACGCTGACCTGCTCGCGCGCCTCCACGGCCCAGGAGGCGCGCTCCTCTTCGGCGCGGGCGCTGCGCCCGACTTCGAGCGGCAACGGCAACGGCTCCTCGCCGGTCCAGGGCCCGAGGCGGATGTAGTCGGCGCCCGTCTCGACCGGAGCGGAGCCTGCGGGATCGGCCCCGCCGGTCTGCACGACGAACACGCGCCGAGCCGCGCGGCGCACCTCGAAGCGCGTCTCGTCCTCGCTGATGGCGTGGAGGGCGCCCCGCTTCTCGGCGTAGGCCTCGCGGTAGACCCAGTACGCCCCCGACTCCAGCGGAAAAGGCGCCTCTGCCAGGAGCGCCGCGGCGACGACCAGCGCGCCCCTCACCGGCGCCCGGCGATCCCGGCCACCACTTCGAAGAAGGTGCCCACGGACTCGCGCAGCGACTCGACCGGCACCCGCTCGTCGTCGGCGTGCTGCGACGCGTCCTCCTCGGCGGTGAGCAGCAGGGGCGTGAAGCCGTAGCAGACGATGCCTAAGGGACGCATCAGCGAGCTTTCGGTGGCGCCGGTGCCCATTTTGGTCGTCACTGGCACGCCGGGGTAGCGCTGCGCGACGACGCGCTCGATGGTCCGGAACAGCTCGGTGTCGATGCGGCTCTCGACGGGCGGGTTGAAGCGGGCCGGGGGCACGATCTCCACAGTCGGATCGTCGATCACCGCACGCAGCCGCGCCAGGAACTCATCCCGCTCGGTTCCCGGCAGCAGGCGCACGTCCAACTCGGCCTCGGCCGTGCCGGGGATCACGTTGGTCTTGTAGCCTGCCTTGACCACGGTGATCGAGACCGTGTCTCGCAGCAGCGCGCCGAGGCCCTCGCCGCCGTCATACATGGCCCGGGCCACGGCGGGGTCCCGGATCGCCTTCGCGATGTCCGCGTACCAGCCGGCCTCGGGCCCGATCAGACTGCGGCTCTGGTCCTTGAAGAACTTCGCGACGGACGGCAGCACGCGCAGCTCGGTGCGCCAGGCCCGGATCCGGTCCAGCGCGCGGATCAGCCGGTTGAGGGCCGCGTCCGCGATGGGCCGCGAGCCGTGTCCCGGCCGGCCCGTGGTCTTCAGGGTGAGCCAGAACGGAGACTTCTGGGCGTTCTGCACGCCGAAGTAAAGGGGCTTGCCGTCCTGCCCCACCCGGTTCTCGCCGCCCTCGGTCAGCAGGTACTCGGCGGGCTCGAGCGCGGCACGGAAGCCCACTGGCAAGAGCGCCCGGCGAATGCCGCCGAAGTCGTCCTCCTCGTCGGCCGTGGCGAGGAAGATCACGTCGCGATCGAGAGGGCGCTTCTCCCGAGCCAGGCGCAGGAACGCCACCAATTGCACGATGCCCTCGCCCTTCATGTCCACGGCGCCGCGTCCGTACAGGCGGCCATCTCTCTGCGCGCCGGCGAAGGGTGGAACCGACCAGCGCGTGGGATCGGCAGGCACCACGTCGGTGTGGTTCATCAAGATGAGAGGCCGCGCCTTGCCGCTGCCCTGGAGCACAGCCATGAGGTTGGCGCGGCCCGGCGCGTACTCGTCGACGCGGGCCGCAATCCCCTCTTTGGCCAGCACCTCCTTCAGGAACAGCGCGCCGCGCAGCTCGTTGCCCGGCGGGTTCGTGGTGTCGACCCGCAGGTAGTGCGTCAGGAGATCGACGGCCATGTCGCCCCACGACGACTCGGCGGGCGCCGCGAGCAGCAGGAGCGAGAGGAGCGCGTGCATCCAGGACCTCCGGGGAGCGGAGATAATAGCGCCCTCCGAGGTGACCATGCTGCGTCGTCTGCTTCCGGTGCTGTGCCTGCTACCCGGCGTCGCCGCCGCCCAAACCCGCACGCCGACGGCCGACGACCTCCTGGCGCTCCAGGACGTCGACTCGCCGCAGATCAGCCCCGACGGCAAGTGGGTGGCGTACACGATCGAATCCGCGGACGTGAAGAAGGACGAGACCGATACCGACATCTGGATGGCCTCCCTGGCGGGCGGCGAATCGATCCGGGTCACGTCGAGCCCCAAGCAGGAGTCGCAGCCTCGCTTCAGTCCCGATGGGCGCTACCTGGCGTTCCTGTCGGGGCGCGAGGGCGGGAAGACGCAGGTCTTCTTGCTCGACCGCCAAGGCGGCGAAGCCCAGAAGCTGACCGACTTCACGGCCAGCGTGTCCGCGATGGCGTGGTCGCCTGACGGCACCCGCCTGGCCCTGGTCGTCTCCGACGTGGACCCCGACGCGGAGGATGACTCCGGGGAAGAAGGGCAGAAGAAGAAGAGGCCGAAGCCGATCGTCGTGAAGCGTTTGAAGTTCAAGAGCGACGGCGACGGCTACTTGAAAGAGATTCGTTCGCAGCTCCACCTGTTCGACCTGCGCACGAAAGCCAGCGTGGCGCTGACCTCGGGACCTTACGACGTCTCGTCGCCTGTCTGGTCCCCCGACGGCCGCTTCGTGGCCCTGGTCAGCAACCGCACCCCCGACGCCGACGCGAACGAGAACAGCGACGTGTTCCTGGTCGAGCCGCGGCCGGGAGCGCGCCTCGTCCCGCTGGGCGCGACACCGGCCGCGCAGACGGCGCCCGTTTTCTCGCCGGATGGCCGCTGGGTGGCGTACGTGGAGCAGGGCGCCGAGCGGGAGGACACGATCTACACCTCGAACTACGTCGCGATCGCGCCGGTCCCGGGAGGGCCGGGCCGGCCACTCACGCGTGAGCTGGACCGCAACGTGGCCGCGGGGCCGCGCTTCAGCGCCGACGGCCGCTTCGTGCTGTTCATCGTCGAGGACGGCGGGAACCAGCATCTCGTCCGCGTGCCGAGCGCGGGCGGGCCCGTCGAGCGCGTGGTAGCGGGCGAGCGATCGCTGTCGACCTTCGACGTGGGCAGGAAGGGCGAGATCGTGGTGGTGGACAGCACGCCCAGCCAGCCCCCGGAGCTGGCCGTGGTGGCTGCCGGCGGTTTGCGCCGGCTGACCACGACCAACGACGCGCTGCTCAAGGGCCTGCGCCTGGCCGAGGTCCGTCACCTGCAGGCGAAGAGCCCCGATGCCGCGAGTGTGGACTACTTTCTCTGGCTGCCACCCGACCACGCGCCCGGCGCGAAGCTGCCTGTCGTGCTCTGGCCCCACGGCGGCCCGCAGCAGCAGACGGACTCGGGCTTCGACTTCCGCCGCCACTTCCTCGCGGCCCAGGGCTACGCGGTCGTCTCGCCGAACTACCGCGGCTCGACGGGGTACGGCAAGGCCTGGAGCCGCGCGATCTGGGCCGACTGGGGCAACTTGGATCTGCTGGACAGCCTGGCTGCCGTCGACGACGTGATCGCGCGCGGCATCGGGGATCCGGAACGCCAGGGCGTCGGCGGCTGGAGCTACGGGGGCTACCTGACCAACTACGCGATCACGAAAACGTCTCGTTTCAAGGCGGCCGTCTCCGGGGCCAGCGGCTTGATCATGCTCGCCAACTACGGCACCGACGACCTGCAGTTCTGGTGGGAGACCGAGCTGGGCCTGCCCTGGAGGAACGCGGAGCTGTGGAATCGCCTGTCGCCGTTCTTCGAGATCGACAAGGTGAAGACGCCGACCCTGGTGCTATGCGGCGCTTCCGACATGCGCGTGCCGCTCTTGAACTCAGAGCAGCTCTTCCAGTCGCTGCGACGCCTGAACGTTCCGACCGAGCTCGTGATCTACCCCGACGAGTATCACGACATCGACACGCCGAGCTTCCGCAAGGACGTGCTGCTGCGCTACCTCGGCTGGTACGACCGCTACTTGAAGCCCGCCGCTGCGCCGGCGACTGGAGCGCCGGTCGCGACCTCTCTCCTGGGCCGGCCCCTGCTGCCGAGCGCCCTCGACGCCGAGACGCGAGCCTCTCACGAAGCGAAGCTCGCGGCCGCAGCGGCCGACTTCGCCAAGGACGCAGCGGCCGACAACCGCATCTGGCTGGGCCGGCGCACGGCCTACCTGGGCCGCTACCGGGAGGCGATTGCGATCTTCGGCGAGGGCGTGTCGCAGTTCCCCAGCGACGCGCGCTTCCTGCGCCATCGCGGCCACCGCCACATCACGCTGCGCGAGTTGGACAAGGCTGTGGCCGATCTCGAGAAGGCGGCTGCGCTGGTGTCGGCAAAGGCCGACGAGGTGGAGCCCGACGGCCTGCCCAACGCGCTGAACATTCCGACCAGCACGCTGCAGTTCAACATCTACTACCACCTCGGCCTGGCTCACTACCTGAAGGGCGACTTCGAGAAGGCGCTCCTGGCCTACCGCTCGTGCATGGACGTCTCGAGGAACAGTCCGGATCGCCTCGTGGCCACGACCAACTGGCTGTGGATGACGCTGAAGCGCCTCGGCCGCGAGAAGGAGGCCGCGCAGGCGCTGGCGCCGATCCGAGGGGACCTCGCGGTGATCGAGGACCAGGACTATCTCGACCGCCTGCTGGTCTTCAAGGGCGAGAAGAGCGTCGACGAGCTGCTGACCGGCGGGGATCCGCTCTCGGCCGCGACGCGCCTCTACGGCGCCGCGTTCTACTGGAGCGTCAACGGCCAGAAGGACAAGGCGCGCGAAACGTTCGAGCGCCTGGCGGCGTCGGACGACTGGGCGCCCTTCGCCGTGATTGCCGCGGAAGCGGAGCTGGTCTCGAGGGAGTAGGGAGAGTCCGGTCGGCGCTCAGGGCGCGGCGAGCAGGGCGTCGATGCGGGAGCGCAGTTGCGGGTCGGCGCTGCTTTTGCCGATGCGCCGGAGCAGCGGCTCCGCGAAGCGGCCGAGTTGCAGCAAGGCCTCCTCCGGGGGCCCGTTCGCTGGCAACTCTGCCAGGCGCCCCGCGGCCCAGCGCTCCCGTTCGGGAGTCAGCACCTCGAGACGCCCCACGAGGACCCGGCGCAGCTCGCTCGGAGCCGGGCTGACGCGCAGCGGAAGCACGCGCTCCACGATCGCCGGCGGCACCACGTAGAAGACGCGCAGACCCTCCTCGAACCAGGAGCCGTCCCAGGTCCGCAGCATGGCCTCCGCCTCTTCGGCGTAGAGGCCGCCCTCGACGATCAGGCGGCGCAGGGCTTCGCGAGCGCCCTCGGCATCGCCCTCCGTGGGCCGCGCGACGCGGGCAGAGCCCGACCTGAGCTCCGCCGCGCGCCAGCTCGTCCGACCGTCTCGGGCCTCGAACACGAGGGCGCGTGCCAGGCGCGCATCGAAGGAGCTGATCGCGAGCCGGCCGCGGTCGAGGCGCGCGAAGACCGGCGGACTCCACTGTCCGACGCCGCGGTAGAAGAGGAACGATTCGGTCTCGCTGCCGGCGTCGGTCTCGACACGCAGCGGCGCGGCGGCAGCAACTCGAGCGTCGTAGTAGTGGCTGCCGCTGCGGTCCACGGGAAGCACGGCCGCTTCGCCGGGCCGCACCTCGAGATCCGGCCAGCGGAGCCGGTCGGGGCGCGCCGCGGCCGCCGGGTACCACTCGGTCAGGCGCCCGCCGGGAAAGTCCACCTGCACCGAGAGCCGGGTGGCTCGAGACGCATACACGTAGACCACCGGCGTTTCCAGGCGCACCAGGCCGCGCAGCGAGGGCTTGACGCCGCGGGGACGGGGTGGATCCGTCGGAAGCCTGGGGTCCGGATCCTGGTAGACGAAGTCCGGCAGCTCCCACGGCTGTGACAGCGCACGCCAGGGGACGGGCATGCCATCTTCAGCCGCCACCGAGGTGAAGGTGCCCCACTCATGCACCACCACGCGGGCCTCTTCCCCATCGAGTGCGGCCGTGAGCAGAGCGCCCACCAGCACCAACGCGCCGCTTTTCATGGCGCCACCTTCTTCAGCTTGGCCGGCGGCGCGCCCATCCACCAGATCGGCCGCAGGCGTTCGAGCCACGCCTGAAGGACCGAGGCCTCCAGCGCCAGTGTCGCGGTGCGGTCGGGGCCGCCGGGCACCAGGGCCTCGATCCGATCCAGAACACGGGCGCGGGTCGCGCCGTGAGTTCGCGGCAACAGGTGCCAGAGCGTCAGCGTGTCGCGGGGCCGCGTGCGGACCAGCAACCTCTCGAGGTCGGCGACGTCTCCATGGTCCAGTCGTTCCAGGGCCATTGCGATCTCCGGCGCCACGTCGTCGAACACCGGCACGCCCGGGCCGCGAGCGGCACGTAGCGAGCACGACGCCTGAGCGGGGACGTACGAAATGGCCGCGCTCCCCTCGAGGGACACGGCACCCGCGCTGACGTGGAGCCAGCCGTCGCCGCCGGGGCGGACGTCGAGGGTGTAGGCGCAGCCGAGGTCCACCGCGAGCGCCGCGGGCGTCTCCACCAGGAACAGGCGGGGCGGCGCCGTCACGACGGCCTGGAGCCGGCCGCGTTCCAGGGCCAGGCGATGCTCGTCCGGCGTCGCTCGCAGCAACCGCACGCGTGTCGCGGGTCCGACCTCCATCTCGCCCAGCGCGCCTACGCGAACCATCGCGCGGGAGGTGCCGTCCGTCTCCAGCCACTCGCCCGTCCGCCAACGTCCGTCGCCTTCGAGGGGCCTCGCCCCGACCCGCGGCGTCCCCGCGATCCGCGTCACGTCGTAGGCGGGTCCCGGCGCGGGGCGCAGATAGACCGCCGCCAAGACGGCGGCCGCGGCGGCGGCCCCGAGCAGGACCCAGCGCGTCCGCTTCTGCCCCCGGAGGCGACGGAGCATCGGCGCGACACCCGGCTCGCGCGGCAGCGCCAGCGGCTCGAGCAGGGCCTCCAGGCGCGCCACATCGGGATCGTCGCCGGTTCGATCCCAGAGGTAGTCGTTCACGAGTTCTCCCCTTCGCGCTGGGGCAGGCCCAGCCGCTCGCGGAGCAGGTGCATGCCGCGGTGCAGGTTGACCCGCACCGAACCGTGGGTCAGCCCGGTGCGCTCGGCGATCTCCGGCCCCGTCAGGCCCTCGACCAGGCGCAGGACCAGCGTCTCGCGGTAGGCCTCGGGCAGGGAGCGAATCGTGCGGAGCGCGTTCGCGGCCTCCGCCCGCGGCGAATCCGCGGCGGAGATGTCGTCGGTCAACGGATCCTCGGCAGGCCGACGGCGTCGCCAGTCGGCCGCTCGGGTCCGGGCGATGGTGGCCAGCCAGGCGCCCAGGGCCCGAGGCTCGCGCAGGCTGCCGAGAGCGCGAAAAGCCTTCACGAAGACCTCCTGGACCAGGTCGTCGGCGTCCGTCCGGGACACGCGAGCCAGCAGCAGGCCGTGGACCATGCGGCCGTAGCGCGAGTAGATGGCCGCAAACGCGGCTTCATCGCCACCGCGGGCCTCGCGAACCAGCGCCTCGTCGTCGGGCCCGGACATGCCACGACCGTGCCCCAGCCCACGGTCCGCGTCAACGGCTTCGCGACGGGCTCCACTCCAAGCCTCCACTCGCCTGGAGAGACGCGGGACGGAGGCCGGGTGTTAGCGGTCCAGGTTCAGGTTCTGGCGGAGAGGGGGGGATTCGAACCCCCGGTAGAGGTTAACCCCCTACAACAGGTTAGCAACGCGAATCAGGGGGATCCTGAAGACACGCCACCCGACCTAAACCCTTCATAACACGGCAGCCCTCACCAAGCACAAACTCCGTGAAACCGGCCGAAATCGGGGTATGTGGTAGCAGAGTGGTAGCAGCCAAGCGAAGCGTTGGCGAAAGCCTGTGCCGCCGGCACACGTGCAGGTAGCTCGGACGGAAGGAACCCCTTCCTCCCGGGAACCAGGAAGGCGTCGAGTTCAAGCCGGCGGCTCTGGGTTGCCTACTATGAGTGTGAACCGCGACGTCGGCGATCCCGTGCTCTCGAACCAAGCGATCCCCTCGTCAACCAGGTCGATGATGACCTCGTATTGACCCGGAGTGCTTGGCGCAGACAAGACTCCCGCGATCTCAACGCTTTGCCCCGGAGACACGTCCGCTGGCAGCGGAGCCCTCCAGAAGTCGCTTCGTCCTTCAGCCAGCTCGAGGAGCGCCCCGAGACGAACGTGGCCGTCGACTCGCTCCGTTGAGCATCGCCACACCGTGTTTCCGCGGTTCTCCGCGAGAACGCGAACATCGATGGGCTGGCCGGGGAGCGCGCGAACTGTCGGCTCCTTCGGTGCGAGGACGGACAGGTGCGCCAGGAGCACGCCGGGGGCGGTGCTGTCCGCCACCTCGTCGGTCGCGACGCAATCAAGGAGCAGGGGCGTGGAGCCTCGTTCTTCGAACCAGCAGACGCCTTCCTGAACCAGGTCGACCCTCAACTTGTACGTTCCCGCGACGCTTGGCAGGACAACTTCGATGTCGGCGTCGCATGACTCGGTTGGCGCAACGCCGCTCGGAAGGTCAACACGAGTGCCAGCCAAATCAGCGAACAAGGTTCCATCCGCGCGGAAGAGCCTCGCGCCGAGACGGATTGAACCCGGGCCCAGCGTCTCTGTGCGAAGCCAAGGCGCTCGCCCCGCATTCTGAACGTGCAGGCGAAGCTTAGTGCGCGACCCCCGCGGCTTCGAAAGGGCTTCGCCCGAGGAGAGAGAGATCCGTGCGCGGTAGGTGTCACCAGCAGGCGACTCAAGCGACTCGACGGGGATGTCGAGAATGGGGGATCCGCCTTGGCTGAACCAGAGTATCTCGTTGTCGACGGGATCCAGGCGCAGAAGATACTGCCCGGGCGCCTCGGGGATCGGGAGGGCAAGGGTCAAATCGACCTGCTGGCCTGGGTGAACATCGTCTTCCAGAGCCGCACGGAGATATTCCATCTCCAATTGCCGACCCGCAGACGTCAATAGGTGGGCACCCAATAACACCGAACCGGGGGCACCCCGCGGACGAGCGCGCCAGATGGTGTCACCCGTGTTGGTCAGGCGAACTCGGAGCTGAGATGCAGTCCCCGCCAGGCCTCGAATCGGTTCACCGGGACCGAGGCGAACGAGAGTTGCGCGAAGCACACTGGGACAGCGGCTGTCTCGAAGCTGCGGGCCCTTCGTAAGGACGGCGATCGCGCACGTGCGAAAGCCCGCGCGCATGGCAGTCAGAAGATCAGGGCTGATTCGGGGGAGGTCCGTCGCGTGTGGCCCCAAGCCCGCGACCTGCAGGTATTCGGAAGCCGAGATCGGCCCGGCCGCTGGATCCAGGTACGGCTTCAGACGCATTTCAGTGAAGCCGACCTTGAGCGCTCGGCGCTCGATATCCAGCACGTCGAAGTCGTTCTCCAGCACGTCGAACGCAGTCGTGTCGAAGATCGATGCGTCTGCGTGAGAGTGCCCCTCGCCTGGCTCTGCCATGACCACCCTGCCCCCGGGGCGCAGGACCCTGAACATCTCCGCGAGGATCTCGTCCTGGTTTGGCACGTGATGGAAGGCGTCGTAGCACGCAATGCGGTCAACAGTGCTGTCTTCGAGGGGAAACCGGTGGCCGTCGTATGCGAGGAATCGCGGTTCAAGGTCGCTACGATGGCGCGCGTCCAGGGAGAACAGCTCCTTGCCCACCTCGAGAGCAGCCGGACTCACATCCATTGCGACCACTCGGCACCCAAGCCGATTCAGGCACGCGGAGAGCCAACAACTGCCCGACCCGAAATCCAAGACATCGATCCCCGGCCCGGGCCTCAATTCGGCCAACAACAGGCCGAGTCGGTAGATGTCGGTCGGGGCGCTTGGTCCAGAGAATGGCCGATTGAGAACGTGCCTCCTGCCGGCCGGCTGAGCGACTACCGAATGCCAGTAGGAATCCGCACTCTTGTTGAAGTCTTCTGTTCGCGCCAGGAGTTCCGCGTCCGGGGCCGCAAAGGCCTCCTGCGCACTCGGGGACGGACGCAACCCGAGCCAATGAACCAATCGGTGCCAAGCGCGAACTGCCACTAGAGGCCCTCTTGTACCACGACGGCGCCTTCGGGATTTGGTGACCTAACGGCGCCAGGCGTGCCAGCAGGCAGCAGGGCAGACAGCCACACGAGTTGGCCTGCGCCCGCCAGTGCGAGAGGTCGAACAACAACGCTGTAGGCAACCGTGAGCAGCGACCTTCACCCCGAGGCCGAGAGCCAAGGATAGAACCGCGGCGGCCGCGAGACTCCCGCGCACTAGCGCCGCCGCATGTCTAGCGAAGCGCCGAGCGCTCTCGCGCGAGGCGTCTCACTAGCCAACGCGGCACACGCCGAACAACCAGGGTCACCTGGCCACTGCCAGACACGCGAGCGACGAAAGGCCGTGGCTGACCCACGAGCATCCGCCTCATTCGCGGAAGTGCCCGTACAAAGGCTTCCGCCATCTCGGGTCCCGTGAGGTCGGCTGCGGTCAGGACGAAGGCTGCGACGCCAGCAGAGAGAAGGGCGACGAGCTCGTTCTGGCGAGTGCGAATGTGGTGGTCCTTCGTCAGGACGACCCAGCCGCGGCGGCCCACCTCCGTGAGCCATTCCGTATCTTTGGCGCCCTGCGGAAAGTGCTGGTCGTGGATCTCGACGGCAGAGCCGGCGACCCGCATAGCCCGGGCGACGGCCCCGGTTCCCAAGGCTCGGTCCACGAAGAACGTCGGCGATTCAGGCTGCCGTCGGGAGCTGGAGCTCGCAGCGGATCGCTTCTTCGACTTCCGGTTCCGGGCGATTGTAGTCTCGGGCGAGATCGAAGATGGACTCACCCGCCTTGTAGCGATCGGCGATAACCAGCGTGGGGATTCCAGTTCCAGTCAGCACCGGACGCCCGAACTGGACCTCCGGATCGATCATCACGAACCGGGGTTCAGCCAGCAAGGACTGCCGATCGGCTCGCTTACGGGTGAAGGGATAGAGCCTGGACGCTCGGCCCATCGGGTCGCGCTCCACCCTGCGAAGGTGCGCTTCCAGTAAGTCGCGGATGGCAATCTGCCCACTGTGTGACGCCGACACGAGGCTGCCGAGGTGTTCGACGAACACCTCGCTGCCATCCGTGAGGAGATCGTGATCGGCCAACGGGTGAGCAGAGTCCGGGAACAACTTGCCGAGCAACCGCAACACCCGCCGGGCCTTCTGCAACGGGATGTCGTGTTGGCGTCGCAGCGCATCCAGGACGTGAACCTCGATCAGGTTGACGAACGACAAGAGTGGGACGCCTTCACGGGGCTCGATGCTGAGCACGGGATCGAACCGGCCTTGGCCAACGGCCCAAGCCCGCACCGTCGCCTTGGGCATCCGCAGGTAGTGGGCGACTTCCGAGACTCGATAGGCGGGTATCTCGCGTGGGTCCAAAGAGGAGAGCGCCGACAACTGAACCGTGCTCACGTTCCCTCCCCCACTCCCCTCGAGGTTGCTGCCACTGGTGCGTCCAACAGGGCCATCTTCAGCGACCCAATACCCCAAGTCAATGCGTCCACTAGAGCCCAGAACTGTGGAGCCCCCTGGCGCTGTCCAAGCATGCTCGGTGCCCGATTCCGCGCGCGGAACTTGGGCGGCCGCTGCCAATCGCCAGTCGGTCGCGTTGATGCATTTCGCCGACCACCTACTTTGCGACGACCTCGATCAGTGGGGCGGGTCGAGCGCGGGAGTCAAGCTACGGAATCTGGCCCTTGAAACAGCTCGAAACAAGAGCGGCCTCTGTAACCTCGCAAGTCCTTTGCGCACCGGGGAGTGGACACAGAGCGGCCTGACCAGCCGCATCGGTCCCTTATCTTGCCGACGTTACAGTAGCCTCAACACACCCCGCCGTTGTAGGGCAGCGCACCATCGACGCCTATCAACGAACGTCCGCTCGTGTCTTGCTCCGAACCACACGAGTGCCAACAGAATCGTCGTGTCCGAATGAGGCTTCCCGCCTACACGCATGCCTCGTTCAACACCAAGTTGCAGCACCGTTCGCCGAGGTGTCCCGCCGCAGCTTGGTGATCGAACTCGAGCATGGTTCGGCGAGGGTCCTGGAGCCCTGCTGCGCACAATGGCCGAGGCGAACCTCGGCTAGCTGGAGAGTCGAGTCAGGGAAGGGCGCGGCACCCCTTCCGAAGGGGTGGGCGGGTGGGCTCAGTGAACGACGCCGCGCCCTGCGGCGGGACCTAAAGGACGCCCCTGTCTCGCAGGCTCACGAAGCGTCCGTTCTCACCCACGATCACGTGGCGAGAACCTCGATCCCGAGCAGGCTCCCGGCCGAGGCCAGGCGCCGGGTCAGGGCCAGGTCCTCGGCCGACGGCTCGGGATCTCCGGTTATGAGGAATTCCCCATAACCGGTTTTAGGCGGACGTCCCCGTTATGTGGACTTGCCTGCGGAGATGGTCGATAGATCAGGTCGCAACCGGGGGCGTGTTCCGCATAACGCGGCCAGGGTGACGGCCGGGACGAACCTCGCGCCGACAGGCCCGGCACTCCTTTCCGGAAGCGGAAAGGCGGCCTGTCCATGCTCGAGGAGTTCTATCGTCGAGAGCCGGTTCTCGCCCGCATCCAAGCCAGCGGATTCATCGAGGATCTGGAGGCTCTGGCCGGGTACCTGAAGGCGCGAGGACATCGTGTCCGCGCCCTGGCAGGGTACATGAGGGGCGCGGCACACCTCACCTGGTGCATCGAGAGCGGCCAGGTCTCCCTCGACGGGCTCAGCGCCGACAGTTTGCAGCAGTTCGCGCGCGAGCACGTCGGGCCGTGTTCCTGCCCGCCGCCGAAAGCCGCGGACAAGAACTTCGTCTCCGTCGCTCGCCACCTGTTCGACGTGATGGGGAAGCGGCGTAGCCTGCCGCCTTCGCCGGCAGCGCCGGCCGATGCGACGCCGCTCAATGCGACCCTGAGCCAATTCGACGCCCACCTGCGCGACGAGCGCGGCCTCCGTGAGGCGACGCGCGAGCGGTATCTGCGTGACCTGCGGGCGGGACTGGTCGCAAAGCTTGGCCGTGATCGTGTCGAGATGGCGCGCTGGACCGCCCAGGACGTGCGTGATCTCGTAGCCGGGCGCGCGTCCGTGTCGCTCCACGCAGTCCGCGCCCTCGGGGTCGCGCTCAGGAGCTTCCTCCGCTTCCTCACGCTCCGCGGCGAGCTGGTGAGCCACCTCGAAGCGGCCATCCCGCAGGTGAGCCGGTCCCGCCTTGCCGGACTTCCCCGCGGCCTGTCCGAGGAGCAGCTGTCGCAGCTCCTACGGGCGATCGACCTTTCCACGCCGATCGGTCTGCGGGCGCGCGCCATCATCGAGTGCCTGGTGTCGCTCGGCCTCCGCGCCGGCGAGGTCGCCGCGTTACGTCTCGCGGACATCGACTGGCGGGAGGGGATGGTCCGAGTGAACACGCACAAGGGCCGCCGCGTCGACGCGCTTCCGTTGCCCCATACCGTGGGCCGAGCTCTGGTGGCGTACCTGAAGCGAGGACGGCCCACAACGGCGGATGACCACGTCTTCGTCCGCCACTACCTGCCGGTCGGCGCGCCGCTCATCTCGCACGACGTCCAGACGACCGTGCGGCGGGCGTTCCGGCATGCGGGCTTGCCGTCGATGGGAGCGCACGTGCTGCGCCACACGACGGCGAGCCGCCTCGTCCGCGCTGGCGTCGGCCTCAAGCACGTCGCCGACGTGATGCGCCACCGCGACATCGACACGACGCGCATCTACACGAAGGTCGACTGGCCTCGACTCGCCGAGGTCGCCATGGCTTGGCCGACGGTGCGGTCATGAGAGCGGCGCAACTGCGCGACTCTGGTGAATGGGAAGTACGCGTACGCGACTACCTGGCGTTTCGTAACCGGCTGGGCTTCTCATTGCGCTCGAGCGGCGAGGAGCTCGTCAGCTTCGCCCGACACCTCGAGATGGTCAGGCACCGTGGCCCCCTGACGATGGCGGCCGCGATCCGTTGGGCCAAACTGCCCACCGAAGCGAAGCCGCAGTACTGGGCCTGGCGGCTGAACGTGGTGCGCGTGTTTGCGAAACACCTGGCCGCCGTGGATCCCCGACACCAAGTGCCTCCCGCCGGTGCGCTGGGCCGGGCGTTCACGCGAGCCCATCCCCACATCTACACGCCCCAGGAGATCCGCGATCTCCTGGAAGAGGCCGGATCGCTCAAGCCGGTACGTGGACTCCCGCCGCACACCTACCGCACCTTCTTCGGCCTGCTCGCCAGCACGGGCCTGCGCTGCGGAGAAGCGCTCGCCCTACGACGCGAACACGTAGACCTCGAGACGGGTCGCCTCTTGGTGGTCAAGGCCAAGCTCGGCAAGACCCGGATGCTGCCGCTCCATTCCACCACTGTGGAGGCGCTCCGGGCCTACGCCCGGCGACGGGATGCGACTTTCAAGGAGACAACGAGAGGTGCTTTCTTCCTCTCGCGCCGCGCGAACCCGCTCAGCTATGAGCGGGTCACGGTGACCTTTCGAGCGCTGCGTCGGCAGCTCGGATGGCATCGCCGCGACCCGATGCCGCGGGTACACGACCTGCGCCACACATTTGCGGCCCGCAACCTGCTGCGCTGGTGCAACGCCGGCGCGGATGTCGACGCCAAGATCCTCTCCCTCACCGCGTACCTGGGTCACGTCAAGCCCTCGTCCACCTACTGGTACTTCTCGGCCATCCCCGAACTGATGGCCATCGCCGCCAAGCGCTTTGAAGCCTACGCCAGGACTGGAGTCGATCGATGACGAGCACGACCGTACGACCGACTTTCGCTGCGTTGCTGCACGATTTCTTCTTGCGACATCTCATGGTGAACAGGGGCGCTTCCCAGCGCACCGTCGAGGCCTATCGGGATGCGTTTCGGCTCCTGCTGAGCTACGCCGAGAAGCGGCTGAAGAAGCAGCCGGCGCAGATGGAGATGGAGGACCTGAGCCCGTCTCTCTTGCTCGGCTTCCTGGATTCGCTGGAGAAGGAGAGGGGCAACTCGGTCCGCACGCGGAATGCCCGGCTGGCGGCACTGAAGTCCTTCCTACGCTACTCCGCAACCCGCGATGTGATGTCGCTGCCCGACCTGCAACCGAGCCTCGCGATCCCGGTGAAACGATGCGACAAGCCTTTGCTTGGCTTCCTGTCGCGCGCCGAGCTCGAAGCCATCCTCGCAGCCTGCCAGCGCGACACCTGGAGCGGCGAGCGCGACTACGTGCTGCTGTCGGTCGCGTACAACACGGGCGCCCGCGTCTCGGAGCTCGTCGGCCTCAAGGTGGAGGACGTGGAGCTGGGCCGTAGCACGTCGGTCCGCATCCTCGGCAAGGGGCGCAAGCTCCGACAGGTCCCGCTCTGGAAGGGCACGGTGACACTGCTTCGGGCCTGGCTCGACCGCATCGACACACAGCCGGCGAAGCCGCTCTTCCCGAATCGATGGGGCCGCCCGATGACACGCTCCGCCGTCGAGAAGCGAGTCCGGCAGGCGGCGACCGCGGCGTCCGCTACCTGCCCATCGCTCGCCGGTCGTCGCATCTCGCCCCATACGCTGCGGCACACGACAGCGATGCACATGCTCAAGGCGGGTGTCGACGTGACCACCCTCGCCCTGTGGCTGGGGCATGCGGATCCGGCGACGACACACGGCTACGTCGAGGCGGACCTCGCCATGAAGGAGAAGGCGCTCCAGAAACTTCAGCCGCCTGGGCAGCGCCGTCGGCGCTTCCGCGCCGACGATCGCCTTCTCGCGTTTCTGGACGGCCTGGCGGCTCAGACCAACACGGGCCCGATTATGCGGACCTGCCAGCCGTGACTCCTCGAGCGGACGACGCGACTATGGCAGGGATCCGCAGGGCGCGATCCGCGTCGTCCGCATAATCACGATGTCCGCCTAA